>OGEP01000003.1_pt1 | contig 377494 bp, 325 predicted proteins | sample 1570721 | NCBI WGS metagenome assembly OGEP01 (sample SAMEA2582131, study PRJEB24529) | metagenome | biome: Human gut stool | place: China | collected 2011 | reverse complement strand
GCTGTCCGTTGGGGTACATGGGAATGAAGGGGTAGACGGTGTCCATGGCGCCGATATTGAAAGTGTTGTTCATGGTAATGAAATGATGTTTGTTCAATGGTTGCGACTACCATGAATCAAAAACTAACAACGTAAACACGCCGGGAACGTTATGATATTTGGTGAGTTTTTGAGGCGGATGGCAACGTGTGAAAAGGGAGGGGATTCTTCTCCGGTGGCACATATTTCTTTGCCATATTTTCAAAATTTACCCATTGCCAGGGTAAAAGACAGCGTGCAGGAAGAGAAATACTAGCAAAAGGTAAAGGAGATTTTTCTCTGATGAACCAAGTTTCCCGCGTTCCACTGGAGTTATTGCATTTAAAAATTACCGGTTGGATTCATGACCGCACTACCATCCTAGTGAGCATAAGAAAGGAGCTTTTATAGAACATTATTCAAGGTACAAAAAAAACTTCATCAAGTGGTAACGACTTTTATCTCTATTTTTTGCCGCTTGCGGATTTTCTGCTTGTGTTGAAGACTCAAAAAGAGGAGAAGATGGGTACATAGAATTACCCTCCTCCCATGAAAACCTGTTCTTTTGCTATTGGCTGCTTCTTAGGAATTTGCGGTATTTTTCCATCCATTGCCGACACTACGGTGCGCTATCCGTCTTCCTTTCCGTCCCATCTGGAAAAAGGGAAGCCGTTTCAACTGGTGTTTGACAAGGCCGTGGTGCCCGCTTCCGAGGTGGGAAAACCGGCGGACCCGGAACTGATGTCCTTTTCCCCGGAGGAGAAACCGGTGGAACTGGCGCAGGGCAACGGCGCAGGGACGGCCATGCCGGAAGGCGCGAAGCTGATGTTCGTTCCCCCGCCCTTGAAGTTTTCTTCCAAATGGATTACTCCCAACGTGCTGGAGTGCATTCCGCTGGAGGAGGTTCCCTTCCGGTCCACCTATCTATGGAAACCGGCGGAGAATGTCCGTTTTCTGGACGGTTCCCTGGTGCCGTCCGTTCCGCTGCGTCTGACGGGGCGCACGACCTGGAATTTCTTCCTGTCTTCCATGGACAGGGGCTGGCAGGGCAGTGAAGTTTACCCGTGGGAAAGTTTTTTCCTGGTGGTTCCCGACGCAGTTCCGGACAGGGGCAATCCTGGGAATGGCTTGTATCGCGACGGCAAGGGGTTCCTGATGCTTCCCGGTTATTGCTCATGGAAGGAGGCATTGGAAAAGAATCTCCGTTTTGCCGGCGTTTCGGATGAAGAGCAGTTGAGGTCCGCAGATTTTATGAAGCAGCTCAAGGCGGGAGCCGCGGGGTACGATGCGGGGTTCCGGCTAAGGCCTGCGACGTTGAAGGAGGTGAGAGACGCCAAATCCTACCGTGTGAGAAATATTGCAGGGGAGGGAAGGTTCAGAGGCCGTCCGGACGGCATGGTTGTTCCCGGCGTGTATGTCATTCAGCCGGAAGGAATGTTCCGGTATGGCAGGAATTATTGCCTGGTCAGTTTGGACGCTTCCTTCCTGTCCTCCCGGGGAGGAGAGCAGAAAACCGGATGGGAAGAGATCAAACTGGGGGCCGTGCCCCGTTTTTCCGCCTCCGGTTATTACCATGCGTTTTCCGGGAACGGAGGCCGGTTTACTCTGGAATGGACTCTCCCTGTCCTGATTGAGGATTTGGAACGGTTCTGCCGGGACCATGTGGAGTTTTTCGTGGAGGGCGGCGGGAAGCCGATGGCTTACGGTGATCAGGAGGGAGGCTTTACCACATCCCTTGACGGAGAGGATGCGGAGACGGCCGGGAAAATAGCAATCCGCCTGGACAGGGAACGGCTGGCGGAGATGAAGCATGCCCGGCCCCAGTGGTATACGTCCCTGCCTTTTCTGGTGAGCGCAGACGAGGCCGTTTTTAAACTGCAATGGAGGCTGAAGGGCGTCCGGTCCGTGGATGATCAGGAATTGGCGCGAAAGAATGCGGAAGGTTCCGTGGAAGTGGAGCCGGAGGATCCGTGCCTGTATCTGGATGCGGGCAACAACGGCGTCATGTACGCCGGATCCCGCAAGTTGAAAGCTTCCGTGAGCAATTTGAAGGATTTGACGGTGCGCGGCTACCGGATCAGGGACGGCCACCGGCACCAGACGCTGGCGGCCTACCGGAAGATTTATGAACGGGACCAGTCCGCGCCCCTTTCCCGTACCGTGACGGACCGCGACCAAAGGCATTTTTTGCCTGCGGAGCTTCTTGCGGCGGATAAGACGGGCGCGCTGATACTGGACGTGCGCGGCAAAACGGAAGCGGCCATCAGCCTGGACGGCCTGTTTGGCGGAGCCGTGGAGCCAGGCATGTATTTCATTGAGGTGGAAGGCCGTGTCAGTGATCCGGTGCTGGAGGCGTACAGGCTGTTTGGCGTGCCGTCGGAAAACGGAGGCAGAAGGAAGTTCGATAGAAAGGAGGCATCCTACGCCGCGCAGGCCGTCGTGCAGGTGACGGATTTGGGCGTTCTGCATAAAAAGACGGCGGATACCATGTTTGCTTACGTGTATTCCCTTTCTACCGGAAAAGCGGTGGAAAAAGCGCAGGTCCAATTGCTGGATGCGAACGGCTCCGTTCTGGCTTCCGTTCCCGTGGAGCACGGTTCCGTGATTTTGCCCATGGCCGGGATGAACGGAAAGGCCGCCTATGTTCGCGTCCTGTCCGGGGTGGACAGTTACCTGAGCCCCCTGGAGGATTGGCCGGGGCAGGTGAGGATGTGGTCCTTTGGCGTGAAGACGCTGCCCTACGAATGGGAAGCCCTGGGGCTGAATCCCGCCACTACCGCGGAAACGAGGGTGTTCATGTTTTCGGACAGGAACCTGTACCGCCCGGCGGAGACCATGCATTTGAAGGGAATCGTGCGCTCCCTGCTGGACAACAGGCTGGGCCTCGCTCCCGTGGAGGAGGTCAAGCTGACGGTCAGGGACGGACGGGACCGGGAAGTAGCCGTCAAGCAGGTGAAGTTGTCCGATGCGGGAACCTTTGACCTGGATTTCACGTTTCCCGGGGAAGAGACGGGAACTTACAGCGTCCTTGCCAGCCTGCGGCTGAAAGGGGATTCCGCGGAAGAGGAAAAAGAAGGGGCAGAGGATGATTCCTCCGACGAATACGATTACAAGAAGTATTACCGGAAGGAGTTTGACAAGAATAACCGGGAGTTCCGGTATGAGGTGGAAGTAGCCGAGTTCAAGCGGAACGAGTTTGAAGTGGAGGAGAAGATTCATGAATTGAAGCCCGGCGCTCATCTCCTGAAGGCGGATGTGAAGGCCACGAATTTTACCGGCACGCCTGTTTCAGGCGGCAAGGTGAACTGGTCCCTGCGCAGTACTCCCTCCAACTTTTATCCTGCCGGATACAAGGATTACCGTTTCGGGGATTACCGTGATGACGATGGGGGCTACTGGGAGGCCTATTACGGTTATTCCAGCAGCCGTTCCTCCTCCCACATGAAGCAGCAGTCCTCCGTGCTGGACGGGGAAGGCAGGAATACCGTGGAGTTCTCCCTGGACGGGCAGTCCTTCCCGCGGGTCAGGAGGCTGTCCCTCCAGGCTTCCGTGGTAAACGGGAATGAGCAGTTGGTCAAGGTTTCCCGAGGCGCCGTCTGGAATCCGGCTTCCGTGTTTGTGGGCGTGAAGAACAGTTCTTCCATCTGCCGCCAGGGAACGCCCCTGGATTTGCGCCTGATTGCCCTGGGGCTGGACGGCAAGCCCTATGCGGGCAGCGGCCTTGATCTCAACATGACCGTGACGCGCACCGCTTTCCGTCCCGCGCGCTACGAGAGCGGAGATGCCACCACCGTGCGCAATGACGAGGTAAGGAGCACGGTGCTGGAAAAGGCCCTGACGCTTGCCCCGGCGGATTCCGCGGATGTCCGTACGGGAGGAAAAGCCGTCTCCGTTCCCACCCCGCAGGACGGTATTTACGAGGTGGCTTTTTCCGGCAGGGACGCGGAAGGACGGGAATTCCGCACTGCCGTAAAGTACTGGGTTTACGGCAGCGACGTTTCCCCGTGGGAGTACCATGACGGCCTGAAGGTGAAGATCATCCCTGACAAGCAGTTGTACAAGCCGGGAGAGACGGCCCGTCTCTTGATCCAGACGCCCATTGAGGGGGAGGTGATGGTGACAGTGGAGCGGGAAAAGGTGCTCCGGAGTTTTGCCAGAAAGCTGACGCTGGACAATCCCGTGATTGAGGTGCCTCTGGAAGAGGCGGACGCGCCGAATGTCTATGTTTCCGTTTTCCTGGTGAAGGGGGCGGACCTGAGCAGCCGCAAGGTCCGCAATCCCCAGTTGAAGCTGGGATATGCCGCGCTGAAGGTTCAGCCTGTCCAGCATACCCTGAATGTAAAGGTGTTCCCCCCCGCCGGGATGTCCCGGCCCGGTTCCCCCGCCGTGGTCAGCGGTGTAGTGACGGATTATTCCGGCAGGCCGGTTCGGAATGCGGAGGTATGCCTGTTTGCGGAGGATGAAGGCACCTTACAGGTCATCGGGTACCAGACTCCCCGTCCCATCCGGTACTTCTATGCGGACCGCCCCTTGTCCGTGGGCACGTGGACGACGCTGGAACAAATTCTGGATGAAGACTGGGGTGGCCGCTCCACGGACAACAAAGGAGTTTTCATCGGCGGCGGAGATTCCTCGGACGGCTCCCGCAAAGTGCCGGAGAACCTGGATTTAAGGAAGAATTTCAACCCGTGCGCCGTGTGGCTGGCCTCCCTCCGTACGGACGGGGAGGGCCGTTTCAAGGCCGAGTACAGGAATCCGGATACGCTGACCCGCTACCGGGTGATGGCGGTCGCCCTGGCGGGAGCTGCCGATTTCGGAACCGGGGAAAGCGCCTATGTGGTAAACAAGCCCGTGATGCTGGAACCCGCTCCCCCCTTTACCGCAACGGAGGGTGATTCCCTGGACATTCCGGTGACGGTCAGCCAGACGGGTGACAGGAAGGGCCCGTGGGTGGTCACGCTGAAATCCGGGACCGCTGCGGCTTCCGTGCCCCAGCCCGTCCAGACGCTGACTTTGAATGGGAACCAGCCGAAAACGCTGGTGTTCAACGTAAAATTCACGCAGCCGGGGGAAGCCCGGCTGACCTGGGAAATCCGCGCCGCAGACGGCAGAGGCACGCCTTATTCCTCCGGCGTTTATTCCTTGCTGAAGGATTCCGTGGAGCACACGTTTGAGGTGGTGCCTCCCTTCCCGGAGCTGAGGGAGCTGCGCTGCTTCTCGCTTTCCTCCGGCCGGACGCTGGATCTGCCGGGGTTGCTGGCGACTCCCTTCCTGAAAGGCACCCCCATCCGGGTGACGCTGGGCACGTCCCCCCTGCTGTATGCGGACGGCAGCGTGAATTACCTGCTGCGTTATCCGTACGGATGCCTGGAACAGCTTTCCTCCTCCACGCTGCCCTGGATTTATGAACCGCTCCTGGCCAAATATCTCCCCGGTTTCAAGGGAAAATCGCCGGAGGACCGTTCCAGGGCCCTCCGGAGCGGCGTTTACAAAATCATGAAAAACCAGCTTTCTTCCGGCGGCCTGTCCTACTGGCAGGGTGGCACGGAGGTGAGCGAGTACTGCGCGTATGCCGCTCTGGTGCTGACCCTGGCGCGGGAGCAGGGGGTTTACATTCCGGAACAGGGCCTCAACAAGCTGTACGCCTATCTGGGGCATTCCCTGTCCGCCCGCCCGCGGGAGGGGCTCCTGGGGGCATGGGTGCTGGCCAGGGCGGGGCTCATGCACGCGTCCCTGCTCAACCGCCTGCTGGACCATGCCGCTGAATTGAGGGCGGAAGACCGCCTGTACCTGGCCCTGGCGGCGGCCCTCTCTTCCCGTGCGGAGGCAAAGGAGCAGGCCCGGAGCCTGATGAATGTTTCCGGGGAGGAAATGAAACAGCCCCGCTGCCGTCTTCTGCTGGCGCTGGCGGAGATGGCGCAGGCCCCCGGTGACCGGGCTGTCCGGGAAAGGCTGGAACGCCTGATCGTGGACAGGATGTCCGGCTCTTTCGGAGGAAGGGCCCCCTATTCCACCTGGACTTCCGGCTGGGATGTGATTCTGCTGGGGGAATACCTGGAAGGATTGCAGGAGGCGCCCCTTTCCGCCGCCTTCCGCGTGGACCGCGGCGGCCGGACGTTTGACGGGATATGCTCCGTGTCTTCCCCGTCCCGGTTCCTGACCGCGGTTGGGGAGAAGGCCGTGCTCAGCCTTCCGGAAGCGGGAACCCGGGTATACGGCATGGCGGAGGCCCGCGGACGCAGCAAAACGCAGCAGGACGGAGCCGCCGTCAACAGGGGCTTTGCCGTTTCCCGCGTTTATGAAAGGCTTTCTCCGGAAGGAACCTGGACGCCTGCGGCGGAGTTTGCCGTGGGGGACCTGGTGAGGATTACGCTGCACGTGGACAAGTCCGCTGACCCGCTGACGTATGTGGTGATGGAGGATTACCTGCCCTCCGCTTTTGAGGCCGTCAATCCGGCGCTGCTTTCCCAGATACCGGGAGGCCGGGAGAGCGAGACGGCGGACGCAGGAAACCGCTGGTTCTACTGGAGCGGGTGGGTCTCCCACCGTGAATTCCTGAAGGACCGGGTGCGCTTTTTCGCCGATTCCTGGTCGGGAGGCCGCTTTACGGCGCGCTACCTGGCGCGGGTGACCAAGTCCGGCTCTGTTATCGCCCCGTCCGCCAAGGCGGAGCTGATGTACAAGCCGGAAACCTACGGATTGAGCATTCCCCAGAAACTGACCGTCTCCGCGGGGAAGTAAGTGCAGTGTTTTCATGATGCGGCGCAGATCTATGAACAGGGCGGTTTTCAAAAAGCTCCTTCAACGGAAAACCCTTCTTTGGACTGCCGGAGGGCTGGCCGCCGCGTGGCTGCTTGCATGGTATGCCGTGCCCTGGCTGGTTCCCCTGCCGGAAGGGCTGCTCCATCCGGAAGAGCGGGGCGCCGTGGTCCTGGACAGGGACGGCGGCAGAATCGCCACATTGCCGGGACCGGATTATTACCACACGGAGCCTGTCCGGCTCCGGGAGGTTCCGGACATGCTTCTTAAGGCTACCCTGGCGGCGGAAGACAAACGCTTTTTCAGCCACGGAGGGGCGGATTTCCTGGCGCTGGCCCGCGCCGCGGCGGCGAATGCCGCAGGCGGGGAGGTTGTGTCCGGGGCGTCCACCATCACCCAGCAGCTCGCCAAGAATGCCAATCCTCCCGCACGCAGGAACCTGTGGACCAAGGCCAGGGAGTTTTTCCAGGCCCGGCGCATGGAGATGAGCATGAGCAAGGAGGAAATTCTGGAGTCCTATTTCAACCGCCTGGATTACGGCAATCTGCGCCGGGGGCCCGCCGCGGCGGCGCGTTTCTACTTTGGCCGGGAGATGTCCCGCCTGTCCCTGGCGGAATGCGCCCTGCTGGCGGGGTTGCCGCAGGGGCCGTCCTTCCTGAACCCCCTCCGGCATCCGGAACGTGCGCTGGAACGGCGGAACCGCGTTCTGCGGCGTCTGGAGGAGGAAGGCATGTTCCCGGCGGACATGGTGAACAGGGCCTTGCAGGAACCCCTGTTCAGCGCCGGAACGGAAGAAGGGCGGCAGCCGGCGGCTCCCCATGTAACAGCCGCCCTGATGCACGCAGGACGGACGGGGGAGGTGCGCACGACGCTGGACGCTTCCCTGCAGCGCGGCGCGCTGGAAATCGTGAGGAGGGAGCTGGAACGCTTGAAAGGCCATCATGTGACACAGGCCTCCGTAATTGTGGTGGAAAACGCCACGGGGAACATTCTTTGCCTGGTCGGTTCCGCGGACCGGAAGCATCCGGCGGGGGGGCTGATGGACGGGACTTCCCTGCCGCGCTCCCCCGGTTCCGCTCTGAAGCCTTTCGTGTACGCCCAGGCATTTATCCTGGGGGCCTATCCGGGAACCGTTCTTCCGGACGTTCCCACCACGTACCGGAGCGCGCACGGGCTGGAAGCGCCGCAGAATTACAACAGGGCCTACATGGGTCCCGTTTCCGTCAGGCAGGCCCTGGCCTGTTCCCAGAATATCCCGGCCATGAGGGTTCTGGATACCTTCGGCGGCCCGTCACGGCTACTGAAACTGCTGGAAAACCTGGGTATCCGGGGCATCCAGGGAGACGCCGCGCATTACGGCCTGGGCCTCGCCATCGGCAATGCGGAGGTGACCTTGCGGGATTTGACCGGGGCTTATGCGTGTCTGGCGCGCGGAGGCTCCTTCCTCCCCCTGAAGCTGGAGCAGGGCGCTTCCGTTCCGGAACGGCCCGTATTGCCTGCGGAAGCCTGCTTCATGGCGGCGGACATTCTGGCGGACCGGGAAGCCCGGATGGCGGCGTTCCATGACCGGGAGCTGATGAACCTTCCCTTCCGGTATGCGTGCAAGACGGGCACTTCCTCCGATTTCCGCGACAACTGGTGCGTGGGCTTCACCCGTGAAATCACGGTTGGCGTCTGGGTGGGCAATTTTGACGCCTCCCCCATGAAGCAGGTGGGGGGCATGGATGGAGCGGCCCCCATTTTTGCCGGGGTCATGAGGCTGGCTCACCGCAATCTTGCCCCTTCCTTCCCCGGTCCCCCTCCCGGCATGGTGCGCATTCGCATTGATTCCCGCACCGGAAAGAGGGCGGAGGGGCTGGATCTGCCGCAAGCCCATGTCCGGGAGGAATGGGCTTCCCCGGAAACGGTGCCGCAGCCGGCCTCCCCGGCGGATTACGATGCCGCGGGACGGGCATATCTGGACAGCCGTTATACGGAGTGGTTTACCAGTCCTTCCTGCACGGTGGGGAATACCTTCTGCCTGCTTCCGCGGGCGTGGTCCGGGGAGGCTCCCCGCATCCTGGTTCCGGCAGACGGCTCGCGCCTGGCGCTGGATCCGGAACTGCCCGGCGGGGGACGCAGGCTCAAACTGCGCTCCAACCTGCCGGCGGGGGCGGTGTGGTCATCCCCCACCCTGACCGTCGTGCAGTATGGAGAAGAGGCCTCCGTGCTGCTGGAACCGGGAGCGCACGTCATTACCGTGCGCCATCCGGAGCTGAACCTGGAGCAGCGTTCGTCAATTACCGTCAGGGAACTGTAACAAGAAGCCGGGAGTTTTCCTCCCGTGCGCACGTGGAAAAAGCGTTCCGCTCAGTCCAGCGGCAGGATGGAGGTGACCAGCATCTTGAACCGTTCCTGCGCAATGACGGAATGAGGCACTCCGGCGGGAATCAGGAGAGTCTTGCCCTGCGGAAGGTTGACCTCTTCATTGCCCACGGTAAAATACGCCGTCCCGTCCAGAATCTGCACCAGGGCGGGGCCGGGCGTCTGGTGGGTGGGGAGGAGCTGCTCGTCGTCAAAAGCCAGGATGGTCATGTTGACGCCTTTGGAACGCACAAGGGCCAGGCTGGTGATTTGCCCTTCGCGGTATTCAATCAGGTCAGCGTAATTGAAAGGCGCCCGTTCGGGGATATGCTGAATTGCTGTCATGCAGGTTGGACACACTCATTTCCCCTTCCCGTTTCCGCCATGACAGGCTTCCGGGAAAAAGGTCCGCTCCAGACCCGGGAGCGGACCTTGGCATTCAGCATTCATATGGTGCTTACTTACGGGTTCAACGTCCTGAGTTCATAGGCGTGGGGTCGGGTTCACAAGTAAACAGCAACCATTTTATACATGAAAAGTACAATTTGCTTCAAGAAAATTTTGGTGAAAAAATACAGATTTGATTCTGCTGCAAGGAGAACCGGATTTAACGCCCGCATGTGGCCGTTCCCGCCTGCGGGCGTGTGCCGTCAGCGGTTCCGCTGCCTGCGGCCGGGCGTGCGCTTCTCCTTTCTGCCTGGGGAGGCTGTCTTTTCCGGCTGCCGCCGTTCCTCCCGTGAGGCGATGGTAAAATCCGCCCACTGCTGTTCCCGGTCCACTTTCACGGGAATAACGGGAATGCGCAGCCCTGCGCACAGCACGGAGCCGTGGTCGCTCTTCCAGCGGTTGGCGAATGCCTCGTACACCCAGCGGCCGCCGGGAAGCTTGTCCGGCTTGATCAGCCCCTTGATCTGGAGGCGCGGGATTTCCAGCAGCACGCCGAAGTGGCGCGTTTCCGTAATCAGGGCCTCGTGCACTTCCGGATGGTCCGCATAGCACTGGCCTTCCAGCCATTCGAAAAGCTTCATCCGGTTGGCGTCCTTTTCCGCACTGGCGGAAGTGCGCTCCGTCTCTGAAATGTGTTCCGCGTCCTCCTCCAGCCTGCCTACGCTGCCGGCGCCTTTGGCCCCCTTGGGGGGATTGGCCAGCAGGGGATTCAGGGAGCGGTGAACCACCAGGTCCGCGTAACGGCGGATGGGGCTGGTGAAGTGGCAGTAATTGGCGGTGGCCAGGCCGTAATGGCCCAGGGGCTCCGTATCGTACCTGGCCCGCATCAGGCTTTTCAGGAGCGCCAGCTTGAGCAATTGCTCGTCCGGGGAACCCTTGATGGACTTCATCAGCTCATTAAGGTACTGGCGCTGGCCGATGTCGTGGACGGAGTGCCCGTACAGTTTGCACAACTGGCCGAATTCAAAGAGCTTGGCGGAATCCGGTTCTTCATGGACACGGTAGATGGTGGGGCGGTTCCTGTTTTTCAGCGTCAGGGCCACGGCCTCGTTGGCGGCCAGCATGCACTCCTCAATGAGCTGGTGGCTCTCGTCGTACTCTTCCGTGATGATTTCCGTCACGCGTCCGTCCTTGTCCATGACGGCGCGCACTTCCGGGAAGTCCAAGTCCAGGGCTCCCTTGGCGTAGCGGTTGCGGCGCAGGATGGAGGCCAGCTTCCAGGCTTCACGGACCATGGAGGGAACTTCCCCCTTGTCATGCCCTTTCAGCATGGTGAAGGCCTCCTGGTAGGTCAGGCGCGCCTTGCTGCGGATGAAGGCGTCCGCAAAGCGGGCGTGGAGCATCTTCCCCTTTTTATCAAACTTCATTTCGCATACCTTCGTCAGGCGCACGACGTCCGGCCGCAGGCTGCACAAATCATCGGAAAGGCGGGGAGGCAGCATCGGAAGGACACGGTCCGGCAGGTAGGTGGAGTTGCCGCGGCGCAGGGCTTCCTCATCCAGCGCGCCGCCGGGCTTCACAAAATGGGAGACATCCGCGATGTGGACGGCCAGCGTCCAGCCGGACGGAGTGGCCGTGATGGAGATGGCGTCGTCAAAATCCCTGGCGCTTGCCGGGTCAATGGTGATGACGGTGCGGTCCGTCCAGTCCTCCCGGCGGCCCAGTTCCGCGGAAGAAGGGTTTTTCCGGAAAGATTCCACCTCCTGAAGCACGGAGGCGGGGAATTCCACGGGCAGGTCATACTTTCTGATGACGGCTTCCATGTCCACGTGGGGATCGTCCGGGTAGCCGAGCACCTCCACGATTTTCCCGCGCGGGGCCTTCTTTTCTTCCCCGCGGGACACGGGTTCTACGGAAACCAGTTGGCCGGGAAGCACCTCCATGGCGGGTTTTTCCACCAGTTCAATGTATTCCGGAGAGCCTACGCCGTCCCCGAGCACGCGGCCCAGCTTGTTCTTTCCGGCGCGGAAAACGCCCAGCCAGCGGGAGCGCGCGCGTTCCGTCACTTCCTCCACGCGGGCTTTCATGCCGGTATCCGGAGAAGAAAAGCGGTCCCTGCGGACGTTTCTCCGGTCCTTGGCCGCCTTGCGTTCCACGCGCACGGCCACGCGGTCCCCGTCCAGGGCGGTTCCCAGGTGGTTGGGCTTGAGCTCCAGCTCCGGAATGGCCTCCAGATCCCACCCTAGGTCCGCCGCGGCGGGATCCCCCTTTTTGGGGAGAAAAAGAATCTTGCCGGAGCGCAGGATGCGGATCATGCCGTGCACCAGGTTCTGGCGTTCCCGTTTCAGGGCGTATCTCCCCTTTTGCAGCCGCACGAGCCTGCCTTCCTCCTCCAGCTGGTCCACAATGGCGCGGAAGTCCTGCTTCTGCCGGGAATCCACGTTCAGGGCACGGGCCAGTTCTGATTTGCTCTGGGGTTCGTAATGTCCGTCTTCCATGTGACGGACCAGGCGGTCTTTAAGGGAATTATTCATCTTGCGGAAGTTCCGGGAAAGGAGTCTTCCATTCCCATTGATGCCATCATAAGGCGGTTTTTGCGCCGCTTCAAGGCGCGGGCGGTGCATTCTTTGTCCGCCTTTCTCCTTGCCAGGCCCGGGCTTGCGTTATCTGGGCCGGAGCGTGCCTTCCGTGGTGCCGAGCTGTTCCGCGACGTCCAGTTCCCGGATGAGCCGGGCCGCAGTGCAGGAGCCGTCCAGCAATTCCTGGTAGCGGGATACCAGAAGGCGTGCTTTTTCCGGAGAATCGTCCAGCAGTTCCACGCGGAAGCGGGAAAGGCCCTGATGGCGGAAACCCCGGAAAAAGCCGGCTCCCGTCTGCGCGCGGCCGTTGAACAGGGTGTTCCGGCACCCGGCGTCCGCCAGCAGGGGATGGAGCTGCCCCACGCGGTCCCGCAGCTGTACGTGGTACCGTTCACAGGGGCGGCCGCAGTTCTTATAGCTGGAGCCGTCCGACAGGAAGGTGCAGAACACGCAGTGCTCCATGTGGAACATGGGCATGTGCTGGTGCAGAGTCAGTTCAAACCATTCCGGCGGCGCGGCGCGGAGCAGGTCCTCCACCTGTCCGGCGTTCAGGTCATAGGAAATGGTGAGATAATCCAGGTTCCCCCCTTCCTTCAGGATGGCCGCGCTGTACGGATTGGCGACATTCAGGGAAAAATCCCCGATGCGGTGCAGGGGGGAATGGCGGAAGTACTGCGCCGCGCCCAGGTTGCGGATGAGGACGCCGTCCGGCTCCGCCCGTTCCATGAGCTTGAAGTAACCGGTTTCCGACGGCTTCTGGATGCGGGGCGTCGCCAGAAAGACGGGGATGCTTTTCGTGTGCCGCCGAACCGCTTCCACTCCCGCCGCATAGTCCCGGAGGTCTTCAAAGTCCAGATAGACGGCGTCCGCTCCGGCATCCAGAACGGAAGGTATCTGTTCCGGCCTGCGGCACAGCACGGACAGGTGCGGCGGCGCGTCCGGAGTTGCCGCACCCGCCGGAAGCGCGGGAAGGACGAAAGGTTCCGGAAGACGGGTGGGAACGGAGGCTTCCCTCTCCTGCCGGACCGTTTGAATTTGTTCCACGAGGGCGCGCCTTGTCTGGTTGAGGATGCTGAGCGGGAGCATCAGGCCCTCCGGCAGGCGGCATTCGCAGGAAGCCAGGCGGAACCCCGTTCCTCCCAGCCTGCCGAGCTGCTGTTCCAGAACTTCAGGAGTCAGCGGGCGTTTTTCCGCCGTTTGCAGGGGCTGTGCGGACTGCACGGAACACCCGTATTCCGGGCAGGAAACTGTCAGAGGCTCTCCGGCGGATCCGGTGCATGCCAAATGGAGGGGAAGGACGGCCTCCGGCAGGTGCTCCCGCATTTTTTTCAGCTCGGCGTTCAGGGCCGGATCATCCGTTTTCCAGAGCTTCTGCCCCGGCCTGACCTTGCTCCAGTCAATGCCGGAGGCTTTTCCGTGGAAGAAAAGACGGTTTCTCTGCACTTTCCAGATGCGGCCGCCCTGTTCTTCATTGCGGTCCTCCCCGGCGTCAATGACGAAGCCGTCGCCGGGAGCGAGCGGAACGTCCCCTTCCGGCCTGATGTCCAGCCAGCCCTGGCCGCTGTCCACAATGGCGCCTGCATAGGCGCCGCGCTTCTTGCCGTGGCGGCCGTGGGTCAGGCGCGGGTGGTCCGTGCCGTCCAGCCAGCCGGTGGAAAAGCCGCGTGAAAATACCATTTGCAGTGCATAACGGTCGCGTGCGGTCACCAATTCATCCACGGATATTCCGGCGCAGGCGGCGTCCAGGGCCTTTCTGTAGGCCGCCGTTACCGCCGCAACGTATTCCGGGCTTTTCAGCCGCCCCTCTATCTTGTAGCTCTTCACGCCCATGCGGACCAGGTCCGGAATGCGGTCAAGGGCGCACAGATCCTGCGGGCTGAGCAGATAGCGCCTTTCTCCCAGCGGAACGGCCTTGCCGTCCACGACCAGGGTGTAGGGCAGGCGGCAGGCCTGCGCGCATTCTCCGCGGTTGGCGCTGCGCTGGCCCAGGCTTTCCGACGTGAGGCACTGGCCGGAGTAAGCCACGCAGAGCGCCCCGTGCACAAACACCTCCAGGGGAATATCCGTATGGCGTATGCATTGCCCGATTTCCTCCAGGCTCAATTCCCGCGCCAGCACGGCCTGCTTCAAGTCCAGGAAACCGGCGGCGAATTCCAGGCCGTCCGGGGAGGAAAGCGTCATCTGGGTGGAGGCGTGCAGCTCCAGCTTCATGGCGGGATCCTGCCTTCCCCACTCTGTCAGGCAGCGGGCAAGCCCGATATCCTGCACGATCACGCCGTCCACGCCGGCGGCATTCAAATGGCCCAGGTAGGTGAGGGCGTCCGCCAGCTCGGAGGTGAAAAGGAGCGTGTTCATCGTCACGTACCCCCTCACGCCGTGCGCGTGGAGGAAGCGCATCAGTTCCGGCAGGGAATCCAGCGTAAAATTATTCGCGCGCAAGCGGGCGTTGAAACGGTCCAGGCCAAAATAAATGGCGTCTGCGCCATTGGCTACGGCGGCGCGGGCGCAGTCCATGTCCCCGGCGGGAGCCAGCAATTCGGGGCGCAGGTCTCCGGGCCGGAGGGAGGAAAGGGTCATGTCGTCGGAAATCACGGGGAAAAACAAAAAGGATGGAGGGGTTACTGGGCGGTGCTGCGTTTTTCCGCATGGCGGAGCAACGCTTTCAAATCCCCCAGAAGGAACAGGGAGCCTGCCGCCAGGGCCGGAAGCGGGGAGGCCAGGGCCGCATGCAGCCCGTCCGGAAGGGTGGAATGGATAAAGACGGGGCCGGTTTCCAGTCCGGCCAGCAGGACGGCCAATTCTTCCGCCGGCATGATGCGGGGGGAAGTGCAGGGAACCAGGTGCCATTCTCCGGTGATTTCCCGCAAAACGGGGATCATCTCCCGGATGTGCTTGTCTGCGGATGCGGCAAAAACCAGAGCCGCCTTCCGCCCGGGGAATTCCTCCTTCCATGTGGCCGCGAGCACGCGCGCCGCATGTTCGTTATGGGCGCCGTCCAGCACCAGCGGTGGCGTTTCAAGGCGTTCAAACCTTCCGGGCCACCGCACCTTTGCCAGGGCAGCGGCGGCTGCGGAAGGGGAGGGGAGGGCGTGGAGCTGCCTCATGGTTTCCAGCGCCAGGGCGGCATTTTCCCGCTGATGGGCTCCGGGCAGGGATGGCCGGGGCGTTTCCCCGTCCGCCCGGGCGACCGTAAGGGGGGAACGGCGGTCCCGTGCCATCCGTTCAATGACGGCCATGGCTTCCGGGCTCTGCACGGCGGTCACGGCCGGTTTGCCGGGGGCGATGATGGCCGCCTTTTCCGCGGCGATCTCTTCCAGGGTGTCTCCCAGGTACTGCTGGTGGTCCAGGCCGATGGGGGCCAGCACGGCGATGTCCTTGGGCACGGCGTTGGTGGCGTCCAGCCTGCCGCCCAGGCCCGTTTCCAGAATGATGAAGTTCACGCTGCTTTTGCGGAAGTGGCGCAGGGCGACGGCAAGCGCCAGCTCAAAAAAGGTGGGCGGCTGTTCCCAGCCTTCCGCCAGTTGTTTCAGGAAGAAGATTTCTTCCGCCAGCGCCTCCGGGGGAATCATATTCCCGTTCACGCGGATGCGTTCGGAAAACTCCACCAGATGGGGGGAGGTGAACAGGCCGGTCACATACCCCTGTGCCCTGGCCAGGGCCTCAATCATGGCGCAGGTGGAGCCTTTCCCGTTGGTGCCAGCCACGTGGACCACTGTGGCATCCGTCCGGTCCGCATCGGCTGCCGCCAGCAGCTTCCCGGTATTGTCAAGCCCCAGCTTGATCCCGAAGAATTGGGTGGAAAAAAGCCAGTCAAGGGCGGCGGACACGTTCATGGGCGGTATTCTACCACGGGAAGGCTCCCGTTCAATCCTGGTATGGAAGGGGGCGTCAATAAAATACCGCCGGGAACGGACGCGGCAAACACGAACAAGCTACCGTTGCTACCTCTCGGTCCTGGCGGGGTTTGCCAGTCGTGCCTCCACGGGGTTCCCGGCGGCCCAGACAGTAAACTAGGTTTGCGGTGCAGTGTCAACCTTCAAAGGCATCATCTCCTTTTGGTAAAGGAGAGCAAAATGGAGATCAGAAGAACCACGCCGATGACGGCGGCGGCCGTGAAGAAAATCTCTTCCTCCTGCCTGAGCTGGCTGCGCTCTCCTTCAATTTTCCCGTCCCTGATGCGCTGCAGCCCGTGCAGGACCTTGGCCTGCTCCTCCACGTCCGCCTCCGTCCGCATGACAAGCATTTCCTCATGGCTGACGGCCTGGTCGTAAGGGGCGATCATGGTACGGAACTCGGGGTCTTCCGAAAGGATTTCCGTCTCATCATACTCTTCCGCCAGGGGGGAGTTCATGGCGTCCCGGAGACTGGCGATCTGTCTGTCCACCTTGTTCTGGAACAGGGCCAGCTCCCTTTTGGCCTTCTCGTAGGCCGCCGTCTGGTCACTCAGCATGGCTTCCCCTTTGCGGGTGATGCGGTCCAGCTCCTGCGGCAGGCTGGCCTGGAGCTTGAGCAGGTCCGCCCGGCTCTCCGTCACCTTGAAATCCTTGCTCTTCGTATTGGACGCCTCCGCGCGCTGGATGCGGTTGATGTCCAGCCGGGTTTCCACCTGGCGTATTTGTTCCTGGAGCCGGTTCCGGGCGTTGTCCAACTGCTGCCTGGTGGTGTCCCGCTTGCCTTTGAGCTCCTCCACGTCCGCGACGCGGCGGTCATATTGTTCCAGGAGATTGGCTATCCGGGCTTCCGCGCTCCGGGCATTGGGCCTTCCCTTCACGGCGGGCACGGACTTTTTCCCGGCGTTTGCCTGGTCGATCTTCTCCATCTGGGCATCCCAATACTTGCGGATGGCCTCTTCCTTTCTCTGGATGGCCGCCTGGAGGCGTGCCGCCTGCTGTTCGTGAAGTTCCGCCGCCTCGTCAAAACGGGCCTGGGCCGCATCCAGCTCCGGATAAGGCTCCTGCTCCATGGCTTTGATGGCTTCATGCCTGGGCACGAGGCCGGTTTGGTAATAATCCCAGCCGTAATAGCCGCCGGCGAGCAACAGGATAAGAAGAAGGTAACGCATAAATTGAAGGTGGTTAGAGGCAGAAGTTTATCTCATAGTGGAAGTTCCGCCGGATTTTGCAAACCTTAAAATCAGCCATCCGGAGCTTTTTTCCTCCGGGACGGGAATGATGATAAATCCGCGGCACGGGAGGCGTAATCTTCCTTGAATCCATACTTTCAAATCATGTCTATTTTTTCATCACGCAGACAATTTCTCAAATCCCTGGGGCTCGCGGCCGGAGCGGCTGCCGCCGGAAACGTTCTCCCCGGGCAGGCCCTGGAAATCCCTGCCGGGGACAGCCTCTGGAAATCCGGCGCCCAGGCGTCTCCGCGGCCTTCCGGCTCCATGTACATGGGGGGCTTCAAGGCCCCCGGGCTGGCCCGCATCAGGCTTGCCTTCATCGGCGTGGGCGGTCGCGGCTTTTCCCATCTGGCTCAAATGTGCGTGATGGACGGGGTGGAAATCGTGGGCGTATGTGATTTGAAGGAAGACCTGGCCAAGCGCGGCGTGGACCGCGTGCTTTCCAAGATGGGGAAAAGCCCGCTGAGTTATTCCGGCGGGGACACGGAATACCTGACCATGCTGAAGGAGCTGAAACCGGACGCTGTCATCATCAGCACGGACTGGAGTACCCATGCTGGAATCGCCTGCGACAGCATGAAGCACGGCGCGCACGCCTTTGTGGAAGTTCCGCTGGCCGTCTCCCTGGAAGAACTCTGGAATCTGGTGGACACCAGCGAGGCCACCCGGAAGCACTGCATGATGATGGAAAACGTCAACTACGGCCGGGACGAGCTTATGTTCCTGAACATGGTCCGGCAGGGGGCCATCGGCGATCTGCTCCACGGGGAGGCCGCATATATCCACTGCCTGGTGACGCAGTTGGGGGACACGCGCGGGGAAGGGGCCTGGCGGCCTGAATACCATACCCGGATCAACGGCAACCTGTACCCCACCCATGGACTGGGCCCCGTGGCGCAGTACATGAACCTGGCGCGCGGAGAAGACCATTTCAGCCGGGTGGCTGCGTTCGCATCCCCTGCGCTCGGGCGCAATGCCTACGCCAAAAAACACCTTCCCGTGGACCACCGCTGGAACAATACCCCCTTCATCTGCGGGGACATGAACACGGCCATCGTCAAGACGCAACTGGGGCGCACTATTGTCGTCCAACTGGATGAAACGTCCCCCCGGCCCTATTCCCGCGCCAACCTGATCCAGGGAACCGAAGGAACCCTGGCCGGCTTCCCGACCCGCGTGGCGGGTGAAAAGCTGGGCAACGGCAACTATCACGAATGGATTGAAGGCCGGGAGAAGCTGGCCGCCATTTACGAGAAATACGACCATCCGCTCTGGAAACGCATCGGGAATCTGGCTACGAAAATGGGCGGCCACGGCGGCATGGACTTCGTGATGCTTTCCCGCATCGTGGAATGCCTCCGGAACGGAGAGCCGATGGACCAGAATGTTTACGAAGGAGCCGCCTGGTCTTCCCTGCTGCCGTTGACGGCTCATTCCATCGCGCAGGGCGGCATGCCCGTGGAGTTCCCGGACTTTACCCGCGGAGACTGGAAAACCACCGCGCCGCTGGCCGTGGTTTCCTGAGAAGGAAAATAGCAGAAGACGCTGGAAAAGCAAATATACAGGGTTTGACTCGCAGGCATCATGGAAATGATGCCTGCGAGTCGCATTCCTGAAAAAACAAAACTACGGCTTATCAGAAAATACAGGCTCTATATTTAACAGGCCAGAGCGCGGAGTCATTCCGGTAAAAAATCCCTCACGATGGAAATAGAAAGGGATTAAAATGAAAACCGGGGCCAGACGGCATTTATCTTATTTTCCGGTTTTTTCCGTCGTCCCCCGTTCCAGTTTTTCCATGAGTTCCTTTTCACTCATGGGTTGGTGATTATTCTTCAATTCCTTTATTTTCTCGCGCGTCTGCCTGTCTTTTGATTTGCCTAATTTCTTATACGCATCAGTCATGTCGAAATAGACCAGCTTAAGATTGTTTACCTTGTTTTCGTCCTCATCATTCGTCAAGCTGACGGTAAGGATGTAGCGGCCTCCAATCATGGTGAATCCTTCACCCAGAACACGGTAGCCGTCGTAATGTTTTCTGAGGTATTCATCTCGCGCCGATTCCAGCATGCTGTAATCCTTGACCCCTTTAAGATCAAGCACGGCGGGATTTTTATAGGAACCGGCAGGAAACTGGACGGCCCCGGCGGCCTGTTTTTGTGCTTCGTCCGCTCCAAATGATGGATTGATGGCCAGCATGGCGCTGCATCCTATGGTCAAAATGGTTATTTTTAATAATATTTTCATCTTCATTGCCCTATGTTATTGTTAATGTGTATGGTTATTGTGTTACCGCCATTATTTGCTGCATCCGTTGTCTCTGCATAATTCCATTCTTCTGGAAAGGGCTTTTTGGTGTAAAAGAAGAATCGCCTTTTCTTTTGCTCTCTCATTCCAGGGCAGGTCTTCCGAGACATCCACGACAACAGTGGCACCCTGATCCAGATTCACGATCTCTGAAACAGTGGAGCCGTCCTTGTGAGTGTAAGTTGCCATGGCAGTCGCATGAACCTTGAATTTCATTGATTTTCCCTTAACCGGTTCAACTAGCTCTGCTGTCGGCTCTGAAATATTTATGAGCTCATAGCCGCATTTTGCTTGTTTGGCATGTGCCGCTCCAACGAGGATGCCCAAAACAAGCGAAAAACAACACAATATTTTTGGAATCATCATCATATTATCACCTATGAAATTGAAATGATAAATTGTCAATGAAAATTGATAATCCCGGTAGATGTTTTGCCGTTATTCCATCGTAAAGGAATTGGGTGGTAAAAATATTTTTCTAATTCATAATAAATAAATTATAAGCTTTACTGTTAGATAAGGCATTCCTGGAAGCTCGCGAATCAGTTTCCCCGGTGCAACTTTGCATGGCTAATATGGGTGAGACACAATGGACGCGGAATGCACGGTGAAAGATTTCGTCATGGGATTGTTCCAAGGCTGCCGCAAACAGGTGGAATGCCGTGATGGTGTACGCCCCTGTTTTTATGATTTCCGGCAAATTCTCCGGCATGGGCGGCCAGATGCCAAAAACAGGTCTCATCAAGAAAACCGGATTTTCTGACTTTCCCTCGTCAGAGAGGAAAAAATGCGTGTTAATGCATTTTTCTGTTTCCTTTCTCATCTCCCCGTTGAATTGATTTTCATCAACCGTTCCTTCAGGAGATGAAATTGGTTCAGCTCTTGCAAAGAACGTCCTTAAGTTCTTCTGCGCTCATGTTCATGAGCCACTGTTTCGGGCCGCCGGAGAACAGGTCGTCCGCCATGCGGCGCTTTTCCGTCAGCATGGTGTCAATGCGGTCCTCAATGGTACCGCGGCAGATCAGGCGGTGCACCAGCACGTTCCGGTGCTGGCCGATGCGGTAGGCCCGGTCCGTCGCCTGGTTCTCCACGGCGGGGTTCCACCAGCGGTCCACATGGATGACGTGGGAGGCCTGGGTCAGAGTCAGTCCGGTCCCGGCGGCCTTCAGGGACAGGATGCAGAAGGGAGGCCCGGATTCCTTCTGGAAGGCGGTGACGATGCCCTGGCGTTCCGGAATGGGCGTGCCTCCGTGCAGGGTAAGCCCGGAACGGCCGAAGACCCCGGAAAGCAAGTCGTGCAGATGGGGAATGATGGAACGGAACTGCGTGAAGAGGATGGCTTTTTCCTGCCGGGCGGCGATGGAGGCGCACAATTCCTGAAGACGCAGGAACTTTCCGGAGCGTTCCGGGGCGTAGTCGTCCGTGCCCTGGAACTGCGCCGGATGGTTGCAGATTTGCTTGAGGCGCGCCAGGACGGGCAGGATCAGCATGAGGCGGGCGGCCGGATCCGGTTCGTCCAGCATGGCGTGCAGCGTATCTATCTGCGTCTGGTACAGGGCGGCCTGTTCCGGCGTGAGGGGGCAGTAGGCGGGTATTTCCGTCTTGTCCGGCAGGTCGGGGACCAGGGCCGGATCCGTCTTCATCCTGCGCAGGATGAAAGGGCGCACCAGGCGGCGCAGCGGGGCATAGCCTCGTTCCAGGGAGCGGGTGAAGGCTTCAAAGCTTTTTCTTCCGCCAAGCAGGCCCGGATTCAGGAATTCCATCAGGCTCCATAATTCATTCAGGTTGTTTTCCACCGGCGTGCCGGACAGGGCGGCGCGCCTCTCCCCGTGCAGGGAGCGGATGGCGCGGGAACGTGCGGAACCTGCGTTTTTAATGGCCTGGGCTTCATCCAGGATGATGGCCGGGAAATGCAGCCCGGCCAGCGCAGGCGCGCGCGCGGCCATGCCGTAGGTAGTAATGACGACGTGGCAGCCTTCCCGGCGCGGGATTTCCTCCGGCTGCCATGAATCCGGGGCGGAGGGGTGCATGATGCGCAGGGCGAGCTCCGGCGCGAAGCGTTCCGCTTCCTCCTTCCAGTTGGACAGGAGGGACGCCGGGGCCACGATCAGGGCCGGGAGGCCTTCCAGCCGGCCTTCCCTCCGCAGCGCATCCAGCCATGCGATGGCCTGAAGGGTTTTCCCCAGCCCCATGTCGTCCGCCAGGCAGGCGCCGAAGCCCCGTTCCGTAACCCGGTACAGGAAGGAAAAGCCCTCTTTCTGGTAAGGGCGCATCAGTGCGTTCAACCGGGGCGCAAGCTCCGGCACGGAGACGGGAACCTCCCCCGCCAGGATATCCAGGGCCTGCCGGAGATCCCGGCCCGGTTCCACCACGCAGTCTTCATCCGGTTCCGGGAGCTGCGCAAGCTGGTCGGAAGGGCCGTTGACCAGCAGCCTCAGCCCCTGAACCAGGGGAATGCCCAGGGAACTCATCATGCGCGCCGCCTTGGTCCACCGGTCCATCAGGTCCCGGACTTTTTGAGCGTCCACGCGCACCCATTCCCCCTTGAAGCGTATCAGGCCGTCTCCGTTGCTGAGCAGTTCCTCCAGTTCCTCCGGGGCCAGGTCCCTGCCTCCCAGCGTGGCGGCTACGGAAAACCGCAGCAGGCTGTGGACGGAAAGCCCGGAGGAATGAGCCGTTTTTTCACTGCCGGGAGCGTCCGCCGTGACTTTTACCTGTAATTTGGGAGGGGATTTTCTCCACAGGTTCACCATGCGCACGATGATGCCTGCATGTTCATAGGCCGGCGTGTCCTGTAAAAAGTCCCGGGCTTCCGCAGCGCTCCAGGCCAGCGGGGCGTAAATCTTTCCATTGTCCAGCAGGCGCTGCAGCAGGGAGCTTTCCCGTGCCGCTTCCTTCAAGGGCTGGAGCACGGCCAGCAGGGCAGTGTAGTTCCCTTCATGGAGTTTCAGGGCGGTGGAAAGGGGAAGGTGGCGCACCTGGTTGTCCGCCGCGCTTTGATGCGCAAAGGTAGCCATGAAGGCAAAGGGCCGGGAGCCCGTGGCGTCATCCCGGTTTTCCGCAAGGTGGAAGAATACCTTCCCAATCTGGTTCCAGGGGGCGCCTAGCCCGTTCAGCCACGCGGCGGGAGTGATGCCGCGGGCGCCGACTTCCTTTTTCACCAGCCTCCGGAAATCCTCAAGCCATCCGGCGATGACGCCCGGAGTGACGTATTCCGCCCCCGGCACGGGAGGGAACTGTTCCGCCAGGGCCGCTCTTTCCGCCGTGGAGGCCAGCAGGTGGTCCAGGACGGTGTCCACCTCATCCGGCCTTTCCGCGGCGGCGTGCGCCATGCGGGTGAGCGCCTGGCGCGCCATGTTCTTGATAAAAAAGGCGCCCGGGTCAGGCGCGGTTTCCCAGTTGGAGACCGCGAGGGCATATAATCCGTTTCCGGCCCCCTCTTCAAACAGGCGGTCGAAGGGGGGCGTGTCCGTCACCGGCGCTCCGGATGGAAGGATGCGGAAACCGCTGAAGTTCCGTTCCTCTTCCGGCGCTGCGTGATGGGATTCCGGCTGCATGGCTGGAAGGAATGTAGCATGGCCGCCCAGCTTGTTCAATCCATCCCGCCGCCCTGCGGCATGCGGTTCCCGTGCCGCTTACAGGGCGAACGTCGTATCTTTGATGATGGGCAGTTTGGGCGGCGGCGGATTGAAAAGCTCCTTGATTTGTTTCAGATATTCGATCAGGGCTGAACGGACGCTTATTCCCGTCGGTTTGCCGTTTCCCTTTTGAGGGAATTTGAAATTGTTGCGCAGGTAGTCGCCCATCGCGACAGTGTAAATGACGCCGTTTTTCAAGGTGCTGGTGATGCTTGGCGTAACGCCGTCCATAATCTGGTAGGAGAAACCGGAGCAGTAAACTTCCAGAATGCCTCCTTCGTCATCGGACGGGGACATGAATTTGGACAGAATCAGTTGTTCAATGTCCGCCTTGCTCATGGAGCAGGTGACGACCTTTTCCCGGAAGGGCTCCATTTCATAAATATCCTTGATCTTGATGGGGCCCTTGCAGAGATGGCTTCTGGCCCGTACGCCGCCGCGGTTGTAAATGGCAATGTCCGAATGGGAGGCCTGCTGGATGGCTTTGCAGAAAAAGGTGCCTACGGTGACGTGCGTGATATCCTCCCCGGCGACGCCCACCTGCTGGTTGAAGAACGGGTTTCCGGTGAACTGCTGGACAATCTTCTCTACTTCCGGGTCGCTGGGAATCCTTTCGTCCAGGGAAACGGCCTTCGTGGACTTGGAAAGGATAGAGGCGGGTTTTTCCGTGGAGAAGGTGATTTCCGTAACGCCTGCATGGCTCAGTCTGTGGCCCGTGTGGCTGAGCAGCGTTCCGGTTCTGAGATGGCCGTGCGGAAGCATCACATGAGTATGGCCACCCAGAATGACGTCGATATTCGGGGAATACTTCATCATTTTCAGATCGTGGTCGTATCCCAGGTGGCTGAGGATGACATTGATGGTGTTATGGTGCAGGCGGAACCTGTCCGTGATGCCCTTGTAATCCTCTTCATCCGGCAGTTTCCATGAAATGCCGCTCATCCTGCGGACGTCCGTGGTCTGCAGGTCCACCAGGCCGATGAACCCTATGGAAATCGGCGTGCCCTTGATGGGGATGCTGGCATACGGGGAAAAACAATTTTCCAGCGTGGGGGAGGGATTGACGTTGGTAACGACAAACTTGGTGCCGGGCATCCCCTTAATGTGGTCCCGCAGGGCTTCCTGCCCGTAATCCAGGTCATGGTTCCCGATGGTCACGATGTCGTACTTAAGCTTGTTCATCAGGACAGTCAGGGGTTCGCCCCGTTTTTCCCAGTCGTCCACATAGGGGTTGCCCATGAAATAATCTCCGGAATCCACCAGCAGCACGTGCGGGTATTTGGCGCGGTACTGTTTTACCAGCGTGGCCAGTTTGGGGAATTTTTCCAGATTGCCGTGCATATCGCTGGTGGAAATGATGATCAGCGTTTTGTGGGGATCCGATTTGAGCTTCTGAGCCAGGGTGAACGGGCACAGGCATGCCAGGCCGGCAAGGAGAATGCGGGGCGGAATCATGGATGGAGAAAGTAGAGATACGGGAAATGATAAAAGGGATTAACGGGCGAAAACCTCGTACGGGCCGTCACCCACTGAAATGACTTCCAGACGGACCTTGGATACGCCGCGGCTGTGCAGGCCGATGCGGCTTGCGGCGGACGCGGTCAGGTCTATCAGGCGGTTGCTGTGAAAGGGGCCTCGGTTGTTGATCCTGACGACGGCTGATTTGCCCGTTGCCAGGCAGGTGACTTTCACCTTGCACGGCATCGGCAGGGTTTTGTGGGCCGCCGTCATGGACCGCTGGGGATTGATGTACTCTCCGGAGGATGTCTTCATGCTGCGTCCTTTCCCGCCATACCAGGAGGCATAGCCGGTTTCACTGTATTGCAGGGCGTCTGCGACGCTCATAGGAGTATATCTTTTCCCCCTCACCCGGTAGGGCGCGTTTTTTACATGCGCCTCTGTCGCCTGTACGGCCGGGGCCGTTTTCTGGCCGCACTTCTCCGTAGTGGAGCAGCCCGGCATCAGAAAAAGCAGCAGGACGGGGAGGGACCAATTCACGCTTTTTATCTTTAACACATGTTTATAATCTTGTATAACAAAAAAGAAACAGGAATTGAAATTTAATGGATAGGGATGCCCGGAAGGAATCTTTCCCCTGCCGTGGTTTACCAGTTGAGCGGCGCGGGAAAATGCAGTATGCTTGCCCGCATGAATCCTTCCAAGGTAATCGGCCTGGTCGCGTTGGCGGAAAAACCGGGACTGGGGGAAGCGTTGCGCATCATGCGCCGCGAGCTTTCCCGCCACGGGCTGGGGTCCTGCGTCATTGAGACGCCGGATGCCCTGGAACAGGCCATTGTCCGATGCAGCATGCTGGTAACCTTCGGCGGGGACGGCACCATGCTGACCGTCTCCTCTCTGGCGGCTGCGCACCACGTGCCCCTGGCGGGCGTGAACCTGGGGCGCCTGGGATTCATGACCACTTGTTCCGTACAGGAGCTGCCGCTGCTGGCGTACGCCCTCCAGGAGGGTTCCTTCCTGACGGACGAGCGCTCCATGCTGGAGGTGGTCCGGATGGGCGTGGACGGTGTCGCAGTCCCTCCCCGCAAGCTGGCGCTGAATGAAGTCTCCCTCATCCGCGCCCAGTCCGGCAAGATGGTGGACCTGGATGCCGAGATAGACGGAGAACTGCTGAACCGCTACCATGCGGACGGCGTTCTGGTCTCCACCCCCACCGGCTCCACGGCGTACTCCCTTTCCGCCGGAGGGCCGCTGGTATGGCCCATGTCCCGCGTGGTGTGCGTCACCCCCATCTGCCCGCACAGCCTGACCAACCGTTCCGTGGTGCTTCCGGACACCATGACCATACGCCTGCGGCCCCGCGAGCGCCGCGGCCGCTTTGATTCCATGGTTTATTCCCTGGACGGCCGTTCCGCCTATCCCATTGAAGTGGGAGAAAGCCTCGTGATCCGGAAAGCTCCGGAAACCCTCTCCCTGGTTCATCTCCGCAAACAGAACTTCGGTGCTCTCTTGAGGGCCAAGCTGCGCTGGCAGGGAGCGGAGATTCCTACGGATGATGAATAAAACCGTTCCGGCGGTTCGGAAACCGGGCCCGGTGTCTTTTGCAGGCCGGGGCGCTTCTCCATTGATCGTTCCACATTGGCGCAGGGGCGGTAAAACGATTTTTTTAGGATGCGGGCTTGACGAAAAGGCCTATCCTATAATACTCTTCCTGCCCTACCACCAAGGGGGTGGTAGATCTTAATCGCATAAACGCGTAAGAAATAGTCATATATGAAGACCCACGTGAAAAAAGGTGATGAAGTAGAAATCATCGCCGGACGTAACCACAAGGGCAAGCGCGGCACCGTTCTCGCCGTGAATGCTTCCAAAGGTACTGTCATCGTAGAAGGCGTCCGCACCCTGAAAAAGGCTGTGCGCCCGACGGAACAGAACCCGGAAGGCGGCATTCAGGAGATTAACGGCCCGATTCACATCTCCAACGTGAAAAAAGTAGGCTAGGCCTCCGGCCTGACCCTGCGCTTAAGCCACATAAATCATTAATAAAGAGCTGACCCGCTAAAACAATGAGTACACCAACACTGCAAACATACTACCGTGAAAAGGTCGTTCCCGGCCTTCAAGCGAAGCATGCATACAAGAACGTGCATCAAATTCCCCGCCTGGAGAAGATCGTTGTCACCTCCTGCATGGGCAAGCACCCGGACCGCAAACAGGCCGTGGAAGATGCCGTCAATGAAATCGCTAAAATTACCGGACAAAAGCCGTCCGTCACCTTCGCCCGCAAGAGCGTGGCCAACTTCAAGGTGCGTGAAGGCGAACCTCTGGGAGCCCGCGTAACGCTGCGCGGCACCCGCATGTGGGAATTCCTGGACCGCTTCATCAACGTGACGGCTCCGAACATCCGCGACTTCCGCGGCCTTCCCTACAAGTCCTTTGACGGCAACGGGAACTATGCCATCGGTATCTCCGACCAGTCCATCTTCCCCGAAATCGAACTTGACCAGATCAAGCGTCAGATCGGCTTCGACATCATTTTCGTGACTTCCGCTCCTACGGACGATGAAGGCCGCGACCTGCTTCGCGGTCTGGGCGTTCCCATGCGTGAACCGAAGAAGGCCGAAGAAACTCAAACCGCTAACGCCTAACTATTTCTTACCATGGCCGTATTAAGTGACCCCATTTCCGACTTCCTCACCCGCCTGAAAAACGCCAGCCTGGCCGGCAACGAGGAATTTACCGCTCCCTGCTCCAACATCAAGGTGGAAATCGCCCGGATTCTGCAGGAAGAAGGCTACATCTGGAACTATGAAGTGACCGGTGAAGGAACCAAGAAGCAAATCAAGGTGAAGACCAAATTTACCCCCCAGGGCAAGCCGGTCGTCACCGACGTGAAGCGCAGCTCCAAGCCGGGCCGCCGCCAGTACGTTTCTTCCGAGGACATTCCCCGCGTTCTCAGTGGGCTTGGCATTGCCATCGTCTCCACCTCCCGTGGTGTGATGACCGGTGCGCAGGCGCGCAAGCAGAGCATCGGCGGCGAACTTCTCGCCCTTGTATGGTAACCATTAACATTTCCTAAACATATGTCCCGAGTTGGTAAAAAATCCATCACATTGCCGGACAAGGTAACGGTAAAGGTTAACGGCTCTTCCGTTCAGGTGGAAGGCCCCAAAGGCAAGCTTTCCTGGACGCTTCCGGAAGGCATCACCGCCTCCGTTGAAGGCAATCAGCTTTCCGTTGACCGCGCTGGCGAAAGCCGCCAGCTTCGCGCCCTGCACGGCACGAACCGTTCCCTGTTGAACAACATGGTCATCGGCGTTTCCGAAGGCTTCGTCAAAAACCTTGAAATCGTCGGCGTCGGTTTCCGCGCCGCCGTGAAGGGCAACATCCTGGACCTGAACCTGGGCAAGTCCCATCCGATCAACCAGGTAATTCCCGAAGGCCTCAAGGTGACCGTGACCGAAAACACGAAAGTGACGGTCGAAGGCATCGACAAGCAGGTCGTAGGCCAGTTTGCCGCTGAAGTCCGTGCGTACTATCCCCCGGAACCCTACAAGGGCAAGGGCGTGCGCTTCGCCGGTGAAGTTATCCGCCGCAAGGAAGGCAAGAGCGTCGGTAAGTAATTCAGGTAATAACTATTACAACATATTTATACACGATGAGTACTATCAATCGCAAAGCCATCCGCTCCAAGGTTCGCCGCCGCATCCGCAGAAAGCTCTCCGGAACGGCTTCCCGCCCCCGCCTGGCTGTCTATTTCTCCAACCGTCACGTCTATGCCCAGATCATCGACGACACGGTGGGCAAGACCATCTGCTCCGCTTCCACGGCCGATGCATCCATCGCCGATCCTTCCAAGCTCGCCAACCGCGCCTCTGCCACCAAGGTAGGCAACCTGATTGGTGAACGTGCGAAGGCCGCCAATGTCACTGAAGTCGTCTTCGACCGCGGTGGCTTCAAGTTCTGCGGCAAGGTGAAGGCCCTGGCCGATGCCGCCCGCGAAACTGGTTTGAAATTCTAATTGAAAGATTCCCTAAATGAATAACGAAACGGAAAACACTGCTCCTGCTACGGAAGCCGCCGCTCCCGCTCAAGCGCAGCAACCCGCACAGGGCGGCCGCGACTTTCGCGGTCCCCGCGGACCCCGCCGTGACGGCCAGAATGGCCGCGGACCCCGTGGTCCCCGCCGTGACGGACGCCGTGGCCCCCAGGCTGAAGCTCCCGTGGAAGAAGGCCCCCAGCTCGCTGAAAAGGTTGTGTTCATCAACCGTTGCGCCAAGGTCGTCAAGGGCGGCCGCCGCTTCTCCTTCTCCGCCCTCGTCGTGAGCGGCGACATGGAAGGCCGCGTAGGCTTCGGCTTCGGCAAGGCCAATGAAGTGGCAGACGCCATCCGCAAGGCTACGGAAGCCGCCAAGCGCCAGCTTCGCCCGGTCTCCATCGCCAACGGCACGATTCCGCATGAAGTCTACTCCGAATTCGGCGGCGGCAAGGTGCTCCTGAAGCCCGCCTCCCCCGGTACCGGCCTCATTGCCGGCAACACCATCCGTGCCGTGCTGGAAGCAGCCGGCGTGCGTGACATCGTTGCCAAATCCCTCGGTTCCTCCAACCATGCCAACGTGGTGAAGGCTACCCTGCAGGCTCTCGCTTCCCTGCGCACGAGCGACCAGGTTCTTGCCGACCGCGGCAAGAAGAAGGAAAAGGCCATCTAATCTGACCAGGAGGCGGCCGCCCCGTGCCGCCGCCTCCACGAAATCCAACCATTGTAAATAACATGTTACAGCTTCATACGATTAAGCCCAATCCGGGAGCCAAGCACCGCAGGAAGCGCCTCGGCAACGGGGAAAGCTCCGGTCTCGGCAAGACCTGCGGCAAAGGCAACAAGGGCCAGAAGGCCCGTTCCGGCGGCTCCATCCGCCCGGGATTTGAAGGCGGCCAGATGCCCCTTCACCGCCGTCTGCCCAAGAAGGGGTTCAACAACACCCGCTTCCAGGACAAAATCCTCATCGTCAACCTCTCCCAGCTCGAACGCGTGTTTGAAGCCGGCGCTACGGTTGATGAAAACACCCTGCGTGCAGCCAAGCTCGTTCAAGGTCCCTGTGACGCCGTGAAACTTCTCGGCAACGGCACCCTGACCAAAAGCCTGAACGTAGTCGTGGACTTCGTGAGCGCCAGCGCCCGCGAAAAGGTGACTCAGGCCGGTGGCACCGTCACCGTGCTCAGCGAAGCCTAATCACATTTGGCGAACCGGGTCATGCAGCTTGACCCGGTTCGCATCATTGTGTTTACTGTTGCGGTCCCCATGGATGCCCCGGGTACAAGCCGCCGTGACATGCAAGCCAAGCTGCGCGACAACTTCTATATTACAGGACCATGATATCCGCATTTGCAAACTCCATGAAAGTACCGGAGCTCAGGCACCGGATTTTGTTCACACTGGCGATGATCGTCGTCGTCCGCCTGGGGGTACAGATACCCCTGCCGGGCATTGACGTCATGGAGCTGCAGAAAGTGATTGAAGCCTCCGCGAATGCCAGCGGCCCCGGTGCGGGCCTGGCTACCGTGCTGACCATCTTTTCCGGCGGCGGCCTGCAGCAGTGCGGCATTTTTGCGCTGGGCATCATGCCCTACATCTCCGCTTCCATCATGACCCAGCTCCTTTCCGCGGTGGTTCCCCAGTGGGCCAAGATGGTGCGGGAAGAGGGAGGCCGCCAGAAGATGACCAAATGGACGCGCGCCATTGCCATCGTCATCGCCATTGTGCAGGGCTGGTTCCTGGTCGGTACATTGGAACATCCGGACCGTTTGAAAGCCGTGGGCCTCAACATCCCTCCGGACTGCCAGCTCGTCATTGACCCAGGCATGCAGTTTGCCCTGATGACGGTGCTCATCATGGTGGCGGGCACCATGTTCCTGATGTGGATAGGCGACCAGATTACGGAGCGCGGCGTCGGCAACGGCGTCTCCCTCATTATTTCCGTCAACATTATCCATGCCCTTCCGGGCGCGGTGACCCTGGCCTGGAAAACGCTGGTGTACAAGGACGGCGCGGTCGTCCCGATGGGCGCCATGCTGCTCGTGGCCCTGATCGCCTTCCTGATTATCGTGGTGGCGCTCGTCGTCACGGTAACGCAGGCCCAGCGGCGCATACCCGTGCAATACGCCAAACGGGTCATGGGCAATAAAATGTTCAACGGCGCCACTCAGTACCTGCCGCTCAAGCTCAACTACTCCGGCGTGATGCCCGTCATCTTCGCCACGGCCATCCTGTCCCTTCCGCAGGTGCTCTTCTCCCAGATCGCCCACTACAACACCACGCTGCAGTGGATCGCCACCAAGATGAATGACTGGATGAACCCCGCTTCCTCCGGCTACTACATCATTTCCGGCCTCATGATCTTCTTCTTCTCCTACTTCTGGGTGGCTACCATGTTCCAGCCCTCCCAGATCGCGGAAGACCTGAAGCGCAACGGCGGCTACATCCCCGGCATCCGCCCCGGACCTCCCACCGCCCTTTTCTTGGACCAGACCATGCAGAGGCTGACCTTTGCCGGTTCCGCATTCCTGACCCTCATCTACTTCCTGCCTTCCCTGCTGAACATCGGGGGCAGCATCCCCTACCTGGTCACCCAATTCTTCGGGGGCACCAGCCTTCTGATTCTGGTCGGCGTGCTGCTTGACATGATGCGCCAGGTGGAAACCACTCTTCTCTCCCGCAACTACGACGGCTTCCTGAAAAAAGGCAAGCTCAAGGGCAAATACGGTCACATCCAGGGTACCGGAGCCGCCGCAGGCAGCCGCACGGTCACCGTCATGTGGGTCGTCATCGCCCTGCTGGTGCTGGCCGGTGCCATCGCCTACAATGCCATGCAGTAAGGAACGCCATTCCCTCTTCCGAAAGTAAAGACATGAAGGATCTCAAGCATTTCATCCTGGTTGGGCCTCCCGCATCCGGCAAAGGAACCCAGGGCCGGTTTCTGGCTGATACTTTCAACCTGAACTCCCTGAGCACCGGCTCCCTGCTGCGGCGGGAAGTGGAATCCTGCACGGAGCTGGGACGGAAAGCCCTGGGCTATATGGACAAGGCCATGCTGGTTCCGGATGAGATCGTCAACGACATGGTGCGCGGCTGGCTTTCGGAAATGGACAATGACGCATGGCTGCTGGACGGCTATCCCCGCACGGTTGCGCAGGCGGAAGCCCTGGACCATTTCCTGACCCAGCGCGGAACCTCCGTGGACGTGGTCGTCTGGATGGACGTAGCCCGGGAACTCATTGAACAGCGCATCATGCACCGCCGGGAATGCTCCACGTGCGGCCATGTGGTGCAGACGTCGGAAGAGGAATGCTCCAAATGCGGAGGCAAAATGGTCTCCCGCAAGGATGACAACATGGAGGCCTTCGCCCGCCGCTGGAAAGACTTTGAAGCCATGACGCTGCCCGTAGCCAGGTACTACGAAGCCCGCGGCCTGGTGGTTAAAATGACGGTAACCGAGGAACGGGAACCTGCCGAGGTTTCCCGCGACCTGGCCCGCAAGCTGGAAGAATACCGGCAATAGAAAGACGAATTCCATGGCAGAACGAATCCACATCAAGTCTCCCGGCGAGGTTGCCAAGATGCAAAAGGCCGGAGCTGTAACGGCGGAAATCTTGATGGAGATCGGAGCCGAGGTCCAGGCGGGCCGCACCACGCGGGAAATAGACGACATCGCGCGTGAAATCTTCAAGAAGCACAAGGTAGGCAACTCCTTCTACCAGTACCGCGGGTTCCCCGGCCAGCTCTGCATTTCCATCAATGAGGAAGTGGTGCACGGCAGCGGCGGTCCGCGCCGCATCCAGAACGGGGACATCGTGAGCCTGGACGTGGGCGCCATTGTGGACGGCTGGCATGGAGACAACGCCATGACCGTGCCCGTGGGCATGGTGGACCCGGAAAAGCTGCGCCTGCTGGCCGTGACGGAGGAATCCCTGTTCCGTGCCATTGAACTGGTGAGGCCCGGCGCGCTGCTGGCGGACGTCTGCGCGGCTGTGGAGGGCTTTGTGCGTCCCCGCGGGTACACCGTGGTCAGGGACTTTGTAGGCCATGGCATAGGCCGCCATCTGCATGAAGAGCCCCAGGTTCCCAACTACCGCCCCCATTACAAGCTTCCGCGCCTGAAAAAGGGCATGGCGCTGGCTATCGAACCGATGGTGAACGCCGGCAGGCCTTCCGTCAAGATTCTGGATGACGGCTGGACGGTCGTCACGGCGGACGGCAAGCCATCCGCCCACTTTGAACACACGGTCATCGTGACGGACGGGGCTCCCCTGATTGTGACGGAGCGCCCCCGCATCGCGTTGCCGGAGCAGCTCGGCATCGCCCCTTTGTAACTCCAGCCCCGCAAGGGAATGACGCCGCCGGACGCCCAGATTCCCGCTCCCGTAATTCTGGAGAGGACGGCCACGCACCGGATGGTGTGGGTGGATGTGGCCCGTGTGATTGCCTGCATCCTGATTATTGCAAACCACATGGCCTTCTATTCGGCGGAGCTCTACCGGTGGATATGGGCGGAATTTCTGGCGGCGCGCACTCCCTTTTTCCTGCTGGCGGCGGGTTACTTTGTGGGGCGCGGTTCGTTCGGTCCGCTGGACGGGGGGAGCTTTTTCCTGTGGAAGCGGAGCTGGTTTCTTCTCCGCCCGTACCTGGTGTGGGGGCTGGCGGCGGCCGTTCTGATCGGCTGGTCCCCCCTTCATGAATACTACGCCTCCTACCAGCCCATGTATGCATGGCTGAAGGGGGAGGCGGGCAGCGGCTTCTGGTCCGCCCTCGCGGCGTTCGGCCGCTGCCTGGGCATTGCCGGGCACCCGGTGGACGCCCCCATGTGGTTTCTGCGCGACATCATCATTTATACCGCTGTAGCGCCTCTCCTGCACCGCATGGGGAACTACATGCTCTGGGTGGGAATCATCATGCTCTCCCTGAACTACTTTGCGCTGGACCTGGCGGATCATGACTATCCTATCGCCAACAGCCTGGGCTTTTTCCTGGTGGGGATGTACGTATCCCGTTACTCCCTTCCGTTCCTGACGGAATCCGTACGACGGTATGCGGTGCCGTTCCTGCTTGCCACGCTCGCGCTCACCTGGTGGCTGGTGGGCCACCGGGACCAGCACAACTCCATGCTTATTGCGCTGGGAATGCTGGGGCTGATGTCCCTGGCCATCCTGTTCACGGAATGGTTTCCGCGCGCGGCCAGATGGGTGGCGGGGCTGGCCCCGGCGTGCTTCTTCATCTTCGGCACGCACTACATCGTCATCATCCTGCTGCGTGAAAGCGGCTGGATTACGTGGAAGGGGGAGGCCTGGGACGTCCTGTGGCTCTGCCTGGTTCCGGTCATCTTCGCCGTGCTGGCGGGGCTCTTCTTCTGCATGAAAAGGTTTGCCCCGCGCCTGGTTCCCCTGCTGGGAGCCTACGGGAAATAGCCGCCCTGCAGGGCCGTTCCTCCGGACCGGAAAAGGAGCCGCGCTTATCTCTTGCCGTCAAAAGGCAAATTCCTTATTCTGCCCCTTGCTGGAACGGGCGGGGATGGCGCTTTTGTCACGCCGCCATTCTTGCTCCACGGCTGGGAAACAATACATGGTATGGCAATGATTCAAGGCGAGCAGGTTCAGGATTCGGAATTATCAACGCAGGCGGTGATCTACCTGGGGCCGAGCTCCATGAGCCTGATGGTGGCTGAGGTGGTTCAGGACAGGATTCGCCTGCTGGACTTCCTCCAGCAGCCCGTGCCCATGGCGCGGGACATCTTCCGTTTCCACCGCATTTCCCGGCATACCATGGACCGCTGCGTGCAAATCATCGGAGACTATCTGGAAATTCTCAAGGAATACGGAACCGGCAGCAGGCTTTCCGTCCGGCTCATGATCTCCAACATCATTTCCGAGGCAGACAATGTGGACGTGTTCGTCAACCGCATGCACGTGGCCCACGGCCTGCGGGGACGCCGGATTGACGACGGCAAAATGACGCGCCTCATTTACGTGAAGGTGCAGGAAACGCTGGCGCAATACCCGGGATTCAGCAAGAAAAAGGTGCTCGTGGTCCATACGGGGCCGGGCAATACCCGCGTGCTCCTGTTCCAGAAGGGGCGCATCGTGCGCTATTCCTGCTACCGGCTGGGGACGCACCGCACGGGCGAGGCCGTCGGAGAAATAGAATACGGGGACGATGTGGCGGAACTTTCCCTGCTGCGGGAGCACATGCGCGGGCAGGTGGACCAGATTTGCCTGGATTACGGCGGCGTCAAGGGCCTCGCTGGGCTCATCGTCATCGGCCAGGAGATGCAGCAGCTCCGTGACCGCCTGGACCCCACGCCGGAAGGCAAGGTGGCGTGTTCCGCCCTGGTGGCGGAAGCGGAACGGATGTCCCGCACCACCCTGGAGCAGCGCATGAACGTTTACGGGGCGGACTTTGCCGGGGTGGATTCCCTTCTGCCCGCCGTGCTGATGACGGAGATGATTGCCCGCAGCCTGAACCTGAATGACGTGATCATCCCCGGAAGCGGCTATGACGAGGAATTCTCAAGCAGCCTGATCCGGGCGGAACAGCATCCGGGGGACCTGGAGGCGGAGGTGCTCCACTTCGCCGGGATTCTGGCGGACAGGTACAAGGCGGACAAGGGGCACCGCGAGCATGTGGCGCGCCTGTGCATGGAAATGTTTGACCAGCTCCAGGACCTGCACCGCCTTTCCGAGCACGACCGGCTGCTGCTGGAGGTGGCCTCCATCCTGCATGAGGTGGGGTCTTTCATCAGCCAGCAGGACCACCAGCTCCATTCCCAGTACATCATCCTGAACAGTGAAATCTTCGGCCTTTCCCGGGACGACGTGGAAACGATCGCCCTGCTGGCCCGCTACCACCGGCATGAGGTGCCCGCCAATTCCGACCCCATGTACGGGGAGCTGGAGCTGACGGACCGCATGCGCGTAGCCAAGATGGCTGCCATCCTGCGCGTGGCGGACGCCCTGGAACGCGGCCATGCCCAGCGCGTGAACGGCGTCCGGGCGCGCATCCGGGGCCGGATGCTGGAGCTGGAGCTCCACGGCGTGCGTGAAACCGCCGTGGAAGACCTGGCGCTGCGGCTGAAGGGCGACCTGTTTGCGGACATCTTCGGTTATGACGTCGTGCTGGTGCCCCAGCGGTAGGCCGATTCAAGAAACTTCCATCCCTTATTTTCTCCATGTCTAACGAATACATCAACAGAGAGCTCTCCTGGCTGGAATTCAACCAGCGCGTGCTGGACCAGGCCGTGAGAACGGACCTTCCCCTGCTGGAACGCCTGAAGTTCCTGGCTATTACCGCCTCCAACCTGGACGAGTTCTTCATGGTGCGCGTGGGCGGCCTCCAGATGCTGCGGCATTCCGGCTCCCGCGTGAAGGACATTTCCGGGCTGACCCCAACCCGCCAGCTCAAGGACATCCGCACCCGCGTGGGCCGCATGATTGAGGACCAGTACCGCCTGTTTCATGAAGAAATCCTGCCGTGGATGGAAATCAACGGCATCAATCCGCTGGCCATGGAGGACCTCAGCACTTCCCAGAAGCTGACGCTGGAGCAATACTTCAACAACCAGATATTCCCGCTGCTGACGCCGCTGGACATGGATGCGCCGGAGGCTCCCGCGCTGCCGTCCCTCAAGCTGCTCATGGGCGTGGAACTGCGGGACAATGAAACCGGGGAGGTCCGCGCCAGCGTGGTGGCCCTGCCGGACGGCCTGCCGCGGCGCGTGCCCGTCCCTTCCGCGGAAACGGAACGCTACGTGATGCTGGAGGACCTGGTCCGGGAATGCATCGGCACCGTTTTTCCCGGTGAAACCGTTCTCTCCGCCGCGGTATTCCGCGTCACGCGCAATGGGGACATTGCCGTGCAGGAGGAGGACGCCCTGGACCTGGCGGATGAAATGGAGGAAGTGCTTGTGGCCCGCAAATTCTCCGAATGCGTGAGGCTGGAAATAGAATCCTCCGCTCCCGTCCCCCTGCATGACAGGATCATGCAGATCGTCGGCGCGGGGAAGGAGGAAACGTATGACCTCAAGGGCCCCCTAATGCTTTCCGACTTCATGGAAATGGCCTTTGCCCCCGGCAATGACCAATTGAAAGTGGAGCAATGGTCCCCGCAGCCGTCACCCTCCGTGGACCCTGCCGTCAGCATCTTTGAAAACATCGCCAACGGGGATATCCTGCTCAACCATCCCTATGAAAGCTTTGAACCCGTCCTGCGCCTGGTGGAGGAAGCCGCGGAAGACCCGGACGTCATCGCCATCAAGCAGGTCCTGTACCGGACCGCCAAAAACTCCCGCATCGTAGCCGCCTTGAAAAAGGCGGCGGAAAGCGGCAAGCAGGTGACGGCGCTGGTGGAACTGAAAGCCCGGTTTGACGAAGCCCGCAACCTGGAAAAGGCGGAGGAACTGCAGCGTTCCGGCGTGCAGGTGGTCTACGGCGTCAAGGGCCTGAAAACCCATGCCAAGATATGCCTGGTGGTGCGCCGGGAGCAGGGCATGCTGCGGCGTTACTGCCACTTCGGCACGGGGAACTACAATGAAACAACCGCCAAGATTTACACGGACATTTCCTACCTTACCTGCGACGACCAGTTGGGGGCAGACGCCTCCCAGTTCTTCAACTCCGTAACGGGACGCACCAAGCTCATGCGCTTCCGCAAGCTGTACCCCTCCCCGGTGCTGATGAAGGCGCGCCTCATTGAACTCATTGAAGGGGAGGCGGAGCGCGCGCGGCAGGGGGAACCGGCCCGCATCTCCGCCAAGATGAACAGCCTTCAGGATGTGGAAATCATTGACGCCCTGTACAGGGCCGCGGACGCCGGGGTGGACATTGAACTGAACGTGCGCGGCATCTGCTGCCTGAAAACGGGCCCCCGGCCCAACGGCAAGGTGATCCGCGTGGTCAGCATTGTGGACCGCTATCTGGAGCACGCGCGCATCTTCTTCTTCCACCACGGCGGCAATCACCAGCTTTTCATCGCCAGCGCGGACTGGATGACCCGCAATCTGGACAAGAGGGTGGAGCTCATGGTGCCCGTCACCAACGGGAAGCTGGCGCGCCGCCTCAAATCCATCCTGGACGCCTGTTTCAGGGACAACGTGCAGGCCTGCAATATTTTGCCTGACGGCACTTCCCAGCACGTCATTCGGAAAAAGGGCCAGAAAGCCTTCCGTTTGCAGCAGTACCTGACCAAGGAGGCCCGCCGCCTGGCCAAGGACAAGGAACGGGAACGCCAGCAGATGCTGGAGCCCCACACGCCGCATTAACCCGGTCCGGAGCATTGGGCCGCATGCGTGGCATCCTCCGGCATACCTTCAACACGTAGGGGTCCGGAACATGTCTTTTCATGAGACATGTTTGCCCGCGTATGCTGTTTTTTCCTGATCGCGCTGGCTGGGGGGTACGGCTCTGTATGGGCGGAAGGTTCGGCATGGCAGGCGTCCGGGCCTGCGGGCCCCGGAGCCTCCGTAAGGGCTCCTTCCCATCCGGCGGAGGATGGCCTGTACTCCCGTCTGAAGAAGATGCCCTATCTCTATGACAACAAGGACGCGGAGTTCCTGAACCAGTTCAAGCTGCTGCTGACGGGGCAGTACCAGGGGGCTCAGGTCTCCCCTTCCGGAGCCAACCGGTTCCGCAAGGGCTCTCATGGCAGGGAAAACGAATGGCGGAGGCTCCAGATAGGGTTTGAAGCCGTTTTCTTCAAAAACCGCCTGACGCTGCACAGTTTGACCAACATGGGGGAGCTGGACGGCATGTACAAGGTGGAGGATGGCCGCTGGAGAAGAACGAAGACGGACTGGAGCATCTTTGAACTCTACCTGAAATACAAGGTCAATCCCTCCTTCTTTGCGCGCGTCGGGAAAATCACCTCCAAGATGACGGCGGAATTCCGGGAGACGGCCAGTGAACTCAAGACCCTGGAACGGTCCGACCTGGTCAACCAGCTCGGGACCATCTCCAGTTGGGGCGTTGTGCTGGAAAACCCGCGGCAGGACGTGCCCGTGGGGTGGGAGGCTTCCGTCTTCCTGAACGACACCAGCGACAGCCTGGCGCATGAAATCAGGTTTAATACGGCGGACAATGCCTTTGCCAAGGCCTCCGTCCATCTGGACGCCCGCGGCTTTCTGCCGGGGGAGAAAAGCCGCGTCTGGCTGACGTATGCCCACAACTTCACCCATTACGCGGGACGCTCCCTGCCAGAGGATTCCTATTACTCCGGGCTTGGCGCCCGGGATGTGGCGGCGGTGGACTGGGTCATGTCCCGGGGGAAATTTTCCATGGTGACGGAACTCATGTCCGGCTTCCGCGTGGTGGGGACCTCTCTGGGAGAGAATGTTTACGGCCTGGCGGTATTGCCTTCCTACAGGTTTTCCCCGCATCTGGAAGGCGTGTTCCGCTACCAGCTCTCCCATGGGCGGGACGCCGTGAAAATGTACGCCCGCTATGTTCCCGCGGTGACCACCTATCCCAAATGGGTCAGCACGATGAACTCCTTTTACTTCGGCCTGAATTATTATTTTTTCCCGGAAGACCCGGACATGCTGAAATTGATGGCAGGGGGGGAATATACGACGACCAGCGGAGCGCCGGAAGGCGCCAGGTGCTTCAGCGGATGGACCTGGTTTGCCGCCGTCAGGTTCCACTTTTGAACGGGGAAGGGCAGATTCCTTTCCTCCCGGGGGATTGGCCCTTTTGCGGGCAATCATGCGGGAGCCGTTTACAACAAATAGTTTGCCCTGGACTGTGCCTTGTGGTAGGAAGGGAGGGAGATGGGAAAGCCCGCCTTTTCCCATCTCTCCCCAACCCCCCCTAGAATGATGAAATTTACATATTCTCTCTGCCTGTGCATTCTTGCCTGCTGCGTTTCTCTGGCCCAGACGGCTTCCTTGCGTTCCGTTGTTCTCCCTCCTCCTTCCATGAAAGTGGAATGCCGCGCGGATGAGAGCCCCGTTTCCATTTCCCGGGCGGAAATCAAGTCTCGCGTGATGGATTTCCTGGCGGAAACGGAAGTGACGCTGGTTTTTCACAACCCCAACACGCGTGTGATGGAAGGGGAATTGGTGTACCCTCTCCCGGCTGGAGCCATCGTACAGGGGTATGCGCTGGACATCAACGGCCGCATGGTGGATGGCGTGCCGGTACCCAGGCAAAAGGCGCGCGTGGCGTTTGAAGAAGAGGTGCGCAAACAGGTTGATCCCGGACTGGTGGAATGGTCCGGCGGCAACATGTTCAAGACGCGCGTATATCCCATTCCTGCGGGAGGAACCCGCACTGTGCGGCTGCGCTATTCCACGGTTCTTCCCGTAGATGCCGCAGGAGCGCCGTCCCTGCAGCTTCCGATGAATTTCAAGGAGAAACTGGATTCCCTCAAGCTGAGGGTGGAAGTGTTCGCCGGCCGGAAGCCCATTGTCGTTTCCTCCCCGCTGGACAACGTGGAATTCAAGGATTGGCGCAGCGCCTTCCTGGCGGAAAAGGAATGGAAGGGTCTGTCCCTGACGGAAGACCTGTTCATCTCCCTGCCGCGTGCGCAGGGAAAAGATGCGGGGAGAGCGAAGGTATTTGTGGAGTCCTTTGACGGCAGAGACTATGCCGCCGTGATTATTCCCCGGCCTGAGCGGACGGACGGAAAGAGCGGCGTGGAAGCTGCGCCCACGATAGAACTGCTTTGGGACGCTTCCGGTTCCATGAAAGGAGCGGATGTCCGGAAATTCCTGGATTTTCTGAAACGATATCTTGCTTGCGGCAGAACGCAGGGGCGGCAAACCCGCATCAACCTGACTGTCTTCCGGGACCGGATCATGCCTTCAAAAACGTTCGAGGTCGCTCCGGACAATCTGGACGAGCTGGCCCGCGAACTGCTGGCTCTGGACTATGACGGGGCCACGTGTGACTGGAGCGCTGTTCGGGAAAAGCTGAGCGCTTGTTCCGGGGCGTCGGACTGCCTGGTTGTCAGTGATGGATTTATCAATTTCAGCCCCGTGCCGGAAAAGCGGGAGACTAGCTCCGCTAAAACCTTCGCCCTGATGGTGACACCGCGCAAGGATGCGAATACGTTCATCCGGATGGGCATTCCTGTGATTGACCTGGCCAGTCAAACGGCGGAGCAGGCGATGGAGCGCCTCGTCAGGGGGGAAATTTCCATCCGTTACATTATTGACAGGGGGAATATGCCCTGGAGGGCGTTTTCAAGGTATGAAATTCCTGGAATGCCATCGGATTCCGTCCTTTTGCTGGCGGAACTGGAGCCGGGTTCCTACCGCGGGACGGTGGAGGTTGCCGGAGTGGAAATTCCCGTGGCGGCGGATGCCTCCGGGGGGACGCCCGGAACCATGCTGCGGGCCTTGTATGCCCAGGCAAGGCTCCAGGAACTTCTCTGCCGTCCACCCTCTGCCGTGACGGATGAAGCTGTCGGGAACCTGGGAATGGAATATGGAATCGTGACGCCCGGTACCTCTCTGCTGGTGCTGGACTCCCTGGAGCAATACCTGAAATATGGTGTGCGTCCTCCCGCTTCCGCTTCAGAATTGCGGGCGGAATATGACAAGAGGATGCTGAAACGCGGACGGAAGGAGGACATGGCTGAAGAGACCGCAAGATTAAACCGCTTGAAAGCGTGCCTTGCTTCCTGGAAAGAAATGCAGAAATGGTACGCAAAGGAATTTTTCAATCCGGAAGAGATGGAAAGCGTCTTGAAAGATGACCGGTTGAAACAGGCCTTGATTCATACGTGCCGGGGCAATGACCGGGAGGCGCTGGAAATCTACCGGAAAGTATTGAAGGATGAGCGTAATAACCGGACGGCCTTGAAGGGCGTCACGGTCATGGAAAGGCGCCTCCGGGAAAAAGAAGCACAGGCTGAAAAAGCCTCTGGGGAAAACGCTGCCCGTGACAGGGAGCTGGCTGAGGCAAGAGCAAACTTGAACAGGGAACTGGACAGGGAGCCTGCGGACATAGCGGGAAGCCTCCGCCTGGCCTACGGCTTTTATGACCTTGGGGATTACGATAAGGCCCTTTTCCTGTTTAACAGGATATTGGAAAAGGCTCCGGAAAATGTTTCGGCAAGAAGGGGTGCGGAGACTGTGGCCCGCAGAAAAACTGCCTATTACTCCGCCGCTTATGATGAAAGAAGGAGCGCCATGCTGGCGGAAGTGGATTCTCTCTGGGAGCGTCCGGCCGGATCCTCTCCGGAGGAAGAAAATTCGGGGGAATCCGCTCCGGCGCCTGTTATAGTTCAAGGTAACAATATATCCGGAGATTCCGGTGCTGTCATCAGGGCGTCCGGAAGTTTTAATGCAGAAGCCGGGAGTTCTCCGGACTCCGCCTCCCCGGATCTGCTGGGGAACGAGAATTCCGCTCCGGAAAATCAAGAGGTGGTAGGGTCCCTGTTCCTGGGAGGGGGAGAAACATTAAATGGACTAAAGGCGCGGGAACGGGATGCCGGTTCTTCCCCCGTCATGAACGTGAAGGCGTGGGACTCCAAGGCTCCGTATCTGGCGGCTCTGGATGCGGCTGACCGGCCTTTTGCGGTCTATATGAAACTCAAGGAAAAGTATGGGGACAGCCCCGGTTTTTACATGGACTGCTCTGACTGGTTTGCCGGGAAGGGGGACAAGGCGCTGGCTGTCCAGATTCTGTCCAACCTGGCGGAGCTGGAACTGGAAAACCGTTCCCTGCTGCGCATGCTGGGCTACAAGCTGCGTTACATGGGAGAACTCCGGCAGGCCAGGTTCATTTTTGAAACCGTAAAAACGCTGTTTCCGGAAGAACCCCAGTCCTACCGGGATCTGGCGCTGGTGCTGGATGAACTGGGGGAAGCCCAAAAGGCGTTCGACATGTACCGGGAGGTGCTGGAACGCCCGATGCCGCGCCGCTTCACCGGCGTGGAGCAGATTGTGCTGGTGGAACTGAACCGGCTTGTTTCCCGGAGCAGGGCGGCGGGAATGAAGCTGGATACCGGGGGGCTGGACCCTGCCTTTCTCCAGCCGGTGGAGGCTGATTTGCGCGTGGTCATCAACTGGGACACGGATGCGTCTGACATGGACCTTTGGGTCACGGACATCACCGGAGAAAAATGCTATTACTCCCATCGGCTGACCACTCATGGCGGCCATTTGTCCCGTGACGTGACGCAGGGCTACGGACCGGAAGAATACCTGGTGCGCAAGGCTCTTCCCGGTCCCTATCTGGTCCAGACGCATTATTACGGCACCCGGTCGCAGAAAATGCTGGCTCCCGTTACCCTGTACGCGGAAGTGTACACGGATTACGGCCGTCCGCAGGAAAAGCGGAAAACGCTGGTATTCCGCCTGAATGGCCGGGACCAGGTGGTGAATGTAGGGAAAATGGCGTACGTACAGGCGTGCCCGGCAGAAGGAGCGCGGGATTACCAGGTGAAGGCCGGGGAAACCCGGGCGTCCATCGCTGAAAGCCGGTTGAAGGACGGAAAGCGCGCCAGGGAAATTATCCGCCTGAATCCGGCTCTGAAAGACCGGGAACCGAAAACGGGGGAAATCATCAAACTGCCGGAGTGATTGGAGACTGCGGCTCTTCTCGAACGCCTGTTGCCGCCGGCGGGGCTATACGCCTTCAAAGACGCGCAGCAGGCGTTTCAGCAGGTTGATTCTGGCCTTGCGTTTCCGGAAGCCGTTCCCGAAGGAGAACGGCAGGTGCCATTGATTGTGGCGCAATTGCCGTCGCGTCCATTGCGTGAATTCCTCCAGCAATTGGGACAGATGGGGCCGAAGGGAGGCCGTTTCCATGGCCGGCTTCCACCAGACGGCCGCAGACACGATGTATTCCTCTGATTTTTCCGGGAACAGCCAGGGCTTTTTGGAGCCGATCATGTGGAAAAGCTTCCAGGAGCAGGTGGCGTGGATGTTGGAAACCCCGGCGAATTCCGTGCCTGCGCAGGCCTCTTCCAGTCCGTTTTTCCCCAGTTCAAATTGGAAATGGTAGTTCCATTCAACAGGCAGCGGAAAAATCTGCCGGTGGAAGATGATATTCAGCGCGTCCTGGTCCGGATGTTCCAGGAGCTCATTGTGTTCTTCAATGACGTGGAGCAGGCGGACTTCCGCATCCTCCTCCCTCATTCGGTCCAGGTCGAGGACCAGCACGCCGGAGTTGAAATAGTGGAAGGGATCGTGCAGGCCCAAAGGTTGAAGTTTCCGGAGCTGGCGCCGCGGATACCCCGCTACCAGGCTGCTCAGCACCGCCGTATCCCGTACGGCGCCCACGGCCGCCCCGCAGAGGTCCGTATCGTAAAGCTCCGCTACGTCCGCATACAGGACCGTATCCGCATCCAGATAGACAATCCGGGAATGCCGGGGGAACAGGCTGGGTGCCAGCAGGCGCGCGTAGGCCAGGGCGGAAAAGCGTTTCACGTCCCTCCGGCGCAGCATCTGTTCCAGCTTGCCGGGGATGGTCATGAACTGAAGGGTTGCGTTCGGATAACCGGAAACGGCCTTGTCCAGTTCCTGCATGTTTTCTTCTTCCAGCCCGTCATGGACCACCCACAGCCTGTAGTTCCGTTCCGGGTTGGAATGGCGTGCCAGGGAATGCAGGGTGACGGCCAGACACACGGTCCAGGCGGAGGTGACGGCAAACATGACGTCTATGGCAGGAGGCGCAGCGGCAGCATGGAAGACTGCGGGCGGTGCGGCGGAGAGGGAGGAGGGCATGATGTTAAAGGATGGGATGGAATCAGGGCCATGAGCCGTCAAATACGGCCAGTTGGCGTTGAAGGGTTTTGATTTTCTCCCGGCGTTTCCGGAAATTCCGGCCCGGAGAGACGGGGAGGCTCCATTGGTGGTGGCGCAGCCGGGAACGGAAGGCGCGCGTGAATTGCCGGTACAGGGCGCGCAGCTCCCTGCGGAAAGCCGGAGTTTGCCGGGCAAGGGGCCACCAGAGGGCGAGATACAGGCGGTGGTAGATTTTTTCCATATCCGGCGGCAGCCACGGCTTGTAATCACCCACCAGGTGGAAAAGCTTCCAGGAACGGCTTTCAAACAGGGCCGGGGCTTCTTCAAACTCGGTGCCGGAGATGAGGTCCGCCATTCCCGCATGGTGCAGCTCAAACTGGAAGTGGTAATTCCAGCGGAGGGGCAGCGGAGCAATGCGGCCGTGAAAGACAATGTTGATAATGTCCTGGTCCACGTACGGAAAGGAATCCGGATGGGCCTCAAGCAGCCTCAGCAGCCTGTCTTCCGTTTCCTGCTCCCTCATCTGGACCAGGTCCATGACCATGACCCCGGTATTGCAGTACAGGCGCGGATTCGTTACCCCCATGCCGCTGATGTATTCCAGATGGTCGGGAAGGCGGCCCGTACTGATGCTTTGCAGGACGGCGCAGTCCCGGACGGCGCCTATCGGCGCGCCGTGCAGGTCCGCATCGTAAAGTTCGGCCACGTCTCCATTCAGCAGCACGTCCACGTCCAGGTAAACCACCCTGTCGTGCCGGGGGAACAGGGCGGCGGCCAGCAGGCGTCCATACGTGAGAGGGGAGAACCGTCCGCAATCCCTGTGCTGCAGAATGCGAAGCAGCCTCTCCGGAAGCCTGCAAAACCCCAGCGAGACGCGGGGACAGCCGGAAACGGCTTTTCCCAGTTCCTTCATCTGCTCTTCCTCCAATCCATGATGAACGATATGGAGTTCATAATTCCGCCGCGGATCGGAATGCACGCAAAGGGAGCGTATCGCTACGGCCAGCGGGATGAGCCAGGAGGAAGTGACGGCGAACATGACGGAAACGGGAGGTTCCGCCATGCCGGATAAGGGAGAGATGGTCGGCATAAAAGGAATTCAACAGGTCATGAAAAAGAATGGGAAAAGCTGAAAGCGTTTCCGGTGCCTGCCGGGAATTCCGGTATAAAGGTAGTTGGGAGAAAGGTCTTGTTTTTCATGGCGGAGATGAATTCCGGAAGAGCTGTTGAAACAGGGAAAACGGGCATCCCTGTTCCGGCGTTCCGTTATTCTCTGCATGGGACATTCCCGGCGGTGAAAACGCTCATATTTTGTTTGGGCATCATACGAATTTCAAATCCGTCATGGATTAATATGGAATGATTCCCGTACCGTTTGGAGTGCCGTAAACGCTTGCGGCTTCCGGAAGCCAAACCGGGAGGCAGCGAACTCTCTTTCCTGAAAGCCAGTGCGTCCTGACGGAATGCATGCATTTCAACGGCTGAGAGGCTTGCCGCGGTCCAGGTTTCCGTTGCGTAATTCCGGAAGGCTTTTTCCGGGGGAAAACGGTTTCCCCTCGAGGAAGGGCCACGCAACGTAAGCTCCTTGGTATGAAAATCGGCCCTTGACCCCGGATTTGAAATCCGTTTACATAGGGTTTTCTTGGTATGAGCGCGGCTGTTTCCATCATCGTCCCCTGTTATAATGTAGCTCCTTATCTGGATAAATGCATGGAAAGCCTAACTCTCCAGACGCTGGAGGACCTTGAGATCATTTGCGTGAATGACGGTTCCGGGGACGATACCCCAGCCATCCTGCGCGCATGGGCTGAAAGGGATGGCCGCATCCGGGTGGTGGACCGGGAAAACGGCGGCCTTTCTGCGGCGCGCAATACCGGCATGGCCCTGGCTGGCGGGGAATATATCGGCTTTGTGGACCCGGATGATTACGTGGAACACTCCATGTATGGCCGCCTGCTGGAAAAAGCCCGCAGGAGTGATGCGGATGTGACGGCCTGCGGCTATACCGGTTTTTCCGACCGTGACGGTTCCATACTGGAAAAATGGAGCCTGTCACCGGAAGAAGGAGTGGAAGAGAATGTACAGGCATGCGTTTTTCAGGAAAATGCCGTATGGAGAAGGATGGCCGCCGTGGCATGGAACAAGCTTTACAAGAGGGAATTCCTGGAAAGGAACGGCCTCCGCTTTGAGCCCCGCTTCAGGCAGGGGGAGGACGATGCCTTCTGGCTGATGGTGCTGGCCCACGCCTCCCGTCTGGCGGTCATTCCGGACCGGCTCTATTGGTACCGCCGCCAGAGAGAAGGGGCTATTTCCCTGCCATGGGAGGAAGAAGGTTGTCCGCTGCCTCTTGTGGCGGACCGCCTTCTATATGCCACGGCGTACTGGAAAAAATGCGGCTGGCTGGAATCCGGCCTGGAACGCGGCTGGGTTCTGCACGCCCTGTGGTACTACCTGCTGGTGCATCTGGTGCCGGCGCACAAGCCGCTCCCACGTCTGACTGCGGGGGAATGGGCGCAGCTGCACGGAAAATTCCGGGAATGGTTCTCCCTGGTGGGAGGGGCGGACCGGTTGCGGGGCCTGGACAAATGGGAAAAGTCCTTCTGCCGCCTGCTGGAACAGCCTGCGGAACGTCCCGGCTGGCTGCGCCGCCGCTGGTGGAAGCGTCTTTCCCTCCGCAGGGGGCGCCGAGGGCGCTATTCCGCTCTTCGCTTGCTCCTGGCTTCCGCCGGAGAAAAAAACCATTCCTGACGCCCCATGTCCGTTTCCATCGTCGTTCCCTGTTATAACGTAGCTCCGTATGTGGAGGAGTGCCTGGAAAGCCTGGTGAACCAGAGCTTGCAGGACCTTGAAATCATCTGTGTGAACGACGGTTCCACGGACGCTACCCCGGCTCTTTTGGACGCATGGGCGGAAAAGGAGGACCGCATCCGCGTCATTCACCGTGAAAACGGAGGGCAGGCGTCGGCGCGGAACCTCGGAATGGATATGGCCGGAGGTGAATACGTGGGTTTTGTGGATCCGGACGACTATGTGGAACCTTCCATGTTTGCCCGCCTGGTGGAGGAAGCCCGCAGGCATGGCGCGGACGTCACGGCTTGCGGTTACACCAGCTTTTCCGACGGAGACGGTTCCGTGCTGGAGGAATTGAGCTGGTCCCCCGCTGCGGGCGTGGAAAAGGAAGTGCAGTCAAGTATGGCCCGCGCGGGTTCCGTTTGGGAGCGGATGGACGTGGTGACGTGCAACAAACTGTACCGGAGGGATTTTCTGAACCGGCACGGCCTGCGTTTTGAAACCTCGTTCCGGTCCATGGAGGACGACGTGTTATGGCTGATGGCGCTGGCTCATGCCTCCTGCCTGGCCGTCATTCCGGACCGTCTGTACTGGTACCGCCGCCGGAGGCGCGGTTCCGTCTCCCAGATGCTGGAAGCGCAGGAACGTCCCCTCCTGCTGGTGGCGGAACGGCTGCTGCATGCTACGGAGTATTGGAAAAAATGCGGCTGGCTGGAATCCGGCCTGGAGCGCGGCTGGGTACTCCGGGCTCTGAGGCATTATCTTCTGGTCCGGCTGCTGAATCCGGGGCAGCCCCTGCCGCAGTTGAGTGAAGAGGAATGGAGGCGCCTGCGCGGCAAATGCCGGGAATGGTTTGCCCTGGCGGGGGAAGCGGAGGCGTTCCGGACTCTCGGCAAATGGGACTTTGCGCTGTGCCGGATGCTGGCTTCTCCGCCGGAACATCCCGGCTTCCTGTCCCGTGCGTGGTGGAAGCTTCTCTCCCGCTGCCGCGGACGGCGGGGACGTTACTACAGGCTTAAAGGGAAGCTTTCCTCTTGCGGCGGTGGGAAATAGCTTCCCGGCGGACTGGTTCTTAACATTCTGCGCATCGTTGGGGCTTGCGGGAACGCCCGTGTTGAAGTAAGGTAGCCGTTGCGGGAAAAGGCGCGGGCATCATGAATCATGGTTTCCGCTGGTTTTTCCCATGAAAAACTGAATGATACTCCCGATTTCTCTATGGATGGTACTGTTTCCATTATTTTGCCCTGCTACAACGTTGCTCCTTATCTGGATGAATGCCTGGAAAGCCTGGTCCGGCAGACCTGGGAAGACTTGGAAATCATCTGCGTCAACGACGGCTCCACGGACGATACGCCGGACGTGCTGCGCGGATGGGCTGAAAAGGACGCCCGCATCCGGGTGATTCACCAGGAAAACGGGGGCGCCTTTTCCGCGCGCAATGCGGGGCTGGATGCGGCGGCGGGTGAATACATCGGCTTTGTGGATCCGGATGATTACGTGGATACCTCCATGTATGCCCGGCTGGTGGAAACCGCGCAGCGGCATGGTGCGGAGGTGGCGGCTTGCGGATATACCTCCTTTTCCGAAGAAGACGGCACGGTGATGGAAGACGCCGGGCACGCGCCGGAACCCGGATTTGAACCTGATGCCAAAAAATCCTGTTTCAGCGGTGAGTCCGTGTGGCTCCGAATGGACGTGGTGGTATGGAACAAGGTGTACAGGCGTTCCTTTTTTGAAGAAAACGGCCTGCGCATGAAACCGGGGTTCCGCGGCGGGGAAGATGACATTTTCTGGCTGACGGCGCTTCCCCACGCGTCACGGCTCGCGGTCATTCCGGATCAACTGTACTTTTACCGCAGGAAAAGAGCCGGTTCCCTTTCCGATGTTTGGGACCGGGACGGATGGTTTTACTCCATGAACATGGACCGTCTGGAATATGTGACGGCCTACTGGGAAAAAATCGGCTGGCTGGAATCTGCCGTCAGGCAGGGCTGGCTGGCCCATATCATGAAGCGTTATCTGCTGGCTCACGTCACCTCCGCAGAGGAAATCTTCCGGCGGCTGGATGAAGAGGAACGCAGGGGACTTGCGGCGCGTTACCGCAAATGGTTGAAAGGCGTGGAAATCGGTCCCGGCTTTGCAGGCCTGAACAAGTGGGACCGCGCGTTCTGCCGCCTGCTGGGTGCGGAACCGGTAAAGCTCGGTCCCTGCGCGCGTCTTCACAGTACCCTGATGTCGGCATGCAGCGGAAGAAAAGGGCGGTACCACCGTCTTAAGCTCCTGTTATCCGGATTATCATGAAGACCGCCGTTTCCATCATTGTCCCCTGTTACAACGTAGCGCCCTACGTGGACGAATGCATGTCCGGCCTGGCGGAGCAGACGCTGGGTCCCATAGAAATCATCTGCGTGGATGACGGCTCCACGGACGGGACGCTGGAGCTTCTGTACAGGTGGCGGGAAAAAGACAATCGCCTCCGGGTTATCAGCCAGTCCAACGCCGGAGTGTCCGCGGCCCGGAATGCCGGGCTGGATGCCGCGGAGGGAAAATACGTGGGCTTTGTGGACCCGGATGACCGGGTGGACCGGAGGATGTTCTCGCGCCTGCTTGGCGCCGCTGAAAAGAATGATGCGGATGTCGTGGTGTGCGGTTGCCGGGAATTCGTGGAAAAAGACGGTGTGGTCGTCCATGAGGGCGGCTGGTCCCCGGATGATGAATTTTATCCGGAGGAACGGGTGGAGCAATTCCGCCGCGGTTCCGCCTGGTGCCGGTGCGTGGGTCCCGTGTACAACAAACTGGTCCGCAGAAGCCTGGTGGAAGAACATTCCCTCCGTTTTGTGGTAGGCTTGAAGGAAGGGGAGGACCTGGCCTTCCTGCTGATGCTGCTGCCCTTTGCTCCCCGGCTCCGGACCCTGTCGGACCGTTTTTACCATTACCGCAGGGAACGTCCCGGCTCCGCCACGTATGGACGGGATTTGCTGCTGGGCGACTTCCGCATGGACCTGCTGGGCATGGACCGGGTGGCCCGTTTCTGGCAGCGGCACGGCCTGCTGGATTCCCCCGCCGTCTTCGGGCTGGTGGACTACTACATGGAATTCATCCGCAGGCACTTCATCATGAAAGAAGGGGCCTTCTTCAAGGCGTCGCCGGAAGACCGGGAAACCCTCCTGTCCGGGTGGAAAAAATGGCTGGAACTGGTGGGCGGGGAGAAAGCCCTCTCCCGGCTGGACCGGTGGGACCAGGCGTTCTGCCGCCTTCTGCTGGACTATCCCCTCCAGGGCAATTTCTTTTCTTCCCTGCGTGCCCGCCTGATGTCATCCCGCAAAGGACGCCGGGGGGCTTATTATACCCTGAAAAGGCACCTGGCGAGGTGAGAGGGAAAACCCTTCTTCCCTCGGTTTTTTGGTGTGGTATGAGACCGTGAAGGAGCCGGAATGCTTTTCGGAATCCTACAGGCCCGTGTAGCACATCTGCTCCTTGAGCTGGGCTACCTGGAGGTCTTCTCCAAGGTATTCCCCGATGCAGTAGCCGAAGAGCATGGCGGCTCCGGGGCCGTTGGCGGTGAGCATATTGCCGTCCAGCACCACGTTTTCATCCTTCACGATGTGGGCTCCCGCCTCATTGAGTTCCCGGTAGACGTCCTGGGCCGGGTAGGCTGTGACGTTCCTGTCCTTCACCAGGCCGGCTTTCGCCAGAACGATGGGGGCGGCGCAGATGGCGGCCACCAGCTTGCCCGCGGCATGCATCTTTTTGACCAGGTGGATGACTTCCGGCGTGTCGCGGAGCACCCAGGCGCCTGCGCCTCCGGGCAGGACCAGGGCGTCCAGCTTGTCGGCATGGAGCTTGTCCAGCATGGTGTCCGTGGTGACGGTCACGTCATGGGTGCTGACCACCTTGTCGGACTGCACGCCGGCGAGGAGCACGTCAAAGTTCAGGCGGCGCAGGATGTCCAGCGGAGCCATGAGTTCGATTTCTTCAAATCCGGGGGCGGCAAGAATGGCGGCTTTTTTCATGGTTAATGAGACAGGGGGAAGGAAGGGAACGTTCAAGGAAAAGGGCGGAGCATGCCGGTAGCCCTACAGGAGAAGCAGGACCGGATTTTCCAGCAGCGTCTTGAATTCGGCGGCGATTCTGGACGCCTTGCATTCCGGCAGGATGTTGGCGTTCACGTACAGGGTGACGGGCAGGATGAGCTTGGACACGGGGCGTCCCGCTTCTATGCCCGTTTTCGGCGTGGTGCCGCCGATGCTGATGATGCTGTGGGGCATTTCCGGGAGCACGGTGCGCTGGGCTTCCACGTTCACGCCGCTGTCGCAGAGCAGGATGTTGGGCGTGATGCTGCCCGCGGGGGGCGGCCCTGCCGCGGGGGCGGCCAGCCGTTCCATGGCGATGTTGTAAATCGTCTTGCCGGAGGCGTTTTCAATGAAGACGTATTTTTCCCCCTTGTCCAGCACCATGAGCAGTTCTGCGGCGGAGTCTCCCGCCAGCCATTCCGGCTCGCTGATGCACGCTTTCACCGCGGCGCGCACCACGTAGTCAAAGAGGCTGTAGCGGCCGCCGATGAGTTTTTCGCACTGGACGGCGATGGGCGTGCTGATGGCGGCCAGGTAGGCCATGTTCGCCTCCAGGGAGTACAGGTAGAAATTATCCACGCGCGTGGCGTGGCGCGTGTCCCGGGGCGCCAGCGGGGTCTGCACTCGGCGGGCGGGGCCGTCTGCGGTGCGTATGGAGGCGCGCACGTCCGCGGCCATGATCTTGCCGCGTGGTCCGGTGCCGCGCAGGGTTCCGGCGTTCAGCCCGGCTTCCGCGGCCAGCCTGGCGGCCAGCGGGCTGCATTTGACGGGCGGGCACGGAGGGCAGTCGCAGGAGGCGGCGCCGAATTCCGACTGAAGCAGCGCAATGGGAGCGCCCACCGCGGCGGAACCGCCTTCCGGCACCAGGATTTCCATCAGGGTTCCGTCCTCGCATGCCTGGAGTTCCACGTGGGCCTTGTCCGTCTCGATGTCGGCCAGATGGTCGCCGACTTCTACGAAGTCTCCTATCTTTTTGACCCATCTCAGGACGATTCCTTCGTGCATGGAGTCGGACAGGCGGGGCATTTCAATGGTAATAGCCATGGAGGTGAATGTTGAACGTTGGAATACGATAAGAGGGGGATGGCGCGCCGAAAGGGTTTCCGTCCCGTCCGGCGCGCGGGTGCGCGGTTACGCGCTGTATTTTTCCACGCCGTCGATGAACACCTTGCAGGTGTTGAAGTCATCGTCCAGCAGAACCATGTCCGCCGTGAAGCCGGGGGCGATCTTGCCCAGGCCTTCCAGGCCCAGGGACTGCGCCTGGTTCCAGGAGGTGGCTTTCACCAGGTCGCTGAGGGGCTTGCCGGTCAGGCGGTGCACGTTTTTCAGGCCGTGGGCGTATTTGAGGGTGCTGCCGGCCAGCGCGCCGGATTCCTGCAGGCGCGCCACGCCGTCCTTCACGATGATGGGCAGGCCGCCCAGGTCTCCGGGGCCGTCCGGCATCCAGGAGCAGGCCAGGGAATCCGTAATCATCATCATCTGGTCCGTTTCCTTGTTCTTGAACACGGTCTTGAGCATGTCCGCGCAGAGGTGGATGGTGTCGCAGATGATTTCAATCTTGATTTCCCTGTCCAGCAGGCCGGAGCCCACCAGGCCGATTTCACGGTGGTGCAGGGGGGACATCTGGTTGCAGTAGTGGGTCAGGTGCACCAAGCCCGCGGATTTCGCCTTGTTGAAGTCCGCATGGGTGGCCGCGCTGTGCCCGGCGGAGCAACGGATGCCGCTGGCCGTGGCTTTTTCAATGAATTCCACGGCTCCGGGCATTTCCGGCGCCAGGGAGACCAGCAGAACCTTGGCGATGGAGTTCAGGTTGGCTACTTCATCATAGTCCGGCTGGCGGACAAAGGCGGGGTTCTGCGCGCCGCAGCACTTGGGATTGATGAACGGCCCTTCCAGATGGATGCCGGGCGTCTTGGCGAATTCCTGGTTCTTCATGTATTCCGCCACGGAGGCGCACACGTCTTCCAGCACCTTGGGAGACAAGGTGAGGGTGGTCGGCAGCCAGGAGGTGACGCCTTCCTTCATCTTGCATTCCGCAATGGTGCGGAGGCTTTCCAGCTTGGCGTCGCAGGTGTCGCAGCCGCCGGCGCCGTGGCTGTGGATGTCAATGAAACCGGGAAGGAGCATGCGGCCTTCCGCATCCACCACCTTGTCTGCGGCGGGGAGTTCGCTCCCGGCGGGATAGACGGCGGTGATGGTCTTGCCTTCGATTTCCACGGCAGCCCCGGGCAGGTCAATGCCGGGGGAGATGATGCGTGCGTTTTTAATGAGTGTTTTCATAAAAATGAATGGTTGGTGGATGGATTTTTAGAGTCGCTTGATGATGAATACGGGGTTGTTTCACGCCGTTTTTCCGGAAATGACGAGCCACGACCATTTGCGGCAGCGGGGACAGCGGCCAAAGTTCCTTTTCCTGCCTGCCGATTTGTAAAGGATGCCGTATTTCCCGAAGGGTTCCTCCAGGCCGCAGCGGTTGCAGCGGATGGTCCATCCGGGCGCTCTTTTTTCCCATTTGGCGACGTTCTCCGGCGTGGCCTCCACTTCCTGCGGAGTGAAGACCTGGTTGATGAACCGCCTGAGAATATTCATGCCGTTGATTGCTCCCGGTTTATTTGGCGGCGTCCAGCGCCTTGTTCCACTGGGCCACGCGGGCGGCTTCCGCCTTCAGCACGGCGGCCGCGGCGTTCTTGTCCAGAATGCGGATGTCCTTGATCTTGTCTCCCCGGACGATGGAGTTGACGATGGCCTGGCCTTTCAGCACCTTCCCGAAGACCGTATGGCGGCCGTCCAGATGAGGCGTGGCAACGTGGGTGATGAAGAATTGGGAGCCGTTGGTGCCGGGGCCCGCGTTCGCCATGGAAAGCACGCCGGGGCCGTCATGCTTGAGGTCCGGGGAAAACTCGTCTTCAAAGCTGTAGCCGGGGCCTCCCATGCCCGTGCCGGTGGGGTCGCCGCCCTGAATCATGAAGTCCGGAATCACGCGGTGGAAGGAGATTCCCTTGTAGTAGCCCCTGTTGATAAGGTTCAGGAAATTGGCTACGGTGACGGGCGCCTTGGAGGGGTAAAGGGCCAGTTCAATGTCCCCCTTGGTGGTGGAGATGACGATATTGACGTCCTTGAGGCTGGCGGTGGATGCCGCAGAGGCGGTGAAGCCCGCCAGGGCGCACAGGGAGCACAACAGAAGGGTAAGATACTTTTTCATGGCTTCTTGTTTTCCCCCCTATGTTGCCCGAATAAAAGCGGGTTTGCAAGTAAATCGCGCGCCCTGACGGGAGAATGGCGCAGGGTGCGCGGAAGGAGGGAAAGGTTTTTCTTTAAAAGGAGGATTTTTAAAGATTACTGCCTGATTGCCAGTACATTTTATCTTGCGCCCGGAGCCACGCGGGAAAAACGGAAGATCACCCACGCCATGCCGAGGCTCAGGATTCCCATGACGACGAATTGCCAGGAGGGGGGAATCACCAGCATCATGGCGTATTGGAATCCGACGGCCATCAGTCCCAGCACGCAGTCCACCAGGTTGCCGGCGGCAATCATGTCCCCGCGCTTGTCGTTGTCCGCCCGGTCCTGGAAGAAGGCGTTCAGCGGCACCAGGAACAGTGCGGCGGAGATGCCCGCCGCCATCAGCAGGGCATAAAAGACCGTGGAAGTCATGGAGACCGTAGAGAGGGCCACGCAGCTCAGCGCCATCAGCGCGCCTCCCGCCACGGAGACGTTCATCCGGATGTGGCGGCGGCAGATCAGGGAGGCCAGGATGCCCCCCAGCACGGTTCCTCCGCTCATCCAGGCCATCAGCACGGCTCCCACGGAGCTGAAATCGTCGCTGCCGCCGGAGATTTCCTTGGCCATCTGGATAGTCATCAGCATGATCGTGCCGCCGAAGAACCAGAAGTAACCGATGCCCATCTCGCTGACGCGCAGGTTGCGGTTTTTCCACAGCTTGCCCAGTTGGTGGAAGTGTTCGTAAAACAGGGACCAGGAGAAGGGCCGGAAACCCTCCGGAGCGTACCGGGGCAGGTAGAAGCTGGAAATCGCCACGGGAACGGCCATCAGCAGGAACACTAGGCAGGGGAAGGAGGCGGCATACCAGCCGTCGTTGAGGCCGGAGGGTTTCAGCCAGGCGTCAAACCACTGGAAGAAGCCTTCCCCCAGCCAGTGGTGCCAGACGGTATCCGTGGAAGGCTCCAGCAGGTAGCGGAACCAGACGAAAACGCCGATCTGGCCGATGAGCAGGCTGAGGATGGAAGCCATTTCCACAATGCCGCTGGCGAACCCCATGCGGGAGGTGCCCACGATGTCCTTGACGATGCCCTTCTTGGACGGGCTGAAGATAGTGGCCTGCACGGCAAAGACGCAGAACCACAGGATGGCCCCGTCCAGGTTATGGGTACGCAGGCTCCAGTACATGCCCGCCAGCACGCAGATCTGGAGCAGCGCCATGGACTGGATGATGCGCGCCTTGCAGAAACGGTCCGAGAGCCAGCCGACGAACGGGGAAAACAGGATGAAGGGCAGCACGATGATGGCCCCAAGCGGGTATTCCAGGTCTCCCTGCGTGCCGTACAGCCAGACGCCCAGGGGAATGAGCAGGAATTGCGCCCCCTTTTCATTAAAGGAATTCTGCGCCTGGATCAGCACGAGCCCCCAGAAGGCTCCCCATGGAACCTTGCGGGCGTGTCCGGGCGTATGGGGGCTGGGGTTCATGAAATTACAGGTTGGGCTCCTCCGCTTTTTCCAGTCCGGAGCCGCGGAACAGGCACAGCACGCCGATGACGGCCACGAGCAGGACGCTGCAGACCAGGGAAGCTTCATAACTGAAACCGCACATTTCCGGGCTGGAGAACAGGTACTGGAGCACCACCAGGCTCAGGAAGGCGGCGGGAACGGCGGCCGTCCAGCAGCAGCGGTTTTTGCTGCGCAGGTAAATGGAGACGGCCCAGAGGGTGGCGGCGGCCAGGAGCTGGTTGGCCCAGCCGAAGTACTGCCAGATGATGGCGTAGTCCATGCTGCTTACGGCAATGGCTGCGGCAAAGAGGGGGATGGCGATCATCAGGCGGCGGCTCAGTTGCTCCTGGTTCAGCTTGAAGCAATCCGCAATCATCAGGCGCGTGACCCGCAGGGCGCCGTCCCCCGTGCTGATGGGGAGGATGACCACGCCGACCATGACCAGGATGGAGCCGACGTGGCCCATCCAGGATTCGGAAATCATCTGGATGGCCAGCGCCGGGGCCTTTCCGTTGGCGGTAGCCGCTCCCAGGGCTTCCGGGGTGCCGTAGAAGGTCAGCGCGGCGGCAGCCCATATGAAGGCGATGATTCCTTCCGTAATCATGGCTCCGCCGAAGACGGGCAGTCCTTCCTGCTCCGTTTTCAGGCAGCGCGCCATCAGCGGGGACTGCGTGGCGTGGAAGCCGCTCACCGCTCCGCAGGCGATGGTGATGAACATCACGGGGAAGAGCGGGAAATCCGCCGGGTGGCGGTTATGGAAGAAGTCCAGGTCCGGGAGCACTTCCATAGAAGGAATGTGCATCCAGTACGGCATGAACTCCGCAAAGGGAGCCAGGAGCATCACGCCCAGAATGCCCACCACCATGATGATCAGGGCGACGGAGAAAAGGGGATACACCTTTCCCATGATGGCCTGGATGGGAAGGATGGTCGCCAGAAAGTAGTAGCCGAAGATGATCCACACCCATGCAGAAACGCTCCAGCCAGTCATGGGGGCCAGGATGGCGGCGGGGCCCACGGCGAAGACGACGCCCACCAGCACGCTGAACACGATGCAGACGGCGCGGCTGATCCACTGGGCCTGGCTGCCCAGGTAGCGGCCCAGGATTTCCGGCAGGTTTTCCCCCTTGTGGCGCAGGGAAATCATGCCGGAAAAGTAATCGTGCACCATTCCGCCGAAGATGCAGCCGATGACGATCCACAGGAGCGCGGCCGGCCCGTACAGCACGCCCATGACGGCGCCGAAGATAGGGCCCAGCCCCGCAATGTTCAGCAACTGAATCAGGAACACGCGCCAGCGCGGCATCACCACGTAATCCACGCCGTCCGTGCAGGCCACGGCGGGAGTCTGCCGCGAGGCGTCCGGCCGGAAAATCTTTTCCAGCACCCGCCCGTAGGTGAAATAACCGGCCGCCAGGATCAATATCCCCAGAATGAAGTAGCAGTAACCGTTCATGTTGGAAAAAGGTCCAGCCATCTCATGGACAGGCTGTCCGTTCGGGGAACTTAACTGTTCTCCTCTCTTCTGGCAAGCCGTTAGTGAAAGAGAAAAAAATACGGAACGGATTGCCAATCCGAAAAAGAAATCCGATGTGCCATTTTTATGCATAAAAATCTGGCATTAGGAATTTTACAACGATTTAAAATTCCCAAAAAAGAAACTCTCATCAGAAAACGCCCCTAGGCGTTTATCTTCCTAAACATCTTGTTTTTATCATTTATTGTTGACTTCGGATTGGCAATCCGCTAAGGGATAAAGGTTGTTTTCATCCAACCTCTCCTAGTTATGAAGAAATCATTGATACTCATTGCCTCCCTGTCTTTTGGAACAGCAGTTTCCCAGGCTGCGGTGTTGTGTTCCACTACTTTTAACCGGACCGGCACTTCCCTGGATACCGTCACGGTGAACACGACATCCGATGTGGGGCTCACTTCCTCCACCTCGATCAGTTCGGACGATTTCAGCAAGAGCACCTCGGGCAATGACCTCCTGGCCTCAGGTTCCATTCCGGCCTCCGTGTTTTCTCCCAATGCCAATGTGGGAGGCGCCGGAAACAATACATGGAGCGTTTCCTTCACATTCACCAATACCGGTTCCCACGACATGCTGATATCTTCCATTGACTTGTCCATGGTCGGGTTCACGGGTGCGGGGGCCGCCCAGAATGGCGGTGGCGGTATAGCCAATAATGGTTATGTGGGCGGATATGAAGGCAATTTCAACAAACCTGTCGATATGACTCTCTCCATTGACGGGCAGCCGGACCAGACGCTGACCTACAACGGTTCCACCGCCGCCAATGGTACCACCGGCGCATGGACCGGCATTCATACGGGAAGCCACACGTACGATGATTTTCTGCTGAAAGCCGGGGAATCCCTGACCATCACCATCACGGCTTCCAATAACAGCGCTTATAACAAGGGCTGCTTTGCCGGGCTTTCGGGAATTCAGATTAACGGTGATTTGGTGGTTCCCGAACCTGCCACGGCCTCCCTGGGCCTTCTGGGGCTGGCCGTCCTGATGATGCGCCGCCGCAGAGCTTGAAGACTTATTGATGGAAAACGGTTGCGGAGGAAAGAACGCAATCTTTTGATTTTCAAATCAAAAAATGGTCAGCCCATAGAAAAGGCGAATTAGAAATCCGGAGTCAATGAAAAAAGTTGAAGATCAGGAATTTTGGAAGCATACGCCCATGGCCGGAAGAAATTCCAATCAGGCTGACCATTTCTGTTGAAATTGACGCAATTCTTTAATTATAAACATAATTTATTTATTCATAACTTAAGAAACGGTTTCTCCGGATTTCTAATTCGTTACTCATAAAAGACTGTCTCCCGAAGGGGAGTTTTCACAGCATCTATTTGAAAACGAACGAATAACCTACTTTGAAGATGAAAACGGCCTTTTATATTCTTGCCTCCCTGTCGTTGGGCGCTTTTTCCGCACAGGCGGCTACCTTGTGGACGACCACCTTCGGGAATGCGGCCCAGTCGGATCCTACCAAGGTAACCCTTACCAATTCCGGAGGGGAAATGGGCGGTATCACGGGGAATGTCCATTCCCTGCAAAAGACGACCTACAGCAACGGGCAGACGGAAGACCTGACGCTGATGACAGGCGGCGGAGTATGTTCCGATGCCTCCTTGTTTACTCCCGGCGTCAATGTGCAATCAAGCGGATCGTGGACGGCAGGGATGACCTTTACCAATGGCAGCGACCAGGGATGTTCCATCAGCGCCGTTAAGATGACTGTGGTTTCCTTCAATTCCACAGGGGCTGCACAGTCTAACCAAAGATCGTTTTCTCTGACGGTCACGATCAACGGCCAGGAAGTGACGGCCACTGTCACCCTTGCGGCCGATAGCGGCAAGAACGGCACGGCGGCTACACTGACTTTTGACGCCCCGATTGAGCTGAAAGCCGGACAGTCCCTGGATTTTTCCGTTCTTGCCAGTAAGACGAACCAGACGGATGGCTCTTTCTTCGGCATTAAATCCATGGAGTTCCAGGGGGAGCTGCTGGTGCCTGAACCGGCCACGGCTTCTCTGGGACTGCTGGGGCTGGCCGCCTTGATGATGTACCGCCGCAGAGCTTGATTCTCCATGCTTCCTCTCTTGTCCAATACCAAGCCGCCCTGTGGATTCAGCCCAAAGGGCGGTTTTCTTTTATTCCAAAATATCCTTTTTTCTCCTTATAAATAGAAGGAATGCGTCTCTGGATTCTTCATCGGGGCACTCTTGAACTGAATCACTTTCAACCATCATTATTATGTCACTGCTACGCCTGCTCTCCGTTCTGGTTCCGTCCCTGGTGTTTTTGGCTCCGGTAAAATCCGCGGAGGCGGACTATACCTGGAAGGGTTCCTCGTCTCCATGGTCGAACGTATCCAACTGGAGCGTGAACGGAGGAACGCCGTCGGCTGCTCCCGGCGCGCCGGCCTCCGCCTACACGCATTGGATGGTCACGAACGGGACGGATTCGGCTGGCATGACCAATATAGGCGGGTTGGGGTCCGGAGGACGGTATTTGAAAGGAATCCGGGTGGCGGGAGTTAACAATCAGCCGGGAGGAAAGGTCCAGCTCTTCGTGTTGAATACTTCTTCCGGCGTATATCTGCGCGTGGAGACGGGCGGCATTACCGTGGAAAACGCAACCGCGGGCGGTTATAATGCGGATTTCGGGATTGCACAGCTGCGCGTAGCCGCCGACCAGGAGTGGAATGTGGCGGAAGGCCGCTGTTTTTATGTGGGGCAGGACGATGGAGCTCCCTCCGGAGGATTGTATTCCCTGACTTCTGAAAACGATGCTCCGCGGCGCGTGACGGTGACGGGAGGGGGAGCCGTGCGCATTGGAGAAGGAATGCTGCTGAATAATATTTCCGGCCTCATCGGCTTTGTAATGAATGCCGGGAAGGGAATGCCCACGCTGGACCTGGCGGACAGGGGCATGAGCAATACGATTACGGTGGAAGACGCCGGGCGGCTGGAGGGCATGTCCCTGTACCAGGGCTCCCTGGTGACGCAGGAGAAGGCCTTCGTGACTTTTTCCGGAACCTCTGCCAAGGCGTCCGGCCAATGGAACATCGGCGCGAACACGGAATTTGCGCTGGAAAATTCCACGCTGGACCTGGCGGAAACTGGAGTGGACGGGAATGTGACGCTTTCCGGCTCATCCGGCATTACTGGTGACAAGGGGACGCTGAAACAGACGATTCTGGATGACGCCCGGGTGACTTATACGGACCGGCACGTCAAGGCGGGGGAAATCCGGAACGTGGGCAGGAATGTAACGATTACGCTGAACAACTCCTCCATCCATTTTGACGGGGAGATTCCGGCGGTAGACCTGGTGGTGCAGGGGAGCTGCACGCTGGGCGGCAGCGGCACGTTTCCGGGGACGATCACTTATGCGCCCGGAGGCGCTCTTTCCGTGGAGGGGGACATTTCCCTGCCCAGCTCTTCCCTGACGCTGGGGCGCGTCCATGTATCCGTGCTGGACGGCGTGCCGCAAAAGTCAGCCGTACAGCCGGAGAGCCCCTCCCTGCAGGCGCGGGAATACGTTGTCCTGTTTGATTCCTCTTTTGAAGATCTCATTGCCGCCTGGCCGGGCAGGCATACGCTGGGCGTGCAGTTCAAGCCGGAAACGACCGCCTCCATCACTGTGAAGGAACTGCCGAAAGGGGCGGTTTCATGGAATTATGATGAGGCGGCCAAATTACTGACGCTTCAGACGGATGTGGCGGAAAAGCCGGCCATGCCGGGGCATGTTTCCGGGGCCAGGCCCAATATCATCTTCGTGCTGGTGGATGACATGGGCTGGGGCGACCTGGAAGAAAACTGGAACCATCAGGACAAGAACGGAAGAACGGTGACGCGGCGCAACAGCTTCAAGACGCCGCAGCTGAATTCCATGGCGGTGGAAGGGATGCAATTGCGGCGCCATTACAGCGCGGCGCCCGTTTGCGCCCCGGCCCGCGCCTCCCTGCTGCTGGGGGTGCACCAGGGCCATTCCCGCGTTATCCGCAACAACAGCTTTGATTATCCCATAGAAAACTCCCACACGCTGGCCACGGTGCTGAAAGGCGCCGGGTACCATACGGCGGCTGTCGGCAAATGGGGCATCGGCGGCTACGGGCAGGGGCCGGCCGGCTTGTATGCCCGCCCCAACGAACGCGGATTCGACTACTTTTACGGGATTATGGAGCACCTGACGGGGCACTACCACTACATCACGGAATCCAAGAACATTTACGAATACAATGACGGCGCCTCTTCCCCCGCCTTCGCCAATGTGACGAACAAGGTTCCGGATACGGCCTATGACACGGACCTGTTCGGCGCGCGCGCCAAGCAGTGGATCGTGGACCACCATGCCAAATCGGCCACCCAGCCCTTCTTCCTGTACCTGGCCTTCCCCGCTCCGCACGGTTCCCTGGCGGTGCCCGCGTGCGCCTATCCCCCCAAACCGGGCCTCAAGGGAGGCTTGCAGTGGGTGGCCGGGAATGAGGACGGGTATGAAGCCTCCAACACGGCTACGGCGCAGCGGGCGGCAGCGGCCGGGGTGGAAGGAACCTTCTCCAAGGATACCTACATCCATCCGGACAATGAGGGAATCAATGACGCCTCCCCCAACCAGACGGAGAAACGCCACGCCACCATGATCAGGCGCGTGGATGATGTGATGGGGGATTTGATTCAAACGCTCAAGGATTTGGGAATTGATGACAACACGATGATCGTCTTTACCTCCGACAACGGACCTCATAATGAAAGCGGTTCGGACGGGCAGCACCAGCGGGGGGCGCAGAATCCTGCCTTCTTCCAAAGCTACGGCATGATGGACGGCATCAAGCGCGACTGCTGGGAGGGCGGCATGCGCGTGCCCACCCTGGTGCGCTGGCCCGGCGTGATTCCTGCCAACGGCATCAGCCTGAATGCCTGCCAGTTCCATGACTGGATGGCTACCTTTGCGGATGCGGCGGGCGTGGCGGTTCCTGCGCGCTGCGACGGCGTTTCCCTGCTGCCGACGCTGGCCGGCGTGCCGGAACGCCAGAAGGAGAGCCTGATTTATTCCGAATATAACTATGGCGGCAATGGCGCCTCCTATCAGGACTTCCTGTCGCACCACAAAAGCTCTCCCCGCGGTTTGCAGCAGGTCGTGTTTGTGGATGGCCTTAAAGGCGTGCGTTTCAACATTTCCGGGACGGATCAGGACTTCCAGATTTATGATACTGAAAAAGACCCGCAGGAAGCTTCCAATCTCGCCTCCTCCCGTCCGGACTTGCAGGCGAAGATGAAGGCCCGGGCCTTGTCTGTGCGGCGTTCCCTGCCTTCCACGAATGGAACTCTGAATGCCGGTGACGTGCCCGCTGCAACGGCTCCGGCCAATCTCCGGCAAGGTCTGAAAATGCGCTGCTGGAACCGTGGTTTTGACTGGGTGCCCGACTTCCGCCAGATGGAAGAGGCGCCCTCTGTCACAGGCGCTGTGTCTTCTCTCAGCGTGAATGCCGGTTCCGCCGCTCAAAAGGGGGTGGAACTCACGGGCTACCTTGCCGTTCCCGTTACAGGGGAGTACAAATTCTACCTTCAAACGGATTCCAACGCGGGATCCAAAGCCTTCGTACACCTGCACGGCATGCAGCTCATTGATGCGGACTACGCCTATACGCCGGGCACGGAAGCCAACTCCAATGCCCGGCAGGGTTCGGAAGTCACGCCCAATGCGGTACAGGCCGTCCGGCTTGCGGCGGGGGTGCATCCCATCCGCATCGGTTATGTGGGCCACGCCTCCGGCTCTGCCCTCACCATGCAATGGGAGGGGCCGGGAATAGGCAGGCAGGAGATTCCCGCCAGCGCCTTCAGCTATGAATACGTAAACCCCGTCAATATCGACAAAACGGAGGAAACCGTAGGGTTTGCCGCTGCCTCCACCACGCTGACCGTGCAGACGCAGCTTCCATGGACGGCCTCCTGTGACCAGGCCTGCGTCACGATCCGGCCGGCTTCAGGTTCCGGAACTGCCACGCTGGACATTGAAATGGAAGCCAACGCCCAGCAAACGGAACGGGTGGCCGTGGTCACCGTCCAGTGCGGCGGCGAGGAAAGAACGTTCACGCTGACCCAGTCCGCGGCTCCGGCCCCGGCAGGGTACGATAAGTGGAAAAAGGACAACTTCGGGGACGGAACGCCGGAGGACCAGATGGCTCCGGATGCCTGTCCCGCCGGAGACGGGGTCACCAACCTGATGAAGTATGCAACGGGCCTGGACCCCAACAAACCGTGCGGAAGCGTGACGGGGCTGGCGATCCGGGAGGAAGGGGGCAAAAAATACCTCGTGCTTTCCTGGCCGGTAAATCCGGAAGCGGCGGATGTGGCGTTCAGTGTGGAAAGCTCGTCCGACTTGAAGGAATGGGCCGATGAAGGAATCGTCACTCCGGCCGGTGTTCGCGGGGAATTCCGTGATACGGCGGCTCTGGAGGAAAGCGCCCCGGCACGCCGGTTCCTGAGGTTGAAGGTGACGAGGTAAGGAAAAAATAAATTCCACCCCGTTTCCCGGTAACGGTTCCTCTGGGAACAAGGGCCTCCCGGCCCTTGTATCTGTTACAGAATTTCTCCTGAAGAAATCATCCTGCCAATTCCACTTCGCCGTTTTGCCGGTCCGTAAACACGGCACGGCGATTGCCTCCGTGCTTTTGGCTGGAAAAAGAAATCCTTGTCTTGCAAAAAGACAAGGAGGATTTTTTACTTTTCAGGAGAGTGTTATTCCTCGCCGTTTTCCGGATCGGCCGGAGGGGCTTTGGGAAGGTTTTTATCAATGTCTTCCAGGAGGTTGACCAGGTCAACGCCGCGCTGGGCGGAGTCGTCCAGCCGGAACGACAGGCGCGGCGTGTTGCGCAGCACCACGCGCTTGGCTACGGCGGACTGGATGAGGCCATGCCTGGAGTTCAGTTTTTCCAGCACCTGGGCGGGGGACATTTTTCCTACGACGCCTACCCATACTTTTCCTTCTTTCAAGTCGTCCGTCACTTCCACTTCAATAACGGTGACAATCGTTCCGGGGAATTCAAAGTCCCGCTGGATGGTGGTGCCTATTTCACGGCGGAGGAGTTCATTTACCTTGTCAGTGCGTCTGCTCATATGAAGGGATAGAGTGATGGATGGACCGATTGGTTCAATCGGAGAAGGAAGAATGGGGGAGAAAGGACAGGGATGGAGCTTCTTTGAACGCCCGGAGAGGCGTGAAAGGGGCGTCCATCCCTGTTATATGGTTCCTGCTTGGGGTTACAGCGTTTGCTGGATTTTTTCCAGCGTGTAGCATTCGATGATGTCGCCTGCCTCGTATTCGTTGAAGTCGCCCAGGCGGATGCCGCATTCCAGGCCGGCCTTGACTTCTTCCACTTCATCCTGGAAGCGGCGCAGGGTGGACATTTTACCGTCAAAGACGGGAGTCTTGTCGCGGATGACGCGCGCTTCACAGCTGCGGAGGATTTTTCCGTCCTCCACCATGCAGCCCGCCGCGCGGCCCTTGTTGAGTTTGAAGACCTGGAGCACTTTGGCGTGGCCGATGATGGTTTCACGCGTTTCCGGTTCCAGAAGACCCAGCATGGCATCCCTCACCTGGTCGATGAGTTCGTAAACGATGGAGTAAAGCTTCACCTGCACGCCTTCCCGCTTGAGCAGTTTCACGGCGTTGGCTTCCACCTTGACGTTGAAGCCCAGGATGACGGCGTCCGAGGAGGAGGCCAGCAGCACGTCCGATTCCGAGATGGGGCCGGCGGAGGCGTTCAGGAAGACGCATTCCACCTTGTCCGACTGGATGTCCATAATGGCCTTCTTGATGGCTTCCACGGAGCCCTGCACGTCCCCCTTGAGAAGGATCTTGAGCTGGGCTTTCTGGGTGCCGTCGCCCATCATGGCGAGCAGTTCTTCCATGCGGGCCTTGCGGGGCTGGGCCAGGCGCTGCTTGCGCAGTTCCTCCTGGCGTTCTTCGCCCAGCTTCTTGGCGGCGCGTTCGTTTTCCATTTCCACCAGTTCGTCGCCCACGTTCGGGGTTTCGGAGAAGCCGGTAATTTCCACGGGCATGCCGGGCCCCACCTTTTTGACGCGTTCGCCGTGGTCGTTGACCAGGGCGCGCACCTTCCCGGCGTACGGGCCGCAGATGAAGGGCATGCCTACGCGAATGGTGCCGCTTTCCACGATGGCCGTGGCGGAGCTGCCCGTGCCGGGTTCCACGCGGGCCTCAATGATGGAGGCGCGGCAGTTGGCCTTGGGATTGGCCTGGAGTTCGAGCACTTCCGACTGGAGGACGAGAAGGCCGAGAAGGTCGTCGATGCCGTCGCCGGTCAGGGCGGAGACTTCCACGCATTCCACGTTGCCGCCGAAGTCCGTGGGAACCAGCCCTTCCTCCATCAGGCCGCTCTTGGTCTTGACGGGGTCTGCGGCCGGAAGGTCGCATTTGTTGATGGCCACGATGATGGTTTTGCCGGCTGCCTTGGAGTGGGCGATGGCTTCCCTCGTCTGGGGCATGATGCCGTCATTGGCGGCCACTACCAGTACCACGATGTCCGTCACGTCCGCGCCGCGGGCGCGCATTTCCGTGAAGATGGCGTGTCCCGGGGTATCCAGGAAGGTGAGGGTGCTGCCGTTGTATTCCACCGTATAGGCGCCGATGTGCTGGGTGATGCCCCCGGCTTCCCCTTTGGCTACGCGCGCCTTGCGGATGTAGTCCAGCAGGGAGGTTTTGCCATGGTCCACATGGCCCATGACGGTGATGATGGGCGTGCGCAGGATGAGGGTGGCCTTGGGTTCTTCCACCACCGGTACGGGTTCCGGTTCCTTGACCGGTTCCTGCTGGGCCTTGACGCCGCCGCCCTTTTCCCGTTTTTCACGGGCGAAGGTGTAGCCGTGCAGGTCGCAGATGGCGCTGACGGCGTCCGCGTCCAGCGGCGTATTCGGGTTGGCGAAGATGCCCATGCCCATCAGGTCCTTGATGATCTGGAAGGGCTTGGCTTGCAGCATGCCTGCCAGCTCGGAGACGGAGACGGGCGGCTTGAGGTTGATGATTTTATCGTCTGCGGAGTCCGTTTCCTGGGGGGCAGGCGCGGCAGATTCTGCGGCGGGTGCGGCCTGGGCAGAGGCGGTAGCCGGCTCGGAGGGAGCGGAGGCGGGCACTTTTTTCTTGGGGCCGGAAAGCAAGTCGAGAGCTTCTTTCTTGACCGGGGCAGGACGGGATGGCGCCGGTGCGGGTTCCGGCTGGGGTGCGCGTTTCTTTTTGGGAGATCCGCCGATCAGATCCAACACTTCCTTTTTGGGTTCGTTCTCTTCTTGTTTATTAGGCATCTTAATTTAAGTTTGTTAGATATTGAGCGCCGCGCTCAACGGTTATTGGGAGATAAGGTCCCGGGCCTTGTCCAGAATCTGGGCGGCTTCCTCTGCGGGAATGCCCATGCTTTCCGCGATGTCGGAAGCTTCAAATCCGGTGAGGGCCACCAGGTCCGTCCCACCCATGGTCACCAGGCCCATGGCGGTTTCTTCCGGGATTTCCAGTTGTTCGCTGAGGGTCTTTGCGGCAGCCTGGCATTGGCGCATCACTTCCTCGGCCGCGGCCTGGTTCTGGCGTTTTTCCGCTTCCTGGACGTCAAAGACGCGCACCTGGACGTCCCAGCCCATCAGGCGGGAGGTGAGGCGGGCGTTCTGGCCCCTGCGGCCGATGGCCTTGGAGAGGTCCTTGTCGTCCTGGACGATGACGAAGATTTTTTTTGCTTCCTCGTCCACGGTGATTTCCCGCGGTTCCACGGGGCTGAGGGCCTCCCGGACAAAGATGACGGGGTCCTCCGTCCATTCCAGGATGTCCACTTTTTCGTTGTTGAGCTCCCGGACGATGTTTTTGACGCGGGCTCCGCGCATGCCTACGCATGCGCCCACCGGGTCCACCTTGTCGTCATGGCTGATGACGGCCACCTTGGTGCGGTAGCCGGCTTCACGGGCGATGCCGTGGATTTCCACGGTCTGGTCGCCTATTTCCACCACTTCCGATTCAAAGAGGCGGCGCACCAGGTTCGGATGGCTGCGGGAGAGGATGACTTCCGGTCCGCGGGCTTCCGTGCGCACTTCCACCACGTAGAAGCGCATGCGGTCGCCGACGCTGTAGTCTTCATTCGGCACGCGTTCGCGGGAGGTCATGACGCCCTCGAATTTGCCGAGGTCCACAAAGATGTCCCCCTTTTCAAAGCGGCGGATGGTGCCCGTCACCAGATCGCCGGCGCGGTCCTTGAACTCGTCGTAAAGCATTTCCTTTTCCGCATCCAGCAGCTTCTGGAGCATGGTCTGGCGGGCGGTCTGCACCGCGATGCGGCCAAAGCCCTTCGGCGTGATGTTGGTGGGCAGCAGGTCGTGCAGGACGGCGTTCCGGTCCAGCTTGACGGCCAGGGAGAGGGGGATTTGGTTGAACTTGTCGGAGTATTCTTCATCTGGCACCACTTCCAGATCCGCAAAGATGCGCACCTTCCCCTTGTCCACGTTGATTTCAGCCCTCAGGTAGTTGATGCTGCCGGAGCCGGGAACCATCTTGCGGTAGGCGGAGAGAAAAGCGGATTCCAGAGCGAGAAGAATTTTTTCACGGGAGAGCCCTTTTTCCCTCTCGTAGTAGTCAATTAAAGCTTTGATATCGTTTGTCATGAGTGTGGAGGAGTGTGATGGATAGACAAAAAAGAGCGGGTCGACAGACCCACTCTCGAGTGTCTCTCGGGGTGTTTGCCTATCTAAGTAAGCATGAGGGGGCGGTCCTGGCAAGAAAAAACGCTTGTTCTATGCGGCATGCAAAAGACTGGGGATGATTCCGGAAGAAGGGTTTTCAGCGGTCCCCCGGAAGGGTGCGGGGCGGGGGTGTTTGAGGGCTTGACGGAGCCGGCAAAAACAGGAAGTATGCGTGCATGAAACTCGTCTCATGGAATGTGAACGGATTGCGGGCGATCCTCGGCAAGGGAATGGGGGATGCCGTGGAGGCGCTGGAGCCGGACGTCCTCTGCCTTCAGGAGATCAAGGCGCGTCCTGAACAGGTGAATGACCTGTGGATTTCCTCCTGGCCGCACCAGCTCTGGAATCCGGCGGAGAAGGCCGGTTATTCCGGCGTGCTGATCCTTAGCCGTGTGCAGCCCCTTTCCACGTCCACCGGAATCGGCTGGCCGGAGCATGACCGGGAGGGGCGCGTGTGCACGATGGAGTTTGAACAGTTTTACCTGGTCAACTGCTATACCCCCAATTCCCAGAACGAGCTGGTGCGCCTCCCGTACCGGGAACAGTGGGATGCTGCGTTCCGCAAGTATGTGGCGGCCTTGGCGGAAACCAAGCCGGTCGTCTTCTGCGGGGATTTGAATGTAGCCCATGAGGAGATCGACATCGCCCGCCCCAGGGAGAACCGTTTTTCCGCCGGGTTCAGCGACCAGGAGCGCGCCGGGTTCACGCTGCTGCTTGAGGCCGGGTTCACGGATACCTTCCGCGCCCTGCATCCGGAGGAACCGGGCTGGTACAGCTGGTGGTCCTACCGCGCAGGCGCCCGCGCCCGGAACGTCGGATGGCGCATTGACTACTTCTGCGTTTCCAATCCGCTGGCTCCCAGGGTGAAGGGCGCCGCCATCCATCCGGACGTGACGGGGTCCGACCATTGCCCCGTCAGCCTGGAAATTGACTGCTGAACGCGGTCTTCCATACGGTTTTCAACTGCAAAAAATTCATGATGATGGAACAAGAATTGCCTCTGCTGGTGGTTGCCACGCGCAACGCCCACAAGACCGGGGAAATCCGCGCCATGCTGGCCGGAGAATGGGAAGTGAAGGACCTTTCCGACTACCCCCAGGCTCCGCCCGTGGATGAAACGGGAGTCACGTTTACGGAGAACGCCACGCTCAAGGCGCTTTCCGCCTCCAGGTGCATTCCCGGCGTCCTGCTGGCGGATGATTCCGGGCTGGAGGTGGATGTGCTGGGCGGCCGTCCCGGCGTCTGGTCCTCCTCCTTCGGCGGGGAGGAAGGGAACCACGCGCGGAACAACCTCCGCATGATGGAGGAACTGCGGCGCGCCGGAGTCAAGCCGGGGGACAAGCCCTCCGCACGGTTCCGCTGCGTGATGGTGCTTGCCAGGAATGGCAGCGTGCTGGCGGAGTTTTCCGGTTCCGTGGAAGGCCACATGCTGACGGAACCGGCCGGGGAAGGGGGGTTCGGCTATGATCCGCTGTTTGTCCCGGAAGGCCATGAACTGAGTTTTGCCCAGCTTCCCATGGCGGTGAAGAATTCCATGTCGCACCGCGCCCGGACTCTGGCGCAGGTGGTGGAATGGATGAAGGAATGCCGGGACTGATGGTTTTTCCGGGCATTTGATGGTGAACTGGCCTTGTTCCCGTATTTTTACGGGGAAGGTCAGTCCAGCCTGAACGCGCAGATCTGGAAGGGGGCCGGAGTTCCGGTATTCAGGAGCTGGTATTTGCCGGTGCGCCAGGAATGGTGCGGCAGGCGGGAAAGGAAATCCTCCACGGCTTCCGCTTCCGCCTCCCCGCCTTCGTGGCCGGGATAGCACATGACGCTGAGAAGGCCGTTCGGGGCGATGAGGGCGGCGGCCTGTTCCAGCGCCGCCAGGGTGCAGCCCGTTCTGGTGACCGTTTTTTTATCCCCGCCCGGCAGGTAGCCCAGGTTGAAGACGACGGCCTTCACGGGACCGGTGACCAGTTCCGCCAGGCGGTCATGGCTGGCCAGATGGAGGTGGACGGCGGAGGTGAGCAGCCCTTCTTTCTCCAGACGCTCCCTGGTGGCGCGAATGGCTTCCTCCTGCACGTCAAAGGCGTGCACCTGGCCGGAAGGGCCGGCCAGACGGGCCAGGAAAACCGTGTCGTGTCCGTTGCCTGCCGTGGCGTCCACGACCGTATCCCCGGGCAGGACGACGCGGCTGATCCAGTCATGCGTGCAGGTCATGGGACGGCTGAGCAGGGAACATTTCATGACCGGGTTTTATAGGAGCCGCCCCTGTATGACAATTCGTTTGTAAAAATTCCCGTGCAGGAATGATGACAGGTTGTTTTTCAGCAACGCGTATGTTAGGAAGAGGCATAAAACCTTGTACATGCCTTTGCATGCGGGGATAAACCACTGACTTTGCAACGAAGATGACTGACAGACGCACTTTTCTAAAAGGGACTGCCGCCGTAGGGGCGCTGGCAGCCATATCGGACATGGATTCCCTGTTCGCCCAGGAGGCCGGAGCTTCGGCAGCTTCCGGCATTCCGGACCTGGTGGCCGTCCGCAACGGAACCCGTGCGGAAATGGTCAGGAAGGCCGTGGATACGCTGGGAGGCATGAAGGCATTCGTCAAGCCGGGCCAGACCGTCGTGATCAAGCCCAACATCGGCTGGAACAAGGCTCCGGAATTCGGCTCCAACACCCATCCTGAAACCGTCGCCACGCTGGTGGAGCTGTGCAAGCAGGCGGGGGCGAAGGAAGTCAGGGTGTTCGACCACTGCTGCCACAACGGCGCCTATGAAGGCAGCGGCGTGAAAGAGGCCGTGGAAAAAGCCGGGGGCGTGATGGTGGACGGCGGCAATGAAGGGCAGTACGTGCAGACGGAAAACCCGAAGGCCAAAAAATTCACCTCCGCCAAGGTGCACAAGGCCGTGCTGGAAGCGGACGTTTATATCACCTGCCCCCCGCTCAAGCACCACAGCGGTTCCGAGATGACCGCCTGCATGAAGAACGTGATGGGCACCGTCTGGGACCGTGGAGCCATGCATAAGAACGACCTGCACCAGTGCATCGCGGACGCCGTGTATTTCCGCAAGCCGGACCTGTGCGTGCTGGACGCCTACATGCCCATGGTGCGCAACGGCCCCGTGGGGAAGGACACGAATGACCTGGTGGAGCGCAAAACCCTTCTGGCTTCCCGTGACATCGTAGCCATTGACGCCGCAGGCGCGGCCCTGCTGAACAAGGCCGGAAAGATCCGCCACGTGCAGCTTGGGGAAGAAATGGGGCTGGGCACCGCCGACCTTTCCAAGCTCAATATCCGCCGCATCAGCATGGCCTGACGCGGCGCCCCCTCCTGCGGATGACGCGAAGGGGGCCAACTTTCCGCCTCCGGCGGGTTTAAAATAAATATGTCAGTCATCAAAGCCTTTTTCGTCAGTCCGCTGAAGTGGCTCCGCGTGACGGTGGCCGTCATCTTCTTCCTCGGGATTGCGTACGCTTTCCTGCACCATATCCCCGCGTGGAACGTGCCGAACATGACGGGCGGCGGAGAGGGCATGGAAGACTCCTTTTCCCTGGCTCAGTGGCAATTCATTCCATCCGTGCTCGGGGCTCTGGACGGGGTGGCCGTTTCCGCCGTGATTCTGGCGGTTCTGCTGCTGCTTACGCTGCTGTTCGGGAGGGTGTACTGCTCCTTCCTCTGTCCGCTGGGGATTCTCCAGGACATCGTTTTCAGAATCCGCCGCTGGATTGCGCCGAAGCGCTTCTTGAAGTTTGCGCGCCCCGTGCCGTGGGTGCGGTATGTGGTTCTGGTTTTGCTGGCCGCCTGCTGCGTGACGGGACTGGCCGGACTCTCCCTGAACTGGCTGGACCCGTACAGCATTTTCGGGCGCATCATGTATGTGCTGGCGTGGCCTGCCGCCATCTGGAGCAATAACCTGCTGGCGGCTGACAGTTCTTCCGCGGACCTGGTCCGGATGAATTATTTTCCCGTGGCTCTCCCGGCTCTGCTGGCTTCTGCCGGCATGCTCGGCCTGGTGGTCGCCATGAGTGCCTGGAAAGGGCGGTTGTACTGCAATACGGTATGCCCCGTCGGTACTCTGCTGGGGCTGCTTTCCCGCGTTTCCCTCTTCCGGCTGGGCTTTGATCCCGCCTCCTGCAAGAAATGCGGCAAATGCGTCAAATCATGCAAGGCCCAGTGCCTGAACCTCAAGGAATACAAAATAGACTCCTCCCGCTGCGTAGCATGCTATGACTGCGTGCGTTCGTGCAGCGAGGGGGGGATACGCTACCGCTGGTTTGCCAAAACCCGCCGCCTGTTTCCCGCCAGGAAGAAAAAAACCGCTCCGGCGCCCACCCCCGCTTCTTCTGCCGCGGTTCCCTTCATTGCCGGGAGCTCCCGCCGCCAGTTCCTGGGGGCTACGGCGGCCGGCCTGGCTACGGCGGCTCTTTCCGGATGCCGGGGCGACGCCGCCCAGAGGCTGGACCCCACCCAGTGCGTTCTTCCTCCCGGAGCCGGTTCCCTGGAACGTTTTCTGGATGTTTGCACCGGCTGCCAGATGTGCATTGCCAACTGCCCTACCCATGTGCTCCAGCCCGCCTATTTGCAGCTTGGGCTGAAAGGGTTCATGAAGCCCCGGATGGATTTTTCCACCAAGTATTGTCTGTACGACTGCCACCGCTGCGCGGAAGTCTGCCCCACAGGAGCCATTCGCAGGCTGCCCATTACTGCGGAGAGGGATACTGCGGAAATTACGAAGGATACCACGCGCATCGCCGTAGCCCGGTTTTACGTCTGCCGCTGCCTGGTTGCCCGGGAGGACATGGACTGCGGCGCCTGTACGGAGCATTGCCCCACCAAGGCCCTTTATACGGTGCCCTACATCGGGCGGGACGGCCAGGAACACCGCCTGCCCAGGCTGGACCCCTCCCTGTGCATCGGCTGCGGCGCGTGCGAACATGCCTGCCCCGTCACCACGGAACGGCCTGAGGAACGCGCGCGCCTGAATACCTGCAACCTGTGCGAGGAAAAGTGCGAGTTCAAAAAGCGCCGGGAAATGCCGCCCCGCGCGCTCGTCGTCCGCGCCGTGAATCCCCAGCAGAAAGCCGTGAAGAAGTTTGAGGAAAAGGCCGTGGACCCGGTGGGCGATGCGGACTTCCCGTTCTGAATAGGGTCCGTGAAGGCCGGGATGCCTGTTTTGTCCACGCCATGGGCGGCCCCATTCCTCTGTGTTGCCTGATGCCCGCGCTGCCGGGAACAAGGGCCTCCGGGCCCTTGAAAAACCCTTTCATCATGAAAAACTCCGACCATTCTTTTACTTGCATGTGCAGGTAAATCATTGATGGTCAAATTGCGGTAAAAAAGTTAAGTCTATGTGGGAATGGATGGAAAGTGAAATTCTTGAATTCGTGATGGACAGGGTGGCGGATGCCTTCAGCCTATCGCCCCTCTATCCGGAGGAATGGAGCCTGATGCGGTTCATCAATGCTTTTCTATTGGTGTGCGCCGTGGCGTTTCTGCTGGCTGCGGGGGCGCTGGGATGGTCTCCCTTCCTGATTGCGGCAGCTCTTCTGCTGATAGGCTCCATCACCCGGCTGGCGGTGTGGAAGCTAATGGAATGAGGGCTTCCGGCGGCCTCACGCCTTCTTTTCCAGAAACACCGTGGTCATCCCTCCGGCCTCTTTCCGGTACAGTTCCGTGTAGCCCAGTTTGAGGTACAGATACAGGGTTTCAGGAGTATCTGCCGAAGTGAACAGAAGGTAGGCGGCTGCCTGTCCGCGGAAGTGTTCTTCCAGGGCAAGCATGAGTTGTTGGCCGATTCCCCTGTTCCGGCAGGCCGGATCCACAACCAGCTTGCCGACATGGCAGACGTTTTTGCCGTCCAGACAGCCCCTGACGGAGCCGACGATGCGGCTGTTTTCCGTATACTTGAAGAAGACGCTGTTCCGCGCCTCTTCCCGCAAATGTTCCAGGGTTTGTTCCAGAGGCGGGATGCTGGCGAGTCCAAGCCGCTCCGCCACTTCTCCGAAGGCGAGTAATTGAAGCTTCAGGATTGCCGGAAAATCTTCCCGGGACGCTTGCCGGATCATGCCTCCATCATGGTTCCGTAACAGGACGGAAGCCATGAAAAAAAGCGGAATGTCATTTTTCCGGAGGGTCCGGGACGATGCCTCCCAGCCCGATGCGCATGTTCAGGGGGTGGCGTATGACGGTTGGGCGGCCGATGTATTTTACACAGCAGCTTAAAGTAGCGGGAGAGTGCGGAAAGGAATAGGTGATGAGCTGCGCGGTTTCATCCTCCGGGTCCTTGTTGGACATGATCTGCATGCCCCCTTCCACATGGAAGCCGCTGAAATGCGGATTTCCATGGTGACCCTTCAACTTGAAGGTGGCCCGGAATTCCTTTGCTGAGGGCTTGATGCTGAGGAGGGTGGCCTGAACCTGGAAGGGAGGATAATCTCCGGATGCCCCCGGAACGTCGATCGCCCATTGTTTGCCCGGTTCTGCGGGAACCGTCCGGGCCGGAGTTGTCCGGACCTCTCCGGCCGGCACGCGGAGCTCCCCGGTCAGCAGCCATCCCTTGTCGCCGGGAGGCAGTGAACGGGGAAGAGGGAAAAAGAGCATATTGTAGGTGGAAGTGCCCCATGTGGGGGGATGAACTCGGCAGTGAACGGCTGTTTTTCCGCCGGGGGTGGAAAGGTTGATGTAACTGGCGCCCTGCTGTTCCATATCATTAAGCAGAGCGTGGTTTTTATCCGTATGAATGTAAATGCCGAGGAAGACGGGTTCATGGCCTTCTTTATGGAAAACCCAATTGTATAATTTTACCTGAAGAGCCGGTGACGGTTGTGCGGAGAGGCCGGATTCATGGTTGTTCACCGCTTCCCGGGGAGTGGAAGGCGGAGAGAGGGAAGGGTTCACGGCCAGGTCAATGGGAACATCCAGTGAATGTTTGCGGGGAAGGTAAATGACGCCGAGATTCAATTCACGGGGAAGGGAAGGGGATGGTTTTCCCGCTCCTTCTTCCATTTCATGCAGGCAGGAAATGCTGGTTTTACCATCTTTATGTTCTGTGATTTCCGGCGTATGGGCGCGCCGCAGGCCCGGTATGGGGCGTCCGGAGGAATCCAGAATGGCAAAGCCTTGAATGGAAGCGGAAGAGGGGAATTCCGCCTCGCAGGAGAGGGCGGTCCGCTCTTCGTTGGTTTTCAGCTGAATGGAAGCAGTGTTGCTGGCGGAATCGGCCCGGGCGATGTCGCTGTCCTCCCGGGCGTTCGGTTCCGGAAGGTCCAGATAAAAAGTCTGGGGTTCTTCCGCCGGTTTGACCGTTTGCTTCAGCATCAGCCGCTGCGGTTCCGGGCAGAACTGGACGGTCCAGGTCCCGCGGATGCGCAGCCATTCCGATTGAGGGGCCGGAAGCTCCCTGAATCCGCAGGAGAATTGCAGGGTTTTGTAGGGTGAACCGGGAGAGGATGATGAGTGGGACCCGGTGACATGGGAAGGATTGAGCTTGCCGGGCGTTCCCCATGGCTGATAGGGATTGCAGGGTATTTCTTTTCCGGTGGAATCCTGCATGACCAGGCGCGTGAGCTGCCCTTCCCCGGAAGAAGGAATGACGAAGGTTCCTTTGCCTTGCAGCATGATGGAGATTCCGAGATGGACATGGCCGGGTTCGTCCATATAGGAAATGCGCCAATCATCCAGGACGGCGGTAAAACGGGGTTGGTCCGCGGATGGAGGCCGGGCGGCGGCCGCCAGGGGGGCCAGAAAGGCGGCTAAAGCAAGGATGCGGGGGAAAACCATTTGATTTTAATTGGGGAAATGCCTTAAAGGGAAAGTTTTTGAATAACATATTCTTCGTTTACGGCAAGATAAAACACTGATGCCCGATTTTCCTTGATGATGCGGAAGTTGATACGCTAGAGTAAAAGAACCATGTTGCAGGCGGACGGCATTACATATGAAATAGAAACACCGGATGGTCCTTTGAAATTATTGGACAATGTTAGTTTTAATGTGCCTCGCGGGCATTTTATGGCTGTTGTTGGCCCTTCCGGTTGTGGAAAGACCACCTTGTTAAAGGCGATTGCGGGCATGATTGCGGAAACGGACGGACGTTTTTTCTGGAACGGCCATGATTTGGCGGAAGAGGACTTCGAGCCGTCGGAAATCGGGTTCGTTCCCCAGTTCAGCATTGCCTATGACCAGTTGAGCGTGGATGAAAACGTGGAGAGCGCCGCCAGGCTCCGCTGCCGGTTCGATTCCGTGGACGATTTGGACGACAGCATTGACAATGCCCTGGAGGTAACGGGGATGGAGGGGATTGCGGACCGGGATGTGAAGATTCTTTCCGGCGGCCAGAAGCGCCGCCTGGCGCTGGCCATGGAGCTGGTGTCCAATCCGCGTCTGCTGATTTGCGATGAGGTGACGTCCGGCCTGGACCCGCGGTCCGAGCACGATATTGTGGACCTCCTGCATGAAATCTCCCGTTCGGAAGGCCGCATCGTCATTTCCGTCACGCACAGCCTTTCCCACCTGGACATGTATGATTCCATCCTGGTCATGCACCAGGGCTGCGTGGCCTATCACGGTTCTCCGAAGACGATGCTGCATTACTTCGGCGTTTCCTCGCTGGAAGAGATTTATCCGAAGCTTCAGGACCGTGAAGGACCCTCCTGGTGCCGTTCGTGGGGCAAGCACCGGGATTCCTATTATTCCCGCCTGGAACAGGAAAGGGAGAAGAAGATTCTTTCCGGAGAATTGCCGGACCCTGATGCCGTCCGCAGCAACGTGCAGGCGGAGAAGGCTCCCGAGGAACCCGGAACGGAAAAGGGGGACGCCGTGCGGAGCGATTCCGGGGAAACTGCGCCTGCGGAAGGGAACGGGAATTCCCCGGAGGCCGCGGCGGAAGCCATTCCGGAAGTTCCGGGATTCTTCACGCAGTTCTTCTGCCTGCTGGGACGGCGCTGGCGCATCTTTTTCCGTGACCGTTCCCAGTTGGTTCTTCAACTGGTGATGGTGCTGCTGTTCCCGGTGCTGGTAGCCATGTTCACGGACAAGGGGACCGGGCAGATCGTGGGCCTTTCCGCCACGCAGGACGTCCAGACCATCCAGAAGGACATGGAAGCCCAGCAGTTGAACATGAAGACGGGTTCCGCCGTCTCCGGCATCATCATGTTCGAGGTGATTCTGCTGGGCCTGATGGGTTCCAACAACGCCGCCCGGGAGGTGGCCGGAGAACGGGCCATCATGGAAAAGGAGAAATACGCGGGAATGAGGCCCTCCGCGTACCTGGGGAGCAAGCTGGCCTACTTGAGCGTTCTGGTGCTGGTGCAGTCCGTCTGGATGTTCGCCTTTGTGGACTTCTTCTGGGACCGCGGCGGGGGCCTGACGCACCTGCTGTTCCTGATTCTGGCGGATGCCGCCATGACCTTTGTATGCCTGGGCATTTCCTCCCTGGCCCGGAGTGCGGACCAGGCCTCCCTTCTGAGCATTTACCTGGTGGGCTTCCAGCTTCCCCTTTCCGGAGCGGTGCTGGCCCTTCCGGAACAGGTGGAGGGCTTCATACGGCCCTTCATTTCCGCATACTGGGCGTGGTCCGGCAGCATCTCCGCCCTGAAGTCTGACGTGTACAACGCCGTCAAGAATGTGCTGGATACGGACCTGACGCCCGCGCTGACCTGTTACATTGTTCTGGGCGTGCATGTTGCATGCGGCATTGCGGCTTCCTACGCGGGAATCCGCCGCTCGCGCTGGGAGCTGTAATTTAATGCGTGCACTTGCACGGAGTTCGTTATATACTTTTTCCATCAAAAGTTATGGCGAGACGACGTGCAGCAAAAAAGAAGAGTTCCTCATCATCCACGCCGATGCTGATGGTCGGCGCGGCTGTTCTTGTGCTGGCCGTCATCGTGGGGTTTGTCGTGTTCCGTGCCAGGGAAAAGCCGCAGGCGGGGTCGGATATTCCGCTGGATATCCTGGCGGCGAACGCCTCCCAGCTTTCCAATAACAACTATGCGCTGGACGGAACGGTGATCGACCGTTTTCCGCGCGGCGAGTCCGAGCTGATTTCCTTTTTGTACAGGGACGCTTCCGGTCGTGAGTACATTATTCCCGTCTGTGTTTCTGCGGAAGCCAGGAACGGACTGAACATCAACCGGGACCAGCAATACAGAATAGAGTTCCGGGTGGAAGACGTCAATCCGAAGGTGCGCGGCGTATGCGTAGCCACATCCATTCAGCCTAAATGAACAACCTTCCCCGCCCCATGAAAAGCTGTTTTCTCCTGACCCTGGCCTGCGCGGTTCCCGCATTGGGGCAGATGATGTACAATCCCCCCGCTTCCGGCGGCGGTGCGCCTGCCGCGCCCCCTTCCTCCCCGCCTGCCGCGCAGCCGAATGCCTATCAGCCTTCCCGGCAGGGAGATGCCAAGTCCCTGTACGGCAATGAAATTCCTTTCCTGAATCCCCAGGACGGCACTGTGACCATCAACGGAACAACGCTGAACATGGGCAGTTTCCGGGAAATTGAGGCGCGCTTCAATAAGTACCTGAGCCAGCCGGAGGAAAGCACGGAGGATGCGAAGGAATACCAGAAGATTTTTGAAAAGCTTCATGAGACGCTTTCCATGCGCAAGGAAAAGCTGATGGCGGACAACGTGGTGCGGCAGGTGGTGGACCTGCTGACCGCCGCTTCCAGCAATCCGCTGGACGGTGGCGTTTCCGATGCCCTCTGCCAGGCTATCTACACCGCATGGCAGGCCAAGAGCAATGGAAAGAACAAAGGGAAGATGCTTGAAGCGATGGAGAGGGAAATACGCAGCAATGCCCAGAAAATGAGCCTCATGGAGAGCGGCGTGACCACCAGCTCCGGCTCTCCCTCCAACCAGAAGGGCGGGAAAAAGGGCACTTCTGCCAATAATCCGGCCAAGAACAACCCACGCTACAAGTACCTGGAAAAGCGCATGGTGGAAATGGAGGCCCGCAAGCTGAAGCTGGAGAGTGAACAGGTGCTGACGGTGACGGAAGCGAAGATCGTTTTCCAGTCCACGCTGGTTCAGTTATTCGCTCAGCGGCGCTTTGACCATGTTTCCATAGGCTGCGGCATTTACAGCCGCCTGTTCAATGACGGGGATACCAAGCTGCGGCTGGACAAGAATTCGGACGCCGCCAAGATGTTCAGCGGCACGCTCGGCACCCCGCCCACCGTCGCCATTCTGGACAACCTTTCCCGGGAGCTGGCCCGTGATTCCGACCGCCACATGAAGGCCGTGAACAACCTGGTTGATTCCCATCATTACGTGGATGCCCTGGAACGGTTGAATGAGGCGCTGCTGATCGGGGAGTTCATGCCCGCCGTGAACACGTTCCCGTATGAAAAGAAGCAGAAGCTGTACGCCTTCAAGCGGGACGTGGAAAAGCTGTTTGAGCTGATGAACGGCAAGGATTACGAGGAAGCCCTCTCCCTGGTGGAAAACCTCAAGAAGACCTCCCGGGATTTCAGCACGGGCCGTGCGGAATCCGCCATCAGCGCCGCCGTGTTCGCCAGTGACGCCTATATTGCCCAGGGCCAGGAAGCCCTCGCCAGAGGTGACCGGGCCAAGCTGGAGGAATGCCTGAAGAGCGCCATTGAAATCTGGCCCAAGAACCCCCGCCTTCTTCCGCTGCGGAACGCCATGATGGCCGCCGGTCAGCAGTCCCACGCGCTGGAGGACTTCAAGCGCTTTCACAAGAATAAGAATTACCGCCGCATCTTTGACAACCAGCATGAATTCGCCGTTCTGGTGAAGGATGAACCGGAACTCCAGAAGCAGTTTGTGGAGGACCTTGGCAAGATGGCCGTTATTGAACGGGCTCTGGGCGCGGCGCGCCAGCGCGAAGCCATGCAGGACGTGTACGGCGCCTGGGAGGAACTCCAGCAGCTCCGTTCCAAGGACCAGGAGCTGTTCATCAATGACCAGGAATTGAACGCCCAGTATCTGGACCTGACGACGAAGGCGAGTACCCTGGTGAACCTGCTGAATGATGCGGAAAAGTGCAGGAACGCGGGAGAAGTGGGTTCCGCCCTGGGCAAGTACATGGAGGCCAAAAAGCTGTACCTGTATTCCCGCTTTGCCAAGGAAGGCATCGAATCCCTGTTGAACGAGGTTCTTCCGCTGAACTAGGGAAGTTTTCCGTTCAGCGGTGCGGCTGCGGAGACGGAGTATTTGCTTTTTTTCCGGAGCGGCGCCGTTATGCTACGGACCATGAAGGCAGTATACCTGTGTTTGTGCATGCTGGCGGCGTTCTGTTTTTCGGCCGCGGCTCTTCCCGCGGATTGCAGCCAGGTGATTGTGGGTTCCGCGGACGGCTGGAACAGCTCCCATGTGCAATTGAGCCTTCTGGAGAAGGGGCCGCGCGGCTGGGTGATGGTGAAAGGTCCGTTTCCGGCGCGTCTGGGAAAGTCCGGTCTGGTGTGGGGCAGGGGCGTCAGCATGCCTCCCTCCGGCGGTCCGGTGAAGAAGGAGGGGGACTTGCGCTCTCCCGCCGGCATCTTTGAGCTGGGGGGCGTGTATGGCACCATTCCCGTTCCGCAGAAGAAGCGTTCCATGCCGTACCGCCGCATCACGCCGCGGGACATGTGGGTGGATGATCCCGCTTCTCCGCTGTACAACCAGCACTTCGTGCTGAAGCATGACCCCGTCACGCCGTGGGAGTTCAAGCAGCAGATGAAGCTGAACGATTACGCCCACAGCCTGAAACTGTTCATCCGGCATAATGCCGCATCCGGACGGGAAAAACCCGTGCCGGGAGCCGGTTCCTCCATCTTTTTCCATATCTGGCGCAGGGATGGGGGAGCTCCCACGGCGGGGTGCACCGCCATGAGCGAGGAAAATTTGAGAGCCATGATCGCATGGCTGGACCCCTCCCAGCATCCCCTTTACATCCTGTTGCCCGCCAAGGAATACCTGCGCCTGCGCGGAGCCTGGGGATTGCCGTGACGGTCATGGTCCTCTTCTCATTCCGTCGCCGGGAAGGGGGACACGGGGCTTCAAGTTTTTCCAGTCCGTGGCGGCATAGGCGCAAGCGTATGGGCTGCATGGTTTTGCACGTTTTTGACCGGGGCGAGGCCGAAGGTTTTCCGGAAAGAGAAGGCGGAGGGCGAAAGAGGATTTTGTGAAAGAGGGATAAAACGCGTCGTCCTGTAAACGCAAGAAGCCGGCCTTTTTCCAAAGGCCGGCTTCTGCATGATAAAACGGTTATTGTTCCTGGGCCTGGGGAGCGGAAGCTTCCGGCTGGAGCAGGGGAGTGGAGGTTTCCTTCACTTCCTCCATGGAAACCTGTTCTTCCTGGGGCTCGCGGGTTTCGCGGGGCTGCCGGGACTGTTCCTGGCGTTCATTGGCGCCGCTGACCAGCAGGTTCCTGCCCATGAAGGGCTGGTTGTGGAGGATGTCCACGGAACGGACGGCATCTTCCATCTTCTTCATTTCCACAAAGGCATAGCCCTTGGACTTGTGGGTGCGGGGGTTGTAAATGATTTCCACGGAGCTGACTTCCCCGATGCCCTTGAATACGTCTTCAAGGTCGCTTTCCGTCGCTTCATAGGAAAGGTTGCCCACGTAAAGCCTGCGGTTGGAGACGGGCTGCTTGGGAGCGGAAACGCGCTCCTGCCTGTTGCGGGCCACGCGGGTATTGGTTTTGGCGGCGGCTTTATCCCTGGCGGCGGGTTTGTTGTTCTTGGCCGGGCGGATGCCGAAGAGGCCCAGGAAACGCTGCCACAAGGAGAGTTTGGCAGGTGCTTCTTTTTTATACTTGGGACGGTAGCCGCTGGAATCCCGGCGGTCATTGCCATAGGAGCGTCCGCCCTTGTTATAGCGGCGACGGGCTCCCTGGCCCTGTCTTCCCTGTGTGTTGTGCTGTGACATACTTATATTCTAAGTTGATGATTATGTTGGTGTCATGCCGGATTTATCGCTGTACGCAGTAAGTTCCATCCGGAAAATCGCCGGGACGTTCCGCTACCATGAGAAAAGCCAGGAGTAAGGATGCCCCGTGCCCCGATCAACGGTCCATGCGTGGTCTGATAGGGGGGCGATCAGGCTAGGTGCGGTACCAGTCCGGTCGATTGACGCGTATACCAATGCACAGGGAGCCGGATTCTTGCAAGCCGGTATACCGTCATTTTGGGCTTTCCGCCCGTCCGGAGACAGGAAGACCGTCCGGAAGGGCGCATTATTCCGGGCGGAAAGCGGCAGGGTGAGCATGCAACTTGACAAAAAGACCGGGACAGCGCACTTTAAGTGCCGACTAACTTACACTCTCTCTCGATGCTGATTCAAAATGCAGACCGTACTACCTACGGGATCAATAAAATTGTCGTTTCCATCCTCGCATTCGTCATCTTCTTCGTTGTCGGGTTCGTTTCGTGGCAATGGATGGGGGTGGCTCCGGAACCGTGGCGGCTGCGCACGCTGGTGCTGACGCCGCTGACGATGTCCCTGCTGCTGTATGTCTGCTGTGACCAGCTGGGCGTTTACTACCGGTGCATGACGCTGGGCGGAAGCATCCGGCGGTTTGTCATGGCGTACGCCTGTTTTGTGGTGTTGAGCGTAGTGACGTGGAAGTACTTTGTTCCCTTTTCCGCGAACATTATTGTCCAGACCCTGGCCTATCTGCTCACGTTCCTAGGCGCCCTCTGGCTGCGCATCAGCCGGTTCCGGGCGGAAAAGAGGCTGGTGGAGGAGGCCCCCACGCTGGTGGTGGGCATTCCGGACCATGTGAAGGAGTTCCGCAAGATGCTGGAAAGCGACCATGTGGACTTCAAGGATGAACTGCTGGTGATGGCTCCGGAAGAGGTGGACCGTGCGGAAGTCAGGAATTTGCTGATCAAGGGCTGCATCAGCAAGGTGGTGTTTCTTCCGGAGGAGGTGGACTCCGCCGTGGCGCGGTGCCTGGTGGAGCTGTGCGGCAAGATGGGAGTGGATTTTTACGCGAGCATGGTAGTGAGCATGCCCGACGTGCATAAAACCTATTTTGGCGTGCTGGGAGGAACCAGAATGCTGGTGTACAAGTCCACCCCCATTCCCTACACCACCTCCTGGCAGTTGAAAAAGATACTGGACTGGGTGGGCGCGCTCCTGCTTCTGGTGGGCACGTTCCCCCTGTGGGTGCTGGCGGCCGTAGGCATCAAGCTGTCTGACCGCGGTCCCGTCTTCTACCGCCAGAAGCGTTCCGGCCTGTATGGTCGGGAATTCGGCATGTGGAAATTCCGCACCATGTACCGGGATGCGGACAAGAGGCTGGATGAAGTGAAGGCCAGTTACGGCAACGACATGAACGGCCCCATCTTCAAGCTGGAGCATGACCCTCGCATCTTCCCCTTCGGCCGCTTCCTGCGCAAATTCAGCATAGACGAACTTCCCCAGCTCATCAACGTGCTGAAAGGGGAAATGAGCCTGGTGGGGCCGCGGCCGCTCCCCGTTTATGAGACGGAGGCCTTTACCAGTGACGCCCACCGCCGCAGGCTGAGCGTTTTGCCCGGGGTGACGGGGTACTGGCAGATAGCCGGGCGCAGCAACATCCGGGAATTTGAAAAACTGGTGGAGCTGGACATGGAGTACATTGACAACTGGTCCCTGTGGCTGGATGTCAAACTGCTCCTGAAAACTGTCCCGGCGGTGCTGTTCGCCCGCGGGGCAAAGTGACGCTCCGCCTTTCCCCGCATCCCTGAAATGCAGGCCGGAGGCCGTCGTTTGCAACGGGATTTGGAGGGGGCTGGCGCCTCGTGGCCGGTCGGTGCAGGCCCGTTTTTGAAAGGAATGCGGGCGGCTGGCAACGGGTGCTTGGAATATTTGGTTGAAAATGAAGAAAATTGTTGCGGGGCGGAGACTTTAACCTTGAGGTGCGGAAAGGGATGGGGCAGAATCAGCCCACTATGGATTTAGTTCAGCGAGAAATCTCTAAAGAAACGGTGACTCCGTATTTCATCGAGTATTTCGGTCAGGAGCCGACTCACGTGGCTGCGGCGCCGGGGCGTGTGAACCTCATCGGTGAGCACACGGATTATAATAATGGCTTTGTGATGCCCATGGCGCTTGATAACCACTGTGTTGTGGCTGTGGCTCCCTCCCCCGTGGGCAAGCACCGCTTCTGCGGCTCCCTGGGCGACCAGATCCATGAAATTGCGGTGGAGGACGCCTTGGTTCCCGGCGATCCGTTCTGGTCCAACTACGTCCGCGGCGTCCTGGCCAACCTGCACAGACGCGGCATAGAAATCGGGCCGGTGGACATGCTGATTGACAGCAACGTGCCCCGCGGCGGCGGCCTTTCCTCCAGCGCCGCTCTTGAAGTTTCCGTCTGCACGGCGCTTGCCGCCTTCGCCGGGGTTGAAATTGATCCCAAGGAAGTGGCCTTGATCGGCCAGGCCGTGGAACATGAATTCGTGAACGTTCCCTGCGGCATCATGGACCAGTTTATTTCCGCCAACGGAAAGAAGGGCATGGCCCTCAAGCTGGACTGCGCCACGCTGGAATATGAACTGGTGCCGATGAACAACGAGTCCGTCTCCGTGCTGGTGCTGGACAGCGCCGTGAAGCACTCCCTGGCGGACGGAGCCTACGGCCAGCGCCGCAAGCAGTGCGAGGAAGCCTCCGCCATCATGGGCGTGCCCTCCCTGCGGGAAGCCACGCTGGAGCTGCTGGAATCCTTCAAGGAACAGCTTGGCGACGTGCGCTACCGCCGCGCCCGCCACGTCATTGGTGAAAACGCCCGCGTAAACGCCTTTGCGAACGCCCTTGCCCGCGGCGACTGGGATGAAGCCGGCGTAGCCATGCGCGGCAGCCACGCCTCCCTGCGTGACGATTATGAAGTTTCCTGCGCGGAAGTGGATACCCTGGTTTCTCTCTGCGACCGCATTCCCTCCGCATCCTCCATTTACGGCGCGCGCATGACGGGCGGCGGCTTCGGCGGGTGCATCGTGGCCCTGGTGAAGACGGAAGACGTGGACAAGGTGGCCCGCGAGCTTCTGGACGGCTACTGCCAGGAAACGGGCATTGAAACCACTTACCTTGTGACCTGTGCCGGAGAAGGCGCCCGTGTCCTGTACCAAGCTTAATCCATACTGATTATGAGAACACTAGCAACCATATTCGGGGCTCTGGCCCTGATGACGTGGGGCGTTTCCGCCCAGGAGGGCTCCGTGCCCGCACCGGCGGCTGATGCGCAGCCCGCCCTGGCCGCTCCGGCCGTGACCCCCGCTGCGGAAGCACAGCCGGCTGCGGAACTTCAGCCGGCGGCCCCCGCCGCCGTCGCCTCCCAGGCAGCTCCGGAAGCCTCCGCTGAACCCAAGACAGCCCCCCTTTCCATAACGGAAGTCATCCTGTTCTGTGTGGTTGTGGTGGGCGTAATCGTCCTGGGCATCTGGAAAAGCCGTGATCCTGAGGAAACGGAGGAAGAAAAGAAGACCAAAGGCGCTTCAGACTACTTCCTGGCCGGCCGCGGCCTGACCTGGTGGCTGGTGGGTTTCTCCCTGATCGCCGCCAACATTTCCACGGAACAGTTTGTGGGGATGTCCGGCAAGGCCGCCAACTGGGTTGGCATGGCGATCGCGGGGTATGAATGGCTGGCCGCCATCACGCTGGTAGTCGTGGCCTTCTGCTTCCTTCCCAAGCTGCTGAAGGGCGGTGTATACACCATTCCCGAATTCCTGGAATACCGCTATAATACGCTGGCGCGTTCCCTGATGGCCATTGCTACGCTGCTGATTCTGGTGGGCGTGCCGACTGCGGGCGTGATTTACGCCGGCGCCAAGGTTATCTCTGTGTTCTTTACGGGGTACACTGCCATGGGCATTGACTTCGGCAACATCACCGTGGGCTGCATCATCATTGCCTTCTGTGCTACGGTATACGTGTTCGTGGGCGGTTTGAAAGCCTGCGCCTGGACGGACCTGTTCTGGGGCGCCGCCCTGATTGTAGGCGGCGGCGTGGTGGCATATTTTGCCCTGATGGCGCTGAGCGGTGCGGACCCGAACCATCTGGTGCAGTCCGCCGCCGCCAATTCCGGCGCAACGGTCGCTTCCCTGGGAAATCCCTCGGACAGCCTCTGGCACGGGGTGACGCGCTTCTTTGAACTCAACTCCGGCGATGCGGCCAGCGGCGTGAATACCGTGGGCGGCAAGCTCCACATGATCCGCCCTGCTGACGATGCGGAAATCCCGTGGACGGCCCTTTGCCTGGGTCTCTGGATTCCCAACTTCTTCTACTGGGGCCTCAACCAGTACATCATGCAGCGCACGCTGGCCTCCAAGTCCCTGGCGGAAGGCCAGATGGGCATCGTGTTCGCCGCGTTCCTCAAGCTCATCATTCCGTTTGTGGTGGTGGTTCCCGGCATCCTGGCCTACAACCTGTACCGCAATGATCTGAAGGAACAGGCCGAAGTGAAGTATGCGGCGGAAATCCGCAAGGCGGAAAATCCCGAGGCCGTCAAGGGCCGTCCCGTCATCTACAAGCTTACGGACAGCTTCCTGGTGGAAAACGTGGAAGAAGGCTGTGCCCACGCCCTGCATAACGCGGAGGTGATGAAGGTTGGCGGCGAGGTCATGGCCGAATTGAAACAGGCCTGCGCCGATCTGAAGGCGGATGCCGCCAATGACCAGACTACTCTGGCGGAACGCGCTCCGTTCGTGGAAAAGATCGCCTCGCTTAACAGCAAGATCATCAAGCCGGCCGTAGACAACTCGGACAACTATTATCTGACGGATACCCTGGTGGGATTTGACTATGACTCCGCCTTCGGCACGCTGATCAGGAAGCTGCTGCCCGGCACGGGCTGGACGTGGTTTGTGCTTGCCGCACTCTTCGGCGCGGTGGTGTCTTCCCTGGCGTCCATGCTGAACTCCGCCTCCACCATCTTTACGATGGACATTTACAACAAGCTTCGCAGGAACGCGAAGCCCACGGAGCTTGTTACTGTTGGCAAGATCGGCCTGCTGGTGTGTGCCGTGATTGCGCTGTGCATTGCGCCGTTCCTGGACAGCCCGGCTTTCGGAGGAATCTTCAACTTCATCCAGGAATTCCAGGGCTTCCTGAGTCCTGGCGCCCTGTGTGTGTTCCTCTTCGGCTTCTTCGTGCCCAAGTGCCCGCGCATCTTCGGCTGGCTGGGTATTGTCATCAATGCCCTCCTGTACGGGGCCTTGAAGATATGGCAGCCGGAAATGGCCTTCCTGAACCGCATGGCCGTGTGCTTTATTACGGTGGTGATCATCGGCTTCATCTTCACGGCAGTGAACGTCGCCCGCGGCGGACAGTCCATCGTGCTGCCCGATAGAGGCGTGGTGGCCCTTCAGTCCTCTTCACGCGCCAAGATATTCGGCTGGTTCGTGATTGCCGCGACGGTTGCCCTGTACATCATCTTCTGGTAACGGGCAGGGGTGTTAAGCCTGTGTTTTTCAATCCCTCCGGTCCAGGCCGGGGGGATTTTTTGTGCCCGGAAAGGAGGATGAACCTGCCCTGAAGCCCTTGGAGCGGAAAAGGATGTCAAAACGGATGACAAATGCTTTCTTATTGTATCTAAACGAATTGCGTGTGAAATTGAAAAAATGGGACTTTTTTTTCATCTATCGTGTGAACCTGGGAGGCGGGTTCGAGTCAAATCCCTTGTTGATCGTCAATCAAAGGAAAGACGTCAACAGGATATAAGCAAACGGAAAAACTCCATCTCTGTTGATGATATGAAAATGCGTTTATGTATAATGTCGCTCCTTGCTCTCCTGTGCTCCGCACCGGGATGGGGGAAAACGACAATGGTTTCGTTCGGCGAAAGTTCGAACACCTATTCCGCTCCGTGGAATTTGGCAAGCGGTACAATGACAAGTGGCAACCGCACGACCGGCAATTCCATGAAAGCTACGGACGGTACGGCGTCCGCGATTCAGGTTACGTATAACATCTCCGGCGGTCTGCTCGGAGGAGTGCAGGCTACCAACAGCAACATGTACGGTACGCACACGATCGGGACCGGCGGCCTGAACATGTGGAAGCAGGCTTACGGCTATGACCTGGATGCCGCCAAGACTACCCGCGGGTGGAATGAGACCCTGGTTCTTGGGGTGGGAGGCCTCGTCGCCCCCGGTGACGTTAGCGTCACCGGATTTCAGGCCAATAGTTCCTATACGATGTCTTCCGTGTTCACCATAAGCGGCTTGGCAAATGTGGCCACGTGGGGAACGAACAGTCCCGTGAACCTGACCGGTACTGGTATCAACGTCAAGAATATCTATCTGGCCGGCTCCAACGGGCAGGTAGTGGATCTGCTTCACATCAGCGGCGGCAGCCTGGCTACCCTGCTTTCCAGCGGTACGTTCATGCTGACCTGGCAGTTTGAAACCAATTCTTCTTTCAATCCCAGCTCTTCGGTCACGATGGACTTCTCCGACAGCCTGCTTTCCCTGGCCGGCGACTACGGAATGTCCGCCCTGGCAGTCAGGGACGGAATGCCGAGCCTGGCTGTTCCGGAACCGGCCACGGCTTCCCTCAGCCTTTTTGGACTGGCAGCCCTGCTGATGCGCCGCCGCCGTTCCCGTTAAACCTGTCCCGGTAAAAAATAACTCATGGTTTAAAGGCAGCCGGTGAAACACCCGGCTGCCTTTTATTCATCTTCCAGAAGCATGCTGCGGAGGGAGTCGAAAAAGTTTCCGGACTCCTCTTCCGTCGCTTCCGCATTCATGAGATCCTCCCATTTGGAATAATCCATCAGGTGGGGAGGAATTTCACTCAGGAAGGAGGAACGCTGGCAGGGCATGCGGTCCCCGTAGCGCAGGCGCGTAGCGCAATAGGTCAGCATGAGTTTTTCCTGGGCGCGCGTGATGCCCACGTAAAGCAGGCGGCGTTCTTCGTCACAGTTGCCGTCTTCCAGGGAACGCTTGTGAGGCAGGATGCCTTCTTCCAGCCCCACGAGGTACACCACCGGGAATTCCAGCCCCTTGGCGGCGTGCATGGTAATCAGGCACACGCCGGGCTTGTTCTCCACGTCGTCGTCATTATCCTCCTTGTCCAGAGTGACCTGGGCCAGATAGTCCCGGAGGGTTTTTCCGGGCTGCCAGAAGTTGCGGAGGGAGGCTTTCACGTCCCCGATGGATACCAGCCGCTTCTGGATTTCTGCCTCCGTCTTGCACAGGCGCGTGACGTACTCGCTGAATCCGGTTTCTTCAATGAGCTGTTCCAGGGCGTCTCCAAAATCGGTCTCCTTATCCTGGAAAAGGTCGATGTATCTGGCAATCAGGTCGTTGAACTCCAGCACGCTGTTGCGGGCGCGGGTGGAGAGTGTGGCCAGGAATTCGTCGTCCTGCAGGGCGGCCCATACGCTGTTGCCGTGTTCCCGGCTCCAGTCGATGGCTAGGTGGCTGGTCAGCTCGCTGATGCCGCGCGGGGGCGTATTGAGGATGCGCAGCAGGTATTCGTCAGCCTGCGGGTTTTCGATGGTCGCCAGGTAGGAAATGAGGTCCTTCACCTCCTTGCGGTCAAAGAAGCTCTGCGCCCCCACCATGCGGTAGGGAATCTTGTGCTCCCGGAGCGTTTGTTCAATAATGCGGCTCTGGGTGTTGGCCCGGAACAGGATGGCGAAATCCTCCCAGGGGCGCTCCTCCTGCCTGCGGACGTTTTCAATGTCCGTGATGATGAACTCCGCTTCCTCCGCGTCTCCGGGCATGGAAATCAGCCTCACTGCTTCTCCGCCGCCCTTGTGGGCGCGCAGCGTCTTGTCCCTCCGGCCCAGGTTGTGGCGGATCAGGGCGTTGGCCGCGTCCAGGATGGGGGCGGTGCAGCGGTAATTCTCCTCCAGCTTGATGACGGCGGGGTTTGGGAAAAAGCGTTCGAACTCCAGGATGTTGCTGATCTGGGCGCCGCGCCAGCCGTAGATGGACTGGTCGTCGTCGCCCACCACGCAGACGTTGTGCGCGGGACCCACCAAATGTCCCAGCAGGCTCATCTGGAGGCTGTTGGTATCCTGAAACTCATCCACGGTGATATAGCGGAAGCGCTGCTGCCACGCCTCCCTGACGTCCCGGTGCTCCTTCAGCAGCTTGTCCGCCAGAATCAGCAGGTCGTCAAAATCCACGGAATTCTGCGCCTGAAGCTCCCGCTGGTAGGAGGCGGCGATGTTGGCCGTCAGGTTGTCTTCAATGGAATCTAGGCCCAGGCCGCTATTCTTCATCCGGCTCATGGCGGACAGCACGTCCTTGGGGGTGATTTTTTCCGTGATGCCGCCGTGGCGTACGATCAGGCGCCGGATCAGTCCGCTCTGCTCGGAACCGCTGTAAATGGTGAAATTGGTCTTGTACCCCAGCCGACCTATGTCCTCCCGCAGGATGCGCACGCAGAGGGAATGGAAGGTGCTCACCATGATCTGGCGGGCCGCCTTCCGTTCCACCATCTGGCCTACGCGCTCCCTCATTTCCAGGGCGGCCTTGTTCGTGAACGTCACGGCCAGGATGCTTTTGGGGCTGATGCCGCGGTCCACCATGTGGGCGATGCGGCAGGTGACGGTGCGCGTCTTGCCCGTTCCGGCCCCGGCCAGGATCAGCACGGGCCCCTGCAGGGTCTGTACGGCCTTCCTCTGGGCCGCGTTCAGGCTCTCCATGGAAAAGGACTTGGCCATTTACACGTCAAAATGGATGTCTTTCAAATTCGGGTGGCCGGCGATGAGCTGGGAGATGTTCATGCGCGTACTTCCTTCAAGCTGGACGTTCGTCACCAGCAGGCCGCCGCTTCCGCAGGCGATCAGCAGCCCCTGTTCTCCGGCGGAAAGCACCTGGCCCGGTTTCCCTTCCGCCTCCGGAACGATGGAGAAGCCGGGGAAGATTTTCATGTTGCGGATACGCTTCTTGCGGTTCCAGTAATTGGTGAAGGTGCCGGGCCACGGGTCATACGCCCGGATCATGCGTCCGATTTCCTCTGCGGGGCGCGTCCAGTCAATCTTTCCGTCCGCACGCAGGAGCTTGGGAGCGTACGTCGCCAGGAATTCCTTCTGGGGGACGCGTGTGGCGGTTCCCTTTTCAATGGCGTGGATGGCTGGGAGCAATACGTCCGGCGTCATCTGGGCCAGCTTGTCGTGCAGGGAGCCGCCGGTTTCCGTGCCTTCCAGCGGGGTGCTGATCTGGGCGATGATGTCCCCGGCGTCCAGCTTTTTGACGATGTGCATGATGGTGATTCCCGTCTCGGAATCGCCGGACTTGATGGCGGACTGGATGCAGGCCGCGCCGCGGTGGCGCGGCAGCAGGGAGGCATGGGCGTTGATGCAGCCCATGGGCGCCATGTCAATCACTTCCTGGCTCAGGATCTGCCCGTACGCCATGACCGCGATCAGGTCCGGATTCAGCCTTTTAAGGTTGATCAGCGCATCCGGAGTCCGCAGGGAGTGCGGCTGGAGTACGGGAATGCCCGCTTCTCTGGCAATGTTCTTGATAGCGGGAGCCGTAAGCACCTGGTGCCTGCCGACGGGGCGGTCAGGCTGCGTGACCAGGCCTACCAGGTCCGAGTTACGGACCAGGCTGCGGAAGGCGGGAATGGCAATGTCGCCTGTGCCCATGAAGACGATGCGCATGGCTGAAAGCTTGCCCTGACGGCCTGCGCAGGTCAATGTTAAATCCGGATTCGGGAGGGGAATAATGGTGTGCAAATGCTGTTTTGCGGTCCTTTTCCGTCCGCGGGCCGCAGGGGCCTTTCGGCCCTTGCAGACAAAACCCCTTCGATTCATTCCGGATTGGATCCAATGATGAAGGCCGGGAGGCCTTCATTCCCGGCAGGGCGTTTTCACGCAGTCCGCGGGAAGGTGTTTTTCCGTGTTTCCCGCTGGCTGCCCCGCCGGGAACAAGGCTCTTCCGGCCCCTGCCGTCAAGGCAGGCGCTGCGCCGGATCTGCCGGAAGAAGCTCTGCGGGCGTGCCCGTCTTCCTGCAAGAAGTTCTTTCCGATTGACTGGAATACTGGTATATCCTGTCCCATGGAGAAGAGAAGGCTGCCGCGAATTCTGATCGTGACTGCGGGATACGGGGAAGGGCACAATTCCGCCGCCAGGGGTGTGCGGGATGCCCTCGCAGGGCGCGCGGAAGTCCGCGTGACGGACCTGTGCGCGGAGGCGATGCCCCGGATGTTCCGCCTGACGCGCGCCGCCTACCTGTGGATTATTTCCCGCCTGCCCCGCCTCTGGAAGCTGATGTACGAGGTGAGCGACAAGCGCAACCTGGCGGAAAAACCCGTCAAGGGGCTCGCTCCTGTGGAGCGTTTTCTGGAACGGCTGCTGCGGGATTGGAAGCCGGACGCCGTGGTCTGCACGTACATGGTGTATCCCTACATGCTGGATTCCCTGGCGGCCCGCACGGGGAACGCGGTGCCGTACTTGACCGTTGTGACGGATTCCTTCGTCATCAACAAGTCCTGGCTGTGTTCGGAGTCCCCCCTGTGGGCCGTGACGGACCCCTGGACGCGGGAAATCATGGTGGAGAAGGGGCTTCCTCCGGACAGGGTGCGCGTCACGGGATTCCCCGTCAATCCTGGCCTGGGGGCGCTGGCGCGGGAGCGCCCCGTTTCCTGGAAGGCGGGCGAGCCGTTCCGGGTGCTTTATTTTGCCCAGCGTTCCGCACGGCATGCGCGCGCGGAGCTGGAGGCCATGCTGGAGGCGGATCCCTCCATACGCGTCACCTGCATCCTGGGGCGCCGGTTCAGGCGCATTTACCCCCATATCCGGGATTTGCGCGCTAGATACGGGCGCAGGCTGGCCGTGCGCGGCTGGACGCGCCGCGTGCCCTCCTATCTCGCCGCCAGCCATGTGGTGGTTGGGAAAGCGGGAGGGGCCACCGTGCACGAGGTGCTGGCGTCTGCACGGCCCATGCTGGTAAACTTTCTTCTTCCGGGCCAGGAGGAGGGCAACGCCCGCCTGCTGGAAAAACTGGGCGGCGGCCGCCATGTGCCGGACGCCCGCGCCCTGGCTGTCGCCTTGCGGGAGATGGTGGAGGAAGGCGGTGCGCCGTGGAGGCGCATGCATGAAAATTTGGTGAAGGCGGAGATGACCGGGGGAAGCGGCAAGATAGCGGATTTGGTCTTGAAACTGGCGGAGGAACGTACTAACTGATTTCCGTGACTTATCTGCTGATCGACAATTCCAATACGCGCACCAAGTTCGTGCTTTCCACGCCGGACGCCCTGCTGCCGGAACGGTACATGATTCCCACCCGGGAGGTGAGCGAGGAACGGCTGGATGAAGTGCTGGCCGGCGTCCATTACGATGCCGCCGTGGTGTGCTCCGTAGTGCCGCGCGTGGGGGAGGTGCTGAAAAACTGGATAGGCAAGCCGTGCCATTTCCTTTCCTGCGATTCCCGGCTGGGCGTGGGCATCGACTACCCCCACCCGCGCCAGATAGGAGCCGACAGGCTGGCGAACGCCGTGGGCGCCGCGGCCTATTACGGCTGCCCGTGCGTCGTGGTGGACTTCGGCACTGCGGTGACCTTTGACGTGATCGGCCCCCAATGCACCTATCTGGGCGGCGTCATTGCTCCAGGGCTTGCCAGCATGGGGGATTACCTGGAGCGCAATACCGCCCTTCTTCCCGCCATCGACCCGCAGGAGCCCGCCCATGCCATCGGAACCAGCACGGTGGAGGCCATGCAGTCCGGCGCCGTGTACGGCTACCGGGGGCTGGTGAAGGAAATCCTGGCCCGGCTGGAGGAGGAGCTGGGCACGCGCCCGGCCGTGGTGGCTACGGGCGGGGACGCCGCGCTGATCGCCAGGGGCGTGGAGCGCATCGACCATGTGGACCCGGATATTACGCTGAACGGTTTGCGGATGGCTGCCGTGCTTAATCTTTGAAGAACGGGCAACGGCCTGGCCGGGAGCTTGTTACTTCCGGCGAGGGGGCCGGATGACACGTAAAAACTCATAAATAGGTGTTGCAAATTGCGTATACCCCATGTAGTATCCATGAACCTTAACAATAAATATCATGTCTGACAACAGCATCGAAGAAAAAGTAAGAAGTATCATCGTTGAGCAACTTGGCGTTGAATCCGATAAAGTGACTGCTGATGCGAAATTCATCGAGGATCTCGGTGCTGATTCGCTGGATACCGTTGAACTCGTGATGGCTTTCGAAGAAAACTTTGACATCGAAGTACCCGACGAAGAAGCTGAAAAGCTTCAATCCGTTGCCGATGTCGTGGCTTACATCGAAAAGGTTCAGGGTTAAGTTGAACTGCTAAAAATCCTTTATTACAAAAGCGGCTTCCCTGTCCAAGGCAAGGAAGCCGCTTTTTCATGGAAAGCTCCCGGCTTCTTCTTCCATGAGTGATCTGCCCTCCTTCTCCCGTGACGATATCCGCTATGCGGCGGAAATGACCCGGGTGGTTTATGAACCGGACCGCCGCATTGATACCTTTGGCGATACCAGGTTCAATTTCCTTCTCCTCAGCGAGCTGATGGATGAAGCGGGCGTGGTGCGCGTGCGCAGCGGCTGGGTGGAAGCGGAAAAGCCGAAGATCATACGCCCTTCCGTTTACAATGAAGTCAGTACGGAGGGCTTTTCCGGAGAGGCCAAGCGCTTCTTTGACTGGCTTTCCAAGAACGGACCGGGCTTTTTGACGCTGCTGGAATACGGCTTCAGGTTCAAGAGGTCGGAAGTGAATGAGGAAATTCTGCACGAACCCCTTGATGCCGTGCGCGGCCGTCTGCTGGACCAGGTGCGCAACGGAGAGGATACGTTCATGGCCCTCATTGAAGGGGTGGATGACGCATGGGAGGTCTCCCTCTTGAAATTTACCGTGGAAATGATACAAAAATCCCATGAGATCAATATCTTTGACTTCAAGCGCAAGGGTCTTCTTTAGCCTTCTGGCGGCGGCCTGCTGCGCCCAGGGAGTTTTTGCGGATGGGGAAAACTATTCCCTCTGGCCGCGCCGTCCGGAAGCCCTGGCGGAAGCCCGGCGCCTGATGGACCGGGGGAGCCTGCCGCAGGCTCTGGAGCTGTTGCAGCCCCTGGTGGAGCAGGGCGGCGTGGTGGGGAGGGAAGCGAAGGATCTCATCGGCAGCCTGCGCATCCGGCAATTGCTGGACCCCAACGGGCCGGGCGTGAAGAAGTACACCGTACGGAGAGGGGATTCCTGGATACGCATGGTCAGGAAGCTGGACTGCTCCCAGGCCATGGTGATGCACCTCAACGGCCTGATGGACATTCCCGTTCTGCATGCGGGGGATGTGCTCAAGTACCGTCCCCTGGATTTTCATGTAGTGGTGAACGTGCCGGAGAAGGAAGTCTGCCTGTACGACGGGACGAATTTTGTGAAGGGCTATCCCATTCTCTCCATGAAGGACGGAGGAAAAAAGAATTTGGAGACGTCCGTCAAGGACGAGCAGGCCCCTGTTTCCATTTACAGCAAGCAGTTTCCCTCTGCGGACAAAACGCTGGTGCTGGCGGCGGGGGGCTATGTCATTGACGTTTCCCGCGGAGCTCCCCGTTCACCGGGCTTTTATTTGAGCCGGCAGGACTGCAATGAGCTGGCCATGCTGACCCGTGCGGGCACGAAGGTGACCATTCTGAGGGAGAAGGGAGCGGCGCAGTGAGGCTGGTCATTCAGCGCGTCACGGAGGCTGCCGTGCACATCGGCGGCGTCTGTGCGGGAAGCACGGGTCCGGGACTGATGATTCTGGCGGGCATTGAAGAGGCGGATACGGAAGAGGATGTGCGCTGGCTTGCCAAAAAGGCGGCGGACATGCGTATTTTTTCCGATGCGGAGGGGAAGATGAATCTTTCCGTGAAGGAAATGGGGGGGAGTGCCCTGGTGGTGAGCCAGTTTACGCTGCACGCCTCCACCAGGAAGGGCAACAGGCCCTCCTTCATCCGCGCCGCAAGGCCGGAGCAGGCCGTTCCCCTGTATGAACTGTTCAAGAGGGAACTGGCGTCCTTGCTGGAAGGCAGGGTGGAAAGCGGCGAATTTGGCGCGGATATGCAGGTTTCCCTGGTCAACGACGGTCCGGTGACCATTTTCATGGATTCCCGTAACAGGGAGTGACGGGAGGGGTGAGAGTGGAGAGTGGAGCGGCCTTGCGGAATGGGGACTGCCTCCATCCGGAAGTGACAGGGCCAATAAAGGGAAGCCGTACCGCTTTTGCGTTTGACGCGTATAAGGCGCGCTGTGACCAGCCATGAATACTTGAAAAGGGTTGAAATTGGTTGAGGAAGCTTGAAAATACAGGCTTCTGCTCCGGAATGGAAGGGCCACGGGGCAATTGAAGAAATAAATGCCTGAAAGGGGCCGTCTTGAATAATTGAAAGGGGCATTTGTCCCATTGGGGACACTTCACCCTTTTCTTTCCCCTTCCTGATCTTTTCAGCCATTTAAGGGCCTATTCTTCCGTCCATTTATGGTTGGTTGCAGCGCCGTCTTGCGGAAAGCGGGAATGCTTCACTTGCCCCGGTTTCTGTCTGTTGCGCAGGTTTGCGGCGCTTCCCGGAGCAATAAAAAACTCCCGGCGGGCACGAGCGCCGCCGGGAGTTCTGATTAACGTTTTGAAAAGGGGGCCCGCCTTAGTAGGCGAGGCCTTCCTTGGTGTTGGCCACGATGAAGTCGCGGTTGAGGCGGGCAATGTTGTCCACGCTGATGCCCTTCGGGCAGGCGGCTTCACATTCATACTGGTTCGTGCAGTTGCCGAAGCCTTCCGCTTCCATCTGCTTCATCATGGCCAGGACGCGCTTGGTGCGTTCCGGCTGGCCCTGCGGCAGCAGATTGAGGTGGGCGATCTTGGCGGACGTGAACAGCATGGCAGAGGCATTTTTGCAGGAGGCCACGCAGGCGCCGCAGCCGATGCAGGCGGCAGCGTCAAAGGCGGCTTCCGCCTTCACTTTTTCCACGGCGATGTTGTTGGCGTTCGGCGCGGAGCCGGTGCGCACGTCGATGTAGCCGCCGGAGGCGATGATGCGGTCCAGGGCGGAGCGGTCCACCATCAGGTCCCGCAGGATCGGGAAGGCTTTCGCGCGGAAGGGTTCGATCCAGATGGTATCGCCGTCCTTGAACTTGCGCATGTGGAGCTGGCAGGTGGTCACCTGGCGTTCCGGGCCGTGTGGGATGCCGTTGATGGTCAGGGAGCACATGCCGCAGATGCCTTCCCGGCAGTCGTGGTCAAAGTGGATCGGATCCTTGCCTTCCTTGACCAGGCCTTCATTGACGATGTCCAGCATTTCCAGGAAGGAGGCGTCCACCGGAATGTCCTTGGCGGCATAGGTCTCAATGCGGCCCTTGGCTTCCCGGTTTTCCTGGCGCCAGACCTTGAGAGTGAGATTGAGTGTTTTAGCCATGTTATAATCTTTCTTTTAAGTGTTAATGTATTGGCTATCTTTACTTGTAGCTGCGGATGGCAAGGTGCACGTTCTCGAAGGTCAGCGGTTCCTTGTGAAGAATGGGCAGGCTGTCCACGCCAGTGTATTCCCAGGCGGCCACGTAGGCGTATTCTTCGTCGTTGCGCTTGGCTTCGCCGTCCGGCAGCTGGTATTCCACGCGGAAGTGGGCGCCGCAGGATTCCTGGCGGTTCAGGGCGTCATAGCAGAGCAGCTGGGCGAATTCCAGGAAGTCCGCCACGCGGCAGGCTTTTTCCAGTTCCGCATTGATGCCGTCCGCCGTTCCGGTCACACGCACGTTTTCCCAGAATTCCTTGCGGAGCTGGGGAATGCGTTCGATGGCGTTCATGAGGCTTTCTTCCGTACGGGCCATGCCGCAGTCTTCCCACATGATGAGGCCCAGTTCCCGGTGGAAGGAGTCCACCGTCTTGGTGCCCTTCACGTTCAGGAGCTTGTTGATGCGTTCCTTCACTTCGTCTTCCGCGGCCTTGAATTCCGGGGAGGCGGTGGTGACGGAGCCGGGCTTGATGGTCGTGAGGTAGGCGGGCAGCGTGGCGGGAATGACGAAGTAGCCGTCGGACAGGCCCTGCATCAGGGCGGAAGCGCCCAGGCGGTTGGCGCCGTGGTCGGAAAAGTTGGCTTCACCGAGGACGTGCAGGCCCTTCACGCTGGACATGAGGTTGTAGTCCACCCACAGGCCGCCCATCGTGTAGTGGGAGGCGGGATAGATCATCATGGGCGTTTCATGGGGATCGTCGTCCGTGATTTCCTCGTACATGTCGAACAGGTTGCCGTACTGGCCGTCAATCCATTCGCGGCCCATGCGCTTGATTTCATCCGCAAAGTCCAGGAAGACGCCCTTGCCGGTGATGGCTACGCCGCGGCCGTCGTCGCAGGCTTCCTTGGCGGCGCGGGAGGAGATGTCGCGCGGAGCCAGGTTGCCGAAGGAGGGGTACTTGCGTTCCAGGTAGTAGTCGCGTTCTTCTTCGGGAACGTCGGAAGGCTTGATTTCCTTCTTGCGGATTTTTTCCGCGGTTTCACGGGACTTGGGCACCCAGATGCGGCCGCTGTTGCGGAGGGATTCCGACATCAGCGTCAGCTTGGACTGGTAGTCGCCCTTGACCGGAATGCAGGTGGGGTGAATCTGCGTGAAGCAGGGGTTGGCGAAGAAGGCGCCGCGCTTGTAGGCCTTGTAGGCGGCGGTGACGTTGCAGCCCATCGCGTTGGTGGACAGGAAGAAGACGTTGCCGTAGCCGCCCGTGCAGAGCAGGACGGTGTCCCCTGCGTAGGACTGGATTTCACCGGTGATCAGGTTGCGGGTGACGATGCCCCTGGCTTCGCCGTCCACCAGCACCAGATCCATCATTTCATGGCGGGAGAACATTTCAATGTGTCCCTTGGCCACTTCCTTTTCCAGGGCCTGGTAGGCGCCCAGCAGGAGCTGCTGGCCCGTCTGGCCGCGTGCGTAGAAGGTGCGCTTGAGCTGGGCGCCGCCGAAGGAGCGGTTGTCCAGCAGGCCGCCGTATTCACGGCCGAAGGGAACGCCCTGGGCCACGCACTGGTCAATGATGTTGGAGGAAACTTCCGCCAGGCGGTAGACGTTGGCTTCACGGGCGCGGAAGTCGCCGCCCTTCACGGTGTCATAGAACAGGCGGTAGACGGAGTCTCCGTCGTTCTGGTAGTTCTTGGCCGCGTTGATGCCGCCCTGGGCCGCAATGGAGTGGGCGCGGCGGGGGCTGTCCTGGTAGCAGAAGCACTTGACGTTGTAGCCAAGCTCGGCAAGCGTGGCGGCGGCGGAGGCGCCGGCCAGGCCGGACCCTACCACGAGCACGGTGTACTTGCGCTTGTTGTTCGGGTTGATCAGTTTGGACTCAAGCTTGTACTTGGACCATTTGTCCTGAATCGGGCCGGAAGGAATCTTGGCATCCGGCATCCAGTCGCTTACGGGAAAATTAATCATGACTTTGAGAGGAGTTGATGGTTATTTGATGATACCCAGAAGAACCGAGACCGGCACGGAAATGAAGCCCAGGCAGATCACTGCGCCGTAGGCGATGGCGACAAAGTTGTAGAAGGGCCGGATTTTGCGGGAATCAGCGCCCACCGTCTGGAAGATGGACTGCACGCCGTGGCGCAGGTGGCTGAACAGCATCAGGATGGCCAGGATGTAGAAGGCGGAGCACCATACGTTGGAGAATCCGGCCACGATCATCTTGTACACGTCAAAGGTTTCCACCTTGCCGTCGGAAATGAAGGCGGTGTACTGGGCGGGATCGTAACCCACGCGCAGGGTGTACTGGTACAGGTGGTAGATCAGGAACACCAGGATAGTCAGGCCGGTGTAGATCATGTAGCGGGAGGAGAGCGTTGCCTTGATCGTGTTCTTGAACACGTAGGGTTCGCGGGCGGCGTGGTTTTCCAGCTTCAGCTGGATGGTCAGCCAGATGTGGATGATGAAGATCACCGCAAGCCCCGCGCGGATGCCCCAGAGGGCTGCTTCCGGCATGGAGTGCAGGCCGTGGGCGTAGGTGTTGATCCATTCAGGGCCTCCGAAGATAAGAAGGTTGCCTGCCAGGTGTCCCGCGAGGAACAAGACCAAACATAACCCCGTCAGAGCCACAATGATTTTGCGGCCGATGGAGGATGTCACGAATGTACATATGGTTTTTACTAGTGCATTCATAGGCGCTCTAATGAAATAAATGCGTCTCCACAGGATGCCCGGTTCAAACCCGGATGGCAAGCCTCTTCTTGAATTCCCGGCGCTTTTTGGATTTTTGAAAAGACGTGAAAAGACGTTGCAGTTCACTAGTTTGGAATAGTTATAATTTTGTTACCTGTTCCGGCTTGACGAGGCTTTCCGCATGGGCGTATCGTCTGCGTATGAAAAGGAGTAAAAAAGAGGTATTGGACGCCGATTTTGCGGCGGCGCGCGCCGGGGTGCTGGACATAGCCGCGTTTCTGGACCGGGTGGACCGGGGGGAAGGGGAGGCGGATTTCCGCTACCGCGCCCTGATGGAAGTGCTCCCCCTCCTGTCCGCCTCCGGCGCCGGGCGCGTCCGGGCCATTCTGGAAGCCCTTTCCTACCGGGATGACGCCGTGCCGGAAACCGCCGCCGCCAAGGCGGCCTGCGGAGCCCCGAACTTCAGCAAATAAGAATCATGGCTTTCATAGAACCTCATATACACATGGTGTGCCGCACCACGGACGAATACCGGGCCATGGCGCAGGCAGGCTGCCTGGCGGTAGGAGAACCGGCGTTCTGGGCCGGCTATGACCGTTCCTCCGCGGACGGTTTCCGGGATTACTTCGTGCAGCTTACGGAATGCGAACCGGCCAGGGCGGCCAAGTTCGGCATGGACCATTACACGTGGCTGTGCATCAACCCTAAGGAGGCGCAGGACGTGGCCTTTGCCCGGGAAGTGATGAAGCTCATCCCGGAATTCATTGACCGTCCGAATGTCCTCGGCATCGGGGAGATCGGGCTGAACCGGAATACCTCCCATGAAATGACTATTTTTGAAGAGCATCTGGACATGGCAATACGCCTGAACCAGCTTGTCCTGATTCACACCCCCCATCTGGAAGACAAGCTGAAAGGGACCAGAATGATTCTTTCCGCCCTGAAAAACCGTCCGGAGCTGGACCCCGGCCGGGTGCTGGTGGACCATTGCGAGGAGCATACCTTCCCGCTGGTGAAGGAGGCCGGCTACTGGGCCGGGCTGACCCTTTACCCCACCAGCAAGCTGAACCCCAAGCGGGCGGCGGATATTCTGGAGCTGTACGGAATGGATCGCGTCTGGGCCAATTCCGCGGCGGACTGGGGAGATTCCGACCCCCTGGCGCTTACGGCCCTGGCCTGCGAGCTTTACAAGCGCGGTTTTTCCCGGCAGGAGGCGGAGAAGCTTCTTTTAGGCAATCCGGAGGCGTTCATGGGACAGTCCCCGAAGTTCCGGAAGGTATCGTCCGTCTAGCCGCATCCCTGGCCGCGGGCCGCTAGTCCCCGTCCGGAAAGAAGACGGTGAAGACGGCTCCCAGGATGACTGCGGCGTCATCCAGGAGACCCAGCTTGCCGATTCCGTCAAACAGGAATTCGTCAGGAGTCAGGATGTAGGCGGCGGCAATGGCGAGCAGCCATATATTCCGCTTGTTGAAAAACCGCGGTTCTCCTTTTTTGCTTTTGAAATACCGGAAAAGGCGCAGGAGCAATTGCTGTTTCTGGAGATTCATGATCAGGATGTGGGGTATGCAGGTTAAAAACGTTTCCCCCTTTCAGGCGGAAGGAGCAGCTTGAAACAGGCGCCCTTCCCGGAACGTGGGGGTGTGCTGCTCCCGGCAGAGCCTGAATGGCCGGTCTGCGCAGGGGTAGGACGGCTGCAAGGATGAGGCGCGCCGCCCGCAGAGGGAAGACGGTTTTTTCCGTATCCGGTTCCGGCTGTTCCGGCGTGGGGGAAAAGGATTTGTGCGGAAGGTGGGGTGACACGGACGCCCCGTGAGGCGTTTCAGCCGGAGGCTGCCTTGAACATCGTTTTTCAGGGGAGGGAAGGAAGAAGTATCTGCCTCCGGTAGAGTAGGCGCGTTGTGCGGATGCAGAAAGGGCCGCCTCACGGAGTCGCGAGGCAGCCCTGAAAGAAAAACGGAGAACCGGTGCGGTTTTATGCCCTGCGGCGGCGCATCATCAGCGCGGCCAGTCCCAGCAGGCCCAGGGTTGCCGTTGCGGGTTCCGGAACGCTGGCGATTTCACTCATCAACTGGCCGATCTGCTCTTGGGAAAGAGCGGAGTCATGAACGTAGAGCTGTTCAACAGCGTCAGCCAGTCCCGCGTCAATCAGAATCTGGGTGATATCCACGCCGCCGAATTTCAGGCCGCTGGCAGTATGGTACGTGGCACTGTCGCCCAGGTAGATGCGGGTGCCGAATTCCCCGGTGACCACGGAAATGGTCAGGGTGCCTTCCGTGCCCAGAGCGGAGGTGGTAGGGCCGCCGCTGTATGCGGCATTATTCCATAATCCCTGGAGAGTACGGTCCGTATTCAGGCCCGCACCCCAGCTGGTACTTCCTCCCTTGGCGTTAAACAGGGCGGTATAGGCTTCCGGAGTGTTGATTTTGGACAGATCCAGAACCATGGTCACGGTCATGTTGTTGCGCGTGCTTCCCCCGGAAACGGGCTGGCTAAAGGTCGTGCCGGACAACACCAGATTGCCGCCATCGGTCGTGATGGCAACGGAATCCTTCCGGGTGCCGAAATCCGCCAGACGGGAGGCGAAGTCGGAATACCCTACGATGGAACTGTCCAGAAGCGTGGTCGCCGCGGTGGCGCTCAGGCTCATGCCGGCTGCAAGCATTAAGGCGGATAGTATTTTCTTCATGATCAATGTTCTGGAGTAAACGGTACGCGTGCGCATGCATAAGCAGGGCTTCTGCGTAAGTAACTAAATAACGGATTTGGAATCCGGATTTGGAATCCGGCAAGTATGAAAAAGAGGCCAAAGCAATAGGGAAATCAATGAATAACAAAGACCGTCCCACCACGTTAATAAAAGAACCAGAGGCATCAAAAAATCATTATTTCCAACGAATTATGAATGCAATATATTAACCTTTAATATTTTTAATTGTTTGCGGATTCCAAATCCGCTACAAAGCCTAAAAGGAACAGGACAATAGACATGAAGAAAACACTAACAATTTTAGCCGCACTTGGAACCTTCGCCGTTTCCTCAGAAGCCGCGACTGTTTTTAATTATTACACTCCTGGAGCAGACAATTACAACAGCGCCATTCATGGGTTCTATCTGGGGCTGGATTCTTCCGCCCTGGCCCCCGTCTCTGGTTCCGGCTCTCCCGCCTCCCTGTCCGGAGATATCCGGCTGGACAGTTTTACTCTGCGCGGGCCCAGCGGCAATACGGGCGCTAACGTCACTTACGGTTTTCTGGTGCTGAACGCTTCCGATAATTCGGTCATCGGCCTGAGCACCAATATGGGAACCTCCGGCAACGGGGTCAATCTGACGTTCAATTTCTCAGCCGTGGATGGTTCTTCCCTGATTCTTGACGCCGGCACGACGTACCGCTACCTGACCGTAAGCCAGGCCGTGATGGACATGATTAACGGAGATACGTCAAAAACGTACTTGTATGCTGCGGGAGGGACAGGCGCCCCTACTTCTTCCACGGATGGAGATACGGTAACCATCAGCAACGGATTGACTGCTCCCGGCATTCGCGGCCATCATGACAGCGCGGGAGCGCCCGATGATTCCGTTGTCATTACGGGAGCCAATGGAACCAATACCTTCAGCCAATTATCCCCCATTTTTACGGAGATCCGCGGGGAAGTGGTTCCGGAACCCGCCACGGCCACGCTGAGCCTGCTGGGGCTGGCTGCCCTGATGATGCGCCGCCGCAGGGCCTGAGCCCTTGATGACAGGCTTTTGACGGATAAGGGCTGTTCTCATGGAACGGCCCTTATTTTTTACCCTTGGAAAAAAGGGGTGCGATTTTAACGTATCCGGATGCGGGATTCATGTCATCCGGAAGGTGCAAGGATTTCCGGTTTCAGGGTCCCGTATCCGCTTTTCTCCGCATGGCGGCAATTTTCTCAAAGCGCTTTTGCGACGGAGTTCCGGAGACCATCTCCTTTGCCGGAAAATGCAGGTCAAATTCGGCGGCGCACTTTTCATCAAGATCATACACGGCAGCTTCCACGTAACGGCCTTTCATGCCGGATAAGGCCTCTTCCTGCAGTTCGCAGACCTGGAGGGCTGCCGCGTACATGTCATCCGCCGTTCTGATGCCCAGCGTTTCCGCGGCCACGAACCCGTGGCGTGAATAGTAGTCCGGGTCGCCGTACAGCAGAATGGCCCGGAACCCCATTTCACGGGCCTTCATTTTGGTATGTTCGATCATTTGCCGTCCAATTCCCCGGCGCTGGTATTCCGGAAGAACGGAAATGGGCCCCATGCCCAGCACCTCGCATTCCTTCCCGTCATCTGTCCTGATGACGGATTTTGCATAAACGATGTTCCCGACAATGCGGCCGCCGTAGACGGCGACCACATCCAGTTCCGGGATGAAGGAGGGGCTGCCGCGCATGATATGGAGCAGGTAATGCTCATTGCAGCCGGGGGAATAATGGTTCCAGAACGCTTCCCGCGTGACATGTTCCGTTTCGGCATAGTCTGCGGGCTGTTCCGTTCTTAATTTGATGGTCATAGAGGGTCTCTCTTCACGGCTCCCCCTTGGAGAAGTTCCAGAGGCGGTGCATGGTGATGACGTCCGGAATGTTCATGGGGCGTACCACGCGGAAGCCGATCATGCCGCCGTCCGTCAGGTACCAGATGCTTTTGGGGTTCTGGGGATCCTGCCGGTTCCAGGCGGGGGAGCTGGCGCGGCGCGCGGCGCTCCGCAGGCGGTCCGGATCGTCTTCCCAGGAGCCGCCGCGAACGACGTGGGGAGCCTTGGGCGCGATGACCAGGGGGTCTTTGGCGGGCTGGCCGTCCCGCTTGCCGTAGGCATCCGGAAGGTAGGAATCCAGAACCCATTCCGCCACGTTTCCGTGCATGTCCCGGAGGCCCCACTTATTCGGCTTTTTGGAGCCTGTTTTTTGGTAGCGGTCGTTGGAATTGTCCCAGTACCAGGCGTACTGGTCCAGGGCTTCCTCCCCGTTTCCGTAAGAGTAGGCTCCGGGGTTCCCGGCACGGCAGGCGTATTCCCATTCCGCTTCCGTCGGCAGGCGGTAGTAATGCCCGGTCTGGGCGCTCAGCCATTCGCAGAATTTGCTGGCGGCGTGATGGGACATGGAGATGGCCGGCAGGCCGTGTTCATAGCCGTGGCCCATGCCCAGGTTCATGGCGGTGTAGGGGGCTGTGGGCTGCGTGACGGAGTCCCACAGTTCATCGTCCGGCTGTTCCTCCAGAAGCTGGCCGTCCTTGGCGCGCGGGCGTCCGTTTTCCATGAAGGCCGTATAGAGTTCCCAGGGAATTTCCGTTTCCGAGATCCAGAACGGAGAGACGTTCACTTCATGCCGCGGACCTTCGTCCGGCTTGCGGCCCGGCTCCTCCGCAGGGCTCCCCATGAGAAAGGTTCCGCCGGGAATGGCGGCCATGCGCAGGGAAGTCCCCGCCGCGGGCACCGCTTCCGTATAGGATTCAAAACGTGAGGGGGTCCCGGAGGCTTCAATGAGCTGGTGGATTTGGCGTGTGGTGCCGACCAGCTCCCGGGCGGGCAGATCGTCCGGAATAGGGAAGGCGGGGCCGGCGGCGCGGTCCAGCTCCCGTTTTTGCAGTGCGGAGCGGCTTTCTCCCCACTGGCGCGCGCCGGTAATGCGCGCGGCATCCTCCGTGGCCGGGCGGGGGGAACCGTCGTCCCGGCACCCGGCCAGCAGGGCGCTTCCTCCCAGAAAGCAGGAAACAAGGAAAATGCCGCGCATGGGATGGTGAAGACCGGGAAAGCCTTACATCGTCATGCCCCCGTCACAGGCGATGACCTGTCCGGTGATGTAACGGGCATCGTCAGAGGCGAGGAAGGCCGTCAGGGCGGCGATGTCTTCCACGGAGCCCTGTTCCTTCAGGGGAATTTTCTTGACGATTTCTTCCTTGAGGTTGTCCGGGATGGCGTTGGACATTTCCGTGGAAATGAAGCCGGGGGCAATGGCGTTGCACGTCACCTTGCGCGGGGCGAATTCCAGGGCCAGGGATTTGGTGAAACCGATGAGGCCCGCCTTGGAGGCGGCGTAGTTGGCCTGCCCGATGTTGCCTACAAGGCCGATGACGGAACTCATGTTGATGATGCGTCCGGCAGAGGACTTCATCAGCACGCGCTGCAGGGCTTTCACCGTATTGAACGCGCTTTTCAGGTTGGTATCCATGACGGCGTCCCAGTCTTCCTCCTTCATGCGGAGCATCAGGGAGTCGCGCGTGATGCCGGCGTTGTTCACCAGAATGTCGATCTGCGGGAAGTCCTTCAGGATGGCGGAGACGGTTTCCTGAACGGCGGCGTAATCCGCCACGTCGCAGGGGTAGGCCTTGCAGGAGTCCGGAAATTCCTTGTTGATTTCTTCTGCGGCTCCCCCGCAGCTTGACGGGCTGCGGCTGATCAGGATGACTTTGGCTCCTTCCGAAGCGAAGCGGCGGGCGATGGCGTTGCCGATGCCGCGGCCTGCCCCGGTAACGATGGCTGTTTTACCTGCTAACTTTTGCATGCTGCCCACAGTAAACCCGTTTTTCACGGTTCCGGCAAGCTTGAAATGGAAGCGGGAAAGGGCGGTTGTTCTCCACGGCTTTTCCTGTATGGGCGCCTTTTTCCGGTCAATTCGGCGGGAGGAGGCCTTCAGGGTTGGGAGAAAGAACGTTTCCGGCTGGGGCTGGCGTATTGTCCTCCTCCGGTTCCGCCACATCTTCATCCGGCTCGACGAGATCGCTGAATTCATCCGAGTTTTCCAGGATGTCCTTTAGGGCGGCGGAGCCGTAATAGCGGGCTTCCAGCAGCCGCTGGCCCTCCTTTTCACAGCGTTCGCTCAGCATGTCCATCCGTTCCTCCATTTTTTCTGACAGGGCGTCCATTTTTTCCTTTTCCGCCTCGCTCAATTTTTCCCGTAAGTCCATAAGGCGCTGAATGTCCTTCTGGATGCCCTGCAGCTTCTTGACGGCCTTGTCCCCGCTTTCCTTGTCCTGTACTGCCGCCAGCGTTTGCTGGACATCAATGGCTACGGAAAAGGCCTGGTTGAGGAGGGAATCCGCGGACGGAGTTTTTTCCGCAGGGGCCGCGGGCGCGGCTGCCGGGGCAGCCGTTTCACCCAAGGAGAGCGGAGCTCCGGCCATCAGGGCGGAAGCCAGAACGGGGATAAGGAAAGTCTTCATCCTGTCTTTCTAAGGCAGGATGAGACCCAAGGCAAGGAGAAAAGGGAAGCTGAAAAGGGGAGGACGGTTATTCCGCCGTGATGCCGCCTTTTTCGTCGTCCAGAATGCCTGACTTTTCCAGGTAATAATCGTACCCGCCCGCATAGGTGGTGATGGTTCCCCGGTTCACGTGCAGGGTTTTTTCCGCCAGGGAGCGGATGAAGTGCACGTCGTGGGAGATGAAGACCAGGGTCCCCTCATAATGTTTCAGGGCCTGCACCAGGGCTTCCACGGACAGGAGGTCCAGGTGGGTGGTCGGTTCGTCCATCAGCAGGAGGTTGGGCGGATCCACCAGGAACTTGACCAGGCTGAGCCGTGATTTTTCCCCGCCGGAAAGCACGCTGACGCGTTTTTCCACATCCAGCCTCCGGAACAGGAAGGAGCCCAGGATGGATCGGGCCTCCTCCTCCCGGATTTCAGCGTTGCACTTCATGATTTCCTCCAGGACGGTGTTTTCCGTATTCAGGTTTTCCGTGCGTGCCTGGGAGAAGTAGCCGATGCGCGTGGTGGTGCCGGGAGTGCGTTTTCCCGAGTCAATGGGGATGATGCCCGCCAGGATTTTCAGCAGGGTGGACTTGCCCGCGCCGTTGGGGCCCACCAGCACGGTGCGTTCTCCCCGTTCCACCAGCAGGTCCAGGTTTTCATAAACCTTGTGGTCGCCGTAGGACTGGCAGATTTTTTCCAGCTCAATGACCTTCTGGGTGCTGCGCGGAGGCTGGGGAAAGTTGAATTTGAACACCTTCCTGCGGGCCACGGGTTTTTGGATGAGCTTCATCTTTTCCAGTTGCTTGATGCGGCTCTGGACCTGCCCGGCCTTGGAGTTGATGGAGCGGAAGCGGTCGATGAATTCCTGGATGTGCGCGATTTCCTTCTGCTGGTTGTGGTAGGCGGCCTGAAGCTGTTCAAAGCGCATGTCCCTTTGTTTCAGGAAATCCGAGTAGTTGCCGCGGTATTCCACCAGTTCCTCGTTGTCGATGTCGTACACGCTTTCCACCAGTTCGTCCATGAAATCCCGGTCGTGGGAAATCATCAGGATGGCGCCGGGGTAGTTTTTCAGGTAGCGCTGGAGCCACAGCAGGGAAAGGAGGTCCAGGTGGTTGGTGGGTTCGTCCAGCATCAGGAGGTCCGGTTCCAGGACGAGCAGTTTGGCCAGGTACGCGCGCATGATCCAGCCGCCGGACATTTCCCGCGCGGGGCGGTGGAAGTCGCTTTCCCGGAAGGCCAGCCCCTTGAGGATTTTCTTGGCCTTGGGTTCCAGCTGGTAGCCGTTGGCGGCGTTAAAGGTGTCAATGGCCTCCGCATACTCCGGCGTATCCGTCTTGTTGGCGTTTTCCGCCGTCCGGATGACGTGGATGGCGCGTTCCATTTCCGGCGTGATGCCCATGGCTATTTCCAGCACGGTTTCATCCTTCGGTTCGCTGGCCTCCTGCGGAAGATAGCCCACCATGGCGTATTCATCCATGTTGATAGAGCCTTCGTCCGGCGTATCTTCTCCCAGAATCATGCGGAACAGGGTGGACTTGCCCGCGCCGTTGGGGCCTACCAGGGCAACCCTTTCCCCCCAGTTAATGGTCATTTCCGTTTCCCGGAACAGGGTGCGTCCGGCGTGGGATTTCGTGAGGTTTTTGATCGTCAGCATGGTGAAGAGGGGCGGCATTCTACCGGGGAGGGAGGGGGAAGGCAAGAGCCGTCAGGGCAGGGACGGTCATTTTTGAAAGCTTTGCTGGATTTTTACGTGTAATCTGCTAGCTTTGGCGCGCCATGCCGACCATGCAGACATTCAGGCTTTTGCTTGCTGCCGCCCTCCTGTGCGGATGGAGTTCCTGCTGCACTCCTCCGGCTGAGGATTATATACAGAGACCTTACGTGCAGCAGCAGATGTCCGGATTGGCGAATGCTTTCCTGGGGCTGCTGCCGCCGGAGAAGGCCGCTCTTCCCGCCGCCAGGGCGGAAGCCAAGTGGCTGGCGGACACGGCGGTAGTCCAGTCCGCGGCGATTGCCCGGAATAACAGGATTGTGCTGTTCGGCTGGCTGAACAACATCCTGGTCAATTCCAACCTGCGTGACAGGGGGCTCTGCTGGCAGGTGCAGCAGGATTTGTACCGTGACATGCGCCGCCGCCCCGTGAAGTTTTTCCGTGTGGGGCTGACCATCCGCGACCATGGAACGGGCAGGGAGCACAGCTGCGTGTACGTGAACGCCGCCGGAGGGGGATTGCAGGGTTCCATCGTCCTGGACGCCTGGAAGAACTGCGGGCATCTGGTGGTGCTGACCCAGAAGGACCGGGAAGGGGGCAAATGGGAGGAGGACTGGCGGGAACCGTTCGTGTCCAAGGCCTTTCCTGAAGGGCATTCCTACGGAATGGACCATCACCTGGTCTGGCCCGGATGGGCCAGGAAACGCCCCCTGCTGATCCAGAGGATGTTCCAGTCCGGTCAGCAGGAGGAGGCGAAGGCAAGCGGTTCCGCTGCTGCCCATAAAGAGGCTGGCGCTTCCGGCGGCGGAGCTTCCAAGGCTGCCTGAATGTAAAAGGCCGTTTAACGAGGCCGGAGCTTGTGTACGTCTCTGCTTGATGGCGGGTGACGCCTGCATGTGCGGGGAATGCCTGCGTTTGCTACGGCGTCCGCCGTTTTTAAGGAAAATCCCGGTGAACCGGCAAATGACGGCTGAAAACCGGGTTCCGGGCAAATAAAAACGCACTCAGTGCGTACACCGAGTGCGGATTAATTGGATGATTTGCTAATGTTGCAGGGCGAGGCCCTGCTGCAAACTTACTTGCCCTTGGCCTGCACAACCGGAGCGGGAGCAGGAGCGGTGGTTTGCTGTTGCTGCTGCTGCTGGGAGCAAGAAGCGACCAGGCAAGCGGCGCCGGCGATGGCGAGGATAGCGATGTTCTTCATAATTCGAATTAAATACAGTGTTTGTTAACTACTGGAACCTCCGCATCCACGGAGGTTTGCTGGGACCAATGTAAATGGTGGCAAGTAGAAATCAAGAGATTTTCTTGTTCCATGTCACGGCATTACAGAAAAGAGCAGGACCCCCGGTTTCAGGAGTCCTGCTCTTTTTGATGCGTTATGGAAAACGGTTTGTTTCAAAACCGTTTTTTACGGTCACAGGCTGGTGCCTAGTTCAATAATGGAGTAGTCCCCGTCCGGCCTCCGGTACACGATCTGGAGCACGTCGCGTCGCGCATTCCTGTAGAGCACGAAGGGCTTGTCGGAAAGTTCCAGTTCCATGATGGCTTCCTCCTTGTAAAGCTTCTTGAGATTGTAGCTTTCTCTGTGAATGAGGAGGGGTTCCGGGTCTTCCTTGGAATCTCCGGGGTAATCCAGTACGGAATCGTCATATACCGTTTCATCCAGCTTGCGGATGGTTTCCTGGTGATGGGGGCGGAAATTTTTCATCAGGCGCGTCTTGTGCTTGCGCATGCGGCGCATGATTTTGGTGATCGTTTCGTCGATGCAGGCGTACATGTCCGTCCCTTCCGTGGAAGCGTCAATGGTGATGTGGTCCGAGCAGAACAGAATCACCTGGGAAATCTTGCGGTCGCGTTGCACATCAAGCAATACTTTAACCTCCATAATGCGCGGGAAGTCCAGGCGGATCCCCTCAATCTTTTTCGTTACGAATTCCCGAATCGCGTCTGTGACTTCCACGTGGCGCCCCGTGATCGTAATGGGTGTGTTTACGTTTACCTTTTGCATTGTCGTACCTCTTTCTAGTTGATGTTAATGCGCGGAACCCAGTCCGCACCTTTCAAGATATACAGATTTGACAATGTTTGTCGAGGAATCCTTTCTTTTTTTCCGTGTGCGGGGAAGGGGATTTTTCCGCTCTTGTTCCCTCATGCCGGGACCGGGCAACTCTCCTACCTGTTGTGAGCCAAGCCGCCGGAAGGGGCCTGCGTTTTTCCTTTCCCTTCCGCCGCCCCCGGAAAGCGTTTCCGGACCTCTGTCATACGGTCGCAGCCATGAAAATTTTTATTTGAAAGTACTTGACATGCTGCGGAAGTAGGTTATAACAATTCCGCACTCCTCTATGGATGCTCTTTAAATCGCGGGATGGAGCAGCCAGGTAGCTCGTCAGGCTCATAACCTGAAGGTCGCAGGTTCAAATCCTGCTCCCGTAACCATTTGAAAGCCCTGCAAGTCAAAAGCTTGCAGGGCTTTTTCGTGCCCCTGCGCCATGGGGTGGAAGTAATTCTTTTAAAAAGGTCATCCTTGAAAGGGAAGTGGTTGTGAACGGGTATTTTATGGCCGTGTGGAGCAATGGTGCGCCGTTACTGCCGTCTTTGGCCTTGTGGCGATTACGGACAAAGGGTATGGTGCAGCAAGATAATCTGCGCCACTGGACGGCATGACGAAGGAAAACGGCCCGTTGCCCGGCCGGAAACGGTCGTTTGCATCCCTTCCGTGGCGCCGCTCCGGCTGAATAATATAAAACACTACAATAATGGGAAACTCAATTGACCATGGCATGTTCCGGAAGTCCGTCCTGCTGGCTTTCGGATTGTCCTTTTCCTTCTCCGGTCTCGCCGTTGCCGCATCGGGAGAACTGACCCCGGAACAACAGGTCCAGCCCGTTGAAGGCGCCAGGAAAATCAACCCTGCCGCCGTGGAAGTGCTGCTTGGCAAGAACTACCGGATGACATTCGATTTTTACGGGGACAACGTTTTCCGGATTTTCCGGGATGACAAGGGCGGCATTATCCGCGACCCCAAGGCGGAGCCGGAAGCCCGCATCCTGGCGGACAACCCCCGGAAGCCGGTTTCCCGCCTGGACGTGAACCAGCAGGGAGATGTGGTCACCATCACCACAGGGAAGATCAGGATTGAAATAGACAAAAAGACCTCTCTTCTCAAGATCATCAACCTGAAGGACAATTCCGTGGTGGTGGAGCAGGCGGCCCCCGTTCTTTTTGAAAAGGGCAGCACCAGCTTTTCCCTGAAAGCGAAGCCGGATGAATATTTCTACGGCGGCGGCGTGCAGAACGGCCGTTTTTCCCACAAGGGGAAGGTGATTTCCATTGAGAACCAGAACAGCTGGACGGATGGCGGCGTGGCTTCCCCCACTCCCTTCTACTGGTCCACCGGCGGCTACGGCGTCATGTGGCATACCTTCAAGAAGGGCCAGTATGATTTCGGCTCCAGGGAGAAGAACCTGGTCAGCCTTTCGCATGATGAAAATTACCTGGACGTCTTTTTCATGGTCAACGACGGGCCCGTCAGCCTGCTGGGGGATTTCTACCAGCTTACCGGCGCCCCCGTCCTGCTGCCCAAGTTCGCCTTTTACCAGGGCCACCTGAACGCCTACAACCGGGATTACTGGAAGGAAGACGAGAAGGGCATCCTGTTTGAAGACGGAAAACGGTACAAGGAAAGCCAGAAGGATAACGGAGGCATTAAGGAATCCCTGAACGGGGAGTTGAACAATTACCAGTTTTCCGGCCGCGCCGTGGTGGACCGCTACAAGGCCCATGACATGCCGCTGGGATGGCTCCTGCCGAACGACGGCTACGGAGCCGGCTACGGCCAGACGGATACCCTGGACGGCAATATCGCGAATTTGAAGAGCCTGGCGGACTACGCCAGAAAGAACGGCGTGGAAATAGGCCTGTGGACCCAGTCCGACCTGCATCCCAAGCCGGAAATCAGCGCCCTGCTCCAGCGCGACATCGTGAAGGAGGTGAGGGACGCCGGAGTGCGCGTGCTGAAGACGGACGTCGCCTGGGTGGGCGCCGGCTATTCCTTCGGCCTGAACGGCATTACGGACGTGGCCCAGATCATGACCTATTATGGTAACAACAGCCGACCGTTCATCATTTCCCTGGACGGCTGGGCCGGAACCCAGCGTTATGCCGGCATCTGGTCGGGCGACCAGACGGGCGGCGTCTGGGAGTACATCCGTTTCCATATTCCCACCTACATCGGCTCCGGCCTCTCCGGCCAGCCCAACATCTGTTCGGACATGGACGGCATTTTCGGCGGGAAGAATCCGCTGGTGAACGTCCGCGATTTCCAGTGGAAGACCTTCACTCCCATGGAGCTGAACATGGACGGCTGGGGAGCCAATGAAAAGTATCCCCACGCCTTCGGGGAACCCTATACCTCCATCAACCGGTGGTACCTCAAGCTCAAGTCGGAATTGCTTCCGTACGCCTACAGCATCGCGGAGGAATCCGTTTCCGGCCTGCCCATGATCCGGGCCATGTTCCTGGAATACCCCAATCCCTACACGCTGGGGAAGGCCACGCAGTACCAGTTCCTGTACGGCCCCTATTTCCTGGTGGCTCCCGTTTACCAGGAAACCAGGGCGGACAAGGAGGGGAATGACGTGCGCCACGGCATTTACCTGCCGGAAGGACAGTGGATCGATTATTTCACCGGGGATTTGTATGAAGGCGGCAAGATTTACAATGACGTTGACGCTCCCCTTTGGAAACTGCCCGTGTTCGTCAAGAACGGCGCGATCATTCCCATGGCCAATCCGAGCAACAATGTCTCGGAAATCAATCCTAACCTGCGCATTTACGAGCTTTACCCGCACGGCAACACTTCCTTCACCGCGTATGACGACGACGGCGTGACGGAGGAATACAGGGCCGGCAAGGGCGTCCGCACCCTGGTTGAATCCCGGGCGGACGACAAGAACAACGTGACCGTCACCGTTCATCCGGCGGTGGGGGATTTCAACGGCTTCCAGAAGAAGAAGGCCACGGAGTTCCGCATCAACGTAACGCAGAAGCCGTCCAGCGTTTCCGCCAAAGTCGGGGAAAACAGCGTCAACCTGGCGGAAGCGAATTCCATGGAGGATTTCAAGTCCCGGGAGAACGTGTATTTCTATGACCAGACTCCCAATCTGAACAGGTTTGCGACCAAGGGAAGCGATTTTGAGAAGAAGGTGATTGTCAAAAACCCGCAGCTGCTGGTGAAGCTGGCCCCGGCGGATATTACGGCAGCCCCCACCGTGCTTTCCGTGGAAGGCTTCCGCTTTGAACCCGCGGAAAAGTACCGCCTTTCTTCCGGCGCCCTGACCGCTCCCGCTAATGCCAGGGTGACGGAGGAAAACGCGGCCGCATATACCTTGACTCCTTCATGGGATGCCGTTCCGAACGCGGATTTTTATGAAATCGAATTCGGCGGAATGCTGTATACCACCATCAAGGGAACGGAGTTCCTGTTTGAGGATTTGGAGGCGGAAACGCCCTATTCCTTCAATGTACGCGCCGTCAACAAGGACGGCCATTCCGCCTGGACGGCCATCAGCGCGAAGACCAAGGCCAACCCGCTTGAGTTCGCCATTCCGGGAATCGAAGGTGAAACGAGCGTGGAGAACCAGGGCAATTCCCTGACGAAACTCTTTGACTTCAAGGAAAAGGACGCGTGGCACACGAAGTACAACGAGAAGGCCGTGCCGTTTGACCTAGTTCTGGACCTGAAGACCATCAACAAGCTTGAGAAGTTCCATTACGTTCCGCGTGAGGACGGCGGCAACGGAACGCTCCTGAAGGGCTCCATTTCCTACAGCATGGACCGGGAAAACTGGACGAAGGCCGGAACGTTCCAGTGGGACAAGAATGGCGACGTGAAGATCTTCAACTTCAAGGACGCCCCCACGGCGCGCTACATCAAGCTGAATGTCACGGAAGGCGTGGGCGACTACGGCTCCGGCAGGGAAATCTACGTCTTCAAGGTGCCGGGCACGGAAAGCTACCTGCCGGGCGACATCAACAATGACGGCAAGATCGACCGGAACGACCTGACCTCCTACATCAACTACACGGGCCTGCGGAAAGGCGATTCCGACTTTGAAGGCTACATCAGCAACGGAGACATCAACAAGAATGGCCTTATTGACGCTTACGATATTTCCGTGGTAGCCACCCAGCTGGAAGACGAAGCCGACCAGCCGCAGGAAGAAGCCGCCAAGAAGGACGAGGAAGGGGATAAGAAGGAAGGGGACGGCGAGAAGAAGAAAGCCGCCGAGGAGGCAAAGAAGAAAGCCCGCTTGGACGGAAAGCTCCTGCTCAGCGCCGATAAGAAGAGGTACGCCAAGGGAGACACCGTCAAGGTGACCGTGAAGGGCCGGAACCTCCGGCTGGTGAATGCCCTGAGCTTTGCCCTCCCGTACGATCCCAAGGATTTGGAATTCGTGGGCGTGGAGGTTAAGAACATGAAGAAGATGGAGAACCTGACGAACGACAGGCTTCATACGAACGGAACCAAGGCCCTGTATCCCACCTTCGTCAATATCGGGGACAAGGAACCTGTGGAGGGAACCTCCGAGCTGTTTGTGCTGAAGTTCAAGGCCCGTCGCGACGTGAAGTTCCAGCCGAAGCTCACGGACGGCATGGTGGTGGATAAAAAGCTGAACACCAGGAAATTGTAATTTTAACATCCTGATGCGGCTCCATGCGCGGCCGGACAGCGTCCACGCATGGAGGCCGCCGTTTCCGGCAGGGCGCCCCCGCGGCTTTCGCCGCCGTGGAACGGCGCCCTTCCGCATGTTCCGGAGGCTTCCGGACGGAGCGGCGGAGGGGAAATATTTCCCTGCGTTGCTGTTCCGGCGGAGGGGTGACGCAATGAGGCTCCCTTCACGGGCGGATGAACCGTTTTTTTCTGGAGCGCCCGGTCTTTTCACTTATGTTGGGGGTGCCAGACAGGCGCCCACGATGCCATGACCGGCCCCGGACTCATCTCCTTGTTCTGCTTTCTGATGACGGCCGCCCATTTTTTGCGCGGCGGGATGCATGCGGGCGTCATTTTGTGCATGGGGCTGGCGGCGCTTTCGTTTTCCCGGCGCGGCTGGCTCCGCAGGAGCGTCACGTTCCTGCTGCTGGCCTCCCTGCTTTTCTGGGGGGCGGAAACCTGGCATCTGGCCAGGCTGCGGATGATGGAGGGACTGCCGTTTCTGCGGCTGGCCGCCATTCTGGCGGGGGTGCTGCTGCTTCATGCGGCGGCCATTTTGTGGCGCAGGCGCGGGGAGAAGGATTTGCCTGTTCCGGAGCTGGCGCGCAGCCGCGTGTTTTCCGCCTCCGTGCTATTTCTGTTTCTGCTGGATGCGCTGGCCCCTTTCCGCCTGCTGCTGGGAGAGCGTGTTCTGCCGTGGCAGGGCGTCAACGGACTCGCGATTCTTCTTCTGGCCTGGTGGGGAGGCTATTGTGCGGAGGGGCTGCTGAATCTGCAGGCGTCTCCACGCAGGCGGCGGCTGATGTGGACCGTATTCGCCTCCGTGTTTTTTCTTCAGTTTCTGCTGGGCGTGACGGTGGCTTCCTCCCTGCTGATGACGGGCAGGCTGCATGTTCCCGTGCCGTTCATGATGATTTCCGGCCCGGTTTACCGGGGAGAAGGCATCTTCATGCTGGCGCTGTTCAGCGTATCCGTCCTTCTGGCCGGGAGCGCGTGGTGCAGCCATCTGTGCTACTTCGGGGTGTGGGACTGCCTGTCCGCCGCCTCCTCCCGCAGAAAGGGGCGTCCGGTGAAGGGAGGCAAGGGCCTCCGGGACTGGAGATGGGCGGCCCTCGCCGCAGCGGTGGGAACGCCGCTGCTCCTGTCCCTGTGGGGACTCCCGGTGGAATACGCCCTGGCGGTTGCGCTTGCCGCGGCTTTCCTGGCTCCCCTGGCCTGGAGAATGAGCGCCGCGGGCGGCGTGAGGGAATATTGCAGCAGGTTTTGCCCCATGGGGCTGGCCGCCGGTTTGCTGGGCAGGCTGTCCCCCTGGCGCATGCGCGTGAAGGAGACGTGCACCGGGTGCATGCAGTGCGCCGCCGCCTGCCGTGACCTCGCCATCTCGCGCGAGGGCGGGGCCTGCCGCATTTCCAGGCGCTGCACCCTTTGCCGGGACTGCATTTCCCGGTGTTCCCACGGCGCTCTGGGCCTCGGCATGGCCGGTCCCTTCTCCTCTGTGCCGTCCGCGCGGGCGGACATGTATTTTGTAACGCTGGTTTCCGTCATGCACGTGGTGTTCCTGGCGACGGCGCGAGTCTGATTTTATTCATCATGAGAAATACCTACACCCTGGAATATCCGTTTTGCGGAGGATGGATGGAACCCGCCCAGTGGCAGGCCGTTCTGGACGCCGTGGACGGCGGATGCCGCCTTGTTTCCTTTTCCACCCTGTCCATTCCTCTGGACGGGGTGGATGAGCGGGAATGCGTGGAGAAGGGCATTGCCCTGGCGGAAAAGCTTTCCCGCCTGGTTCCCTATACGGAACAGGCCGTGGATGTAGGTTCCTCCCTCTGCTGGGGGGAAAACCGGGACGCATGGCTGGAGTTCGCCGGAAAGTTGAACAGGTTTTCCGCTCCCGTTTTCTTCCCCGCGTATGAAATACGCAAAAACCGCGAACGTCTTTTTTCCTCGGACCCGCAGCCTGAAGAACGTTTTTCCGCCCTGCACAAGCGCGCCCGTATTTGTCTGGAAGAGGCTCCGCACCATGAATTCGGGCTGTTCTCCTGTGACCTGGGCTTTGTGGTTCCCAAGGGCGGCCATCCGGAGGGCGGCGTGCATTTGTTTGCCGGAGGCGGGGGTGGCATTCAGGGGGGCAGTGCGGCCCTGGCGCCGCGGGCGGCATCCTGGCTGGGGCGGTATTCCCTGCCGGAGGCCGTGAAGGCGGCGGGGGTGCTGACGGCCCTGAATGAACAGTTCGGGGAACCGGACAATCCGCGCAAGAGGAGATTGAAGTCGCTGTTCGCCTCCCGCAGCCTGGACTGGGTTCTGAATGAATTGAAAAACGCCGGCTTGTACCCGGGAGAGGGGGAGCAACCTGAGTTTTCCTCTTCCGGGGAGTGGAGCCGCAATGATTTCTATAACGGGCTGCTGGTGGCGCTCCCTTCCGGCAGTCTGGAGGATACGCCGGAATATGCCGTGGCGTCGGCATGGCGGCGCGTGGTCCCTTTTTTGACTTCTCCGGTGCGCACCACGCCGCGGGGCAATTTGAGGCTTCATCCGGCGGACAGGTGCGTGGCGGAACGCATCAAGGTACTGCTGCGCGGGTCCAGGCATTTTTCCCCGCTCTCCATTGAATCCTGCTCCTGCCGCGGCTTGCCGGGCTGCCGCCGCGCCCGCGCCGCTTCTTCCCTGGTCCACCGGGAGCTCAACGGATGGCTGGAAGAAATTCTGCATGAATTCGGGCTGGATGACGAACCCGTGGTGTTCCGGATTTCCGGCTGTCCCAACGGCTGTTCCCGCCCCCTGTTTGCAGAGCTGGCCATGGTGGGCCGCAGCGAGGGCGTTTACGATGTTTTTGCCGGAGGGCGCGTCCAGGGCGACAGGACGGCGTTCCTGCTGCGCCGCGCCGTTCCCCTTGGCGAAGTGAGGAAGCTGTTCCGGGAACTTTTCCGGCAGTTCGCCCTTGCCAAAGGGGAGAATGAGGAGTGGACGTTCGGGGAGTGGGTCTTTGACCGCCTGCTTTCCGGAGAGACAGAGCCGTGACGGCTGCACCGTCCGTGAATTCCACGGGAAGCTTCAGAGGGCGCGCCGGGACCTCCCTGTTTTTTCATGGGCATGCATCAGGAGGCGCGAAGATGAAAGCCGCGTTTTTCCTTTTTCCGGTATGTTGTTGTGTGGCGATTTTTTGACCTGAAAATGGTTCAGGCGGGTTCCGGAACGGATATGGTGGGGAATCATGTCCCTGGCCTCTTTTTTCTATGCCGCCTGTTTTGGCTGCGCCGCCAGCTTTGCGTGTGGCGCGGAAGGTTTTTCCTCCTGGAACGGAACGGCAGGCGGCGTGTCCTCCCTGTCCGGACTCTGGGCGCAGAGTTACGGAGCCCGTCCCGGCAACGTGCATTTGTACAGGAATGGCGAGAATCCGTGGCTTCAGGAGTTCAACGTGTCCCTGCGGGCCCAGTACCAGGCGGCGGCCGTAGCCCCCAACGGTTCTGAAACGTACCCCGGCTCCCACGGGCGCACGGAGGAATGGCGGCGGCTGAGGCTGGGCTGGAACGCCAGGGTGCTCCGGGACCTGAAAGTGGCTAATATCTGGAACATGGGCGGCGTGGACAGTCTGGGCTATTACAAGGGCGGACGCTGGAACGACCACAAAATGACCCGCGGCAACCTTTATGAGGCCCATCTGGAATATTCCCTGCCGGGCGCTGTTGTGGGTGCGGGGAAGGTGCTTCCCGTCATTCTGGCGGAGAACCGCATTTCCAGTTCCAAGTACAAACTGCCGGAGATTTCCGCCGTGGAGAACATGCTGGTCAGCGACAGTTCCTTCGGCGTCTGGAGCTATAATGACGAAAAGAAGGAGCCGCTGGGGTATTACGCGGGCCTGTGGTCCAACACGGACGACAGGAGCCGCGGAACCTGGGGCACGTGGGAGTCCGTGAACATGAACCTGGGCCTGTCCGCGCGCGCGGACGGCCTGCTGCTGAAGGAAGGGCGGCTGTACTGCGACTGGATTTACAACTGGGGCGACATGAAGGACCGTCCCTACGACGGCAATTACACGGGCACCGGGGCGCGGAACGTGCTGGCGCTGTATTATTACGGAAAGCAGGGCGCATTTGAGCTGATGGCCCAGGCGGTCTGGGCTTCCCGGCTGCGGGAATATTCCTCCGGCGGCGGCGTGATAGCTCCGTCCGGCCTGGCGGGGCTGACCGTCATGCCGTCCTTCAATCTGACGGGGCATGTGCAGGCGGTCGCCCGCTACCAGCTCGCATTCGGTCCGGACGCCGTGAAGCCGAACAAGCGCTATGCCTCCCTGGCGGAAAGGGGAGGGAACCGCGTGGATTGCTACCAGGCCGTGGCCGCCGGGTTGAATTTCTTTGTGTACCGGGACGATCCCGCGCGGCTGAAGATCATGACGATGGCGGAGTACGGGCATTCCCGCGGAGGCCGTTCCGCCGGGTTTACGGGGTGGACGTTTATCTGCGGCGCGTACACGAATTTCTGACCGTGTCCAGCGCCGTTTATGTGACAACATTGCAACCAGGCGGCTCTTGTCCGGCGGCGGGGAAGGTTTTAGGTTGGCTCCGTTCCCGGAGGAAAGCCGCCGCTGCTGCTCCTTCAACGACCAGACATTACAGATTATGAATAAAGTCAGTTGCATCATCATGGATTGGGCCGGTACGGCCGTGGACTTCGGCTGTTTCGCCCCTTTGAACGTTTTTTTGAGCGTGTTCAGGGAAAAGGGTCTGGATATCACCTACAGGCAGGCGCGGGAACCCATGGGGTTGCTGAAAGTGGACCACATCCGCGCCATTCTGGAAATGGAGCCGGTTCGCGAACAGTTTGAACGGAAGTACGGCCGTTCCTGGAATGAATCCGACGTGCGGGAGCTTTACGCCGGTTTTGAAACGCACCTTTTCGCCTCCCTGAAGGATTTCACCACACCCATTCCCGGCGTGGTGGAAACGCTGGAGGGACTGAAGGCCCGGGGCATCAAAATCGGCTCCACGACGGGCTACACGGGGGAGATGATGGACATTGTGCGCCCCGGAGCCGCCGCCCGGGGTTATGTGGTGGACAACCTGGTGACGCCGGACGAAGTGCCCGCGGGCCGTCCCGCGCCGTACATGGTTTACCGGAACATGATTGACCTGGAGATCCCCTCCGTGGACCAGGTGGTGAAGGTGGGCGATACGATGGCGGATATCCGGGAAGGATTGAGTGCGAAAGTGCACACCGTGGGCATCATCACGGGCAGCAATGAACTGGGCCTGAGCGAGGAGGAATATGAGGCCATGCCCGCCGCAGAATTGAACAGAATGAAGGAGGAAGTGCGCCGCCGCATGCTGGACGCGGGAGCGCATTACGTGCTGGATTCCATCCGTGAACTGCCCGCCTGCATTGAGGAGATCAACGCCTCCATGAACCGCTGGCCTTTCAACCATTCATCTGCCATGAGAAATTACCTTCTTCTTACCCCCGGCCCGCTGAGCACTTCCGAATCCGTCCGCCAGGCCATGCTTCAGGACTGGTGCACCTGGGACAAGGATTACAACGAGGGCGTGGTCACCGTCATCCGGGAACAGCTTTTGAAGCTGGCCGGGCTGGACGGCGAATACACCACCGTTCTTTTACAGGGCAGCGGCACCTATGCCGTGGAAGCCACGCTGAGCTGCGCCGTCAGGCCGCAGGACAAGCTGCTGATCGTCGCCAACGGGGCGTACGGCAAGCGCATGGGGGACATCGCCCGCCGCCATGGACTGAATCACGTCCTCGTTTCCCTGAAGGAGACGGCGCCCGTGACGCCGGAGGCCGTGCGGCGCGCGCTGGAGGAACACCCGGACATCACCCATCTGGCCATGGTGCACTGCGAGACCACCACCGGCATTCTGAATCCCGTGGAGGCCGTCGCCAGGGCGATCCGCGGTCGCGGCCTGACGTTCATCGTGGACGCCATGAGCAGCTTCGGCGGCATTCCCATTGACATCCGCAAGCTGGGAATCGACTTCCTGGTCAGTAGCGCGAACAAGTGCATCCAGGGCGTTCCGGGTTTCGGCTTCGTCATTGCCAGACGCTCCTCTCTGGCCCGGTGCGAGGGGGGCTCCCGCTCCCTGTCCCTGGATTTGTATGACCAGTGGGCGGAGATGGAAAAAGGCCGCGGCAAGTGGCGCTTTACCTCCCCCACCCATGTGGTGCGCGCCTTCTTCCAGGCCGTGAAGGAGCTGGAAGATGAGGGCGGCGTGGAAGCCCGCCATGACCGGTACCGGGAAAACCATGCGGAGCTGGTGGAGGGGATGCGCCGGAGCGGGTTCCGGACCCTGCTGCCGGACGAGCTCCAGTCCCCCATCATCACGTCCTTCCTGTACCCGGAGGAGGATTTTGATTTCCAGAAGTTTTATGAGGCCTTGAAGGAACGGGGCTTTGTCATTTACCCCGGCAAGATTTCGGAAGCCCCTACCTTCCGCATCGGCAATATCGGGGACGTGTTCCCGGACGATTTCCGCCGCCTTGCGGAGGCCGTGGCGGATATCCGCCGGAACAAATAGTTCCCTTCCCATCCATCAATCCCAGCAGGCCGCTGCGGCGGCCAGGAGTTTACCATGCTACAGTTGAAAAACATCAAGAAAGTCTATAACGGAGTTCCCATTCTGAACGGCATCAGCCTGGACATCGGGAAAGGGGAGATCGTCTCCATCCTGGGGCCGTCCGGCAGCGGAAAGACTACGCTGCTGAACGTCATCCTGGGGCTGGCGGAACTGGACGGCGGCCAGATTCTTTTTGACGGGGAGGACGTGAGCGGCACGCCCATGCAGCGGCGCGGCTTCAACATCGTGTTCCAGGATTACGCCCTGTTCCCCAACCTGAACGCCTACCGGAACATCACGTACGGCCTGAAGAACAAGCCGGGGGCCAGCTCCCCCCGTGAGGTGCGGGAGCTGGTAGAGCTGCTGGGCCTGAGCGAACATCTGGACAAGCGCATCGACCAGCTTTCCGGCGGCCAGAAGCAGCGCGTGGCCCTGGCCCGCACGCTGGTGATGAAGCCCCGCATCCTGCTGCTGGACGAACCTCTGAGCGCCCTGGACGGCGTCATCAAGGAGTCCATCAAGTCCCGCATCAAGACGATTGCCCGGGAGTACAACCTGACCACGATCATTGTGACGCATGACCCGGAGGAGGCCCTTACCCTGTCCGACCGGGTGCTGATCCTGAACGAAGGAGGCATTTCCCAGTATTCCACGCCGCGGGAAATCATTTCCAGCCCCAGCAACAGCTTTGTGAAGCAGTTCATCCTGAACCAGCTGGAGATCAAGAGGAATAATATTCTTTCCCTCTTTGAGGGCTCCTATGCATAAAACCCAGATAGAAATCAGGGGCGTGTTCTGGGCGGTTGCCCTGGTGTTCTCCGTCTTCCTGGTCCTGCCCATGGCGCTGCTGCTGGGCAAGTCCTTCCTGGTAGGCGGGGAGTCCGGCCTGGGGAATTATACGGCCATGCTGGCCAGCCCGGCATTCCTGGAATCCTTCCGGAACAGTTTTCTGATTTCCGGGATTTCCGCGGCGCTGACCACCGCGCTGGCCTTTTTCCTGGCGTATGCCGTGAACAATACGGGGCTGCCGCCCTTGTTCCGCAAGTTCATCGCGGGAATGACGGTGGCGCCCATGTTCCTGCCTACCATCACGTACGGCTTCGTCATCATCTATTCCTTCGGCAGGGAAGGGCTGCTGACGCGGCTGCTGGGGTTCCAGGTGCTGGACATTTACGGGTTCCAGGGAATGCTGCTGGGCTACACCATTTACACGCTGCCGGTCGCCTTCCTGCTGATTAACAACACCTTCAAGTATATAGACAGAAACTTCGCCATCGTTTCCAAGGTGATGGGGGACGGCCCCGTTCGCACTTTCCTGGGAACGGCCGTGAGGCCGCTGGTGGGTACGCTGGGGGCGGCGCTGATCCAGTCGTTCACGCTGAGTTTTACGGACTTCGGCATTCCCGCCTCCATCGGGGGCAGTTTTGACGTGGTGGCCATCCATTTGTACAATGAAATGCTGGGGGCCATCCCGAACTTCGGCGGCGGCGCGGCGGTCGCCGTTTCCATGCTGCTGCCGTCCATCATCAGCATCCTGCTGATCAATTACCTGGAAAGGTACAATTTCCGGTACAACAGGATTTGCCGCCAGGACATCGTCAAAAGCCGCCTGAGGGACGCCGTGTGCGGCGCCGGGTCCCTGGCCGTCATCGGAACCATCGCGGCGGTTTTCGCGGTCATGTTCGTGGTGCCTTTCGTCAGGAACTGGCCTTATGAAGTGGAATTTTCCATGGACCGTTTCATGCGCATCCTGTCTTCCCGCGGCCTGCTTTCCATTTACGGCAATTCCCTGTGGGTGGCGCTGCTGACCGCGCTGCTGGGCACCCTGCTTTCCTACGGCGCCGCGCTGGCATCCGCGCGCTCCGGGCTGGGGCGGGTGGCCCGCGGCGCGATTGATGGAATAGCCGTGGTGACCAACACCATTCCGGGCATGGTGCTCGGCCTGGCATTCCTGTTCGCCTTCACGGGAACCAGCCTGCAAAACACCTTCCTGATTCTGGTGCTCTGCAACGTGGTCCATTTCTTCACCACGCCCTACCTGATGGGCAAGAGCTCCCTGGAGAAAATGAACAAGGGCTGGGAGGCCACAGCCGCCCTGATGGGTGATTCCTGGCTGAAAACCCTGTGCCGGGTTGTGGTGCCCAATTCGCTGGGAACCGTGTTGGAAATGTTCAGCTATTATTTCATCAACAGCATGATCACGATCAGCGCCGTCATCTTCCTGGTGGGCGCCAGAACGGCCGTGCTGACCACCAAGATCAAGGAATTGCAGCATTACGCGCAGTTTGATTCCATCTTTGTGATGTCCCTCCTGATTCTGGCCACGAATATTCTGGTCCGGGTCATTCTGGGCGGCATTGCCGCCCGATGCACTAAAAAACAATAAGATACCGTCATGAAAAAACAGTCCACCATGATTGCCTGCGCGCTTGCCGCCGTTTCCGGAGTCCTTCTGTGCCTGGGCGGCTGCAATCAAGGCCCGGAGGTAGTGATTTACTCCAACGCGGACGAAGAATCCCGGCTAGCCATGCAGGACGCCCTGGACAGGGCCGGATTTTCCGGACAGTACATTTTTTCCTCCTTCAGCACCTCGGAGCTGGGCGGAAAGATTATGGCGGAGGGCGGCAATATTGAGGCGGACGTGATTACCGCCTCCACCTACTACCTGGAAAGCGCCCAGCAGGTCCACCGGATGTTCGCCCCTCTCTCCTTCACGTTCCATGCCCTGGAAAAGACGCCCGGTTTCTGCGCGCCCCTCACGGCGCAGGAAGGGGCCATTTTCATCAATACGAGGGTGCTTCAGGAGAACGGGCTGCCCCGGCCCGCCTCCCTGAAAGACCTTGCAAGCCCGGCGTACAAGGGCTTCATCTCCATTCCCAATATCCGCAGTTCCTCCACGGCATGGCTGATGGTCCAGGCCCTGGCCAGCGCGTACGGGGAACAGGAGGCGGGGCGCCTGCTGCGCGGCATTGCGGAGAACGCCGGGCCCCATCTGGAAAATTCCGGTTCCGGACCGCTGAAAAAGGTGCGCGCCGGGGAGGTGGCGATTGCCTTCGGCCTGCGCCACCAGGCCGTAGCGGACAGGAAGGCCGGCCTCCCCATTGATTACGTGGACCCGGAGGAAGGCAATTTCATGCTGACGGAGTCCGTCTGCGTGACGGACAAGGGCGCGGGGGGCAATCCCCTGGCGATGAAGATGGCGGAGACGCTTGTCCGGACCGCCCGCCCCGGCATCCTCAAGGTCTACCCCGTGCCGCTGTATGAGGGGGAAAACTTTAGGGAGGATGCCAGGTCGTCCAACGTGAAGGCCTTTCCCGAACCGCTGACGGTGGAATTGCTGAAAAGGCACCAGGCGCTGATGAATTAGGTTTTTTCCGGCAGAGACGGGTGCCATTCAGGCCGCGGAATACGGTTTCCGCGGCCTGAATGCGTTGGTAAGACCCGGTTTCCAATGGCCGTTCAGAAGAGATAAATTTGGTTTCAGAAGGTCATTTCTGCTGTTCATTGATGAATTTATTGAGTATTTAAAGTTTTTGCTATGATTTTTGAATGACCATTAAATTTATTAAAGTCACTAAAAAAGATAGGGTCTGTTATGCCCCGGCGCCGGAACCGGTGGAGCACGGAGACAAGCTGGAAATCATGGAAATGAAGGATGACTCCCTTACGCCGCTGTTAGGGAGGCCCGCCGGATTTTCCCTGTCCAGAAACCCCATGGTGTTCGTCAAAATGAACGACGGGTTCCAGCGCATCCTGATGAAGCATATCCTGTATGTGGAGGCGGGGGGAAGCTACTGCACGCTGCACGTGCACGGCATGTCGTCCATTCTGGTATCCGCCCCGCTGGCGCGGGTGGCCGAACACCTGGACGGGGAATATTTCATCCGCGTGCACCGTTCCTATCTGGTTAACAAACTGCATATAGAATCCATTGCGGGCAATTTCCTTCAAGTGGGGAATGTCTCCATCCCCGTCAGCAAGTTCATGAAAAAGAAAGTGCTGGGGAGCCTGAACATGCTGTCGTTTTCCAAATAGCTGCCAGCCATGCCCCGCCGGCGCTCCGGGAAGGCGGAACCGGCATTCCGGACAGGCGGGATGGAAACGGCTCCGGAATGGCTCCATCATTACAACGTCGCCAGAAGGCGGCACATCATATTAACCTCAACCAGAAAATAAAATAATATGGCAATTGACAAATCAGCAGCAGACGTGGCGACCGCCTCCCTCAAGTCGCTGCCTTTCGGCAACATCATCGGCGGTCCCCTGGTCGCCTGCGTGGAAGCCCAGGCCCAGGCGGCCCGGACCTCATGGGAGTTCATCCAGAACGTAGGCCTGTACACAGAGGGAGAAGAGAAGAAGACGGTGAACGTCTCCTTCCAGTTCATCAAGGATGGCCACATGGCCCAGATCACGGTTCCCCTTCTGACCATCGTTCCCATCCCCTACATCGCCATCAACTCCATTGACATTAACTTCAAGGCGAACATCAGCGCTTCCGCCGCCAGCACGGAAACGGAAAATTCCTCCAGCGCCGCAGACGTCAAGACATCCGCCTCCGCAAGATGCTTCTGGGCGCGCGGCAGCATGAACGCCAGCTATTCCAGCAAGAAGGACTCCTCCGCTACGAAGGATTCCAAGTACAGCGTGGAATACACGATGGACGTGGCCGTTCATGCCGGACAGGACAGCATGCCCGCCGGCATGGCCAAGGTGCTGGAAATGCTGAATAACAGCATTTCCGTGGTATCTCCCACCGGTTCCCTGGAGGTGCAGCATGCCATTCAGGACGATGGAAGCGTGAAACTGATGACCTCCTACAAGAACAAGGAAGGCCTGTTTGAACCGGACGCCATCACCCTCCGGATAGGAGAGGCCACGGACGCGTTTGATAACGGTGCGGGGAATGAAGCCAAGATTGTGAAAACGGATTCCGGCAAGGAATACACGATTTCCAAGGAAGACGCCAAGAACTGCACGGTGAGCGCCGGAGAGCTCAAGAGGAAGGTGGCCGTAGGAGCCTGATAACCGGACCGTAACGATTTCTTCTCCATCCCAGAGCCATGTCTCGTCTGAATCTGATCGTCGAATCCCTGCTGAGGGACATTATTGAAGCACAGCACGCGGCGAACTGCCATGCGGCATCGCTGGCGCGCCAGTACGGAAAGCACGGCAGCGTGCGTGGCTTCCAGCTTCCCAGCGCCCAGATAGGGTCCCTGGAATTCGATTTGAAGTATGCGGTGACGGGAACCTCCGGGGTGGAGGAGAGGCAGGTGCTGGATGCGGAGCAGTGCAGCCTGTTCCAGCAGGAACTGGCGGAGCGGGTGCCTGCGTATGCCATCCGTTCCATTGTGATGGCCGTGGTGCACTCCAATCTCCCGGCGGATGAGGCGAGAAGTGATTTTTCCTCCCTGCTTGCCAGGGAGGAACAGTGGAAAAGGAATTTCTGCCTCTACCTGGGGAAGAAGATCACTGCGGCTGTTTCCGGCCATGAGGGGGCCCTCCTGCGGGCGGACTCCGGACTGGACAAGGGATTGCTGGCGGAGCTTCTGGCGGATGTGGCGGAGAAGGAATTCATGGACAATCCCGATCTGGCCGACCTGTTCCAGGGTGCCCAGGGGGACACCCTCAGGCAGGAGTGCCGCACGAACCTCCGGGAAGGCCTCTCCTCTTTCATTGACGTGCTTGCGGAAAAGTATGCGTTCACCCGGCAGGTAAGCAATGTGGTGGTGGACGTGGAGGTGGAGACGGAAAAGCTGAAAAAGATGCCGGAGAACTCCATCCAGACGCTTCACCTCAACATCGCGCCCGCCGCCGTTCCCGCCGTCCTGGCGGAGCAGAATGACGTTTCCGGACTGGCCGCGCAATAGTGATTATATTATGAGTGATTCTACAAACAACAAGGTGAACGGGCACATCATGAGCCTGCAGCAGTTGATCTCGGCCCCGCTGGTCGCGACGATTGATGCGGACGCGATGTCCACGGAACGCTACATGAAGCATTTCATGTCCCTGGCTTTTGAGTCCTACAATCCTGCGGACGGTTCCACAGGCGCGTTAAGGCTCATCAGCTTTAATTTTACGGACAGCGACGCTTCCGGCGGAGCGGAGAAGAAAGTAAGCGTGCCGCTCATCAGCCTGGTGACGCTGCCTCTGCTGCAAATCAAGCAGGCGGACTTTGACTTTGACATCAACATCATTGACGCGGTCGCCTCCGCTCCGGATGAACGCTTTTCCCTGAACAAGGGCGAGGTGGATTCCTCCGCCGGAAAGGGGCAGGATGACGGCCTGAACTTCCGCGCTTCCCTGGCGCCCCAGTCCGGGAGGGGTTCCTCCTCTTCCTCCCTGCAGGCGAACATGAAAATCCATGTCACCATGCAGCAGGCGGACATGCCTTCCGGCCTGTCCCAATTCCTCCAGCTGACCTCCAGGCCGCATTATGAAGACTCTTCCTCCCGGGAAAAAATAACTAATTGAAAGAACAAACATGGACCAGAAAACCACTTATTCCTACCAGCGCACTCCGGGGCTTGACTGCCCCAAATGCGGAGTGTATTTCCCCACAACCATTCCGGACCTGTTGTCCGGCGGCATTGAATGCCCCCACTGCGGGCTGAAGCTTTCCATTGACCGGAAAACTTCCGACCACGCCATGCAGGCCCTGGAAAAGTTCCAGGCCACCATTAACAAGCAACTTCCCGCCGCCTCCCTGTCATGAAGAGACTATTGATCATGCTGTCCGCCGTGCTCTGCATGGCTCTGCCCCCTCTTTCCCGGGCGGAGATGCAGCAGCGGGAACCGCGCCAGCTGGCCGCCGCGTGGCAGGAGGTGAAGAAGCAAATTTCAGGCGACGGCCAGTCCATCCGTGTGAGGGACGGCGCCAGGGCGCTTGAACTGCTGGAAGAGCTGGGCGTTTTCTCCGTTCCGGAGGATGGCGTGAAGCTGTCCCGCGGCAGCCTGACCATTACCGTCACGCGCGGGAAGAAGGAGGACCGGGTGTTTTATGTGCTGGCCGTCACGGAAGAGGACGGGACAAGGCGGGAAGTGAAGCTCGTTCCCTCCTCCTGATGACGCGGGAAGAATGCGTTCCTTCCGGGGGGAAGGTTATTCGCTCTCAAAATCCCACACGCGGCGGCGGGCGTTTTTCTTCGTCCGTCCGCCGTTGGCTTTGCGGAAGGGGTCAAAAAGCGGGTCCAGCCCGTTACCTTTCAGCAGCAGGCACTGTTCCATCAGGCGGCCAAGTTTTCCCTTGGGAAAGCCCTTGGCCTGGAACCACGCCAGGTATTCCTGGGGCACGTCCATCAGCGGGCACCCCTTGGGCGGGTACTTGGCCGGGCCGTACATGCCGAAGGGGACGTGGGTCTGGGCGATTTCCTCCACCAGTTTTCTCAAATCTTCCGCGTCCGGTATTTTGGGATCGTTCATGGGTTTTGCAGGATGAATTGTTGAAGGCTTTCCGCCAGCCGCGCCGGAGCTTCCAGGGGAAGGCGGTGGCCGGCGCGGGGAATGATGACGGCTTGTTCCCCCGCCGCCCGGCGGGCCAGGGCAGTGAATTTGGGATCACGCTCCCCGGCTATCCATAACTGGGGAACAGGGGACTGGTTCAGGAGCGGGGCCAGGTTTTTCTGGGCGCCCACGGACCAGTCGATGAAAGCGCGGGAGATGGATTTGCGCCACGGTTTCAGGGAAGAACGGTCCGGAGGCGGCGGGCCGCCTTCAAATACGCCCTGCGCGTCCCATTCCTTCAAAAAATCCTCCCATGGCGCGGAGAGGCACTTGACGGCCCATTCTGCGTCCTTCGCGCGCCGCGCCGCTTTTGCCGTTTCATCCTCCATGCCGGGATTGGCGCTGACGAATACGGCGCCTTTCCAGAGGGGGGGATGGGCCAGAACGGCCTGCATGGCCAGCCTGCCTCCCAGGGAATAACCGCAGAGCCAGGGGTGCTTGTCCTGGGCGGCTATTTCAGAGCACAGCACGCGCCCCATGTCCTTCAGGCTCTTGGGGCAGCATTCCAGGTACTTCCAGAGGTTCAGGGCGCGGGCTTCCACTCCCCCGGCGCGCAGGACTTCCATGACGGGTTTCCAGTCCGCCGGAGAGCCCAGGTTACCGTGCAGGAGCCAAAGCATGGTCGGCGCGCCTTCCTATTTCACGCCGTACCCGGCGAGTCCGTTCATAAACATCTGGACGGAAATCATGATGAGCACCATGCCCATCATACGTTCCAGGGCGATCGTCCCTTTTTCCCCCAGCAGGCGCAGGAACTTCTGCGCGATGAAAAGCACCAGTCCGGAGAGGAACCAGGCAGTCACGATGGCGCCGGCATAGGTCATCTGGGAAATGCTGTCCGGGCTCTGGGAGGCGTGCAGCATGATGATGGCCAGGGAGGAGGGGCCGGCCATCAGGGGCATGGCGATGGGAACGATGAAAGGTTCGTCCTGTCCGGTCGTGCGTCCGGCGGAAGAGAGCATGTCCTTGGCGGGAAAGACCATGCCCAGCGCCACGAGGAACAGCAGGATGCCCCCGGAAATATTCAGGGTGGACGGTTCCAGCCCCAGCAGGTCCAGCAGGAATTTCCCGGAGAAGAAGAACAGGAGCAGCAGGCTCAGGGCAAACACAAGCTCCCGCATCAGAATGGCCTTCTGCTGGGCGGGCGAATATTTCTTCAGCATTCCCTGAATCATCGGGGCCAGTCCCACGGGATCAATGACGATGAACAGGAGAATAACGGTGGAAAGGAAGTCCTGCATGGAGTAAGCCCGTTGTAAACGATACGGGCGTGCACGTCAAAGGGAACCGTCGGCAGCGGAAATTTTCCCCGTCCGGATGGCCGTTTTCTCCACCAGTTCCGGGGCCAGGTAGAAGGTTTGGAAACTCTGCCTTCCGTTCCGGATGGAGACTGGAAAGACCGGGAGAGGCACAGCCATGGCCGGAAGAGAAAAGGCTTTATAACAGTGGGGGCCGGGGCAGCGCGGCGTTCCTACGGTTCCGGTGTCCGGTGTTCCCGTTTGCGGAGAAAACCGGTTTTCAGGAAGGCGGATTCGGGACGGGGAGGAAAGAAATCCGGTTTGCCCGGCGAAGAGTTTCCGCTCCCTGGCCCGGGAACGAAGAATGCTTCCGTTTCCGGAGTTACAGAAGGAGGTCCTGGATGTTGTCCGAGGAGATGACGCCCGTTTCCGTGGAGGACAGCACGCAGAGAGCGTCCACCAGGTTTTCCTGGCCCAGAGCCAGGCCGGCTTCTTCCACCAGCACATCGTCAATGTTTAGGGTGGCGATGGAGAGGGGAGCCGTTTCCGGAGCAGAGGGTTCCATCAGGGCTGCAATGCCGATGACGGCAGCCACCAGGGCCGCCGCCGCGGCGCCCCAGATGCGGAAGGAGTTCCGCTTGAAGTGGTGGATGGATTCCGCCGGAACGGCGGTGGCGTGTTCTTCCCCGGCAATACGCATCATGACCCTGCGGGCAAAATCATCCCCCGGAGCAGGCTGGGAGGCATGGCCCAGAATCTGCCAGAGTTTTGTATCGTCCTGTTCGTTCATTGTGGTGTTTCTGCTGAGGTTTCCATGAATAAAAACACCGGAAAGCGGGTCCGGTTTCTTGGCGGCGTCATTTTTTCCGTTCCGCCGCCTGCCTGATGACGGGGGCCAGCACGGCGGCGATGCGCTCATAGCCGGCCGCGGAGGGATGCAGCCCGTCGCTGGAGAGTTTTTCCGGAACGTGTCCTGCGGCGTCCGCCATGACGCGGCCCGGTTCCGTGTACAGGAAGCCCTGTTCTGCGGCCAGACGGTTCAGGAGGAGATTGATGGCGGCAATGCGTTCCGCGGTATCTTTACGGGCACTGTTGCGCGGGTAGAAGCCCTGGAGGATGATGACGGCCTTTTTCAGCCTTCCGGTAATTTCCCCGCAGACGGCGCGGATGCCCTGGAGTATTTCCCCGTCCGTGTTTTCCGCGAGGTTGTTCGTGCCGAGGAGCACCACGCAGACGGCATCGTCCGCCGCTCCGTCCAGTTCGCCGTGGCGGAGCCGCCACAGGGCGTTTTCCACCCGGTCATAGCCGAAGCCCAGATTGACCGCCCTCATTCCCTCCGTGCACAGGCTCCAGGTTTCCGGAGATTTCTGGAGGATGTCCCGGTGCGGTTCGTCCACGGGAGGCCCTCCCCAGAAATGCGTGATGGAGTCTCCGATGAAGAGGAGGTCCGGATGCGTTTTCCTCACCGCGCGGCAAGCGGCTTCGTGCCGGGCCGCCCAGTCGTAAATCATGAAGTCCCTGTTCTGGGTGCAGGGAATCAGCGTGGAAGGAACGGGCTGGGCGGGAAGAGCTCCGGGCATGATGAAGGTTTCCGGGGCCGTCAGACCGCGCTTCCCCTGGAACAGGCGGAAGCGGATGCGCGTGCCGGGCGGGGCCTGCACCGGAGCCAGGTAGCGGCCCTGCGTGCAGAGCATGCGGGGGGAAGCCGCATTAACGTCCATCCGGATGACGGCTCCCGCAGGGGCGTTCACCATGGTGAGTTCCAGTTCTCCCGCGCCGTTCAGGGCGGCGCGGATGCCGGGGGTTGGAGATGGTTCTGTCATGAGACGTCGCGCATGTGCTGGCGCATCTGCCTGCGGCCGATGGAGTCCGGTCCCCGGCCGTCCTGCATGCAGTAGTTTACGGGACGGCTCTGGGAGGCGCCGTGCGGAGCGCCCAGGCGCTTGTCCGGTTCCGACGGCAGCAAACGCACCACTCTTTTGTTTTTCCAGACCAGCCAGAGCGCCACTACGGCCACCAGTGCGGAGGCGTGCAGGATGATGCCGGCCACATTGGCCAGGGCAAAGGACATCCAGGCCTTCATCATGGCGTGCAGATGGGATTCACGCGCTTCCTCCGGTTCCTGGATGGTGATGTTGGCTTCCGGGATGCTGGTGGGGTTGTCCGGGTCCAGCGCGGGCAGGGAAGGCTTGGGGGCGGAGGCCATGTCCGCCTCTGTCCTCCGCGCCAGGGAAATCATGGCTTCAACAAGCTCGTCCTGCGGGTTGGTGAACCGGGAGGCGTCCTGCTTTACCTGGTACAGGAGGTCCCGCCGCCCCGCATCCCCGAGCTGGGCGCTCAACTCCGGATTCAGCGCGATCTGGGCGCTTTTAATGTCCCCCATGTGGAAGTGGAGGAGCAGGTTCCGTTCCTTGTTTTTGAATATCTGGCGGGCGATTGTGGGGGCGTTGACGGAAGGGGGGACTTTCTGCCCGGCCGCGAAGATGCTGACGAACAGGTTGACGTTGTAACGGGATTTGATGAGCTTGATGAGTTCAATGACGTCATTGCTCTCCACTTCCGTGAGAAGCTTCTGGGGGTCGATCAGGCCCGTGGAGGTGCGGATGTAGTCCGGAAGGAAGTATTCGTTGACGTCCGTGAAATCCTCCGGAACAGGGTCCACAGCGGGGGAGTCTGCATTGGCGGAGGGTTCCGGGACGGAGGCGGAAGGGGCCACAGCCGCATCCACAGGGGGCAGAAGGGGTGCGTTGGCTTCCCACCAGGTGCCCTTCATCAGGGATTGCTGGTCACGGGCGTTCCATTTAAGGGCGGGGAATTCCTGCGCCGGGGCCACGCACATGGCCGCCGCCAGCATGAAGGGGAACAGCAGGAATCTCATAGGCCGCCTCCTTTCCGGTTTGCGGGGGGAGGGGGCGTCAACCCGTAGCGCATGGGGTGCCTGACCTTGGAGCGCGCCTTCCGGGCCACGAGCTGGACGGCGTCTTTCATGATGGAGCCCACGGCCTGGAGCAGCATGCTTTCCCGCAGGGGGATGCGGGCCTTCATGATGGATTTGTTGATCAGGTCCGGCTCTACGTAGGGATCCAGTTCATACCCCCACATGAAGCAGGCCGTGTCCGTCCGCACGTCCAGTACCAGAATCAGGAGCCACTGGGGGTCCAGCGGGCCCTGGTGGCTGGGGAAGCCGGCTTCGTCCACCGTCAGGTGGTTCATCATCCAGAAGCTGTGGGGAATGAGGGAAAAGGGCTCCAGGATGTTGGGGAAATAGACGGAAAGGAGGACGGGGGGAATGCGGCGCTCCAGTTTTTCCAGCAGGGCGTTCAGCTTTACGCGGTCCTGCTGCCGCAGGGCGCCGGCGTTGTCGCATACGCGGCGGTAGGGGATGGAGTCCCTGCCGTATTTCTTGTCCAGGTTTTCCAGGGAAAAGCCGCAGTGAGGGCACAATGATTCCGCCCCGCGGTGGAAATTATGTAAACACTTCGGACAAGTCGGCACGGGGAAAGTTTAAGCACGAAATTCGCTGCCGAAAAGGCTAATTGTCAGAAAGAAATCATGTATGTCTCAATCTTCCAGATTTTCTTTCGTCACTCGGTAAATGGCGGCGCACCTGGGGCAGGTGACTTCCAGCGCCTCTTCCCCCTGGAACAGGTCTTCCTCCCTTTCCTGAAGCGCCTTGAGCGTCGGCAGGATGCGGTCCAGCGTGCAGCCGCAGTAAAAGCGGAATCGGCGTGTTTCCAGCACTCGGGTATCTTCATCCTCTTCCAGATGGGCCATTTTTTCCCGGGTTAGGGAATTCAGCCATTCTTCATCCGCGTCCGGCTGGGCCGTCACCATGGTGTAGCATTCATCCGGCAGTTCAATGCAGCGCGCGTTTCTCTGTTCGCTCTGCTTGTAGAATTCCTCCACCCACCGGGCGGGGGAGGTTCCCGGAATGGGGACGACGGAGTACCGCGGTTCAAAGCCCTTGCGGAGCAGGGTGGAGTACAGCGTGTTTTCCTCAGGCTCCTTGATGTCCTGCGTGAAGATGCGCCCCACTACGGATTCCGTCAGGGAGGAGCCCGTAACGAACAGGTTGGCTACGGCGGGCGTTCTGAGGTTGACCGTCCAGGCGTGCTGTTCCGCCCAGGGCCGCGCGACCATGTAGAGGGTGAAGTAGGCCATCAGCTCTTTCAGCAGGCTGTCGTAGGGTTCCTCGTTACGCAGGCCGTACTGCATGAGATGAAGGTAGTAGTCCGTGAACAGGGGAGAGAATTTCGCCTTCAGCGCCAGGCAGTTGCGCCCACGGACAAAGATGGATTCAACCGTAACGAATTCTTCTACCAATTCTTCGCTCATATCATTCAAATTCGGCCCTTTCCGGTAGAAAATCAACCGTTCCTCCTGTCATTAGGGCCCGTCATGACAGGTAGGCGCCGCGGGGGCGGACTCCTTGCCCGGCATGGAAAAGGAGGAAAAGAGGCCAGCGGAGAAATGGGGGCGCAGGCCCGGCGGCAGCACGCAATACAGTCTTTACCATGCCTTTCCGCGCGTTTAACATGCACCCATGGCAACTGACAAGAATATCACCATCCACACTTCCAAGGGCGACATCAAGCTGACGGTATTCGCTTCCAAGACGCCCGTGACGGCGGCTTCCTTTCTGAACCTGGCTTCCAGGGGCTTCTATGACGGCCTCAAGTTCCACCGCGTGATTCCGAATTTCATGATCCAGGGCGGCGACCCCACCGGCACGGGCATGGGAGGCCCCGGCTACCGTTTTGAGGACGAGTGCCGCCCGGACCTCAAGCATGACGGCCCCGGCGTGCTTTCCATGGCGAACGCGGGCCCCGGCACCAACGGTTCCCAGTTCTTCATCACGCATGTACCTACCGACTGGCTGAACGGCAAGCACACCGTCTTCGGCAAGGTGACGGAAGGCCAGGACGTGGTGGATTCCATCGGGCAGGGGGATACCATTTCCGGTATCACGATTGAAGATGGCGCGGACGATCTGTTCACGGAGCAGGCCGACCGCATCGCCGCGTGGAACAAGGTTCTGGACAAATAAGCTTATCCGGCTTTTCCTGGCGGCGGAACAGGCGATGCAACGCCGCGTTCCGCCGCCTTCCTCTCTCTACTCCTTCGGTACATGGTTCTGGCCGTTCAAAATCTGCGCGTGCAGTACGGCGCGCGCGTCCTGTTCAATGATCTTTCCTTCACGGTGGAGGATGGGGAAAGAATTGCCCTGGCGGGGCATAACGGCGCGGGCAAGTCCACGCTGATGAAGTGCATGGCCGGCCTGAATGAGCCGGATTCCGGCTCCATCATCAAGTCCAGGCACTCCCAGGTGGGCTATCTGCCCCAGGAGGGCATCCATGTCCGCGGGCGCAGGCTGATTGACGAGGCCATGTCCGCCTTTGCGGACCTGATGGACCTCCAGGAGCGCATTGACGCCCTGACGCAGGAGATGGAGAAACTGGACCCCCGTTCCGCCGCCTATTCCGAAGTGCTCAACGAGATCGGGGAACTGGAGCTGGTGCTGCACGCCCATGATTCCGCCCGGCTGCGCCCCCGCACGGAGTCCATCCTGCGCGGCCTGGGGTTCAAGGACCGGGACTTTGACCGGGACTGCGGGGAATTTTCCGGCGGCTGGCAGATGCGCATTGCGCTGGCCAAGCTGCTGCTCCGGGAACCGGAAGTGCTGCTGCTGGACGAACCCACGAACCACCTGGACATTCAGTCCCAGCGGTGGATGGAACAGTACCTGCGCACCTACCGGGGGGCCATCATCCTCATTTCCCACGATGTCGCGCTGCTGGATTCCCTGGTTTCCCGCACGATTGCCTTTTACCACGGGCGCGCGGAGGAGTACGCGGGCAATTTTTCCTATTTCCTGAAGGAAAGCGTGCTGCGGAAGGAGATTCTGCTGCGCCAGAAAAAGGCCCAGGAACGGGAAATCGCCAAGACGAAGGAGTTCATCGACCGGTTCCGCTACAAGGCTACCAAGGCCTCCCTGGTGCAGTCCCGCATCAAGCAGTTGGAGAAGGTGGAGCTGATTGAGGTGGAGGAGGATGACGCCGTGATGAATTTTCATTTTCCCACCCCGCCCGCCGGCGCGCATTCCGTGGTCAGGCTGGAAAAGGTTTCCAAGCGGTACGGCTCCATTTCCGTCTTTGAGGATGTGGATTTTGAAATCGTGAAGGGGGACCGCATCGCCATTGTGGGGGTGAACGGAGCGGGCAAGTCCACGTTTTCCCGCCTCATTTCCGGCGGGGAGGAGCCCAGCTCCGGGAGCGTGACGATGGGGCGCCACACGCAGATCGCTTTTTTCTCCCAGACGCATGCCGATGACCTGGACCCGGAAAAGACCGTCCTGGAATGCGTGGAGGCGGCCGCTACGCGGGAATCCGCGCCCATGGTGCGGAACCTGCTGGGCTGCTTCCTGTTCCGGGGGGACGACGTGCACAAGCGCGTGGGCGTGCTCTCCGGGGGGGAACGCTCCCGCGTGGCGCTGGTGTGCATGCTGCTGCATCCGGCCAATTTCCTGATTCTGGACGAGCCGACGAACCACCTGGACATCCAGTCCCAGCAGGTGCTTCAGCAGGCGCTGTCCGAATATCCGGGTTCCTACTGCATCGTTTCCCACAACCGCAGCTTCCTGGACCCCATTGTGACGAAGGTGCTGGAATTCGTGCCGGGAGAGAAACCGCGCGTTTACATAGGCAACGTTTCCGATTATCTGGAGAAGGTGGAGCGGGACCAGGCTCTGGCTTCCTCCGCTGCGTCTGCCGTCTCCGGAGCGGCTGACCCGGGAACCGGGGCGGACCGCAAGGCGCGCAGGCGCATGGAGGCGGAAATCCGCCAGAAAAAGGCGCGCCTGCTCCGTCCCCTCCAGGAAAAACTGGAACAGTTGGAAGCGGAGATAGCGCGTCTGGAAACGGAAAAGACGGAGATCGCCTCCCAGTTGGAACGTCCGGAGGTGGCGGCTGATACGGAGGCCGTCATGGAGCTCACCACCCGGTTCCAGCAGGCGGACCGCCAGTTGGAAACCTGTTTTACGCAGTGGGCCGATCTTTCAGAAAAGATTGAAGAGACGGAAGCCCGTATTGAAGAAGAGGCGGAAAGAAATGTTTCCGGAAATTGAGCGGATTTTTATTTAAAAAAACAGGACCGTTTCCCGGTGGGGGACGGTCCTGTTTTGGTAAAGGAATAAAGCAGAGATTAAATGATGCTCCCGCTTATACGCGGCGACGCAGGAGCAGGGCGGCCAGTCCGAGCAGTCCGAGGGAGGCTGTGGCCGGTTCCGGCACTGCGTCCCCGTGGAGGGCCAGTTGGGAAAGCCCCAGGAAGGTGCCCCCGGTGTTGGGTGCCTTGGCGTTCACGGTGAGGGTAAAGGTTTCTCCCGCCTTGACCGTGACCGGGGTATTGAAGGAGGCTTGCTGGATGTCCGCTGTCGGCGTGCCGTTCTTGTCGGCCTGGACGCGTTCGAAGCTCAGATCAGCCGTGGCGGAGGAATCTCCGGCGGCCAGCGTGACAGTAGCGGTTCCCGTTTTGGAATCCGTGTTTCCGTGCCGTGTTCCGGTACCGGTGACGAATTGGAAGCCCAGGTTCAGGGAAGAGATGATGATATCCTGCGTAGCCGTGAAGGAAAAGGTGACGGTCCATCCGGCGTTGTTATTCTGCATTTGGACATTGGGGACAAGGAGGTCCGCGGCCAAATTGCCGGAAAGGGATGTGGAAGGATTGGTGAGCGAGACGGAAGCGCCGTCCAGAAAGTCACTGTCCACATTGATGGCGGTCTGGCGGAACTGGGTTTCATACAATGTCGTTGCCGCCTGTACCCCGGAAATGCACAGTAAAAAAGCTGGGATGGAAAGGAGCTTTTTCATGCACGCCATGCTAGCGGATTAGATATCCGGTAACGGGGAAGGGAAAATGGAAGTGAATGATGGAACACATCCTCAATGATTCATGAATACGGAACTTCATTGCATCTTGAACGTATTTCTGATTATTCCCCTTTTCCCGCGGTGAAACTCGTTTTTTTTCAAAAAATTTTGTTGTCTGCGGATATCTAATCCGCTAACAGACATCCTGCCACGGTATAATAGAATGAATGTTTGCCTGAAACGGAAGATAACAGGCGCATGGCATGCCTGTTATCCTGGCGAATGAATCAGAAGCATGAAAAAGAACAACCATGCTCTGGGGGCGGAAAGCGTTGCAACGCCGGAGGCATTCCGTCCGGGAATGTTCGCCAGCCGTTTTTCTTCCCGGAAAAAACAGCATGATTCCGGAAAGCAGGGGGAATCAGCCTTTTTGCAGGACGGGCTTTTCTCCCTTTTCTCTGACGCTCTTCCGCGTTTTTTTCCTGTACTCGGAAATCGTGACGCCGCAGAGGGTCAGGAGAATCCCCGTCAGGGATATCCAGGTCAGGCGTTCCCCCAGGATGATGGCGGAGGCCACTACGGCCACGACCGGAACCATGTAAATGTACACGCTGGATTTGACGGCTCCCAGGATTTCCACCACGCGGTTCCAGGAGAGGAAGCACAGGGCGGAGGCAAACAGGCCCAGGTACAGCAGATTGAGGGCGTTGACGGGCTTCACCATCAGATGCCAGTCCATGTTCACCGGAAGAACGAACAGGGCCGGAATCATCAGCACGATGCCGTAAAAGAAGATGCGGCGCGTGCAGATGATCATGTTGGACGTGTTGACGCCGATTTTTTTCATCAGGATGGAATAGACCGCCCAGACGAAGGCCGCGCCCAGCGCCAGCACGTCCCCCGCCGGGTTCAGTTCCAGCACGAAGGCGCCGTTCGCCATGATGAGGAAGATGCCTGTGAAGGCGGCGGCGAAGCCCAGGAAGAAGCGGCGGGAGAAGCCCTCCCCTTTCAGCAGGAAGTGGGCCAGAAGAGCCGTGAAGAAAGGCACCACGGCCACGATGATGCCCACATTGGAGGCGAAGGTGTACGTCAGGGCGATGTTTTCCAGCAGGAAGTACAGGGTGACGCCGGTGAGGCCCGCTCCCGCGAACAGGAGTTCCTTTTTCCAGCCGGAGAGCGGAAGCAGGCGCGGCCTCAGGCACCAGAGGAAGGCGTACCCGATCACGAAGCGGGTGAAGAGCACCGTGACGGGGGTAAAGTCCCGGAGAAGCACCTTGGTGGACACGAAGGTGGTCCCCCAGATCAGGATGGTCATCAGGGCGGCGGCATGGCCCAGCGTGCGTTGGCGGGAGTTCATCGGGTTGTAGGTAGTTGGGGGGCGCGGGCGGCTTCCAGCGTAAGGCCTACGATTTCCGCCGGTTCCGCGCTCCTGTTCCAGACGGCATGACGGACGCCGCCGGGCACGAGCAGGGATTCATGCTCACGGACCGTTTTTTCCTCTTCGTCAAGCAGGATAACGACCGTTCCGCGGGTGACGATGAATAAATGGGCGTGGGCGTGGCGGTGCGGGGAAAGAGGGCCGCCGCCTCCGGGTTCCATGTTGGCGAAGGCTCCGTCCTTCAGGGTTCCCTGCGCATCCGTGAACAGGCTCCTGGCCGTGAAGCCCGTGTGGTTGGGGATAGGGGAGAAAGCGTCCATGCCGTTCAGTTGCGCGCCAGGTCGTACCCGTCCTTGCGGTCCTTGATGGTCCAGCCCAGCGCCGTTACTTCCGCCCGCAGGCGGTCGGCTTCCGCCCAGTCCCGGTTCTGCCTGGCCTGCCAGCGCTGTTCCGCCAGGGTGCGCACGTCCTCCGGCGCTTCCGCCTGTTCCTCTTCCGGCAGAAGAATGCCGAAAGCGGCCAGAATGAAGTGGAAGGCGTTCCGCATGCGGCGCGCTTTCTCCGGAGTCAGGGAGGGAACATCCGCCTTCCTGATGGCGCTGAAGACGTGGCCCAGGGCTTCCGGAGTGTTCAGGTCATCATTCAGGCTGTCCCAGGCCGGCTGGAAGATGCCCGGTTCCGGGGGGGCGGCGCAGAATTCCTCATAGGACGGAACGGAGTCCGTTCCGGAGGCGTTCCGGAGCTGCGCGTCGAATTTGGACAGGCGGTTCAGCGCGGCTTTGGCGTCCTCCAGGGAGGAAAGGGTGAAGTTCAGCGGGCGGCGGTAATAGCCCCCCGCCAGCACGTACCGGACGGCTGACGGCTTGTGGCCCAATTTGTCCAGGTCCGCCAGGGTGTACATGTTGCCCAGGGATTTGGACATCTTGCCGCCGTCCACCAGCAGGTGCGTGATATGGAACCACAGGCGCGCAAAACCGCCGCCGCAGGCGCAGCGGGACTGGGCAACCTCGTTTTCATGGTGCGGGAACACCAGGTCCACGCCGCCGGAGTGGAGATCGAAGTCATTGCCGAAGTATTTGTGGATCATGGCGGAGCATTCCAGGTGCCAGCCGGGGCGGCCTTCCCCCCAGGGGGAGGGCCAGAAGTTGTCCCCGTCTTCAGGGCGGCGGCTTTTCCACAGGACGAAGTCCGCCACGGAATCCTTTTCATATTCGTCCGCGTTGGACCGGGCATTGGCGGTTTTGCCCAGATCCAGTTCCCGTTCATTCAGGTGGGAAAGCTTTCCGTATTCCGGGAAGGAGGAAATCCTGAAGTACACGGAACCGTCTTCAGAGACATAGGCGTGGCCTTTTTCCACCAGAGCCTGGACCATCCGTATCTGTTCGGGAATGTGGCCTACGGCGGAGGGTTCCACGTGGGGTGGAAGGCAGTTGAGGGCGGTGCAGTCCCGGTGGAACAGGTCCGCCCAGCCGGCGGTGAATTCCGCCAGGGATACTCCGGCTTTTTGGGAATCCCGGATGGTCTTGTCATCCACGTCCGTCAGGTTGCGGACGTGCATGGTGGGGGTTCCGCCCAGCTCCAGAACGCGGCGGAAAATATCCTGCATCACGAAGGTCCGGAAGTTGCCGATGTGGGCGGGGCCGTACACCGTGGGTCCGCAGCAGTAGAAACGCAGCGTTTTTCCGTCCATGGGGGAAATGTCCTGTGCCGTTCTGGTGCGGGTATCGTAAAGGTGTAACATGGCGGAACGATTAGAAGGGAAGAGGGCCCTCCGGTCAAGCGGGAAAAGAAGGCCGGGGACCTGCGGCTGCGCGCGTCCCCGGCCTTGAAGGAATCAGATGGTGGCGAGAGGCTGGAAAAGGTTATTTGCCCGCGTCCTGCTGGCCCTTCTTATAGTTCGCGTTGATGCGGTCTATTTCTTCCTGGGTGATGGAGGATTCCCGGTAGGGCTTGTTTTCCACCGTGCGTTCCAGGGTGTAGCCGAAGCGCTTCTGGAAGCGCTTCTTATGGGTTTCCATCTTCTTTTCAAAGTCTTCCAGGCTGGGGCGGTCCTTATGGCTGCCCCAGGCGGTTTCAGAGACCGCCATGGCGCGCGGATAGGTCATGTACATCAGCAGTTCCCCGGAGGGAATCCATTCCGCCCACATGCAGAGGTTGATGCCCTTGATGTGCTTGACGTCGTTCTTGTCACGCCCGTTGCGGGGGTCGAAGTTGTAGCAGTCTTTCAGCAGGATGGGGCCGCCGCCGGGCCGGGCGCGCACGTCGTCCGCCGGGAATTTCATCTGGGTGCGGGCCAGGTAGTACTTGTACTGGGGAGTGACGATGAGGTCGATGCCCTGTTCCTTGGTCTTGTCAATGCAGCGGGGGAATTCTCCCGGCAGCCAGGACATGACGGTTTCCCCCTTGTGGTAGTAGCCTTTGTTGATGTCGTACCACAGGATGGGCTTTTTCTTGTTCTTGGCAAGCATGGCTCCAAGGCTCTTCGTGAAGTCGCTCATCTGGGCTTCCACGTCGTCCCCCTGGCCCTTCTTGGCGCGCGCGGCCTGGCAGTCCGGGCACTTCTTCCAGTCGCCCATGGGGCATTCGTCCCCGCCGATGTGGACGTACGAGAAGGGGAATATCTGGTTGACGGTGTCAAAGGTGTCCTTGAGGAATTTCTTGGTGCCCGGTTTCTGCGGGCAGATCAGCTTGGAGGAAACGCCGCCGTGCGTCCATACCTGGGCCCGTTTGGTGTTGCAGCAGAATTCGGGGTAGGATGCGGCCAGGGCCATGTTGTGGCCCGGCATTTCCACTTCCGGCAGCACCTGGATGCCGCGCGCCTTGCAGTAGGCCACCAGGTCCTGGAGTTCCTTCTTGGAGTACATGCCTTCATTGGCCAGCAGGGAGTTGTTCTGGCCTTCCGGAGCGGAAGGGCGGACCGCTCCAATCGTGCGGAGCTTGTCGTAGCCCGGCACGGGGAGGCGCCAGCCCTGGTCTTCCGTCAGGTGGAGGTGCAGGACGTTGTACTTGTAGTAGTGCATGGCGTCCACGAAGTTGTAGAGCTCCTTCATCGGGTAGTGGTAGCGGCCCACGTCCACCATCATGCCGCGCCAGCCAAAGTCCGGGGAGTCCTGGATGCTGCCGCAGGGGAGGCCCTCCGGCGTGTCCGAGAGCTGGTCCTGAAGCTGGAGAAGGGTAGCCATGGCCATGGCTTTTCCGTTGGGCGTGCTGTAGCGGAGCTCCACGCCGCCGGGCATCAGCTTCATGGTGTAGCCCTCGTTTCCCAGCCCGGCGACCTTCTGTTCGTTCAGGATTTTGAGGTTTTTGGTGGTGCCGGAGGCCGCCGTCACTTTGACGGGTTCCGGAATGATGTTGTAGGGATTGGTTCCGGCCCAGCAGAGGGAGCCCAGGAACGCGGCCGCTAGCATTAATGCTTTCATGTGATGATGTTTGGTGATGGTTGTTGTTTGGGAGGATGTACGGATTCCGTTCCGCCGCCGTCCGGGTTGGACCCGGAAAGCGTTCTTTCAAAAGAAACCGGGGCGTGGAAGTTCTCAGTCTTTGGCGGGTGCGCAGTCCCACTGCGGCTTGACGGCCAGCTTGCCCGTGGCTCCCGGGAAGCCTTCCGGCACCTGGCAGTCCTTGCGGAGCTTGCCGTACAGTTCCTTCAGCTCCTTCACGGTTTCCGCATATTCCGGTTTGTTGATAACGTTGTGCATCTGGGCCGGATCCTTCTCGTTGTCAAAGAGCATCCATTCGTCACTGGTCCAGAGGTAGGACAGCGTGTAGCGGTCCGTCCGCAGGCCGTCGTGCCGAGGGGCATTGTGCTCGCCCGGGTTTTCATAGAAGGCGTAATAGAGGGGACGGTCCCTGAAGTCCTGGTGTTCCCCGGTCTTGAACAGCGGAGCGAGGCTGCGGCCCTGGAAGGTGTTCATGTTTTCCGGAGTGGCCGCACCGGCCACTTCACAGAAGGTGGGGGCGTAATCCAGCTCCTGCACCATGGCGGCGGAACGCACGCCGGGCTTGATATGGCCGGGCCATTTCATGATAAGGGGCATGCGGAAGGATTCCTCAAAAATCCAGCGCTTGTCGTACAGGCCGTGTTCGCCCATGTAGAAGCCCTGGTCTCCGCAGTAGAGGACCAGCGTATTCTTATCCAGTCCGTTCTGCTTCAGGTAATCCATGATCTGGCCGATGCTTTCGTCTACGGAAAGCACGGTGCCCAGGTAGTCCTCCATGTAATGGCGCCAGCGGCGCAGCAGGATGTCGCGCTGGGTCTTGATTTTTCCGCTTTTAATATCCTTCACGAGCTGGACGGTGCGGGCCTTGTGGTAATTGTACCAGGCTTCCTTCTGCTGCGGGTCCATGCGCACCCATTCCGGCATTTCCCAGTCGTACTGGGTATGCAGGGTCTTGGATTCCGGGCAGGAGAGCATTTTCTGGATGTCTTCCGGCACCACGTCCTTGATCAGGTGTTCGTCAGACCAGACGTTGAAATGGTTGAGCAGGGTCTGTTCCGTCATTTTCAGGAATTCCGGGCGGTCTGCAAAGTCGTCTTCCAGGTTGGCGGGCGGGTCAATGGAGTCCGCATACTGCTTGGCTCGGCCCAGGTTCTGGATGGAGGGGCACCAGCAGCGGTGCGGAGCCTTGTGGCCCACAACGAGCATGAAGGGCTTGTCCTTGTCCCGCTGGTCAAGCCATTTGAGGCTTTTCTGCGTGACCAGCTCCGTGGCATAGCCGGGTTCCGTTTTCACCACGCGCTTTCCGTCCTTGCCGGGGGTGATGAAGTCCGGGTTGAAGTAGTTGCCCTGGCCGGGGAAGATTTCCCAGTAGTCGAACCCGGTTGGGTTGGACTCATACTTGGAGGTGTCTCCCTTGGCGCCCGGCGGGATGGCTTCCAGGTGCCACTTGCCGACAATGGCGGTCTGGTAGCCGGCCTTCTGGAGCATTTTCGGGAAGGTGGGCTGGGAGCCGTCAAAGGGAGCCGCGTGTTCATTGAACAGATAGCCGTTCATGTGGGAATGGCGCCCTGTGTAAATGCAGGCGCGCGACGGTCCGCACAGGGAGTTGGCGCAGTAGCTCCGGTCAAAGACCATGCCTTCGTCCGCCAGCTTGCGGAAGTTCGGATAGGGCATGGGAGAATCCTTGTCACAGGTTCCCAGGGTCTGGTAGGAGTGGTCATCAGTAACAATAACCAGGATATTGGGGCGCTGGTCCGGAGCCTGCTTCTGCGGCTGGGCCGCGGAAGCTGGCAGGGAACAGGCCGCAAGCATCAATGCGGTGACGGCATGGCGGTTCATCGTTGGAATTATGAATTAAACAGGTGAATGGTTGAACAGGGGCGGCAGGATTTGTCCGGAAGAACATTGCTGCCAGTATGGAAAAAGACCACATCCCCGAAAGAAAGAACTGACAAAAGAGAGTTTTAGGAAAAATAAAACATCAGTTTTATATTTCAATATAAAAATGGAGGGAACGCCGGAACGCATGAAGATGGGCCCTTCCGCCGGGCTGTCAGCGGAAGGCGTAGCCCGGTCTGAATGAAGGAGATGGCGGCGAATTCCTGCGGGGGGGCCTCCAGCCAAGGGCGTGCCGTGTTATGAAAAAAAACCGCCGGATCAGGCGCCGCGCGGGCCGGGCCGCTCGTTCCGTCCCTTGTTTTCATGGGCTTCTTTCTGCTCCAGAAGCCATTTCCTGTCTTCAAGGCTGAGTCTTTTCAGGGACGTCCTGCTCTGGTGGCCGTCCAGTTCCTGGAGCCAGAGGGTCTGGTTTTTCTCCGAGTAGCGGGAAAGCTTGGCGAAGACGGTGTTTCCATTGACGCCCGTCCAGACGCGATAGCCTTTGGGAGTCAGCGTTTTCTTGAATTCTTCATATTGCTGGCCGGCCAGCTTGACGCTATTCTTGATCTGGTCGAAATAAAGGGCGTTTTGTCCGGTGTAATAGCCGCGCAGCGTGTCCACCTTGGTGCCGTCCGGAGACATGACCAGAAGCACGGGGGTACCTCTCACGCCAAACAGGGAAGGGGCCTTCTGCACATACTCCAGCATTTTCTTGCGCTTCTTATAAACCGGTTCGCTCTCGAACTTTTCCGCCTGGTCGTAACAGACGCGGACGACATTCTTTTTCGCCCAGTCTTCAAATTCCTTCGTATGGAGAAGTTCCGCCGCCAATTTCTTGCTGGGAGGGCTGCCCGCGGAATGGTGGAACCAGATCAGGATGGGCTTTCCACTGCTCTGGGCTTCCCGGAGGGCGGAGGAATAGCTCTGGATCCACCGCTGGTTTTCCTTGCGCTGGGCGAATGCCTCCTCAAGTCCGGGGATGGGGGCGTCCGGGTCGTGGGCGTCCGTGTAGTAAACGGCGCCGCTGTCCGCCTTCCTCATTTCCTCCTGCGTGGTGGCGGTGAGCTGGTGGGCCTGCTGCTGGCCCGGCGTGGTGCCCAGCAGTCCCGTCGGCACATTGGCGATGGAATTGGCCATGTTGTCCTGCATGTATTCCGAAAGACTCTTTTTCACTTTCGGTTTTCCCGGTTCCGGAGAGGTCCCCACGCAGGAGCAAAGGGCGGCAGAGGCAAACAGAAGCATGGATAGCCTGGGCAGACTCATGCCCGATCTGATAACATAACCGGGGCCTCTTCGCAACCGGGAATTGATGACCCCTGCCGCAAGTTCCGGAGGCGGTTTTTGCCGCTCTGCCGTTCCTTGGCAACCGCGCCCGGTTTCCCGGCTTTCTTTTCAGGAAAGGCCGGGGCGAATGGGCTGCCGGGATCAGTCCCCCGTTTTCAGCACCTTGATGAACGCTTCCTGCGGGATGTTGATTTTCCCGATGGCTTTCATGCGCTTTTTGCCTTCTTTCTGCTTTTCCAGAAGCTTGCGCTTGCGGGTGACGTCACCGCCGTAGCATTTGGCCGTCACGTCCTTGCGCATGGGGGAGATACTTTCACGTGCAATGATCTTGCCGCCGATGCAGGCCTGGATGGCGACGGTGAAGAGCTGGCGGGGGATGACGTTTTTCAGGCGTTCCGCCAGTTCCCGTCCGCGGGAGGCGGCCTTGTCCTGGTGGACAATCATGGAGAAGGCGTCCACCGGTTCCCCGGCGATGAGCATGTCCATCTTGATGAGCTTGGCGGCCTGGTAGCCGGCGTATTCGTAGTCCATGGAGCCGTAGCCGCGGGTCATGGATTTGAGCTTGTCGTTGAAATCCACCAGGATTTCCGCCAGCGGCACGGTGCAGGTGAGCATAACGCGCGTGTCGTCAATCGTTTCCGTGTTGGTCACGCTGCCGCGCTTTTCCAGGACAAGCTGCATGATGTCCCCGATGTATTCCCCGGGCAGCATGATGAACACCTTGACGATGGGTTCCCGGATTTCCTGAATTTCCTGCGGTTCCGGGAGCAGGCTGGGATTGTCCACGTTCGTTTCCTCCCCGTTGGTCTTGGTGACCTCGTAAATCACGGAGGGATAGGTGGAGATGATGTCCATGTTGAATTCCCGGCGCAGGCGCTCCTGGATGATTTCCATGTGGAGCAGGCCCAGGAAGCCGCAGCGGAACCCGAAGCCCAGGGCCACGGAGGATTCCGCCTGGAAGGAGAAGGCGGCGTCATTGATTTGGAGCTTGGCCATGGCGGCCTTCAGGGCTTCAAAGTCGGAGGAATCCACCGGGTAAATGCCGGAGAAGACCATGGGGCGGATTTCCTTGAAGCCGGGCAGGGGGGACGGGCACGGGCGCGTGTAGTCCGTGTAGGTGTCACCGATCTTGACGTCCGCCGCGGATTTCATGTTGGCGATGATATAGCCCACATCGCCGGCTTCCAGGGAGTCCGTCCGGGTCATCTTGGGGGTGAAGATGCCTACTTCCTTCACTTCATACACTTCATCCGTAGCAAAGAGTTTCACCTTCATGCCGCGCTGCACGCTGCCGGAGATGACGCGCACATAGGAGACCACGCCGCGGTAGGCGTCATAAACGGAGTCAAACACCAGGGCGCGCAGGAGGCCGTCTTTTTCCGTTTCAGGCGGGGGGATGCGCTGGACGACAGCTTCCAGGATGTCGTCAATGCCGATGCCCATCTTGGCGGAAGCGTGGATGGCTTCCTCATGGGGGATGCAGACGATGTCCTCCAGCTGGCGGTATACGTTGGGAAGGTTGGCGCTGGGAAGGTCGATCTTGTTGATGACGGGGATGATGGCCAGATTCAGGTCCATCGCCAGGTGCATGTTGGCGAGCGTCTGGGCTTCCACGCCCTGGGCCGCATCCACGATGAGCAGAGCGCCCTCGCAGGCCGCCAGGGAACGGGACACTTCATAGGAGAAGTCCACATGGCCGGGTGTATCCAGCAGGTTGAGCTTGTAGGTTTTTCCGTCCTTGGCCTTGTAAAAGATGGTCACGGGATGGGACTTGATGGTGATGCCCTTTTCCCGTTCCAGGTCCATGGCGTCCAGAAGCTGATCCTGCTTTTCCCGTTCGGAAATGGTATTCGTCTTTTCCAGCAACCGGTCGGAAAGGGTGGTCTTTCCGTGGTCGATGTGAGCGATGATGGAGAAATTGCGAGTCAGTTCAATGGACATGGTGGTCTCTACCCTTCTAACGTGAGTGCCCTGTGCGCGGGGAGGGTAACACAGCCCATGCGGCGGTCAAGACCGGAGCATGACTGCCGCCTGTTCCCTGCCGGAGCATCGCGCCGCTCCGGCTTCATCCGTTCCGGAAAAACCGTCATTCATGACGGGGCGGAACCGGGAGATTGAACATGAAGGGGAAGGGAAGGCTCTTAACTGGTGCAGGCACGCGAGACCTTCTCCGTGCAATCATTTTTACTTAGCCAGCATATGAAATCCTTTTTAGCCGCCATTCTGAGTTTATTCGTTCCCGGCCTCGGGCAGTTGTACAAGGGGCACTTCGTCCAAGCCATCATCTGGTTCCTGGTGGTGGGTGCGGCCTACGGTCTCCTGTACTGGTTCATCTTCGCCCTTGTTCCGATTGTCCTGCATATCATCTGCATTCTGCAGGCATACTTCATGGACAACGAATGAGCCTGTCCGGACAGGAAGCTTAACGCCTCCTTACCGGAATGCGGAGAATGGTCTTCAAGCGTTCCGGAGGCGTTTTCCGGGGATCGGACAGGTAAATCTCATGATGGGTTCGTAAGCCTTCCATGTCCGGAAGAAGCGTCTCCTGTTCCATGAAAGAGCGCATGCGGGCCAGCGTGGCCGGTTCATCGTCATAAGGGCCCGTGTGAAGGCACTGCACGCAAAGACCTTCCCGGAAGGAGTCCAGGCGGCCGGCCTCCGTATCAAGGTGAGGTTTTTTCATGGCGACCTGCTCCTGCGCATACGCCAGGGTTTCCTGCGTGACGAAGCCGGGCTGCCGGATCATGGATATCCAGCGGAAATCCTTTTTGCTGACGGGCGCCTCTGCTTCGCTGCCCCACCACAGGCCTTCCAGTGGGGGCACGACGTATTCCCGGTAGCCGGGGACGGGGAAAGTTCTCTTCTTGCCTCCCATGCGAACGGCATAGGATAACGCATAAAGCAATTCCACGGCGTGCTGGTAGGCTCCTTCCGGCTCATTGGGGTCTCCCTCCCCGTCCACCATGAAAAAGTTCATTTCCGGGACGTCCGCCAGCACGGGGTGTGCAGGAGGGAGGTAGAAGCGTTTTTCTTCTTTTTTAAAATCCAGAGGGGACATGGGCGCAGCCTATCAGGAAAGGGGGAAACGCGCACGAATAAAAAGGCTGTTCCTCCCGGAGGAGAAGCAGCCTTTTTTGAGAAGAATGAAGAATGCGTCAGGCTCTGCGGCGGCGCATCATCAGCGCAGCCAGTCCGAACAGGCCCAGGGAGGCGGCAGCCGGTTCCGGAACGACAGCCAGCGTGCCTTCCAGGGAAATGTCCGTGACGGTGGCATTGTTTCCGTTAGTACCTCCCGAACTTCCTAAAACGGCGTATACTTTACCGGTTCCATTTGCTTTCAGGGCGGACATCTGTTCATCCGTCAGGTTATAGGAAACGTTCCAGACGGAGCCGTTGTTGCCCCGGCTTTCCTTGCAAAGATTCACGAATTCACCGTCAGCGGTTTCATACCAGAGGGAATAGGTAAACGTGGGGCCGGTACCCGGAGGCGTAAGGGAGAAGCTGAAGGTCAGCCCTTCATAGGCCTGGATGTTTTCAATGGTCATTTTCAAGCCGGCGCAGACGCCTGCCGTGCCGTTCATGTTGGGCAGGGTGATGGTCTGGTTTGCCGTGTTGACGGAGGCTTGCCCCCACTTCATGTCGCCATTGCCGGTGGTGGTGTACCATCCGTCGGCCCGTCCGGCAGGCCCCAGCCAGTTCTTGACGTCGGCAGCGGTAATGCCGTTTCCGGCAAGGCGTCCGGCGGAGTTGTATCCCTGGCCCGTGATGCTTGCAATGTCGGGCATCAGTTCAACGGTAGCCGCCGATGCGGTAGCCGCCAATCCCGCCAGCCCAAGACAAATGATACATAGTGTTTTCTTCATATCCTTTTGCAGTGTTAAACGATGTTTACAATTGCGGATTAGCAATCCGTTATGAATGAAAAACGGGGGATGTATTTCTGCCGCCGCAGGGAGCACTGCATGACTATGTGGCAATTAAAATACAGGCGTCCGTCAGGATGCGCTGGCTTTCAGAGGATAAAGTTCACCGCCGCTCAGTTTTATGCTTAGCAGCCGCAGAAGCCAGCGGCGCTCTGTGTAGGCGCCAGTCGATTCAGGAAAGTGTCGGGCCCTAGGGAAACGGCTTTCAATAATTACAGCACTGTTCAACGCAAATTCCTTGTCCTTAGAATTGGAACTTGACTCCGGATTGCTAATCCGGTGAAGCTCTTCTTTTTGTATAGATAAAAACGCAAGATATTCTCTGTGAAAATCTTGCATGTTTTAATATTTCACAATAACCGCTTTTTTTCTAAAAAAGGAGAGCTTTTATCAGATTCGGCATTCATCTTCCGGACGGCGTGTCCCTGCCTATCTCCCCATGGCAAGAGGGCGGGCTCCGCTGTTTCTTGCCACAAAAGGCGGCTTGTGATGGAGCAGCGGTTTTCCGGTTCCTGCCGGAGCGGGAAGTGGCGGGAAGTGGCGGGAAGCGTCACATTCCATGTGGGCAGGAAGGGGAGTACCGGCATAAAGCTGAAAGGCGGGACCGGAGGCATTGAGTCCCTGTCCGGCATCCTTCCCATCCGGGCATAAAAAATGCGGGGCCTTCCGGATGAAGGCCCCGCAGGTTGAGGTGTTATCTTGGGAACGGCTTAGCGTTCGTTGTCGAAGTTGATGGTATCGTTCAATACGTCTTCGGCAAGTTCGGCCGCTTCCTCTTCTTCGCTGGCCAGCGCGATTTCTTCAGCGCCCTCCGCGGGTTCCACTTCAATCTTGCTGTACCGGGAGAAACCGGTGCCTGCAGGGATAAGGTGGCCCATGATGACGTTCTCCTTGAAGCCTTCCAGCGTATCGGTCTTGCCGAGGGTGGAGGCTTCCGTCAGAACGCGCGTGGTATCCTGGAAGGATGCCGCGGAGATGAAGGATTCCGTTTCCAGGGAGGCCTTCGTGATGCCGAGCAGAACGGGCTTGGCCGCGGCCGGCTGGCCGCCCTGGGCTACGGTCTGTTCGTTGATGCGGTCGAAGGTGGTCTTGTCCACCTGGTCGCCCCACAGGAATTCGGTGTTGCCGGGTTCCGTGATGACAACCTTGCGGAGCATCTGGCGCACGATGATTTCCACGTGCTTGTCGTTGATTTCCACACCCTGGAGGCGGTACACTTCCTGAACTTCGTTGACGAGGTGTTCCTGGAGGCTTTCCTTGCCGCAGACGTCCAGAATTTCTTCCGGGGAGACGGGGCCTTCCGTAAGCTGGTCGCCCAGATGCACATGGTCGTCTTCGTGGACGATGACGTGCTTGTTCATCGGCACCAGGTGGTCCACCAGTTCGCCCGTAGGCGTTTCAATGGTGATGACCTTCTTGCCGCGGGAGGTGTTCTTGCTGCTGAGGCGCACAATGCCTTCCACGCGTGCAATGGTGCAGGCGTCCTTGGGCTTGCGGGCTTCAAACAGTTCCGCCACGCGGGGCAGACCGCCGGTGATGTCCTTCGTCTTGGCCACCTTGCGGGGCGTCTTGGCCACCATCGTGCCGGCGGAGATGGTTTCTCCATCCTTCACGGTGAGGTTGGCGCCTGCGGGAATGGCGTGGTGGGCCAGAACTTCCCGGGTCTTGGCGTCACGGATGACCACCTGCGGGTGAAGTTCCTGCTTGTGCTCCATCACGACGAGGGAGGAGGTGCCGGTTTCACGGTCCGTTTCCTTGGAAACGGTGATGCCGACAATCATGTCCTTGAATTCGACCACGCCGCCCTTTTCAGCAATCACGGGCACGTTGTACGGGTCCCAGGTGGCGAGGGTTTCATCCTTCTTGATGGTGCCGCCGTTGGGAACGTACAGGATGGTGCCGATGACGGGCTGGTAGGATTCCAGTTCGCGGCCCTGTTCATTTTCAATGCGGACGGAGCAGTTCTTGTTCAGCACGACGAAGTTGCCGTCTGCGTTTTCCACCGTACGGAGGTCTTCCGTGTAGATGACGCGACCATCGTTCTTGGCTTTCACGATGGGCTGCTTGAACGCCGTGGTAGCCGTGCCGCCCACGTGGAACGTACGCATGGTGAGCTGCGTGCCGGGTTCACCGATGGACTGGGCGGCAATGATGCCGACCGCTTCCCCGATCTTCACTTCCTGGCCGGTGGCCAGGTTCAGGCCGTAGCACTTGGCGCAGCAGCCCTTCTTGAGTTCGCAGGTGAGCACGGAACGGATTTTCAGCTGTTCAATACCGATCTTTTCCAGTTGTTCCGCCTGCTTTTCATTGATGAGGTCGTTGATGTCCACGATGATTTCACCGCTGACGGGGTCAACGATGCGTTCGCAGGAGGTGCGGCCGTAGATGCGGGAGGCGAGGGACGCCACTTCTTCATCACCGTCATAGATGGCGTGAACGGTGATGCCGTTGCTGGTGCCGCAGTCTTCCGCGTGGACGATGACGTCCTGGGCCACGTCCACCAGCTTGCGGGTCATGTAGCCGGAGTCAGCCGTCTTCAAGGCGGTGTCAGCCAGACCCTTGCGGGCGCCGTGGGTGGAGATGAAGTATTCCAGCACGGAGAGGCCTTCACGGAAGTTGGCCGTGATGGGACGTTCGATAATTTCACCGCTGGGCTTGGCCATCAAACCGCGCATGCCGGAAAGCTGCTTGATCTGCGCCTTGTTGCCTCGGGCGCCGGAGTCCACCATCATGAAGAGCGGGCTGGCCATCTTGGAACCTTCGTTGTGCTCCAGCTTGCGGTACAGGGCCGCCTGGATCACGTCCGTGGTCTGGGTCCAGATGTCCACCACCTTCTGGTAGCGTTCACCGTCCGTGATGATGCCGTTCTTGTACTGGCGGGTCACCTTGTCCAGTTCCGCATAGGCTTTCTCGATTTCCGTCTTCTTCTGGGAGGGAACCACCATGTCCACGATGCCGATGGAGCAGCCGGAACGGGTAGCTTCCTTGAAGCCCAGGTTTTTCAGGGAGTCCAGGGTCTGCACGGTGCGTTCCTTGCCTACGGTCTGGTAGCAGCGCCAGATGATGTCGCCCATCTGCTTCTTGCCCACGTTGCGGTTGATGTAACCGAGTTCCCGGGGCCAGATTTCATTGAAGCGAACGCGTCCGGCGGTGGTGACGATAACCTTCTTGGTCACGTCTCCGTACACTACTTCGGAAGGCTTCTTGCCGTAGTCCGGGTTGTGCAGGCGGATCCAGTCATGGTAACCGATCTTGCGGGCGGCAATGGCGTATTCCACCTCGTCAATGGATTCGAAGAGGGGGAGGTGATGATGGTTGTCCTGGTTGTTCTGCACTTCCGCGGCACGGGTATGCGTCAGGAAGTATGCTCCCAGAATAATATCCTGCGTAGGCGTGGCGATGGGTTTGCCGGAGGCCGGGGAGAAGATATTGTTGGGCGCCAGCATGAGCTGACGGGCTTCCATCTGGGCTTCCACGGACAGCGGCACGTGCACGGCCATCTGGTCACCGTCGAAGTCCGCGTTGTACGCGTTACAGACGAGCGGGTGCAGGCGGATGGCGGAGCCTTCAATCAGGACCGGTTCAAAGGCCTGGATGGAAAGGCGGTGCAGGGTGGGGGCGCGGTTGAGCATCACCGGGTGGCCCTTGGTGACTTCTTCCAGAATGTCCCACACTTCCGGCGTCTTGCGGTCGATGAGCTTCTTGGCGGAGCGCACGGTGTGCACGTAGCCCAGCTCCTTCAGGCGGTGGATGATGAAGGGTTCAAACAGGATGAGGGCCATCTTCTTGGGAAGGCCGCACTGGTTGAGCTTCAATTCCGGGCCAATCACGATGACGGAACGGCCGGAGTAGTCCACGCGCTTGCCGAGCAGGTTCTGGCGGAAGCGGCCTCCCTTGCCCTTCAGCATGTCGGAGAGGGACTTGAGGGGGCGGTTGCCGGCGCCGGTGACGGCGCGGCCATGGCGGCCGTTGTCGAACAGGGCGTCCACGGCTTCCTGGAGCATGCGCTTTTCATTGCGGATGATGACTTCCGGAGTCTTGAGGCTCAGGAGGGTCTTCAAGCGGTTGTTGCGGTTGATGACGCGGCGGTACAGGTCATTCAGGTCGGATGTGGCGAAGCGGCCGCCTTCCAGGGGAACCAGCGGGCGCAGGTCCGGAGGAATGACGGGCAGCACGTTCAGGATCATCCATTCCGGGCGCGTGTTGGACTGGAGGAAGCCCTGGGCCAGCTTCAGGCGCTTGGCGATCTTGCGCTTGTTCTGCTTGGAGTTGGTGTTGTCCAGCTGTTCCTGGAGGTCCGTGACGAGGGTGGCCAGGTCAATGGAGGCCAGCATTTTCTGGATGGCTTCCGCGCCCATGCCGGCTTCAAAGCTGTCATAGCCGTATTCGTCTTCCGCATTGCGGAATTCTTCTTCCGTCAGGATGGCTCCCTTCTCCAGGGGAGTGCTGCCGGGGTCTACCACGATGTAGTCTTCATAGTAGATCACGCGTTCCAGATGGCGGGCCGTCATGTCCAGCATGAGGCCGATGCGGCTGGGCATGCACTTGTAAAACCAGATGTGGGAGACCGGAACGGCCAGTTCGATGTGGCCCATGCGTTCGCGGCGCACGCGCGCGTTGGTTACTTCCACGCCGCAGCGGTCGCAGGTGATGCCCTTGTGCTTGATGCGCTTGTACTTGCCGCAGGCGCATTCCATGTCGCGGGTGGGCCCGAAGATGCGTTCGCAGAACAGGCCGCCTTTTTCCGGCTTGAACGTGCGGTAGTTGATGGTTTCTGGGTTGACGACTTCACCGAAGGACCAGCTGCGGATGGTATCCGGGTCCGCCACGGTGATGGCAACCTGGTCAAAGGTCCGGGGCTTGTCGCTCAGACCGTGCATTTCCCTAATGGTGGGGGTATCAGACATATATTAAAAGTTTTGAAGAATGTTTGATGCCCACTCCCGCGTCTTGCGGCACGGGAGTGGAATACGGTGGATATTAGAATTTGAGGTCGGAGAAGTCGACGTCCGCCAGGCCGGCCATGTCGTCGCTGTCAAAGCCTTCCGTCATGCCGTCCACGGGAGTGAGGTCCGTATCGCCGAGCTGCAGGGAGGGTTGTTCATCCTTGCTGCCGGGGCGCACGTTCAGGCCCAAGGACTGCATTTCCTTCATCAGAACGTTGAAGGATTCCGGAGTTCCGGCTTCCAGCGTATTGTCGCCCTTCACGATGGATTCGTAAATGCGGGTGCGGCCCTGCACGTCGTCGGACTTGACGGTGAGAAGCTCCTGGAGGGTGTAGGCGGCGCCATAGGCTTCCAGCGCCCACACTTCCATTTCCCCGAAACGCTGGCCGCCGTACTGGGCCTTGCCGCCCAGGGGCTGTTGCGTGACCAGGCTGTACGGACCCACGGCGCGGGCGTGAATCTTGTCCGCCACCAGGTGGTTCAGCTTGAGCATGTAGGTCTGGCCTACCACCACCGGGTTGTGGAAGGGTTCGCCGGTCAGGCCGTCATAGAGGGTGCTCTTGCCGCCCACGGTGCCGTCCTTGCCGTCGCCGATCCAGGTGAATCCGTCCACCTTCTTGGCTTCCGTCATGTAGTTCCAGATGGTTTCTTCACTGATGCCGTCGAACACCGGGGTAGCCACCTTGAAGCCGAGGGCCCTGGCAGCAATGCCAAGGTGGGCTTCAAGCACCTGTCCCACGTTCATTCGGGAAGGCACGCCCAAGGGGTTCAGCACGATGTCCACCGGAGTGCCGTCCGCGAGGAAGGGCATGTCCTGTTCCGGGACGATCTTGGCGACGACGCCCTTGTTGCCGTGGCGGCCGGCCATCTTGTCGCCCACGCCGAGCTTGCGCTTGGCGGCGATGTACACCTTGACTTCCTTCAGTCCGCCGGGTTCGGATTCGTCCCCGGATTCCATCTGGTCCAGCCTGTGTTCGCGTTCGTCATCCAGCTCCGTGAAGCGGCCTTCGAAGGAGGTGATGATTTCCAGGATCTTGTTGCGGATCGGGCTGGGTTCGATTTCGATGTGGTCGTGCACCAGGGCCAGCTTGCGCAGCAGGGTCTTGGTGATCTTGCGGTTGGCCGGGATGATGATTTCACCGGTCTGCTCGTTGACCACGTCCAGCGGGATCTTTTCACCCAGAAGAATGTCGGAGAGCTTCTTGGTCAGCTGGTCAATGAGCTGTTCCTTCTTCTTCTTGTGCTCGTCATTGATCTTCTTGAACTGCTTTTTCTTTTCCGCGCTGTCCACGACGAGGTCGCCGCGGTGGTGGCCGGAGCCCGTGGAAGAGATGCGAACGTCCATCACGATGCCGGTGCAGCCGGAGGGGACGCGGAGGGAGGTGTCTTTCACTTCCGCAGCCTTTTCACCGAAGATGGCGCGCAGCAGGCGTTCTTCCGGAGCCAGTTCCGTTTCAGACTTGGGAGTGATTTTACCGACGAGGATGTCGCCGGGCTTCACTTCTGCGCCGATGCGGATGACGCCGTCATGGTCCAGGTTTTTCAGGGCTTCGTCACCGGCGTTCGGAATGTCGCGGGTGATTTCTTCCGGGCCCAGCTTGGTGTCGCGGGCCTGCACTTCAAACTCGGAGATATGGATGGAGGTGAAGGTGTCTTCCTTCACGGTTTTTTCGGAGATGACGATGGCGTCTTCGAAGTTGTAACCGTTCCACGGCATATATGCCACCAGCACGTTGCGGCCGAGGGCCAGTTCGCCCTGGTCCGTGTTCGGGCCGTCCGCCAGCACGTCGCCGGTCTTGATCTTGTCGCCGCGGCGCACGATCGGACGCTGGTTGATGCAGGTTCCGGCATTGGAACGCATGAACTTGCGCAGGGGATAGACGTATACGCCGTTGTCGCGGTCCGTGCGCACGCTGTCCGGATCGGACAGGAAGACTTCCGGACGCACGGGCAATTCCCCGTCCTTCGTGGTGATGATGACTTCAGCCGTGGCGGAAGCCACGATGCCGTCCGCTTCCGCCAGAACGACGGAACGGGAGTCCCTGGCGCACTTGCCTTCAATGCCGGTTCCCACGTACGGGGATTCCGCCACCATGAGAGGCACGCCCTGGCGCTGCATGTTGGAGCCCATCAGGGCGCGGTTGGCGTCATCGTGTTCCAGGAAGGGAATGAGGCCTGCGGCGATGGAGACGAGCTGCTTGGGAGACACGTCCATGTAGTGCACGTCCGCCGGGTCCACTTCAATGAACTCGCCCTTTTCGCGGGCGGTCACGCGGGAGGTGGTGAAGTTGCCCTGTTCGTCCAGCGGGTTGTTGGCCTGGGCGATGAGGTAGCCTTCCTCCTGGTCGGCGGTGACGTATTCGATGGTGTTGGTGACCCGGCCGTTTTCCACCTTGCGGTAGGGCGTTTCAATGAATCCGAATTCATTGATGCGGGCGTAGGTGCACATGGAGTTGATCAGACCGATGTTGGGGCCTTCCGGCGTTTCAATCGGGCAGATACGGCCGTAGTGGGAGGGATGCACGTCTCGCACTTCGAATCCGGCGCGGTCGCGGTTCAGGCCGCCGGGCCCCAGGGCGGAGAGGCGGCGCTTGTGCGTCAGTTCCGCAAGGGGGTTGATCTGGTCCATGAACTGGGAGAGCTGGGAACGGCCGAAGAAGTCGCGCACGACGGCGCTGAGGGCCTTCGGGTTGATGAGCTTGCTGGGCGTCACGCCTTCAATGTTCTGGTCAATGAGGGTCATGCGTTCCTTCACCAGGCGTTCCGTGCGGGCGAGGCCCACGCGGCACTGGTTGGCCATGAGTTCGCCCACGGCGCGCACGCGGCGGCTGCCCAGGTGGTCGATGTCGTCCACCATGCCTTCGCCCTTCTTGAGGCGCAGGAGGTACTTGAGGGCGGCCAGGAAGTCTTCCGCCGTCATCAGGCGCTGGTCCAGGCTGGTGTCCAGACCGAGCTTCTGGTTGATCTTGTAGCGGCCCACGCGGGTGAGGTCGTATTTCTTGGGATCGTCAAAGAGCCGCTTGAGCAGCGTGCGGGCCTGGGCGGCCGTGGCAGGATCGCCGGGACGCAGGCGCTTGTAGATTTCCTTGAGGGCGGATTCCTCGTCATGGGCGGGATCCTTCTTCAGGGTCTTGATCAGCACGTCGTCCTCGCTCTGGTCGATGACGTCGATTTCCTTGATGCCGAACTGGAGGAGCTGGCGAACCACGCCCATGTTGAGCTGTTCGAAAGCCTTGGCAAGAACGAGATCCTTGTCCTTGATCGTGTCCACGGCCACGAGGTTGTGCAGGTCTTCCTCCGTCATGTCTTCGCTCAGGGGAAGCGTGCGGATGTCGTAGAACTGGCTGACGATATCGCGGTCCGTCTTGAAGCCCAGATAACGCATGAACGTCGTCGCAAGGAACTTGCGGCGGCGGCGGCGGCGGTCAAGGTAGACGTAGAGCAGGTCGTTGGTGTCAAACTGGACTTCCAGCCAGGAGCCGCGGTCCGGAATGATGCGGAAGGAGTGGAGCAGTTTGCCGTTCAGGTGCTGGGCGCTTTCAAAGCAGATGCCCGGAGAACGGTGGAGCTGGGACACGATGACGCGTTCGGCGCCGTTGATTACAAAGGTGCCGCGGTTGGTCATCATGGGGAGTTCGCCCATGTAGACCGTTTCTTCCTTGGATTCGTTGTCGGACTTGAGCTTGAAGGTGACCTGGAGGGCGGCGCTGTAGGTTTCCCCGGCGCGGATAGCCTCGTAATCGCTCATCTTCGGCTGTTCGATGTCGTAGGAGACGAAGTCGAGCTCAATGTTTTCGTCATAGCTCTTGATAGGAAAGATTTCCTTCAGAACGCCGTGTAACCCGATGTTTTTCCTGGCCGCGGCCGGGGTGTCCTGTTGTAGAAAATCGAAGTATGATTGAAGTTGAATCTCAATAAGGTTCGGAGGTTCGATGACTTCCTTGATATTCCCGAAGTAGAGTCGCTTTGACATGGGCTGCTGTGGCGGAGATGTTATGGGTTTGCATCCTGAAAACCCGGATGCTGGGTTGATTGGTTCCTTCCTTGGGAGACGGAACCGACTGGAAGCGTTTTGACGGGTAAAAAGCCTCTAGTCGGTCACGCGGGATGTGAAGACGAGGAAGCGCAACAGGAGAAAAACGGGTTTTCTCCTGTTGCGCGGGAAGTAAAAAGCTTACTTGACGTCCACCTTGGCGCCAGCTTCTTCCAGCTTGGCTTTGGCGGCGTTAGCTTCGTCCTTGGAGACGGCTTCCAGGATGACGGCGGGGGTGCCTTCAACCAGTTTCTTGGCGTCCACCAGGCCGAGACCGGTCTTCACTTCGCGGACGGCCTTAATCACGGCGATCTTGTTGGCGCCGGCTTCCGTCAGGACGACGTTGAATTCGGTCTTTTCTTCTTCAGCTTCGGCAGGAGCGGCAGCGGCAGCGGCGGCTACGGGAGCAGCGGCGGAAACGCCCCACTTTTCTTCCAGAAGCTTGACGAGGTCGGCAGCTTCCAGGATGGTGAGGGTACCGAGTTCTTCAGCGATTTTGTTAATATCAGCCATTGTATTGTTTTCTAGTTTGGTTTCGAGTCGCGCCAAGAGCCAACTTGGCATTTCAGTTCTCCGGCTGGAGTTCCGACAAGGAACCTGTAGGAGAGTCGGGCCCGGTTTTCACACATTTGGCTAGAGTGCAACCGGGCCGTCCGGTCAAGGGGTTAGTATTAGGCGGCGGGTTCTTCGCTGCCGCCGTTTTCTTTGTCCACATATGCCTGAAGAACTCGGGCAAGAGCGGAGCCGGCCGCGTTGATGGTGCCAAGGAGCTTGGCAAGCAGCTGGTCGCGGGGAGGCAGTTCACCGATGGCGCGGATGTCGTCCGCGGAGAGGATGGCTCCGTCCAGGATCGCCACCTTGTATTCGGCCTTCTTGGAGGCCTTCGCAAAGGTATTGATGGCCTTGGCGGCGGCGGCTACGTCGGACGCGCCGGTCACGAAGGCGGTCTGGCCGACGAGGTGTTCCCCGATGTCGGGAAGGCCTGCATCCGTCAGGGCCGTACGCATGAAGTTGTTCTTGGCTACGTGGCACTGGGCGCCGCAGGCGGCCAGGGCGGAACGCAGGTTGGTGAACTCAGGCACGGTGATCGAGGTGTAGTCCACGACGATCAGGAACGGGGAGGCGTTGACGCGGGCGGTCAGGTCGTCAATGATGATACGCTTGTCAGGATTCATGGTGTGCTAAATCGGTTCGGGTTACAGTTTGGCGATGGAAGCGGTGTCAACCGGCAGACCGGGGCACATGGCGCATGAAACGGTGACGGATTCGATGTAGGCGCCCTTGGCGGAAGCCGGGCGGGCCTTGACGACGGAATCAATCAGAGCAACGATGTTTTCAGTGATGCCTTCGTTGGAGAAGGACAGCTTGCCTACAGCGGCGGAGATGTTGGCGTTCTTGTCAACCTTGTAGTCAACGCGGCCGGCCTTCACTTCCTTCACGGCCTTGGCCGTATCATCCGTAACGGTGCCGGTTTTCGGGTTGGGCATCAGGCCGCGCGGACCCAGCACACGGGCAACCTTGCGAACCTCCGTCATGGCGTCGGGGGTGGCAATGGCCGTGTCAAAGTCGACGAATCCTTCCTGGACCTTCTTGATGAGGTCTTCAAAACCCACGAATTCGGCTCCGGCTTCCTGGGCGGCCTTGGCGGCATCACCCTGGGCGAAGACGAGGACGCGGACGTTCTTACCCGTGCCGTTGGGCAGGGAGACGCTGCCGCGGACCATCTGGTCGGATTTGCGGGGGTCCACGGTCAGGTGGAAGGAAACGGTGACAGTCGGGTCAAATTTCGGGGCCGGGAAAGATTTCATGGTTTCCACGGCTTCCGTGATGCTGTAGTTCTTGTTAGGGGTAACAAGCTTGGCTGCTTCTTGATATCGCTTGCTGCGTTTGGTAGACATGTGTGTATTTGGCAGTGCGTTCGGATTGGTTAATCCTCCTGCGGTGAGTGTTACATACCTTCAACTTCAATGCCCATCTGGCGGGCCTGGCCGGCAAGGATGCGGGCGGCGCGTTCGGGGTCTTTCGTGTTGAGGTCCGGGAGTTTGGTGTTGACGACTTCCATCAGCTTGGCTTTGGAAAGAGTGGCGACCTTCTTTTTGTTCGGTTCGCCGGAGCCGGAGGCGATGCCGGCGGCCTTCTTGAGAAGCAGGCTGCCCGGGGGCTGCTTGGTGATGAAAGAGAATGATTTGTCCTTGTAAACGGTGATGACGGTCGGCAGGAGGTCGCCGGCCTGCTTTTGCGTGGCGGCGTTGAACTCCTTGCAGAATGCCATGATGTTTACACCGGCCTGACCAAGTGCCGGACCCACGGGCGGGGAGGGGTTAGCGGCTCCGGCATTGATCTGGAGCTTGATGATTTTGGTTATTTCTTTTGCCATGGTTTTGCTTTGTTAGCGGAGAAAATGAACGGGAGAAGCTTGCTGCCTGCCGGCGAATGGGGCTCAGGCTTTTTCCACCTGCCAGTATTCCAGGTCCACCGGAGTGGCGCGGCCAAAGATGGAGACGCTGACGCGCAGTTTGCCTTTTTCGGGGTCGATTTCTTCGATGGTGCCTTCCTGGCTCTGGAACGGGCCTTCGCAGACGCGCACGGGATCGCCGACGGCGAATTCCACCTTGGGACGGGCGGCGACGGCTTCCGCGTCCAGCAGGGGCAGAAGATCCTCCACCTCGCGCTTGCGCATGGGCAGGGGAGCGTTGCGGGAACCAGCGATGCTGATGACGCCGTCAATCTGCTGGATGAAGTACCAGAGGTCCTTGTTCAGGGTGCCGTCCGCTTCCAGCAGGTACATGTTGGCATAGACGTACCCGGGGAAGAGTTTGCTGTGGCGTTCCGTCTTTTTGCCGTTGCGCACTTCGGAGATGAGTTCCGTGGGGACTTCCACCCGGTAGATGAAGTCGGAAAGTTCGGCGTCCTTCGCTTTGCGGATAATGCGGTCACGAACGCTGTTTTCCTGTCCGGAGAGGACGTGAAGAACATACCATTGTTCGTGAGGCTCTGGGGTACTGGGCATGATCGGAGAAAGAAAGTGGGAGTAAAACTAGATTGCCAACTGGATGAGGTAGTTGACCACGCTGTGAAGGAAGATGTCGAACGATGCAACAAACGCGCCAAGGAAGACCATGGCAATCAGTACGACGAGAGTGGAACCCCAGAGTTCGCGGAATTTTTTAAAACCTTTCACCTTGGGATCGCTTTCCCAGGGCCAGGTGGTCTTCTTAAGTTCGCCCTTAACTTCGGCGATGAATTGAGAAATCTTGCGAAACATGCTTCAAGGTGGGGTGATGTATTTGGAAAGAAGTGGCAGGTCAGGAGGGACTCGAACCCCCAACTTTTGGTTTTGGAGACCAACGCTCTACCAATTGAACTACTGACCTGTTGGTGTCTCTTCTTTCGTGGGAAATGAGGGGGCCTGCGGGGAGGCCCCCTCATTAAACCTATGTAGATTCCTCTACAAGTTCCAGGGGAACTTAGTCAAGGATTTCGCTGATACGACCGGCACCCACGGTGCGACCGCCTTCGCGGATAGCGAATCGCATGGCTTTTTCCATGGCGATCGGAGTGATGAGCTGGACTTCCAGGTTGACGTTGTCGCCGGGCATCACCATTTCCACGCCTTCGGGAAGGGTGCAACAACCGGTCACGTCCGTCGTGCGGAAGTAGAACTGCGGGCGGTAGTTGTTGAAGAACGGGGTGTGACGACCGCCTTCTTCCTTGGTCAGGACGTAAACTTCAGCCTTGAAGTTTTTGTGAGGCTTCACGGTGCCGGGCTTGATGATCACCTGGCCGCGTTCGATGTCTTCCTTCTTCAGGCCGCGGAGGAGCAGGCCAACGTTGTCACCGGCCTGGCCTTCGTCAAGCAGCTTGCGGAACATTTCGATGTCCGTAACGGCGGTCTTCTGGGTGTCCTTGATGCCGATGATTTCGACTTCTTCCATCTTCTTGACGATGCCGCGTTCGATACGGCCGGTAGCCACGGTGCCGCGGCCGGAGATGGAGAACACGTCTTCCACGGGCATGAGGAAGGGCTGGTCCACGGGGCGTTCGGGCTGCGGGATGTAGGAGTCAACGGCAGCCATGAGTTCCATGATGGAGTCTTCAGCGGCGGCGTCGCCTTCCAGAGCCTTAACGGCGGAACCCTTGATGATGGGGGTGTCGTCGCCCGGGAATTCGTATTCGTTGAGAAGTTCGCGGATTTCCATTTCCACGAGTTCGATCAGGTCGGGGTCGTCAACCAGGTCGCACTTGTTCATGTAAACGACGATGGCGGGGACGCCCACCTGGCGGGCAAGGAGGATGTGTTCGCGGGTCTGCGGCATCGGGCCGTCGGAAGCGGCAACCACGAGGATGGCGCCGTCCATCTGGGCAGCGCCGGTGATCATGTTCTTCACATAGTCGGCGTGTCCGGGGCAGTCAACGTGGGCATAGTGACGGTTTTCCGTTTCGTATTCAACGTGGGCCGTGGAGATGGTAATGCCGCGTTCGCGTTCTTCGGGAGCGGCGTCGATCTGGTCATAGCCGCGTGCTTCGGCGAAACCCTTCTTAGCGAGCACTGAAGTAATGGCGGCGGTAAGGGAGGTTTTGCCGTGGTCAACGTGACCGATGGTGCCCACGTTCACGTGGGGCTTGTTGCGCTGGAATTGCTCTTTAGCCATAATGTTTTGTTTAGGTTTGGGCTGCTATGGGTCTAGCTTGAAGATGGAGCTTCTGGCGGGAATTGAACCCGCGACCTCATCCTTACCAAGGATGCGCTCTACCCCTGAGCTACAGAAGCATAGACTTCTTCCGCCTTTCGCTGCTCTTAGAGAGTTGTAAATCCGCCCAAACCTGCGGTTCTAGCGGATAAATAGCATCCTCCCGTGTTGCCTGACGAAAAGCGGACGCTATGTTACGTTTTTAAATACGGGATGTCAATGAAAACATGAACATTTTTTTATCATTATGCCGCAAATACGGGGTGTTCATATGTAATATCTTTATCAGGAATGCGTTGAATATTTGGATCTGTTCAGATCCTCCGTCAATTTGAGATTGGGGTCAACGTCTTCATCCAGAGAGTGGAACAGTCCCCTGCGGGCTTTCAGGCAGGTGACATAGGCGATCATGGCGGCGTTGTCCGTCGTCAGGTCAAAGTCCGGCAGGACCAGTTCCACGTTTTCACGGTCGCAGGCGACTTTCAGGCGGGAGCGCAGTTCCCCGTTGCAGGAGACGCCGCCGGAAACGGAAAGGGTGCGGTGGCCGGAAACGCGCAGGGCATGCAGCGCCTTGTGAATCAGTACGTCCGTCACGGCACGCTGGAAGGAGGCGCAGAGATCGCGCAGGGTCTGTTCCGGCAGGTCGTGAGGGTCGCCGCTTGCCGTCAGCCTGGGGAGGGTGTAGAGAACGGCCGTTTTCAGGCCGGAGAAGGAGACATTGGCCGTGTGCTCCTTCATCAGGGCGCGGGGGAAGGAGAAGGCCTGCGGGTCGCCGTGCGCCGCCATGCGGTCGATTTCCGGGCCGCCGGGGTAGGGGAGGCCGAGCATTTTTCCCACCTTGTCAAAGGCTTCCCCTGCGGCGTCGTCCAGGGAACGGCCCAGGAGGCGATAGTCCCCCACGCCGCGCACATCCACAAAGAGGGTGTGGCCGCCGGAGACGACCATGCCCAGATGGGGAACGGGGCCTCCGGGACGTTTAAGGAAGGGGGAGAGCAAATGGCCTTCCAGATGGTTGACGGAGACGAAGGGCTTTCCCGTCGCCAGCGCCAGCGCCTTGGCCGTGCTGTTGCCCACCAGCAGGGCGGCTACCAGGCCGGGGCCGCCCGTGGCGCCGAAGACATCGATGTCCGCCGGGGTCACGCCGGCTTCACGGCACGCGGCCCGGATGACTCCGGGAAGGTCCGCCGAGTGGTTGCGGGAAGCCAGCTCCGGCACCACGCCGCCGTGCCGGCGGTGGATGGCGATCTGGGAGGAGATGATGGAGGAGAGTATTTCCGGCGCTTTTCCCTCTCCGGCGGAACGCAGGATGGCGACCGCCGTTTCATCACAGGAGGATTCTATTCCCAGAACGGTGAGGGATTCCGGCATGGCGGAGAAGCGGGGAGTTAGGAGGCCTGGCGGATTTGCGCCGGTTTTTTGTCGGTAACCGTTTCCCTGGTGATGGTGACGGAGTCCGCGTCTTCCATGCTGGGCACCTTGTACATGACGTCCAGCATGAGGGTTTCAAAGATGGAACGCAGGGCGCGGGCTCCCGTGCCGCGTTCCATGGCTTCCGCGGCCATGGCTTTCAGGGCGTCCGGCTGCACATCCAGCCTGGCGCCGTACATGGCGAGCAGTTTGGAGTATTGCTTGACCAGGGCGTTTTTAGGTTCCGTGAGCAGGCGGACGAGCTGGCCTTCATCCAGCTTGGAGAGCGGGCAGAAGATGGGCAGGCGTCCTACGAGCTCCGGAATCATGCCGAAGGAGAAGAGGTCTTCCGGCATCGCCTGGGCCAGGACTTCCTCTTCCGAGTATTCCTTGCGGTCGCGCTGTTCCGTGATGGCTCCGAACCCCATCTGGGTGGCGCCGAGGCGTTTGCGGATGATGTCTTCCAGTCCGACGAAGGCCCCGCCCACGATGAAGAGGATTTTTTCCGTGTTGACGCGGATGTATTCCTGCTGCGGGTGTTTGCGGCCCCCGGTGGGCGGAACGTTGCAGATGGTGCCTTCAATGATTTTCAGCAGGGCCTGCTGCACGCCTTCCCCGGAGACGTCCCGCGTGACGGAGACGTTCTGGGTCTTGCGGCCGATCTTGTCGATTTCATCCACATAGATGATGCCCTGTTCCGCCTTGGCTACGTCAAAGTTCGCGGCCTGGAGAAGGCGCAGGATGATGTTTTCCACGTCTTCCCCCACGTAGCCGGCTTCCGTCAGCGTGGTGGCGTCCACAATGCAGAAGGGGACGTTGAGCATTTTCGCCAGCGTTTTCGCCAGCAGGGTTTTTCCGGAGCCGGTAGGGCCGGCCAGCAGGATGTTGGATTTTTCAATTTCCACGTCGCCCAGGGATTCGTCCTCCAGCATCACGGCGCTCTGGCGCAGGCGCATGTAGTGGTTGTACACGGCTACGGAGAGCACTTTTTTGGCGTAATCCTGGCCAATGACGTACTGGTTGAGCGTGGCGCACATTTCTTCCGGCGTGGGCAGCGGTCCTTCGTAGGAGGCCGGGGCGCCCGGCGTTTCCTTGAGCATATCCGCGGCAGCGGCCTTGCGGGCCTCCGCCTGGCACATGGCATAGGCGGAGGGCTCCATGCTCAGAATGCCGCGGATGAAGCGGGTCGCCAGCGGAAGGCCGGTATCCTTCACAATCATGTTGACGCAAATTTCAACGCAATTGTTGCAGATATAGAAGTCTTCCGCTATCTGGATGAGCTTGTCCACCTTGTTCCCGGGCTTGCCGCAGCAGGAACAGGCAGGAATATGAGGGTTGGAACCGGACATGGTTTTTCAGGGAGAGAGAAATGGGGGAGGCAGGGGTCAGGCCTTGGCCTTTTTCTTGTCGTCCCGTCCGTCGGAATGATGCGTCAGCACCTTGTCCACCAAGCCGTAGGCCGCGGCTTCCTCAGCGGTCATGTAGTTGTCGCGGTCGGCGTCCTTTTCAATCTGCTTTTCCGTTTTGCCGGTGTGCTTGGCCAGAATGCCGTTGAGGCGCTTCTTGAGGTTGAACATGAAGCCGATGGTGCGTTCCACGTCGGAGGCGGTGCCCTGGGCGCCGCCGGAAACCTGGTGGATCATCACATGGGAGTTCGGCAGGCAGAAGCGCTTGCCGGGCGTGCCCGCCGCCAGAAGGACGGACCCCATGGAGGCGGCGATGCCCAGGCAGTACGTGTTCACGTCACAGGAGACGAACTGCATCGTGTCGTAAATCGCCAGGCCCGCGGTGACGGAGCCGCCGGGGGAGTTGATATACACGTGGATGTCTTTTTTCGGGTCGGCCATCTGGAGGAACAGAAGCTGGGCAATCACGGAGTTCGCCACATCGTCGTCAATGGCGGAACCGATGAAGATGACGCGGTCCTTCAGGAGGCGGGAGTAAATGTCAAAGGCTCGTTCGCCGCGGCCGTCCTGCTCCACCACCATGGGGACGTAGTAGGCGTTCATGGGGCCTGATTTGGAAGATTGGTCTTGAAACATGTTTGTTGAAGATGGGATGTTGTTTTATTTAATGTATGCTACCCGTCTGCAGGATGCAAAACGGGGGAGTCGGGCATGTGCGCGCCAACTCCCCCTGGTAAGGTGTCTTGTGCAGAGGAGGGTTATTGCTCGTCTACCGTTACTTTGGCCTCTTTTGTCAGGAAGTCCAGAACCTTGGCTGTCAGCAGGCTCATTCTGATGCCATGCACGCGGCCTTCGCGCTGAAGTTCGCGGATGTAGGACTTGAGGTTCTTTTTCTGCTGGCGGGCCTGGCGGGCCACTTCATTGTAGAGTTCCATTTCCGTGACGGCGATTTTTTCCACCTGGGCCACTTCCTGGAGCATGAAGAAGACCTTGAGGTTGCGCTTGGCTTCCTTTCTGGCTTCTTCGCGGGCTTCCTCCACAAACTTGTCCATGTCCGCCGGGGCGTTCCCGCTGTACATGGCCTGCTGCATCTTCTGCTGGAGGATGCCGTACACTTCGCGTTCCACGACGGCTTCCGGCAGGTTGAAGTCAAGCATGTCCGCCAGCTTTTCCGTGATCTGGTCGGCCTTGGCTTCGTCAATCTGCATGGTCTTGCGCTGGGCCAGGTTTTCCTTCAGGGCGGTTTTCAGTTCTTCCAGGTTCTTGCCGGGAAGCACCTTTTCCGCAAAGGCGTCATCCATGGCCGGGAGCTGCTTTTCACGCACTTCCTTCACGGTGGTGTGGAACACGAGTTCCTTGCCGCGCAGTTCCGCAATCGGGAAGGTATCCGGAATGGTGACGGTGATATCCTTGCTGTCGCCGGCCTTTAAGCCTTCCAGGGCGGAGGCGAAGCCGGGCAGGAACTGGTCTTCCTCCACCTTCATCCACTGGCCGTCGCGGCCTTCCAGGAAGCCTACGGGCTTGCCCGCGGCTTCCGCTACGGGCTTGCCGTCCAGGGTGGTCTTGAAATCAATGATCGCCACGTCATCCTTCTTCGCGGCGCGGTCCACGGGGGTAAATTCCGCAATCTGTTCGGCCAGGGAGTTCAGGGCTTCCTCCACGTCCGCTTCCGTCACTTCGGAGGAGGGGACCTTGACTTCGATGCCCTTGTATTCCGGCAGTTCGAATTCGGGAACCACGGTCATCGCGCTGGTGGCGGTGTAATTTCCCTGGTCGTCGAGGGATTGTTCCGGCTTGCCGAAGTTGAGCACTTTCAATTTGGGATTTTCTTCCAGAGCGGCGGAGCAGGCCGTTTCAAAAAGAGTGTCCAGCAGTTCTTCTTCAATTTCCTTCTTGAAACGTTTTTCAATGATGGACTTGGGCGTTTTGCCGGGGCGGAAGCCGGGCAGCTTGGCTTTGCCGGCGTAGGAATCCACAATAGAGGCGCGGCGCGCGGCCGTGGTTTCTGCGGGGATGGAAGCTTTCAGCGTGGCTGTGCAGTCCGGTTGAATATCAACGTTGATTTCCATAAATAATACGGTCAGTGTTAATTGAAAGTGGTTCTGTCTCGGCTCCGGTATGGCGGCAGCGGTCAAAACACGAGCGGCAATAAATGTAATGAGCGGGTATCTGGAGTGCAAGCTATTGCACGGGAATGACACAATTGCCTTTCTCAGGCGCACATGCGCGCGCAACGTAAGAAATGCAGGGCAACTGCGTTCTACGCGGAATCACGTCTTGACTATGCGGACGGAAAAGTCCTTTATATCCCAAGCATTAAGTTCAGCTCTCATGATTCGTCCCGTTTTTTTGTGTGTTTCCTTTCCCCTGATAGCATGTTCGGCTGCTTTGGCCCAGGATAAGACTTCCCTTAACAGAGGCGGCTACGGTTCCGTAATGACCCCGGAACAGGTGGTGCGGGAACTCGGTCCGGAAACGGGGCTTCTGCCCGGTGACCAGGCGTATGAGGGGCGTCCCGTGAAAAGCGTCTCCGTGCGTTATAGAAGCACCGGCAAGACCGTGTCCGAAGACCGCCTGAAAAACCTGCTGGCTACCCAGCCTGGCACCAATTATTCCCCGGAAGTGGTGAACAAGGACTTGGAACGGCTGCTGGAAAGCGGCCTGGTAGGCGGCAATACGACGGTGGCTGTGGAACCTTCCGGCGACGGCGTGACCGTGGTGTTTGAAATGGCGGCCCAGAACCTGCTGGGCGGCGTGGGCTTCCGCGGCAACACCGCGTTCGACAACCGGGACCTTTCCGAGGAATGCGGCTTGAAGGGAGGGGAAGCCCTCAGCGACAAGGCCCTCAGCAGCGCCATCTCCAAGCTGCGCACCTATTATCAGGAAGCCCGGTATCCGGATGTGCGCGTTTCCTATTTTTACCAGAAGACGGAGCGCCCCGGCTTTGTGGACGTGGTCTTTGACATCAATGAAGGCAAGAAGGCCAATATCATCAACATCGATTTTGTAGGCAACGACCACATCAGCGCCAAGGACCTCCGCCAGGTGATGAAGACCAAGGAGAAGGGCTGGCTGACCTGGATTACCAAGTCCGGCCGCATTGACCGCGAGCAATTGGAGGATGATCTGGCGGAACTGGTGACTTATTACCGCAACAAGGGCTACCTGCGCGTCAAGCTGGACAAGGTGGAATACTTTGACGCCGGCAAGGGCAACGAGCAGAAGCTGACGATGAGGATCACGCTTACCGAAGGGCGGCGCTACAAGGTCAACCAGGTCGCCTTCGGCCCCACCAAGGTGTTTACGGCCCAGGAGCTGATTCCCGGCTTGAGCATGTACAACGGGGATACCTATTCCGCCCAGAAGGTGGCCGACGACGTGACGATGATTCGCCGTTATTACGGCTCCCGCGGGTATGCGGACGCCGCCGTGCGCCCGGACATCCAGGAAGTGGGCATTGATCCCAGGACCGGCTACGGGCAGATCAACATCGTTTACCATGTGACGGAAGGCAGCCCCTACCGCGTAGGCAACATCCGCCTGACCGGGAACAACCGCACCAAGGATTACGTCATCCGCCAGGAACTACCCCTCCAGTCCAACGACCCCATGAACTCCGTGGACCTGGATACCGCCCAGAAGCGTCTCCAGAACCTGAACTATTTTGACATGGTGGACGTGGCCCAGGTGGGTTCCACGCGGCCCGGCTACCGTGACATCAACATTGAAGTGGCGGAAAAACGCACCGGTTCCCTGAACATCGGCGTGGCGTTCTCCTCCATTGAAAGCGTGTACCTGTTCGCGGGCATCACCCAGTCCAACTTCGACATGTATGACTGGTCCTCCTTCGTGGGCGGCGGCCAGCGCTTCGCCATCAATACCCGCGTGGGTTTTGAAACGCAGGATGCCAGCATCTCCTGGGTGGACCCGTGGTTCCTGCACCGCAAGCTGGCCTTCGGCACGGAAATCTTCTACAGCAATTCCACGTACTTCTCCGACTATTACGACCAGCAGAACTACGGCTTTGCCGTTTCCCTGCGCAAGCCGATCGGGGAACTGGATTACGTGAAGCTGGAATACCGCCTGGAACAGTACCAGATTGACGCCAAGGGTAACGCCCCCATCTTCTTCTGGCTGCAGGACGGCGATTACCTGCGCAGCCACGTGGAACTTTCCTACACCATTGATACCCGTGACGCGCAAATCTTCCCCCGCAAGGGCGGCAAGTTTGAAGTGCTGGCCGGTTATTCCGGCCTGGGCGGCGATGTGAAGACTTACAACTTCGGCATCAACGGCTCTTATTACTGGAACTTGCGCGGAGACACCATTTTCAGCATCAATGCCGGTGCGGCCACCGTGGATTCCTACGGCGACCATGACGTACCCATTTTTGAACGCCTCTACCTCGGCGGCCCGTACAACATGCGCGGCTTCCGCTTCCGGGACGTGGCTCCGTACAATCCGGCTTTGAGCGGTGATGAAACGATGGGCGGCCGTTCCTCCTTCTTCTGCCAGTTTGAATATTCCATTCCGGTGATTGAAGAAGTGCGCGTCGCCGTGTTCTACGACATCGGCTTCGTCAACGGGGACGCCTTTGACTTCAGCGCATCCAAGATCGTTTCCGACTACGGGATCGGCCTGCGCCTGAACCTGCCCATCGGTCCTCTGGCGGTGGACTATGCCATTCCGATTCAGAAGAACAACGCCATCGACCGCGGAGGACAATTCCAGTTCTATCTCAACTATTCCTACTAATTTTATTCAATAATCCCTCTACCATTTGACGACATGAGCAATTTCCGCATCCTTATTCTGGTGTTCCTGGTGGTGGTGCTGGCCGTTCTGGGAATGATCTATGTGAACATTTCCTCAAGGATGGATGTGATTCAACAGCAGCAGATAGCCCCCGTGCCTGCTCCGTCAGTCGTCAATCCCTCTCCTTACCTTCCCATGCCCACGCAGACGCCCGGCACCGCCGTTCAGCCGGTAGTCGTGGCGGACCCGGTGGTGAGCGAGGAGCTGGCCCATGCCACGGCCGAGCTGGAACGGATGAAGAAGGAGAATGAAGATTTGAAGAAGCGCCACGCCATGGCGGAGGAGGAACGCGCCCTGCTGGAACGCCGGAGCATTGAAAAGGGAGACCCCCGCCTGCAATGGCTCAATGAGATCAAGGACGCCGAACAGGTGGGACGCGTGACGGAATACTACCGTGACGCCAACCTTGTCCTGTTCCAGTCCATCGGCCAGCCTGACCTGAAAGTAGGGCAGGAACTGGGCATCCGCAGGCGCGGAAGCATCTTCGTCTCCCTGATTATCGACGGAGTTGACCCGGACGGGAAGGTGTTCCAGTCCTACGTGAAGCGCAACACGCTTTTTGACAACAATGACAAGGAGCCCATCAAGCCGGGGGATGAAGTGATTGTCCCGCCCGCAAGCTGGCAGGAAAACATGATGGGAGAAGGCGAGCCCGGCGCGGCCCCGTCTGCCGCTCCCGCTCCTGCGGCGGCGCCTCAGCCGGTAATGATTCCCATGGAGCCGTAATGCGGGTCCGGATAGAGCCAAGCCAAATAAAGAAAAAGTGCATCTGAGAGAAAGATTGCAGTCGGGCGCGGGCCCCAGTCTGTCCTTTGAATTTTTCCCGCCCAAGAACGAGCAGGCTGCGGCGGCCCTGTACCAGACCATCCGTGAACTGGAACCGTACCATCCCAGTTTTGTCAGCGTGACATACGGCGCGGGCGGCTCCACCCGTGAGCTTACCCGGGAGGTGGTGCTGCGCATCCAGCATGAATCCCGCATTCCCACGGTGCCCCACCTTACTTGCGTAGGCCACAGCCGGGAGGAAGTATGGAGCATTCTGGACCAGTACGCCCAGGCAGGGGTGCGGGCCGTTCTGGCCCTGCGGGGAGATCCCCCGCGCGGCACGGAAAATTACAACCGTGATGCGGATGCCTTCCGCCATGCGGCGGAACTGGTGGCTTTTATTCGTGAATATAACGAATCCGGACGCCATCCTGATCCGGACGGGTTCGCCATAGGCGTGGCCGGCTTCCCTGAAGGCCATCCGTCCACGCCCAACCGCCTGCGCGAGATGGATTTTCTGAAAGCGAAGGTGGATGCCGGCGCGGATTATATCTGCACCCAGTTGTTTTTTGACAACCATTCTTTTCTGGATTACCGGGAACGTTGCCTGCTGGCCGGCATCAAGGTGCCCATTCTGGCCGGAATCATGCCCGTAACCAGCCTGTCCGGCATGAACCGCATGGCGGAGCTTTCCGGGGGCACGTGTTTTCCGGCCCGGCTGCTCAAGGCGCTGAAACGCGCCGGCTCCAATCCGGACGCCGTTCAGGAGGTAGGCATCCAGTACGCCTCCAGCCAATGTGCGGAGCTGCTGGATTCCGGCGTGGACGGCATTCATTTTTATACGCTCAACCAGAGCCGCGCCACGCGGCAGATCTACAGGAACCTGGGCCTGAAGGATTCCCTCCAGCTTCTGGAACATGGCGAAGATAAGTAAAAAGCTGATTGATTTGGCCGGGACAACACGATAGAAACCTCTTCAACATATTATGGATATCAAGGATATTAAACGGGCCATGGACAATATGCCGATGGGCGACGGAAGCGCGTTTGCGGAAATCTCCGTCGGTCCGGCCAAGCATGAACAGTTTTTGGATGAACACTACGGAAAGGTTGCGCTGGTCGTGCTGCTGTGCGTTCTCGGAGCCGCCGGATGGATCATTTACAACGGCATGCAGGATTCCATGGAAAGAAAGGCAGGCGCCGCGCTGGTGGCCGCCATGCCGGAATCCCCCGCTACCGGGGAAATCTCCCTGAATGAACAGGGGCTTCAGCAGGTGGTGGCGGATTTTGACGATTCCCGCGCCGCCGTCACCGCCACCTATCTTCAGGCGGTCGCCCTGTGGAACGCCGGCAAGGAGGATGAAGGCGTAGCCAGGATGAAAGCTTTTATTGATTCCGCTCCCACGGAGGAATGGAAGGCCCAGGCTTCCGTTACCCTGGCATGCCGCCTGATGAACCGCGGGAAGGCGGATGAGGCGGATGGCCTGTTCCGTTCCGTGGTGGACGCGGGGGATCCCACTTTTTCCGGTTTTGCCACCATGTGCCTGGGGGACATTGCCCGGGCGAAGAAGGACAATGCCGCCGCGGGAGCCTTTTACCGTGAATTGGCGGAAAAGTTCCCGTCCAGCGCGTTTGTCCTCCAGCGCGGAGGCTACCTGTTGCGCAAGAGCCTGTTTGATATTCAGAGCCCCGTCCGCATCGAACCCGCTGCGGAGCAGAAATAATCCGGGCGGACTTTTCCGGAGCTTTCCGGAAGATGAACGCTTTCTACATCCGCATGTCTGTTCTTTTGCAGCGCATGCGGATTTTCGTGTCCAGGAGCGCCGGAACAGGGCGTTCCAAAGGGTCCGCTGTGCATAACAGGCGTCATGATTCCGGGAATTTCTCTCCGGGCTGTGACATGCTTAAACAAATCATGCGGGCACGCCGCGCTTACTGGATGTAAGCCGGGCTGCCGGCATTACCAATATTTCACACCATGAACAAGCATATCAAATCCCTCTGGCTCCTTCCCCTGGCCGGGCTGTCTCTTTCCCTGATGCCGTCCTGCACGACGGACAGTTACGGAAACAGCACCGTGACGCCTGGCGGGGCCGCCGCCATCGGCGTGGGCGCGCTGGCCGCCGGGGCTGCCATCGGCGCGGCGGTCCAGCATGACCGCGACAAGGACAGGTATCGCAATGACTGGCATCATCACAATCCTCCGCCTCCGCCGCCCCGTCCGCCCCACCGACCCCATTGGAGGCGGTAAGGGAAAGCCCATGGCCCGCAAATCCTGCGGCGCTCCAGCTTTGCGGGAAGAGCGCGGCGCAACGTGGTATTTCCGGAGTCCCGTAGAGTTCTCAGGACTGGCGGATGCCGCGGAGCGCCCAGGTCATGCGCTGCCTGGCGCTCTCCGGGTCATTGAGGATGGAGCCCAGCAGATCCAGCACGGGCCGCACGGCATTCGGGTCGTGCACTTGGAGTTGTCCGGAAAGGATAAAAGGAGCCCCGCCGCAGCAGACGAGGTAGATGAGGATGTTCATGGGGTCTCCCTGGAGCACGGAACCTTCCTCCTGGGCTTCCCGTATGGTTTCCAGCAGGACGAGGGGGTGGCGCGTATGGATTCCTGAAATGAAGCGGATGGCCGCCCGTTCTCCCGCCAGGGCGTCCAGCACCAGCTGGGCAATGAACTGGCCGTGGCGCAGCAGGAACTCCATGACGTCTTCCAGGATGGCTTCCAGTTTTTCAAAGGCCGGAAGATGAATGTTGGCGTGGGTTCTGACGCCGGTGAACAACGGTTCGTACCAGCGTTCCAGCAGTTCGTTCAGAAAAGCTTCCCGGTTGCCGAAGTGATAGACAAAGCTCCCCGTATTGGTGCCGGCGCGCAGGGACAGGCCGCGGATGGTGAGAGCGCGGAGCCCGGATTCCCCGACGATCATGGCTCCCGTATTGAGCAGGTGCTCTCTGGTGGATTTCCGTTTGGGCATGACGGTGAAGCTTAAGCACCCATGTGTGCTCCTTATCGGCCCGGAAGGCAAGGACTTGTTACGTCTGTCATTGTAAAAGGCGGAACCGGGGCCTCGTCCTTCCCCGGTTCCGCCGCTGGAATCCCGAATGGATCAGGAGGTTGCTTCCAATTCTTTCCGGCGGGAGGAAATCCAGCGGGAGAAGAGTTTGGCTGTGGCCGGAATGATGAGCAGGTTCAGGATGGTGGCTGAAACCAGTCCGCCGAACTGGACGATGGCCAGCGGCCCGAGCAGTTCGCCCCCGGGCTTGTCAATGGCCCAGATCAGGGGGAGCAGGCCGAGCACCGTTGTAAGGGAGGTCATGATGATGGGAACCACGCGTTCCAGCGAACCTTCCCGGATGGCTTCCGCCGGGTTCATGCCCTTGTGTTCCAGCGCCCGGTACCTGTTGAGCAGGATCAGGCCGCTGCGGATGGCAAAGCCGATGACCGTCACGAAGCCCACGATGGAAGCCACGGAGAGGATGGGCGGAATGTACGCGGCGCCGAACAGGGAGGACAACGTGCCGGGAGAAGCCAGGAACACGGCTACGATGCCGCCCACCAGGCACAGCGGAATGTTCACCAGCGTCAGCATGGCGCGCCGGACGCTCCCCAGCGCGGAGGAGAGAAGCAGAACGATGAGCACCATCACGATGGCGCCCAGCACGTAAAGCCGCTCGGAGGCGGATTCCCGCGCCTTGATGGTTCCGTCATAATCCACCGTGCAGCCCATGGCGTTCATCACCGGGTCCAATTGCTCCCGGCAGGCTTTCGCCAGGTCCCCCAGGTTGGAATTGGGGGAGGGGTTGCAGGAGATCATGGCCTTCCGCATGGTGTTGTCCCTCAGGATGAGGTTGGAGACCTCCTCCCGGTACACCTGCGCCACGTCGGCTAGGCGCACGGTCTTTTTATTGGGGGAAATGAGTTCCAGGTTCTTGATGTCTTCCATGGACGTCTTCAGCCTGGGATCAATGCGCAGGACAATGTTCCAGTGGTCCTGGTTCTTGATCACTTCCCCCAGCTTCTGGCCGTTCATGGCCGTGGAAACCTGTTCCGCGGCGTTCGCCATGGTCAGGCCGTGGGAGGCCAGGGCTTCCTGGTTGTACTGCATGCGGATGGTATCCACCATGATTTCCCGGTTGGCGCGCGCGTCCGCCACCTCCGGCATCTTTGCCAGAATCTCCTTGGCCTTCTGGGCCGCCAGGCGGAGCTGGGGCAGCTCCGTGCCATAAATATTGATGGCGATTTCCGAGTTGGAGCCGGAGAGGGCGGAACTGATGCGATGCGCCAGCGGATAGCCGATCATGGAGCTGGTGCCGGGAATATCGTCAATGCACTTCTTGATGGCGGCGCGCAGTTCCTTCTGGTCCTTCTCCAGGTCTACGCGCACGAGCAGTTCGGAGGCGCTGACGGGTTCCGCGTGTTCGTCGTTTTCCGCGCGTCCCGTGCGCTGGGTGACGCTGAGAACGCCCGGAATGCGTTCAATGTCCTTCATCACCGTTCGGGAGATGCGCTCCGTTTCATCCAGGGAAGTGCCCGGCACCGTGCTGACGAAGACCGTGTAGCAGTCCTCGTTGAACGGCGGCAGGAAGCTGGTTCCGAAGGTGGACCCCAGCCACAGGGCCAGCAGCGTGATGGCCGCCATGATGGCGCAGACCGTCTTGGAGAAGCGCAGGCAGAATTCAAGAATGGGCGCATAAATGCGCTTGATGAGGCGGGAGCTGAAGGAGTCCCCGCTTTCCAGCGTGGCGGCGTTTTTGCTCTTCTTGAACCACATGTAGCAGAGCACCGGGGTAATGGTGACGGCTACGATGAGGGAGGAGAGCAGGGCCAGCATGTAGGAGATGCCCAGGGGGCGGAAGAACTGGCCTTCCAGCCCGGACAGGAAGAGGACCGGCGTGAACACCAGCAGGATGATGACGGAGGAGAAGGAGATGGAACCCACGATTTCCCCCTTGGCCTCCATCAGCACCTCATACTTGCTCTTGCGCCTGTCCTCCGGCAGGGCGGCGTTCCGGTTCAGGTGCCGCCAGGCTATTTCCACGAAAATGATGGCGTTGTCCACCACGTCCCCCACGGCTACGGCCAGGCCGCCCAGGGTCATGATGTTGATGGCCAGCCCGAAGACGGGGAACATCATCATCCCGAACAGGACGGACAGGGGCATGGAAATCAGCGTGATGATGGCCGTGCGCAGGTTCAGCAGCGTCAGGAAGATGACGATCATGACCACTGCTCCCGCAATAAGCAGGGTCTCCGTGCCGTTGTCCAGGGACATTTCAATGAAATCCGCCTGGCGGTAGGCGGTCGTATGCAGTTTCATGCCCTTGGGAAGCTGGCTCTGGCTGAACTCCTTGATGGCTGCGTCCACAGCCTGCGTCAGGGCCAGCGTATTGGCTCCCGGCACCTTCTGCACGGAAAGCACCACGGCGTCTTCCCCCATGAACCCGGCGTCGCCCCGTCGCGGCGCGCCGTCTATCTTGACCTCCGCTACGTCCTGAAGCCGGAGAATGCCGGAGGCGTGGTCCGGAACCAGGGCGCGGTTCAGCTGTTCAATATTGGCGGTGCGGGTATCCTGCTGAATGGGGAGCTCCTGCCCGGCCACGTCCTCCAGGTACCCGGCGGGCACGGAAGACTGGGATTCCTCAATGGCCGTTTTCAGGCTGGAAAGGTCCACCCCTGCCAGCTTGAGCTTGTTGGGATCGTAAACCACCTGGTATTCCGGCAGGCGGCCGCCCAGCACCGTGACCTGTCCCACGCCGGGGATGGCCAGCAGGCGCGTGCGCAGCTTGTATTCCGCCAATTGCCGCATGTCCAGCGTGGAGGTGTCCTTGTCCCCCGTCAGGGCGATCAGCATGATTTCCCCCGTTACGGAGACGATGGGGGCCAGCTCCGGGGACGTGCCTTCCGGCAAGGACTCCCGGACCGCGCCCAGGCGTTCCGTCACGATCTGGCGCGCCTGGTAAATATCCTTGTCCCAGTCAAAGTCCACCCATACGAAGGAGAGGCCGCTGCCGGAGGAGGAGCGCACGCCCTTGACCCCGGCGGTGCCGTTCATGGCGGACTCAATGGGAATGGTGATGTACTGCTCCACTTCCTCCGCGGTAAGGCCAGGGGCTTCCGTCTGGATGGTGACGCGCGGAACCTTCAGTTCCGGAAACACGTCCACGGGAATATTTTTCACCACGAAAATGCTGATGACCGCCAGCGCGAGCGTCAGCAGAATCACGGTGATTCTGTTATTCAGGCAGAATGAAATTAGAAAGTTCATCGAATTCCTGTTTCTATTAACCGTTCTCTAATCACGTTGAGCTGAAAATCAATGTTCCCCTTCGTGGAACTGGCCGTCCGCATGGAAATGCCCGGCCGCCTTCTTGCTGCCGGCGTCTCCTGTGGGCAGGATGTATTTCAATTCATAGCCGCCTTTGGTCACGATGGTTTGTCCCGGCGTCAACCCCTTGACGGGCGTTTTTCCCTGCCGTGCGGGCAGTGTTTCCACCTTCTTCATGACGAAGGTATCGTCCGCCGCCTTGATGAAGACCACGTCGTTCACCCCCACCTTGACGACGGCGCTGTTGGGAACGGGAATAAAGCCGTCCGTGGCGGCGTCATGGGAATACAGGTCCAGCCGGGCAAGCTGTCCGGCATGCGTCCCTTCCGGCATGCGGTCCGGAACGAAGTACAGGGCACGGGACTGCGTGGCGGGGTCCACCTGGTCCGCCACCCGCAGGGTGCCGTCCAGCACTTCCGTATTTTTTCCGCTGGTCAGGGCCAGCTGGGCCTTCGCGTAATGGACGGGGTCAGCCCCGTAAATGGTGGTGGCGAATTCCAGTTCCCCCTTGTTGGTCATGACGAGGGCGGGCGCGCCCTGTTCCCCCCAGGAACCCTGGGTCATGTTCACGGACTGGACGGAGCCGTCCGCCGCGGCGTACACGTAAAGGAGGTTGTTTTTCAAAGCTCCGGAATCCGTCACCAGCTTCAGTTTATTATTGCTGGCGTCCAGAGCGGCCCGGAGGCTGTGGATTTCCGCTTCCTTGAACTGGATGGAGGTGTTCAATTCACTGTTACGGGTGCCGATTTTTTCCAGTTGGGCCCGGCGTTCCTTGAGGGTATTGAGTTCCGCCGCGGCGCGGTCAAGGGCAGCCTGCGCCTGGGAGGCGTTTCCTTCCATCTCCACGATGTCCGGTGAGGCCAGCGTGTACAGCAGTTCCCCCTTGCGTACCTGCTGGGCGGACTTGACGTTGAAGGTGACGCGCCCGGCAGCGGGAAGGGCGTACGTCGTTACCGCATGGGGAGGAATAACCATCTGGCCGTGAAGGGTCTTTTCCGCGCCGTGAGTGGCTTCCGTCACCTTTTCAAAGCGCATGTCCAGGGAATGGCGCGCCTTTTCATCCACATGCACGGGAATCATGTCCCCCGGCTGGCCGGAACCTTTCTCCGCGGTCTCTTCATGTTCGTGGTCGCCCGTGCAGGCTTCCCCCTCTGCATGCTGGTGGCCCTCAGGCTCGTGGTCGCCTGTGCAGACGGAGCCGTCCGCGTGCTTGTGTTCCTCATGGGCGTGGCCCTCGGCGCAGGTTTCCCCTTCCTTGTGCTGGTGGTCTTCATGGCCGTGGTCCGCCGTGCAGGCGGTGCCGTCCTCGTGTTTGTGTTCCGTAGGTGCCGGCTGCTCTCCGCGTGCGGGATTGAGGCTGAAAACGGGAGCCAGGCCCAGGATGATGGAAAAATAGAGACGTTTCATGTTCGTTAAAATGATGAAGATTTTTATTTGGATTGAAGGTTGGCGTGGGTGAGGTAGCGCAGCTGGGCCTGAATGGCCAGCAGCTTGTCCAGATTGTCCAGGAAAGCCAGACGGCTTTCATAAAGCTGGTGGCGGTTTTCCGCCAGCTCCAGCAGGGAGGCTTCCCCGATGCCGTGCAGTTTCTCCATGGTCCGGACGGAGGAGGCGAAGGACTCCATGCGCTGAAGCTCCGTCCGGCAGTGGCGGAGCACCATCTGCTGGCTGGCGTCAAGCTGTCGGGCGTTGAACAACTCCGTTTTCCAAAGCTGGATGGTTTCCTGCCTGGACAGGTTCCGTGTGCCGCGCGCTTCCGCAATGGCCTTGCGGTTGCGGTTCCAGAGGGGAAGATTGAACCCTATTTCTCCGCCCACTTCCTTTTCCCCGTCGTCACGGGTGAAGGAGGGCCCGAGCTCCAGTTCCGGGTACTGCCGGCGGATCTCCGTCTTGAACAGGGTTTCCGTGGTGGCGTAGGTTGCCAGTTGGGCCTTGATTTTCGGGGCTGAGGCCAGGGCGGCGGGGCCGGGCGCCGGCACGGCGGCGGGCAGTTGGAAGCCCTGTCCCGTCAGGAAGCCGAGCTTCCGTGCCGCGGAGGGATGCAGCCCCATCAGCCTGACCAGCTCCATCTTCTGCTCCAGTTCCGTTTCCGTCACAGTCTGGAGTTCCCGGATGGCGTCGTTCATGCGCTGGGAAGCCACTTGGCGGGAGGAAAATTCCACTTCCCCTGCGCCAATGAGTTTTTCAATCACGCCGTTTTCCTGCCGCACCGCATCCAGGCGTTCCCGGATGACTGCCTTGCGGCGCTGGGTAACGGCCAGCTTGCTCCAGGCCTGGTCCAGGGAACTGAGAAAATCCAGTTCCGCCTGGCGGAGGGTCCAGAAGTCCGCCTCCTTGTACTGCTCCGCCACCTTTTTTTCCAGGGCGGGAAGACCCGTCACGGGAATGGTGAAGCCCAGGCTGCCGGACATGTTGAGCGTATTTTCCTGGAGGACTTGTTCAATATCCCAGGAAAAGGACGGATCGTTCCACCAGCCCGATTGTTTGGCTGCTTCATTGCTGGAAGCCAGTTTCAGGCGTGCCTTGTTCAGATCCGGATTCATGACCAGGCCGATCTGGCGTGCCTGGTTCCGGGTAACGGAGATGTGTGTGTCCACGCGGGATGCCTCTTTCCAGGAGGCTTCCTCCGCGTTCAGGTCGATGGGTGCGCTGTGATAGACGCTGCATGAACTGAGGAAGGCGGTCAGGCCTAGCCCAGCGAAAAATGGTATGGATTTCATGATGAAAAAGAGAATAGAAATAGTTCGGTCCAATCAGGTTTGGACAATGCGGCAAATAATTCCGCGGAAACAAATAAGGCCGGACGCAATCAACAAGCAGCGTTCAGCCGGAAACGTCCCTGGGACGTTTCTGAAAAAGGGCCGTTAAATCAGCAGGGGAAGTTGAAAGCCTTCATGTATCGGGCCGTCGTCCCTGAAGGGGTCAGGGGGGGCGGGTATTGCGGAATCCGATGTTTGGCTTGTTAAAAGAAGAGACTGTGCCAGATGATGGAAATCCGGGAAGGTCTGCCAGATAATGCAGGGCTGGGGAAGCGGCGCATGAAGAACGGGCAGCGTCAGGTCGTCAATCTCCAGACGCTGGTGTTCGCAGAGGTGCCCGGCCAGCGGGCTGGAAGTGCTGCTGCCGGGACCGTGGTCCCCACGGCATCCGCAGGGTGCGGCATCGTGATGGCAGGAGCAGGAAAAGAGGAAGACCTCCTGATGGCAGGGGCATACGGAAACCATGCCCGTTCCGCCTACAATGACCAGCAGAAGGGTGAGCAGCATGATGCCGTTGCGCAATGCTCTAACCATGGTATGCCGCGAATCCTAGAAAGGAGCCGTGAAAGCGTCAAGAGCAAAGTGGCGGATGTCGGAACCTTGAAGAAACCGGGCTGTTATTTCCCAGCCGCTTTACGGAGCAGGTCCACGGTGTGTTCAAAGGCTACGCCGCGCACGTCAATGATCTGGGAGTTTTCCGCTACGGCCCCGGTGATTTCCTCCTTGAATTTTCCGGCCTGTTCCTCCGTGAGCAGGTTTTTGGAGATCAGGGAGCGCGTAATGAGCTGGAGAACGTACTCCGTTTCCACAAAGGACTGGCGGCCTACCGCCTTTTTCATGGCTTCCATGAATTCGGGGGCGTGTTCAGGCGAGAGAGCCCCAACGGCTTTTTCATAAGCCTGTGCAAAGGTGTTCACCGGGGCCTTGGAAACTTCCGTCTTGGTCAGGTCAAAGCTGGATTGGTAGGCAAGGGCCCCTTCCTCCGCCAGTTGAAGGGCGTTCTTGCCGAATTTGTTGACGGCATTCATGTCCGCCCCTTTTTCCAGCAGCAGGGCCGCCACCTGGAAGTTGCCGCGCATGGCCGCCAGCATCAGCGGCGTAAAGCCGTTGCCTTCCCGGTTGTTGATGTCCGCCTTCTTTTCAATCAGCATGTCGGACAAGCGGTCCAGGCCGCTCCAGGACGCCCAGTGCAGGGCGGTCCATCCGTCCTTGTCCTTCTGGTCGATTTCCACGCGGGGGTCTTCCAGCAGGCGTCCCAGGTAGGGCGCACGCTTGGCTTCCAGCTTCAGCGTGGTTTCAATGTTGTTGTAGTTGGCGTAGCACACCCACATGACGGGCGTTCTGCCGTGGGGGTCCGTCATGTTGACGAAGGCTTTTCCTTCCTTCGCCGCCAGTTGTTCCCCTTCTTCCAGAGTTTGGTCGAATTCCTTCATCCCCTTGACTCTGGCTTCCTGTTCCTCCTGTTCGGAAGACGCATTGACTTCCTTGGCCTCCGCTTTTTTCATCACGGTGATGAGGTCCAGGGCCGGATTGGGGTCTCCGGAGAAGGATTTGGAAACCACCAGGCTGATCCCGCCCAGAATGGAACTGAAAGCCACCAGGATGAGGGAGTCCACAATGATGTTGCGCGTGTGCTGGTTCATCGTCTTGAGAGGTTAGGAGTTGGCTTCCGTGAGTTCTTCCGCCGTAACGGCGGGGTCCATTTCCGTTTCAATGGCCGCAATGGGCGGGGAGTCCGCATCTTCCTCCGGATGGTCGGAGGTGATGGTCTTGCGGGTCATGATGATGGCGATGGGGCTGATGACGGCCATGGCCAGGTAAATGGTCCACATGAATTCGGGTGAATCCCAGAAGCCGATGTGCCCGGTATCCATCTTGGCGCAGATGCCGTCGTAGCAGAGGTAGGCGACCAGCAGGCCGCCGATGATGCCGTTGATGGGCTTGGCAATGAACATGGGCAATGCCGCCAGGGACATGTAGGAGGCCACCTTGTCCTTGGGGGCCACACGGGCCACATATTCCGAGAAACGGGGGGAGAACAGCAGTTCCCCGAACGCGAACACCAGAATCTGCGTCACAATGGCTACCAGATACGCCTGGGAGCGCGTTTCAATGCCGGGCACCACATAGTACCATTCAATGGGAATGGCCATGAAGACAAGGGAGAAAGCGGAAATGGACATGCCCACGATCATGAGGCTGACGGTGGAGAAGCGTCCCAGCACCGGAATGAGCAGGATAAGCCCGGAAACGATGATGGCCGGGTTGATGGCATTGATGGAGCCGATGGCAAAGTCATCATACAGGGTGCGCACGTAGTATTTGGGCATGACCAGGAATTGCAGCGTGAAGACGATGCGCACGCCCATGGTCAGCACCAGGAAGAGGATGAGCTTGCGGAAGGCGGATTCCTTCCACACTTCCCGGAAAAGCTGCAGGGGCCGGCGGAGGGGCGCTTTCAGGTTGGCCTCCTTTTCACTGGGTTCCGCGTAGTTGTCTTCGTCAATGAAGCGGGTGGTGATGCAGCCCAGCAGCACCATCAGCGTGCCGAAGTTGATGATCCAGTAGCCGCCGTCCACGGCGCCGAAGTGCTTGCGGAAGAATTCAATCAGGAATACGTTCGCGATCACGGCGGCGATGTTCATCAGCAGATAATAAATATTGAACCCCGTGGCACGCGCATTCAGCGGGGCGAAGCGCCGGATGGAGGTCTGGATGACGGGGGACATGAACGCCGTGCCGAAGGACATGATCAGAATCCCTGTCATGACCACCAGCCTCCCGGAGTCCACGGTGGGGCTCAGATCCGGCCCGAATCCCATGATGAGACGCCCGGCGATGAGGATGATGAAGCCGATCAGGTATGTGCGCCGTATGCCGATGATGTCGCAGATGGAACCCACCGCAAAGACGAAGGCGGAGATGAACAGGGTGTACAGCCCCACCCACAGGGCCGCGTCCGCATCGTTGAAACTGCAATAGTCCGTCAGGTAGAGGACAAAAACCGTAATCAGGGAGAAGTAGGCCATGCCGTCAAAGAACTGGACGACGTTGGTGAGCCAGAAATCTTTGGATACGGTTTTTAGGATTTTGAACTCGGAAAAGTACTTGATGATAGGGTTGGCGGACTCGTTCATGCAGAAGAGAGTAAATTTTGACGACGGTGGAAGAGTGGGTTACCCGCACCCCCGTTTCAAGTTTTTTTCTCTCAAAAGCCGGATTAACCGGAAAAATGCGCGCCGCCGTCACGGCGCATCCCCTATCTGGGAAGAATGCGCCGGAAGCCCGCCACATTGCACCATGACAATGCTTTCAGGCATTGTTCCACGGCCATGGCGTCGGAGGGCAGCAGGGGCCACAATCCGGCTTCCTTCAGCCCGGATTTGGCTATTTCCGCCGCCTTCCATTCACGGAACTGGGTGGGAAGGGCGGAGAAGGTGAAGAAGGCCCAGCAGGCCAGCCCGATAGCCAGCGCAATCTGGAACTTCAACAGCCCGGTAGCCAGCATCCCCAGCAGGATGAGGGCTGTGAAGAAGGGAATCATCATGGCGCGGGCTGCGGCGGTTTTGCGGGCTTTGGCCGCCGCAGGGTCTTCCCTGACCAGGCTGCTCATGGCCCAGGTGTGGGCCACGCAGGCCAGGCGCCCCGCGGTCACCTTGCCCTCCCAGGCGGGGGGAAGGCTGATGAGCCCGTTTTCATCCACGCCGGGAAAACGGGCCTCCGCCAGTTTCCGCTGGCGTTTTTCCGCGCCGTCCAGGCGGTGAATCAGCCCCGCCGGACCCGGAAATCCCGGCAATTCCCGCGATTCGTAGGTACGCAGCGGAATGACCCCCTTGGTGAAGCGCAACGCGGCAATGACGCCGAGCACGACCACGGAAAGGAATATCACTACTGCGAATAGCATAGACGGCTTTTTCGCATACGTCCGGATGCCCGTCAATCTCCCCGGATGGCATGAAAGCGGTCTTTTCAGCTTGCTTAACACGGCAGGCGTTAAGTACAACAATCCGTCATGTTTGCGCCGTTCTCCCGTTTTCTTGCCTTGCTTCTGATGTTTTCGGGCTGCCTGGGATGGGCGGCCCCCGCTCCTGCGCCGGGACGGCCCAACATTCTCTTTATCCTGGTTGACGATCTGGGCTGGGGGGATCTTGGGGTGTTCCACCAGAACCGCCGCGCTCGTGAAGGGAAGCCCGCCATTCAGACTCCGGCCCTCGACCGGATGGCTACGGAGGGAATTCAGTTGTGCAGGCATTATGCGGGTTCTCCCGTCTGCGCCCCTTCGCGCGCCTCGCTGTTTTCCGGCGTCCATCAGGGGCATGCCCGCGTGGTGAGGGACAATACGTTTGACATGCCCCTAGAGGATGCGCTGACGTTGCCGGCCATGTTGAAGAAAGCCGGATACGCAACGGCGCTGATCGGCAAATGGGGGATTGGAGGCGGAACGGAATGCGGAGGCAATCCCGGAGAGTCCACGGCTTTTCCCGACAAAAGGGGCTTTGATTACTTCTTCGGCCATCTGGACCACATCGGAGCGCACCGGCACTATGCGGCGGATGATCCCGCGGACCGCCGTTCCCAGACGGGTACCAACGTGATCTGGGACATGCATGAAAACATCACCAAATCCTGTACGAATTCCTATTCCACGGATTTGTTTACGGCCCGTGCCAAGAAATGGATCGTGGACCACAGGAAAAAATCAAGAGGCCAGCCGTTTTTCCTGGCGCTGACTTTTACCGCTCCCCATTCCGCGCTGGAAGTACCCACGCAAGCCTATCCCGCCGGCGCCGGTCTGAACGGCGGATTGCAGTGGCTGGGTAAAAAGGGGGAATTGATCAATACGGCCAACGGCGTGCGCAATTCATACGTTTATCCCCGGTATGCCTCCCAGAAATGGCCGGAGGGAGCAAAAAAGCATGCTTCCATGATAGCCCGGATTGACGATGCCGTGGGGGATTTGCTCAAACTCCTCTCAGATTTGAAAATAGATAAAAACACGATCGTGGTTTTTACCTCCGATAACGGCCCCCATAATGAAGGCAGTTTCATAGGCCCTACGCAGGACCCCAACTTTTTCGAGTCTTATGGCCCGTTTGACGGAATCAAAAGGGATACCTGGGAGGCCGGCATCAGGGTTCCGGCTATTGTGCGCTGGCCGGCGGCCATTCCTTCAGGCCGCGTTAGCCATGCTCCCAGCCAGTTCCATGACTGGATGGCCACGTTTGCAGAGGCCGGAGGGATGCCGGTTCCGGCAAAAACGGATGGAGTCTCCATCCTGCCCACCCTCACGGGGAAAGGTAAGCAGAAGCCGGGCATTCTTTATGTGGAATATAACGTGAAGGGAAAAACGCCCAATTATAAAAACTTCCTTCCGGAGCACCGGAACGTTTCCAGGCTCCAGCAGCAGATTATTTATGCAGGCAGGTACAAGGGCGTCAGGCAGAATATCCGTTCCCACGAGGATCCCTTCCAGATTTATGATATTGAAAAAGACCCCAGGGAATCCCGCAATCTGGCGGAGACGCCGGAGGGCAGGAAATACGGGAACTATTTCAGGAAAAGGGTATTGCAGGTCAGGAGGATTTATGACTATGACAACTCCGTCCGCGGCTGTCTGGCTGGCAGGCCTTATGATTCCGCCCCCGTGCCGCCTCTGGAGAAGGGCGGGGAAATAGGCGGAAAACTGGCGTTCAGGCTTCTTTCCTCCAAGGCGTGTCCCTGGGTGCCCAAGCCGGAGGCGGTCAGGGGGTATGAAAACCTTGCGGTGACGGAGGCATCCGGTTGTCTTGTCCCGGACGGCATTTCCAGACAGCCTTTTTGCGGGGAATGGAAGGGATTTCTGAGCGTGCCGGAAACGGGAGTTTATACCTTTTTCCTGGAAACGGATTCCAATGAAGGTTCCAAATCCTTTGTGCGCCTGCATGACATGCAATTGGTGGATGCCGATTTTCATTATAAGCCGGGAGACCGGGCGGATTCCTCTTCCGCCGTGGGAACGACGGAATGCAGCCCGGAGATCGGCAAGAAGGGAGTGCCCCTGGCAAAGGGGGCGCACCCCGTCAGCATCGGGTACGTGCATGGGGCGGGCGCTTCAAAGGCCGGGCTCAAGCTGATGTGGTCGCGGGACGGGGGCGCCCCGGAAGAAATTCCGGCATCCTGTTTCTCCATGTCCGCAAAGTAACCGCCGGGAATTTTCCGCCTTCCCGGCCGGGAGGCGGGGAAAAACAGCCGTGATGGAGCCGGCTCTTTTATCTGCGGAGCCGTTGGATTGGGATTGCTTTCCCGGAGCTTTTCATGTAATTGCTGACCGCAATGGTCCATATCCGGGAATGCATGAGGAAGTGGCTGCCGTTCGTCCTGATGGCGGCGGCTCTCGGAGTGTCTCCGGCCCAGGATGTGGCGAGCCCGGATGCCGCAGAGCTGGACCTGGACCTGGTTAAATTGAAGAAGGGGCCCAAGGGCAGGCAGAGGGAAGCCATGCGGAAGGCCCTCCTGCTGGTGAACCTGAAACAGAAGGAAACGTGGCTGGCGGAATCCACGGGGGAGGACGCCGTTCATCTGAAGGCGGAGATTTCCTTCCGACGGTACCTTGCCGCGGTGGATATGGCCGGATGCCCGGAGGAATTCAAACGCGCGTTCCGCAATTATGCAAAGCTTCTGAATTCCTTTGAAGAAAAAGATTTGAAAAGCGTGCGGGATTTTCCCTCCGTTCCCTTGCAGGAGGCCGGAAGGGAGCTTTTCCGGGTATTGCTCAATTACCGGCTGGAGCCGGAGCATCTGCTGGAGGAAATGAAAGCGCTGGTGGATGAAGAGGTGGAAGGTAAAGAGGAGCTTTCCCCGGAGCAGATGATGGACATTGTCCGGGAAGTGCGGGAAGCCCTCCAATCCGGCAAACGCCCTTTTCCCGCGGAAAGAGCTCTGGAGGACAGGGAATGAGGCATGGCCTGTTTTTCACCTGTAGTTTTGTTGAATCCATTCAACGGCTTTCGGGTTTTGCGGCAGGTAGGTTTTTAAAACTTCCCTGATACGCTCCCTGGATTGACGGTTCGCGGGGACCTCTCCGTCCATGGCGGCAGGCATGATCGGGAACGCTTTCTGCCGCTGCGCCTGTTGAAGATAGCGGGCATAGGCGTCCTGGTGCCGTTCCGCCTCCTCCCTGGACGGAATTTCCAGTTTTCCCATCAGGTAGAGCAGGTAAAGGGCCTCCGGGTTATTCAGCGCGGCTGCTTTTTGGTAAAACTCCATGGCTTTCCGTTCATTCCGCATGATGCCGTATTCTTCGTCTCCGCAGGCATACAGCCGTCCCAGTTCCAGGGAGGCGGGAGCGTAAGACTGCCTGTCCGCCTGTATCAGATAAGCGAGGACCTCGGAAGGGTTTTCGGAAATGCATTCCGTGAAGGCTTCATACTGGGCCTGCGGGCTTCCATGGTCCGCCGCTTTTTTGATCCAGTAATTGTATTCATCAACTTTGAGATCGTTTTTGGAGATGAAGTTATGATCCGCCATTTGGCGCATGGCGGGAACGCAGCCAGCCTGCGCCGCTTTTTTCAGCAGTTTCTCCTTCTGGTCAAATTGCTCAAAGGGGGAGAGCTCCATGTATTGCCGGTACAGTTCCTCGGGAGAGGCTTCCCTCGGGGCGGCTATCCAGTAAACGCCCAGGGCGGCGGCAAGCACGGCGCCTGAAATGATTAATGTGGATTTAACGTTCACAATAGGTGAGCGGCTGCCCGGCAGAATTTTGTCTGAAAAAACGGTTGGAAAAAGGAGTGGGGCGCCTTCCGGTTACGGTTTCCAGGCGGCGGCCATCAGGGTCTGGAAATGGGGAGGTTCCGGTTCCCTGTCCACAATGTCCGTATGGATGTTCCGGAAGCCGGCTTCCTTGAGCATGCTTTCCAGAGCGGCGGGCGTGAAGCCCAGCCAGCGGTCCGCATAGAGTTCGCGGGCTTCCTCCTGCCCGTGCTGGAGCAGGTCCAGAACGACCAGGCAGCCTCCGGGTTTCAGGATGGTCCAGGCGGCTTCCAGCGCCTTGACCGGCTTTTGGGCATGGTGCAGGGCCTGGCTGAGCAGGGCCAGGTCCACGGTGCCGGGATCAATGGGCGGCGTTTCAATGTCGCCCAGGCGGTATTCCAGATTGTCCAGCCCGTGCTTGCGCGCCAGTTCCTGCCCCAGCTCCACCATGCTGGGGGAGTTGTCCACGGCAATCACCTGCTTGGCGCTGGGGGAAATGAGCTGGGAGACGAAGCCTTCCCCGGCGCCCAGGTCCGCCACCACGTCATAATTCAGGATGCGGAGCAGGGCTCCGGCCAGCGCCTTCCAGGAACGGCCCGGAGCGTAGTTCTTGCCCAGGCGGCAAACGACTTCATCAAAGTAGGCCTGCGTGCGGTTCTTGCGCTTGTCCAGAATGACCTGGAGGGCTTTTTTGTCCGTTTCCGCCTCCGGCAGTTCCTCGCAGGCTTTCAGGGCCACGTTGTGCAGGTCGTTGGCCAGGGAGAGGGTGTAAAAAACGTTTTTCCCGGAGCGGGTGTCCTCCACCACTCCTTCCTGCCGGAGCTGGGCAAGCTGCGTGGAGATGCGGCTCTGCCCCATGCCGAGAATTTCCTGAAGCTCCGCAACGCTCAGGGATTCTTCATTCAAAACGTTGATGATGCGCAGGCGGGTGGGGTCCGTCAGGAGTTTGAGCGTTTTTAGGATTGACTTCATGGTGGAATAATATATCAACGCATCGAGATTTATCGATATGAGTAAAAACAACCCTCACATCTTCACGTCGGAATCCGTTGGAGAAGGCCATCCGGACAAGGTGGCCGATTACATTTCCGACTCTATTTTAGACGCCTGCCTGGCTCAAGACAAAACTAGCCGCGTCGCGTGCGAAACTTTGGTGAAGAGCAACATGGTCATCATCGCCGGAGAGCTGACGACCAAGGCGGTAATCAATCCGGAAAAGATCGCCCGCCAGGCTATCCGGGAGATCGGGTACTGCAACCGGCAGGACGACGACGTGTTCCACGCGGATACCGTCTTTTTCACGAACCTGCTCACGGAACAGTCTCCGGACATCGCCCAGGGCGTGGACGCCCGGGAGGCGGAGGGCAAGGGCCACGCGGAACAGGGCGCCGGGGACCAGGGCATCATGTTCGGCTTCGCGACGAACGAGACGCCGGAGCTGCTGCCGGCCCCCATCGTGTTTGCCCACAAGCTGCTCATGGAACTGGCCAAGCGCCGCAAGCGCGGGCATGTGGACTGGCTGCGCCCGGATTGCAAGTCCCAGGTGGCGGTGGCTTATGATGAAGCCGGACGCCCCGTCCATATTGAGAACGTGGTCATCTCTACCCAGCACACGGAGGAAGTGGACCATGATACGATTTACAATTACTGCGTCAGACTCATTAAGACTGTGCTCCCTGCGGAACTGCTGGATGACAGGACGGAGTATTTCATCAATCCCACGGGGAAATTCGTGGTGGGCGGCCCCCACGGGGATTCCGGCCTGACGGGCCGCAAGATCATTGTGGATACGTACGGCGGCATGGGCCGCCACGGCGGCGGCGCCTTCTCCGGGAAGGACCCGTCCAAGGTGGACCGTTCCGCGGCGTACATGTGCCGCTGGGTCGCCAAGCACATCGTAGCCGCCGGGCTGGCGGACAAGTGCGAATTGCAGGTGGCCTACGCCATCGGCTACCCCACCCCCGTTTCCATCCGGGTGGATACCTTCGGCACCGGAAAGGTGGAGGAGAAATCCATTGAAAGTGCGCTGGAAAGCATTTTCTCCTTCAAGCCTGCGGACATGGTGGACCAGCTCGACCTGCTGCGACCCATTTACCGGAAGACGACGCACTACGGGCATTTCACCAATCCGGAGCTTCCCTGGGAACAACTGGACGAAACGCGCCTGGCCTCCCTGAAACAACTTCTTCATTAATCCCACGACAACGTTTACAGACATGTTTTCAGAAACGGAACAATACAAGGTGCGCGATATCAGCCTGGCGGATTTCGGACGCAAGGAACTGGACATTGCGGAACATGAAATGCCCGGCCTGATGGCCGTGCGTGAAAAGTACGCGGCCGCCAGGCCCCTGGAGGGCGTGCGCATCATGGGCTCCCTGCACATGACGGTGCAGACGGCCGTGCTGATTGAAACGCTGACGGCCCTGGGAGCCTCCGTCCGCTGGGCGAGCTGCAACATTTTCTCCACCCAGGACCACGCCGCCGCCGCCATTGCCAAATCCGGCACGCCCGTGTTCGCCTGGAAGGGGGAAACGCTCCGGGAATACTGGGACTGCACCTGGAAGGCCATGAACTTTCCGGACGGCCTGGGCCCGCAACTGATTGTGGACGACGGCGGAGACGCTACCCTGCTCATTCACCGCGGGTATGAAATGGAGGAAGGTTCCGGCTGGGTGGACACTCCGTCCGAATCGGAAGAGGAGGAAGTCATCAAGGACCTCCTGAAAAAGATTGCCGCGGAAACTCCGGGCATTTTCCACCGCTGGCTGCCCGAGCTGAAGGGCGTTTCCGAGGAAACGACCACCGGCGTGCACCGCCTGTACCAGATGCAGGCCGCGGGACGCCTGCTGATTCCGGCCATCAACGTGAACGATTCCGTGACCAAGTCCAAGTTTGACAACCTGTACGGCTGCCGCGAGTCCCTGGTGGACGGCATCAAGCGCGCCACGGACGTCATGATCGCCGGTAAGGTGGCCGTGGTCTGCGGCTACGGGGACGTGGGCAAGGGCTGCGCCCAGTCCCTGCGCGGCATGGGCGCCCAGGTGGTCGTGACGGAAATAGACCCCATCTGCGCGCTCCAGGCCGCCATGGAAGGCTACCGCGTGCTGACGGTGGAGGACACGCTGGGCTGGGCGGACATTTACGTAACCACCACGGGGAACTGCGGCATCATCCGCATTGAGCACATGGAAAAGATGAAGGACCAGGCCATTGTGTGCAACATCGGCCACTTCGACAATGAAATCCAGGTGCACAAGCTCCAGACCTATCCCGGCATCAAGCACCTGAACATCAAGCCGCAGGTGGACCGTTACACGTTCCCCTCCGGCAACAGCCTGTACCTGCTGGCAGAAGGCCGCCTGGTCAATCTGGGCTGCGCCACGGGGCACCCCAGCTTCGTGATGTCCAACAGCTTCGCCAACCAGGTTCTGGCGCAGCTGGAACTGTGGAATACCCGTGAAAACCGCCCCGCGGGCGTGGAAGTGCTTCCCAAGGTGCTGGATGAGGAGGTGGCGCGCCTGCACCTCGGCAAGATCGGCTGCAAGCTTACCGTCCTGCGTCCGGAACAGGCGGACTACATCGGCGTTCCGGTGGAAGGTCCGTACAAGCCGGACTTTTACAGGTATTAGGCTGGCGGATTTCTCCGTTTTCCGGCTGTTTCATCGGGAGTGCTCTCCCGGTGGAACAGCTTTTTCCATTTGCGCGGCGGAGCAGGAGAGGGAATTCAGGTGTGCCCACTGTTTTTTCCGTGAAAAGATAAGAGGGGAGAAAATGCTTTCCGGCATCGGCCATTGTTGAAGGAGCGGGAAAATGAAGTCCGTTTCCGGCGCAGAATGGGGTTTTGGCTCCGCGCCCTGGATGGAGGGAATGAAAGAAATATTCTTCCGGAGTGAGCTTCATGTTTTGCTTTCCTGTTATATCAGCCAGTATTCCAACTCAACGTTTCCCCTTGAACACACCACTGCCGGAGAAAAGAAGAAGCCGGTTCCGGAACGCAGGGAGGAATTCGGGAAAATTAAAGTAGCACCGGCTTGTTTCCTGCTGGTATCATGCGGCTTGCTTGCAGGCTTAAAACAGCCCTGTTTCACGGGCGGGTTTGAAATCCGGTGAGACTCTGCAGTCCGGAAAAGTTATGCTCCGGGATGGTGGGCGCAAATCCTGAATCAACGCTCCATCAGTTCTTTTTCACGGGTGCGTGTCGCCTGGGAGCCAGGGCCTCCCGGGCCTGATGGATATTCCCTCCGGAGCGCAGAGACGGTTATGCAAGCAAGAGCTTACGCCATGCTCCAGAAGGGGTTTCAGCCACGAGAGGCCGGAATCTTCCGTTCCCGGGAGCCGGAGCCGCAGCTTCGCCGTTCATCACCGTCGCGCCGTTCCCGTTCCTGCCTGCGCCATTTTTTTGTGTTATACCCTCCCGGCTTTTTTGAAATGAAAAGAAAGCTTATTTACGTCAAGAACGGCCTCTGTCGATGCCGGAGTATTGGCAAACGGAATTTTCCGAAAATGTTTTTCTTTCAAATGTGCAGGCTTGACCCCGGATTTCAAATCCGTAATGTATTCATGAAGCCGTTTTAATGGCGCATGCTCCCAGGGTGCAATCCATGTTTTTCCAATGCCTTCCGTTGAAGGGCGCGGGTTGCTCCCCTACATCAAACGTACCATGGATACTTCTTCCCGGAAAACGGCTCTCGTTGTGTTGTTCAACCACCAGTATGACCGCAACATTCCGGTAATCAGGGAGATTTATTCAAGGCGTTTTTCCGGGCTGCTTCAATTAATGCCCTATTACAGGGGAGACGCTCCGGACGTATGTTCCGTATTCGGCAATTCATTCCAGTTTTATAATTATATTTTACAGGCCCGGGAAAGAATCAGGAATCTGGATGGCGATTATATTCTCATCATCGGAGACGATCTGCTCCTGAATCCCCGGTTTGACGAGTTTTCCACGCCGTCCCTGCTGGGAATCCATGGGGAGGATACGTGCTACCTGGACGGTTTTGTGGATGTCTCCCTGCCGGTGTGCTACCGTGGAACGGTGGAGGCCCACCGTTTTTCCACGGCTCCCGCCGGCATTGATGCGGACAGCGTCAACAAGAATGTTCCGCCGTACGGGGAAGCCCGTCAGATTTTGAAATCCAGGAACCTCATGCAGCATGACGAGCTGTCCCGCGTGCGCATGTTCCTGCCCAAGTGGAATCCCGGCGGCGGCATCCATGCCAACTGGAAGGTGCTGAAGGGCAGAATCTGGCATCTGCTGAACCACTGGAAGCACCGGATCAAAAAGTACCGGTATTCCTATCCCGTCGTCTTCGGTTATTCGGACATCGTGTGCATTCCGAAAGGGAAGTTTGACGATTTTTGCCGCATCCTTGAGGTATTTTCTGCATGGAACATGTTTGTGGAGCTTGCTATTCCCACAGCCTTGCAGCTCCTTCCCGGAACGCGGCTGGCTACGCTGGAAGACACGCAGTACAAGTCCGGAAACGTCTGGTTCCCGCAGGATCCGGAACATTTTGAGGCCATGAACGCCGTCATTGACGGGCTGGTGTCCTCTTCCGGCGGAGACCTGGGCAAATTGCTTGCCTCCTTTCCGGAGGACTACCTGTACCTCCATCCCGTGAAATTGTCCAAATTCGGTGCGCGTGGTCTTTAATCCATTGATTTTCTTTATTCCATGATGAAATATGCTGTGATCGGAGCCGGAGTTTCCGGATTGTCCATGGCCGGAATGCTCTTGAAAAAGGGGCATGAGGTGGTGGTTTACGAGAAGGACAGCCGCCCCGGCGGCCTGGTCAAATGCGCGGAGGTGCAGGGCAATTTGTACCACCTGGTAGGCGGTCATGTGTTCAATTCCCGGCGGCAGGAGGTATTGGACTGGTTCTGGTCCCGGTTTGACAGGGAGCGTGATTTTGTTTCCGCCCGCCGCCGTGCCGTCATTTCCCTGGAGGGCGGGGCTGTGGTGGATTATCCCATTGAGAACCATCTCGACCAGTTTCCGGAGGCCGTCCGTTCCTCCATTGTCCATGAACTGCTGGAGCTTTACAGGAATCCCCCTGCGGAACCCAGTTCCCTGGGAGAATTTTTCCGGAACCGTTTCGGGAAGACCCTGAACGACCTTTATTTCACGCCCTACAACAACAAGGTGTGGCGGCAGGACATCAACGGAATCGCCATGGACTGGCTGGAAGACAAGCTGCCCATGCCGACCGTGGCGGAAATCCTGTTGAATAACATTGGTCGCGTCAATGAAAGCGCCATGGTGCACAGCTCCTTCTTTTATGCAAAGCGCGGCGGCTCCCAGTTCCTGGCGGATACGCTGGCGCGCGGCCTGAAGGTCAGGTACCGGGCGGAGGCTGCGGACATCCGTGCGCAGGATGGAAAATGGCTCGTGCAGGGAGAATTGTTTGACCGGGTTGTTTTTACAGGGAATGCCAGGCAGCTTGCGGACTGCTTTCCCGGCGTGGATGAACTCCGTCCGTTCCTTCCCCGGATTTCGGCATTGCGCTCCCACGGCACCACCTCCGTGCTGTGCCGGATTGACCCTAACGGCTATAGCTGGATTTACATGCCCTCCCCGGACCACCGTTCCCACCGCATCATCTGCACGGGGAATTTTTCCAGGAACAACAATAACGGAGACATTACCACCGCCACCATTGAGTTTTCCGAGCAAATGACGGAAGAGGAAATCAGGCGGCAGTTGGAGCTTATTCCCTTTTCCCCCTCCTACCTGGCCCATCACTGGGAGGAATATACCTATCCCGTGCAGGATGCGTCCAGCCGCGCCCTCATCCGGGAACTGAAGGAGTGCCTGGAACCCAGGGGCATTTACCTGCTGGGGCGTTTTGCGGAGTGGGAATATTATAACATGGATGCGGCTATCGGCGCCGCCATGGACCTGGATAAGCGGCTGGACGCGGAGCTTCAGCCATAAGGGCGCCCCCCGCGGACGCGGGAATATAAGAAAGACTTTTATCGGCAAGTATCCGGCCAACGCTGTGGATTGTTAATCCGCTGTCAATGGAAAATTTTAACGGAGAACGAATTCCAGATATTTGACGTGTAATAAAAAAGATTTTCCATCATCCCCGTAGGATGGCCTGAACAGACAACTTTTTCAGGGTTATATTTTTACAGGTCCTCTTTTATTTTCTCCAAACAAGCGGATTAACAACTCGCTAGAAAGGGCGTGCAGAAAGCATGGCCCATGTTCTACCCGGCCATGCGTTTACCCGGAATCAACGCGCATGGCTATTCGTTATTGTTCTTTCGCGACACGCGGCTACCGCTGGCGGCAGTGGATGCGGATGACAAGTTTAAAGCTGGCGGAGCCTTCCGTGGAATTGTCTTTCTGGAATCTTGGCCGCCTGCTGTCCGCAGGCATCAGGCGCGAAGTGCCCTGGTTTGACCCTCATTTGCATGGGGCTGGTTACTGGTGCTGGAAACCCTTCATCATGCTCAGGGAACTGGAAAGCCTGCAGGAAGGGGACTATTTGCTTTACACGGATGCGGGGCGTCCGCCGGGAACGCTTTTCCGCCATTCAGTACAGCCTCTTGTCCAATGGCTGGAGGAGAAGGGGCAGGATATCCTGCCGGGAGTGAATATCTCCTATTACACGGGAGATTTGTCAAGATGGTGCAAGCAGAGCGTTTTTGACTCATTGAATCTGGATATCAGGGATTTCGAGCATAGCCCCCTGATTCAGCCGACTCCGTGTTTCCTGAAAAAATCGGAAGAAAGCGTCCGGATTCTTCGTGAATGGATGGAACTATGCCGGCAGTTCAGCTTGGTGTCTTCCCCGACTCCGGAGGAAAAAAGCCGCTGCCGTGACAATTTTGCGGACCATACGCATGACCAGACGCTGTGGTCGCTTGTTGCGGCCATGAACCATCTGGATTGCCTTTATTCCGGGAAGGGAGTCGTCCATCTTGACGGGAGGCATCCCTTTTTACGGCACCCCGGATTTGATGACAAGGATCCGGACTTCTTTTTGGGAGAGCTTGGAGCGGAGAGGGTGGAAAGGCCTTTGCTTACTTTTCTCTCCGGCGTTCACCATGGGATTGCTTTTTGCGAGAAGGCCGTGAATAAATTGTCCAAGATCGCCGGATTGGGGCCCCTCAAAGGTTTTTACGGGTAAGGCCGGGGTGGAATAGCCGTTACCGGGGCGGGATACCCAGGGAATAAAAAAGCGCCGGAATCTTCCGGCGCCTGGGAAAAGTTCCGCTGGAACGGCTTCCTACCAGGAAGCGTCAAATTTGGGGATGGGCGTTCCCTTTCCTCCGGGGCTGTTGTCCGGGACCTTGTAGGCCTTGCGGAGTTCGTTGTAGCGCTTCTTGAGCTGTTCCACGATGGACTTGTAGGCGGGATCGTCAATGACGTTCTTCATCTGCATGGGGTCCTTCTTCATGTCAAAGAGCATCCATTCGTCACTGGTCCAGATATAGGAGAGCGTATAGCGGTCCGTCCGGATGCCGTCATGGCGCGGGGCGTTGTGTTCGCCGGGATTCTCGTAGAAACAGTAGTAGATGGCGTCCCTCCAGTTGTCCGGTTTCTTGCCCGTGAAGGCCGTGGGAAGCAGGGAAACGCCCTGGAAGGTGCTCATGTTTTCCGGGGTGTCCGCTCCAGCCGCGGAAACGATGGTGGGAGCGTAGTCGATGTTCTGCACCATGGTGGTGTTGCGGATGCCCGCGGGAATTTTGCCGGGCCATCTCATGATGAGGGGCATGCGGAGCGATTCCTCAAAAATCCAGCGCTTGTCGTACATGCCGTGTTCGCCCATGTAGAAACCCTGGTCGCCGCAGTAGATGACCAGCGTGTCTTTGGAAAGGCCTTCCTTGTCCAGGTATTTCATGAGGCGTCCGATGCTGTCGTCCACGGAAAGCAGGCAGCCTAGGTAATCCTCCATGTAGGCATGCCATTTCCATTCCGCGAAGGCTTTCGGGTCTTTCAATTTTCCGGATTTCATGCCGTCCACCAGGGACTTGGTGCGCTTGGCGTAGTAATCCGTCCAGGTCTTCCGTTCTTCCGGGGTCATGCGGTTGATTTCGCCCAGGTCCCAGCCGTAGCCGGGGGAGACGATGCTCTTGCGCATCTCTTCCGGCACTTGGTCCTTGAGCACCTTGAGGTCGGAATAAATCGCCATGTGCCTGGCTACGGTCTGCTGGTTTTTCTTCAGGAATTCCGGGCGGTTGGCGTAGTCGTCATGGAAGTTGGCGGGCGGCGTCAGCTTGGACGTGTTCACCTTGCCCAGATGGCGCAGGGCGGGGCACCAGGCGCGGTGGGGGGCCTTGTGGCCCACGACGAGCAGGAAAGGCTTGTCCTTGTCCCGGTTTTCCAGCCACTGGATGGATTTGTCCGTGACCACGTCCGTGGCATAGCCGGGAAAGCGCTTCGTCTGGCGTTTCCCGTTCGGCTTGAGGCTGATGAAATCCGGATTGTAGTAACTGCCCTGGCCGGGGAAGATTTCCCACGTGTCAAAGCCGGTGGGGTCTGATTCCAGGTGCCATTTGCCGAACAGGCCCGTCTGGTAGCCGGCTTTTTGCAGCATTTTGGGGTAGGTGGGCTGGGAGCCGTCCAGCGGCCTCTGGCCGTTGAAGACGAAACCGTTCATGTGGGAGTGTCTTCCGGTCAGGATGCAGGCGCGGGAGGGGCCGCAGAGGGAGTTGGCGCAGTAGCTGCGGTCAAAGACCATGCCTTGCCTGCCCAGCTTGTTGAAGTTGGGCAGCGCGACGGGGGAATCGTTCTTGGAGGTGCCCAGCGTCTGGTAGGCATGGTCATCCGTAATGATGAAGAGGATGTTCGGCTTTTTATTCCCCGCAGCCTTGGTCTGGGCCATGAGGGGGGCTGCCGCCAGCAGGGCCAGAGTCCCGGCGATGATGGTTTTTAAGGGTCTCATATTGCATGGAGGATATAGGATGAGGGCACCGTGTCAATGTCATAGGATTCCTTTTGCCGGGATTTTCCGTTATGGTATCCTGCCTGCCATGCATTCCTCCCCGTTGGAAGACACCCTGCGTTTGTTCGGAAAGGAGCGGTTCCGCCCCATGCAGCGTGAGCTGATGGAGTGCGCGCTGGCGGGCCGGTCCTGCATCGGCATTTTGCCTACGGGCTCCGGCAAGAGCCTTTGCTACCAGATTCCGGGGGTGCTGGGAGACGGGGTGACGGTGGTGGTTTCCCCGCTGATCGCCCTGATGCGCGACCAGGTGGCCGGGCTGGAAAAGCTGGGCGTGGCCGCGGCCAGGTATGATTCCTCCCTGGCGGAGGAAGAGAAGGGCGCCCTGCTGGACAGCTTGAAGTCCGGGGCCGTCCGCCTGCTGTTCGCCGCGCCGGAGTCTCTGGAATCCCCGTGGATGCGGCAGGCCATGGAGCTTGTTTCCCCCGGCCTGTTCGTGGTGGATGAGGCCCATTGCCTCTCGGAGTGGGGGCACAGTTTCCGTCCCGATTACCTGGGACTGCCCGGTTTTTTCAGAAAGTACGGATTCCGCAGCGTCATGGCGCTGACCGCCACGGCTACGGAGCGGGTGTGCCGTGACCTGGCCGTCCTGTTTGACGTGCAGGAGGACTGCATCTTCCGCGCCGCGCCGTACCGGGCGAATATTACCCGCCAGGTGGAAACGCTGAAGGAACAGGATAAAACCGCGCGGCTGGTGGAGTTTTTGAAGGAGGACGGCCACCGTCCCGCCGTGGTGTACACCCGCACCCGGAAGGATGCGGAGAATCTTTCCTATGAACTGGGGAAGGCCGGTTTTTCCGTCAAGTCCTACCATGCGGGCATGCCGCCGGAAACGCGGGGGCTGGTTCAGGATGAGTTTCTGGCGGGGGCGGCGGACGTGCTGGTGGCGACGATCGCCTTCGGCATGGGGATTGACAAGCCGGACGTGCGCTCCGTGGTGCATTACCATCCCCCCGCCAGCCTGGAGGCGTATGTGCAGGAGTCCGGACGTGCCGGACGCGACGGGCTGCCTTCCTTCAACCTGGTGATGCTGTCCGGGCGCGACGGCGTGGCCGTGGTCAACCGCCTGCATGCGGCGGAGCCGGACCGCCATGGCGTAAAAGGGCTGGCATCCCTGCTGTCCCGGAGGGGGGAGCATATTGTGTCCCTGTATGAGGCCTCCGCGGTCCATGACCTGCCGGATGTGGCGGTGGACCGGATGCTCTTTGACCTGAAGCGTTCCGGTTCCGTCCGGGAACAGGGCATGGGGTACAAGTATTACAAGGTGCGCCCCCTGTTCCGGATGGAGGAAATCCTGTGCGGCCGCGACGGGGAGGAACGTTCCCGGCTGCAATGGATGGACGGCCACCGGGAGGGGGAAGTGGAGGCTCTGGCCGCGGAATGGGGGATTTCCTGGGAAGAAGCCGGCGCATGGCTTGACGAGCTGGCCCTTTCCGGGGAATGGAAGGTGGACCTGCGCCAGACAGCCCTTCACCTGCATTCGGAAGGGTTTGATGCGGAAGAAGCCGCGGAGGAATTCGCGCAGTATTTTTCCCGGTCCCGGCTGAACGGGCTGGAACGCTGGAAAACGTGCGTTTCCACGCTGACGTCTTCCGCCTGCCTCAACAGGAGCCTGGACGCCTACTTCGGCTTCCGGGAGCCGTCCGGACCCTGCGGGCATTGTCCGGGGTGCTGCGGCGCAGTACCTGCGGAGATGGAATTGGAGGACCCCGGACCGCTTCCGGAAGAACTGCGTTCCTCCGTCATGGAGCTGGCGGCGCAGAGGAAGCCCGCGCTGGCCCGCCCTTCCCAGTTGACGCGTTTTCTGCTGGGGCTGGCTTCTCCGGCGGCCATGCGCGCGCGGCTGTGGGGGCACCCCCTTTACGGGACGCTGGCGGACAGAAGCTGGGAGGACGTGTGGATAGAGGCCCGCGCCCTGTTGGGGAATTAGCGGTCAGTTGCCGCCTTTGGCGGCCTCATAAGCGGCAATGATGCGCTTGCAGGAGTTCTCCGCATGCAGCAGGGAGCACCAGTAGCGGGAAATTTCCTCCGGGCTGCGTTTTCCTTCATCCCAGGCGCGGATTTCCTCCAGCAGCGCCCCGGAGACGCTTTCCGGGGTGTCTTTTGGGCTGAGCGTGCCGGAATCATGGGAAACGTACCATTGCAGGCAGTTCAGCAGGGGCGTAAGGCGCGGACCAACGACGGAAGCCCCGGCGCAGAGCGCTTCCGCGGAGGCGACGTGCGTTCCCTCGGACCGGGAGGTGCAGAGGCTGATTCTGGCTTGGGAGTATTTCTTTTGCAGCTCCGCGTTGGGCAGGTAGCCGGCCAGGCGGATGCGGGCGCGGAGGTCTTCCGGAAGATTGCCGTGCCATTCCCGGAGGAGGGGAGGGATGTTCCCGTAGATTTCCGCTTCCCAGTGCGGTGCGCGGGGCAGGGCCTGTTCCAGCGTGGCCATCAGCAGGAAGGGGCGTTTGTAGAGAAGGTCGTCCCAGCGGCCCACGGCCATGATGATGTTGCGTTTCTCCCCGGCATAGCGGCAGGTGGAGGAAATGGGGTTGGGAATGAGAGCCAGTTTCCGGACGATGGATTTTCCGTAGAGCCATTCCCGGTCCTGAATGGATTTGACGGCTGCCGGCATGGGGAAGGCTACCATGTCCCCCTGGTCCAGGTGTTTTCTTCTTCCCCGGCTGGCCAGGTTCCAGGTGTGCTGTTTCAGCAGGCGCAGCAGGAAAAAAGCGGTGCCCCTGATTTTTCCGCGGGCGAAGACGTCCCTGGTCCACATGTTTTCCGCGATGGGGAGCCAGTATTGCCACGGAAAAAACAGTCCGGAGGAATCCATGTACACCACCAGGAAGATGCCCGCGTCATGGATGGCCCTGGCGATGGGAAGATATTTGCCCGTGCCCCAGGCGTACAGGACCAGTCCGTCAATGCCCAGGGATTTCCACCAGGCGGCGTCTTCCAGGTTGGCGTACTCCGTGCGGATGAGGTCGGGGTCGTCCCCCTCCTGGACGGGCGTGGGCATGATGGCCCTGCTTTCCAAGCCGATCCGCTGGAAGGCTTTGCAGAAAGCCCCGGAATCACGGGAAAAGAAGGTGTGGTCCCCTTTGAAGGGAACGGGAGTGCAGGTGTACCATTTCATGATGCCGTGATGTTGGGGGATTGACGGAAGAGGCGGAGTTCCTCAAGAAGGCTGCCCATGGACTGAAGCCATGCGGCGGGGGAATACGTGGAGGACAGGAGCTGCTGCCCGTGCGCGCCCATGGACGGCCAGCGTTCCTCTTCCTCCAGGGCGGTGCGCAGCGTTTCCGCCAGCGCGTCCGCGGAAGGTTCCCGGGCAATCCAGCCGTTCCGGCCGTGGCTGATGAGCTCCGGCAGCCCGCCGCGGGGGGTGACGATGACGGGCGTGCCGTGGAGCCATGATTCCAGGACGACCATGCCGAAGGTTTCCTCCCACAGGGAGGGCGCCACGGCCAGTCCGCAGGCGGCGCGCACGGCGCCCTGTTCCTCATGGGGAATGAACCCGGTCAGGCGGATGGATTCAAGGCGGCGGGAAGCGACGTAGCGCTCCAGTTCCCCGCGCAGGGGGCCGTCCCCCATCAGGTAGAGGGTGCGTCCGGGAGGGGCAAGGCGTTCCCACGCCTGAACCAGTGGGAGGACGCCTTTTTCCTGCGTAAGGCGTCCGGCGTAAAGAACGTCCCGGCGGGGGAGGTCCGGCGGGGGAGGTCCGGCGGGGGAGGTCCGGCGGGGGAGGTCCGGCGGGGGGAGGTTTTTTGCCGGATGAAGTGGGGGATGACCCTGATTTTGTCCTCCGGTATTCCGGTTTGGATGAGGAGCTCCCGCTGGCGGCGGCTGACGGCGATGTAGGAGGAAAGGCGGTTCCAGGTGCCCATGCGGCGCGTTTTATACAGCGTAGCGGCCGCCAGGGCGGAATAGGCCGCGCTGCCGCGCCAGCAGGCGTGCAGGATGCCGGGAAGGTAGTTGCCGTTTTTACAGGAGAAGCAGGGGGAGCCGTCCCGGTAGAATACCCCGTTGAGGCATCCGGCGCGGTAGTTGTGCAGGTAGTGGATGACGGGAACGGATTGCTTCAGGGCCAGCCCGTAGACGCAGGGGGACATGGCCGGGAACGTGTTGTGGATGATCCACGCGTCATAGCGGTCTCTGCGCAGGCATTCGCGCAGCTTTTCCTCCACGTCCCTGTTGCGGAGCATGTAGCGCATTTTCGTCAGCGCGCCGTGGGGGCTCTGGAACAGCTCCGCGGTGGAATAGACAAAGGGGGTGACGTCCGCCACGGCACGCAGCTCTTCCGTGATGGCGCGGAAGCAGACTTCCTCCCCCCCCACGTCGCCGTAGCGGCTGAAAATATGTAGAATGCGTGGACGTTGCATGGCCGCGGCGGAACGGACTATCCCTGGAGTTCCCTCCTGAGCTTCTGGGGATCCTTCAAAAGCTCCCTCTGGATGGCTTCCTGCTGCTGGCGCAGGCGGTCTTCCCGGGACTGGAGGGCTTTTCTCCCGGGGCCCACTTCGGAATTGACGAAGGGGTTGTTATCCCCCCATTTGGACCAGGGGCCGCGGGGGATGCGGTAGAATTCCACAAAGCGCCAGTGGACGACGGCCGTTCCGCCGGTGATGCCCAGGTAGTCGCGGACGGCGGGGGAGATGTCGATGCCCGCTCCCTTGTTCTGGGTGTTGACGGGGGGCTTGTCGCCGAAGACATAGGGCCAGTCTTCTGTGGTGAAGGGGCCGCAGTCCTCCCACTGGGCAAAGCAGGAGCGCTTGTTGTAGACGATCTGCACCCACCTGCCTTTGCAGACGGATTGCCCTTTCCCCGTGTATTCCCGGCGGAACCACGGGATGACGCGTGACGCCTCCGTCTTGTGCTCTCCCTTGCAAACGTCATTGTAGGGCAGCGCCACGTAAAAAGGATTTTGCCGGGGGACGAACGTTTTCGGGCGGAAGTCCACGGTGCGGCACACGGGGTCCGGATTGTCGAAACCGCCGAAGTTTTCCCGCCAGGCGGAGTCCCACGAGCTCTTGTGATTGGCTACCGGGTTGCGCTCCGTGGAATCCTCCCCCACCCAGAAGACCGTGGCGGTGATATTGAGCCGCCAGGGATAGGTGCCGGGGCTCTGCCTGGCCGTCCTGGGAAGGATGCGGGGCTGGGGCGCCGGGCGTTTGCCGTCCGCGGCCGCGGCGGGCGATTTGACGATGACCCTGGGCAGCGGGTCCCGCTGCGTGGGGGTGATGATGACGGGGCCTTTGGGCCGTCCGGAGCTGTCCGCCAGGGCGCGGGTTGCGCTCCGGCCCGTCTGGATGTCCGCCCTGGCGGCCCCTGCCGGAGCCAGGGCCAGCAACGCAAGCAGGCATGCGGAAAGGAAGGAGTTCCCAGCGGAACCCTTCCGGAATGCCTGTTGACGTTGCCAGTGTTTTACCATCGGTGCAGTTGAGTGACGAAGCGGTGATCCAGCTTGCCGGGATAATCCGTGTTGAAGTGGAGCCCGCGGCTTTCATTGCGCCGCATGGCGCAGTCCACGATCAGGGAGGCCACCGCCACCAGGTTGCGCAGTTCCAGGATGTCCGGCGTGATGCGGTACCCCCAGTAGAAGTCCTTCACCTCCCGGTGAAGCATCCGGAGGCGTGTGGCCGCGCGGTCCAGCCTTTTGTTGGTCCGCACGATGGAGACATAATCCCACATCAGGCGGCGGATTTCATCCCAATTGTGATAGATGACGGAAAGTTCGTCCGGCAGGGCGGTATCCCCGTGGTGCCACGCGGGGATGTCGTAAGAAGTGGGGGCATCCTTTCTCAGCGGCTGGAGGGAGAGCATGGAGTCCAGCGCGCGCTTGGCGACCACCACGCATTCCAGCAGGGAGTTGGAGGCCAGTCGGTTGGCGCCGTGGAGGCCCGTGCACCCGGTTTCCCCGGCGGCGTAAAGGCCGTCCAGGCTGGTCTGGCCGTTGACGTCCGTCAGGACGCCGCCGCACTGGAAGTGCGCTGCGGGAACGACCGGAATGGGCTCCCTGGCGGGGTTGATGCCGTAGCGGCTGCAGGTCTCGTAAATCAGGGGGAAGCGCTCCTGGACGAAGCCCTCCGGCTTATGGGAGATGTCCAGATAGACGCACATGCTGCCCGTCCTCTTCATTTCCGAGTCCACGGCGCGGGCGGTAATGTCGCGCGGGGCCAGGGATTTGCGGGGATCGTACTTGTGCATGAATTCCTTCCCGTCCGCTCCGATCAGTACGCCGCCTTCGCCCCGCACGGCCTCGGAGATGAGGAAGGAGCGCGCTTCCGCTCCTTCCGCGCGGGTGTTGAAGAAGCAGGTGGGGTGGAACTGCACGAATTCCATGTTGGCGATGGTGGCTCCCGCGCGCCAGGCCATGGCTACGCCGTCCCCCGTGGCGGAATCATTGTTGGTAGTGTACAGGTACACGCGTCCGCAGCCGCCGGTGGCGAGCAGCACGCGGTCTGACCGGAAAATTTCCACTTCCCCGGAGGCGCGGTCCAGCACGTAGGCCCCAAGCACGCGGTCTTCCGTGACCAGGCCTAGCTTGGTCGTCGTAATCAGGTCGATGGCGAAGTGGTCTTCCAGCAGTTGGATGTTGGGGTGGAGCTTGGCCGCCTCCAGCAGCTTGGAGGTGATTTCCAGGCCGGTGGCGTCCTTGGCATGGAGGATGCGCCGCTTGGTATGGCCTCCCTCCCGGGCCAGTTCGTAATCCTCCCCCTGGTTGCCGGGGTCAAAATTGACGCCCCATTCCAGCAGTTCCCGGATGGCGCCGGGGCCTTCCTCCACAATGGTGCGTACGGCCTGTTCGTTGCAGAGGCCCGCGCCGGCGTCCAGCGTGTCCGCAATGTGGTCTTCAAAGGAGTCGTTGCGGTCCCAAACGGCGGCTATGCCGCCCTGCGCCTTGGCGGAACTGCAATCCAGAAATTTGCCTTTTGTAATGACGGCAACCTTGCCGTGTTCCGCCGCTCTCAAGGCGAAACTCAATCCGGCAACACCTGCCCCAATGACTAAAAAGTCGCTCGTCTTCATCTTGAATGGTACGGAACTGTAGCATAACGGAGACCCTCAAGTCACGCCCAATGATGGGGCGGCGGGGCATATTTGTCTGGAAAAGAAGCGTGAAACACGCTAATTCATGGGCATGAGACCCCAAGGGAACGAACAGGAGGCGCGCCGGAACAAGCATGTGCGCAGCGCTCCGGCCAAAATTGCCGTGAAGGCGCTGGGAGAGGATGTGCTGGACGGGATTCTGGACAAGTCCCCCAACCCTCTGCTGCTGATTCTGGACTGCGTGCAGGACCCCCACAACCTGGGAGCCATTCTGCGGACGGCGGACGGCGCGGGCGTGGATGCCGTAATCGCTCCGCGTGACAAGTCCGTGGGCATTACGGAGACCGTGCTGCGCGTCTCCGTGGGGGCGGCGGAAAAGGTGCCTTTCATCCAGGTGACCAACCTGGCGCGCACCATGAAGCAGCTCCAGGGCCGCGGCATCTGGATATTCGGCACCTCGGACAAGGGGGACCGCGACCTGTATGAAACGGATTTCACGGGGCCGGCCGCGCTGGTGATGGGCGCGGAAGGGGAAGGCATGAGGCGGCTGACGGAAGAGAATTGCGACTTCCTGATCAGGATTCCGATGAAGGGGAGCGTTCCGTGCCTGAACGTGTCCGTAGCTACGGGCGTGTGCCTGTATGAGATGGTGCGGCAGCGGCTGCGCTCCTGATTCCATGGTTGTTTTCCTCCTCCCCCGCCCTTATGATTCAGGAACTTGACCTTGCTCCGGGAGAACGTGCCCGGTTCATTTCAGACGTCCACTTCGGCCATGCCAAGGCGCTGGCCCGGGAGCCGGAGGAGCTGGCTTTCCTGCTGGAGGGGTGCACTCATCTGGTGGTGTGCGGGGACCTCAGTGAAACCCGTGAAAGCCCCTGCCAGGCGGAAGGGCTGGAAAAACGCGCCCGTTTCCTGCAAATGTGCCGGGATGCCGGAGTGCAGCCCGTGCTGCTGGCCGGCAACCATGACCCGGATGAGAAGGCCGGACTGCTGAAATTGCAGGGGGGACGCGTCTGCGCCCTGCACGGTCATGCCCTGTTCAAGGAGGTGGCCCCGTGGGGATGGGAATATTTGAAAAACAAGCAGGCCTCCCGTGAGCTGATTGCCGCGTTCCCGGAGGCGGATACGGATTTGCGGCGGCGGCTGGAACTGGCGCGCGCCATGAGCGTGCTGGTTCCCCCCATTTACACGCGTTCCGGGGCGTGCCCGAACAAGCTGGTGCGTTTTCTGGCGCATTCCGCCTGGCCGCCGGAGCGGCCCGCGCAGATTCTTCTGGCATGGCTGACGATGATGCGGCGCATGCGGAAATTCACGGAACGCTTTTTCCCGGAAGCGGAAGTCGTCATCTTCGGCCATCTGCACCGCCGTGCGGTGACCGGGAAAAGGGGAGGGCGGCTGTACGTCAATCTGGGCGCCTGCTTCCACCATGCCGAGTGCTGGGCGGCGGACGTGACGGCGGAGGGGGGCGTCTCCATCCGCAGCTATACGCCTGAAGGGTATGACGGTCCGGCGGTGGTTCTCCGCTGACCGCGGCCCGCAGAGGAAGGAAAAAAGGGAAGGGGAACGCGCCCGTGTTTAGGCGATAATGTGTTAGAGCACCGGATGACTAGTCCATACAGTTTGTGGACGCGTTCCCCAAGGAGTTTGGCCGCGCCTGTTTTCCCTTGTTGCCGGAGGGACAATTTTTCCCGGAGCATTTCAGGGCGCAGCCCCGGCAGCAGCAGGGGCGCGAGGCGGGAAAGAACCTGGAGAAGAAGGACTCCGTTCTGGCGGGAACGCCGCCGGAGCATTTTCTTCCGTTGTTTCTTTCCGGGTTTGGGCTGACCATGAATGAAAGTTAGTGTAATCTAACTTGTTTTGCAAGAAAAAAGTTTGTCTCACCTAATATTTTTCAAGAAGAGGTTGACTTGACCGGAGCTTGGGTTATTGTTTTTGTTAGTTAAACCTAATAAGCATCAGTCATGATACGCAAAAACTTTCCCTCCCTGGAGCTGAGCAACAGCCTGGAGGATTACATTGAGGCCGTCCGCAACATCGAGCTGGAAAAAGGGTGCGCCGCCGTAGGAGAGATCGCGGAGGCGCTGAACGTGAAAAAGCCTTCCGTCTCCCTGGCCATGAAGCAGTTGAAGGAACGCGGCCTGGTTGAATATACGCAGTATTCCCCCATTGTGCTGACCCGGGAGGGCCGTTATTACGCGGACCGGGTTATTTCCTGCCATACCATGGTGAAAGAATTCCTGATCACGGTGCTGAAGATGGAGGAGAAGCGCGCGGACGAAGTGGCCTGCGGCATTGAACACATCATGACGCTGGAGGAAATTTCCCGGTTCCAGCTCCTGACGGAGCATTGCCGGAAGAGCGGAGAATAGGAAGGCCCAGGACGTTTTTCAAAGGGATGGTTCATGTGGAAATGAACCATCCCTTTCCTTTTACTGCGGAGTGCCAACCGGGGGCAGGCAGCGGCGCGTGCTGCGCGCGCTGACGTACACCGTGGAGGCATTGTGGAGGAACGCGGAAAGGGCCGGGGTAATCAGCCCGAACATGCCCAGCAGAATCAGGGAGGTGTTGAACCCGACGATGAAGCGGTAGTTGCGCTCTATTTTTTCAAGGACGGCGCAGCTTAGTTCCCTTAAAACCGCCAGTTCACTCAGGGAGCTGGACAGCAGGGAAATGTCCGCCACTTCACGGGCGATGTCGGAGGAATCCTTCATGGAGACGGAGACGTCCGCGCAGGAAAGGGCGGGGGAATCGTTGATGCCGTCACCCACCATGCACACCGTTCTTCCGGACTGCTTCAACTGCTGGATGAAGCGCGCCTTGTCCTCCGGCAGAACCTGGGAGCGGTATTCCGTGATGCCCAGCTGGCGGCTGATGGCGCGGGCGGCGGACTCGCTGTCTCCGGTGAGCATGATGATGGAGGAAATGCCCTGCCGCTTCAGCCGGGCGATCGTTTCCCTGGCTTCCGGCCTGGGAGGATCGCTGACGCCGATCATGCCGATCGCCCTGCGGCCTATGGCCAGGAAGATGTTGGATTTGCCCCTGGCGTGGCTGCGGATGGTCTGCCGCTGTTCTTCCGTGAGGGGGATGCCTTCATCTTCAAAAAGGAAGTGGTAGCTGCCCACGAGGACCTTCTTCCCATGCAGGCGGGAGGAGATGCCGTGGGCCACGATGTATTCCACCTCCGCGTGCTCTTCCTCATGGTGCAGGCCTTCCTCCAGCGCCTTGCGCACGACGGCCCGCGCCACGCTGTGGGGGAAGTGCTCTTCCAGGCAGGCGGCCGTTTTCAGGATGTATTCCCGGCTGCAGTCGTTCAGGGGGACAATCTGCGTCACCTGGGGGCAGGCTGAGGTCAGCGTGCCCGTCTTGTCAAAGACGATGGTGTCCGCCCTGGCGAACAGCTCCATGAATTTTCCGCCCTTGATCATGATCTTGCGCGCGGAAGCTTCCTTCATGGCGGAGATGACGGAAATGGGCGTGGCGAGCTTGATGGCGCAGGAATAATCCACCATCAGCACGGAGAGCGCCTTGGAGATGTTCCGGGTGAACAGGAACAGCGCCCCCGCCGTGAGCAGGGTGAGGGGAACGATGGAATCCGCGAGTTTTTCCGCCCGGCTCTGGATGCGGGCCTTCAATTCCTCCGAATGGTCAATCAGGGCGATGATGTTGTTGATGCGGGACTGGTCGCCCATGGCGTCCACCCGGATGACGAGGGAGCCTGTTTCCAGCGTGGTCCCGGCGAAGACGACGGAGCCTTCCTGCTTGGCTGCCGCTTCCGATTCCCCCGTCATGGCGGCTTGGTTCACTTCCGCCTCCCCGGACAGGACGGCGCCGTCCACGGGGATGACGTTGCCGGCGTCCACTCGGATCTTGTCCCCGGGCCGGATTTGTTCCATGGGAACCTGGCGCATGCCGTCCTTTTCCACCCTCCAGACCTGGTCCACGTTGATGCTCAGGCTGGCCGCAAGCGCCGCCCGGGTCTTCTTCCGCGTGTAATTTTCCAGCAGGTCTGAAATGGAAAGAAGGAACATGATGGAATTGGCCGTTCCGTAGGCCCTGGTGCCGATGGAGACCCCGATGGATACGGCGTCCAGAACCGCCACATTGAGCCTGCCGCTGCCCAGGCCTGCCATTCCGCGCCGGAAATAGGAGCCGTAATTCCAGAAAGCCTTGGCCATTCTGAGAGGGGGCGGCAGGAATAATTTGCAGAGCAGGAAGGAAGAAACTTTCCCGGCTATCTTAAGGGAAAAGGATTGGCCCAGTTTCCTGGCTTCCGCTCGTTCTTCCGGTTCATGGCTGCGGAGCGTTTCCGGCCTGAGCCTGTCCAGCGCGCGGAAAATGGTCTGGGGATTCGCCCCTTCGTACAGGATGAACACCCCCCCGTTGCAGGGAGTGGCCTTGACGGAGCTGACCCCTTTCAGCTTCAGGAGCCTGCATTCAATGCCGCAGGCCTGGTCATGGTTGAACATGCCGCGGCCGCAGCGCACCCGGAGCCTGCCGGGCGTATGGTGGATAACCTGATAGTGCATCGGTTTGGAAAAATGAAAAAGGGGGAAACGCCCTTCTCCGTGCGTTTCCCCCGTTGGAGGCTGCCCGTTCCGCCGGCGGAGAAGGAAACGGACTGCCCCAGTATGATGATGAACAATGAGATTGTTACTGTTCCGGCTTGCGGTTTTCAGCGGCGGCCTCGTGGCACAAGTCCTGCGCTTCTTCACGGATATTGGCCAGTTGCTCCATGGCCTTCTGCTGGATGAGCATGGCTTTGGAAAGCCCCTGGACGGCCAATTTCCTGGTAGCGGGGCTTTTAACCACTTTCGTGCCGATGGCGGCGGCGATGACTCCGCCGACGAAGCCCCAGAGGCCCTTGTTGTTGATGTAACTCATGGTAATGTTTTTTGTTGGGTTCAGACGGCCTTGGCGGCATGCAGCCGTTTCTTTCCCGGAAGGGTTGGATGATCTCCAATAGGCCTGCTTTTTTTGTAACGTTCCGCAGGTTTCAGGTCAAGTTGAATTAGTTTCAACTAATTTTTTTACGGTACGTAAAATTATTTTAAAGATTTTTCAATACATTGATCATAAAAGAGGTATGAAACGTGCTTCATGGAAGGAGTTCCAAATTGGAAAAGGGCTAAGGGAGAAAAAGTGTTGACTCAATAGTTAGTTCTATCTAACTTTGCCGCGTTGCATGAACTTGACCCATACAGGACTTCACCGTTTCTTCCGCCGGATTTGCCGGTACCGGAAACTGGCCGGGCTTCTCGTCCGGCGTCCCAGATACCGCCTGCTCTGCGGGGACTGTGAGTTCTGTATGGGCGCATGCGGCAAAGCCGTGGATGCGCAGTCCGCCGCAGGCCGGGAGCAGGAATGCTCCTCCGCCATGGAAGGCTGAACATCCGCTATTGACGAGGAAGACTCAAGATACAGCATTACTATGAAGAAACGCTACATGATACCCGCCCTGCTGGCCTGCTCCGGCTTCTGCATGGCCGGTACGGCATCCGTAGCCACTACCGCCGCCGCTCCGGCTGCGGAAGAGGCTGAAGGCAAAGGTTCCATTCTGGACGACATCGACCTGTTCGGGGACGAATACGGCGATGAAAGCACGCCCATTCCGAACGATCTTCTGACCAGGGCCCTGACGGATCTGCATAAAGGCGCTTACGAGAAAGCCGGCTTCCAGTTCCTGGTGGAGCAGGCGTTCCTCTATACCAAGGGCCACCATGCGGCCGCGAACGAAGAGACTGCCGGTTCCAGCCAGAGCTGGTACAAATTCCACGCCCAGGCCGGGCTGCAGCTGTTCAAATCCAGCCGCAACCAGGGCACCTGGATCAAGAGCGAGCTCTCCGGCTCCGTGGCCCTGAACAGGCATACGCACCGCACCACGCTGGACGACTCCTGGGGCGCGAGCGGCCCCGCCAACTGCGACGTTTTTGAAGACGGCTACTTCTACCTGCCGGAACTCCTCCTTTCCCAGGGATTCATGGACGGCCAGCTCGTCATCATGGGCGGCATGATCAACCAGACGAACTATTTTGACGCCAATACGTATGCCAACACCACCTTCGGGCAGTTCGGCGGCGCTCCCTTCGTCAACAACCAGGTGCTTCCGCTGGGGGACTCCAACTTCGGGTTCGTGGGGCAGTACCAGTTCAATGAAAACTGGTTCATCCAGGTGGGCGGCAACATGATGGACAATGAACCCCGCCGCAACCCGTTCCACCACACGACCGGAAAATCCTTCAACCTGCTCGGTGAAATCGGCTGGACGCATGAAAAGGCCTTCGGCATCGGCACGGGCACGTACCGCCTGCAGCCGTTCATGTTCCATGCGGACGGCAAGAACCATGGAGGCGTGGCGTTCAACCTGGAACAGGACCTGGGCAGCAGCCCGTTCGCCCTGTTCGCCCGCGCCGGCTGGAGCAGCGCCGAATCAGGCAACATCTGCGGAGCGGAAGCCCAGGCGTCCGCCGGGGTCATTTTCAAGAAACCTCTGGAAGTCATGACCGGCTTGAAAGAAGCGGACGGCAACTTCTTCGGCGTAGGCTTCTCCGTGAGCAAGCCGGATGCCGACACGCTGGCGGAAACGCGGCCCGGGCATGACCGGGAAATGATTCTGGAATGCACGTACAGCTTCTCCATTACGCCGTACTGCCTCATCCAGCCTTCCTACCAGTATGTGAAGAATCCTTCCGGGCGGGATGACGTCAACTCCGCCAATATTTTCTCCGTACAATGCGTCGTCACGTTCTAGGCGGGAAATGTCCCGAATCTGTGGAAGCGCAATAATAATCAAGTCTTCCTTGTCCGTCTGCATGCAGAGAGCGGAATCCTGCGTGCAAGGGCATTGAAGGGGTCTGCATGACCTGGCGGCAACGTCGCATTCTCGATCAGGTAGGGGGTGCGGCGTTGCTTATTCTTTATCTCAAAGGAAGCGAGAGGCGCTTGAAACGCCTGTGTTCCTGAACCCCGTCATTCCGTTGTCCGGACTGGGGCGCTGCGGAAGAGGCCTGTACGGAGGAGGCCGGCGCCGTATTCCGCACCGGTTCCCTGCGGGCCGTATCCGCCTGACAGGAGGCTGCCAGCAGGCAGGCGGCTCCTATCATGATACATGTGTACTTGTTCATCATCTTATGTTGTGCGGCTGGTTGTAGCCGCTGATGGTTAGATTAGCACTTCTTCCCATCTGTTGAAAGTTCTTTGGTTTGACTAACAACAAGTTAGGTGAATTAAACACGAAGAAGAACGTTAAGGTCAGCGCCTTGCACGCTGCCGGATTTATGACAATTGATGACATTTCCGGCGTCAGGAAACATTTAAAACCATGTTGACTTGGATGGGAACTGTCTTAAACTGACAGAATGAGTAAGGTTCAATGGGAAATTTCAAATGATGAAGTGACCGACCGTGATACTGCTCTGCGCCGCTTGCAGGAGGGAACGACTGGCCATGTGGTATGCGCCCGCGACGGCGCGTGCCTCCAGTCCTACAAGGAAGCGGACGGCATCTACCACTGTGAAATCGTGTTCAAGACGGGCTCATGCTGCCCGCCGGTATTCGCCGCTCCGGAAGGGGTGACGGGGCAGGAGCTGGAAACGCTGTACGACCGTTTTGCCAGCGGTGACGACTTCTCCTTTGTGGAAAAGGAATGGGAGCCCCTGATGGCCGTGGAGTACCGCCACCGCCACAATGTGATGTGGTTCATCTTCCTGTTTATCGCGCTGGTGATTGCGGCCATGGCGGCGTACCAGCACGGCTGGATCGGTTAAGGAGGGAGCGCATGCGGCATGCGCAGAAGGAAAGAACCTGCAAACCGCGGGCGGTCTGCAGGTTCTGAAAGAAAGGGCTGAGACTGGGCTCAGTCCTGTTTTTCTTGATCGTCGTCGTGATGGTGGCCTCCGCAGCAACCGCCGCCGCTGCCGCAGCAGCTATCGCCGCCGTTGCCGCACCCGTCACAGTTGCCGCAGCACTTGCCGCGCTTGCTGAACGTTTTATACAGCGCGTAGGCCAGGGCCAGGAAAAGGAGGGTGGCAATGATATATGTTCCCATGTTGGTGAGGGGGTTAGGAGTGGGTATGAGGGTTATTTGGAGGGTGCGGAGGGTTTCTTCACCACCAGGTAAATGAGGCCCAGCAGGAGCAATACGGCGAGCCCCTGCCCGATGCCGAAGGAAGCTTCCGCATAAAGCCATGCTCCCATCTGGTAAATCAGGAAGGCCAGGCAGTACGCCAGGGCGCACATGTAGCCGATGGCGAAGAAAGTCCATTTGGCGCTGTTCATTTCCCTTCTGATGGCTCCCATGGCGGCAAAGCAGGGGGCGCAGAGAAGGTTGAAAATCATGAAGGAGAAGGCACTCAGGAACGTGAAGGCTCCCGCCTGGACCAGGCGGTCCCCGGTTTCCCTGATTTCAGCGTCTTCATCTTCCTCCTCTTCAGCGGCGGCTTCCTCGGCGGCAGCTTCTTCAGAGGCGCCCTCCAGGGATGCCTGGAGCTCCTGGCCGGCGGGGGACATTTCCTGCGTTTCGGCGGGTTCTTCCTCCGCCTCTTCCCCGGAACTGCCGTCCGCATACAGAACGCCGAAGGTGCCGACCACGTTTTCCTTGGCAATCAGTCCGGTGATGGTGGCCATGGTAGGTTTCCATTCGCCCCAGCCCAGCGGCTGGAAGACGGGTGCGGCCACGTTGCCGATGGAGGCCAGCATGCTGTCATTCTGCTCCACGGAATCGACCTTCCAGTTGTAGCTGGAAAGGAACCAGATCAGGGCGCTGGACACGAAGATAACCGTCCCGGCTTTTTGCACGAAGGCCTTGCAGCGTTCCCACGCGTGGATGATGACGTTCTTCCAGGCGGGAACGTGGTAAATGGGAAGTTCCATGACGAAGGGGGTGGGATCCCCGGAGAACATGGCGGTCTTTTTCAGAATGAGGCCGGAAAGGATGATGGCGCCCACCCCGATGAAGTAGGCTCCCGGGGCCACCCAGGAATTTTCCGGGAAGAAGGCGCCTGCAATCAGGGCAATGATGGGCGTTTTAGCTCCGCATGGAATGAACGTGGTGGTCATGATGGTCATGCGCCTGTCCTTTTCATTCTCAATGGTGCGGGTGGCCATGATGCCCGGAACGCCGCAGCCCATGGAAACGAGCATGGGGATGAAGGACTTCCCGGAAAGGCCGAATTTGCGGAAAATGCGGTCCATGATGAAGGCCACGCGGGCCATGTAGCCGCAATCTTCCAGAATACCCAGGCACAGGAACAGCACCGCCATCTGCGGCAGGAAGCCCAGGACGGCCCCCACGCCGGCAATCACGCCGTCCTGAATCAGGCTTTCCAGCCACGGGGCGCAGTTGGCGCTTTCCAGCAGGCCGCCCACCCATTCCGGAACCCATTCCCCGAAGAAGGTGTCATTGGCCCAGTCCGTTCCCCATGCGCCCACCGTCTGGATGGAAATGTAATACACCGCCCACATGACGACGGCAAAGATGGGGAGGCCCAGCCAGCGGTTGGTGATGATGCGGTCGATCCTGTCGCTGCCCGTCAGGCTGCCGATGCCGGCCTTGACGACGGAATCCGCGGTAATGCGTGAAATGGAATTGTAGCGCTCGTTGGTGATGATGGATTCGCTATCGTCATCCATCTCCTGTTCCATGGCTTCAATGATCCCGTTGATGCGGGACTGCTCCTCAGGGGTGAGCGCGAGCTGGTCCGCGACTTTCTGGTCCCTTTCAAAAACCTTGACGGCAAACCATTTTTTCTGCTGGTCCAGGCATTTGCCGGTGATTATTTCCCCTATTTCCCCGATGGCTTTTTCCAGACGGTCCGGGAAGTGCACGGCGCGCGGGGCCCGGGCATCCTCCGAGGTGGCCGTTTTTACGACGGCGTCCACCAGTTCACGAATTCCGGTCCCTTTCAGGGCGCTGATTTCCAGCACCTGGCAGCCGAGATCCCGGGAAAGCTTTTCCGTGTCAATGCGGTCGCCGCGCTTCCGGACAATGTCCATCATGTTCAGGGCGATGATGACGGGAACGCCCAGCTCGCAAAGCTGGGTGGTGAGGTAAAGATTGCGTTCCAGGTTGCTGCCGTCAACCAGGTTCAGGATGAGGGAGGGATGGTCCGTGACCAGGTAATTCCGGCTGACGACTTCCTCCAGGGTGTAGGGGGAAAGGGAATAAATGCCCGGAAGGTCTTCAATGATGATGTTCTTGTGGCCTTTCAGGCGGCCTTCCTTTTTTTCCACAGTAACGCCGGGCCAGTTCCCGACGTACTGGCTGGCGCCTGTCAGGGCGTTGAAGAGAGTGGTTTTTCCGCAGTTGGGATTGCCCGCCAGGGCGATGGTAATGTTGCTCATGGATGTTTCCTTGTCTTGATGTATGGGTGCGCCGTCTTGCTGTCAGGTCAGGAAACGTGCGGTAATAAGGGCGGAATCAATGGATATGGATATTCTCGGCTTCCGATTTGCGGATGGAGAGTTCGTAGCCGCGGACAGTGACTTCAATGGGATCTCCCAGGGGGGCGACTTTGCGGATGAAAATCTGCGTTCCCTTGGTGACTCCCATGTCCATGATGCGCCTTCTGACCGGGCCTTCCCCCGCCAGTTTCCCGACGGTCACGGTTTCCCCGATCAGGGCGTCTCTTAATGTACGGTGTTTGGTCATAGAATGATGGCTGATTGTTGGATGAGAAGGTTCAGGCCACGAATATCTTGCATGCAAGAGCCTTGCTGAGAGCTATCCGGGACCCCTTGACATTGACGATGAAGTTTCCGCCGTTTTCAGAAACGATGGAAACCGTGCTGCCGGCAACGAAGCCCAGGCTTTCCAGAAAACGCCGGGTTTCATCCCTGCCATGAATTTTGTTAACCTGGCGAATATCGCCGATGTTGAGCATGGAGAGTGGCATGGTGTGTGTATGAATCAAATCCGGGAGAAAGTTAGTTTCATCAAACTAGTAAGTCAATGATATTATGTGCCTGTGTTTTCAATTTGGATAAAAATTATTCATCATGAATCATTTACCCATTAGTTTAATCTAAGTATGACGCAGAGGAAAAGCCGGAAACGGGGGTTTTCCGGCAATAAGCCGGAAGGGGGAATACAAAAAAGCCGCGCCATGAAGGTTCATGGCGCGGCTGGAAAAAATGCTTTCCTCTGGCTCAGGAGGCGGGGCAGACTTCGCCCTGGACGGGCTTGCCGTTGTATTCCCCGGTCAGGGTTTTCAGGAAGGCCACCAGCAAGCTCACCTCTTTCTTGTCCAATTTGTCGTAGCCGAGCTGGTAGTGGTACATCTTGGTGATGGCTTCCTCCAGCGTCTGGGCGGAGGCGTCATGCATGTACGGCCAGGTAAGCTCCACGTTGCGGAGGGTGGGAACGCGGAACCTGTGCCTGTCTGATTCCTTCTTGGAAAAGTTCATCAGGCCGTTGTCGTCATTGGTTTTGGCGCGTCCGGCAAAGAAGTCTCCCTTGAGGTCGGCGTATTCAAAGGACTGGCCGCCCATGGCGGGGCCGGTGTGGCAGGTCTGGCAACCGAGCTTGAGGAAGAGCCTGTAGCCCTTCTTGGCATTCTCGCTGATGGCGTTTTCATCACCCTTCAAATAACGGTCGAACGGGCTGTTCGGCGTGATGAGGGTCTTTTCATATTCCGCGATGGCGTTTGTGATGGTTTCTCCGTTGAAGCCCTGGGGATAAACCTTCCTGAATTCCGCGGCAAACGCGGTGTCCTGGTTCAGCTTGGCGGCGATCTGGTTCCAGTCGTCCGGATGTTCGTAACCCATTTCCACCGGGTTCAGGGGAGGTCCGCCCGCCTGTTCCTGGAGGTTGGCGGCGCGTCCGTCCCAAAACTGCTTGGTGTGGAAGGCGGCGTTGAAGACGGTGGGGGCGTTGATGCCTCCCTTCTGGCCGCGGACTCCGGTGGAGGTGGCCAGGTTGTCCGTGCCGGCCTTCTTCAGGGAGTGGCAGGAAGCACAGGAAACGGTATTGTCCGTGGAGAGGCGCACGTCATGGAACAGCTTATAGCCCAGGGCCACCTTGGCCGGATCCGTGGGAAGGGCGTCTGGAATGGGGGAGATGGCGGTGATGGCGTACTCCTTGCCCACCATGTCGCCGAAGATTTTCAGGCGTTCATCCTTGACCCACTGGAGCATGGCTGCTTTTTCCGGAAGGGTGAGCGTGCTGCCCCAGTGCACCATGGTGTAGGAGGTGGGTGGCATGGAATTGATCTGGAGCACGTGTTCCAGTTTGGAAAGGGTCACGGCAGTGGGCGGTTCATCCATGTTGTAGCTACGCTGTCCGTCCCGGATGTGGCGCGCCAGCAGGCCGCCGGAAAGGGTGTTCACCAATTCGGAAATGTGGGTGCCGGGCTTATGGCAGTCCGCACACTTGGAGTTCATGGTATGTGCGGTGATTTCCGCCGCCTGGGCGGATGTCAGGGGCTTGATATTCTGGTTCGGCAGGAACAGGGGCGCGACTGCCGCCGTCACGATGACCGTGCCGCCCAGAATGGCCCCGGCCGTGATGAAGGAACGTGTTTTGCTCATGAGATTCTCAATGACGTGGAATTGCCTGTATGGTAAAAGGGAAGGGTTAATATATCAAGATTTATTCTAAAGTTCGCCGGCCTTTCTCAAATCTTCGTTAATGGCCTCCAGCACGTCCGCTTCCGGGGTGAAATTGGCGGCATGGTAGGAGCTGCGGACCAGCGGCCCGGACGCCACGTGCCTGAAGCCCTTGGCTCGCGCGACCTCCTCATAACGGACGAAGTCGTCCGGATGGATGTATTTGACCACCGGCAGGTGGTTGCGGGAGGGGCGCAGGTACTGCCCCAGCGTCAGCACCGTGACGCCGTGCTCCAGCAGGTCGTCCATGGACCGGAAAAGCTCGTCTTCCGTCTCTCCCAGGCCCAGCATGATGCCGCTTTTGGTGGAAACCTTGCCGTCTACGCAGTCCAGCGCCATCCGGAGGACGCGCAGGGAGCGCTGGTACTGGGCGCGGAAGCGCACGATGGGCGTCAGGCGTTCCACCGTTTCCAGATTGTGGCCGAAGATGTGGGGGCGTGCCGCCATCAGCGTCCGGATGGAGGAGGGCTTCTCATTCAGGTCCGAGGCCAGCACCTCAATGATGGTGGAGGGACTGGCTTTTCTGACGGCCCGGATTACTTGGGCGAAGTGGGCGGCGGCTCCGTCCGGAAGGTCGTCCCGGGTGACCATGGTAATGACGGCGTGGCGCAGCTTCATGTGCACGACGGCGTCCGCCACGTGCTGCGGCTCCTCCGGGTCCAGCGGAAAGGGCTTGGCGGTTTTTACGGCGCAATAGGCGCAGGCGCGCGTGCACCGCTCCCCGGCGATCATGAAAGTGGCCGTGCCCTGGTTCCAGCATTCGTAGCGGTTGGGGCAGTGGGCTTCTTCACAGACGGTGAACAGGTGCTTGCCTTCCACAAGCTGCTTGACGTCCCAGAATTCCCGGCCGTTGGGCAGGCGCACCTTGATCCAGGACGGCTTGCGTTCCGTCCCTTCCGCAGTCTCGTTGTCGTTCCGGTGTTCCATAGCCCCGCTAGCTTGCCGTGAGTCCGCTGCTTTGGCAAATGCAAAGTGCTTTATTCGGGGCCGTCTTCCCCGTTTTCATCCGGGATTGCGGGGGAGTCCGCAGCCAGCTTCTTCCGTTCTTTGGCCGCCAGCCGCGCCGCACGGAAAAATTCCTGGAGGTGGTGCAGGCATTCGTCCCCCAGAACGCCGGGACGCACCTCGCACTTGTGGTTGAGGGGAGGGTTGGAATCCAGCAGGTTGATCCAGCCTCCCGCGGCTCCGGTCCTGGCGTCCGGACAGCCGAAGACCACCCGGTCCGGGCGGCAGTGGACGATGGCCCCCGCGCACATGGGGCACGGTTCCTTGGTGACGTACAGGGTGCAGCCTTCCAGCCGCCAGTCGCCCAGCGCCTCCTGGGCTGCCGTCAGGGCGATCATCTCCGCATGGGCCGTGGCGTCCTTGAGGGCCTCCACCTGGTTCCAGCCCCGGCCGATCACGCGGCCGTCTTTCACCACGATGGCCCCGATGGGCACCTCCCCCTTCACCAGGGCTTTTCTGGATTCTTTCATGGCTTGGCGCATGAACCATTCGTCCGAACCGGGCATTTCCATCATCACGGCGCCTATCATGGACTGGACGGCGCATCCCTGGCAAGCCCTTTCTGGAGGATATTTATTGTATTTTATACAAGAAGTTCGGCATGCCGCGGAAAGGGATGGGTGTGAATGCGTTTTTGCGTTGATTCCAGGGGGTGCGTGGCATAAGTATGAACCATGAGCTTTTCAGAACCCTGCGCATTGGCCGTGGACTTCGGCGGTACGAGCATCAAAATGGGCGTGACGGCGGGGGACCGTATTCTGGCGACAGCGGACCGCATTCCCACCGCCATGTTTGAAAGTCCCCAGGCGATTATTGAGGCCATGATTGCGGCGGCCCTGAACCTGCGCGGGCAATTCCCGTCCGCCTGCGTGATGGGCATGGGGATGCCGGGATGGTGCGATTACTACAGGGGGACTCTTTACCAGCTTACCAATGTCCGGGTATGGGACCATGAAGTTCCGGTGAAGGAGCTGATGGAGCAGGCGCTGGGCCTCCCCGTCGTGCTGGACAATGACGCCAACTGCATGGCGTATGCGGAATGGAAGCTGGGCGCCGGGCGCGGCATGTCCAGCCTGGTGTGCCTGACCATGGGGACGGGCATTGGCGGCGGCATTGTGGTGAATGACCGCATCCTCCGGGGGAAACGGCTTTCCACCGGGGAGCTGGGCCAGACGAGCATCCATTACCAGGGCAAGCCCGGCCCGTTCGGCAACCGGGGAGCCATTGAAGAATACATCGGCAACAACGAACTGGCGGCGGAGGCGGTCAAACGGTATGCCGGGGCGGGAATCGTCAAAACCGTGAACGAATGCACGCCCAGGGACCTGGACGAAGCCGCCCGCGCGGGCTGTCCCATCGCCCTCCAGCTATGGGAGGACACGGCGGAAATGCTGGCCTGTCTCATCATGAACCTGATGTACACGCTGGTGCCGGACGCCTTCATCATTGGCGGGGGGGTAGCCAAGGCCGGAGACCTGCTCATGAAGCCCCTGCTGAAGAACCTCAGGGAGCAATTGTTCCCCATGCACATGGAGGAGCTGAAAATCCTGCCCGCCAGATTTGGCGCGGAAGCGGGGCTGCTGGGCGCCGGCGCCATGGCGATGGACGAATTCCTGGGGCAGGGAGTTCTGGAACGTTTTAAGAAAGAAGAAGTAGCAAAAGCTCTTTGTTAGATTGAACTAACATAGGGCTTGCCATAGCGTAGACGCAGGCGTACAAGCGGAACAGGTCATGAGTACGGAACATTCCCACGAACATTTTTCACAAGGAGCTTCCTGCTGCGCCGGAGGGTGCTGTTCAGGAAGCTGCTGCGGCTCCGGAGACGCCATCAGGCCCGTTCCCGCCGTGCTGGGCATCGCTCTGTTTGTCGCCGCCCTGGTGATGGGAAGCGATTCCTGGAGCGGCATGGCTGCATATGCGGCGGCCTACCTGCTGATAGGCTGGGATGTATTGAAGGCGGCTTTTCTGGGGTTGAGGCACGGGCGTGCCATGGATGAAAATTTCCTGATGAGCATTGCCTCCCTGGGAGCGATGTTCCTGGGGGATTATTCCGAAGCCGTCGGGGTGATGCTTTTCTACCGCGTGGGAGAATATCTCCAGGAGCGCGCGGTGGGCAGTTCCCGCCGGTCCGTGAGCGAACTGATGAACCTGAGGCCTGAATCCGTCCATGTGAGAGAGGGCGGCACTGTCCGTGACGTTCCTCCCGCGGAGGTCCGGCCCGGTTCCGTGATTGAAGTGCGCCCCGGAGAGCGTGTCCCGCTGGACGGCACGGTGACGGAAGGGAATTCCGTCCTGGATACCTCCGCCATGACCGGTGAATCCCTTCCGGTGGAGGCCGGGGCCGGAAGCACCGTGCTGGCCGGGTACATCAACGGACAGGGCGTGCTGGAGGTGCGCACGGACCGGGACTGGCGGCATTCCGCCCTGGCGAGGGTCCAGGAACTGGTGGAAGCCGCTTCCGGCCATAAATCCCCCCTGGAAGGAAGGCTGTCCACGTTTTCACGCATCTATACGCCGCTGGTGATCTCCATTGCCGTTCTGGTGTTCCTGCTTTATCCCTTCGTCACGGGCGGAAGCTGGACGGACGGCCTGTTCCGCGCGCTGGTGCTGCTGGTGATCTCCTGCCCCTGTGCGCTGGTGCTGTCCATCCCGCTGGGCTTCTTTGCCGGGATAGGGCGGGCGGCGCGGCAGGGAATTCTGCTGAAAGGGAGCAACTACCTGGATGCCCTGCGGAAAGTGAAGACGGTGGTGTTTGACAAGACCGGAACCTTGACGGAGGGCGTCTTTTCCGTGGATGAAGTGCTTCCACGTGACGGAGTAACGCCGGAGGAACTGCTGTACTGGGCGGCGCACGCGGAAAGCTCCGCCTCCCACCCGCTGGGGCGTTCCATCGTAAAGGCGTATGAAGGCAGCCTGTTCCCGGACCGTGTGGCGGAGCTGGTGGAAGTAACGGGGGGCGGCGTTTCCGCCCGTGTGGAAGGGAAGGCCGTGCTGGTGGGGAAAAAGGCTTTTCTTCAGGAGGCGGGGGTAGAGGCAGGGGAGGAAAAGGACCGCGGCGTAACCATTTACGTGGCTCTGGACGGCGTTCCGCTGGGGCGCTTGCGCCTGTCTGACCGGATCAAGCCGGGGGCGGAACAGGCGGTGCGGGAATTGAGGGCGCTGGGCGTTTCCAACCTGGTGATGCTGACGGGGGATTCCTCCTCCGCCGGAGCGGAGGTGGGGCGCAAGCTGGGGCTGGACGAGGTGTTCAGCGGGCTGATGCCGGCCGGCAAGCTGGAGCACGTGCGCCGGCTGAAGCCGGAAGAAGGCCTGCTCGCCTTTGTGGGGGACGGCATGAATGACGCTCCTTCCCTGGCTGCCGCGGACATCGGCATAGCCATGGGCGGCGTAGGGTCTGATACGGCTCTCCAGGCTGCGGACGTGGTGGTGATGAAAGGAAACCCCGTTGCCGTTCCGCAGGGGATGGTTCTGTCACGGGCGACGGAGCGCATTATCGTGCAGAACATTGTTCTCATCCTGGGCGTCAAACTGCTGGTGATGGTGCTGGGTATTCTGGGGCTGGCCGGTATGTGGGCCGCCGTCATGGCGGATGTAGGCGTCTGCCTGCTTGCGGTGGGCAACTCCATGCGTATTTTCCGGGTAAAACTGGACGCGTGACGGAGGAGAATCCGTTCACTCCACCCCCTTGTTCCGGGCGGAGCGGCTCCCGGCAAACATGCTATCCATGATGTCCATGATATTGCCGCGGAATCCGGAAATGACGGGGAACATCTCCATAAAAAACCTCCGTCCCGGCGAGGGAACGGAGGCGGTAAAGACGGAAAAAGGGAGGTGAACTTTAACGCAACCCTGTCAGCAGGAGTTCCGCATTGTTCTGTGTCTTGGAGATATTTTGCAGGAGGGCCTGGAGGCCTTCCCAGCCCGGCTTCATGGCGAGCTGGCGGCGAAGCTGCATGATCTTGACGAACTCCTGTTCGTTGTACAGTCTGTCGTCATTGCGGGTGCCGCTCTGGGAAAGGGAGATGGCCGGATAAATGCGCCGTTCGGAAAGCTCCCGGTCCAGCCGGATTTCCAAATTGCCCGTTCCCTTGAATTCTTCAAAAATCACTTCATCCATTCTGGACTCCGTATCCACCAGGCACGTGGCGATGATGGTCAGGCTGCCGCCTTCCTCCACGTTGCGCGCGGCGGAAAAGAACTTGCGCGGTTTTTCCAGCGCATTGGAACCCAGGCCGCCGGACATGATGCGTCCTCCCGTCTGGTTGGCGTTGTAGCCGCGGGCCAGCCGGGTAAGGGAGTCCAGCAGGATGACGACGTCCTTGCCCATTTCCACCAGCCGCTTGGCTCTCTCAATGACTAGGTCGGAAACCTGGGCGTGGCGGCGGGAAGGCTCGTCAAAGGTGGAGGCGTACACCGGAGCATCCACGGTTTCTTCAAAATCCGTTACTTCCTCCGGGCGTTCGTCCAGCAGCAGCACGATCAATTCCACTTCCGGATAATTGGCCCTGATGGAACGGGCGATTGTTTTCAGAAGAACGGTTTTGCCGCCGCGCGGGGGCGCCACGATCAGGCCGCGCTGGCCTTTGCCGAAAGGGGTCATGAGGTCCAGCACGCGCATGGCGGCGGAATTGACCTCCTTGTTTTCCAGAAGGAGGCGTTCCTTCGGGAAGAGGGGGGTGAGGCGTTCAAAGTCACTGCGCGCCCGGTACTCTTCTGCGGGGATGTCTTCCACGCTGATGACGGAAGAGGCGGAAAGGTACTTGTCATGGGGACGCAGCTTGCGCAGCCTGACCTTGATCTGCTGGCCTACGCGGAGGTGCAGGGGCTTGATGAGGTTGCCGCCCAGGTAAATATCATCCGGAGAGGTGCGGAAGCTTTTGACCGGATCCCTCAGCATGGCGTAATTGTCCTTGGCCTGTTCCATGACTCCGGAGACGACTACTTCATGGCCCTTTGCCAGAAGCTGCTTTCCCAGCTCAAAAATCAGTTGGGACTTGGTGAGGGAGGCCGCGTTCCGGATAGGGAGGCTTTCCGCCATCTCCTGAAGATCGTTCAGGGGGCGTTCCCGCAGTTCATTGATGTCAATCTGTTCCGGAACGGGAGCGGCGGCTTCCTCCGCCCGGGCCGGGACTGCCGGAGCGCAGGCCGTATCCCCTGCGTTTTCCTCCGGAGCGGCAGCCGGATGTTCCTCAGAAATCCCTTCCGGTGCGGGAAGGGGCTTGGGGGGAGCCGCCTGCGGATCCTCTCCGGAGGGGAGGGGCTTGTTGTCGAGTTCTTCAGTCATGAAAAAAATGTTGGTAGAGTCTTTGGATTTGCTGGCGGAGCAGGTCCGGCGGTCCTTCGTTCCAGAGGACGAAATCGGCCGCGGCCACTTTTTCCATGATAGGACGCTGGGCCGCCAGAATGGCTTCAATCATGTCCTCACGGAATCCGTTCCTGAGAGCCAGGCGGGTCTTCTGCGTTTCCCGGGAAACGGCCACCACGCACACGGCATCCTGGTGGTAGCGCGCCGATGTTTCAAAAAACAGGGGCACGTCAATGACAAACCCGGCTACCGCCGCATTCTGACGCGCCGCCCGCATTTGCGCAAGACATTCTTGGTGCAGCAGGGGGTGAATGATTCCTTCCAGCGTCCTGCGGCTTTCCGGATTCCGGAAGACAAGCTCCCGCAGGAAGTTCCTGTCCGCGCGGCCGTCTTCATCCACGCTGGCGGGTCCGAAGGCGCGGGAGAGCCTCTCCCTGAGCCTGCCGCCGTCCAGCAGCCTGCCTGCCTCCGCATCACAGTCAAAAAGGCGCAGGCGCGGCCCCCCCTCCTCCATCAGCAGGCGGATGGCGGTGGACTTTCCGGTGGCGATTCCGCCGGTCACGATCAGCGTCTTCATGAGGGAAGGGAAAAACCGGGTATGTATGGGACATAAAGAGCGGGTGAAAGGTTCACCCTTTCACCCGCTCCAATATGGACGTTATGCACGCCGCCTACATGGGAGGCAGCAGGCCTTCGGAAGCAGGCAGTGCGCTTTCCGGAGCGGCCGCGGTGGGAAGGGCGTTGCCGCGTACGGGCTGGCCCGTGGCGTCAATGATCTGTCCCGTCACGAAGATCATCAGATTCTTCTTGATGTGGTTGTCGGAGTTGCTGCGGAAGAAGCGTCCGATGAGAGGCAGGTCACCGAAGATCGGCACCTTGTCTTCCACCGTCTGCACGTTTTCCGTGATCAAACCACCGATTGCCACGGTGTGGCCGTCGTAGATGAACAGGGACGTTTCAACGGAACGCTTGGAGAAGATGGGCTGCTCAATGCGGTTTTCCGTCAGAGTCAGGGACATCGGCTTGCCGTCGGAACCAACGCCGGTGGACTGGATCGGGCTGCCGTAGTTCACGAAGCCTTCAAATTCCACGATGCTGGGCTTGAAGTTGAGGTCAATGATGTACTTGTTGTCACCAATGGTGGGCACAACTTCCAGGGTCACGCCGACGGGCTTCATTTCAAACACGCCGGGAGTGGCGGGAGTGACGGGGAAGCTGGTGACCTGGGCCTGGTTTTCGGTGCCTACAAGGTCATCCAGAACGTTGTTCCGGTTATTGTAGTTGCCGCCGCCCCAGCTGCTCACGTTGTTGGGAAGTTCCGGGGGTTCGTATTCGGTGGGGTACCAGAATTCGCGGATGATTTCAATCTTGGCAGTTTCACCGGACTTGGCGGTCACGCTGGGAGCGGTGAGAACGTCGGAACCCTTCTTCTGGGACAGGCCGCGCATCAGCATCTGGAAGGCGCCTTCGTCATAGATGCCCGTCAGGGACATGATGCCGGGAGCCGGATTCTTCTTGGTGGCTTCAGTGCGGTTGGTGCTGTTCAGCAGGTTGTCCACGGAGTTCTTGGCAATGGCGTAGTCGCCCGTGCGGTTGCCGCCGGTGGCGAGGCCGTTGATCAGGCCGTTGCCGTCCGTATTGGTGCTGTTGTTGTTCACGGGCCAGCCGCTTACGCCGCCAGGGGACTGGGTGAAGTCATCGGGAACGAGGCCGGTGCCGTAGTTCGTGCCGCCGCCCAGGAAGGTGCTGCGGTCGTTGCTGACGGAGAACGGCGTAACGATCCAGTCAAAGCCGAGTTCTTCCGTGTTTTCCTGGGTCACTTCCACGAACTTGGTCATGATGCGCACCTGCTGGGATTCGCCGCGGGTGTTTTCAATGAGCTGTTCGATCAGGTCCAGGTTGCCGGAGGTATTGCGGACGACCAGGGAGGAGTTGCCGTTGACAAGGAATGCCGTGGCGCCTTCCGGGAAGCTGATGCCGCTCTTTTGCAGCAGGCTGCGGATGGAGGGCATGGGCTTGAGGCCGGAGGAGCTTTCACCGCCGCCGCCGAAGGGGTCTTCGCTGACGTCGCCGCCGCCGTCGCCGACGGTGGTGCGGAGAGCGGACTGGAAGCCCGGAGGCACGGAGAAGGTGCGCTGGTAGAGATCCACGTCATTGCCGCCGGCAGGAAGGATGGTGACGGCATAGTCTTCCACCTTCTGGCGCAGGCCGGCGTTGCTGCAGATGAAGCGGAGCACTTCCAGCATGGGAACGTTGGTCAGCTTGAGCTGGCCGATCTTGCGGGTGCGGATGCTTTCCTGCGGAGCGGCAACCGGAGCGACTTCCGTGACGTCCGTTGATTCCTCGCCGAAGCCGCCGTCGTCAGCTGCGGGAGCTGTCGGAGTAACGGCTGCGGGCTGGGAGTCGTTGATAACAAAGTTGATGCCGCGTTCGCCGTTCGGGCCTACCGTACGGTCCAGTTCGATGGACTTCTTGCGCAGGTAGTCGATGGCGTCTTCCACGGTGGTGTCTTCAAAGGAGACAGAGGGGATGATGATGCTCTTGAGCTTCATCAGGTTGGCCGTGGCGCCGTTGACATCCGTGATCGGGGCGTTGTCCGCTCCGTCGGCTCCGGTCGGGACTTCCATCGGAATGGGGCGTTCCCACATTTTGTCTACTTCCGCAAGCATGGTGCTGCGGGTCTCGTCGTAGGCGGCCGCATAATAGGCCATTCTGCGGCGGTTGACCGTTTCCTGTCCGCGGCGGGCTGCCACGTTGTACGGGTCAATGGAAAGAACCTTGTTGAATTCGGCGATGGCTTTGTCGTAGTCGCCGAGGTCATAGTAACCATAGGCCATGTGAAGGAGGGTGTTCACCTTTTCCACGTTCTTGACGTGTTCGGGGGTAAGCGCCGGATTCGTGCGAATCGGGTCCTTCATGTATTCGAGCGTCTGCTTGGCAAGCTTGGCGCTCCGGGGATTGAGCTTGATGGCGTCCTGGAGAAGCTTGTCGGCTTCGTCATAGCGGCCCACTTTGATGTATTCCTGAGCAACGGCGATGCTGGCGTCGCCAATGTGGTTGGCGATGGCTTCCTTGCGCTGGTCGTTGATCGGCGCGGAGGGCAGCATGTTGTAAGCGGCATTGTATTTGTCCAGGGCTTCCTTGTACTTGCCTTCGCGGTACAGGTTGCGGCCTTCTGCAAGGAGCTGCATGGCTTCCTGGGTCTGCGCTTCGCGGCGGGCCATGGCTATGCGCGCTGCATCGGACTGGTAGTAACTGCCCGGTCCGGCGTAGGACGATCCCAAGGCACTGGAGGTTCCGACGGCGCCGCCATCACCAGCCTGCGCAAACGGGCAGGAGGCAGCAATGGCCATCAGCGCGATCAGGGAACGCTTCGGTTGATAAAGTGGTGCGTGGTCCATAGTTAGGTTCTTCTTTTTACATGTTTTTCGGATTTGTGAAGCTTTTTTTTCAGAAAAGTTTAAATCCGGGTCTATTTTTTCTTGCTCAGTGTTGTTTGTTCTCCAGTGGTTTTGTTGGCAATGGTTACGGTCTGCGTAGCATTATCAACGGTTTTCAGCGTATAGGTCTGTTTGGTGTCTCCCGGGATCTGGAAGTCGGCGCCTTCCTCCACTTCAAAGCTGGTATCCCGTTCGGGGCCGGCGGCGATAGTAAGGTTTACTTTCTTATCAATGATTGGAATGACGTATTTTGTGCCGCGTCTGATGGTGTAGGTTTGGCCGTTTTTGGTCGGCTTCAAATCCTTGACGACGGCTTCCTCGTCCGTTTCCACCATGTCCAGGCTGGGGTTCTTGAATTCCTTGCTGGCGACGCTGACAAGCTCGAACCTGGGTTCGTCTTTCGTGTTCTTGCGGGTGCCGAACTTGCCGTTGGGCTGGACAATGTTTCTCCAAAGCTCCTGCCTGGCGCGGTTCATGCCCTTGAAGGTGAAGTCATTGCCGTCCGACTGCGTGAAGGCCAGGTAAAAGCCGAACTGCTTGATTTCGTCCACAAAGAGCTTGTTGACGAGGGGAGGGTGGCTGTTCGGATCATTGGGATGCGTTTTAGCCTCATATTCCTCCTGCACGGTGAATCCGTCGTTGTCAGGATCCCGGGTGAGGACGTCCGAGTAAACGAACTCATTTTCCAGACCGTTGTCCAGGAACCATTTGTTCGGGATGTTGCCGTGGATGGGAGGTCCTGAAATAATGTCAAAGGGTTCCATTCCCCCTTCCTTGATCCAGAGATTGGGAGCCACGAAGCCCACGTACTGCTGCGTTTCCTGCGCAATGGGCTTGAGCTCATGGGAGGCGGAAAGCTCCTGATTGACTTCCGCGGCTTTCTTGATGCCGGGAGGAGGTTCAATCGCCTTTTCCGAAACCTGCGTGGTGAACTTGTACTTGTCATTCAGTCCCAGAAGGGTCACCGTACCATAGACGGCTACCCCCAGGCCCAGGACGATGCCGGAGGCCAGCAGGATTTTGTCGTAGTTTTGTTTTTCAGACATGTTGAAAGTATTTGCTGCGGTTGGTTGCCGTAATTAATCTTCAGACGGTTCCTGTGCCTTGGGCTGGTTGAAGTGGACCAGGTTGAGGGAGACCTGGACAAAGATTTGCTCCTTGCCCATGTAAGGTTTGATGAGTTGCTGGATGGCCGGTGCTGCAGGCGCAGCCGCTTCATCAGCCGGCGTCAGGGATGCCGCTCCCGCAACGGGCTGGGCGGCGGCAGGTTTGGCCGCTGCCGGATTGGCGATGGGGGGAGGCATCATACGCTCGTTGCGGATCCGGATGGAATTAACCGTGAACAGGTAATCCTGGGAGTCCGTAATAGCGTTCATGGCTTTCAGCACGCTTTCCCGGTTGCCCTGGAAGGCGATTTCCAGGGGCATGGAAGTCCAGGGTGCCTGGTTGGGCTCGTCAGCGTCCTCTTCCGGATTGTTCGCCGGATTTTCAATGGGGAGCTGGGGACGGTACACCTTGATGAATTTGGACAGTCCGCAGTCCGTCAGCTTGTTGACGAGGCTGTTGACGGCTTTCAATTCAAAGCCCAGCGTGGAGGCCGCCTGCACGGACGGAGCCTGGGTGCTGTAAACCTGGAAGCCGAGCCAGGAGGAAGTGTCCGTGATCAGGATGTTCTTTTTCTTGCAGGAGGCGATCAGGGCGTCCCTGAACGTTTTCAGTTCATTCTGGAATGCCGTGGGCGTGGTGGGAACCAGCGCGGAGGAAGCAAGGAAGGGCTTGTATGCCGTTTCCAGGCTGGTGACCGCCTTAGCATAGCGGTTCAGTTCCTTTTCCAGCTCCTCATTGGATGCGCGGCTCGGCGTGATTTCAGCGGCGTTGGCGGATTTGATCTCCTTGGAGGCGACGCTGATTTTCTTGTCCAGCTCGCTGCGTTTGGAATTGACGATGTACCCAGTTACGGATAACCCCAGGAATAAGAGAAGCCCCACGCCCGCCACCATGGCGGCGGGCTTGTTGTCTGTAATCCAATTGCTCATAAAATATGTCTTGTTCGGGTTGGGTAATCTTATTTGTTAAAGTTCACGGGAATGGGAGTTTTTAACGGAAGCACCAGCTTGAAGGGGACAAAGGCCCCTGCCGCTGCGTCTACCTTGGCGTCCTTGGCTCCCAGCTCCATGATCTGGCGGGCTTCCAGCTTTACGTCTCCGGGCTTGAAGGTGAACAGGGATTCCTTGTTCCCGTCTATTTTTGCCTGAAGGTCCTGGATGATTCTCTGGCCGCCCAGACTGCGCCGGACAAACCCGGTCAGGCGCACGGCGTTAACGCTGTAAACGGACGGTTCATCTTCACTGGAGGTGTTCGCGGAGGATTCCGTCCTGATGTCGTCCACCAGGGACGTGTTTTTATCCGACGTGAAGGAATCCTTGATAACGGAGTAGCCTGTGATCTGGGTGGTATCCTCCGGATTGAAGTGGGCCAGCGGTTCGAAGTCCGTGAACCAGTAGGGATAATCCTTGTGTTCCGACTGTTCCAGCAGGTGCTTGATGATGTCCGCATATCCGTAGCGCTGTAGTGTGAGCTGCTGGTAGGAGGCCAGGGTGGCGTCCAGTTTTTTCAGCTCCTGTTCCTTCTGGCGCAGGGCGGATTGCTCCGACTTGATGGAGGTGACGGTGGGGTGCACGCCGGCGAGAGTTTCCTCCGCCTTCTGCACGCCCATATATCCAGTGACGGCATAAGCTGCGGCGCCGAGAACGGCGATGGCGGCTCCGGCGATGATGGCGGGCATCTTCTTCTGGTTGGCGCGCTTTTTGGCAATTGCCGTGGGTTCCAGGTCAATGTTGAGGGAAGCCCTGCCGATGGCGTTGACGGCGGTGCCGATCAGGCCGCCCAGGATAAAGGCTTCACGGGAGATGGTGTTCACGTCCACGCCGGAGCCCACGCCCACGTTGTGCATGGGGTTGAAGAAGGAAATCGGAATGCCCAGCTTGTCTTCCAGGAATTCCTTGGTGTAGGGCAGGGACGCGCCGCCGCCGCACAGGTAGGCCTTCACGGGAGCGCTTCCGTTCATCTGGGCGCGGTAATGGTTGGTGGTGCGCTGGATTTCGGAAGCCAGCCTGGTCATGGCCGTGCGGATGACGGTAGCCAGGTTGGCCGTGGCGGGATCCAGCCCCTCCGTCTGTCCGTTGCTCATGGAAACGAGGCCGCTGGTGGTCTTCAGGCGTTCCGCCTCCATGAAGGGAACGTTGAATTCCCGGGCGATGGCGGAAGTGACGAAGATGCCGCCCGCGGAAATGCTGCGGGTGAAGAAGCGGCCCTGTTCGCTGTAAATCAGGTCCGTGGACTTGGCGCCGATGTCGATGAGCATCACCGGCTCTTTTTCATCCGGGTAGCTGTCCACATACGCGTTGTACAGGGAGGTCAGCGCGCAGTCCACCTTGCCGGTGGAAAGGTTGTGGGAGACGATTTCGTCATTAAGGGAATCCAGATCTTCCGCCTTGATGGCTACAAGGACGGCTTCCCGTTCCAGGCCCTTGGCGGGGAGGAGGTGGTAGTCCCACACCACTTCATCCAGCGGGAAGGGGACGTGCTGCTGGGCTTCAAAGCGGATGAGCTGTTCCACATCGGTATCGTCCAGGGCCGGAAGCTTGACGAAGCGGATGAAAACGGATTGCCCGGAAACGGAATAGTTGGCAACGCTGCCTTTGACATTGAGTTCCTGGACGAGGTCGGCGATTGCCTCCCCTATTTTCGTCAGGCGCAAGCCTTCCGCCGACGGGTCCAGCACTACGAGGCGCGTAGCATAGCGGTCCAGGATAAGGGCGTCTTTGGAGGTCTTGGAAAAGACGCCCATTGAAACTCTCTGGGAACCTACGTTTAATGCGACGATTTGTCGTGAATTAGCCATGGGTGATTTCTGTTAAATAAAAAATGAGATGGGAAAAATGTTGATGGGGCTTTATTCGCCGTCCGCAGCCGGAGCTTCCGTGGGCGTGCCGAACGGGGCCGGGCTGGGAGCCGCCTGCTGGCTGTTGGGCCTCATGATTTCCGGATAACGGTCATACCAGTACACGGAGAAGGGCGTTTCATCCTTGTTCAGGAGGGGATAGTAGGAGGTTTCCACGATGCTGGGGGACTGGATGGTCCACCATTTTTCCATCTTGCCGCGTTCGGAGGAATAAGTGGCGACGATTTTGCCATTGTATTCCACCACCACGCCCTGGTACTTCACCCACTTGCCCCTGCCGCCTTCCGAACCGGTGATGCGCTTGACGGAAGAAGGAGAGAGATAGACGGAGGCATACGTGGCTTCCCCTACCGGAACATTGACGTATTTTACTTCCTTATACAGTTTCAGGTACTGGCGGGCACGGTCCGGGTTGACTACGGCAATATAGAATTTGAACGTCAGGGAATCAATGTAGCCGGACTTGGGCACGGGAGCGGCTTCCACCTTGAAGGGCATTTCAAAATCCGCCCATCTCTTCGGCTTCGGGAGCGGCCGGGGGTCGTCCTGGGTCATGACATTGGGGGACTGGCGCATGTACAGGGACAGCTTTTCCAACGTGACCTTCACCTGCATTCTGGGATTGCTGGTGGTTTGCGCCGATGCCGCAGGAATGAAAAGCACCGCAGCCAGCATGGCCGTGATAGTGTTAAGGATGGATTTCATAGCACAATTCGATTCCCTGATTAGTTACACCAAAAACCGAACTGTGGCTAGCAAAAATCTCTTGTTTCTTTCCATGTAACGGGTGTTGCGCAGGATGAGGCTCAATCCGGAGGTTCCCCCCGTGCGGTCAAGAAAAAATCATGCGGCATGGCTGCGGGCTTGACCTGGAAGGGGTGTTTTCACATGCTCGGCCCATGGCGATTGATTCGGATCTGCTGAAAAAGTTTTCAGAAGCCCACGGTATTTCAGGGCATGAGGATGAAGTACGGAACCTTGTGGCGCAGGAACTTGAAGGATGCGGGGAATTTTCCTCCGACGGTTCGGGAAGCCTGTTCTGCACCAATGGCGATTCAGGCCCCCGCGTGATGCTGGCCGCCCACATGGATGAAATCGGGTTCCTGGTACAGAACATCACGGCAAACGGCTTTCTTCAACTGGTGGGGATAGGCGGCTGGTGGCCGCATACCCTGTTGAGCCAGCGTGTTCTGGTGAAAACGCGTTCAGGCCGCAGCGTTCAGGGGGTGATCGGTTCCAAGCCTCCCCATTTTCTGCCGGAAGGCCAGCGCAACAGCGTCATGAGCATGGAAGCCCTGTTTGTGGACGTGGGCGCTGAAAGCGCGGAACAGGTGAAAAATGAATTCGGCATTCATCTGGGTGATCCCGTGGTGCCGGACGCGGCATTCTCGCCTCTGGAAAATCCGTTCCGGGTCATGGGCAAGGCCTTTGACAACCGTGCCGGCCTTTCCGTGATGATAGAGGCCTTCAAGACATTGTGCCGGGAAGGACACCCCAATACACTGATTGCCGCCGCCACGGTGCAGGAGGAAGTGGGGACGCGTGGCGCGAAGACGGCCGGAGTCGCCATGCGCCCGGATTGCGTGATCGTGCTGGAAGGCCCCCCCGCGGACGATACCCCCGGTTTTACCGTGGCGGATTCCCAGGGAGCCCTGGGCGGCGGCGTGCAGATCAGGTTGTTTGACCCTACGGCCATCACCAATCCCCGTCTGGCCGCCCTGGCCGAGAAAACGGCGGCGGATGCAGGCATCCCCTTCCAGCTGACGGTGCGCCGTTCCGGTGGAACGGATGCGGCGGCCCTTCATCTCTCCGGCAGGGGAGTTCCCACTATCGTGCTGGGAATCCCCACCCGGTACATTCATGCCCATAACGGCGTGCTGGACCTGCGGGACTACCGCGCGGCGGTGGAATTGACGGTGGCGCTGGTGCGCGCCCTGGACCGTGAAGCCGTGGAAGCCCTTACCCATTATCTGCCCTGAAAGGAACGCCCATGAATTTGACCGCTTACGTACACGACCTGGACCCCGTCATCTGGCAGGTGACGGACTCCATTGCCCTGCGCTGGTATGGCGTGGCCTACCTGATGGGTTTCATCGGCGGATACTTTCTGCTCTCCTGGCTGTCCCGCCGGAAGCTGTATCCCATTCCGCAGGACAGGCTGGCGGACTTTGTCACCTATGTGGCGATCTTCGGCGTCCTGATCGGCGGACGGCTGGGATACGTGCTCTTTTACCAGATACCCAACCACGGCTGGTCCCAGTTTCTGGCGGACCCGCTCATGGCCCTGCGGGTATGGGAAGGGGGCATGGCCAGCCACGGAGGAATGATAGGCGTGGGGCTGTACACGTTCTACTACGCGTGGAAGCACCGCGTCAAGTGGGTGGCCCTGCTGGACGGGCTGGCCATTGTGGCCCCCGTAGGGCTCTTCTTCGGGCGCATGGCCAACTTCATCAATGGGGAACTGTACGGGCGCATTGTATCGCCCGGATCCGCCCAGGGAATGATCTTTCCGGCGGAACTGTCCCAGGACCCGGACTTGTTCGTCCGCGTGGCCTCCCGCATCTATGAAACGCCCGGATTGCTGGACAAGCTTTCCCTCTCCGGAATAACCGTGCCGGACCGCATGACTGCCGCCTGGGTGACCGACCGGGTGAGGGATACGCCCGCCATCAAGGAAATCGTGGGGCAGATGATGCAGGACCATGCGCGCTATCCTTCCCAGTTGTATGAAGCATTTGCGGAAGGAGTGCTTCTCTTTGCCGTTCTGTGGTTCATCCGGGTGAAATTCCCGCGTGCCTGGAATGGCGTGTTCTGCGGCATCTTTGCCATTCTCTATGCTGTCGGGAGAATCGTTTGCGAGGAATACCGGGAACCGGACTCCCCCTTCTCCATGGGATTGACCCGCGGGCAGTTCCTCTCCGTCTTCCTCGTGCTGGTGGGCGTCGCCTTCTTCGTCTATGCCTTTAAAACCAGGCAGACGGTGCAGGAATGCACCTTCTATGATCCTGAAAAAAAGAACAAGGAGGAATCAGCCGGAAAAGCCGCTTAAAACGGGTCCAGGTCAACTTCCCCCGTCTTGGGAATATAACTGGAAGGTCCGCCCTTGAAAATGGCGGAAATTCCGCTGGCGAAAAGCTGCAAATTCTGCTGGTCAAAGGCGAAGCGCTCGAACTCCTTCACGGAAAACAGCGTGATGGGGTCCGTATTGTAGGCCTTGAACTCCATGATGCTGGTGCCTGTGCGCATGTCTGACAGGCGCCCTTCAATGCCTACGTCCCCGCTCATGAAATTGCCGAGGATCAGGGAAGTGCCCGGAAGGGGGGACGCCAGGGAAACCAGGTCGGACATGATATTGCCGCCTACGTCCGTAGGCTTCAGCTTGACCATGGCGATGTAAAGAGTCACGCCGCCCGGTGCGGGGCGGTCAACCAGCTGCCACTTGATCCTTCCTCCGGTCTGTTTGGATTTATTCTCCAGCACCCTGCGGATGTCTTTCTGAAGCTCCGTCCTGAACTGTTCCGCCAGGGCCGGGGCCTCCTTCGGGAATCTGGCCTTGATATAATCAATATTGATGGGGGCCACATACACCTTCAGGCGCGGGGAATTCCAGATGGCCTGCTCTGTGGGGTTGTACCAGACGCCCTGGAAGCAGCTCTGTTTGGAATCCGCATGAAGAGGATGGGTAATCAAGGGGGAAACGGGCATGTGCTGGGAACTGGAACAGGAAAAAACCAATCCCGTTCCCAGCGCCAGCAGGAGCCGTGAAATAGCACCGTACATGCAGGATAAGACGGCGCCCGCATGTCCGGTGTTCGAGTCATGACCCGATTGTCATCAAGAGTTTTCCCCGCCGGGGGGAAATCAGGAATGGGAAGGGTCCTCCTCCAGAATTTCCGCAATCTGCCGGGCAAAACGGTCCAGGTTGTACTTGTCGCAAGCGAACTCCTCAAAACTGTTGCAGGAAAAAATATTGATGGGATCCCTGTTGCGCCCGTAAAATTCCTTCAAGATCGTCCCGTTGTCCAGGGAAACGATGTTGCCTTCAATCCCTACCGCTCCAGAGGCGAAATGATTGATAATGAAGGAAACGCCCGGAATCGGCGAGACGATTCCCACGCCCAGGGCCACGACTTTTCCCCCAATGTCCGTGGGCTTTAATTGAACGATCGCCAGGGAAACCTTCACGCCGGGCGTGCGCGGGCGGTCGCTCAGCACCCAGCGGACATGATTGCCGGGCTTCTCATTATTGCGGTCGATCAAGAGGCGAACCTCCTTTTGCAGGGAATCCCGGAATTCGCGCGCCAGGTAGGGGGAAGCCTCCGGGAACTGCTGCCGGATGGAGCTGATTTCCACGGGGGCGATGTAAACGTACTGCCGCCTTTGCTGTTTCCAGAGGAATTGCCCGGCGGAGGGATGGCACCAGACGCCGCCGAGGTTGCCGCGCGCCTCCTTCAGCTCCGCAGCATGAGTAATGAGCGGGGAAACGGGCCGGTAAGGACCGGAGGAGCAGGAAACGCCCGTGAAAAGAATAGCTGCGGCGGAAAAAACAGCACGGAAAAGCATAAAGCCCAGAATGAACAAAAGAATGCCGGGCCGCAAGAACTTAATATGAACCGCAGGAAGGCCGTTTCGTGTCCGGATGCATGATTGACAAGCTGGAAAAGCGGAGCATGCTGTCGGTATGAGATACGAGCCGCTACCTTCCTCCTTTTTTGCCGGCAATCGTGCGGAACTGGCTTCCCGCCTGCCCGCCGGCAGTATGCTGATCCTGCATGCCAACGACGTGTTCCCCACGAATGCGGACGGCACCTTCGCCCTGCACCAGAATGCCAACCTCTTTTACCTCACCGGGATTGACCAGGAGGAAACCGTCCTCATCATGACCATCCGGGAGGACGGCTGGGATGAAATCCTGCTGTTGCGTGAAACGAATGAACAGATCGCCATCTGGGAAGGAGCCCGTCTCACGCAGGATCAGGCGAGGGAATTGAGCGGCATCCGGGACGTGCGTTGGACCAATGAATATGATACGCTGCTGGATACCCTGGTTCCGGTCGCCACCATGGTCTTTGTGGAAGCCAACCAGCATCCGCGCTGCACCTGCCCGGTGGAAACGCGCAATGCCCGCATGACCAAGGAACTGAAGGAAAAATTCCCGGATGCGGTTCTGAAAAACGTTTATGAAATCATGGCGGAGATGCGCCAGATCAAAAAGCCGGAGGAAATCAAGGCGCTCAGGAAGGCTTGTGACATTACCAATGAAGGCTTCCGGGCGCTGCTCCGGTTCATCAGGCCGGGGGTGGGGGAATGGCAGATCGAGGGCTTTCTGGCTAACGAATTCATCAGCCGGGGGCCGCGCAAATTCTCCTTCCTTCCTATCATTGCCTCCGGAAAGGACACCTGCGTGCTGCACTACATCCAGAACGACAAGAGGTGCGAGGACGGCGGCCTGGTACTCATGGACATAGGCACGGAATACGGAAACTACAACTCCGACATGACCCGCACCGTTCCCGTGAACGGAAAATTCACCCCACGCCAGCGCGCCGTGTATGAAAGCGTGCTGAACATGATGACCTATGCCAAAAGCGTCCTGAGGCCCGGCATCTTGAAATCGGAATATGAGCGCCTGGTGCGCGTCTTCGCTGCCGGAGAACTCATCAAGCTGGGACTTGTCACGCCCGCGCAGGTGGCGGAAAAACCGTCCGATCCTCCCATCGTGCGGAAATACTACATGCACGGCTGCTCCCATTTCCTGGGGCTGGACGTGCACGACGTGGGGGAAACCAACCCCGTCGTGCTGCCGGGCATGGTCTTCACCATTGAGCCGGGCATCTACATAGCGGAGGAAGGCATCGGCATCCGCCTGGAAAACGACATCCTGATCGGGGAAAAGGAAAACATTGACCTGTTGGGGGACGTGCCGCTGCTGCCTGATGACATTGAACGGCTCATGGCCCGGTAAAATGGGCCGGATTCGGTTCTAAACTTGACAATGAGGCCCGCGTGGGTTTTCATTCCCGTCCCATCATGTCGAAGAAACTCAAAATAGCACTTCCCAAAGGCAGTTTGCAGGACTCCACCGTGGAATTGTTCCGCAAGGCCGGCTACAATGTATATGTGTCCAGCCGCGGGTACCGCCCGACCTGTGACGACGACGATCTGGAACTCTTCCTGATCCGCGCCCAGGAAATCGGCCGTTACGTCAATGACGGTTTCATCGACTGCGGCATCACCGGACGCGACTGGATTTATGAAAACCGCGCGGACGTGGAAGTGCTGACGGACCTTCAATACTCCAAGGCCACCTCCAAGCCCACCCGCTGGGTGCTGGTGGTTCCGGAAAACTCCCCTATCACCTGTGCGGAAGACCTGCAGGGCAAGCGCATCGCCACGGAAGGCGTGGGCATCACGGAACGCTGGCTTCAGGAAAAGGGCATCAAGGCCCATGTGGAATTCTCCTGGGGCGCTACGGAAGTGAAAGTGCCGGAGCTGGTGGACGCCATTGTGGACATCACGGAAACGGGCAGCTCCATCAAGGCCAACAAGCTCCGCATCGTGGACACCTTGATGACCTCCTATCCCCAGTTCATCGCGAACCGGGAAACGATGCAGGACGAATGGAAAAAGCAGAAGCTGGAAAGCCTGGTCATGATGCTCAGGGGCGCTCTGGAAGCCCGCCGGAAAGTGGGTCTGAAAATGAACCTCCCCGCCGCTTCCCTCAATGGCCTCGTGGAAGCCCTGCCGTCCCTGCGCCGCCCCACCATCTCCCACCTGGCGGAAGAAGGCTGGCTGGCCGTGGAAACGGTCATTGACGAATCCGTCGTCCGGGATATCATTCCGCAGCTCAAGGCCCTCGGCGCGGAAGGCATCATTGAATACCCGCTCAACAAGCTGGTCTACTAACTTTTTTCTCACCACAGTAAAACAACAAACGAACCACAATCATGGGATCGCTCAAAAAACGCCGTAAAGCAAAAATCAACAAGCATAAGCGCAGCAAGCGCATGCGTCAGAACCGTCACAAGAAGCGTTTGCGTTACAAGTCCTAAGGTTTGTGCGCTTCGCTGCTCAAACTGGCAGTCTATCCGATTTCCGGAAAATCCCGGCGTCCTCCGTTTTATGGAAGGACGCCGTTTTTTATCTACAGAGCAATAGGTATATATTCAATATTGTTGACAATATTGGGATAAATGCATATAGGTATATATGCCCAACTTTATACTACCTATATTTTTTGTGATATTCATATTCGTATGTACCGCTCATGCAGAAGATGGAGAGAATACAGGTGAACTCAACATAGAATCTAAGACAGAACTATATTCTGCCAATTTGTACATAAAAGCAGAAGATAATGATGTTTCTGAAAAAGAAAAGGAGGATGATCGAAAGAGAGATAAAATAGGTATGGGGGAGACGATAGAGCTTACTCTGTCGGGAAAAGAGGCATTAGTTGGAGATCCAAGTAAAATCGAATGGAAAATCGTGGGGGAAGGAGCAAATTTTGTTGGAGAGACTAAAGGAAAGAAAAAAGTTACTTTGGAGATTTCGAATGAATTGAAAGGAAATATTTCCTTAAAAGTGCAGGCTATTACGGAAGGTCAAAAGGTAATAGAGGGAGAAACTAAACCTGCAGAAAAAGAATTTTTTATTAAAGTTCCGTCTCACCTTACAGCTCAACATGCACGAAAAGCCCCAAAGAGCCAAGAGTGAGGGATTCCTGCAGTAATTAATGGCGTTCTGATGAGTAAAGACGGATGGACTGAAATACTAGGAGCATCTGCGCAATTGGAAGTTACATTTTATCCAACAAATGTCAGTTTTCAAAAGGTAAGAATTAAGGAATTTTCAGAGGATGATAATAAAAAAGTATTTCCCAGTTTGGGAGGAAAACATGAAACTACAGTTTCTGGTTTTCTTATTTATGGAAATCGCTTTTATGATAATATAGCAGCACGCATAACTCTGCCTTCTTTTAAAATAGAAAAACATAACTTGTCTCAAGATTGGACATGGGATTGCTCTATTAAAGTAGTAGGTAGTAAGGATAAAGAAATTTTAGTTGTCCATAAAACAACTCAGTTTTTTGATTGGCGATGGGTGGATATAAATAAATCAGCTGTAGTGGCAACAGTTCGAAAATTTGAAGGTTGTCAGGTAAAAAGAGATAATCGACCAGGAAATAGGCATAGTTATACTGGAGGGCAATCAATTAAACTCACACCAGAAAATGAATAATATTATTATAAATTGTACATTAGGCATAGCATGTATATTTGTTGCTCAAGGCGACTCTGTTACTTTTGACAGAAATGTTTCAATTCCTGTATATCCTCAGGAACTCTTAGAAGAAAAAGTAGGGAATTCGCTTCTCTTGTTGAGGGAGATGCTTGTTAATAATGAATTGGAGAAATTTTATGAGAAGGCTAAAGCGGATTTACAGGCCTCTTCTGTAACTACAGAATTAACTAAGGATGAACTTGTGGAAAGGCTTTGGATATTGTACTATATTTCGCTTGCTCCCATGTATCCTTTGAGTTTAGAGTCAGGTGGGGGAAGATATAATAATGATGATGATATTTCTGTAAAATATTCTGCTTGTACATTTTTAGACAGCATTTTTGTTGAAAAAATTGCTAATGATCTTGATGTTCAAGTTGATCAAATAAAATTTTTGTACGCTGAATATTATTCTCGCATACTGAAGAATTTGCGTGAATCATACGATCCTTTGCTTGAGAAAAAAGAAAAAAATAGACTGGATTTATTGAATAAAGGAAATTTTAATAATAAATTAAAAAATTGGGAAGAAGGTGTTAATTATCGGAATCATTTAGGACGTCTCCGAACAAGAAACGAGATTATCAAATTTAAAATTGATTCTCTGGAAGAAGATTTTGCTCCGATGTTAGTGAGATATTTTTCGAATAAAGCTAAAGATGTACGCAAGTATCTTAAAATGGCCGGGTATGAAAATAGGGAGGCAAATGATTTAATAGATCGATCAATAGGAAGAAATCCAAAAACAGAATTTCTTTATAAAGGTCGACCCATGATGAAAAAGTAATGTATTGATTGTTGAATTCTACGGGAATACTTGAAGAATTCGTGTTTGCCCAAAAGTAAGGAAACGATGCGTTGACTGCATTACAGAATATATGAGTGAAGGAGAATAAACTTTCCAGAGTTGCTCTCAACATGGTATTGAGAATGGCATTGATTTTCGCCTGTAAAAAGAATTAAAAAGCATAAAAAAGGTAAATAAGGTAAATAAGGTAAATAAGGTAAATAAGGTAAATAAGGTAAATAAGGTAATGTATGCTTAAGATTTTCCTATTTTTCTTTTTATTTTTGTTGCCGTTGCATGCTGAAAAGGGACAGTATAGTTGAAATAGGGTGAATTAGGGGTTAAATAGCCTGAAAGCTAGCAATGGCGGGGGATTACGGCGATGGAAAGAAGAGACGGGTAGTTGCGATGAAGGAACATGAAACAGCCGAAACGGGACAGGTTGTTGCGATATGAAATGCCCCTCCGAAGAGGGGCTGTTAATATTACGAGGCCAAAGCAAGGCCAAGCCGATTACAGGCGATCCGATAATATTCCGGAGATAGTTCAATCCCGGTTGCGGCATGTCCCAAATTTTGCGCCGCTGCCAGCGTAGAACCGGACCCGGCGAAGGGGTCAAGAATCCGGGATTGCGCGGGCAGAACCGTCATGAGATGTTCCATTAGAGCAACGGGCTTGCCCGTCATGTGATGTCTATTTTTTCGGGATGGAATAGAGGCGCGGAAAATGCCAGCAGGGAAACAACGAGGCCCAGGCATGCGGCTGCCATTGGTGGCATATAATATATACTCACACTGTTGACGGAACATGCCGGGAGTCGGGCGGCATCCTTCCGTTTTGTCCCACACAACTACCCCCCGCCAAGTCCATCCGGTCAGCTGCATAGCATCACTAACTAGCGGAAGCTGTCTCCAATCAGAGAAGGCCATCAGCCACCCACCGGGACGCGTAATCCGAAGTGCAAGGGTAAGCCAATGAACAGTCCAGAGCATGTGAATACGCTGGTCATGTGAATCATTACGGAATGAAGGAAAAGCCTGACTTAGATTGTATTTATCTCTTGGATCAGACTTGCTGATCATTACCGAACTGCCGCTAGAATAAGGAGGATCGGTAATTACGGCATCAAAAGCTGCCTCCGGCATTTCTCCCATGAGGGTCAAGCAGTCCCCTTGAATCATTGTTTGAGTGTTGGTCATAGGGGCATAAGCATAGCTTATGCACGGCCCTTTTTAAGGAGTGGCAACGAATTTATTATGAATTCGTTATGGGGAATCTAACATAAAATCCTGACCATAAATTTCATGAGGTAGTGTCATGACAATCAATGTTTAGGACGCCGCATTAAGTATTGCCGTTCTCCGTCCATTTTCATCACAGGCTCCCATCCTTCTTTATTCCACGAATTCCAAGATTCAAAATTTTCTGGGACGCTCATTATTTCTAAACATTTATATTCCCACTGTGAAGGAGGGGGAGGCGATTGAGAAAGCAAGCATGAAGAGATTACTATCACTCCTATAGCAATAATTATCAAGGAAATACTATTAAGATATTTGAGCATAAAATATATTGAGTTACTCGTTATTGCTTGGATTATTTGTTGACGGAAGGATTTTGCATAGAATCACTTTGTCTTCTTCAATTTCTTCGTTGAGATAGTCTAAAGCTCCTTTAAAAGTTTTTTTCGCAAACTGTACTTTCCCTTGTAACCTATTTATGATTTGAAGATAAGGAATCGTTTCTGTTGAATTGCTGCCTTCGATTCCCCATAACCAGCCCATGCTGACACCTAAAGATTGAGCCATACGTCCTAGTTCGGCTGCTCCTGGTGCCCTGCCTTTTTCCGGGTTTAGGTATTCAGAGATGGTGCCTTGACTGATGTTTGCCATATAGGCCAAGTCGCTTTGTTTAAGCCCCTTGTTTCCCATTGCCTCCGTCAATCTGTTTATAAATAATTTGTTTACAGATTTTTCTCTTGCCATGCTTCTGTTATCGGATAATCTGTTTTTAGATATTGGCGCGCCACTATGAGACGCGCCACTATATGACACGCCATGAAGGGAATCTAACATGAGAAAAACCACAGTACAAGAACGCATCTCTCCGCAGTGGCTATTAGGCCGCGGCTGGTACATCGCGGAGGCCGCCAGGGAAATTAACCGGACCCCCAGCCACGTCCGCAGGGTGTTGATCGGGGACCGAAAAAGCAAGGCCATCGAGGACGCCCTCCGAGCGTTGCCCGAAAAGGAACTTACCAAGCAACGGGGATGATTACTTTCTTGAAAAGAGCCATGTCCCGGTTGCTGGAATTAGCCGTGCTAGCGGTGATGATCGGCGCGGCTGTCTGGTGCGTTGCTTACTGCCTGGACGACGAACCCCGGCAGGTGAGGGAGGGAAAGAAAGACCCCCGGACCGCCATATTACCCGTATTGCCGGAGAACCGATGAAGGATGAAAAATATACATCCCTTGAAAAAGACGTGGTGCTGGCGCTGCTTAGCCGCCCCCAGTTCCGCCGCTGGGCGGGGCTACCGGAAAAGGGGCCGCTGACGCTGCAACAAATTGCCGATTGCCTGGACGTGTCCCCGCAGACCATCCACGGGATTGAGGCCCGGGCGAAGCTGAAACTAAAGGAAACCTATTTAACCCGATACAAGAAGGAACTGAAATTCCTGAAGAGAACCCTGCCTGAACAAGGCGAATAAGAAAACAACAAGAGATAGTTATGAAGAAAAGAAACCATGAGGAAGACGATATGATCTGTGAAGTTACGATCCAGGTTCGCGTTTTATTTTGTCCATCTGAGAGGCTAGATAGAGAGCACGAAGAAGATCATCACCAATGGGGTGAAATGCCGGGAGGTCCAGAGCAAGAAGAAGCCAGGAAGCGCCGTGTATTCTCCAAGTGGATACGAGGGTTGATTCGAAAAGATCGTAGAAGAGACCAAGCGATCCGTGCCATTCGGGATATTCTAAGGAGAGAGCAAGAAACCAGTCCCGGGCAAAACGGAGCCGGATATAGATATGGGAAATAATTTCCGCATCAAAATGAGAGGGACACTCTTGGAAATCCAAAATGCTTTTGAGGTACTTTCTGATGGCCTTGTCGATTTTCTGGCTATGCGTGAGCGATTTGATTTCCAGCTCTCTCATGGAATGAATGTCACGGGAGGGAAGTTCCTCCATCAAGCCAACCGCAAACCATGCGCATTGCTCATAGGTAATAGGTTCGTCCATAAAATACTCTTATCATGACTATGATTCATAATCAATCATCTTGTGCCAGTTTGAGCATTCCGGGAGAAACCCGGCTTGCCCTGGGGGTTAGTGAGGCCAACCGCCTGCACAAGTACGCCACCGCCCAGGCGGAAATGGCCGCCCTGGCCGGGAAGAATGCTGTGCTGGCCGTGCTGCGGCTTGGCAAGCTGTTGCAAGATTTGAAAGCTGCCACCGCTCACGGCGAGTGGGGACAACTGTTTAAGAAAGAAAACAACACGAAATCGGACACATGTGTCCGATTTGGAGAACAAGCACATTTAGATTTCACAGAAAGGACTGCTCGCCGCTATATGCGCTGCTACCAGGAAGCGATGATGCGACTGGACGCAACGGAACGGGCCGCTCTCTATATGGGATTGAACGGGGAGGATGTAGCCGAACTCCTGGAATTGGTGGAAAAAGCCACCGGGAACGCCGTTACGCCCCGGCAAATGATGCTGAATCTGCAAGTGGTGAAGGACGGCAGCAAGAGCGCCGCCCAGGCTGCCCGCCTGGCCCAGCACGAAACCATCTTGAAGAACCGGGGCGCGGGCCGGGCCGCCGCCCCAGTAAGCCCGGAACAGGCCATGATGGCCGCCGTGGCGGACGTCCTGCCGGAAGAGGAACTGAAGGAGCAGAAAAAGCAGGTGGCCGTTAAGGATGCGCACCACATTGCGACGCTGATGGCTGAATTCCTGGAAGCGGATTTGCACAAGTATTTGCCCGGAAACGACCGGGAAGCATTTTGTCTCCTGTTGAATGATTTTCAAAAAGTTATCAAGGAAGGGAAATGAACGAATTATCCATCATCGAAGGGCTGCCCGGCTGGGAAGCCCTGCCCGCGGAAGAACGGCTGAAGGTGCGCAAGCTGCATGCGGCTTGCCGTGAAATCGCCGCGTCTCCGAACAAGATGGCCGCTTACAAGATGGCCGCACAGGTGATGCGGGATGCCGGGCATCCCATCTCCTGGCAGTCCGTCCAGCGCAAATTCTTGGCCTGGCAAATGAGCGGCAGCCTGCTGGCCCTGGCCGATTTGAGGATGGCCGGGATGCGCCCCACCCGGGCACGGGTGAAACATCCGGGATTTATCGCTTATTGGACGGAATTGCAAACGCGCTGCCAGCGCAACGGCGGCCAGGCTTACCCGATGCTGTTGGACATCTGGCGCAAAAAAACAGAGGTCATCCCGGGTTATGAAGGCTGGCCCGGGCATCCTCAAATCCCCGTTGGCTGGTCCAAAAAAAACCTGATGCGGATTAAGCCCGCCGCCCTGGAAGCCAGGGTGATGCGGGAGGGGATGCGCTCCGCCGCTCCGCTGCTGCCGATGGTGCTGACTACCCGCGTAGGGATGGAAGCCGGGGAATACTACGTGTCCGACGACAACTGGCTGGACACACACGTTATCTGCGGCAAGCAGATCGTGCGTCCCTTGCAGCTGGGCTGCCTGGATATTGCCACGGGTAAAATGGTGCACTGGGGCATGATGCCCCGCCTGATGCGCCAGGACGGGACGCGCACCGGATTGACGGAGCGTTACATGCGCATGTTTGTGGCGGGGCTGCTGGCGAATGTCGGCATCAATACGTCCCGGGGAACCACCCTTGTGGTGGAAAACGGAACGGCGGCGATCCGTTCCCACATGGAGCAGGTCTTGCTGGACCTGTTTGACGGCGCGGTGAAGGTCCACCGCTCCGGCATGGAGGGGAAAACCCAGGCATTGCTCCGGGGGTATGAAGGCCGCCAGGGCGGCAATCCCCGCGGCAAGGCACACCTGGAATCCGTGTGGAACCTGACGGCCAATATATGGAGTTCCTGCCTGCCCGCTCCGTCCGGCCATGACCGGACAGAGCCGGAATGGCTGGCGGGCCTAATGAAGGAGCAAAAGGCGCTCCTGAAAAAGCAGGGTTATCTGGAAATCAGAGACCCGGACCGGGCAGCCATGCTGCGGCACCTGATGCCGACATTCGAGCAGTTGACCACGGATATAGCCTGGCGCGTATACGATGCCTTTAACAATCGAACCGACCACGCCCTGGAAGGCTGGGAACGTATGGGGCTGGTGGTGCCGATGGTGCGCCTGTCCACGGACAGCGACTGGATCACGCTGACGGACAGCATCCCGGAGGCGGACCGCCACACGCTGCTTTCCATGGCCGCACGCGATCCGGAAAGGCTGGTCAGTTCCCGGAAGCTGTCCCCTGCGGAAGCCTGGAACTTGAAATTACAGCAACAAGCCCCGTTGCGGAAAGCTACGCAATGGGAAATCGTGGACCTATTGAGCCGGGACCTGGCCGTGAAAGCTTGCGTGAGAGGCTCCTACATCATCATGCAGAACAAAGCGGTGAGCATGGACCGCCTGTATTACCCGGCCAGCATTGTAACCCCGGAAGGGTACCAGCGCATCCTGCCCAGCGGAATGGACGTATGGGTGATGCTCAACATGTTTGACGATCAGCACTTGTACATCATTGACGATAAAGGACGCTGCCTGGGCATGAGCACGCTACAGCAGCGCGCGCCCTACTACGACGAAGACCAGGTGCGGGCGGCCATGGGCCGGAAAAAGAAAGCCACGTCGGCAGCCTTGCAGACCACGCGTGTGAACCACGCTCGGAAGGAAGCGGCCATCGTGGGAACCCGCCTGTACAACCACCAAGTGACGAAGGGCACCCCCACGACGGTGAAAAGACTGATCAATGCGGAAGGCACGGACGCCGCCGCCCAGGCAGCCGTGAAGAAACTGTCCGGGATCAGCCTATTGCCGGAGGCACCCGCCCCGGCATCGACGCCCCCCCGGGAAGAATCCCATCCTAAAATATCATTTTTATAAATACTATGGACAGAATAACATACACCAACAACGACAGTGACCCGCGGCGGTTTTTGCCCGCTGTTAACGGCGGGCCATACCCCCAGGAGGCGAAGCAGACACTGGCCTGGCTCATCTCCTACGCCGTGGATCACAACTGGACCCTGGGCGACATGGCCGCCCAGGCCGGAGTGTCCGCCAGGACCATGCGCTCCATCCTGAAAGGCACCTACGAAGCCAACGCGGAACCGCATCTGGCATCCCTGGCCGCCCTGCGTGCCCGGTTAGCTGTAGAGCAAACGGGTGAAGATTTGCCATTTGTGGAGACGTCCCTGGCACGCTACACGATGGACCTGGCCGAATTCACAAGGCGGTATCATTTTTCCGGCATCCTAATTGGCCCTACGCAGTGGGGCAAAACCGAAGCCGTGAAAGAATACGCCCGGAGACATGCGGACAAGGTGGTGCTGGTGCGCTGCCCCGTGTCCGCCAGTCCTACGCGGCTGCTCTATCGGATCGCCAAGCAGATCGGCGCGCCGCCTAACCTGAAGCAGGATGAAATGATCGACCGCATCCTGCGTTACCTGACCCCGGACCACCTGCTGATTATCGATGAAATTCACCATGTCTTGCGTAGCGACAAGATGGGTATGAAAGGCGTGGAACAGGTCCGGGAACTGCGGGACATGTCCGGCTGCGGGTTGCTGCTGACAGCTACTCCCGAATTTTTGGCAGCCATGGAAGATGACCCGAACTGGTCCGGCATGCTGCAACAGCTATCCAAGCGCAACGCCTGCCGGGTATACCGCCTGCCCTCCGTCATCAGCACGGAGGACTTGCGGCAGGTATGGGAATTTTACGGATTCCCGGAGCCGGACGCGGGCCTGCGGGCATCCGTCGAAGCCGCCGCCCAGGAAAGCGGGTACGGCGTGATTACCAAGCGCATGTTCCTGGCCCGGGTTGCCGCCAAAAAAGCGGGCGTGCCCGTGACCTGGGACTATTACCTGGGAGCGATCCAAAAACTCCTGGACATGGAAAAAGGCATCATGCCGGAAGACGTTTAACCTCACCATATACAACCAAACCATGAATCAAGACATCACGACAACACCGCAGCCCCACCCGTGGGTGACTGCCGCCACGCCTGACAACCTGCGCGATCCGCAGCTGGTGCAGGACTTATCGGAAATCGGCATGACCTGCCTGCTGGGCTGGCATGCCCTGTCCGCCATCCCCCATAGTTTTGACCCCGAAAATGAATGGGCTGACAAGGCATTTGAATGGTCTGACAAATTATTGCATCTGTATGAATCTTACACGTCAGATGATGATTGGATGGATCATTTCGTTGGAGATCAGCGGGACGACATTGACATGGCCGATCAGTTTATGGCTGCCGCATGTGAGCACCTGTTACTTAACATCCCCTTGCCGGACAAAGACATCAAGGGAGAAATCCTGCAAGAATTAGGATACGCCTTCCAGCTCGTCTTGCACCTGATCAAGGATGGATGTGGACGCCTTGCGCACGGCAAGCTGCCGCGCCCAGGAGAACCCGATTACCTGGTCTATGACCAGACCACGAAGACCTGGCAGGCGGGACAAGGAACCGAAGAAGACGAATACCAGGACTAACCATTAACCCCATTATTATCATGCGTAACAATCAACATAATCAACAAAAAGAAAAGCAGCTGCCGCCCAAGCTTACCCCGGACCCGGACGGCACCACGTTCACCATCACCTTAAAGGACGTCATCACGGAAGACGGACATCATGCGGTAAGCATCATGTGCGATCCTGGAGGCAAACTGGAAAAACTAAGCGTGGCTCAAATCGTGGGGCACGAAACAATGGACGAACTTGGCCGGATCATGCGCGACATCATCAGCCTGGGGAAAACAGTCACCAGATTAAACCAGGAGGGCCAGCAATGATTAGGAACACATTTTACTGGGAAGCCGCCCGTTATATAGCCGTGGCTTTCATCCCCGGTGCTGATGCAAGATATTTCACTTATGCCAGCAAGGCAGATACCATACGCCATCAAGCCGGGATGAGGGAATGGCACGGAGACCAGGGCAGGATCACGGTTTATACAATACAAGAAGCTGGGGACATCCTGCGAGATGCGGAACACTGGACCATGTGCCGGGACTGTACACGTTGCATCCCCTCCCGGCCCCATCTGCGCCAGCCAGGAAAGCAACATGAATGTGACCTCCTGGGCACGGACAGCCACTGGTATGTGGACCCGGAGAAAGACGGTTGTACGTGGGGGACCAAGTGCCCGCAAGAAGGTAAAAACAAATTGGAGGACCAGGACCATGCCTGACAGCATCGAACCTGAAATGGGCGGACATGGTAAACATGCTGGCCCTCAAACTCCAAAAGGTAAAGCAACAACGCAAACAGCATGCCTGAAAGGACAATGACCAGATACAAATGCCGCAAAAGGCCATCCGGCCTCTACGACGTAACGGTGATTATGCCCCAGGGCGGGAAAAGTATCATCTACGGCATGGAGGAAGACCGGAAAAACAACCTGATCCGGGTGATCCAAGAATACAACGCAGAAACTGCACGCATCAAAGCTACTAAACCACATACCAACAATGAAAAAGCCATTATCAAATAAACAGAAGGCCGTCCTGGCGCAGCTGGCCGCCCGGGCTTACAAAAAGCTGCAAGCATACGGCTGCCCGGTACCGTCACTGGAAGAGTGGAGGCACGATGAAACCTGGAAGGCCACCGGATACACGGAGTCTTTCACCAAGGCGTCACAAAAGGATTACATACTGATTTATAATCGGTTTGCCGCCTACCTGGGGGACAAAGTCAAGAAAGACAACACGTACACGGAGATGGACAAGGAACTGCACTTGCTCCGGGACAGCATGCAGCGATTTGAAACCGGGCCGGACTATCTGGCGGAAGTTGTGCGGGACCAGCTCCATCTCCCTTGCACAGACAAGGATGTATACAACCAGCTGCGGAAGTTTGCCAAACCGGAACATGTCCGCCATCTGAATTACACGGTGATCAACCGGGGACGGGCCGCATCCCGGAAGATGGCTGAAGAAACAGGATTGGAAACCTACGAACCGCACGCCATGCCGGAAACGATCCCCCCGGGAGGGCTGGCGGACCATGTGGGAGCCGTCCCGGTGTCCAGGCTTGTCCAGGACGCCGCCCGGAGGGCTGTCACCCCGGAACCCGAACCGAAGACGGCCCGGGGATGGAGCAATACAGTGATCATAATCGACGAGGAGGTGCAGCCATGAGTAACTGGGTGCTTATCTCTACAGCTAATTGTGCTGGTAACCCTCGTCATCATATCTGGTCCAACAAGGGGTGGTGGTATCTCCGGGTGACCATGCTTAACACAGAAACACATATATCCGTGCAACGTCGGTTCCCTCTGCGGACGAGGGAGCTGGACGTTGCCATGCGCCGACGGGACAAGGCATTGGCATTTATCATCAACCTCCACGGTCAAGTGGTGCGCAAGTCAGGAGGAAGAAGGCCAGCCGAGATTAAGCAATGAATCTAACCTTTTCGCGCCATCTCCGGCGCGTGGATTGAAACCAAACCGAACCGGAAAAACTGATGAATCTCTATGTCCTTATCACCGTTGAACCAGGAAAAGACCTGGACGTGAAAATCTTTTTCAGCCGCAAAGATGGAATCAACTATGTCGCACAGCATAGCGAATGGCATCTGCATGCTACTTATGCGACTTACACCATTGACGTGGATGAATTAAAAGAATTCAAGCGGTCAAGAGGATTGTAGCATCAGACCGACCAGGCAAGGCCCCATGCTGGATTTTTCAGCATGGGGCCTTTTTTGCGCCCCTCACTCCTGAAAAATCGTTAACCCTGTGATAACATGGGCGCATGGACGAAAACTTGCGCCGCTGGGCCGCTGGGCCGGAATGTAGCGTTTCCGATGCTGCCCGCATTTTACGGGTATGCCGGGAATCAGTGCGGCGCATGATCATGCGGGGGGAATTGTATGCCTGGCCAGCCGTCCCAGGAGGCACAAAAAAACTATTGTGGGAAAGGCAAGTGCGGGAGATGGCCGCTGCATCCAGGGCGGAAGCCATCCGGCGCGGGAAGATGATGCAGACGACGTTTAATTTTTTTTAACGCATTTGCCACATTTGCCACAAACGCCGCAAATGCCACATAAAGAATCCGGTGCATGGGCTAGAGTGCCCGCATGACCAACAAGCAAGATTTTGGCGGAGCTGAAAATGGCAATAGTGATGAATTGACTCGTGGTAATAATGGGATTGATTCCCTCGCGTCGGGAGACGCCGGGGCTAGTCCCTTCACGCCCGAATGTTCTGCTCCGAAAACTACCAGCAAAAAGCAGTCCTCGCCCTGGTACTTGTCCCGGACGTTTTGGATCAACCTTGCCGCCCTTCTGTCCCTGCTCCTACCATCCGTCCGCGAATGGCTGGAAAACAACCCCGTGGATTTTGTGACCGCCCTGGGCGGCGTGAACGTCCTGCTGCGGTTTATCACGTACGGGAAGCATCAAATTTCATCTGACGATGATAGCGAATCCGGAACCGGGGACGGAACCGGAAATGAATTGGAGTCCCGGCCCCTGCCAGGCAACAACGACCTGGCGAATTCGTCCATAGCCGGGGCCGGGACTCCTGACTCTTCCGAAAAGCTGAAGAAGATCAAGAACGGTCTCGGATTGGTGCTCGTCATGCTGCTGGTACTGCTGATCGGATCATGTAGCAACGAGGCCCCCGCGCCCACCAGCGTGAGCTTGTCCGAAGGGCAGGCGGTGATTGTCCGCGGCGGATCATCCCTAGTGATTGACAGGGAAAACCACAGCCTAAGCTGGGCGCAAGACATGCCTGATGTCGTGATCGCCCCCGCTGTGGTGCAGATGGGGAAATAGTTAATAGGGAACAGTTAAAAGTTAACAGAAGCATCATGAAGTACGCCGAGCTAAAAATGAACACGCTGTCCTGGCAGCGAGCCTTGAAGTTTGCCGGGTTTTACCGGGGCAAACTGGACGGATTAACCGGACCGTTGACCCGTGAAGCCGCTACGCAGTGGGAAATCAGCCACGGGCAGCTGCAAGCCAAATACGGCCAGGTAGACAGCCGCTCCGAGTCTTATTTGTGGACCTTGCAGCCGCTGGCCGCCATGCGGGTGCGCCAGGTGATCGTAGCTATGCGGAAGCTGGCCGATTGGAAAATCATCTGCGGCGTCCGGACCTACGACGAACAGGACGCTTTATATAATAAGCGCCCCCGCGTCACCCGGGCCAAGGGCGGCCAGAGCATGCACAACTTTGGCCTGGCCGCGGACTTTTGCTTATTTGAAGGGGGGAAAGATATTTGGACCCCCAGCGAAGGCCCGAAATCCATTTACACTCCCCTTGCCCAGGCAACCCGCCAGGCGGGCCTGGTATGGGGCGGAGACTTCCGCACCATCTACGACCCCGGCCATATCCAGCTGGGCGAAATCTCTACCGCCGCCCTGCATCGTGCCTATACCCAGGGCACGTCCACCCTTGCCGACCTGTTGTAATGCTGAACGTGATTGCAGACACCGCCGCAGGTATCGACCCCCAGGCCGTGGGTATCATCATTGCCAGTGTGGTCAGCTCCATGATCACTTACGGCGTGACGACCCGCAAGCGCCAGGGACAGGCAAGCCCGGACGACGAAGCCAAGCGCGTCTATTTGGAAGATAAGTTTGCCACGCGGGAAGAAGTGAAAGCCATCAAGGAAGATTTGGATGGCATGCGGAGCCTGATCAGGAAAACGGAAATCCGCGCCCATGAGCGGATGGACAATTTAGCCAATACCATGGGGGAACTGGTGGGGATCGTATCCGTGATCCGCGACCACGTATGCAAGCCCAAAACACGAATTTGAATCATGGACAGGAAAACGAAAATCAATATTGCCATCCTGGAATCCTTGGATAAAGCGCCTGAAGGCTACCCGATGCCGGATGCTTCCATTCGGGCAGACGTGTATGCCGATGTGGAGCCGAACCCTACCCTTCAAGAACTGGAAGAGTCCCTGAAGTATTTGGAGGGCCTTTCCTTCATCGGTGGACGCCGGAACGAATTTACCGGAATCCGGAAATGGATCATCACGGACGCCGGACGGCTTGCCCTGGGGCAGATGTAAGTGAACAGCTAATAGGTTAGGATTGTATGCGCAAGTTGAGACCAGATAGCACCATCGGGAATTTGCCGCCTTATCTGAAGGATGAAGTGGACGAGATGCTGCTGACCGGACAGCCATACCGGGCCATACAGGAAAGACTGGTCGAGGACGGCATCAAATTGAGCATTACGTCCATATCCGAATACTACAAGTCCCAGATTTATCCGGCCAAGCTTGCCCGGCAGAACCGGACCGTAGAGGCCCTGAAGAAGATCAGTCTGGACGGAATGGACGAGGCTACCATGCAGGCGCTCCGGGAACGCTTGTTTGAACTGGCGATGATGCCGGGCGGGGATGTGCAGAGCCTGAAAATTATTGCAGGTATCCTGAAAGATGCCGACAAGGTGCGCCAGGATGAAGCCAGGCTGAAAATGGAACAGGAGAAATGGCAAATGACCGCCGCCCAGGCACTCCTGGACAAGGCCACCAGCCCGGATGTTCAGGCGATTGTCGGCAGCCACGAAACCAACGAAAGCAAGCTGGCCAAGCTGCGCACCCTGCTGTTCGGCCAGAGGAAAACCGTCACCCCCGAATTTGTAGATGCCCCATCATCCTGACAATTACCGGGCAGTCAACCTGCTGGCCTTTCAGGACGCCGCGTTCTGCGTGGCTTTCCGCATCTGCTTTTTCATGTGGCGGCGGCAGGGCGGCAAGTCCTACACGATTGCCAGTAAGGCCATCGACCGCATGATCGAAAAGCCCTGGAGGAATTGCTTTTTCGTGTCGGCAAGTATTGCAACCGGGAAAGAGATTGTGGAAAAGGAAGCGACCATCTGGCACGACGCCCTGGCCGCGCTGAAGGCATGCCAGGACAAGCTGGGAAAACAGCTGGGGGGCAACGTCATCGACACAGGAACCAAAGAACTCTTGAATGTGGATGATCTGGCGGAACTGATGGACAAGCAGGCGGCCCAGGTGAGGATTTACCACACGCGCACGGCGTACAGCCGCACGAAAATACTCGCCCCCAATCCCGACACGGCCCGCGGTTGGACAGGGGACGTGTATGGTGATGAAATCGGCTTCTGGCCGGACTTCAAGGGCGTCTGGGACGCGGTGGAACCGATCATCTCACGCAACCCGGAATTCCTGTTCTGGCTTTTTAGCACACCGCCCGCGGACGATACGCATTACACTTACGATTTGCTTAATCCCGGCCTGCGGGAGTTTGTCCCGAATGCTGCCGGGAACTGGTACAAGACGGAACAGGGTTACCCGGTCCACCGCGTGGACGCCCTGGACGCTGAACTGGCCGGGCTGCCGCTCTATGATCCGCTGTCCGGCAAGGTGGTGCCCTACGAAGAATTCAGGGCGCACAGCCTGGACCGCGCGTCGGTGGACCGTAACTATGGCCTGAAGTTTATCCAGGGCGGCACGGCAGCCATCCCACTGGGCTGGCTGAACCGGGCGCAAAACATGGGCCTGGGCCATTGCACGGGCCTGGACCTGGCCGGGGAGGAGGTGTGCGCATGATTGCGATTAGCGAAGCCCTGTCCCCGAATTGGAAGGAAAACCTGTGTACCGGGAAAGTATGCTTCGGGCTGGACGTGGCATCCACCGAAGGCAAGAAATCCAACCCCAGCAGTCTGACGGCCACCGAATACTGGGACCGCATATACTGGCAGCGGCTGGTGGTCAGGTGGAAGACGGAGCACTACGCCGTCATGCTGGGCATCCTGGAACTGGTCATTGGCGCCGTGCCTCGCGAGCAGCGCGGCGTGCTGGTGGTGGACACCAGCAATGAAAAATTCTTGGCCAGGGAACTGGCTAAAGACCTGTCCGGCCTGATCCGGGTAGTGGGGTTTTATGGGCAGCAAGTGGTTATATACTGCGGCGAAAAATCCGACGCCAAGACGGCTATGGGGGCCGCGTATTGCTCCGCCCTGGAAGATGGTCTCATTGCCATGCCTCCGGGCAAATGGCTGGAAACGGACCACCGCCTGGTGACGCGCAACGGCGCACGGTTTGAGGCGTCGGTGGATGCCCAGGGCAACCACGCGGACACGTTTGACTCCGGGAAATTATCCTACTGGGGGCACGTCGGAACCGGGCTGGAATCATGCAGCCCGTCATCCTGGCGGCACAAGTCCCGCCAGGGCAAGAGCAGGAAGAGCAGTAACCGGGCCTCCGGCCCCCGCCGCTGGGGCGGCATCAGAACCAGGAGATTTTAGACACCATGAGATTTTTACCTCAAATCGTAAACAGAATGATCGGCAGGCCGGGCAACTTCCGCACGGGAATGATCAGGCTGATTAGCTTTTTATCCCGGCGCGCTCAAAAGGAAGGCCGGAACCCGCTGCCCTATCTGACGCCGCAAGAGGCCCGATGCCTCTATGAGCTATACCGGAAAGGCCAGTATGCTGATGTGATGCTGTGCTGGGCAGCATTGGAGGAAACGGACGACATGCTGGGAACGGTCCTGGACCGCCGCGCCTCCGCCCTGGCGGAAATGGCCGACGACGTGAAGGTGGACGCCAAGGCCATCGGCGACAACCCGGACTTGCAGACCCTAGCCGACGAACAGCAGAAATGCCTGGCGGAGTATTACGGCAAGATCGACAACTTGCGGGATGCGGTGCGGTTCATGGGATCGGCCACGTTCAGGGGGTACGCGCACCTGGAACCCGTGTCCGGAGGCGGACGAATCAGAATGGAACCCGTGGACCAGTGGCTGATGGCCCGGCCTGTGAAGGGCGGGAATTGGTATTACAACGAATCCGCCGACAGGTCATGCCACAAGCTGGAAGCAATAGACGAAAGCCGCCTGATCATCCGGGAATGCCTCCGGCCCGTGGACCTGCCCGCCATGTTTGCGATTTGTGCCAAGGCTCATGCCCTGGACGGCTGGGACGGATTCATCGACGTGTTTGGCAATCCCGCGATATTTTTTAAATATCCTCCTGGAACATCTGACGAAAAGGCACGGGAATATGACCGAATCGCCGAAGAGATGATCGGAGACGGGCGCGGCGGCTATCCGGACGGAGGGGATATTAAGACCGTGGAAACGACGGCCCGCGGGGGAGACACCTTCAAGCAGCGCTGCGAGTGGTGCGACAAGCAAATCGTGCGCCGCGGCACGGGTGGGGAGCTGACCGTGCTGGCGGAATCCGGAAGCGGGACGCTGGCGGGCAACGCCCACCAGGAAACATTCAGGATGCTGGCCGCGGGCGAGGGCGCGGAAATCTCCGAAAGCTTCAACCGCCAGCTTTCCCGCCGCCTGTTGGACCATCACTTTCCGCGCCGACCGCACCTGGCTTACTGGACCTTGGAATACGCCGAACCGGAGGACGTGGGCAAGCAAGTGGACAACATCACGAAACTGGCCGCCGCGGGATATATTGCCGACGAGGAAGAAGTGAGCGAAGCGTCCGGCTATACCGTCACTTACCGGGCGCCGCAGCCGACCCAGGAGCAGCCACCCTCCTTTCCCCTTCTGACGAACAGGCAGAACAACAATCCGGTAGGATTCCATCGGGCACTGGTAGATATTGAACAAACCCGGGACAACGCCCCCCTGACGGCCAAGGAGAAAGAACTGCTTGAAAAGCTACTCAACGCCCAGCCGTCCCAGAACATGATCCGGTTGGATGCGGCAAGGCTGGAAACGGCCATGAAACGCGCCGCAGGGTTGGAAGTGGTCAATGACCCGGAAAACGGCGGAAACACCCCGGCAGACCCCCGGCAAAACGCAAATTCAGGCGGAAACGGCGGTCAGGAAAACCTGCTGGCCAACTACGGCACCAGCGAAGGGGCCAAGAAGGGCTGGGATAAGCGGGGCCGCGGGCAGCATGAGGCCATCGGCCAAGCCGGGACGGCCAAAAGTCTGGGGCTGGAAAAACTCTCCGAGCTGAAGCCCGACCCTGCAAGCAGCCACAGCCATACCGGGCGGGCACGAAAAGCCTTGACGCGGGGATTTTCCGCCCGGTCCGTGGACGGCCAGGACGTGCAATTTAGCAAGGGCGTCCTGGACCACTGGGAAGCCACCGTGCCCCCGAAGACTCCGGAAGAACAGAACCGCAGATTGCGCAGGCTGTCCGAAGCGGTCCGGGCCGTGAAAGACCCGCACGAAGTCTGGGAATCCCACAACGGCCAGAAAACCTACCTGCGCGTGTACAAGGATGACGCCGGAAAATTTGCCATGAGCGGATTTGTCGCCGGGAAGGATGGACAGGTGAGAAGCTTTTTCCATAGCCGCCGCCTGAACGGAGCCGAAAAAATGAGAAAAGGAACCCTGAAATACAAGCGATAGAAGAAGTACGGACGGGAGGGCCATCTCCCCGCACGGGCTAACGCGTCCTTAACGGATGGCCCCCAGGCCGCGCATCACCGTAGCAATAACATAACCAACACACACGGAATGTCAACAAGGATTAAAACCATCACATTAGAGGATTTGCAGCCCTGGGAAAACCCGGGGGACGGCTGGTATCATGTGGAACGCTGGGGGGAGCATCCCCAGACAAGCCAGGAAGGCAAGCAGTATGTCCAGGTCATCGACGACGATGCCGTGCGGGCCATCGTCGAAGCGGGAGTGCCGGAAGAAGGACTGCTCATTGACGTGGAGCATGTGTCTGTCACCGGGGTACGGGACACCCGGGCCTATGGCTGGGGCCGGGAGCTTGCCGGACTGCCAACGGATGAAGGCTTGCAGCTCTGCGTCTGGATCGAATGGACGCCGCTGGGGCGGCCCCTGGTCAAAGACCGCATCTATAAACATTTTTCGACTGTGTACAGCGTGGAGCTGTGCGCGAACCTGGGCGGCGGACGCATCCGCCCCCTGCAACTCGTCGGGCTGGCCCTAACCAACCAGCCCAACAACCCCGGCCAGCGCCCGATCACCAACAGTCAGGCCGCGCCGACCAACGACAACACAAACCAAACAGACAACATGGAAGAATTGAAAAAAATCGCCGCCAAGCTGGGCCTGCCGGAAGACGCCACGCTTGAACAAGTGGAAGCCGCCATCGACGCACTGATGGCCGCGGAACAAGAAGCCGCGGAAGCGGAAGCGGAAACGCTGCTCAACAGCGAAGAACTGAAGGACCTGCCCGATGAGGCACGGAAAGACCTGAAGGACGAACTGCTGACCAATCGCGACCTGGGTATTAAGATGATCAATCTGCTGATCAACCGCAAGGGCGGCGGTGCACCTCCCGCCACTGCTCCGAGATATGCCCGCCCCGGATTCCGTCCGGCGACGAAGGCTACCAAGGGAACCGTGAGCATGGATGCGGAACGCGGCAGGTTGCTAACCAACACGGCTAAAGAAATCCAGGCACAGGAACGCAACGCCGGGCGCACCTGCTCGTTTTGGAAGGCGAAAAACATGGCTAAATCCCGCCTGGGGCAGAAGTAAGCCGCACCAGCTATTAACTTTTAACCAGTAAACAACATGGCAATTATCCATCAACAGGCCGTCATGAGGGCGGAAAGTGGCGAAGACCTCCGCAAATGCGAAGGCTGCTTCATTAAAAAAGACGCATCGGGCAAGCTGTTCTTGTGTGGTGAATCCGACATCCCTCTGGGCGTGGTCCACGTCGGCGGAGACGAAGGAGAAGACACGGATTACATCCTGCCTGCCCATCAGGGCATCGTGGGGGTGCGGTTGAGCGCATCCCCCGGCAGCGTGGAAGAGGGAACCAGGCTTGTCCTGGACGACGGAGGCACCGCCAAGGCCGGAGATACCGGAACCCTGGTGGCCGTGGCCTGCGAGCCGGGAACCGGGGAGCAGCTCCTGGAATCCTACTTGACCCTCCCGACCGTGCTGGCGTCTTCTGCCGGAGCCTGACGCACGCAACAACCAACAACAAGCAATAGATACTAACATTATATGTTTCAAAATGCAGCAAGTTATAACGGGTATTTAACCGAGCTGTGCCAGGCCGCTTATGCGGACGAGGCGGACAGCATCAGTCGCAAATTGTTTCCCACTGTGGGGGTGAAAACCGCCGTGGGGAGTTACAAGAAGCGGGACATCGACAACGCATTCCGAGTGTATAAAACGGCCCTTTCACGGGGCAATAGCCCCACGCGGATCGATACCAACGCCACGGACGACTTTTACAACTGCAAGCCCCACGCATTGGAGGTCGGCAGTTGGAAATTCGACATGGAACAGGACGGCGGAGGGGATGATGAACGGGAAAGCAACCTTCAGGATTTGATCAGCTCCCAGCTGGTCACGAGGGAAGTTGAAGCTGTCACCATCTGGAAAGCCGGGGTGCCTGTCACGGCTGGAAGCGGCAACTGGACCAGTACCGCCGGACAGAAAGCCAACATCGTCCAGGAGCTGGACAATATGGCCCTGACGATCCAGGCGGCCATCGGGCGCAAGCCGACGCATTTGATCCTGGGGCTGAAAGCCTGGGTGACTATGAAGAATCATCCGTTCTTTGTGAACCGCCTTCAGGGGTTGGAGCTGACTGCCAGCCTGGACATCCTGAAGAACATGCTGGTGTTCCCGGACCTTGACGTGTCCCTGGCATCCATGCCCTACCAGCCCGCAGCACGCGGGAAGTCCGGCAAGATGCAGGGCATTATGGGATCGGACATTTTCATGTTCTACTCCCAGGACGCGCCGACGCGCAACGACATGTCAGCAGCCAAGGATTTCACCTTGGAGCCGTCCGGCCCGGAAATCCTGTCCGAAGAGCGGACGCTGGAAGTGGTGGACATGATGTACTGGTCCACCCACCGGAAAGTGACCAATCCGGCAGCCGCCGCACGCATCGAAGTATCGTAACCAGGAATGGCCGATTGAAGAGCATTGTTCCGGGGGCGCAACTCCGCCCCCGGAACTTACAACCAGAAGAAAAACCATGTGGGAACCATTAACTGAAGATGTACTGAACCAGGTACTGAACGCCGGGGAACTGGCGAGCGTGACACGCGACCGCGCCCAGGTGCAGCCCGATCCCATCCCGGGAATACTCGCTGAAACGGCAGCCACGATCCGGAGCCGCATTGCCTCCGGAGGCCGCACCAAGCTACAGGGAGGCTCTGATTGCATCCCCTCCGAACTGATGGCGGAGGCCGGGGCGATTGTGCGTTACCGCGTTCTGGTCCGGTTTGCCCTGTCCATGACCGAGGAACGTGTGGGGGAATGGAAGCATGCCAATGAGGTGCTGCGGGAGTTGTCCAGCGGTAGTTACGTGATCGCGGATGACGCCAGCGGCAAGACCCCCAGCCCGCACTATTCTGGCCGCCCGCCCCGGTGGGGCATGAGCCGCCACGGAGGGGTGATGTAGCCCGCAGTTCCTGCGGGCAAATACGAAAGACTAAAGACAAGAGAAGATGCCAAACGCCGAGGAAACACTGATGGAAAAACGGCTGATGCCGACCAACTTGAATTCCGCCCAGCTGGAACAAATGGACACGGAATTCACGGTGCGGGCTATCTTTTCGGCTGGCTGCAATCATCTTCAGACGGTGCAAGCGATCCGGGACGGTTCCCGGCAGATCCTTTCCGGGAAATGGCTGAATGCTTCCGCCCGTGAGTTTCTGAACGCCGTACTTAAATTTTACAACTACGAGGCCCCGGAGGATGCCGAGGGGACGATCCGGGACATGACGACACCGGGCAGGCAGAATTTGATTTTTGACCAGACCGTGGCCCAGGCGCGGAACTATGCCTGGAAAGAAAACCTGCTGGCCGACGACAGGCCCCACGCCTGGCAGCTGGTGCGGGTGGGAGACCGGAAAGAGCCGCGGGACTGGGACACACGCTGGAAAGAAGCGTATGCGCAGCTTTCCCCCGCGGAGCGGCTGGGCGTGGATGCCGAGGGAAAGCGTGCCCTGGTGAATAGCCGGATATGGCAGCTGCTGTCCCGGTGGGGCACGGGCTACCCGCCTTTTGACTTTAACAGCGGGATGGGGGTTAAATCCGTATCGGCGGACGGTTTGCAGGACACGGCGGCATCCGGACAGGAAGATTTCAGCAGCGCCGAAGCGAGCATGAAGGGCGTCGATCAGGATTTGCGCGACTGGATCAGCCGCAACCTGGATGTGAAAGTGAGCATCCGCGGGGACAAGGCAATCATGGAAGGAGGCCGGGCATGATCAGTTTACAGGTGAACCTGGACATGTCCGTGGCCCTGGCCAGGATGGTCACGCCGGATGATTTGCAGGAGATGACCCGGCACGCCGGGGACGATTTGCGGGATTTGCTCAAAAATCATTTCATAGATCGATCCCAGCAGACTGGATCAAGGAACTACTGGGCCGGAGCGGCGGAGGCTACGGAAAGCCATATGGATGGCCGGACGGCCCGCGTGACGGTGAGCCATACGGGCGTCAGGCTGCACCTGCTGGGCGGCACGGTCCAGGCGACTGGCCGCATATCTCCCGTGACGGGACGGCCCACCAAAAGCCTTCTTGTCCCCGGGCCGGATTCCCCCCTGCGCAAGAGGCGGATCACGCTGGCCGAGGCCGGAATTCCCCAGGAGGAAATCATGGTCTTGTACAGCGTCAAAAGCCGATTGCCCTACCTGGCCCGCGTCCAGGAGCGCAAGCGCATGTACAAGGGCCAACGGCAGAAAGTCACGCCCCTGGGGCTGCTCCTTAAATCCGTGACGCACGACCCCGACCGCACCGTGCTGCCATCCGATGCGGAGCTGACGGACACGGTGAAAACCTCCGCCGTGGACACCCTGGCAAATAGAATTTCCAAACGCACGAAACGATGAATGACGACCTTCCAGACGGCCCCGAATACGTATTTGCCCAGGCGGTGATTGACCGCCTGGCCGGGCAGGCAAAACTGGCCAATTACGTGATGGCCTCCCCATTTGACAAGGGAGACCAAGTGAACAACCTTGCCCTGGCCGTGGCGCAGTATGATGCGGCCATCGCGGTCATGCCCCAGGCTCCACAGCCTCCGCCCTGGAAAGGGGTGGACATGCCGGACCCCGGCGTGGTTGTCGCCACGGCGGCCATCCTGGTCATGATGACCGGGCAAGTGGGGGCTGTCCCCACGATCCGCCGCCTTTCCGCCCTGACCGCCGCCGTGCTGCGGCGGCTGCGCAAATGGTCCCCGCACAATGACGAGCTGGCCGGGACAGCCCCCTGGGTGGCGGAGATTACGGCATTGAGTACAGAGGAAGTGCCGGAACTGATTAACGTGGACGGCAGAGTGATTTTTCTCTCGATACGAGAAACCCTGAACCCATAGCAACAACATGGCAAAAACAGAAAAAGAACAGACGGCCCCGGCATCAGCCGCGGGGGAAGCAGGCACCAGTGAACAGGCCAAGCCGCAACTGGTGAAGGTGCGTGTCACCAAGACGGGCACCAATATCAGCGGCATGACCTACCTGGCCGGGGAGCTGGTGAACGTGACGCCCGACCAGGCCGCGGCACTCGACAAGGCAAAAGCCGGCGCCCAGGTATTTTGACAGCCAGGAAACGCAACTATTAACCATTAACTTTTAACTATTAACTGAAACAAGCACATGGCATACGAAAAAAGATTTGTAGATAACCTGATCGGCGGCATGATCATCCGCATTGCAAAATTCGGTGAACCCGTCACCGCAGAAAACACGGTGGGAGAAGGGGCCAAGCCCGACGCCCCCACCCCGGAAAAGCCCGGTCCGTGGCTGACCCTGGGCAAGATCAAGACGGCTACCAGCGAACGCCAGAAGAAGACGGCGACGGTGGAAGGCGTGAACGACGCGGGATTTTACGAGATGCGCGACTTGTCGATCGCCCAGCAATCCAAGATCAAATTCACCACGCAGGAGGTGACGCCGGAAGCCATTCAGCTGGCCTTCGGTGTGGCGGACAGCCTGGAAGATGATCAGGCGGCAATGCCGTTTTCATCTTCCGGCAACGTCCGCTGCTGGGTGTACGGAGAACTGCGAAATTCCGGCAACAACGCCGAAAAGCTGGCCGAGTTCTGCGTGATGGGGGATTTATCCCTCACCAACTCCCCGAATTTCGCCTCTGATCCAGTGACGTGTGAATTCGAACTCTCCATCAAGAATTCCCCCCTGGCTACGTTCACGAGCCTGGCGCTGGCCAAGCTGGCGACAGAATAAACCCATCCAGGAGCCGCCCGGGTGCGGCGGCTCCGCTTCCCCCTTCCTTCCTATCCGATCATGATTATTTACGTAGATGTTCAAACGCTGGCCCTGACCACGGAGGGCCATGTGCACCTGACCGACATGACCCTGGTGCGGGGTGACAAGATACCCCTCCGCATCGTGCTGACTGACGGCCCCGGCCAGCCCGCGGATTCCGACGAGGCGCCCGTGCTGGCAATCAAAAAATCACTGGGGGACAATGCGCTGGTGCTGGCTGCCACGGGACTGGAACGGGTGGAGGATGCCCTGGGCGTTGCCTATGTCGGGAGCCTGTCCGTCAACACGACGCAACTGGCCGATGCCATGGAGGGCCGGGACCGGATTGACCTGGTGGGCGAGGTGGTGCTGGTAGCTCCGGACGGGGCACAGCGCACGTCCCGCCTGATCCGGGTGACGGTCCGGGCCGACCTGCTGGCCGGGGACTATGCGCCCCCGGATGATGTGCTGGCCGACTGGTCCACCCTGGTGGCCGAGGCCCTGGCCGCACAACTGCCGGACGCCCTGCAAAAGTCAGGCATGAATGTAACCCCGGCCACCGGATCGTCCGTCCTGTCCACAGGGGAGGCAGAAACGCCGACCACGATGGCCTGCTACGCCATGGAGTGGGGCGACGAGCTGCTGGCCGGACAAGTTCCCGATCATGGCCGCCTGAAGAGTGTAACCATGACTTATTCCGGAACGTCCGCGTCTGGCTCGTACTGGCTGCGCATCTGGCGGCTGGTGGCTGATGCCTATGTGGTGGCGGGCGTATCATCCCCGGCGCCGTTGCCCGGCAATAACGATCCGATCACCTGGCGGATTATCCCCGGCGTGCCGCTGTCCAGGGGAGACAAGATCATCATGGAGGTCTGCGCCGGGCAGGATGCGGACCACTTGACTACTCACGCCATGGGAGTTCACGGTGTGATGACCCCGGTCAAGGATGGGAGGGGCAGAGCCGACCAGGTATCCCACCCCGTCGTGATCGTTCAATATGACGTGGCGCCCCGGATGACCGCAACCGTGGACTATGACGAGGGGGTGAGCGTTGGCGGCGTGGAGGTGGCGACCGTGACGCAGATTCAGACACTGGGCGCTGACGTCCGCACGGCATCGGCCAATTCCCAGGCTGCCGCGCAATCGGCAGCTGTCGCCCGCGACGAGGCCCAGGAGGCAGTGGCTGGCCTTTCCATCACGGCAGGCACCATCACGACGGGCGCGCCGGGGAGCCAGGCAGCCGTCACCCTGACGCCCGGCAGCACGCCGGGATCGTGGCAGATGGACATGACCATACCGCGCGGGGACGTGGGGGCCGTGGACGTGGCGCAGCCCTACGTCTGGCAACAGCCGCAGACCTATGACGCCATGATCAGTGCCAACGGAGGCGTCAATATCCCGCTGGCTGCCGGGGCGGCCGTGGATACGGCGTCTGTGAACCGGGCTTATGCCCTGGGGATGGCCCAGGCGGCCATGATGCACCAGACGCGCACCTATTGGATTACATCCTCCTGCACGGCCACCAATGGAGTGGCAATCAACCATATTGCTCCTGGCTGTTACTGTGAGGCACGGCTGGGGGTCAATCAGCACACATCCCTGACGATGCGCACGACGGGTGTGGTTGGTGGCTCCAATTACAGCAAAAATTTGGGGTATTCCCTCCCGCTCCGCGCCAGTGGGGGAGGTGCTGGATACTGGACCAAAGTGTCTATGATCATAGGCAGTGGGGGAGAGTGGACAGAGTATCCTGATGCAGGGCGGGATGATTACCGATTCAGGCCCGTGGCCGGATCCGCTCCTGATATTGCCCGCCTGATTGACGTGACTATCTATTATGATGGGGTGTACAAGGCGCGGGTGCGTGAACTGATCGGCGTCGGCATCCCCCGTCAATATGTCGTACATACGACGGAGTCCGCTATTAATTACAACAGCAATACAGGCTTGGCGTCCGCGGCCTATCGATTGGTGATATCCCAGTCCGAGCTATCTTACACCGACGCCCTGGCCGCCAGTGTGTGGCTGATAATAGGAGGGGCGGCAAATGACACGGTTATCAAGCTGGCGGACATCAGGGGGTGGGATACCTACCACACGTCCTACGCGCCAACCTTATACTTGGATGTGCAGGCAGGAGAATATGGAGAGATAGTGCAAATGGAATCTCCGACGATTCTCAACGGTATAGGCAATAATACTTATATCCGCTGCGGGCTGGAACCCTACCAGCACAGCTGGATCACCAGCGAGACGGAGGAGCCGTACGCCGACCCGGAACAACCAACAGCATAAATTATCATGATTGACGCATACATACATTTCATCTTTCCGCATCCCGGCGACTGGGACAAATTTACGATGGCCGCCGTGTACCGGGATGCGGCGGGATACGTCCGGACCGACTACTATACCCAGGACACGTTGCCCGCTGGCCAGGCCCCGGCGCTGGCGGATGTTGTGGCCGCCCTGGTAGGGTTGGGCGAGCCGTGGCAGGCATCCCAGGGTTGGGCGTATCTGGATCAGGTCCGGGGGAGTGCTCCGGGGGACATCATCCCCGTTATCATCCTGGATGTGGAGGCCATCAATGCCCAGGGCGGACGCCGGACGTTCACGCGGGCGGACTACCCTTCCTTTATCATACCATCTCCTTCTGCCATAGAATTCTTCCGGCATTTTACAAGTGGCCAGCTCAACTCTTAACTCTCAACCGTCCACCCTGTACAAATGGTTTACGAGTCCACAGATACGGTGATTTACCGTCCGGACGGCCTGGATGCGGTCACGCTGTGCAAGCCCCGGGATATTATGGTGGCTCCGGTGGATGTCACGGCATCCGTCCAGGTGCAGCGGGACGGCGTGCTGGGCAGTGCCTGGATGCTTCAGCGGGCACGGGGCAACGCCCTGATGCAGCTGTCTTGCACGGTGGCGCATCCTTTCCCGACCGCGGCGGCTGCCCGGGCCTGGGGCCTGGATGTTCAGGAGATGTTCACCTTGCACCCGCTGGGACGCATTACCTGGTTGACCTGCTATTTCCAGGGCCGCCCCCAGCGCGTGAGGGAGTACACCGCTACTGTGGACCCTCCCCACCCGTTCCCTTTGACGAGTGACCACTGGTACGGATTTGACGATGCCAGGGGGGCGGCCTGGCAGGCCGTGGAATTCAAATTTGCATTGACGGGAGAAATCAACTGATGAACAACAATATTGATATATCCATGACGCTTGGCACCCGGGCGGACATGAGCGGGATTAACCAGGTGCGCAAGGGGGTGGATGACCTTTCCACGGCGGCCAAGGGGCTGCCGCGGGAACTCATTTCCGGAGGGGTGGGAGCCGTGGCGGATGCCCGGACTTTCTCCGGGGCGTCCTCCCCCGGCAAGATGACCATACAGGTGGAGGGCCTGGACCGTCTGGCCGGGACGATCGCCCGGGCGGAAGGAGTGGCAGCCAGCGGCCTGTCCTCCCAGGGGCGGACGGACAAGGCCCTGGCAGACATGCAGGCCGGGATTGCCCGGGTGGCGGATGCCGTGGACATGGTGGCCCGCGGGGCTGCTGCTGAAGGACGCGCGCCCGTTTCTTCTCCTTCCGCACCCGGGAGCGGGAATGAATGGATGATGGCGCGGCTGGACCAGATTGCCGCGCTGCTGGCCAGGATGGACGCCACGCTGGCCAAGAACCTGGCCGCATCCACCAAACCGGAGGGGACGCTGGACCAGGTGAAGAAAGGCATGGATGAATTGTCCCGGGCGGTCAAGACGTCTCCGGTATTTGGCTCCGGCGGCGTAGGGGGGCAGACGGGCGCCGTGCCCGCGTATCCGGAGGACAAGGCGGCAGCGCCTAATGACTGGGCCGTGAGGATTGACGGGCTGGAAGCGCTGGGCGCAACGGTCCAGGGCGCGGACAAGACGGTGGGTAGTGCTGCCGATGCCGTCAAGCAGCAGTCCGGATGGCTACAGCGCAGCATTGACGCTCTCTCTAAATTCCCCGGCCAGGTCCAGACCTGGGCGGGAGGCAAAATGCAGGAGTGGCGGAAATTCAACGGAGGATTGCAAAACGCCACCAACGTTCTCAACCTGGGCAAGCAGGCGTGGAACCTGGGACAGTCTGCCGGGGCCGCGCTGAATGATGCGTTTGGCCTGGGGGCGAAAAAAGTTTCCGCGCAGCTTGCGAACGTGTTGGCAAAAGGAAAGGCGAAGGTGGAAGCCTGGCAGGCGGGAATGAGTGCCGAACTGGGGCGCATGAACCAGGAGGCCGCCCTGAAGAAGGAGAATGCTCTGGTCAAGCAGATCAATGACGCCTACGACGCCAGAAAAAGAACGATCGAAGCCTTGGATGAAAAGGCAGCCCGGAACCTGGAAATGCAGGCCCAGTTGTTACAGATCGAAAACGAGAAGAACCGGAGCATCATCAGGCAAAAACAAATCCGCGGAGAAATGACGGAGAGCCAGGCCCGGGACGCCCTGGCGGCCATCGACGCCAAAGACGCCGGGGAACGGCGGGCAATCGAACGGCAGCAGGCCGAGAATGCCGTGCGCCGTGCCGAAGCCCTGGCCGAAGCCAAGGCGGAGCAAATCAGGCGCATGCAGGCCCTTTCCCAGTCCAGCCCGGCAGCGGCGGGAGTGCAGAATTTAGACACGAAGAAATTTTATGGACAAGCCGACGCTTACAAAAATGCGGAAGCGGCCCTGAAGCAATGGCAGGAACTGGCCGCCAAAAAGAAGAAGCTGGAAAAGGAAATTGACGAAGCCGCCGGAAAGATGGCGCAGGCGGCCATGCTGGGCGGCGTAGGCGTGCCGCTGGTGGCCGGATTGGTCCAAAAGAAGGCCCAGGACGAGGAAAACCTGAAGAACGTACAGGCCCTGATAGATGGCATGCGGAAAGATGCCAGCATGCCCTCCGCTACCAACGGGGAAATGATGGCCCGGCTAATTGCAGAAAAACAACAGCAGGAAGCCGCCCTGAACAAGATGATGGAAGGCATCCGGAATACGGGGCTGCTGGGAGACGTGCGCGGCAAGTCCGGGGATGCCTTGTACATAGCTTATGCGGATACCCTGAAAGCGGCAAAGGACTTAATAGAAAACAGGGCTGCAACATTAGCCGGATTATTCAAGGAACAAAAAACCCTGGATGATTCCGTGGCAGCGGCCAAGGACCGGCTGAAGAATGTCCTGACCGTGCAGGGCGTCCAGGTTCAAGCGGATTCCGCCGTACAGGCGGAGACAAAAAAAACGGATGCCTGGCAGGATAACCAGCGGCGGGATTCCACTGTTTCACGCACTGCGGCGGATTCTCTTGCCAAGGCTGCGGAGGCGCGCAAGAAAGAACTGGATGCCAATAAAAAAGCCATGGACACCGCCGCAGAAACGCTGGATGCAAGCGTGGATTCCTTTTCCAATTTTGCGGCCAAGTACGCCGAAGGGGGCGAAAAGGCCCAGGAGCGCGTGAACAAGTTCCTGGATACAATTGGCCGCTTGAAAAACAAGGATCGGAAATTGTGGGACAAGCGGGATAAGGATGATGTCAAGTGGGTGGATAAGTTCCTGGCTTCCCTGAAAGAAAAGTTCGGGAACGACTACAACACGGAGGCTGATCAGGGCATGGCGAAAGCCGCTTCCCAGGCCTGGGAGAAGATGAATGAAATACTGACCCGCAAGAAGAACCAGGAAGGGAAGGAACAGGAAATCAAGGAACTGGAAGAAGCCGCCAGGAAGGCGGCCAACCTGGCCGAAGACATCCAGGGGAAGAGTACTTCCGCCATGGAACTGACGGAATGGATGCGAAAATACCGGGAAGAGGCCACGACGAAGGCGGGAGAGCTGGCCGGAAGTTCCGACTATGAAATACTCTACCAGGTGGAGGACGTTGTGCGCCAGGCACTACAGGACGGCAAACTGGACAAGGGCGAAAAGTCCCAGCTGGGGGAGCAGTTAAAAGTTCTCCTGGCAAACGACCACGGCCAAGATGAAACGCCCGCGATTCACCAGATGGTGGAACTAGTGAAGGAAATATTAGGCAAGTATTCCCGGACCCAGGAGACCAACCGACAACTGGTCGGACAAATCGCCGACCTGAAGAGTCGCCTGGATAAAATTGACTCCCAGAGAAGTTATGGACATTAAGACGATTGAGCTGACGCACTACGTTTCTCCGGGCTGTGCCTGGCAATGGAAGAATTTCAGTCCGGCCCAGGTATCGTTTCAGATGGGCCGGGATATGATGGATGCGGCCCCCTTCAACTACAGGGAGCGCGTGCAGGTTACGTGGGACGGAGTGACGGTCCTGGAGGGCACCGTGCGCAAGTGTGATGCCGCCTTGTCCGCATCCAGCTACGTGTGGCAGGTTCTAATTTGCGACGACTGGAAGCCGATGGAAGGCACGACGTTTTTCGGTTCCGGAGATGGGGCGGGACGTGTCGGCTTCAATTTTGCGAGCTTCTCCGGCATCCCTTCAGGGGCGGCTGAAAAACGGCGCATCAAGATTGCGGCAGCCCTACGGACGGTGTTGGACAACGCCCGGACGCATGGGGCACTGGTGACGGATTACGTGGTGGATGTCGATGAATCGGCATGGATATGGGACACGGAGGTGGCTTGCGACAAGCACGCTTCCCTTCTCCGTAAATTTTTAAGCTCCCGGCCCGGCATGGTGGCTTGGTTTGATTATTCCGGACCGGCTCCTGTGCTGCACATTGCGGACGGGGACCGCCTTTCCCCGGTGACGCTGGACCGGATCACGCACCGCCTGTCCAAAATCCAGCTGACGGAGCGGGTGGACCTGGTGCCCCCCGCGGTGGGGGTGGTGATGACGCGGGGCAAGTACACAACCTACTCGCTGGTTCACCCAGCCGGAGCGGACCTCCACCAGGAAGGCTGCACGATCGTCCAGCTGGCAGACCCCCGGGACGGGGCCGTGGATGAAGAAGACGACGAAGATGGCGTGGACAGTGCCACGTACAATTACGCCAAGCCGGAGGTCATGGTACTTGGCGAGAAAATGCCGACCGGACCGGAAGACGCCCGGGAATGGTGGACGAAAAAAATCCCGGAACTAGCCAAAGTGCCCGGAGCCGTTTTTGGTGTGATTCAGCGGGAAACCCCAGCCGTCCAGGGGCAGGATGCAGCCAACTACAGCACGGAGGCTACCAAGTATGAGCTTGTTTTTGGTTCCCTGTCCGAGTCCTGTACGGCGATCAAGTGGTGCGAGGTCATTTTTAAGCAATACGTTTATATAGATTCCCCACCTAAAAAAGGCTTTGAACTGATTTTCCCCCACAAGAAAACCGTCACCGTGAACGGGGGAAAGGTGACGAGATATTACAACTGGCTGACTTGGCGGGGCATCACGACCAATGTTCGCAAGCGATATTACAAGGTTGACCGCCAGGGCACCATTGGCCCGGAGGATGGTTCTGCATTTCCTCCGCCTTCCGGAGGAGGCGGAAGCAGTGAACAGCCCTGGCCGAATTATCGGCCAGTCCTCGAATCTTACTACCAGATGACCCGCACTGCCCCCTGGGCCGGGAGTGTTGAGGCCCTGACGGCCATCCGCCCGGACTTGCTGCTGGGGCGGCGGCTTTCTATCACTGGGGCAAACCCGGACTGGGCAACCATGCTGACCGTGATTCAAGGCATCACCGTGGATTTGTTTTCCGGTAATACTGATATTGCTACGGGAGTTCCTGATCATTTAAGCCTTCAGAGTATGATCGACCGCCAGCAGCAACTTTATAATGATCAGGCGGCCATGGACGCCCGGGAAAGCCAGGAACAACAGGTGGAAGACCAAAAGACAGAATTGACCTATGACCCCAATGCCAGGATCAGCCCCAAGGCCCCGACCGTTGGACCGCGCGGCGAGGTGATTTGGACGGCCACACCGAAGGAGCCGAACGACTACGGATTCCGCGTCCAGCTTGAATACAATGAGAACGGCCAAAAGACCGGAGCGACTATTACCCCGGGGAAAATCATGTTGAATGGCCGTGTGCTGGGAGATGCCCCGGAAAGCAAGGATTTGCCAATGATGGAGGGTGAAGTCTGGCTTAACTTGCTGCTGAATGAGTCCGAGACAATCACGGGCATGGCCGTCATTTCTTCCGCGGGGACGGTGGACCCTCTAATGTTGCTCAATGTAGACGGCAACAGACCGTCCAGGACATTTTATTATTCCTTCCCGCTGGCCGTCATCAAGGGGGATGAGGTGATCCAGTACGCCATGGGGACTATTCAACTTCCCGTGGCTGGCGGCACGTATTACCCCTGGGGACCGTAGTTTTTACTATTATATATAGAGATGATCAGAATTCACATATTCACGTATAAGGATGACGCGCAGGAAGCCGTAGCGGCGGCCAGGTGCGCCCGGATGGCTTGTCCGGCAGCCCTGGTCCGGGTGCTGGATGATTGCCACGCTCCGGTGCCTGCCGCCACCGCGGCAGCCCTGGAAGCAATGGGAGCCGTCTATGAACAAACATCCTGGATGCGCGGGGGCAATTTACGCGGCCCCGGCGCCATTGTGGGGGTTCTGCGTTCCATGGCTGACGGCGCCGCCCCCGACGACATCCTGGTTAAACTGGATTCCGACACGGCGCTATTAGATGGGGACTGGCTGCACTGGATGACGGATCGTCCGGAGTGCCTGTGGTACTCTTCAGGGGACGATCACCATTTAACTTATGGATGCTGCTATGCCGTGCGCGCCCATGTGGCCGTTCATTTGGCCGACGTTCTTCAGGATCGGCACTTACCGGATTCAGCCCCGGAGGATTTAACGTATGCCTTAACCATGATCCAAGAGTATGGCCGGGCAGCCTGCCGGATTGAAGCACCCTGGCGGCCAGGAGAAACGGAGGAATCCCGGTGGTCCTGCTGGTGCTGGCACAGTGCTGCGGCTTCTCCTGATTTATACGCCCGGATGTTCCGGGTAGTGACAACGGGCAATCCAAGGCCCTGCGGGGTGCCGCGGCATCAGCGGGCGGAGGTGATGCACCAATTATGTGACGCCCGGATTAGACTGGCAGCAGGGGCGGAAATGGCCCCGGGTGAAGATACGGATTCACCTTCCTTGCAGTGAGTTTTTTATAACAAATTCGGGGGTAAAAGTCACGAGAATTCACCCGTTTTCAGGCGTTTTTTTAACCCCTTTTCAGGCTTCCTGGAGAGGGGCTTTTTCAGCCAGCAAGCGCGAAATATCGCAACAACCTGTCCCGCATATCGCAACTATCTTGCGCCGTTACAATGCTGAAGATTTGCAACGGCAAAGGCTGGCGTGGCAGATGGAGGGAGGGGATGTGAGGAATATTGCCGGGCTGTGCCGTCAGTATGTGCAGAAGAAGTTTGAGGCTCAGAAGACGTTTTCTGTAGAGGCGTTGCTACAGGACCGGGATGTGGCCCGGGCTTGTTATATGGCCCATTTCTTTTCCCTGGTGGGAAAAGACAGGACGTATCTTCTGCATGAGTTGAAGGATAAGGAGTATGTACAGTGGCTGTTGGAGCATCCGGAGGTGTTTGAAAAACTTTCTTTTGCCCATGCTTCTGGGAAAGATACGCTGGCTGTTTTGCGTAACATTTGGCTGAAGGAAGGGAAAGAGCTTTCCGGAGTTGGCCTCAACATGGCATTGGGTGCGGCGTTGGTTTCTACGTCCCGGGAGCCGGAGGCATGCGAAGCCCGGTATGATTTTTACAAAAAGTCTTTTGCGGAGAAAAAACTGTTTCCGCAGTTCATTACGCTGGAACCGTGGGAATTCGGCATTCTTTTCCGGGGCAGGGAAAGTATTGAGGAGCTTGCCTGGGCACAGGATTACCTGGCTGGCAAAAAGAAGATCAAGGCGGGGAACGCAGGATATGCCTGTTGCGGTCTGATCCCCTACCGGATGAAGAATAAGCAGGGAATCAGCGTGCATGCCGGTGGAGCGTTCTACGATCATAAACCTATTTCTTTGCAAATTTACGTGGAGTATGGGGGTGTGTGCGGCGCCGTTTCCAAAGGGGCGGCCGGGTTTGTGAAGGCGAAGGGGATTCCTTCCTACACGATCGGCCAGCCAGGGCATTGCGCCTTTGTGTGGAAGGGGGCAGACGGAGAATGGAAGATAGGAAATAACATTTATGGCTGGATATGGTCGGAAGGCGGGTCCGGAGGGCCGTGGAAAGGTTCCGTTTCCACGATTACAGAGCTCCCCCGTTTTTGGAAGGGGAAGGATGCCGCTGCATCCAATCTCTGTTATTATTTATCCCTGCTGGCTGCCGATCCACAGAAGGCGGAAGCACTGCTGAAAGAGGCATTAAAACGGAATGCCTCCAATTATCCCGCATGGCAGGCCTTGATGAGAAGGAATGTCCGCCTGGCGGAGAAAGATAAATTGGCTTTGCTGGAACAATTCAAGGAGGCTTTTCCCGGAAATCCCACTCTGTGGGAGTATTTCATGAAAAATGAACTGGGGCTTGATTGGAAAAAGGCGAATGGCTATGCCGTTTATCCAAGATTGCTGGCGCAAAATGAATCATGGGATTCCGTAGACGCGTATATGCGCAATTTCTGTGCTTTAGCCCGGAAAGATATTCCGGATATGGCTGGAAAGTTGCCTTATGAGGTGAAAACCAAGAGAATCTTTTTCAAAAACTGGCTGAAATTTTACCAAGAGAACAAAATCGACCGGAAGGTGAGGGTACAAACCTGCGCTGTGCTGGAAAAGGCGCTTCCTTCGCTCTTGAGTCATGAAAAAACGGCATTGCAGTTTCTAGGGTTTTATGGGCAGGTGCTTGATTTATGGAAAGACAAGCAATTGTCGGCCCGGGCCGATACCTTCCTGACGGTATGGTTGAAGGAAGTAGACAAAGCTTCCGTACGGAAGAAGATGGCGGAAATAGGTCTGAAAGTAGCCGAGCATCTGGGAGACAAAAAAGCGCTGGTTCGTTATGCGGAGACTCAGGCTGGATATTGAATAGCGTGATTCTTTCTATCTACATAGAATAATCGTCTTTTCTGGACTGGTTGGTGATCAACATGGTTTGAGATTATTCAAACTTATACGGGCAATAGTCTGGTAGATGAAGAGAAGTATCTATGTAATTATTGTTAATTTTATGTTGCCAGGTATAGTGGTTTTTTCTTGGATTATCTATTTTTTGCTCTATCATATGCTTTGATGAAATGGCACCTGGTGGCAAGTTTACTCGTATTGAGTATGTTATCTGTAGGTCCTGCCAAGAATGCAACCAACCCTTGTAGAGTGGAATTAGTAGGTATCATGTTTTTTACCACTCCTATTGGTTCGGAGGTTCCCAACATAGCAGGTTCCCAGGATGAATTGGAGATTGATTGGGAGAGTGCTGCAAAAGATTTACTGGAAGAAAAATTAGGATCTGTCGTTTCGGTGAGAGTGGATACAATTTCATTGTTGGCATTTATTAATTCAAATGGGAAATTTTTTGCAAATGTCCATTTAGTGTACGCTTACAGATTTCTTCACCATCATAAACCTGTTACTGCATGGAAATTGAAACAACAGAATAACTTGATGGATAACGGTATAGACTATTATCAAGTTGGGACGGCTGGAGTAAGAAGTGCTAAAGCGGCCGTTTTAAATGCTAAAAGAAAAATTCTTAGTGGCTTGGAAAAAGAATTGAAGGAACAATGTAAAGAACATCAGTAAATAATTATGAAATATTTAATGCTATTTAATGCTTGGATTTTTTGTTTTGCAGGCATTGCAGATTCAAATGCCGTCGAAAGCAATATTTCTGTACTGGAGGGAATTGGTTATGAAATGACCAATCCCATTTCTGTAAAAGGAGTTAAATCAAGAAAAGAACTTGATGAATATTGCCGGAATTATGTATCACAACATCTTCCTTCTTATGAAATAGGAGATACGATGATTTATATTTTAGGACAAGATACTGTACTTGAATTGGAATGCCGGGAGAAGGAAGGAAGCGCAAAAGTTTCATTGTATTTTAACATCTCGGAGTATATGGATAAAGTTAAGAAACAAAATAAGAAGTCTAACTCTAAATTCTTAAAATCCGTGAAACCGATGGATTTCCCGGAAGGGATTTCCTTACGCAAGCCTATTGTATTAAAAAAGGCTGTCACCCGTGAAGAAGTACAGAAACAGCAAGAGCAATATTTGGAAAAAAAGTATCCGGGTTATAAAATCACCCGAAAGGAAACCTGGATTTTCCATAAGAAGTTTTTGGAGAGGGTGAGTTTGAAAAAAGATGACGAGGAATTAATCGTCAATTTTGATGTTTCCGATTATATGAAAGAGTATGAAAAGAAGCATCAGTTAAAGAAAATTCAATTGTCTCCTGGTGTAGAAAGAGTGGAACTGCAACACGCGCCCATTCCGTGAACCGTGAAGCAATTCCGCCGGGTTGGAGAGTCTGTTTTTTCTCCCGGATTCAACAGCAATCATATCAGGCTGTGCCGCATCGGAATCTTATGCCTCCTTTTCTTCCCGGAACCGTTTCAGAGGAATGGTGATGGTGAAGACGGTTTCCCGGTGGGGAGTGCTGGAGACGGTGATGGCGCCGTCGTGAGCCTCCACGGCGCGTTTGACGATGGAAAGGCCCAGGCCCGTTCCCTTGATTTCCGAGGAGTGGTGGGTTTCCACCCGGTAGAAGCGGTTAAAGAGGAAGGGAAGGCTTTCCGCGGGGATGCCTACGCCCGTGTCCGTGACGGTGATCACGCAGGCTTCCGGTGTTCTGGCCGCGGCCACAGTGACGGAAAGGCCCGGTTCCGTGTTTTGCTTGAGAGCGTTTTCCACCAGGTTGAACAGAACCTGCGTCCAGTAGAAGGGGTCCCCGTAGAGTTCCCAGTCCGGCGGAATGTCCATGTGCAGGGCGGCCTGTTTTTTCTCCCGGATGGAGTCCAGGCGGGAGAAGACATCATCTACGCAGGAGGTGAGGTGGAACCATTGTTCCTTCAGGATGGCCTTGTGGCCTGATTCCAGCTTGGAGATCATGAGCATGTCTTCAATGATGTTCATGAGCCGCTGGCTGTTCTGGTGCATGACGCCGATGAATTTGCGCGCCAGTCCGGGGCTTTCCTCCATCAGATTGTCTTCCATCAGGTTTTCCAGATATCCCACGATGATGGTGAGCGGGGTGCGCAGCTCGTGGGAGGCGTTCGCCACGAAGTCCCGGCGCATCTGGTTGGTGAGGTAGTTTTGCGTGACGTTGCGCAGCAGGATGCGTTTTTCCTTGATCGGGGTGTCCGTGATGGCGCTGTCCAGGTGCCACGCCGTGATGCCGTTTTGCACTCCGCCGGGGGAGTTGGCGGCGCTCAGCGTAAATTCCTTGGTGACGGGGCCATCCGTGTCAAAGGCTTCCTGAACATGCCCCAGCAGTTCCTGGTTGCACACCAGGGCTCCCACTTTGCGTCCTTCCAGCCTTTCTTCCTGAAAGAGTTCTTTGGCCAGCGTATTGGCCAGCACGATGTGCCCGGCGGGACCGATGAGCAGGAAGGCCTCACCCAGAGCTTCCAGAAAGCGCCGTTTGTCCACGATGGCCTGTTCCTGGGCTTCCTCTCCGCGTTTCAGCAGGCGTTGGGCGTCCCGCAAGGCCTTTTTCCGGGCTTTCATGGCGGACCGACATACCTGGACCAGGTGCCAGTTCAGGTACAGGGAGGCCAGAACAAGGATGATGAGGATGTAGTCGATGGCCGACATGGAACCGGAGCGTTAGACCTCTTCCTCCGGGGGACGCCGCCCCGGCAGGGTAAAGCGGTAGCCGATGCTGCGGACGGTTTCAATGCAGTCCGCATAGGGTGCCAGTTTCTGGCGCAGCCGTTTCATGTGCGTGTCCAGCGTGCGGCTCTGGGCCTGGTGGCTGTATCCCCACACGCAGCTGAGCAGGTCGTTGCGGTTCAGGGTCTGGCCTTCTCGTTCAATCATGTAGATCATGAGCTTGAATTCCGTGGCCGTCAGGTCCACTTCCTCCTTGTCGATGTAGAATTTGAGGGCGTTTTTGTCAAACGTGAAGGGCCCGTATTCCGCGATGACGCTGCCCGGCGTGTGTTCGCACCGTTTCAGCACGCTGCCTACGCGCAGCACGAGTTCCTTGGGGCTGAATGGCTTGGTCACATAGTCGTCCGCTCCCAGCTCCAGCCCCTGGATGCGGTCTTCCGCCTGGGCCTTGGCGGTCAGGAAGATGACGGGAATGTTCTGCGTGCGGCTGTCCCGGCGCAGCTCTCTCAGTACGCCGTGGCCGTCCATGCCGGGCATCATCTGGTCCAGCAGAATCAGTTCCGGCCTGTCCCTGCGCGCCACTTCCAGCGCGGTCAGGCCGTCATAGGCTGCCAGGGGCGTGTGGCCTGCGCGTTCCAGGTTGTAGGCCACGAGGTCTGAGATGGCGTGATCGTCTTCAGCGATAAGAATGGTTGCCATGGCTGTTTTTTACGATGAAGGAAGGGGCGGTGTCCCGATATTAGATGTGACGATTCGTTCACATTTCCCCGTCCGGAAGGGTGTTCCGGACAGCTAAAGTCTTTCCTTATGCAAACAGACTGTAACGGAGGCGTTTCCGTTTTGCAAGACTGGCCTAGATTCAACTTCTCTTCCCTGCGTCATGTGATACACTTGCACTGCAACAGTTGTATTGTTATGCGAAGCGATAGAGTTAAAGCAGGGTTCGAGCGTGCGCCGCACCGCAGTCTGATGCGTGCCACGGGGATGACGGATGAGGATTTAAGCCGTCCCTTCATTGCCATTTGCAATTCCTTTAATGAGGTGATTCCGGGCCATGTCCACCTGAACAAGGTAGCCGCCCTCATCAAGGAGGAAGTGCGCAAGGCCGGAGGAACTCCCGTGGAGTTCAACCTGCCCGGCGTTTGTGACGGCATTGCCATGGGCCACGGCGGCATGAAGTTTTCCCTGGCCAGCCGTGAGTTGATCGCGGACAGCGTGGAGACGATGCTGAGCGCCCACGCGTTTGACGCCATGATCTGCATTCCGAATTGCGACAAGATTGTTCCCGGCATGATCATGGGCGCCCTGCGCTGCAATATTCCCACTATTTTCTGCAGCGGCGGCCCGATGGCCGCCGGCATGGCGGAGGACGGCACCGTACTGGACCTGAACAGCGTGTTTGAGGCCGTCGCCCGCTTCAAGGCAGGCAAAATCAATGCGGAGGAACTCCATTCCCTGGAATGCCGCGCCTGCCCCGGCGCCGGTTCCTGTTCCGGCATGTTTACGGCCAATTCCATGAATTGCCTGAGCGAGGTAATCGGCCTGGCCCTTCCCGGCAACGGTTCCCTGCTGGCTACTTCCGAGGAACGCAAGGAGTTCTGGAAGCAGACCGCGCGCCGCGCCGTGGAGATGGCGAAGGCGGACGGCCCCCTGCCGCGCGACATCGTGAACCGTGACGCCATCGACAATGCCTTTGCGATCGACATGGCGATGGGCGGCAGCTCCAATACCGTGCTCCATACGCTGGCTATCGCCCGGGAAGCCGGCGTGGAGTATGACCTCCAGCGCATCAATGACATTTCCAAACGCACCCCGAATATCTGCAAGGTGGCCCCCTCTTCCCGCTTCCACATGCAGGATGTCCTGCGCGCCGGCGGCGTGAGCGCCATCATTCATGAGATCGCCAGGATTCCCGGGGCCCTCCACCTGGATTCCATGACCGTGAGCGGAAAGACGCTGGGTGAAACGGTTGAAGGATGCGGCATTACGGATGAAACGGTAATCCATCCGCTGGAAAAGGCTTATTCCCGTGACGGCGGCCTGGCGATCCTGTTCGGCAACCTGGCCCAGGAAGGCGCCGTGGTGAAGAAGGCCGGCGTGCATCCGGACATGATGAGCTTCCGCGGACCCGCCGTGATTTTCGAGTCCCAGGAGGAAGCCTGCGAAGGCATCCTTGCCGGGAAGGTGAAGTCCGGCGACGTGGTCGTCATCCGCAATGAGGGACCCAAGGGCGGCCCCGGCATGCAGGAGATGCTGGCCCCCACGTCCTATATCATGGGGCAGGGCCTTGGCGCGGAAGTGGCGCTTATCACGGACGGCCGTTTTTCCGGAGCCACCCACGGAGCCTGCATCGGCCATATTTCCCCGGAAGCGGCGGAAGGCGGCCTCATCGGCCTGTTGCGGAACGGGGATATTATTGAGTATTCCATTCCGGACCGTACGCTGAACGCCCATTTGAGCGAGGATGAGATTGCACGCCGCCGTGCGGACTGGCAGCCCACGTACAACAAGGTTTCCTCCTCCTGGCTGAGCCGTTACCGCCACCTCGCCACGAATGCCAGCAATGGCGCCGTTCTCCGGCGCGGGGAATAATGGCTCCCTTTTAAATGGCAGCCGCTTTCCCTGGTGGGAAAGCGGTTTTTTTATGACTGCCTCCGTTTCACAGGCGGCTGGCAAGCGGTATGGCCGGATTGCCTGCCCGGCAGGAATGAGCGGACGCCGGCGCATTCATGCCGGAGGCGGCCGCCATAAAAGGTCTGTCCGGTTAAAGCGGAACCGCTTCCCTCAACAGGAAGCGGTTCCTAATCAACAATTCATACTTTCCCGGGAAATTTTTCTATTTGGAGATTTTGAAGGGGCCGCCCATTCCTTCCGGGGAGAGAACGGTGGATTCATATTTGGTTGCCGAGTAGTAGCCCTCCGTTGCGGAAGTAAAGGTCATTTCTCCGGAGCTGGTGATGGTGGAGGGATGTTCCCCTCCGTCAGTCAGCGTCATGGAGAACCGGGCGGAAGCCGGACCCGGCGCATAGGAGTACGTTCCGGAAAAGCGGCCGTTCCCCGTTTCCAGCGTAGTGGGGGAGATGATTTTGTAGGAGACTCCATGGCCGTCCGTCATGCTGATGACGGAGCCTGTTTCCAGTGTTTGCGGGGGCTGGACTCCGGAGGAGTCCGATTTGCCGGAGCTGCCGCCGCAGGAGGCCAGCAGGACCGCACAGCCCAGCGTCAGGATGGGGCGGATTATTGTTGAAGAAGGCATGAAGAGAAGGGTTGAGGGTTGCCTCCCCGGTCCCGTGGGGAACCGGGGAGACTGGAATAGGAACGCCCGTTAGAATGAGTAACTGACGGAGCCGTTGATTCCCTGGGCCGTCAGCCCGGCCCTGCTTTCCAGGGAGTACCCGATGCGGGCTCCCCATCTGCTGCCGAAGGCGGCGCTTACCCCTGCATTGACGCGCAGGGCGGTGCGGCCTACGTTAACGCCGCGCGCCGTCCAGGTTCCCAGCTCACTGCTGACGGTTCCCTTGGGGTTGAGGCGGCTGAGGTCCTGCGCCACGGCAACCGTCACGCTGGGCGTCAGCGTGGTTTTGGCGCCTGCCGCATAGGTGCGGGAGAGAGTGACGCCTACGGGCAGCGTCCAGTTCTGGGCGCGTGCTCCGCTGAAGGTCCGGGCCAGGTCTCCGTGTTCGGAGAAGCTGTCCGTCTTCCCGGTCATGAATTCCAGCCCGGCAAACGGCGCGATGACCAGTTTGCTGCGGAGCTGTTCCGTCCAAGTGGCATAGACGGCGGCTCCGAAGGAGTCGGAATCAAATTTCCCGCTGGCGGAGGTGTCCGCCATGCGGGCCTTTCCGTCAAAGGACGTGGTGCCGAAGGCGGCATAACCGTCCAGGGCCAGCTTGGAAGCCCCTGCGGGCGTGTAGCGGCCGTAAAGCATGGCCATGAAGGAGTCCGCGTCATAGCTGGACAACCCTCCCTTGTCCTGGAAGGTTCCGTAGGACTGGCCGATGGCTACCCCAGCCAGGGCGGAGGAGGAGAGCTTGCAGTCCGCGCCCACGGCATAGCCGCCTGCGTCGTATTTGTAGCCGTCGATGCCGCTCCGTGCGCTCTGGTCTGTCCAGGAACCCAGTCCGCCCACCCATACGGAGCCGCGGCCTGAGGCCACCGGAGCCATGGCGATGGGGGAGCCCTTCGCGTCTGCGGACTGGACCGGCTTCGCCGCCGGAGCGTTCAGCCCCTGTGCGGCGGAAATGGCTCCCTGCGTCCTGCCCAGGGCGGCAAAGCCCTTGAGGGCGTCATTGGAGGCCCACGCCGCGTTGACCACGGTTTCACCGCTGACGGATTGAATCATGGCTGCCGCCGCGTCCGCGCTGGAGGTTCCCAGGAGGGTTTCAAAGAACCTGTGTGCGGCTGAACCGTCCCGGACTCCCGTCCGGGCCTGTTCCATGCCGGCTGCCGCGCCGGAGACGTTTCCGGAATATCCCTGCATGGGGGCGGCTACTCCGTGCATGTTCTGCGTCAACCGGATGGTTCCGTCTTCATGAAGTGCGGCGTTAGTGGAGACAAAGGCGGAGTTGAACAGGGGCAGTTCGCTGATATCGGCTCCGGTGATGGTGATGTTGTCCACGGAAGAAGTTCCGGCTGCGGTGTGGGTGAGGTCCCTTCCGTCGCCCGTTTCACCGGCATTCCAGAGCTTGATGGAGGAATGGCCGTTGAACGCGATGCCATTGAGGAGGAGGGAAGATCCCTCGCCCATTTCAATCACGGCGTTTCCGTTGAGTTCCAGCGTGTCGCCGGCCAGGGTGGAATCCTCCGTCAGAATAACTCCTCCTCCGTTGATTTCATAGTCCGTCAGGTCTTTAACGCCCAGTTGCGCGCTTTCCATGACCATGGTGTCATCCAGATGGCCCACGATCAGGGAACCGGCTCCGGAATCCTGGATGAATGTTCCTCCGAATCCGTTGTCTTCCGTGTCCCGGCCGCCGTAGAGCAGGTCGCCGCTGCCCGTCTGCACCAGCGTGGCGGAACCGCGCGTCCACGGACCGCCGTCAAGGGAGTAGTAGTCCGCGTCGGAAATCCCGCTGTTGATGATGGTGACATCGTCCGCGGCGGAGTCCACCAGGATGACGGAGCCGTCTTCGGCAAAAATGTCGTTGGCTTCTTCCCCGGCCATATTGCCGTTAAAGAAGGATCCGGAGCCAATCAGAAGAAGACGGTCTTCCATCAGATGGATGGCCCCTCCCAGTCCGGCGGCGGTGTTGTCCGTGAAGGTGACATTTTTGCCTATCCAGATGTTGGCGCCTTCGTTTTCAAAGAGGTCGTCCACATTGTCGCCCTCCTGCGTTACAAGCTGGGTTGTCAGCTCGGAGGCGATGGCTCCGCCGTTGGCCCCGGCCGTGTTGCCGGAGAAGACGGAACCGTTCCCTACCGTGATATCCAGCACTTCCGTGGTCAGTTTGGAGGTGCGTTCCCCGTTCTCATAGGTGATGGCCTTGGCAATGTTGTTCTGGGCGAAGACGGCTCCGCCGGATCCGGCGGCCGTATTGCCGATGAAGCGGTTGTTTTCTCCAATGAGAATGTCTCCGTGCGCGTAGAGGGCGCCCCCTCTGGAAATATCCATGGCGGCGGACCTGCCCGGGGCCTTGCTGTTCATGAACGTGTTGCTGCGGCCCGTGGTGATTTTGTTTTCACGTTCCGTAACGGTAACGGTTCCGTTGAGGATGTCTCCGTTTTCATCCGTGTCAATGATGCTGGCGTGGACGAGGCTGTTATCCGCATCGCTGAAGGCGCTCAGGTGGTAGACGGACGCTTCTTCCGTTCCCTGATAGGTCACGTTGTCCCCTAGTATGATGGTGTTTTCCGCGGCTACGGTGGTCATGGTCAGCGTAACGTTGTCGCCAATGACTACGTTCCCGCCATAAGTTCCTTCCGTGTATTCGCCGGAGGCCAGCACGTAGTCGCCGTCCGCGTTCTGCTTGAGCGTTCCTTCAAAGGAGATGGTTCCGCGGGTGGAGGCGTCTTCGTCGTCAATGGCTCCCACCGTATCCCCGGCCCAGATGTCGGCCATCTGGCTGCCGGAAAGGTCGTTGTCCCCGGTGATTTCAGTATTGCTGCCGATGTAGATGTCTCCGCCTTCCGCATAGATATCCACGTCGTCCAGCGTGGAATTGGCCCCGATGGAAACGGTGGCCTGGTCTCCTACTGCGGTGGTTATGAGGACGGTACGGGTTCCGTTTTCCCCTTCAATCATGGAGAAGGAATTCAGTTCCACGGATACGGCATCCAGCGTGACGGATGCCAGCTTTGCCCCTTCTCCGATGAAGATGGAGCCTTTCGCGTCCATGTCATAATTTTCAATGGAGCTGCCGCTGCCGATGGCGATGTCGCCGTACAGCCCCATGGATTCTTCCGTGCTGGTTCCCGGCAGGTAGGCCCCGTCTTCATCTTTCCTGGTAATGCCATGGGAAAGGACGAGGGCTCCCGTCGTAATTTCCGCCCGGTCCGTGGCTTTCAGGATGCTGTTGTTTCCCAGCAGTATTTCGCCGCCCGTGAACCGGTCTCCATCGCCTGCGGTGCTCAGATCGGTATCCGTCATCGTCACGGCTCCCGCGCTGAAGTCAATTCCTCCGCGGGCGCCCACGGATTCCGACTGGCCGATCAGAGTGCCGGACTCTTCGTTTTCGTAAACGGACGTGGTGTTGACGGCGCCTGTGGAGACGAGGGTGGAATCAGCCAGGGCAATATCTCCATGGGAGACAATTTGGCCGCGGACTCCGTCATTCATGGATAAATCCATTTCATTGATTTGGACGTCTTTTCCCAGCTCCATGGCAATTTCTCCCGGTGTGATAGTGACCACCGTGGAGATAAAGGCCCCTGTTTCTGGGTCCAGTCTGGTTTCTATGGAGGTGGAGTGGCTGGTGACGACGTCGTTCCGGTTGAGAATGGCTCCGTCTCCCGCCACCAGCTTGTTGTTTTCCAGGACAAGCCATGTGCCGTCCAGGGTGGAGCCGTCTTCTATGGAAAGGGTGTTTCCGGCGTCGCTCCGCCCGCTGAGCATTCCTTCCGTCATGCTGCCCACGCGGACGGCTCCTTCACCGTCCACATTTAGATCCTGCATCTCCACGGCGGACATGTCCTTGTAGTTGAAGTTGGAGATTTTTCCATGCCCGTCTGATTTGAGGACGATGGCAGCGTCTGCGGGCAATGCGCTCAATTCTATTCCTTCAAAGTCGATGGAGCCGGTAATGTTCAGCGTGTCTCCATTGGCCATCTGGTTCCAGGCGGCCTGGAATTCTTCCAGGGTGGAAGCTGTATATTCGGCGGCGAAGGCCTGGCTTCCAAGGACGCACATGGCTGCCAGCAGAGCCCGGCGCAGCGGGAGGGGTAAACGAAGATTCATGATTTGTTATATTCAGATTAATTCAAGGAAAAGTGGAAATGGGTGCCTTTTCCCTGCTGAATTTCTATGTACAGGATTGTTAATCCTGTGCGTCTGAATATATTCCGTCCGTTTTCCCGCCTCCGGCGCATGAACGGCGCGTTGTGCGGCGGAAGATTGAATCCACGGCTTATCTAACAAATAGATTTTTATTTGTACATAAGAAATTGGCCGTTAAAAGGGATTAATAGATGAAAATATTGTAATTTTTTTCTTGCTAACAGGATTAACAATCCTGTGATGTATCATGCATTAATATCAAAAACATGGTGTTCGGAATGGCGAAACATGGAGAAAACCGGAATAAATATTTGGCGGCGGAAATGTTGTTGAAAGGAAGCGGTTTGAATATGCTGGATGCCGCCAGCCTGGCCGTGGAATTGCTGAGCCTGTGCGGGGGGCGCCGCAGCATGCGCCGGGCCAGAAAGGCAATTTTCCTGGGAGCGGAGGAATTGAGGAAAGGGGAAAAGACGGTTTCCTTTTCCGCCGCCGTGGAGGAGACGCTGAGGGCGAAGCGCGGGCTTCGTCCCACAACGCTGCGTGATATCAGGTATTTCACCGGAGCCTTGATGCGGAGGTGTCCGGAATTGAAGGATTTCCCGGTCCGGAAACTGACGCCGGAGCATTGCGCGCGTTTTTTGGAAACTGCGTTTTCCTCCCGCAGGCAGCGTTACAAGGGCCGTGCGGTGATGAGCGGCGTGCTGTCCCTTTCCCTGCGGCGCGGCTGGTGCGGGGAAAATCCCATTGTCCGGGTGGAACCTCCTGCGTTCCGTGAACGGACCATCGCCGTTCTGGTCCCGGAAGAAATAAAAAGCCTCCGGGAGGTGGTGGAAATTCCTGAATTCCGTGACTGCGCTCCGGCGGTCTGGGTCATGCTGTATGCCGGCATCAGGCCGGGGGAAGTGATGCGTCTCCGCTGGAATGACGTGGATATGGAAGAACGGGTCATTTCCGTAAGGTCCGTAGCCAGTAAGACGGGGGGAGCCCGGCACGTCACCATTCATGCCGTGCTCCGGCGGCTTCTGGCGGAATACGGGGCAGGGGCGCGTGATGGCTTGCTATGCCCTCCCAACTGGCCGGTGCGCTGGAGGCTGCTCCGGAAAAAGGCCGGGTGGGGCGTGCATCACCGCTTCGGGGAATGGAGCGCGGATGCTCTGAGGCATACCTATGCTTCCTATCATGCCAAGTGGTTCCGGGATTTTCCCCTGCTTCAGATGGAGATGGGGCACCGCTCCTCCTCCCTGCTGCGGGCGCGATACCTGAACATGGAAGGAGTGAGCCGCGACAGGGCACGCCTGTTCTGGGAAGTGCCGGAACACGGAAGGAAAAAGCGGATCGTGCATTGCTGAAAAGGGAACGGACCGTTCCGCAGGCTTTCCATGAAGAAACAGCCGTTCAGCTGCCGTGGCGGGAGAAGGGCGGCATGCAGGAATTCCCGGTTTTATTCCCTGGGCAGGAAGTAGCCGCGCTGTTTTTCCGAGATGGGCATGCCCAGGCGTTCCATGACGGCCAGCATGTCTTCCCAGACCTTGCGTTTTTCCCGCGGGCTGTCTGATCTCAACAGGTAGCTGGGATGGTAGGTAACGCGCACGGGAATGCCGTTGAGGTCGTGGAACCTGCCGCGCATGGAGCTGACGGAACCCTGTATCCCCAGCAGCCCCACGGCGGCAGTCCCGCCCAGGGCTACGATCATCTTCGGCTGGATGACCTGGATTTCATTCATGATGATGGGCAGGCAGGCTTCAATTTCTTCCGGCGTGGGGGCGCGGTTGTTGGTCCGTTGGTTAGGCAGCGCAGGACGGAATTTGACGATATTGGAGATGTAGACCATGTCTCGGGAGAGTCCCATGGCCTTCAATATCTGGTTGAGTTTTTCCCCGGCGCGGCCCACAAAGGGCTCCTGCTGCACTTCTTCATAATAGCCCGGCGCTTCCCCGATGAGCATGAGCTCCGTATGGGGATTGCCCGTGGCAAAGACCATGGTGTCCCGCAGGGAATTGAGCTCCCGCGCCGGCTGCCAGTTCTGCGCCAGATCCCGCAGGTATTGCAGCTTGTCTTCCATCGTTCCTTCCGGAAGAGCGACGGTGGAGGCCGGTTCCCGGCTCTCCGGAAAGAGCTCCGGCGGTTCCGGCTCCCCGGAAGATACGGAGGCCGGGGCAGGTTCCGCCTGGGGCGGCGGTTCCGGAGAAACGGGGGGAGCGGGGGGAGCTGCGGGAACGGCAGCGGCGGGGCGGCTTCCCTGTTTGGCGGTTACGTACCACGTCCTGAGAACGTTTCTGGCTTCATCCGTCAGGCTCGTGCGCGTTGTTCCCTGCTGGATCAGGGAATCGAGATAATGGCGGAAAAGGCTGTTCGGCGTGGCGGTCATGGGAGGATAAGGCCAGATTAGTCCATGAGAGGCCGTCTGTCACGACGATTTGCAGGGGCCCTTCTTTCCTCATGGAGCGCTCCGCTCCGGGGAATGACACGGTAAAAGATGGAATCCTTTGTGAGGGAAGAGGCAAATTGGGCTTCTCCGGTTCAGGCTTGGAAATGGCCTTGGGCAGCCGGCTCTCTCAAATTTTATTTAATCTTCCTATGTCCTTTTCTGAAGAATTAAACGGTCTGATGGACCATCCCTCTTCCCTGGTGCGCCGCTTCATGGCATTGCTGGAACCGGTGGACGACGCCCGCCTGGAGGCGATGGCGCAGGAGAGCCGCCGCCTGACGCGCCTGCATTTCGGCCGGACCATCCGTCTCTTTGCCCCCATTTACCTGTCCAACGAATGCATCAATAATTGCAAGTACTGCGGTTTTTCCCGGGACAACCCCATCATCCGCACCACCCTTACGGTGGATGAAGTGGTGCAGGAGGCCCGCTACCTGCACGGGCTGGGCCTGCGCAGCATCCTGCTGGTGGCCGGGGAGCATCCCAAGTTCGTTTCAGACGGGTACATGCAGGAATGCCTGGATGCGCTGCATTCCTTTATCCCCTCGCTGGGGCTGGAAATAGGACCGCTTCCGGACGACCGCTATGCGGAAATCGTCCACCATGGGGCGGAACAACTGGCCGTGTACCAGGAGACCTACAACCGGGAGGTGTATGAAACCCTGCATACGGCGGGCATGAAGAAGAATTTCAACTGGCGGCTGGATTGCCCGGAACGCGCCTACCAGGGCGGCTTCCGCCGCATTCAGATAGGCGCCCTGTTCGGCCTGTCCCCCTGGCGGCGGGAGGCCATGGCGCTCGCCGCCCATCTGGACTATTTGCAGAAGCATTGCTGGAAGTCCGCGCTTTCCGTGGCGTTCCCGCGCATGCGTCCCTACGCCGGGAATTACGAGTATGAACCCGATCCGGAACTGATGCTGGACGACCGCCATTTTGTCCAGCTTATGGCCGCCCTGCGCATCTGCTTCCCCAGGATAGGGATGTCCGTCAGCACCCGTGAACCCGCGCCGATGAGGGATGCCCTGATGCATCTGGGCATGACCCACATGTCCGCCATTGCCCGTACGGAACCGGGGGGCTACACGGGGGTGGGAACGGCCACCGCCCATTTGACGGTGCGGGGAAACCAGGTGGACCTTCCCGAGGACCGGAAAGGGCGCTGCAAGGCAACGGAGCAGTTTGAGATTTCCGACCAGCGCACTCCGGAACAGGTGGTCGGCGCCATCCGGAATGCGGGCCTGGAGCCTGTCTGGAAGGACTGGGATGCCGCGCTGGATGTGGTGTAAAGGGAGTCCGGATGCCCGGCGGCCGCTCTGCGGAATGACAGCCATACTTGCGTGATGCTGTGATGGAGCATTGACGGCATGCCCCGTCTGTCATATTTCCGGGGACGATGATTCGTTATTATTGGGGGAGGTTTTGGCCGTTCCTCCTGCTCGCGTTCGGTATTGAGGCGGTGGAAAACCTGTTTACGGTGTTTTTTGAATACCGCAACATGGATTTCGGGGTCATTCCCCTTCTGAAAACGGCATACATTTTCGTGACGGAGTTTTCCATCACCATGTGCTACTGGCTTCTGCCTTATGCCGTTTATTTGTGGATTCTGCCGCGCGGGAAAGCGGGTGGAAAGGCGGACCGGTGGATCACCTGCGCATGGTTTTTCCTGTTTGTGCTCGCCAACCTGTTTGAGGACGTGGCGGAAGCCTTCTTCTGGAATGAGTTTGAGGCCAGCTTCAATTTCATTGCGGTGGATTACCTGATTTATACCAAGGAGGTGATCGGGAATATTTATGAATCCTACCCCATCATCCCGATTCTTATCGGCATTCTGGCTGTATCCGTCCTGGCCGTCTGGGGGATGAAGCGTTTTCTGGTCCCCCGCCATGGGGAAGCTCCCGCGGGGTGGAAGCGGGGCTGCGTGGTGCTGTTCCTGCTGGCGTGCATTACGGGAGGGTACTGGCTGGTGGATATCAAGGACGCGGATGCCGTGAACAACCGCTATAATTCGGAGATGGCCAAGGATGGCCTTTACAGCCTGTTCAGCGCCTTCCTGAAGAATGAACTGGATTACCGCGACTACTACAAGACGCTGCCGGACGCGGATGCGGCGGCGTTTCTGGCCCGCGAGTTCACGGCGGATGACACGTCCGTGCCTGACGCCGCATCCGGCAGCGTGAAGAGGCAGGTGCGCCCCTCCGGGGTGGCCATCCATCCCAACGTCGTGGTTGTGGTCATGGAGAGCATGGGGGCGGAGTTTTTAAACGAGTGCCGGGAGGATGGCGCGAACGTCACGCCGTGCCTGAGCCGTCTGGGCAAGGAGGGCATTTTCTTCCCGAATACCTATGCCACGGGCACCCGCTCCGTGCGCGGGCTGGAAGCCGTCAGCACATCCATGCCTCCGCTGCCCGGCATGTCCATCCTTCGCCAGGAGGGGAACGAGCATTTGCAGACCATCGGGTCCATATTCAGGGACAAGGGGTATGACCTCAAGTGGATTTACGGGGGGTACGGGTATTTTGACAACATGAATTACTTCTTCGGGAACAACGGCTTCCAGGTTCTGGACCGTAATTCCATGGATGATTCCGAGGTGACCCACTCCACCATCTGGGGCGTCTGTGATGAAGACCTGTTCCGCCGTGCCGTGCGTGAGGCGGATGAGTCCTTCAAAAGCGGCTCTCCTTTTTTACAGGTGGTGTTCACCACGTCCAACCACCGCCCTTATACCTATCCGGAAGGGCGCATAGACATTCCTTCCCATACCGGGCGCATGGGCGCCGTCAAGTACGCGGATTATGCCGTGGGGGCCTTTGTGGAGGAGGCCAGGAGCAAACCGTGGTTTGAGAATACGCTTTTCGTGTTCGTGGCGGACCATGGCGCGGGCAGCGCCGGGAAACAGACGCTTAATCCGGAAACGCACCGCATTTTCTCCATTTTCTACGCCCCGGCCCTGCTGAAGCCGGAACGGATTGAGACGCCTGTCAGCCAGATTGACGTGCTCCCCACCCTGCTCGGCCTGCTGAAATGGCCGTATGATGCGGCGTTTTACGGAAAGGACGCCTTGAAGCCCTCCTACCAGTCCCGGTATTTTGTGAGTAATTACCAGTACATCGGCTACTTGAAGGGAAGGGACATGGTAGTGCTTAAACCCCAGCGTGGCGCGGAGTTTTTCCGTGACGGAGAGCCTGTGAAGCCGGATGCCCAGATGAAGGAGCTGGAGAAGGAGGCGGTTTATTATTATCAGCACGCTTCCGGCTGGCGCACCAGTTTGAAGGAATAAGCCCTTTCCCGTGATGCGGATGCCGCCGTCTCCGCGGCAATCCGCCAAGGGAGGGGGAAACGATTCAGGATTTGGGCTCGTCCCTGTAGTCCTGAAGGGCATCCCAGTGGAACGTGAAATGCTTCTGCATGTGCAGCCCGTTGGCGAGGATGAACATGAGGGAAATGCGGAATTCGTTGTTGGTCAGCCCGTCCAGTTCCTTCTTGTCAATCTTCATGGAAAACTTGCCGCTCTTTTTCCCCAGGCGCTGGGAGAAGGAAACGGCGTCATAGTCCTGATTGACTGCATAGGGCGGGTCCTGGACGTAAACGTTCAGCGCCTTGACGGTCTGGGGGCTCTTGTAGCTTCCGGAAATGAGAATCTGGTCTCCCTTGAAGGAGATGGCCGTGTCCTTGATTTCCACCTCCGGCCTGCCTTCATAGAATTTCTGTGCCGGAGTGACGGAAAATACTTCACAGGCGTCCAGCAGGGCGCAACTGGCGGGGGTCAGGAACGTGGGGCTGGTGCCGAACGTGTAGTTGCCCGCGCCCATCAGGGCCGTGCCGTACTTTTTGCCGTCCGAGGCGGTCTGGTGGTTGTGGGGCAGGTTGAGGCCGTGGCCCAGTTCGTGGGCCAGGCCGCCGTACCATTTGGTCAGCAATTGTCCTTCCCTGGTTTTCTGGCCCAGGTGCTTGATGTCAAAGGCAGGATAATCCAGGGCAAAGCAGTTGCGGCCCATTCCGTAGAAGGGAACGCCGCCGGGATTGTCAGGGCCGTTCTTTTCATCGTTCCAGGTGGGCATGATGACCAGGGTGTGCTGTCCTTTTTTCTTGTCCGGATTGGCCTTGAAAAACTCGTCAAGTTCCTGCGCCGCCTTCCAGCCGCCCCCGTTTTCATACGGATAATGCGCCGCCGGGTTCTTGGCCTTGTATTCAATGATGTTCACGCGGCCGGGGGATTTCATGTCCAGGCCGAAGGAGCGCGCGCCGTAGCCGTGGCGCTGCATTTCCTTGCCGTAAAACTGCTGGAGGTAAAGCAGCAGTTCGCTGAGGCGGCGTTCGTAGTCCGGAACGGGTTTCGTGTCACTGCCCAGGAAGTAAACGACGTTGAGCTGGCTGGCCGTCTTTTTCAGGGCAATCCGGTCTTTCAGGATGTCCGGAACGGTGGCCCCGGCGGAGGATACACCCGAGGCAGTCCCCAGAAGGGCCACGGAAAAAAGTGCGGAGAGAAGGCGTTTAAACATGCTTGCCTACGGTAGGGACGCTCCACTTAAAGACAAGGAAATTTACTGTCCTCCCTCCCATTTGCGGAACAGCCCCGTGGGCAGGGAGGAAGCACGCCGGAAGGGGGTGCGTCATGCCATGCCGGTAAGTTTGAAAAGGCTGAAAGATAGAGATTGCGGCGGCAGTAAATATGTGACATTCTTATTAAAGTATGCATCTCCAATCTCTATTTCTATCTGCCGTTGCGGTAAGCGCCGTTTCTCTGGGTTGGGGGGCCTTGGACAAGCCTTCCGCCTCCAACCTGATCTGGTCGGACCAGCCCGCCATCGTTGTCTATCCCCAGGAGGATAAGGGCTCCGGTCCAGATGGCAGCTTTGGCGCGTATAATAAACCGTCAGCCGTATGGGAAGCGGAAGGGTATCCCATCGGCAACGGACGTGTGGGGGCCATGATTTTCAGCGCGCCCAACCGCGAGCGGTTTGCCCTGAATGAAATCAGCCTCTGGTCCGGTGGAGCCAATCCCGGCGGCGGATACGGTTACGGGCTTAATGCCGGAACAAACCAGTTCGGCAACTACCTGCCTTTCGGCGACTTGTTCGTAGATTTCAAGAAGGGGGACCAGCCGGCTTCCGTTTCCGTAGAGGATTTTACGCGCGCCCTGGATTTGCGCGACGGTATTCACAAGGTAAATTACAAGTCGGACGGCGTGACGTATGACCGGGAGGCCTTTGCCAGCACGCCCGCCAATGTGCTGGTGCTGGAGTACAAGGCCAGCAAGCCCGGCCAGTTCAGCGCGGACTTTTCCATCAACAGCCAGCTTGAATCCACAATCTCCGCCAAGGGCCCCGTCATCACCTGGAAGGGAACCCTGAAAAACGGCATGAGCTATGAAGGCCGCGTCCTGGTGCGTCCCAAAGGCGGTACGCTTTCCACGGCAGATGATAAGATTTCCGTGAAAAATGCGGATTCCTGCATGGTCGTCATCGCCATGGAGACGGATTACCTGATGGATTACAAGAAGGACTGGAAGGGAGAGGCTCCCGCCAAGAAGCTGGACCGTTATGCGTCCAAGGCCGCCGCCGGGGACTATGCCGCCATGAAGCAGGCCCACATCGCCCAGTACAAGTCCATGTTTGACCGGGTGAAGGTCAACTTCGGCAAGACGGAGGCGGACGTGGCTAAGCTTCCCATTCCGGAACGACTTAAAGCTTATAAGAAAAATCCGGTAGATCCCGATCTGGAAGAAACCATTTTCCAGTATGGCCGTTACCTGCTCCTGTCCAGCTCCCGGCCCGGCACGCTTCCGGCCAACCTCCAGGGGCTCTGGAATGTCTACCTCAATCCGCCGTGGGCCTGTGACTACCACAACAACATCAATGTCCAGATGGCCTACTGGGGCGCGGAACCCGCCAATCTGTCCGAATGCCATGAGGCGCTGGTCAATTATGTGGAAGCCATGGCTCCCGGCTGCCGCGACGTTTCCCAGGCCAACAAGGGATTCAATACCAAGGACGGCAAGCCTGTGCGCGGCTGGACGGTGCGCACCTCCCAGAACATCTTCGGCGGCAACGGCTGGCAGTGGAATATTCCCGGCGCGGCGTGGTATGCGCTGCATATCTGGGAACATTACGCGTTCACCGGTGACAAGAAGTATCTGGAGAAGCAGGCCTATCCCCTCATGAAGGAGATCTGCCATTTCTGGGAAGACCATTTGAAGGAGCTGGGCGCCAAGGGAGAAGGATTCAAGACGAACGGCAAGGACCCGAGCGAAGAGGATAAAAAGGACCTGGCGGACGTGAAGGCCGGCACCCTGGTGGCCCCCAACGGCTGGTCTCCGGAACACGGCCCCCGTGAAGACGGCGTGATGCATGACCAGCAGCTTATTGCGGAACTCTTCACCAATACGATCAAGGCGGCCCGCATTCTGGGCAAGGACGCCTCCTGGGCCAAGAGCCTGGAAGGCAAGCTGAAGAGGCTGGCCGGCAACAAGATAGGCAAGGAAGGGAACCTTCAGGAATGGATGATTGACCGCATTCCCAAGACGGACCACCGCCACACGTCCCACCTCTTTGCCGTTTTCCCCGGCAACCAGATCAGCAAGCTCAAGACGCCCAAGCTGGCGGAGGCCGCCCGCCTTTCCCTGGAATGGCGCGGCACCACCGGAGACAGCCGCCGTTCCTGGACGTGGCCGTGGCGCACGGCCCTGTGGGCCCGCCTGGGCGACGGGAACAAGGCGCATGAAATGGTGCAGGGACTTCTGAAATTCAACACCCTGCCGAACATGCTGACCACACACCCGCCCATGCAGATGGACGGCAACTTCGGCATTGTGGGCGGCATTTGTGAAATGCTGGTGCAATCCCATGCCGGCGGCCTGGACATCATGCCCTCCCCTGTGGAGGCGTGGCCTGAAGGCTCCGTGAAGGGGCTGAAAGCCCGCGGCAACGTCACGGTGGACTTCTCCTGGAAGAACGGCAAGGTGAGCAACGTGAAGCTGTATTCCGACCAGCCCAAGGTGCTGCCCGTGCGCGTCAACGGAAAGATGACCCGCATGAAAACCCTGCCGCTGAAACCCGGTGCGGAAGCTCCGCAGGCTGCTGTCAGGTAAAAGGAGGCGATTCCGTACCCGGTTTCAACTCCGGCAGGAAAATGACCATGGCTTCCAGCTCCCTCTTTATGGGGGCTGGAAGTTTTTATTTTTCCGGCTTCACTGCGGGAAGAAACCGGCTTTTGGTTCAAAAAAGAGCGGAAAGGCACGGAAATGAGTACTGTCCGGAGAAAGGATTTTTTCTCTTAACGGAAAGGCGGCGGGAAACATTCCGGGGAATATCCGGAGGAATTGGCATGCCTGCTTATGGAAAGAGGCGCAAGACGCTCATTTCTTTCCCATGCGCCCGATCAGCGAGCAGACGGTGCAGGAATGGAGGGAGCACAGGTCCTCGTGAATTTGAAGCAGGGCCTGGTGGTGCCACGCCTTCGCAAGAAAGGCTTTCGCGTCCGGCCTGCCGCCCAGCAGGGATTGGTGGACGGAGAGCACTTTTGTTCCCGCCTGTCCGGCCCGGAGGGAGAGGTAATGCAGCCACGCATGTTCGTCTCCTTTCGCCGGGAGAAGGTGGTTGACGGTAAAGTCCAGAATTCTGTCCCGGCCCATCAGGGCCATGGGGCGGGGGGACGGTGCGGAAGGCAGCGTCACATGGGTGCTCCAGTAGGGGTGCCTGAGGGAGGAAAGATAGTCCGCCAGTTCTTCCGTAGGGCCGGAATGGCAAAGACGCTTGAACGTGGCAAAATCCGCTGCGATGACGGCCAGCGCCCCCGCGCGCCTCTGCGGATGGTTGGCCGGCCTGCTGCCGGAGAACGTCCAGGGGAAGGAGCGCTCCGGCGCCAGTTCAAACTGTTCCCGCAGGGGCCACCATTGGGTCCAGAGTTTTTTATGATGAGCCACGGCTTCCGCCGTGCAGGAATCCGGCAGGACGGGGAGCAGGAATCCCGCCGTGCCGAAGAGGAGGGCCTCCGGGCATTCCCGGATGGCGCGCAGGGGAGCGCGCAAAGCCAGGTGCAGCATGGCGGCCTTGTTGGCATGGTAGCCCAGCGTTTCCGCCAGGCTTTCAAAAAGGGTTTGCTCTTCTCCTGCGTATTTGGCGCGTTCCGCATGGCGGCGGTGCTTGTTCCGGAACCGGTAGGCCGCTGCCGACTCAAGGAGGGTTTCCAGAAGCTCCGGAGGCATGGAGGTTAACAGGTCGGCGTGGCGGCAGTGGCGCACCGGGGCATTGCCGGAAGGGGCCGTTTTTGCCCGCGCCAGCGCAGCGGGAGGAATGACGGCCAGGGGGATGCGCTCGTGCCTGGCGTTGCGGGTGAACCATTCCCTGCGGCTGGGCGCGCAGGCGAGATGCAGGATGACGCCGCTGAATGCCGGGTTGGAGCCGTGCCCGTGGCGTTCCCAGTCTTCCGGAGCGGGGTCCAGTTCAATGTCTCCCGCCTGCGGAACGCCGTTGATGCGGATCCTGGCGTTTAGAAAATCCGGTCCGGCGGATTTGTTCCAGTCACCGAAGTCCAGAATGCGGACCTCCCTGCCCAGGTCATCCGTAAAGGAGGTTCCAAATGCGCCTTCCAGCAGGAGAAGCTGGAGCGTTCTCTCGTCCGGAAGCCCGGCAGGGAGGGAAAAGGCGGGTTCCCTGACGGTGCCTTCCCCTTCCTCCATTGCTGCGGAACGGGCGTCTCCGTACAGGGAGGCCATGGAGCGCATGTCCATGTTGGATGGGGGAAGGTTATTTATCCTTCTGCCGTTCCAGTTCTTCCTTCAGGCAGTCGGTCACGTTGCGGAATTTTTCTTCGTTCTCTTCGCTCAATTCGCTCAGGGTCAGATGGGAGTTGAGAACGTGCAGAGTCTGGTCCTTGGCATCCAGATGAACGGTGGGAGCGTTCTCCGAGCCCAGGCTGGCGCGTATCTGGTCCACTTTCCCCCTCCAGGGGGCTGTGGGCGGCTCAATGCTGAGCAGGGCGTCCAGTCCCAGGCTTTCCAGCGCGCTCAGGCAGCGTTCGCTGGGGGAGGCGATCTGGACGGAGCCGCCGATGGGCAGCAGCCGGCGCGACAGTCCCGCAAGAGTGCCCATGAAGGTGGAATCAATGCCGGAGCAGGTTTCCAGGTCAATGACGATCAGGCGTCCTCCGGAAGCGATGTAATCATCCCCCAGGGATTTGACGGTCGGGCTGTTGGCGAAACTTCCGCGTCCGGAGCACCGGATCCAAAGAAATTCGTCAAAAAGGCCGAAAAGGATGGAAGAATTGTTATTCACGTCGTTGGAAAATGGAAACCGTATGAATAACAAGAGAAGACGCCGCGGTCAAGTCAGGATTTAACATGCGCGCCGCCGGAAGAAGGCGTATCCCCCGTGTGCGGGGCCTGCCTCCGGCGGCTCTCTTCCCGTTGTGTGGAGGGAGCGCCGTGCGGTTCAGAAATTCCTGGCGCCTTCCCCCGTGCCGGGGAGGAAGCGGTAATACACCTCCAGCATCAGCGTAGCCAGGCACTGGCGGTAAATTCTATCGTTGGCATGCCGGTTCTGGCTGGTCTGCACCACTCCGCCGGGACCTCCGAAGCCGTTGGGCATAAAGCTCCCGTCGGAGGCCTGGGCGCCGAGGGTGGAATCACGGAAGGCCCTGTTGTAAGCCTTCCAGACGTCGCCGCCGCGGTTCATGGCCGCCTGCACCCCGTAGTAATGCTGGTAGAGGTTGGAGGAAGTATTGTTGGCCTTCCAGTTGAACGGCTGGTTGGTATTCTTGAGCATCCAGTCCAGCCCCTTGCGCGCCGTGCTGTCCGAGCCGTTGCCGCACATTTGCAGGGAAAGGACGCCCACGCCCACCAGGGAGGGGCGGGCCGAGGCGTCTTCCCGGCCTTCCTGCATGTAGGTGAACAGGCCGTCGGGCTTGCCGCACTTGCGGCAATAGGAGGCCGCCTTGCGCAGGGCCGTGCGTATTTCCCCCTTGGTGGGGCGGATGCCGCCGTGCTCCGCGGCCTTCAGGGCCTGCACGTTCCAGCCGGTGACGGAAAGGTCCGTGTGGGCGCCTGCCTTCGTGTTGTAATTGTAGGCCCAGCCGCCATCGACGTTCTGGTTGTCCAGAATCTTGTCCACGGCCTTGATGACGACTTTTTCCAGGTTGGCGATGGAGGGAATGTCCATCTGCTTGCAGAAGGTGTAGGCCTCGCACAGGGCATAGGTGGCTACGGCGTGGTCATAGCTGACCTCGTTTCTCTGGGGCACCAGGGAAATGACGGGATTCTTCACGCCCTGGTCCACGAGGAAGGAGATGCCCTTCAGGACGGTCTCTCCGAAGTCTTCCGAAAGAGGGGTCTCGCAGTGGGCCAGGTAGGAGAGCAGGGCCAGGCCCGTCATGGCGCACTTGTAATTCTGGGGAGTTCCGCCCCAGGAGCCGTCCTTGTTCTGCTGCTTCTGGAGCCACTTGAGGGATTTGACCACGGCTTCCTCGCACTGGGGAGTGCCCCCGTTTTCCGTGATGCGCTTCATGCGGTCGTTCAGGTCGCAGCGCTTGGAGATGATGCCGGGAATGCCGCCCCCGTCCCCGTCGCCCGTGCCGGTCCCGAAGCCGTCGCCGATGTCGATGCCCATGGAAAGCTCTTCCGAGGGGACGTCCACTTCAATGTCCGGATTGACCACCGCGACGTCCGCCGTGGCTACGGCGGCAATCACTTTCACCTGCGCGGCAGTGGAAGAACTGCTGGGGCGCTGGGTGGTCTGGGTGACTTCCGGGGTGTCGATGTCCGGATTGTCGCCTTCCTGGGTGGCGTAGGCCACCATGGGGGGATCTTCCGGAATGGCGACGATGATATGCACCAAATAAAGGAGAAGGCCCATGAGAGCGACGCCGAGGAAGGAGACGGAAATGGCGGCGGTCAGCGTCTTGACGCGCTGTTTCTTCAATTCCGCAAGGGCGTCTTCGGTACTTTCAATGTGCAGGCTCATGCAGTAAGGGAGGTTCCTGAGAATAATATAACGTTTTTTCCGGTTGGGGCGAGTGCAAAGATGTTAATATTCCTCTGGTCTGCATGATGACCAGATATGAATAAAACGGTGTTTTATGGTGAGCGGTTTACGAGTTTTATGGCAGTCGTACGGGCTGGGGAGGAGCGTTTCCTGGTTTTGTTTGCGGGCCGGAGCATGGGCTGTCCCGGGTGCGGATGAAGAAGGCTGGGGAATACGGAAGGAATGTCCCGCATGTTCAGGCGCGTGTTTTCCCTGCACAGGCTGACCATGGAAAAAGCCGGATGCCGTTCGTTTTGCGAAAAAAGCCCTGCCATGGGCTGCATGGCAGGGCGGAAAGGGAATGATCCTTTAAGGCAGGAAAGGGAATCAATAGTGGCCGTGGCGCGGACCGGTCATCCACTTCCAGGCTGTTTCCACGATGGCTCCGGCGTCCTTGCACCGGGCTTCCCAGCCGAGGATTTCCCTGGCCTTCTTGGGATTGGCAATCAGGCGGGGCGGGTCGCCTTCGCGGCGCGGACCGTAGCGGACGGGGATTTTCCTGCCGGTGACTTTTTCAGCCGTTTCCAGGATTTCCCGGACGGAAAGCCCCAGGCCGGTTCCCAGATTGAAGCATTCCGTGGAGCCGCCCTTCATCAGGTAGTCCACCGCTCTCAGGTGGGCGTCCGCCAGGTCGTTGACGTGGATGTAGTCGCGGATGCAGGTGCCGTCCGGCGTATCGTAATCCGTGCCGAAGACTTCGATGTATTCCTTTTCCCCGGTCAGCGTGAGCAGGATGTTGGGGATGAGGTGGGTTTCCGGGTCGTGGTCTTCACCGATCAGGCCGTCCTCGCTGCAGCCGGAGGCATTGAAATAGCGCAGGAAAACGCTCTTGAGGCCCCAGGCGCGGTCGCAATCCTTGCAGACTTTTTCCAGCATGTACTTGGAGCTGCCGTAAGGATTGATGGGATCCTGCTTTTCCGTTTCCGGGATCGGAATCTGGGTGGGGACGCCGTACGTGGCGCAGGTGGAGGAGAAGACGAAGCGCTTGACGCCGGCGGCCTGCATGGCTCCCAGGAGGACGAGGGGACGGGCGATGTTGTTCATGTAGTACTTGAGGGGGTCCTGGACGGACTCGCCTACGTTGATGAAGGCGGCAAAGTGAATCACGGCGTCAAAGCCGCCCTTCATCAGGAGAGGATACACGACGGAGGCGTCTCCCAGGTCGCCCTTGACCAGTTTCACCTCCGGGTCCACGAGGGCTCCGATGTGGCCGTACACCATGTTGTCCAGCACAGTCACGTCAGCGCCGATTTTGACGAGCTGGCGCACCGTGTGGGAACCAATATATCCGGCGCCGCCGGTTACAAGTACTTTCATGATCTTATCAAATTGCTGTTGGGCCGGTTCAACCTTTTCTCCGGCGAGGGTGTCCGTACGCGCCGGAACCTGCGGAAACTTCCGGTTCGCGGCAGGCTGCGTCACTGTTCCGGACACCTGTAAAAGTGACATGTTTTCCCCTTTTTGTCAATTTGTGATACGTCTGCCGCCGCTCATGAGCAGGATGCCGGACGCATGGGGCGGCAACGCTCCCGTTCCGGTGCGCAAGGGGCAAGGCTTCTTTGCATGGCCCGGGCGCTTTCCTCTGGCGGCGTGCGGGCCGCCTCCGTTTTCATGCCGGAAACTGCCCCGCTTTTTACTGGCTCCTGATGTGCATTTTTGAGAACATCCCCTTATTATGAAACCGTCCGAGATCAGGAATGTTCTGGAAGATCACGAAGTGCGCCCCAGCAAATCCCTGGGACAGAACTTCCTGACGGATGAAAATGTGGCGCGCTGGATTGTGGGCCAGCTTGAAATTCAGCCACAGGACTGCGTGGTGGAAGTAGGGCCCGGAACCGGAGCCCTGACGGAGCACGCCGCCCCTCTTTGCCGCAAATTGATTCTGGTGGAATTCGACTCCCGCCTGGCGGAATACCAGAAAGAGCGCTGGGCCGGAGACCCCCATGTGGAGGTTCACCATGCGGACGGCGCGTCCTGGGACCCGCGGGGATTGTTTGCGGAAGCTCCCGTCAAGTTCCTGGGCAACCTTCCCTATTCCGCGGGAGGCGCCATTCTCCAGAACTTCCTGTCCAGGCCCAGCGCCGTGGAACGGGCCGTGGTGATGCTCCAGAAGGAATTCATCGACCGCATTCTGGCGACTCCGGATGACGACGCCTTCGGGCTGTTGTCTCTGCGCATCCAGAAAAACTGGATTCCCCGCGCCCTGAAAACTATTCCTCCGGAAGCATTCCATCCCCGGCCCCGGATTGATTCCACCGTGATGCTGCTCACGCCGCGCCCCGTCCGCGACCTGCCCCCGTATGACGACCGGCTGATGGACGAGCTGATGCGCAAGGCTTTCTCCCAGAGGCGCAAGCAGTTGAAAAAACAGCTTCCGGCCTCCCCTCCGTGGGAGGAAGTAGCCGCCTCCCTGGGACTTTCCCCTTCCGCCAGGGCCGAGGAACTGAATTTGGCCCAGTGGGTGGAGCTGGCGCGGGCTTACGACACCAACCCCCTCAAGGACGTGGCGCAGAGCGGGGACGAATTATTTGACGTGGTGGACGAACTCAACCAGATGACGGGGCAGGGCACGCGCCGGGAAATCCATGAAGGGAACCTTCTCCACCGCGCCGTGCACATGTTCCTGGTCAACAAGCATGGGGCTGTGCTCCTCCAGAAAAGATCGCTGTGGAAGGACAGGCAGCCGGGCAAGTGGGATTCCTCCGCTGCCGGGCATCTGGATGCCGGGGAAAGCTATGGGGAGGCCGCGGCGCGGGAGCTGGAGGAGGAACTGGGCATCTCCGGCTGCGAGCTGCGGAAAATTGCGGACTTTGACGCAGGTGAAAACAACGGCTGGGAATTCATCGCGCTCTATGAAGGGCGGTACTCCGGGAAAGTTCGTTTTCCCGCGGCGGAAGTGGACAGTGTGCAGTGGTTTACGCCGGAACAAATCCAGGCATGGGTGGAGCGTCGCCCGCAGGACTTCTCCCCCGCGTTCATTCCGTGCTGGAATGCATGGCTGGCCGCGAACAAAAAGGCATCATTCTAACTCAAATACATATCATGATTAACCCTGATCAATTATCTCCGGAGCAGGTCCGGTCCATCCGGGACTGGGCTGAAGAAGGGCTGGATTTAAACGCCATCCAGAAGAGGCTGCATGAAGACCTGGGCATCAAGCTGACATTCATGGATACCAGGTTCCTGCTTCAGGACCTGGATATTCAAATCAGGCAGCCGGAACCGGAACCCCAGGCCGAGCAGCCGGCGGAGCTTTCCGGAGCGGCGGCTCCCCCCGCCTCTCTGCTGGGTAAAACCCAGGTAACCGTGGATGAGATAACGCCTCCCCATGCCCTGATGGCCGGCAAGATTCTGTTCAGGAGCGGAGCCCAGGGCGTGTGGGACATCGACCGAACGGGCCGCATCAACTGGGACGCCACGCTCGGGGAACCCACGGCGGATGACCTGAGGGAATTTGAAACAGAGCTGCAATCCGTCATCCGCAGCCGCATGGGCGCCATGTAGGGAAAACAGCAGGCATCCCTGTGGAAATGGAACGGAGCAGCAACCCGGAACATCAGCCGTGTTGCGATAAAAAAACCGGGAGGGAATCGAAAGTGAGATGACGGTAAATAAGCCGCAATGAAAATGAAATTCAAGATAACAAGCGATTTAAGGCAGGCAAAAAACATCGGGGCGGCTATAAAAAAATGCCTTAATGAAATCGGTGTGTTCACCTTGGCTGATCTTGAGAAAATGACTTCTGTTGAGGCATTTAAAAAAATACGCGGTAACTATCCTGACAAAACGGTGCCTGTATGTTATTACCTGTATTCCCTGGAAGGGGCGTTGCTGAACTTGCACTGGAATGACATTCCCTCTGAATTGAAAGAAGAATTAAAGGCAAAAATCGAGGATTGATCATTGGAATCAAATTATTGAAAAAATTAATATTACCTTTACGGAGCCGGCATCCTGGCAGCGCAATTCAGGGGCGGACAGGGGAAAATTCTCCTGAACTTCGTTAGGGTAATCCAAACAGCAGAAGGAAAATCTTATGGAAATACCGGATGAAATGATTGAAACGCTGGTGCCTGCCGTGCGGGAGCAGCTGGAAGCGCCGGACACTGCCTATGTCAAGGCCTGCCTGGAGCGCCTGACGGGCCGGGAAAAACTGGAAGAGCAGGAAGCCCTGGAACTGATGGCGCAGGCCCTTGCCATCACCATTAATGAGATGGTGGTGGGCGGCCGCCCCTTTGATTCGGGAAAGTACAAGGCGCTTTTGAAAGATTTGCCGGCCCTTCCGGATGAGGCTCCGTGATAAATCTCGACAATCTCCGGAATTGATTCATAATCCTTTCTTTCACTTGAAATTTTATGGCAAAAAAACCATTAGAAACAGGTGCTCCGGAAGCGTCCGCAGCCAAAAAAACGGCTGCCCGCAAAACGGCTGCCAAAAAGACGGCCTCTACGACCAAGAAGGCCGCCGCGGCTGAAAAGAAGCCCGCTGCTGACGCCGCTTCCGTAGAAGCGCCCAAAATCAAAACGGTCAAGTCCGCCCCGAAAACCGCGGCCAAGGCAAAAACCGTGAAACCCGCCAAAAAGGCGGCTGACAAGAAGGCCCCCGCTGCTGAAGCGCAGGCTCCTTCCGTGACTCCGGCTCCCGCCGCTCCCGTTGAAAAAAATACCGCTCCCGAGGCTTCCCAAAGGCCCCAGGCTGCCGCTCCGGTCAAGGTCAAGCGCGAATCCTTCCGCCCCAACCGCAACCCGGAACAGCAGGAACGCCATGAACAGCATGGCGGAGACTCCTTTGCCCAGCCGGAAACCGTGGGCGGAGCTTCTGAAGGTTCCTTCAACAAGCGCAAGCGCCGCCGCCGCAATAAAAAGGGCAACGGCTCCGAAGACCGCCAGCCCATGCAGGACTCCGCTTCCTTCAAGCAGCTGGATGGCAAGAAAGTGGCCTCCCGCGCCTGGAAAATGTTCCTGGCGGAAGTATCTGAAGAAGGGCTTGCCCTGATGGACGACCAGACGGCGCGTGAAGCCGCGCGCCGCGCCTTTCGCTGCGCGGAATTCTTCATGATGGAAGAATCCCGCCGCAAGCACGCCCAGAAGGCCGCCCCCCAGCAGCAGGAAAAAGCTTCCTCTCCGGAGGAAGACCGTGATTCCGAAGAGGATTCCGGCGAAGAATAATCCCGGCCTGTTCCGTTTTTGCCCTGCGGCTTGTGCCGCGGGGCTTTTTTATGCCCTTGGGAAAGACTTCTGAAAGGTGGCGGTGCTCTCCTAGGAAAGGCCGTTCCGGAAATGCGCTGGCGTCGTTTTCCCCTGATTTGAAGAATGGAAAACACCTGTTTCACGCTTAAAGGTTCTTCCTGAATGGGAGCGAATCGGTCTATTCTTCCGGTGCCTGTGAATGGCCGGACTTTTTTATCCGGGGCATGGATGAGGGAAACGGGTTGAACCCGGTTTGCTTGACTGGGGCGGGATGGACACTCCTCCATCCATGCCGCTCTCATCAAGGAACGTCATGGGCATGGATGGATGCCGCCGCCTTTTACGGTGGAAAAAAGCAGGGAAGGGTTGCGTTTTTGCCGTATTCCTGTTTATACCTTCTTGCCGCGCCATTTTCCGCTCTTCAGGTACCACCACGCCAGTGCTATCAGGGCAATGCCGTAAACATGTTCGGAGAACCAGCAGAGAGCCACGTCAGACTTGAGCCTGATGACGATGTAATAAACGGCGGCGGTGTAAACAGTCAGGGAAATCATCTCCATGATGAAGCCCGCCTTCGTGTTGCCCGTGCCGGATACGGCATTAAACAGGATGAATGCCGGAGCCATGATCAGGGTGGAGGTGGACATCACATAAACGGAATTAATGCTGGCGGCAATCAGGGACGGATTATCCGTGAAAACTCTGAGAACGGGTTCCGGGAACAGGCACAGGATAACAAGCAGCGGAACCAGGATGGCATACGTCAGGTTAAGCGTCATCCCGCAGGTTCTGAACAGATAGCGCTGTTCCCCCGCGCCGATCTGGTTGCTGATGAGGGCCCCCGCCGTGGTGGCGAAGGCACTGATCACCATGATGAGCAGCGCGGAAATATTGCGCACGATGTTGGTCACGGCCAGAGGGCGTTCCCCCAGATGTTCAATCGCCAGGAAAAAGATGAACCAGATGGAGACGGAAATGAAGGACTGCACCATGGTCCAGCCGGAAATGGACAGCATGCCTTTCAGCAGATGGGGACGGAACGTGAACGCCCGGCGGAAGCCGTACTTCCGCTTGTCTGCCGTCGTGCCCGTGTAAATGATGAAAAAGAGGAGGGAAACGGCCTCCGACACGCTGGAGGCAATGGCCGCCCCGGCGATGCCCATGACGGGAAAGCCGCCTTTCCCGAAAATGAGGCAGTAATTCAGCACCACGTTGCTCAGGAGCATCACGACGGAATTGATCGTCAGAATCTTCGTTTGGGTAATCCCCACGTAATAAGCGCGGAACATCACGCAGAGGAAGGAGAAAAAGATGCCGTAGGTGCGCCAGTGCAGGTAATCCGCCGTGGCGTCGTAAACCTGCGGGGACTCGATGATATCCCGCAGGATGATGGGGGAAAAATATTGGGAAGCGGTGAACAGAACCACCGCCAGGGCCAGCATGAAATAACAACCCTGGATCATGGTGGGTCCAATGCGGTTGTAACGGCGTTCCCCGTTGCGGCGCGCAATGATGATCTGCGCCCCGAAGCCGAAGCCGAAAGCCAGCATGAACATGGCCATGTAATACACGCCGCCCAGGGCGCACGCTCCCAGCGCCACATCCCCCACGCGGCCCAGGAAAATGGCGTCCGTCAGGCCGATCATGTGCTCAATGATCAGGCTGATCATGAGGGGATACGACATGAGCCATATCTTTTGATAGGAAATAAAGGAAGGATTATTCATAACAAGGGCGTCCCGCGGGCATGATCTGCCGGGAGCAGGCGCTAAAGGTCCGGCATTCTTGACTCAAACCGTTTTCATGCAAGAAAGAAATGCGTTTGTCTCCATGCATGTCATGAAAAACGGAGAAAAACCGCGGGTCAACTGAGGGGAAGCCTGGTTTCCGGATACCGCAGTGGAGACTTGCTGGGCTGTTTCATGAACGCCAGCACGAATGCCACCATGCCCACGCGGCCCACGATCATGTTAAACACGATAATCCATTTGCCTGCATCGCTGAGTTCCGGCGTGACGTTCCAGGAAAAACCTACCGTGGCGAAGGAGCTGACTACCTCGAAAAACAGGCGTTCCAGGCTCAGTCCCGGTTCCGCAAAACACATGACCGTGGTCATCATGCCTACCCAGGCCCCGGCCAGGATAACGGTGATGACGGCGCGCTCCACCACGCTGCGGGCAATCCGGCGCTTGTGCATCACCACGTCCTGCTTGCCCTGCAAGATGCGCGCCACCTCCCCGCAGGAAACGGCGAACGCGGTGGTATGGACGCCCCCCGTCGTGGAACCGGGATTGCCGCCGATGAACATGAGCGCCCCCAGGAACAGGGCGTACGGGACGCTGTTGAGCGCCATGTCTGAAATATTGAACCCGGCGGTGCGCGCTGTGGCGTTGAACAGGCTTTCCCACAGAATCCAGTACCAGGGATCGGCAGAAGTGAACAGGCTGCCGTCAATCGCCTTGATCAGGAACAGGATCAATCCGCCGCCCAGCACCAGCGCGGCGGTCATGCGCACGACCAGCCAGCTGTACGTGGACCAGTGGCGGCTGATAGTGTTCCGGCTGTCCCAGCCCAGGGCCACCCTGGCGCGGCGGACGATCTCCAGGTACATCGCAAACCCCAGGCTGCCGCAGAGCACCATCACCATGATGGTAATCTGGCCGCCCATATTGTAGGCCACGTCCGGCGTAGCCAGGTTGTCCGCAAACAGGCTGAACCCTGCGTTGCAGAAGCCGGAAACGGAATGGAACACGGCGTACCACCAGAGCGTGTCCCCCTCCAGCCCCGGTACGTTCCTCCAGGAAAAATAAAGGGCTATGGCTCCCAGCGCCTCCACCCCGAACGTGACGGCAATGATGTTCTTGATGAACCGGTCCACCTGGGCGATGCCCTCTTCATCCAGCAGGTTGCTGATGGTCACCTTGGAACGCAGGCTCAGGCCCTGGCCCACCATCAGGGAGACGAAATAAGTGAACGTCATGATGCCGAAAGCGCCTACCTGGAAAAGCACCAGCAAAATGGTCTGCCCGTAATTGGTGAAATGCTCATGGACGTTCAGGGGCACCAGCCCCGTGACGCAGACGGCGCTGGTGCTGATGAAATAGGCGTCCGTAGGGGAAAGAATGATGCCGTCCTTGGTAGCGCCGGGCGACATGAGGAGGGTTCCCCCCAGCGTAATGAAGGCAATCAGCGTGAGCAGGAAAAGCAGGGCCGGGCGGATGCGCGGCAGGTGGAACCCCCGGTTCCGGCGGGCCAGGCGGAAAAAATACTCCTTCAGGTTCAGCAGGGGAGCCGCTCCGTAGCAGAGGCAGAGGGCGCGGAAAATATTCTGAAGCTCTATTCTGGAAATAAAGGTGGAATTGAAAAAATTCCCGGCCAGCATGACCAGGATAAGGAGGCCCAGCCCCAGTTCCATCCACCGCGGGTTCCGGATGGACTTGGCAAGCCACTTTTCCCGCAGAATGCCGAGGACGCCCGTGAGCTGGCCGAGCACCAGCAGGGAGAGAATCTCACGGAAATAGCGCAGGGAAAGCTGGTCCTCATGAATCTCTCCGAAACCGTTCCACCACAGCAGCCACATCAGGGCGGCCAGCGTGCACAGGCCGAACCCCATTTCCATGACCTCAAAACGGTTCAATAGCGGTTTTTCCCTCGTCTCATTCACAAGCCTGCAATGGTGGTGCCTCTGATGCTGAGGGGAGACTACTGCATACGGAAGGATTTGAGAAGCCCTTATATCGTTTCCCTGCCGTCCCGGTTGGCGGGGGGAAAGAGGCCCTGGAAAATATTTTCTTTCATGTGCAGGAAAATAGTTGCCAATCCGCCGCCGCTGTGCATAATAACCCCCGTTCTTACCAAACCATGTGCGCTCGTGGCGGAATTGGTAGACGCGCTAGATTCAGGTTCTAGTGGGGGTTCCCCCGTGAAGGTTCGAGTCCTTTCGGGCGCACCAAACAAGGCCGTGCAAGTTAACTGCTTGCACGGCCTTACTGGCTTCTTGGGGATAACGGTTTCCATTCAAAATGGCATCAGGTGCGGGAAAACGGGGCATTTTTTTGCAAATGACGGGAGTGGTGCTGCGAGGAAAGCTGCGCCCGCGGGGAATGAACGCGGAGCGCCTCAGTATTGTCTTGCAGTCAATAGAGAAATTAAAATCCCATGTTCCCCGTTAAATGTTTTTTCTTTTCCGCTTCCGTTGTTTTATTACTCATGTGCGCGTTTGCTCCGGCCGGGCGTGCGGAGGCGAAGATTGAGGACGTCGCCTCGTTCAAGGGGGCGCAGGTGACCGGAGTGACGGTGTCGGACAAGGGCAGGATTTTTGTCAATTTTCCCCGCTGGCGGGAGCAGATTCCGTGCTCCGTGGCGGAGGTCCGCAAGGACGGCAGCTATACCCCTTATCCGGATGAGAAAACCAACCGGTGGGAGAAGGGAATGCCCGGAGACGGAGATGCGTTTGTGTGCGTGCAGTCCGTGGTTGCGGACGGAGACAGGCTTTATGTGATTGATACGAAGAATCCCATGATCGGCAAGACTGTCGCCGTTCCTGCATTGTACGTGTATGACCTCAATACGGACAAGCTTGTCAGGAAGTATCCCCTGGCGGAATCCACCAGCCCGGATTCCTATGTTAATGACCTGCGCGTGGACCGTGAGCATGGCAAAATTTATTTTACGGATTCCAACGATCCGGGGTTGATCGTCCTGGACATGAAGAGCGGAGAGAATTACCGAATGCTGGACCATCACCCCTATACGACGGCGGAACAGGACCATGTCACCGTTGAGGGGAAGAGGCATGACGGAAAAGTCCATGCCGACGGGATTGCCCTGGACCGGAAGAACGGCATCCTGTATTTCCACGCCCTGACGGGTAAAACCCTGTATGGAATACCCACCCGCCAACTGATTGACCGGAAGGTGGATGAAAGCAGGATTTTTTCCATGAAAACGCCTTCCCCGGACGGCATGATCATGGACGACCGGGGCAACCTTTACATGGGGGACCTGGAAGAGAACCGCATTGTCTATCTCACTCCGGACCGCAAGGAGATCAAGGTTCTGGCTTCCGGGGACGGAATCAGCTGGCCGGACACGTTCAGCATTCATGACGGGTACCTGTATTTCACCAATTCCCGCATTCAGGAAGCCAGCGGGGATATTTCCAAGATGGAGTTTACGCTGAAAAGGGTGAAGCTGCCGGAATAAGCGGCCTGGGCGGAGCGGAGGATGGCTGAGCCTCCGGCATCTGTGCCGTGAAACCGCTTGCGCCCTGCCGCCCTCCGCCGGAACCGCGGCGTGGCTTGCCCCTGTTCCGGAGGTATTCTTCATCTTCCTTTACATGACAGGCGCCCCGGGCTACAGTCCCCGCGTTTTTCAGGAAGGCAATGATTCTTTTCAACTGTGACTACAGTGAAGGCGCCCATGCGGATATTCTCCGCAGGCTGGCGGAAACGAATATGGAACAGACAGCCGGGTATGGGGAGGACCCCTATTGCGACCGGGCCCGGGAGCTGATCGCTAATTTGTGCGGCAGAACGGACCTGGACATTCATTTCCTCATTGGAGGAACCCAGACCAATTTCACGGTGATTGCGGCGGCCTTGCGCCCCCATCAATGCGTGCTGTGCGCGGATGCAGGCCATATCAACGTCCATGAGTCGGGAGCGGTGGAGGCGTGCGGCCACAAGGTTTCCGCCATTCCATCCCTGGACGGGAAGCTGACGGCCCGGCAGATTGAGGATGCGTGGCACGCCCATTGGGACGACGAAACCCATGAACACATGCCTCAGCCCCGGATGGTTTATATTTCCCAGCCGACGGAGCTGGGGACCATTTATTCCCGGAGGGAACTTCAGGAGATTTCCGAAGTCTGCCGCCGCCGGGGGCTGTACCTGTATATGGACGGCGCGCGCCTCGGCTACGGCTTGTGCGATGAAGGCAATGATCTGGATCTGCCGGCAATTGCCTCCCTCTGCGACGCCTTTTACATCGGCGGCACGAAGGTCGGCGCCCTGTTCGGGGAAGCCCTGGTGCTGCGCCATGATGCCCTGAAGGAGGATTTCCGCTACATTGCCAAGCAGAAGGGCGGCCGGCTTGCGAAAGGGAGGCTTCTGGGCATCCAGTTTCTGGAGCTGTTCCGTGACGGCCTTTATTTCCGCCTGGGGGCCCACGCGGACCGTCTGGCCGTGATGCTCCGGGATTTCTGCCGCGCCAGGGGACTGGCGCTCCCCGTTGCCAGCGGGACGAACCAGCAGTTCGTCACGATGCCCGATTCCGTCCTGGATGAGTTGGGGAAGAAGTACGGCTTTGCCTACCTGCGCCGGGAGGATCCCTCCCACAGTACCGTGCGTTTCTGCACGAGCTGGGCCACGCGGGAGGAAGACGTGCGGGAGTTGATGGCAGATATCGGCCGTTTGTGCTGAGGTGTTCCCGTTTCCAGAGAGCGCCGGGGTACCTGCACCGGGTTTCATTGTCTGCCGGGGCAGGGGGAAGAGCGTTCTCCGGCTCATCCCTGGGAAGCGGTATTGAGCTTTCCGGAATGCGGAAGGGCGGGGATGGCACGGATATGTCCTTGACCGCGCAGCAACCATGGCCGGGGGGACGCGTCCGCCGCCCGGCATGGAATAAATTTTCCGGAAGGATGCTCCGGCTGCGATTTTGGCTGTAAAAGGCTTTTTCATGGTGTATAGGTGACTTCTGTTGAAACAGAGGCGTTCCGTACGCCGTATTATCATAGCCATGGAACCCTTACTCTCTCCCGACAGCAAACGCATTTATGTGGTGGACGCCCTGCGCGGTTTTGCCGTGATGGCAATCATGCTGCTACATTTCCTGGAACATTTCATCTACAATTCCTATCCCGTGGCTTCCTCCCCGGTGATGGAGGCGGCCAACCAGCAGTTCAAGGACGCTTTTTTCTTCCTGTTTGCCGGAAAGTCCTACACCATTTTCGCCCTGTTGTTCGGGTTCACCTTTGCCATCCAGTACCGCAACCAGGCCCGGAAGGGCCGTGACTTTGCGGGCAGGTTTGTCTGGCGCATGTGCCTGCTGGCGGTGTTCGCCTGCATGAATGCGGTGTTTTTTCCGGGCGGCGACGTGCTGCTGACCTTCGCCATCGCAGGGCTGCTCTTGGTGCCGTGCCGCCGGCTGAAGACTTCCACTCTGGTGGTATTATCCCTGTTCTTCCTGGCCCAGCCCCTGGAATGGGCGTATGCGGCAGCGCAGTGGGTGAATCCGGGCTGGGCGCCTCCCTCCCTGGCTGTTGCGGAATCGTACGCTGCCCTGAAAACGGCTGTGGATACGGGCAATTTCTGGCTGATGGCGTGGGAGAACCTGACGGTGGGGCAGTGGGCAAGCCTGGCCTGGGGCATTGAGGCGGGGCGCCTGATGCAGGCTCCGGGACTGTTTCTGCTGGGGTTCGTGCTGGGGCGGCAGGATTTCTTTTTGCAGAATGACCGGAATGCCATGTTCTGGACCCGGGGGATGCTTCTTTCCCTGGCCGGAGCCGTGGCGTTTTATGTGGTGATGTCCCTGCCGGATTTGCCTGCCCCGGTGCACACCGTGTTCACCATGTGGCACAATGTCTGCTTTACCGGCGTGTGGGTAGCCGGGTTCGTCCTGCTGTACCGGCTGGAATATTTCAGGAAAGTGACGGTTCCTCTGCTGACTTATGGACGCATGAGCCTGACCAACTATGTCTCCCAGTCCCTGATAGGCTCCCTGATTTTCTTCCCGTACGCGCTGGGGCTGGCTCCTTATTGCGGGTATCTGGCCAGCTTTGCAATCGGCTGCGCCGCCATGGCCGGGCAGATATGGTTCTGCCGCTGGTGGCTGGAGCGGCACCGTTACGGGGTGCTGGAAGGGCTGTGGCACCGGGCAACCTGGATGGGCGCCGGAAAGGCGGCCAAGCCGGAAGCCCGGTAGAAACGGTGATTTTCTCCGGTACAGGTTATTTTGCCGGTACCTGGTCGTAAAAGACGAGGGACGCTTTTTCCAGCGTGTGCTGCCAGAGCTGGAAGCCTACCTGGGCGGCCGGGGTATCCGGAGCCACGGGCAGGGATGCCGTATCCAGCGCATAAACGGTGACCAGGTACAGGTGCCACCCGTGGCCCGGGGGAGGGAAGCTGCCGCTGTAGCCCGCGAATCCGGCGTCATTGCGAATTTGGACCGCCTGCTCCGGCATCAGGCGGGTGGCCGGATTTCCGGCATCCGCGTGCAGTTCCCTGACGGAGGCGGGAATGTTGACGGCCAGCCAGTGCCAGAATCCGCTTCCGGTAGGCGCATCCCGGTCATGGATGGTAACGGCAAAGCTTTTTGTTCCTTCCGGCGGATTGGTCCAGAAGAGCTCGGGGGACTGATTGCCGCCGCCTATGCTGGTGTGCCGGTGGACAGGCGTGGCAACGCCGCCCAGGTCCTTGCTGTGGAGTGTAAATGATGAAGGCATAAGGTCAGGATTTTATTTCAGTGTTGTTCGTTCAAAATGAGGGGAAGGGATCAGGAGATTGTGTGGAGGGGCTTGCTGCCGGGCTGTCCGGCGGCTTTCTCCCGGATGCCCCGATTCATTCCTTGTTGATTTTTTCCTTCCAGTCGTGTTCGGTTGGTTCCCTGGTACGGGAAAGGGTGCCGTTCCAGATGGCGCTTTCCTTTGAAAGGGAGATGTAGTATTGCGTGGCGTATGGAAGGGCGGACGGACATCGGCGGCTTTTTCGGCCTGGAATTGCCGGAATACGGCAATTTCCCTCAGTGGCATCCCGGCCGGAGCGTGGCCGTGAATTCCGGCAGGCGCGCTTTGGAGTATATCCTGCGCCGCCTGGGGGACGTGCGCCGTGTCCACGTGCCCCTTTATACATGTGGAACGGTGCTGGAACCGATGGAACGGCTTCACATTCCCGTTATTCCTTACCGCATTGACGGGCATCTGGAGCCGGAAGAATTGCCGGAGCTGGAGGAAGGGGAATTCCTGCTGTATACAAATTACTTCGGCATCAAGGAGAAGTACGTGGACCGGCTGGCCTCCCGGTATGGCGGCAGGCTGGTTGTGGACAATGCGCTGGCCTTGTATTCTCCCGCCCGTCCCGGCGTGGCGTCCCTGTACAGTCCGCGCAAGTTTTCCGGCCTTCCGGACGGGGGAATCGCCGTCATGGATGCAGACCAGCCGCTGCCGGAACCGAAGGAACGGGATGAGTCCCTGCCGGATGCCGCCTTTCTGCTGGGATGCCTGGAACGTGGGCCGGAAAGGGCTTCCGCCGCCTGCGGACGGAACGAACGGAGGCTGGAAAACGCCCCCCTGCGGAAAATGTCCCGTCTGACGGAGCGGTTAATGCGCGGAATTGATTACGAGCAGGCGCGATTGCGCCGCATGGACAATTTCCTGTTTCTGCACGAAAGGCTGGGACATCTGAACCGCCTTTCCGTGGATCCGGATTCCTTGTCCGCTCCGTTTTGCTATCCGTTTTGGACGGCTTTTCCCGAGCTGAGGAATGTGCTGATTGATGAACGCATCCTGGTTCCCCTGCTGTGGCCGGAGGTGCTGGAACAGGCCCCGGAGGGCAGCCTGGAACGGAAGCTGGCGCTGCATCTTCTGCCGCTTCCCGTAGACCAGCGCTGCGGGCCGCAGGACATGGAGCGCGTCGTCCGGACCGTGGAGAATTTTTATTCCTGAAACAAGGAGGAACTATTTTGTTAGAGCGGCAATAAGGCGTTGACGGTGTGAACGGACTGCTCTAACATTTTTGAATGTCCGACTATCTCTCTTCTCTGGGCTATCCTTTCCGTGGAAGGCCCATGGTTTTTGCCTTTGCCGTCCTCATTGTATGGGCCATGTTCCTGGCGGCCTGGGCACCCCTCATCGGCTGGATTGCCATTTTTTGTTTCCTGCAACCGTTCATGTGCGCCTTTTTCATGAAGATGGTGCAGCGGTCCGCCATGGGGGAGGAGGAAATCTGCCTCTTTCCGGAGTTGGAGGAATGGCTGGACGATCTGATGATGCCTTACATCCGGCTGGTGATGTGCATGGCAGTCTCCTTCCTGCCTCTGGTCATTTATCTGGGAGTGATGGACTGGGACATGGACAGCCCCCTTATCTGGCTGTTCATTGCGGCGGGTGCAGCTTATTTCCCGGGCGTTTTCATGAGGACTTCCGTGCTGGAAAGTTTTTCCGGGCTTTCTCCCGCGGGCTGGTGGGGGCTTGTCAGAAAGGCGCCTCTTCCCTATGCCGGGCTGCTCGGCGCCATCTGCGCGGGGGGATGGGTGATTCTGAGCCTTCCTTCCGGGTTTCTGATGGATTTTGCCATGGCGCCCGTGAAGCTGTATGTCGCCTGCGTGCTGATGAACATGTGCGGCTTGTTCATGCTCAAGCATGAATTTGCCGGGGAAGAGGAGGAGGGCGGTTTTTCCATCTCCGGTCCCACCGCTTCATGACTGCCGCCGTTCCGGCAGCGCCGGGGAAAGTGAGGCTTATTTGGCGGACTCCCTGTCCAGATTGAGGATGCCCAGCACGGACATGTTCCCTTCCGCATCCTTGCCGGAGGGAAGGTAGACCTTGGCATTGTTCAGCATGTTTTCAAAGGCCTTGGCGCGGAGCACGTTCGGCCCCATGGCCTTTTCCTTCAGCGCCAGCCCCGCCGCTTCCGCTTTGGCGGCTTCCAGGGAAGCTTCCGCGCGCGCTTTCCCCTGCATGACGATGACTTTGGCTTCCGCCTCGCCGCGTGCCAGATTAGCGTTCGCTTCCTGGCGCGCTATTTCCATTTTCATGGCTCCTTCCGCCTCCCCGCGTGCGCGCTGGATGGCGATGTCCTTCCGGGCGATTTGCAGCTCCGTCTCCTTCCGTTCATTTTCCTGGGTGGTCTGCACTTTCTTCACGACGGATTCAATGATGGCCTGCGGAGGATTGGTTTCTCCCACGGCTACGGAATCCACGATGAAGGGGGTGCCGTCCAGTCGCTTGCTCAACTGCGTGTAAACGTTGTCGGAAATCTTTTGCAGGCTGCCGGAGGCGTCCAGGGCGTTGTACTGGCTCAATTCCGCCCGTACGGCGGTGCGGAAGGGCTGCTGGATGAAATTCTTGTAGGCAAAGAGCATGATCTCGTCCGCCACTTCGTCGTCATTGCGGCCGGAGCTCTGCGCGATGCCGCCGTAATCCTCCATGAATTCCTTCACTCGGGACGGGTCCAGGCGGTAAACCAGGGAGGCCTTGCAGGAGATGGGCAGTTTGTCCTTGCCCAGGATGGCGCCGCCGTTGCGGGCATCGAATTCCTCCACTGTGGTATCCGGCGTGATGGAAACCTTGCTGACTTCCCTCCGCCATACCCATCCCGTGGAGGATGGCCCGATCAGGATGCCCTCAAACTTGTTCTGGCCGAAAATGGGCTTGGAATAGACGTAGCCGGCAAAACCGGACAGCACGCGCTTGTTGCTGAAATTGTAAAAGAAGAAGGCCGCCGCACCCGCAGCAATGATGACAATGGCGGGAATGAGCAGGGAAAGGAAAGTTCTGGGAGTTTTATTCATGAGAGAGTAGTGGTTGTGACGGTTTCCAACATAAAAGGCACCCGGTGAAAATCAAGTTCTCTTTTTCCGTCCGGCCGCAGGGGAAATTCCGGTGAAGAGCGCGTTTCAGGAAAAGGAAGGCGGCAAAGTATGTCCTCCGCTGAACGGAGGAGAGAGGTGGAAATGTCTTATCCGGTAAAGGTTGTCCGTTCCCGTGCGGGATATTTCCAGCAGTGTTCCGGAGCGCCCTCCGCGGAGACGGGCCGCCATCTGATTTACAGTCATGAATGTAGCCATTACGGGTTCCAGCGGATTTATAGGCAGCCACTTGTCCAGCCGTCTTGCGGTGTTCGGGCATCAGGTGACGCCTTTGTGGCGCTATCTGTTCACGCAGGACAGCGTGGATTGCCTGGCGGAGGCTCTGGCGGGATGCCACGCTGTCATCAATCTGGCCGGGGCACCCATCGACCGGCGGTGGACGGACGCTTACAAGCAGGAACTGGTGGAGAGCCGCATTATGACCACCCGCAAGCTGGTGGAAGCGGTCAATCGCCTGCACGAACCTCCGGAAGTGATGATTTCCACTTCCGCCGTCGGGTATTACAGCCCGGCCGGCGGCTGCCATGGCGAACAGGACGATCCGGCGGCGGATTCCTTTCTGGCGGAATTGTGCGTGGCCTGGGAAAAGGAGGCGGAACTGGTGAACGACTCCGTGCGGCTGGTCCGCACCCGGTTTGGCGTAGTTCTTTCCCCGGATGGAGGAGCGCTCCCCAGAATGGTGCGCCCGGCCCGGTTCGGCATCACGGCGGCGGTAGGGAACCCGGACCATCCCTTTTCCTGGGTGGCGCTGGAGGACCTGGTGGATGCCCTGATTTTCATCATGGGGAAGGAGGACATTTCCGGCCCGGTCAATGTAACGGCTCCGGAACGCACCACCAACCGGGAATTCTACAAGGCTGCCGCAGAACATTTCCACACCCGCCTGTCCATCCATGTTCCGGACGCCGTCCTGCGCCTGCTGATGGGGGAAGCCTCCCAGGTGATTACCAACGGGCAGTGCGCCATTCCGGAGACGCTGATGCGGGAGGGATTTGAGTTTCAATATCCGGATATCCGCACCTTTTTTAACAAAGCATTCCCTGTCAAATCATGAGTATCATACAGACCATCGTTACTTCCCTGTTTCACGGCCATTCCGTCAAAACCGACCCCATGCCGGATTTCAATCTGGAACGTTATCTGGGGGAATGGCACGAAATCGCGCGCCTGGAAAACTGGTTTGAGCGCGGGCTTCGCAAGGTGCTTGCCCGGTATGACCATGGAGAGAACGGTACCATTTCCGTTACCAACAGCGGTTATGACGTCCGTACCGGGGAAAGGAAGGAGGCTCATGCGAAGGCTGTGGTGGGAGACGCCCCCAATCATTTGAAAGTGTACTTCGTGCCGCTGGTGTACGGCCGGTATGAAGTGGCCTTTCTGGATGAGGATTACAGCCGCGCCGTGGTTTCCGGCGGTTCCCTGAATTACCTGTGGCTGCTGGCCCGGACGCCGCAGTTGAGGGATGAAGAGCTTCAGCCGATGCTCCATTGCGCGGAGGAACTGGGGTATGATACCTCCCAGCTGATTTACTCCAATTCCCTGGCTTCCACGGATAATGGCATTGGGCGGGATCTGTGAGGGATACCGTTCTTGAAATGGGAGTGCGGGGTAGGGATAACGGCTTTATGGAAGAGCCAAGCTCCTTTGTGGAAAAACGCCTCCGCTTCGCTTGGCAGTGAAGGCCGGGAGGCCTTCATTCCCAGGGATGTTTTTACCCAGTTCGGGGGAAGGCGTATTTTCTCCGTGTTTCCCGCTGGGCATCCGCCAGGAACAAGGGCCTTCCGGCCCTTGTAAAAAATGCCTCCGCTGTATTCCGGAGACAGGTTCATCCATGAAGGCTGCCCGGTCGTAAAGCGGTTTCATGGCCCTTGTCAGGAATTTCCCGTAAGCGCCCCCATGGGCTCCTTCCTTTCTTCATTCTCCTGCTTTCAAGCTCTTCCCTCCAGCGGGCCCGTCTCCATGCACATAATTTAAAAAACGCAGCCATTCGTTGAAAAGCGCTTGCAATCGGGCGGCGGATGGCTATGTTCTCATTCATCCAAACATTGGATGTTTGGATGAATTACTTAAAGAAGGAGTAACAATGGATATTATTCATGACAACGCCGCTGATCTCAGCGCATTGAACGGCAAGACCGTTGCCGTGATCGGATATGGCGCCCAGGGCCGCGCCCAGGCACTTTGCATGCGTGACTCCGGTGTGAACGTGATTATCGGCGTTCGCCCCGGCAAGTCTTTTGACGCCGCCACCCAGGATGGGTTCCAGGTGATGACCGTAGCGGAAGCCGCGGACAAGGCGGACATCATCCACATTCTGCTGCCGGATGAAAGCCACGGTTCCGTGTATGAAGCTGAAATCAAGCCCCACCTGAAGGCCGGCAAGACGCTTTGCTGCTCCCACGGCTTTGCCTACGTGTTCAACACCATCGTCCCCCCCGCGGACGTGGACGTGATCATGGTGGCTCCCAAGGGACCGGGCACGGAAGTGCGCCGCGTGTTTGAAGAAGGCTTCGGCTGCCCTGGCCTCATCGCCGTGCACCAGAATCCCTCCGGCAACGCCCGCGACGTGGCTCTCGCCATGGCCAAGGCTGAGGGCCTGACTCGCGGCGGCGTGCTGGAATGCACCATGGCCCAGGAAACGTACGAAGACCTGTTCGGCGAACAGAACGTGCTGTGCGGCGGCCTGGTGGACCTGATGAAATACGGCTTTGAAACCCTGACGGAAGCCGGTTATCCGCCGGAAATGGCCTACTTTGAATGCGTGCATGAAGCCAAGCTCATCGTGGACCTGATTTACAACGGCGGCATCCAGAAGATGAACTCCGTGATTTCCAACACCGCTGAATTCGGCGAGTACTACAACGGCCCGCAGATTCTGCCCGCCGACGTGAAGGAACGCATGAAGGAATCTCTCAAGCGCATTGAATCCGGCAAGTTCGCCAAGGACTGGCTGGAAGAAGCCGCCAAGGGCGCTCCCAACCTCAAGGCCAAGCGCGAAGCCCTGGGCCAGCACCCGGTGGAAATCGTGGGCGCCAAGATTCGCAGCCTGTTTGAAAGAAACTAAGGTTTCTTTTACGTTGATCACGGGCCGTTCCGCCGTATCCCGGAGGAACGGCCCGGACACTCCCGGGCTTTCCGCGGAAGCCCGCTATTTTTTCAGTTTATGGACAATTCCTTGCCGGCCGTCAATGTGGAGAATGCCAGGGTATACCTGGGCGGCCACGAAATCCTGCACAATATTTCCTGGCAGGTGCAGCGCGGAGAACGCTGCTTCATCCTGGGCGCGAACGGCGCCGGAAAGACGACGCTGGTCAAGGTGCTGATGGGGTTTGCATGGCCTCTCTTCGGCGCCAGAGTACAGGTGCTGGGCAAGACCTTCGGGCACGTGAATCTGCTGGAACTGCGCAAGTCCATCGCGTGGGTGAGCCCGTTCATGCACAAATGGCTGGAGGACGGCGCCTGGAACGGGCGCGACATGGTGCTTTCCGGCCCTGACGGCACTATCGGCCTTCTGCGGGAGCCGACGCCGGAAGAGGAAGAGAAAGCCGCCGGGATCATGAAATCCCTGAAGGCGCAGCATTTGATGGACAGGCCCGTGGTGGCCATGTCTTCCGGAGAACAGGTCAAGGTGCTCATTGCACGGGCGCTGATGACGAACCCGGAGCTGATGATCCTGGATGAACCCAGCGTTTACCTGGACCTGGCGGGACGCGAATTTTTACTGAAAACCATTGAGGAATTGGCGGAGACGCGGCCTGACCTGACCATCGTGTTCATTACCCAGCGTATTGAAGACATCCTCCCCGTATTCAACCGCGGCATGATTTTAAAGTCCGGTGAGATCGTGGCCCACGGAAGCCGGGACGAGGTGCTGACGGAGGAAAATCTAAAGGACGCCTTTGAACTGGATATCCAGTTGATCAAGACGGAGACGGGCCGCCTCTGGACTGTTATTCGCTAACTTTTCATGAAGAAATCCAAGACAATGGAGTTGAAGAAGCCTGTAAGAGTGTCCCTGTCCCGCCAGGTGCTCACCGCCATGGAATCCATGATACGGTCCGGCAAGTGGAAGGTGGGGGACCGCATTCCCGCGGAGGCGGAACTGGCCCGGGCTTTTTCCGTCAGCCACAACACCATCCGCGAGGCCCTTCAATCCCTGATTCACATGGGGATGCTGGAGGCCCGGCCCGGCGACGGCACGTATGTGATGGCGTCAGACCGCTTTGCCGTTGCGGTGAGCAACCGCCTCAAGGAATCCGAACTGCCCCAGATTCTGGAAGCGCGGCTGGCTTTGGAAAAGGAGATTGCGCGGCTGGCCGCCGTTAAAAGGACGGAGGAGGATTTGAAGGAGCTGGAAAGCGCCCTGAAGGACTGCCATGCCAGGGTAAGGCCGGGCATTGAGGACGACATGCTGTTCCACGCTGCCGTGGCCCGCGCCACGCATAACCCGGTGCTTGCGGAATTGTACAACGTGGTGATCCGCCATGTGCAGGAGAATCTGGAAGGCCTGCTGCAGGAGAAGCAGTATGACGCCGGGGCCATGAAGCTGCATGACGACCTGCTGGATGCCATCCGGCAGCGGGAGGCGGACACGGCGGAAAACATTATTGTGAAGATCGTGGAGTTTGATACGGTCAGCATAGGCAGCCAATTCAGCGCCTGATATTCGGGTGTTGGGATGCTTGAACCGGCAGTTTGTCCGGTAACCGGAACGTTCCGGCGTCCTCCGCATGGCGGAAGCCGCCGTTTTTTGCGGAAAAGAGAATGGCGTTCCGGGAAAAATAGGGGAAATAGCTTGGTAATTCATGGAGTACGATTAGTATTTTCAACTTTTTCTTTACATCTTCAAATAAATAAATTACCCGGATAAGGCAACGATATGCCAACTTCCCATCCTTGCCATGTTGTCTCTATTTCAAATACGTTCTATCGGCCTGATATTGATGGGCCACTGGTTTGGCGCTTTTGCCCAGGCCGGAGAAGATGTTCCTGATGAAGTACAGGCGCTGGAAATAAAATCGGAAACGACGTTGTGTTCTGCCGATTTCTATATTGCCAAAGAGCAGGGAAAGGATGTGGATGAGAAGACGGACAAGGAGCGCAAAAAACTCGGCATGGGGGAAGATGTTTTGTTGACTTTGACCGGAAAGCCCAAGGGGGATGTTTCTCAGTTGCAGTGGAAGATTACCAAAGGAGAAGCTCTTGCCTCTCTTCCCGAAAAAACCGAGGGGCTCGAAGAGGTTACATTGACGGTGAATGAGCGAATACAAGAGAAGGGAGAGGTGGAAGTCACCGTCACCACGAGTGAAGGCCTGGAAAAAACCATTGCCTTTGAGATTCTTGTACCGACAAAGCTGACGGCAGTTGTTCCCGTCAAGGCCGATCTTCCCAGTGATCACAATATCATTATTGTGGCTGCTGATGTTAAATTGACGGTGGAACCTACGGAGGTGAATTTTGGAAATATCCAACTGATTGAACGCGATGGAGGATTGACCTATGTCATGCCGACCCCTCCTCCCGATCCGCAAAAACATGAAATAAAATTGGGCGTCCCGCATACGGAGCATGGATGCGATGACCCCAGGAGCATTGAACAAAATAATTCATTCATTGACCGGGTGATATATATGGCAAATTATAACGCCATACATGGAGCTAAGTTGCCGCAGGAATGGTTTTGGACTTGCGATTGGAAAGTCCATGATGGGAAAGGCGGCAAAGAGTCGACCAGTGACGATATCCTCAAAGTGGAAACCGTGGAGCAGAGGTTCAAGGTTGAGTATGTGAAATTCGAAGGAATGGATGGAGAATTTGAAGAAATCCAAATTGCCATCAGGAAATTCGGTCGCGCCATATCCTATGATTTATGCTATCATCTAATGAATTATGAATATGTTTGGAAATAATCCAATGAAAGTGTTTACCTTTCTCGCCATGCTATGCTGTATGGTAGGGCTGGGACATGCCCTACCTTCCCCGGTGTGCCTGGACCCGTTTAAATCTCCCCCTGCGGAGCTGTCCGGCTTGCGGGAGAAGCTGGCGCAAGGGCGGCTGGGGGAGTTTTATACAGAGGCACGCTCCGTGCTGGGCCAATGCGCTTCTGTTAGCAATAAGCAGATCACGCGGGAGGAGCTGGCGTTGCAGCTCTGGCTGTTCTATTATATCGCGGAAACTCCCCTTTATCCCGCCGACTACGACAAGGCGACGCCGGAGAGCATTTTTGACAATAATGATCATGCCGTCAAACATGACATGTTTTCCTTCCTCTACGTGATGAGCCGTGACGCCTCTCCGATGGCGCGCCGCCTCCATCTCCGGGGCAAGACGCTGTCCGACTTGCTGGCCACTTATGCGGCTTCCATCTATGCGCAGTTCCGGAACCGTTACGATCCGGATTTGGAGGAGAAGCACGAGGCTCTGAAAAAATCGTTCGTTCCGTTAAACCGGAAGTATTTGGAAGAAGAACTCAAGAAACGTGATATCGTTTGCAATGTCAATCCCCAGTATTACGTCTTTCTCAACAAGCTGGCAGTAAACAATATCAGGAATAAAAGGTTAAAAAATTATATTTCCGTTCCCAGAATGAAGTATTTTGTGGAAATGCTGGTGAACCTGTTTCCGGGCCAGAGCGGGGCGGTAAAGAACTACCTCCGGATGGCGGGCTATGCGGACAAGGAAATCCCGGACTTGATCAACCGAACAGTGGGGCGTACTCCGGCCACGGAATTTTTGTACAAGGGAATGCCTAGGGATGCGCAGAAGGTAAAGCCGTGAAGCAGGACAAACGCTTAAGGACAGCAGTTTCCCAAGGCAGACGGAATTTCCTTTCCGGACAACTTAAAGCCGTCTATCCCTTATTCCCGGAAAAACGGTATTTTTGTGGAGGATGGAGAGACCGGTAACGCTGTGATTTTTATGCTTTTCTGAACATAAAAGTTTGTTAGAGTTCCGGGCATGACTACCCCTGTTGAATTGAAGTGTCCGATGTGCGGCGCGTTGCTGGCGATGGAAGATGTGAATATGGCCACGGATATGGCTTTATGCCGCGCCTGCAACAAGATAAGCAGGTTTTCAGAGCTTGTTCAGGAGGAAAGGGATGAGGAAATCCTTGATTCCATTCCCCGGCGCATGAGCGTGACAAAAACGGCACGGGGATTGGAAGTAACGTACAGGAAGCCCAAGGGAGCCGGATTTTTCCTGTTGCTGTTTGCACTGATTTGGAATGCTATTACATACACCGCCATATTTGTGATGATGGGGAAAATGGCCCATGAGAGTTTATTCGTGCAATTGTTCCTGATTCCTTTCGTTCTGGTCGGGTTCGGTACGTTTTTGGGCGCCGTTTATGTGTTGTTCGGCCGTATGACGCTGACCCTGTCGCCCGGAACGGGAGAGCTGTTCCGGGGAGTTGGGAGCCTGGGCCGCCGCCAGCAGTTTCTTCTGGCGAAGGATTCCCGCATTTCCATTGAGGCGAGTAATATACAGCAGAATAATAAGGTGCTGAACAAGATTGTAGTGGAACAACCGGACGGCAAGCCGTTCGAGTTCGGTACAGGTATTGCGGAGAAGGAAGCCCAGCAGTATGTGGCGGCCCTTCTGCGGCAGATGAGAGGGTAGGGCTGCTGTTCCGGAATTCCAGGAAAGGTGAAGGAATGACAGGGGGAGCCGGCCTTTATTGCCGCCGGATTGGAAACGCCTTGATGGAGCTGTTTCTCCGGCAGCAGGGGGGCGTCTGTCCGTGGGAGCAGCGCGGAAGGAAAGGCTTCGTATCCATTTCCGGGAAATAATTGGATGGGCAAATCGTCCTGTTTTTAGCAAATTCGTTGCTAAAGAGTCATGGATGCCGCTTGCAGGATTGCCCCGGAAATTTCAGAATTAATATTTTGATTGATATGGAAGGCAAGCCGCGTAAATTAACGTATGATGAAGAAAGCGCATCTATTGTTGATTCTGTGCAGTTTGCTTTGCGGGGCGGCGGGGGCGCAGAGCCGCCCGGCCACTCCGCCGAACATGGTGATCATTCTGGCGGACGACCTGGGGTACGGGGATTTGGGCTGCACGGGGTCCAGGCAGATTAAAACGCCTTCCCTTGACCGGCTGGCGAAGGAGGGCGTGTTCTGTTCCCGGGCGTATGTAACGGCGCCGATGTGCTCCCCTTCCCGCATGGGGCTGCTGACGGGCCGTTTTCCGAAGCGCTACGGCATTACTACGAATCCCAATATCCAGGTGGATTACCTTCCGGAGTCCCATTACGGGCTGCCCCAGACGGAGAAGCTGATTCCGGAGTATTTGAAGTCTTGCGGGTACCGGAGCGCGGTGTTCGGCAAGTGGCATCTGGGCCACACGCAGGGGTATACGCCGCCGGAACGCGGCTTCACGCGCTGGTGGGGGTTCCTGGGAGGTTCCCGGTCTTATTTTCCCGTGAAGAAGGAGGCTGAAGGCCTGAATCCCTCCATGATTGTGTCCAATTTTACGGATAAGACGGATATTACCTACCTGACGGACGATATTACGGACAGGGCGGTTGAGTTCCTCCAGGAGTCCAACAAGGATAAAAAGCCGTTTTTCATGTTCGTTTCCTACAATGCTCCCCATTGGCCCAACGAAGCCAAACCGGAGGACATCGCCAAATTCAAGAACGTGCAGGACAGGGAGCGCCGGATTTATTGCGCCATGGTGTATGCGATGGACAAGGGAATAGGCCGCATTCTGGATGCCTTGAAGAAGGACGGTCTGGAAAAGGACACGATTGTCGTGTTCCTGTCGGACAACGGCGGCGCTCCGGAAGCGTCTTCCTGCAACGCTCCTTTCCGGGGTGCCAAGAGGCAGCATTTTGAGGGGGGCGTACGCGTGCCTTTCATCATCAGGTATCCGGCGGACAAGCGGCTGATTCCCGGAAGCGTCTGCAAGCAGCCCGTTTCCACCGTGGACCTGCTTCCGGCCCTGCTGAAGGCAAACGGACGTCAAATCCCCAAGAAGCTGGACGGCATGGATATTCTGGAGCTGGTGGCGAACAGGGGAACGCCTGTTCCGCGCACGTTGTTCTGGTGCACGGATTATACGTCCGCCGTGCTGGACGGGGATATGAAGTACCTGCTGGTGCCGGACCGCGCTCCGCAGTTTTACAGCGTTACGGATGACCCCCAGGAGCAGAAGGATTTATATTTTTCCAGGCACCAGGATGCGGATTCCCTGGCCAGGAAGCTGGGAACGTACCTGACCACGACGCCCGCGTGCCGTTTTCCGGACAGCATCAGCTGGTCCGCCAAGCTGATGAGGGAGTACGACAAGGCCACGCCGGACAAACAGCCTGAATGAGGCCGCATTGGATCTCGCCGGGGGCCCTGCGCTGCGGTTAATACGCAGCGGCGCCTGCCGGCAGGGTAGCGGGGATGCGGAACCATCTCTTTCCGCCGCGGGGCATGGTTGCCATTCCCGTGGCTACTGCCCCTATCCCGCTGTGGATAACCGGGCTGGATGGAGGCCGGGTGGGATCAAACGCCCTGGTTTGGACTGGAACGTTCCGTTGACCGGTACGGGACATGGTTTTCATGGTCCCGTTTTTTCGTTAAAAAAGCGCCTTATTTCAGGCGCTTGGGTTCCGCGATGCGGAGGATATGTTCACCGGGAAGGGCCAGGTTGCCCTTGTCCCGAGCGATCATTTCAAAATAATGGGGGTCCTGGGAAATCCAGATGAATTCGTTTTTAGCCTGTTCCATCTGCTCCCTGGATTTTTCCAGATGCGCCTGGAGGAAGGAACGCTCATGCTCCAGGGAGCGCAGGTCCTTCCATGGCTTGAAACACACCAGGGAAAGCAGCATGGTCAGGCACAAGGCCAGGACGATGGCAAAGAGGCGGAGAGCCCTCTGGACGATCAGGGCACGTTTCTCCCGGCGGATTTCAAGCTCCGCCAAGGTAAAACGATGGTAATAGCGGCGTCTCCAGAGCATTCTTTGCAGTTAAACAAAACATTTTTGATCATAAAATGTGGATTTTGCCACCATAAACTGCGTCATCCCCCAGTTCCTCTTCAATTCTAAGGAGCTGGTTGTATTTGGCCATGCGGTCGGAACGGCTCAGGGAGCCGGTTTTGATTTGCCCGGCATTGGTCGCTACGGCAATGTCCGCAATGGTGGCGTCTTCCGTTTCCCCGGAGCGGTGGGAGATGATGGCGGAGTATTTGTTGTCCTTGGCCAGTTCCACCGTGTCCAGCGTTTCCGTCAGAGAGCCGATCTGGTTGACCTTCACCAGCACGGCGTTCGCCACATGGCGGGAAATGCCCTGGTTCAGGAATTCCACGTTCGTTACGAAGAGGTCGTCCCCCACCAATTGGGTATTGTGGCCCATGGCTTTGGTGAGCTGTTCCCAGCCCAGCCAGTCGTTTTCCGCGCAGCCGTCCTCAATGGAGATGATGGGGTATTTTTTCTGGAGCTCCTGGTAGTAGGCCGTCAGTTCCTCCGCCGTTCTGCCGCGGCCGTCCGATTTCTTGAAGACGTACAGGTTCTGGGAAGGGTCGTAGAATTCGGAGGAAGCCACGTCCAGGGCAATGAAGATGTCCGTGCCCAGCGTGTAGCCGGCGCGTTTCACGGCCTGGGCGATGCATTCCAGGGCGTCATCAGCGGATTTCAGGGAAGGGGCAAAGCCGCCTTCATCCCCCACGGCGGTGGACAGGCCGCGGTCGTGCAGCACGTCCTTGAGCGCATGGAAGACTTCCGCGCCGTAGCGCAGGGCTTCCCGGAAGGTGGGCGCGCCCTTGGGCATGATCATGAATTCCTGGAAGTCAATGGGGGAGTCCGAATGAGCGCCTCCATTGATGATGTTCATCATCGGGACGGGAAGCACCTTGGCGTTCGGGCCGCCCAGGTATTTGAAGAGGGGAAGATTGAGCTGGATGGCGGCGGCCTTCGCCACGGCCAGGGAAACACCCAGGATGGCGTTGGCCCCCAGGCGGGACTTGTTGGGCGTGCCGTCCAGGTCGATCATGATTTTGTCAATGGCCGGCTGGAGGGTGGCATCGTGCCCGGAGACTTCCGGCGCGATGATCTTGTTGATGTTTTCCACGGCCTTGAGAACGCCCTTGCCGCCGTAGCGCTTGGCGTCCCCGTCCCTGAGCTCCCAGGCTTCATGCTCCCCGGTGGAGGCTCCGCTGGGGACGGACGCGCGTCCGATGGCTCCGCCGGCCAGGGCCACGTCCACTTCCACGGTGGGATTGCCCCGCGAATCGATAATTTCACGGCCGCGGACGTCGATGATTTCCAGTTCGTTCATGATCATAAGATTTTTTATTGTCTTTTTTGGACCATGGAACGGCTTTTTTCGTTCCAGGGAACCACGTCATGACCGTGAAAATTCCGGGTTCAAGCGCGAAACTGACGCAGAACGGCGGCGATGTATTCAAGAGTCTCCGGGTCTGAAATGCCGCCGGAAAAGTAAAACGGCCTTCCGGAAGGCTGGGGCACGGAGATGCGGCAATAGTCCGTCTTTTCCCCTCCCTTGCGCTCCATCATGATCGGGGCCTGCGCGGGAAGGAGAAAAGCCCATGTGCTCCCCACCGGACCAATGCCCCGGAAAAGAGACGCTTTACCCGGTTCCACCCGGAGAACGGCTTTTCCCAGCATCATGTCAACGCAGAGGAAGATGATGAAGGCTTCCGTGACGGCAAAGAAGGTGGTGAAGACGGGCAGCGCGAAGTCCGTTTTTCCCGGCCCGAAGGACAGGAGGACGAGCACCAGGGTGATGATGCCCCAAACCACGGCCAGTCCCGTGTAAAGAAGTATTTTGGCAAAGGAATGCCTGTAGGTGAGCGTGACTTTTCCATGGGCGGATGTTACCGTCAGATGCCTGGAAGGGGCCGCAGGCACATCATGGAATTCATGCTCCCGGACCAGGGACGTCCAGGGGGTGGAAAGTCCGCAGCTGCTGCAGGTGACCGTGTCCCGGCGGTTGTCCACATCCGCCGCGGAAAAGGGAGTGCCGCATCCGGGACATTTGAATTGTTGAAGGCTGGAGGGCATAGGGGACGGCTTGCTGTCTGTCCGCAGGCTACCACAGAAGACGGGAAGCCGCCAATTCCTTTTTAGGCGCGTCTCCGGAAGGGCCTTCCAAGGGGGATTCCGCATGGGTTTCGCCGCCTCTCATACGGGAATTCCCCCTTGTGCGGCGCACAGCCTCCATGTAGGATGGCGCCCATGATTGAGAGCAGGCGGCAGTTGAGGGAAAGGATTGAGGCGTTGGCGGAACCGGAGTTTCAGAAGTTCTCCGCTTCCCTGATTCCCGGCGTCAGCCGTCTGCTGGGCGTTCGCCTCCCCGTTCTCCGGAACCTTGCCCGCGAGGTGGCGAGGGGGAATTGGCGGGAGCTGCTGGAAAATCCAGCCGTTGACCCGTATGCGGAGGAAGTGATGCTGGACGGCATGCTGATAGCGCTGGCGCGCATGGAGCCGGAAGAGCGCCTGGAACAGGTCGCGCGCTTCGTGCCCCGCATGGATAACTGGGCTGTCTGCGATACTTTCTGCACCAGCCTGAAGTTTTGTAAAAAGCATCCTGCCCTGGTCTGGGAGTTCATCCAGCCGTATTTAACGTCCGCACGGGTCTATGATGTCCGTTTTGCCGTGGTGATGATGCTGGCCCATTTCATTACGGAGGATTACGTGGAGCAGGTGCTGGCCCTGCTGGATGGCGTGCGGCATGAGGATTATTACGTGGGCATGGCGGTGGCCTGGGCGGTTTCCGTCTGTTATGTGAAGTTCCCGGCATTGACGCTGGAGTATTTGAGGAATTCGTCCCTGTCCGATTTTACTTACAACAGGGCCTTGCAAAAAATTATTGAATCCCTACGTGTTAGCCGGGAAGACAAGAGTTTGATGCGGAGCATGAAACGCAAATAGGCAGCGGCTCCATGTCCGCGCGGAGGGAACCGCAGGAAAAGGGGTGTGCGGAGATAGTGACGCAGGGAGGGGAGCCATGCCGGAACGGGGCCTTGATTCCTTCCCGTGGAGGGTATGGAATGAGACACTTACTATTAAAACCATGCCTAATATTAACGATAACTTCCTCAAGCTGCAGGCGGGATATTTGTTCCCGGAAATAGGGCGCCGCGTGAATGCGTTTGCCGAGTCCCATCCGGAGGCGGCCAAAAGGCTGATCCGCTGCGGCATCGGAGACGTGACGGAACCGCTGCCCATGGCGGCCATTGAAGCCATGCACGAGGCGGTGGACGATTTGTCCACCCATGAGCGCTTTCACGGCTACGGTCCGGAGCAGGGCTATTTCTGGCTGAGGGAGGCTATCGCCAAAAAGGCCTACCAGGTCCACGGCGTGCATGTGGAAGTGGATGAGATTTACGTGTCTGACGGCGCCAAGTGCGATACGGGCAACATTCTGGACATTTTCGGGCCGGGCAACAGGATCGCCGTGCCAGACCCGGTTTATCCCGTGTATGTGGATACCAATGTGATGGCCGGGAATACCGGGGATTCCAGCGCGGACGGTTCGTATGAAGGACTGGTGTACCTCCCCTGCACGCCGGAGAACAATTTTGTGCCGCAATTGCCGGATGAGCATGTGGATTTGATTTACCTGTGCTTCCCGAACAACCCTACCGGGGCCGTGGCTTCCCGGAATGAATTGCTGAAATGGGTGGAGTATGCCCGGGCGAATCACGCCATTATTTTGTACGATTCCGCGTATGAGGCATTTATACAGGATTCCGCCGTTCCCAAGTCCATTTTTGAAATTCCCGGCGCGCGGGATTGCGCCATTGAGTTCCGCTCCTTTTCCAAGCAGGGGGGCTTCACGGGGGTGCGCTGCGGCTACGTGGTGATTCCCAAGGAGCTGCACGGCCATGATTCCGGGGGGAACAAGGTTCTCATCAGCCAGCTGTGGAGCCGCCGCACCAGCACGAAGTTCAACGGAGCTTCCTACATCGTCCAGCGGGGAGCCGCGGCCCTGTTTACGCTGGAAGGCATGGCGCAGACCGCCGTGCTGATCAGCCATTACCTGGGGAATGCCGCGCTGCTGCTGAATGCCTGCCGCCAGGCGGGCATGCGCGTGTGGGGAGGGGAAAACGCCCCGTATGTCTGGGTGCAGTGTCCGGACGGCCTGGATAGCTGGCAGATGTTTGACAAGATGCTGTATGAGGCGAATGTGGTCATTACGCCCGGTTCCGGCTTTGGTTCCAGGGGGGAAGGGTTCTTCCGCATTTCCGCATTCAATTCACGGGAGAACGTGGATGAGGTCTGCCGCCGCATCCATGCCCTGTTTGCCAGATAAGGAGGCGTTCCCGGGCAGATTTTGTCAGGCCGCAGTGCGGGAAGCACTGCGGCTGCACGCATGATTGTGATGGGGAAAGCCGCATGGAGGCTGTTCCTGCCTAGGATGGCGTAATCCGTCCGGTTTCAGAGGAAAGCCGCCCGGCGCCCGGAAGCGGAGCTTGTTAAGGTCGGCGGAAACGCTCGCCAGGGCGGAGAAAATGAGAGAACTGCATGAACTCCTCTGGCGCTGCAGGGAACGGCTTCTGCCGGAGTGCCTTTGTTCATGGGAGAAGAAGGAGAGCATTCTGGTTCAATGGCCCGGATAGACCTGTTTCCAGGTTTTGCCTTCGTCCGTGCTTTCATAGATGCCTTTTTCCGCGTACAGGGTAATGTGCCTGTTGTTCGCGGTGTCAATCAGCAGGTTGAAGGCGGCTCCCCAGTCTTCCTTGTCGGAACGCTTCTGCCAGTTTCTGGCGTTGCGTTCGCTGGAGTACACGCCCTTGCCGTCCAGCGGGACGGCGAGCATGAAGGTATCGTCCAGGCGGCGCCTGTCGATCGCCAGCGTGGGCTGCGTGACGGGCAGCCCCTGGAGCACGCGGTTCATGGTGCGGCAGTCATTGAAGGAGGTGTAAACGCCCTGGGTGGAGAAGACGTAGAGCTGGTCTGCGGCGCGGGTGTCGTACACCAGTCTCAGGAAGCCCGCTCCCTGCACTTCGTTTTTCTGGTTCCATTTCTTCCCGTTGTTGGTGGAGATGAAGATTTTGCTGGTGTTGGCCTTGCGGTCCGCCGTCACGGCTCCGATCCTGCCCTGGGCGGTCGTATGGAAGCCGACGTTGGTGACGGGTTCCCCCACCAGGCCTACGTTGTTCCAGGTGTCTCCGCCGTCCGTGCTCATGAATAACCCGGCGCGGTCCGAACCGACGATGATTTCCCGCGGATTCCGGGGATTGACGGAGATGAGCTCCCCGGCAATGAAGGAGATGGGGGACGGGTCCACTTTTACATCCGCGTTGGCGACGGTCCACGTTTTACCCATATCCTTGCTGCTGAACAGGGCTCCTCCCTGGGAGGTCGGAGCCAGCAGGAACATTTTGTCCCCGGCAAGCGCCATGGAACGGACGGTTTTGACGCCCCTGGGCAGTGTAAGGGGCTTGCGGGCGTAGGTTCCGTTTTTGCGTTCCAGCAGGTCCGCCCCGGAACGGTAGCGCGCTACCGCCAGCTCCGGGGAGAGCAGGGAATAGCCGATGATTTTTCCGGCAGGCATGGCGGCGGTTATCTTGTGCGGCTGGAGTTTGACGGGTTTGATGGAAATTCCGTCCATGGCGGCGGAAAAGATGCCCTTGCCCTTGCCCGGAATGGTCCTGAACGTGATGCCGGCGATGGCTTCCTCCTTCATCGGGATGATGCGCTGCATGCCCATTTCCCATTTTTTCATGTCCGGGGAGGTGAAGCAGGTGAATTCATTGCCGCGCCGCATGATGCGCACCCAGGAGTGGTCCTTGTTCAGGGTGAAGGTGGATTGGCGGCCCGTTCCATAGTCGCTGAAGTCCGCGCTGCACCGGAGGCCGCGGCCCACGGTCCGGAAGACGGCTATTTCATCGTCATAGTTGGAAGCTCCCGCGTCCTTGCGCACCATGATGCCCGCCCAGCAGTCGTCCCCGGTGTCCAGCGCCTTGTCGCTGATGGAGCTGATGTGGGCCGTCAGCATGAAGTCTCCCTTGATTTTTTTGCTGACCAGGTATTCCCCTTCCCCCACGAAGCGAAAGGCGTTTCCCGCGCCGCTGATGGAGTGGGGCAGCCCCGGTTCCCCGCGCAGCATGGCTTCCCAGCCGGGGGTGATGCGGCTCTGGGAATGGACGGGGACGACGGGGGTGTCCACCGTATGGGAACCGTTGTAGAAGACGCGCGCCCACAGTTTGTTTTCTCCGTCAAAGAGCATGAGGGGAGCGGTGAAGGGGGCTGCGTCCGCGGCGGCGGCCAGCTTGGCGCCGTTGTAGTATTCCACCTTGTTCACCCGTCCGGAGGAGATGGCTGTTTTCAGCACGCGTTCCGGTCCCTTGCCGCCCACTTCCAGCCTGGCTTCCGGTATGTCCGCCCGTTTGGGGCGCATGAGGCTGGCGAGCGGTATTTCCTCCACGGGGCGGTTGCCGTACTGCCAGCCCACCCACGCCACGGTGAATTCGTGTTCCGGCTTTTTCTTGAAGTAGGTCAGCTTGATGGGAGTGACGCCTTTTTCCAGGAAGACGGAGGCGCGCTTTTCCGACGTGCTGTGCAGCCCATCGTTGTCAATAACGGTTTTTCCGCCGACGTCCAGGCGGCTTCCGTCACAGGTTTGGAGGGCGAAGGTGTAGGCCCCCGTCTGGGGGACGACCAGGAAGCCTTCATATTCAAAGGCGAATCGTCCTTCCCTGGCTCCGCGCAGGGCCGTGTCAAATCCATGGGAGACTCCGGTCCGCAACGGCTTGGAGAAGTCCAGTTCCGCCAGTTTGGACCATCCGTCCTTGTTTTCCAGGTATTTGTATTCCAGGCCGCTGGACAGTTCTTTTTTGCCCGGCAGCCCTTTGAGGGGTGCTTCCGCGGCGGCCTTGGCGAGTTTCAGGGTTTTCTGCTGGTCAAAGATGTCCGTGATGGTGAGCCTGACGAAGCATTGGGGGATGTCTCGGGGGAGCGCGACAGCTTTGGTGCGTACGTGCGGGATTTGTTCCTCCACCGTGTAAATGGGAGTTCCGGAGTATTGCGGATTGTCAAAGACCTCTATCTTGTACCCGAACTGCGGGGAGGACGTTTCCGCCAGCGTCCAGTCCACGATCACCTGGCTGCCGTCGTGGCGAGCCTTGCCTTCCGCCGCGATGGCGTCCATCACGGGCTTGTCCGGCTGGTTCAGCTTGAACGTGTGCTTGCGGCCCGGCTCCAGGTTTCTGGGAAATTGCCTGTTTTCCGTATAGGACATGGTCAGGATGGAGTCGTTTTCCGTCTGGTGGACCGTCCAGCCGCTGTATTTCATGCCTCCTTCCTTGGGAACGTTGATGGAAACGGTATCACATTTTTCCCACGCGCCGTTGTGCCTGTAGAAGCCCTTGCCGCGCCACAGTTCCCTCTGCTTGCGGCCCCCGTGCCCGAAGTCCTCCAGAAAGCCGCCGTTCCCCTTGAAGCCGGTGGCCGCATAGGGAATGCGGAAGGTGGCGATGTGGTGCCACCGGTTGCCGGCCTGGTCTTTCATCCACCAGCCGGCGTAGCATTCCTTCCTGGCTTCGTCCGCGCCCCAGGTCCGCATGAGCATGGTGTACCACTGCTTGGTCTTGATCCACGGGACGTCGCGCCCCCCGGCCTTTCCGGAAGCTCCTTCACCCACGTATTGCTGGGCGTAGACGTGCGGGTTGACGTACACGTTGCGCACCTGCCGCCCTTCGTAAACGGGAGCGGGCCAGAAGGACCATACGGTGGAGGGGCGGTAGGTTTCCAGGTTCGTGTTGTCGTTGGCGTTGGCCGCCACGCCGGCATAGAAGTAGCCGCCCTTGGGGAACATGTCCAGGTTCCAGCAGGAAAAGTAGGTGGATTCCGGCCAGTAGGGGTAGAGCAGGTCCACCATGATGATGTCGGAACCGGCTTTTACTTCGTCACCGTACCAGCTGGCGGAAACGGGAAGCGTTAAAAGAAGCCACAGGGAGAGCAGGAATCTGGTCATGACGATGAAGAGGGCAAATTTGCAAAAACGTGGAACCGTTCCATTTATCATGAAAAGGGGGGCGTGCGCCAGCTTCAAATGAAATAACGTCATCCCGGTTTTGTCAGCGGATGGGATGACGGCGTCTCCATGGCGCACTCGGTCCTTGCTCCTGTTTGTTTGTGCGGAGTAGGTTTTGGAACATGATCCCGCAGGTGCGCATGAGTTCTTTTTTCCGGCTGGCCGTTGTTTCTGCGTGCTGTTCCTGCCTGCTGGCTGCTGCGGGGACAAGCCGGGGGCAGGAGAGGGAAACGGCTTCCGCCCCGCCGGAGCCGCTTTCCTGCGTTCATGCTCCGGATGGAAGGGTAACGGTGCGGGGTGCGGCCATGGGAACGGTGTTTACGGTGCGCGCCTATCCCGGGCACGGGATGGATGCGGCGCAGACGGAGAAGGCCTGCATGGAGTCTCTTGCCTGCGCCGTCCGCTGGGAGAAGGTGATGTCCGCCATGGATGCGGGGAGCGGTCTGGCCCGGTTGAATGCCGCGGAAAACGGCGTTTCCGTCCCCGTTTCCCCGGAGCTGGAAAAGGCTCTTCTGCTGGCCCTGGATTATGCCCGGCTGACAAAGGGCGCCTTTGACCCCACGCTCGGTCCCTGCATCCGCCTGTGGAAGAAGAGCCGCCGCCACGGCGTTCTCCCGTCCAGCGGGGAACTGGAACGTGCGCTCCGGGCGTCCGGATGGGAAAAGCTGTCCGTCGGCAAGGGGGCCGCGGTCAAAACGGTTCCCGGAATGAGGGTGGACCTGGGAGGCATGGGCAAGGGGTTTGCCGTGGACCGGATGGCGGAGATTTTGAGAAAAAGAGGAATCCGTTCCTTCTTTATTGACAGCACCAGCGACGTTATGGCCGGCGCCCCCCCACCGGGGGAGCGGGGATGGCGGCTGCTGGTGGATGAAGGTAATGGGAAGAATACGGTGCTGCTGTTGAGCCATGCCGCCGTCTCCACCTCCGGGAGCGCCCGCCAGATGGCGAAGATCGGCGGTGCGGAGTATTCCCATGTGCTGGACCCCCGCACGGGGCTGGGCATGACGGAGGGCAGGCAGGTGAGCGTGCAGGCGCCTTCCGCGGCGCTGGCGGATGCCCTGGCGACGGCGGGGAACGTGATGCGTGAAGAGGATTTCCGCTCCCTGGCGGCACGGTTGCCGGGAGTGTCCGTCCCGGCTTTTTTCCGGAGTTCCTCACGTTTTGCGGAAGGAACGCAGGAACAGGATGGCGCGCAGAGGCCGAGATAGACAGCATGATGAAAGAAACGGGGGAGCGGACGCGTTTTTTAAGGTACACCTCCATAGACCATTTATGAAATTGTACCGTTTTTTCCTGCCTGCCGTGCTTGGCGCCGCCGTATCCTCCTCATTTGGCACGGAGTTCCCGAATCCTTATCCGGCTCCCCCTCCCGGCGTGCGCCTGACTCCTGAAACCCCGCTTTCCCCCTCCGTCAACGGCGCCCGCATTGTTGGCGCCACTCCCGGCGCGCGGGTGCTGTTCCAGGTTCCCGTTTCCGGGGAGCGTCCCATGAAGATTCAGGCGGCTGGGCTTCCCTCCGGCCTGAGGATGGATTCGCGCGGGCTGGTTACGGGTACCGCCCCGGCGAAGAAGGGGGAATACAAGGTGAAGATCCAGGCTTCCAACAGGCATGGAAAAGATGCGAAGGAGTGGATTCTGAAGGTGGGGGATGAGTTGTGCCTGACCCCGCCCATGGGTTGGAGCAGCTGGTATTCCTACAGTGAGGCCGTGGGGCAGGAGAATGTGCTGAAGACGGCCCGGCTTTTTGTGGAGCGGGGGCTTGTCAACCATGGCTGGACCTATATCAATATTGACGATTGCTGGCAGGGCGAGCGAGGCGGACGGAATTTCTCCATCCAGCCCAACAAGCGCTTTCCGGACATGAAGGCCATGTGCGATTCCATTCATGCCATGGGGATGAAGGCGGGCATTTATTCCACGCCCTGGATGGGGACGTATGCCGGGTTCATCGGAGGAAGCTCGCCCAATGCGAAGGCGGATTACGGGGAAATGGCCATTCCGGAGAAGGACCGCAAGCAGAAGAATCAAATTTTCGGGAGTTACCCCGGCGTGCATCGCAGGAAGGCGGACCGTGTAGGCGCCGTCTGGCTGTTTGACCGTGACGCCAGGCAATGGGCGGACTGGGGGTTCGATTACGTGAAGGTGGACTGGAACCCCAATGACGTGCCGACGACGGAACGCATCCGCCAGGCGCTGGACGATTCCGGGCGGGATATTGTGCTCAGCATATCCAATGCCGCCCCGTATAAACAGGTGGAAGAGCTGGGGAAGCTGGCCAATTTGTGGAGGACGACGGGGGATATCCAGGACCACTGGGGCAGCGTCAGCGGCATCGGCTTTTCCCAGGAACGCTGGCAGAAGCACATGCGCCCGGGCCACTGGAATGATCCGGACATTCTCCAGATCGGGAAGCTGGGCAAGCCCAACCAGCCCAATACCACGTTTGTCCAGACGCAGCTGACGCCGGATGAACAGTACACCCATGTGACCCTGTGGTGCCTCCTGTCCGCCCCGCTCATCATTTCCTGTGACCTGGAGCATATCGATTCATTCACGATGGGGCTCCTGACCAACGACGAGGTGATTGCCGTGGACCAGGACCCTGCCGCCCGTCCCGCCCGCAAGGCGTGGCACCGGGGGGATTTCCAGGTCTGGACGAAGGAGCTGTCCGACGGTTCCGTAGCGGCGGGGTTTTTCAATACCGGGAAAGAGAAGGGCGTAGTGAAGGTGAACCTGAGGGAGCTGGGGCTCTCCGGCGCGTATGAAGCCAGGGACCTCTGGAAACGCGCCGACCAGGGAACGGTGACGGGAGATATGGCCGTGGAGTTGAACAGCCATGGAGCGGCCATGTTCCGGTTCAGCAAAAAGAATTGACGGCAGGGGCAGGAATGGATGCTTTCAAGGACAGCATCCTTTTTTGCCGGCCAGCGGGTCCGTGAATGCCGCGTTTCACCGCCTGTCCATTATTATAGGAATAAAGGGTGAAATGGATAGCCGGCTTTGCAAGAATAGACTGGTGGGGCGGCGGCTTTAAGAAACGCTCTGTTTCAGCCTTGTTTGCAGGGGGCTTGTGTTGTGGCAAATCTGCTGCCGCCCTTTCCGCGTGAAAGTCTTTATTTTTTCCATAAAAAAGAACCGTCCCGGTTAACCGGAGCGGTTCTTATAAAGAGATTGATGTGACTTGCCTTAATCTCTCCGTACAGCTTCCTTAAGCGGCGATGCCGAAGTGCTGCTGGATGGAGGCGAAAATCTTGTCGCGGCGGGCGCGGGCTTTTTCGATGTCACGGGTCTTCAGAGAGAATCTCAGGCGTTCCGCCGTGGAGTCAGGCTTGTGAACCGTGACGTGGCACCACCAAACCCCCCTGTTGTTCCACAGGTGATGGTTGGGGTTGTCATCATTAATTCTAAGAGCGATTTTGGTTTGGGCTTTCATCTGTGTGATCTTTTTCCAGTAGGGGACGTCTTATTTACGTCCGTTGGTATATTAATGTTTCAATAAAACCTTCAACTTGGAGGCGCCTCACTTAAGCAGATGATCCCTTGTCTTTTTGGACATCTTTTTCTGCCAGTTGCTCACCTCGTTGAAGCCTTAGAGTTCAAGTGGTGTAACAACGTTCAAAAAAAAGAATCTTTTTTACAGGAGACCTACCTTTTTAAGAGTGTTGTAAGCACCGTTCTTGTTGATCGTACGCAGGGCCTTGGCGGAAATCTTCATTTTCACGAATTGACCGAGTTCGGGAACCCAGATGCGCTTTTCCTGAAGGTTGGGGAAAACGGTACGATTGACAGTCTTAGTGACGTGACGACCAATACCGCCCTTTTTCTTGGCAAGACCGGAGCGATGGATACGACGACCTTTGTGAGGCATGGTACCTCTGATGATGCAAATTCGGGACATGGCAATCGAAGTTATTTGTTAATGCGAGAGAGGTAGTCTAGCGTATTTTCGCCTAAGGTCAAGAACAACCGAACAAAAGACTCGGAATTTGTGCCGGCCCGGCGGCAGCGCTGCCGGGCTTTCCTGCGGTCTGGTTCCCTCCGTTCATGGCCGGGGGGGCAGGCGCCGGGGAAAGGCGCGCGCGGCCGGATGGCTTGTTTGCCCGTGTAAAACGTATCCGGCGCTTGCACGGAGGGAGGCGGCGTGAGAGATTGAAAGCATGAGTGAGAATCATTATGCAGAGTTTTCCGAATGCAGCATGAAACCCCAGGACGTGCTGGAGTATGTTTCCGGTCCCATGCCGGTTCCGGAGGAGGGGGAGGTGCTGATCCGGATGAAGGCGGCCCCGATCAATCCGGCGGACATCAATTTTGTGCAGGGCGTTTACGGCGTGAAGCCCGTGCTGCCCCATTCACGCGCCGGACTGGAAGGCTGCGGCGTGGTGCAGGAGTCCCGCGCAGAAGGCTTCCGCAAGGACGATGAAGTGATTCTGCTGCGCGGCGTGGGTTCCTGGAGCGAGTATGTGGCGGTTCCCGCCGTGAACGTGATGAAGCTCCCCGTGAAGGTGGATCCCGTGCAGGCGGCCATGCTGAAGGTGAACCCCCTGACCGCCCTGCGCATGCTGGAAGGGTTCGTTTCCCTGACTCCGGGGGACTGGGTGGTGCAGAACGCCTCCAATTCCGGCGTGGGAAGGTGCATTATTCAACTGGCCCGGGAGATGGGCGTGAAGACGGTGAATTTTGTAAGAAGGCCGGATGAATTGAGGGATGAATTGACCGCGCTGGGCGCAGACCTGGTAGTGGGAGAGGATGACGAGGATGTGGTGAAGAATACCCTGGCCCGGCTGGACGGAAAGAGGCCCGTGCTGGCCTCCAACGCCGTGGGCGGGGAAAGCGCCCTGCGCCTGATGGACATGCTGGCTCCCGGCGGAAGCATGGTGACGTACGGCGCCATGAGCAGGAAGAGCATCAAGGTGCCGAACGGTTTCCTGATTTTCAAGGGCATTAAATTGGAAGGCCTGTGGGTGACGCAGTGGCTCAAGAATGCCCCCGTTCCGGAGATTGAGGCCGCTTATGACAAGCTGGCGCGCCTGATGGCGGACGGCAGGCTGAAGCAGGCCGTGGATACCGTTTATCCGTTGAGCGACGTGCGCCGGGCCGTGGAGAAGGCTCAGGAAGAGTTCCGCAGCGGCAAGGTGGTGCTGAGCATGGAGCGCGCCTGATGCATGGGGGGAGAGAGTTTTTGTTTTCCCGGGCTGCGGAGCGCTGGAGGGATTTTTTCAGCGTTCCGTGGTTCGGTTGGTATTGGCTGCTGGCCTGGGTGATGGCGGGGCTGAGCCTTTATTCCATATGGCAGGCCGGTGATTTTTTTCTGGAAAAGAGCCGCTTTGCCCGGGAGGGCCTGTGTACGGAAGGGACGGTGCGGAACATCACGGAGGATACGGTGAAGTTGTGGAGCCGTTCGCGGGCCATGGGGACGTCCGGTCCCTCTCTGGACGTCTGGGCGCCGGAAGTGCGGTTCCTGCCGCAGACCGGGGAGGGGGAAGTGGTATTCCAGTCCCCCGCTTTTCTTTTCTGGTCTTCCTATTCCAGGGGGGACCGGGTGACGGTCTGCTACCCGCCGGAACGCCCGGAAGACGCCCGTGTGGCGGACAGCTTCATCTGGTGGCCGGAAACGCGCCGGGCCCTGTGGCTGATGGCGTTTCTGCTTGCCGGCGGAACGGTCCTGCTGAGGAAGAGGGAAGTGCGGAGTTCCGTAGGCGCGTAAAGCAGGGATTGCGCCGCGGCACGGCGCCGTTTGCCGTTTCAGCCCAGCGTGGAATCAAGCCACGTGTTGAGGATTTCCACGGCGGCCACCTGGTCGATGATGGGGCGGAAGCTTTTCTCCTTTTTGCCGGCGGCGTGCAGTTTTTCCTGGGCGATGACGGTGGTGAGGCATTCATCCATGAATACCATGGGAAGGCCGGGAAGGGCGGCGGCCAGTTCCCTGCCGAACGCGCGCACCCTGGCGGCGGCGGTTCCTTCCGTGCCGTCCATGCGGACAGGGATGCCCAGCACCAGGGTGCGTATCCCCCGCTCCTGGACGAGCTGGACGATGCGGGTGACGCCGTCCGTTTTATGCCTGTGGATGGTTTCCACAGGGTGCGCCATGATGCCCACGGGGTCTGTGGCGGCGATGCCGATTCGGGCTTCTCCGTAGTCAATGCCCAGGGCCGGATGCTGGCTGGTCATCTGAGTTCGTCCGGAAGCTGGTTGACGATTTTTTTAATTTCGTCCGCCTTGTTTTTATCCGCAATCAGGATGGCGTCCGCCGTTTCCACCACGATCAGGTTTTCCACGCCCAGCAGGGCCACGTGCTTGTCCCCCCGCTGGGAGAAGACGATGTTGCCGGAGGCGTCCTGCACGGTGATGTCCGTATTGGTGGTGTTTTTGTTGTGGGTTTCCAGATAGTTGGCTACGGATATCCAGGAGCCTACGTCGTCCCAGTCAAAGGTGGCTTCAATGTTCAGCACCCGGTCCGCGTTTTCCATCAGCGCGAAGTCGATGGAGATGGGCGTGAGCGCCGGGAATTCCTCCCGGATGGTTTCCTGCGGGTCCGGGGATTCCGCGATGTGCTCCACGAAGGAGGCCAGCTCCGGGCAGTGCTTGTCAAGCTGTTCGCACACGGTTGGAATGCTCCAGACGAACATGCCGGCGTTCCAGCAGAAGTTGCCCTGGCTCAGGTAGGCGGCAGCCGTGGCCGTGTCAGGCTTTTCGCGGAATTGGATGACTTCGCGGCAGGAGCAGCCCGGTGCGGAAGCGATTTCCTTCCCGCGTTCGATGTAGCCGTAGGAGGGGCAGGGCCAGGTGGGCTTGATGCCCACGGTGACGAGCGCCTTTTCCCGCGCCGCCGTGTCCATGGCGGCTTTCATCAGGGAGCGGAAGGACGCCTGGTCCTGGATGAGCTGGTCGGAAGGGATGACAAGCATGATCCCGTGCGGGTCCGCCGCCTTGATGAGGCCGATGCCTAGGGCGATGGCGGGCGCCGTGTCCCGGCGCACGGGTTCGGAGATGATGTTGTCCACGGGGATGTCGTGGGCCTGGCGGCGGACTTCCGCCTCCTGCAGGTGGTTGGTCAGGATGAAGATGTTCTGCCGGGGCACCAGGCCGTCCAGCCTGTCGATGGCCTGGCGGAGGAGGGTGCCTTCCCCGAACATGTTCAGGAGCTGCTTGGGACGGTGGTCGCGGGAGAGGGGCCAGAAACGGGTGCCGCTGCCGCCGGCCAGAATGAGAGCGTATTGGTTCATGGCGATTCCGTAGGAATGTGGTTTAAAAAAAGAGTCAAAGTGCGCCGAAGCGGCGTTTTCTGCGGGAGTAGTCCAGCAGCGCCGCTTCCATGTCACGGTCGCTGAAGTCCGGCCACAGCGTTTCTGTTACATAGAGTTCCGCATAGCTGATCTGCCACAGCAGGAAGTTGGAGACGCGCATTTCCCCGGAGGTGCGGATGAGCAGGTCCGGTTCCGGCATGCCGGCAGTGTCCAGATGCTGGTTGAAGAGGTCTTCCGTGACGGCGTCCGGGTGGAGTTCCCCGCGGGAGGCTTTCTCCGCGATTTTTCTGGCGGCGGCGGCAATTTCCGCCCTGCTGCCGTAGGAGAGGGCCAGAACCAGGTTGAGCCTGGTATTTCCCGCCGTGGCTTCCAGGCTGGATTGCAGCAGTTTCTGGGTTCGCTTGGGAAGGCGTGAAAGGTCGCCTATGGCGTGAAGGCGCACGCCTTTTTCCTGCATCTGGCTGAGGCGTTTTTTCAGGAATTCGTGCAGCAGCAGCATCAGCGCGTGCACCTCCGTCTTGGGGCGGTTCCAGTTTTCCGAGGAGAAGGCGTAAAGCGTGAGCCAGGGAATATCATGGTCAATGCAGAAGTCCACACAGCGCTCCACCGTATCCGCTCCCGCCCGGTGGCCGGCCTGGCGCGGCAGATGGCGGCTGTGCGCCCAGCGGCCGTTGCCGTCCATGATGCAGGCAATATGAACCGGCAGTTTTTCCTTGGGAATGGTAAGCATAGATAGATGTGGCTCCGCTACTCTAGTCCATGACCGGGTCCAGTTCAACACGCAAGTTTTTCAGGATGTATTCCTGTCTTTCCCTCGTGTTTTTGCCCATGTAGAAGGAGAGCAGGTCCTTCACCTTGTGTGAGTCTTCCAGGCGAACGCGGTCCAGGCGCATTCCTTCCCCGATGAAGGCCTTGAATTCCTGGGGGGAGATTTCGCCCAGGCCCTTGAACCGCGTTATTTCCGGGTTTTTGCCCAGCAGGGCGATGGCCGCTTCCCGCTCCGCGTCCGAGTAGCAGTAGATGGTCTGCTGCTTGTTGCGCACGCGGAAGAGGGGAGTTTGGAGGATGAAGAGGTGGCCCTCCCGGATCAGCTCCGGGAAGAACTGGATGAAGAAGGTCATCAGCAGGATGCGGATGTGCATGCCGTCGTCATCGGCGTCCGTGGCGATGACCACCTTGTCGTAGCGCAGGTCTTCCAGCCCGTTTTCAATGTTCAGGGCGTGCTGGAGGAAGTTGAATTCTTCGTTTTCATAGACGACCTTGCGGCTCATGCCGAAGGAGTTCAGCGGCTTGCCGCGCAGGGAGAAGACCGCCTGGATTTCCGCATCCCGCGCCGTGGTGATGGAGCCGGAGGCGGAGATGCCTTCCGTGATGAAGAGGGTGGTTTCCCCCGCGCGGGCGTGCTTTGAGTTGTAGTGCACGCGGCAGTCCCGGAGGTTCTTGTTGTGGATTTTGGCCTTGCGGGCGTTTTCCTTCGCCAGCTTCTGGATGCCGGAGAGTTCCTTGCGGTCCCGCTCGGAGTCTTTGATCTTGGCTTCCAGGGCTTTGGCCGTCTCCGGGTTTTTGTGCAGGTAGTTGTCCAGCTCCCTGGCGATGAAGTTGCCTACGAAGGTGCGGATGGTTTCCCCTTCCGGGCTGATGGTATTGGATCCCAGCTTGGTCTTGGTCTGGGATTCGAAGACGGGTTCCTTTACCTTGATGGAGATGGCGGCCACGAGGGAGGAACGGATGTCCCCGGCCTCATAGTTTTTCTTGAAAAAGTCCCTCAGGGTTTTGACGATGGCCTCCCGGAAGGCCGCCTGGTGGGTGCCGCCCTGCGTGGTGTGCTGCCCGTTGACGAAGGAGTAGTGCTCCTCCCCATACTGGCCGCCATGGGTGAAGGCCACCTCGATGTCGTGCCCTTCCAGATGGATGATGGGGTACAGCGGTTCCTCGCTCATTGCCTCCGTAAGCAGGTCCAGCAGGCCGTTTTTGGAGACGTAGCGGCGTCCGTTGAAGTGCAGGGCCAGCCCCTTGTTGAGGTAGGAGTAGTACCGGCACATTTTTTCAATGTATTCCGGACGGAACTGCGTGGTTACGGGGAAAATGTCCGGGTCTGCGTGGAACGCCGTGCGGGTGCCGTTGGGCTCCTCCGTGGCGCCGTCCTTCCGTCCTTTGGGGAGTTCCTTCCCGCGGCAGAACTGGTAGGAGCGCGTTTCCCCGTCGCGGTAGGCCTGGATTTCAAAAAAGTCGGAAAGGGCATTCACCGCCTTGATGCCTACGCCGTTGAGCCCTACGGATTTCTTGAAGGCGTCGCTGTCGTACTTGGCTCCGGTATTGATTTTCGCGGCGCAGTCCAGCAGTTTGCCCAGCGGAATGCCGCGTCCGAAGTCGCGCACCTCGCACAGGCCGTCCGGAGTCACGTCAATGGTGATTTTTTTGCCGAAGCCCATGACGAATTCGTCAATCGAGTTGTCAATGACTTCCTTCAGCAGGACGTAAATGCCGTCATCCGGAGAGGTTCCGTCGCCCAGTTTGCCGATGTACATCCCCGGACGCATGCGGATATGCTCCCTCCAGTCCAGGGTTTTAATGCTGTTTTCGTCGTAGGCCATGTGCAGCGGGGTCGCGCCTATTATAGCGGAGCCCCCGGAATTTGCGAAGAAAAAATGCGTGCCCGTCCATTTGCGCCCAATGGGGGCTTGACCCGGAGGCCGTCCCTTGGTGGAATCCATGGCGTATGATCAGTTGCAAGGCTCCGTGCAAGGTGAACGTTTCCCTCCGCGTTCTGGGTAAGAGGGCGGACGGTTTCCATGAAGTGGATACCGTGATGGTTCCCCTGGAATTGTGCGACGTGCTGGAGTTTTTCCCGGCGGACGGCCTGGAAATGAGCTGCGACGCCCCGGGAGTTCCGCTGGATGAAAGCAACCTGGTCATGAAGGCGGGGCGGCTGATGGAGCGGGAGCTGGGACGGCCCATGCCGTGGCATGTGCGCTTGGTCAAGAACGTGCCCCATGGCGCGGGGCTGGGCGGCGGCAGCAGCGACGCCGCGTGCGTGCTGTCCGCCCTGAATGAGCTGGAACACGGCGGCCTGTCCCGGAGGCGTCTGGCGGAGCTGGCCGGGGAGATCGGTTCCGATGTGGGATTTTTCATTTATGGAATGGCGTGCCGCTGCACCGGACGCGGGGAAAAGGTGGAGCCCCTGCCGGAATGGAGGGAATGGCGCCCCCGGATCGTTCTGCTGAAGCCGTCGTTCGGCGTTTCCACGCCGGACGCCTACCGCCGCTGGGCGGGTTCACGGGAATTGCCGGACATACCGTACGGGGAGCAGCGGGTGGACGGCCATGTGCTGGTCAACGACCTGGAAAGGCCCGTGTTTGAGAAGCATTTGTTCCTGGCGGAGATGAAGCGATGGCTGCTGGAGAGGCCCGGCGTGCGCGGCGCCATGATGTCCGGCTCCGGCTCCACCATGTTCGCCGTGGCGGAGGATGAAGAAGCGGCCCGCAAGTTGATGGAGGACGCCGCGCGGGAACTGGACCCCACGCTGTGGATGTGGTCCGGCCTTGTGATGCGGGAGGGCGCCCGGTAAAAACATGGTTGTGCAGGAGGCCTTGCCTTGACGGCGGGGGATGCATGCCGTTACACTCCGTCCATGATGAAGAGTTTGTTTGCAGGTGTGATGGTGGCGGCTGCGTGCGCCGTCCAGGCCGGTGAATACGGAGACAGCGCCGTCCAGGCCGCCCGGGAGCTTTCCGGAGCGGTGAAAACGGGGGACATGATGTGGATGATTGAGAAGATGTACGCTCCCATGAAGAAGCAGCTTGTTTCTTCCTTCCCGGGAGGGGAGGCCGCCTTCATGAAGACCATGAGGGAAAAGATGCAGGGAGCCGCCGCCGTGATGAAAGAGCGCGGCATGGTGGTGGAGACGTATGAAATAGGCCAGCCTACGGCGGAACATCTGGTGAAGAATGGAGACGAGGTGCTGGTGGTGCTCCCCACGCGGATGGTCATTTCCATGAAGCGTCCGGACGGGATGCCTGTAAAGATAGAGAATACAGGCGTTCTGGTGCTGGTGAAGGATTTGAAGGACAAGGGGCCCTGGACGTTCATTGATGCTTCCAAGATGAATGCGAATGCCCTGCGCTCCATGTTCTATGACCTGCCGGAAAAGGTGAATCTGCCGCCGGTTTCCTCCCGCCAGCTTCCCGTGGGCCAGTAGGGGAGCGTTCCCGTATGAATGGCGCCGGGGCAGATGACGTGGAAGGCGTTAGCGCCTTTGAGGCTTATGTCCACCGGGCATTTGCCCCGGACGGGTTGTTCTCCCGCGCCAGGGATTTTGAATACCGGGCGGAGCAGCAGAATATGGCCCTGGCCGTGGCGAGGGCTCTCCAGGTGGACGCCCCGCTGCTGGTGGAGGCCGGAACGGGCGTAGGCAAGTCCCTGGGCTATCTGCTGCCGGCCGTGAAGTTTGCGCTGGATTTTGACCGGAAAGCGGTCATTTCCACGCATACCATCAATTTGCAGGAGCAGTTGTTCAACAAGGATATTCCGTTGCTGCGCGCCGCCCTGGGGATTGATTTTTCCGCCGCCCTGCTGAAGGGCAGGCAGAATTACCTGTGCCATACCCGCCTGCGGCGCGCGCTGGCCCAGATGGATTCCCTGTTTACGCAGGGGGAAGCCGCGGAGCTGACGCGGATTCAGGACTGGGCGCTGAGAACGCAGGACGGCACCCTGAGCGACATGGCGTTCCGTCCGTCTCCCAAGGTATGGGCCATGGTGTGCAGTGAACCGCATGCGTGCAGCATGCGCCATTGCGGCCCCTCCTGTCCGTACCAGGTGGCCCGCAAGAGGGTGCTGGAGGCCAAGGTGGTGGTGCTGAACCATACCCTGTTTTTCGGCCTGATGGCCCAGGCGGAGGATTCCGAGGAGGCGGGGTTCGTTTTTCCCGGGGATTTCGTGGTTCTGGATGAGGCCCACATGATTGAGAACATCGCCGCCCGGCAGCTGGGCGTGCAGCTCTCGGAACCGCATCTCAATTATGAACTGCTGCGGATGTTCAATCCGCGCACGCACAAGGGCCTGCTGAAACCGCTGAACAATCCGGCCCTGTTCCAGCGGGTGCAGGACGTGATTGACGCTTCAGGCCTGTTTTTCCAGAATGCGCGGGATGACCTGGGGTTTGCGGGCTCCGGCAAGATTGTCCGCATTCTCCAGCCGGAATGGTCCCAGGACATTCTTTCCCTGCCTCTGGCGGAATTGATCGGAGAATTGAAGAGGGAGGGCGCGAAGCAGGAGGAAAACGTGGCCGTGAAGGACGAGCTGGCGGACATGGCCGCCCGCATGGAGGAGGCGCAGGCCTCCCTGAAGGTGCTGATGGACATGACGGAGGAGGGGCACGTGTACTGGGCGGAGCGGTCCGGTCCGGAGGGAAGGAACATGAGCGTGTGCTCCGCCCCCGTGGAGGTGGGCGATATCCTGAGGGAGCGCCTGTTTTCCGCCGGGCGTTCCGCCATTCTGACCTCCGCTACGCTGGGGACGGGGGATGCGGACATGGGCTACTTTGCGGGGCGCGTGGGTGCGGAAAGCGTCCGGAAGCTCCAGATAGGCAGTCCGTTCAATTACCGGGAGCAGATGAGGCTGATCGTGGCCCGCTCCATGCCGGAGCCGGACCAGCCGGAGTATGCGGAAGTGCTGCCGGAGTGGATTAAAAGGTATCTGGCGGAATCCCGCGGCAGGGCCTTCGTGCTGTTCACCAGCTACCGGCTGATGGTGCAGGTGGCGGAAAAGGTGCGCCCGTTCTGTGAGGAACAGGGATGGACCTTGTACGTGCAGGGGCAGGACATGCAGCGGCATGCCATGCTGGAGGCGTTCCGGAAGGATGTGAACAGCGTGCTCTTCGGCACGGACAGTTTCTGGACCGGGGTGGACGTGCCCGGGGAGGCCCTTTCCAACGTGATTGTGACGCGCCTGCCGTTTGAGGTGCCGGACCATCCGCTGGTGGAGTCCCGCTTTGAGAGCATCAGGGCGCGCGGGGGGAACCCGTTTTACGAATATTCCGTGCCCGTAGCCATTCTGAAGCTGCGGCAGGGGGTGGGACGGCTGATCCGCACCAGGAGCGATTCCGGCATGGTGGTGATCCTGGACCCCCGCGTAGCTACCAAGAGGTACGGGGCGCGGTTCATCAAGTCCCTGCCGGATGCCCGTCTGGAGTTTGTGTAAGGAGTTTTTCCTCCTTAAAATTGGCCGGAGTTCTCCCTCTCCCTGCCGTACTGCATCAGGCGGTAGCTGAGGGGTTGTTCCAGGCGCGCTTCTTCCAGCAAAGCGCAGTCGGCGAAAATGTCCGGAACGGGCGCGTCCGCCAGAATGGAGCCGTCCTTCATCACGATGCAGCGGGTGCACAGGTCCATGACCATGTCCAGGTCATGGGTGGCGATGATTTTGGTATGGGAGAATTGGCGCAGGAGGCTGATGAGGGTGCGGCGGGAGGCCGGGTCCAGGTTCGCGCTGGGTTCGTCCAGAACCAGGATGTCCGGGGTCATGGAGAGGACGGTGGCGATGGAGACGGCGCGTTTTTCCCCGCCGGAAAGGTGGTGGGTCATCTTGTCCGCCAGGGCTTCCGCATGGACGTCCCGCAGGGCCTGCTGCACGCGGCGGCTGACTTCTTCCGGAGGGAGGCCCATGTTGAGCGGGCCGAAGGCCACGTCCTCCCGGACGGTAGGCATGAAAAGCTGGTCGTCCGCCTGCTGGAATACCATTCCCACGCTTTCCCGGACGCGGGCGACGGTTTTGGGCGTGACGGGGATGTCCCCCACCCGCACCTGTCCGGAGGAGGGCTCCAGCAGGCCGTTGAGGTGCAGGAGCAGGGTGGATTTTCCCGCTCCGTTCCCGCCCACGACGGCAACGGATTCCCCGTGGGTGATGCGCAGGGAGACGTGGTTCAGCGCCGGAGGAGAATCCGGGTAGCTGAAGCACAGGTCGATGGTTTCTACAAGGTGGTGGCTCATGAGAGGAGGCTGCGGGCGCACTGGCCCGCCAGCATGGTGACGTTAAAGCAGCGGAACAGGATGACGAGGGCGCAGAAGAGGAGGCCGCCCGCCACGCCGCGCATGGTGATGACGCCGGGGGCGCTGACGAATTCAGGGTCTTCCCCTCCCCGGCACAGGACGGCCTGGTAAATGCGTTCCGCGCGCCCGAAGGTGCGCAGCAGGAGCTGGCCGGTCATGGCCCCCCAGGTGGAAAGGGGGACGGAACCGGAGCCTCCCCTCCGGGAGCGGAACGCCATCAGCATGTTCTGGAATTCATCCATCAGGATGAAGGCGTACCGGTACAGGAAAGCCAGGAGCGTGATCAGGATGCGCGGCGCGCCGAGCTGCCTCAGGCCCCGGCAGAGCGGAGCGAAGCCCGTGGAGGCCAGCAGCGTGAAGGCTCCCAGGATGGTGAGCATGCACCGCAGGATGATGGAGATGAAGGAGATCATGCCCTGTGTGACGGGAATGCCGAACCATTCTCCCGCCGGCGTCCTGTCCACCAGCGGGTTGAAGATGCCGATCATGACGGCGACGGGCAGCAGCCACAGGGTGCGCTTCAGCAGGTAGCCCAGGGGGAGCCCCGCCATGCGGATGACGCAGACCGGGAACAGGAAGAAGGGCAGCAGCCCCGTGATTTCCTGCGGCGGCCAGGAGAGCACGCAGATTTGAAAGACGAGGAAGGCCCCTATTTTAATACGGGCGTCCAGACGGTGGAATCCGGTGTTTCCGCAGGAAAACCGGTCCATCTGGCGGAATTGCCGCGCGGCGTCCGTGAACAGGGGCATGGGGGGTCAGCGGGGGCAGTGGCTGTGCGGTTTTCTGCCGAACAGGTAGCCGGCCGCAAAGACCAGGGCGGCAATGATGACGCTCCCCAGCACGCCGGCCAGGCTGGTTTCAGGGTTGACGATGGAGGAGGCTCCCTCCGTCTCTCCGGAGGAGGCTGTTTCCTCCGCGGCGGGGAGGGCGTAGTCCGGCATGATGGCGGTGAATGCCTGTACGGATTCCAGGCTGCGGTGGAGGGAGGAAGGCTCCGCCAGGCTGGTTTCTTCCGACCCGGTGACGCCGGCCACGGACCATTCCAGGCCGTCCGGGTAGGCGGAGGCGAACCAGGAAAGGGCCGCCCCGCAGAGCAGGGCCGCTACCGCAAAGATGCCCAGAACGGTGAAGGAGGCTTTTTTGACGGGGCCGGTTTCCAGATCAGCCGGGCGTAACAAGGAGGGCTGGGCCCTGCTGATGAAGATGACGATGGCCGCCGTGGCGAGTCCTTCCACCACGCCGATGGCCAGATGGATGGGAAGCATCAGTTCCACGAACTGGGCGAAGGGCAGCGCGGAGATGCCGGAGGCCGTCGTTTCCAGCACGACGGAGAAGGCCCCCAGCTGGAGCCCGATGACGGCGGCGGTGATGCTGGCCAGCGTGATTCGGCCCGTGCCGGGGTTTTTCCCGGCCAGGGGCCTGTAAATGAAGGGGTAGGCTACTAGGCAGGAGAAGAAGCCCATGTTGAAGATGTTGCAGCCCAGGGCCAGCAGCCCTCCGTCCGCAAAGAAAAGCGCCTGCACCGCCAGGATGGCCGCCATGACCAGGAAGCCCGCATACGGCCCCAGCAGGACCGCCAGGATGAGGCCGCCGCCCAGATGGCCGCTGGACCCGGTGCCCGGAATGGTGAAGTTCAGCATCTGGCAGGCGAAGATGAAGGCTCCCAGAACGCCCATGAGCGGGACGAGCCGCACTTCCTTTTCCTGCCTGACCTTGCGCGCGCAGAGCGCCGTGATCGCGGCGGAAGCCGCCCACATGGTGCAGCCTACCGCCGGTGAAATGAAGCCGTCCGCCATATGCATGATGTTTGTGTCTTTCTATTGGATGAAGTGAAGTATTGGTAAGAGCCCCGGACCGGGCAGATTGGCGCCACTTTAGCACAAACACCGCAAAGCCGAAGAAGGAAATGCGGCAACGGGTATAAGTATTTTCCCCGCGCCGCGCGGCCTTGCTCCCTGCGCGGGTCCGGTGGACCGTGTTCCCCGGCAATAGCGCCTTTCCGGGGGAGGGGGAGCGCGTTTTCTCCGAGTGTATCCGGCGGGAATTTGGCTGCCGCGCCGTGCCGCCCAGGCGTGCCGCGCGGCGGATGTGGACGGATTGGGCGTGATGCAGACGGGGAAGCGGTTTGCTAGACGGAACCCATGATGAATTTTTCCATAGCTAAGTGCTTGTTTTCCATAGGCGGGTGCACGACGATCCTGGGCAATATTTCCGCAGATACGGCCGTATCTTCCGCCGGAGCCATCGGCGGCCTGGGCGTTCTGACGATTGCCGTGAATTATACGCTGAACCTGCTCAAGAAGAAGGATGAGCAGTTGATGGCGAAGGACGCCCGCATTGAAGCCCTGATGGACCGCCTGATTGACAAATGCCCGAATTGCGAGCTGGCGAAAGCGGCCAACAAGTCCCTTCTGGAGGATGAATAGCGGAAGGCGCCGGGATGCTTACCTTCCGGCCGCGTCCGGCGTGCGGGTGTAGGCCTCCCGGTTTCCGTCCGTGTTCAGAATCAGCGTAGTTCTGCTGAGTCTGTCAATGGTGGAGGTTGTGGTGAAGAGGGAGGAGTTCCCGTTGCCTATGCTTTTCCCCGTCAGGGTCAGGCGCTTGCCGTCCAGTTGCCAGCTCCGGTAGAGAAGCGTGCGCATGTTGATGGATCTCGCCCTGCCGTCCGGCAGGAGCTGCATTCCCTGCACGTGCCCCGGCTGTCCGGGGACGGGCTGGGTCCAGGAGCCGGAAAGGCTGGACGGAGTGGGCTGCATGGAGCAGGAGGCCGCCGCCAGTGAGAGGGCCGGAAGAAGGAGGAAAAGGCGCATGGCGGCGGGTGGTCAGCGCTGTTCCCTGATGACTTCCGTACCGATGCCGTCCGGAGTGAAGATTTCCAGCAGCAGGGTGTGGGGCAGGCGTCCGTCAATGAAGTGCACCTTGCGCACGCCCGCGTTCAGGGCGTCAATGGCGGAGTGGATTTTGGGAATCATGCCGCCGGAAACGGTGCCGTCTTCAATGAGGTCCAGGGCTTCCGTGCGCGTGACGGATTTGATGAGGGTGGACGGGTCCGCGGGGTCCTTCATGATGCCGGGAACGTCGGAAATGTAGATAAGCTTGACCGGCTTGAGCTCCTTGGCAAGGGCCGCCGCCGCCAGGTCCGCGTTCACGTTGAGCGGCTTGTGGGTGCCCAGCTCTTTCGCCAGGGGGGAGACGATGGGGGTGATCTGGAGTTCCAGCGCTTCCGTGATGCGGTCTGTCAGGCAGCCAATGACGTTGCCTACTTCACCGATGTCCACGGGGTTGCCCTGTTCGTCCTTCTCCTGGATGCGTTCCCCCACGAAGATTTCCGTGCCGGGAATGCCTACGCCCTTGCCTCCGTAGTCGCGGAACATCTGGACGAGGCCGGGATTGATGGTTCCGGAGAGGGTGCGTTCCACGATGGAAATGGCTTCCGGCGTCGTGACGCGCAGACCGTTGATGAAGCGGGCCTCCAGCCCGGCTTCCGCCATGGCCTTGGAGATTGCCTTGCCGCCGCCGTGGACGATCACGGGGTTGAAGCCCAGGACTTCCAGCAGAACGATGTCGCGCATGAGCTTCTTGACCAGGCGGGCGTCGTCCATGGCGCTGCCGCCGAATTTGATGAGGAATGTCTTGTCCCGGTAGGCCTGGAGGTAGGGAAGGGCGCCGACAATGACGGAGGCCTGTTCAATCAGGCGGGTGATTTTGGAGTCCATATCAATCATGAAACGGTAGGAGTGGTTGACAAAAAGAGAGGGAGGGAGTCCGCGGCAGGGGCCGTTCAAAGCAGGCGCCTGCTCCTGAAATAAACCAGGGGAAGAATGATGGAAACGAGCATGACGACCAGGGAGATGTAATAGCCGTATTCGTTTTCCAGGCCGGGCATGTGGGAGAAGTTCATTCCGTAGATGCTGGCGATGAGGGTGGGGGGCATGAAGACCACGGCCGCCACGGTGAAGATTTTGACGATTTCGTTCTGCTCGATGTTGATGAGGCCCAGAACGGCGTCCAGCATGAAGTTCACGTTGCTGGAAAGAAAGTTGGCGTATTCCGAGAGGGACGTGACGTCGCGGCTCAGGGGGCGCAGCTTGATGTACAGGGTGGAGTTGGTGTCGTCCAGGGCCTCTTCATTGCTGGCGTACGTGAGCAGGCGCAGAAGGTTGACCAGGCAGTCCCGCTGGCGGGTGAGCAGGTCCCCCACGCGGCCCAGGTCCTGGAGCGTGAGGCGCAGGGCGCTGGAGACGGGCACGCGCTTGCTGGCCTTGCCTTCCGGCTCGTCCCTGCGGAAGATGTTTTTGGAAAGGCGGTCCAGTTCCGCGCCGAAGCGTTCCAGGACGTCCGCCTGGCGGTCCACGATGGTTTCCAGCAGTCCGGTGAAAACCTGGTCCCGGCTGATCTGCTTCTGGCGCAGGAGCTGGTGGGAGAAGACGCGGAAGGAGTAGGAGTCCGAATGGCGGATGGTGATGATCTTGGCCCCCATGAGGACGAAGGTGATTTCCGACAGGGAGGGGGATTCCGTATCCACGCGGCTGAGGACTGTGGTGGTCATGAAGCGGGCGCCGTCTTCCGTGTACAGGCGGCTGGTGGCCTCAATTTCCCTCATCTCGTCGTAGGTGGGCATCTCCAGCCCGCAGAGGCGTTCCACAAACTTGATTTCCGCCGGTTCAGGGGTAAGGAGGTCAATCCAGAAGACGGAGTCCAAGTTCTGTTCAGCCGCATCCACCTGGGTGGTGCGCTCAATGCCTTCCGGGGTTTGACGATAGAGTCGAATCATGCCGTTGATTTCGGTGGGGGGATGGAACGATGCCGTGCATGATGTCGAGTGACACCCAACGCGGGCATGATGCCTTGTTTGTACAGGGAAGGGAAGTAAAAAGGGTGACAAAAAGAGGCCCGGTTCCCAGGGTGGGAACCGGGCCTGCCGGAAAAAAGAAAGGGATGCGCGCCGCTTAGGCGTTTTCCTTGACGACCACCTTGAGCGTGGCTTCCACCTGGGGATGCACCTTGATGGCGACTTCGTGTTCGCCTTCGCTCTTGATCGGCTTTTCAAGCTCAATCGCGCGGCGGTCCACTTCCACTCCCTGAGCGGTCAGGGCATCGTGAATGTTCTGGTTGGTGATGGCGCCGAACGCCTTGCCGCCCTGACCCACTTCAAGGGTAAGGTCTACGGTCAATCCGTTGATTTTGGCGGCCACTTCCTGGGCGGCGCTGAGTTCTTCCGCTTCACGCTTGGCGCGGGCGGCCTGAAGATTGGCGATGTAACGGCGGTTGGAGGCCGTTGCTTCGTGGGCGAGACCCTGGGGGATGAGGTAGTTGCGGCCATAGCCAGCCTTAACGGTCACCAGGTCGGCTTCCGCGCCGAGTCCTTCAATTTTTGTTGCGAGAATTACTTCCATCGTTGCCATGGCTAAAAAGAAATGGTTATTTGTGAGCGGTTGAAGTAGTAAGTATTCGCCCGAATGTCAAGACAAGAGCGATAAAAAGGGCGTTTTTTTATGTTTTGGGAGGAAAAAATCCCCCCGGCTGTCATGATAGGTGACATTGCGCTTGCTTCACGGGGCGGTAGTATGTAGGGAAAGGAACCGCATTTGTCGCGTTCGCTCCCGGAGAGGAGGGTTCGCCCGCGGGTACATTACAGATATTTGATCTTATGGCTATTCAGCGCGCATTGATATCCGTTTCCGACAAGACCGGCCTGGAGGAGTTTGCCAAGGGCCTGCACGAGTTTGGAGTAGAGCTTATTTCCACCGGCGGCACCGCCGCTTTCCTGAAAGGCCTGGGCCTTCCGGTGATTGAAATTTCCGACTATACCGGGGAACCGGAATTGTTTGAAGGACGCCTGAAGACGCTTCACCCCATGGTGCACGGGGGCCTGCTGCACCGCCGCGACAATGAAGAGCATGTGCGCCAGGCGAAGGAAAACGGCATCAAGCCCATTGACCTGGTCTGCGTGAACCTGTACCCCTTTGAGGAAACCGTCGCCAAGCCGGATGTCACGCTGGAGGAAGCGATTGAAAAGATCGACATCGGCGGCCCGTCCATGCTCCGTTCCGCCGCCAAGAACTACGCCTCCGTCACCGTCGTGTCCGATCCCGCGGACTACGCGCGCATTCTGGATGAAATGCAGACCCACAAGGGAGACACGACCCTGAAAACCCGCGAAAACCTGGCAGTGAAGGTGTTCATGCGCACCTCCAATTACGACAACGCCATCACCAACTACCTGGGCCACCAGAGCGCGGAAAGCACCAAGGGCAGCTTCTGCATCTGCGCGCCCCTGTACCAGGAACTGCGCTACGGGGACAACCCCCATCAGGAAGCCAGCCTGTACGGCAGCTTCGGGGACATTTTCAACCAGCTCCAGGGCAAGGAGCTTTCCTACACGAACGTGCTGGACATCGAAGGCGCTGCCGAGCTGATCACCCAGTTCCGCCGCCCGACGGTGGGCATCCTGAAGCACACGAACCCCTGTGGCGTGGGCCAGGATGACGAAGACCTGCGCAACGCCTGGCAGAAAGCCTTTGAAACGGACACGCAGGCCCCCTTCGGCGGCGTGATCGTGGTCAACCGTCCGATGACGGAAGGCCTGGCCCGCGTGCTGAGCGCCATTTTCACGGACGTCATCATCGCCCCGGAATACGATGCGGAAGCCCGCGCCCTTCTCCAGAAGAAGAAAAACTGCCGCATCATCCGCATGAACACGGAAGCCTGGATGAAGGCGCGCCGCGAACCCATCATCCGCTCCGCTCCCGGCGGCTTCATGACCATGAAGCGGGATACGGACGTGATGGGCCTGGACAATCTGGAAGCCAAGGTTGTGACCAAGCGCCCCCCGACCGAGGAGGAACTGACCGCCATGCGCTTCAACTGGCGCGTCGTGAAGCAGGTGCACTCCAACGCCATCGTCTTCGGCGGCACGGACCGCACGCTCGGCATCGGCGCCGGGCAGATGAGCCGGGTGGATTCCGCCCGCATTGCCGTCTGGAAGGCCGGACAGGCCGGCCTGGACCTGAAGGGCAGCGTGGTGGCTTCGGACGCCATGTTCCCGTTTGCGGACGGCCTCCAGGTAGCCATTGACGCCGGAGCCACCGCCTGCATCCAGCCCGGCGGTTCCATCCGGGACGAGGAAGTGATCGCCGCCGCGGACGCCGCGGGCATCGCCATGGTGTTCACGGGGCACCGCCATTTCCTCCATTAATTTGAATGATCGGCCCCGTCCCCTTGTCTTAAAACCGATATGTTGCTAGGTGTAAATATAGACCACATCGCCACGCTGAGGCAGGCCCGCTATGCGACCATGCTTGATTCCTTCAACGTGGAGCCGAGCGTTTTGGACGCCGCCTACGCGGCGCAAAGGGGCGGGGCGGATTCCATCACCCTCCACGTCCGGGGGGACCGCCGCCACATGCAGGATGCGGACGCCCTGAGCGTCCGGGAGAGCGTGGCCCTTCCCCTAAACCTGGAGATGGGGAACACCCCGGAGATGGTGGACTTTGCCCTTCGGCTGAAACCGGACTATGTCTGCATGGTCCCGGAAAAGCGTGAGGAAATTACTACGGAAGGCGGCCTGGACGCCGTCTTTCATGAAAAGGAACTGGCCCCCACCATGGCAAGAATGGCTGACAACGGCATTCAGGTGAGCCTGTTCATTGATCCGGAGCTGGCCCAGGTGGACGCCGCCGCCCGTCTGGGAGCGCCCATGGTGGAGCTTCATACCGGATGCTTTGCCAACCACGCCGGGAAGGAACGCACGGCGGAGCTGGCCCGTTTGAAACGCGCCGCGGAGCTGGCCCACTCCCTGGGCATCCAGGTGAATGCAGGCCATGGCATCAACTACCAGAATCTGGAACAGCTGATGGACGGCGTGCCTTACCTGCATGAGCTGAACATCGGCCATACGATCGTAGCCCGCGCCCTCTTTGTGGGGATGGAGCAGGCCGTGAGGGAAATGCGCCAGGCGATCGACCGCCTGAGCTGATATTCCCGTTTCAACTTTAACCCCCGGTTGCAGGAACATGAGCCGCATTGCAGGATTGGGAATGGATTTGATCGACCTGGACCGCGTGCGCCAGGCCCTCCAGAAAAACGGGGAGGCGTTTGCCCTGCGCATCTGCACCCCGGATGAATGGGCCTACTGCCGGAAGCATGCGGACCCCGTGCCGCGCCTGGCGGCCCGTTTTGCGGCCAAGGAGGCCGTGGCGAAGGCCCTGGGAACGGGAATAGGGGAAAAATGCGCTTTTACGGATGTGGAAGTGGTGCGCAATGATGCGGGCGCTCCCTCCATCCTGCTGCACGGCACAGCCGGAGTGACGGCCCGGGAGCAGGGCGTCACGGGCTGGTTCCTGACCATGACCCATTCCCGCCTGAGCGCCGCAGCCGCCGTCATCGCCCTTGCCGAAGCCCCGGAATTTTCCTGACGCTTCAGAATCGCCGCAAGCCTTGGCCGCTCCCGGGACCGTTTTCCCTGAATCAAAGCCGGCTGGAACATATCCGGCCCTGAGCCCAGGAAATTTCTACAGGATGCCTTGCCAGCGGCGCCGATGAATACCGTGTTCCTACAGGTTTTCAAGGTTCTTCTTGATGACTTCCCTATTCAGTTCGCGGAGGGCGGCCAGAGTTTCAAAACTCGGCGCTTCGGAAAAATCGGTTTCCAGTTCTTTCACTCTCTTTTCATAGTCCGCCGCATGGCCGCCATCCCTTTTCAGGATGGAGATGTTTTTCCGGGTTTCATCCGCAAGCTCTGAAAACGTCTTCCGGTCGGGGACCGGATTCCAATCAATGGACTTCAGGAAGCTTTCCACTTCCGGAACCGTCACGTTGAAGAATTCCGGGCGCACCTCCTCCGGATTCCGGTCTTTGAAATAACTTATGGCGAAACTGAAGCTGTCCGACTCCGGTTTCAGCTCAAATTTGATATCATCTCCATGAATCCGGATCTGGCGGAGGGATTCTTTCTCAAAAACGATGAAAGTGCCGAACTCCTTGTAAGCATAGCGGTTGAAGTTCATTACCCCGTTTCCCCGGGTTGTTTTCGTCAGAACCCAGTCCGGCTTTCCGCATGGTTTTTCCCCGTCCCCTTCTTTCAGGGCGAATTGCGACTTCAGTTCCGGCTTCCCGTAACCGTGAACCGGCGACGCCCAGACTTCATACAGTTGTCCGGGATAACTGACCTTGACGAACAGCCAGTCCGGGCGGTCCTTGAACTGCGCTATCCTGACGTCCAGAACACTGTTTTCCGGACGGAACGTGAAGACGGCCATTTCCATCTTGCCGTTTTCCTCAGTGTCAATTTTTTCCGCTACTTTCCGGTCCAGCAGTGTTTTTCCGTCCTTGCCGATTGCGGCGAGGAAATTGACGGGACTCCAGCTTCCGGGAGTATTGGGGTTTCTCCAGTACTCGATGCCGAATCTGAAATCCCCCCATTCCTGCTGAACCGGCTTGTTGTCATTGGGATTGGTAACGGTGTGGTAATTGATTTTTCCGTTGCCAAGGTTGACGGCATAGCGTGTCGAGAGGACGGTAGTTCCCTTGCGGTCAAGTTTCTCTTCTTTCTTTTCAATGGAAGGGACGGCGTACAGCAGTGTGGTGCACAATCCGGCCAGCAGGGTCAGGGCGAGTTTCTGCATGATTATTTTACCTCTATTTCGTGTTGGGTATTCAGGCCTGTAGCCGCGTCTTCAATGGTGATGCGGTATGCGCCGGGAAGATCGTTAAAGGCGAAATCCAGCGGATATTCCGTCTTGCCGTAAATGGTTTTGCTGCGGTGCAGAATTTCCCTGCCGTCCGGGGCCGTTACCGTAATCCGGTACGCGCGTTCCCGGGGATTGGCCGGTCCGGAAATCTTAAGCAGGGCCCGGGCGCCTTTGGCCACCTGGGCCGGAGCGGTTACCACGGGCGGCTGCTGCTCCCGGTCAAACAGGGCAAAGCAGCGGAACGGCGCATTGGAGAATTTAAAGACAAGCTTGTCTGATTTCCCCACCAGTCCTTTGCGGCACTCATAGATGTATTTTTCTTCCGGCAATTTGGCGGTGAATGATTTGCCGAGGTCCTTTGCCTGGCCTAGGGCGCCCAGCAGTTCGAATTCTCCGGCCTGTCGCGGACGGACCATCAGGGTGTCGCTGAAATCGGGGATGACGGCCAGAGGACGGACTCCGGCGTTTTTCACCACCTGGTCAAGGAATGTGTTCAGGGAGGAGCCGGGCAGGGAATTATTTTCCAGAACGGAGAGGGAGGCATTCAGCAGGATGGCGTTTCCTTTGCCGGCCTTGCGGAGCTGCAGGCCCGGATTGCCGTGGACTGTATGGGCCTTTTCTCCCGCCAGGGCCAGGGCGCCGCTTGTGCTTTCATAAGGCTGGATTTCGAGCTCTTTCGCCTGGCCGAATGTTAGGTTCCCAAAAAGTTCGCCCAGGGGGTTCACAGTGCGTTTTTTCAGGTTTTCGTTCAGGATGGCGATATTGGCGTCAGCCAGTACGGTGCCCCCGGATTTGACGAAATCCAGAATGGCCGCGCACTCTTTGTCGCTCAGGGAGGAAGCTCCGCAGAGGAAGAGGAGCCGTGCGTTTTTCAGGCGTTCCAGGGTATTTGGCGAGACGAAATTGAAGCCCAGCCCGCGCTGGTAGCAATACCGGAGCAGCGGATTCATGCTGGCGTCCGGCTTGACGCAGCGGCTGTCCGCCTGGGCGGCGGAATTGGAGGTGTGGCTGTAGTAGAACAGGATGCCGGTATCCGGAAACGGGGTTTTGATCAGCAGCTGTGCGAGGCCGTAGTTCAAGTCATCAAGATAGGGCATGTACTGGCGCAGGTATTCCGCCTCGGAGAGATCGCCGGAATGGCTGGTTTCTCCCAGGGCGGGGTTGATCAAGAACCAGGCGTGGCCGTTGATCGCTCCCTGCAGCAGGTGTTCCCAAAGTTTGTACGGATAGGATGAACGCTCCGAGCAATACCCTCCCCACCAGATGGTCCGGACCCGGTCCGCGCCGAATGCGCGCAATGCCTCGTTCTCCTGCATGCCGCTGTAAGGGCCCCAGAAGTCCAGCCCCTTAATCATTTCTTCAAGGTTGCCGGGAGGGGAGCCTTCCGCGCCTACCCGGGCTCCGGGATGAACCTTTTTGATTTCCGCCGCCAGGAAATGATGCATGTCCACGTACATTTTTTCAATATATTCCCGGTGGTCATTGTAGGCGACCAGATTCCCCGCTTTTTTGGCCGCGTCCAGCCGGAGGTGGGGCACTTCCCCGAAACCGGAGTAGGAGGCGCCGTATTCAAGGTTCAGGTTTTTCATGGTCTGGTACTTCTCCCGCAGGAAATCGGCGAACGGCTGTTTATCCGATTCTCCGAACCCGGCGTCGTAGGTGTAAAAATTCTCGTCGCCCAGGTTGTACAGCACAGGGCTCAGGTCTTTCAGGTACTCTGCCTGGCGTCGCAGATCGTCGCTCCAAAGTTTCCGGACCAATGGATGGTAGAATGATTCGTCACCGTTCAACGTACCCAGCTGCACCATGTTTTCTTTCTGTTCGGACCATAGCTTGCGCAATACTCTGGTTTCATTGTTCGGCCCGGCTTCCATCCCGATCCGGCAGATGTACGGACACAGTTTTTCGTTCCGCAGGGCGTTTTCAATATCTCCCTTGGTGAAAAATTGCAGCGATACGTTCCAGCCGAGGCGGTCGATGATCCGCTCCCCGAAGGCCGGGTTGAAGGTGCAGCCAACCTGGCCCCAGGTAAGCTGGAGATAATCCTCCAGGGAATAATCCGGGAAAATCACCGGGTTTTCCGCATGTGCCTCGTGTCCCCGGGCATCGTAAACGGTACAGCGCAGATAACCGCCGATGGTCGGCATCCGGTAATTTTCAAGGCCGAATGAAAGCTCTTTTTTTCCGGCTTCCAAAGGAAGGGTCTTGCTGAACCATACATTGCGGTAGGGTGCGTCCATCAGCTCCACTTTGGCGGAATAACCGTCCTGCGCGGGCGAAGCCAGTTTCAACGTGACGGAGAAGGGGCCGCGGTCCTGCACCAGCCTGGGCGTTTCCACTGATACGGCCCCGAAAGCGGATTCCACCGTAAAGGGAAAGGCACCGAAGTTGACCAGCGCGCCATTCCGGCGGACCAATACGTCTGCGGCATATCTGCCCGCCGGAAGGTTCGTGAAATCAAGGCTGTTCCGGATGACGGAATTATCCGTCCGCCGGATACGGCCCTCGGCAACGGTTTTTTCCGGAGAGGTCACGGCAAATTGGCCGTTGCCCTGCCGTACTGAAAATGCCGGCAGTTCTATTCCGCTGGCGTAATAGAGCACCTGGGCCAGAAAAGCCTGGGACGTTTCATAGAGGAAGAACCAGTCCGTGGTGTAGTTGAAATACGGCGTCAGCCCCACTCCTGGCCGGTAGCCCGCGCCGTAATCGACTTCGACGATCCGGCCATTGCCGAATTGCCAGGCGTTGAAAATACGCGATTCAAAGTTTTTAGGCCTGGTTCCGGGAAGGCTGTTGCTTCCGGCAACCCATTCCGGCCGGGGCAACGGCTGGGCGTACGGTTTTTTATAAGGCAGTTTCTTAAGTTCGGACCAGGGTTCGCCGGATTGAATCCGGACCAGGCCGGTTCCGTTCCGCACCATCGACATCAGGCGGAATTTCTGCTCATCAGGCAGAACCTCGAAATCGACGTTTGCCACGACCACCAGATCATAATCCTTTGCCAGTTTGGCATCCAGTTCCTGAAGTTTGTCGGCGGTGCTCAGCCCCGCGATCGGATTGCTGTAAATATCATCCGCTCCGATGCTATGTTCATTGGCTGTGAGAACCACTTCATACTTAAAGCCCGGGAAACGCTGGACCAGCTCAATGATCTCTCGCGAGGCCGTCTGCTGCATGATAAAAAGTATTTTCTTATGGGGAAGCTCGCCTTTTTCATCCCATGCGGCATGGGGCGTTTTCAGGGTCATTCCGGCCTCATTCATGTAAGTGCCGTCCAGTTTGCCGAATACGGGAGCAACAAGGCCCGCCAGCAGGATGCAGAGCAACAGTGGGAATGGTTTCATCAATGGATGGTCTTTCTTTTTGAGTTAATTCAGGCTTTCTTCCAGGGCAATTTTCCATTTGAGCGCCCGGCAGCGCTCTTTCAGGACGTAAAGGCGCCTTAATCCGCTGACCGTGGTTTTTTCTTTCTCCAGAACACGGCATTCACGGTTGATCGCATCCAGTTCTTCCCGGTACATTTTAAAAGCGGATTTCCTGCAGGCCCGTGCCACTTCGGCTGATAGCTTTTCAATTTCCGCGAATTCATTGTTTTTCACCTGGCCGGGTTCCGTAAGGACACTTTTACCTTTATCTCGCAGGATCAGGGTGTCGCCAGCCATGGCGCACCAGGGCTCTTCCGCGGAACGCGACAGCAGGGCGGATGCCTTTTCCGGCGAGACGGTGTCATTTGCTCCCTGGAAGTAAATATAGCCGAAGTTGCGCGGGCTCGAATATCCGCCCAGCACCGAACTGGCGGCTCCGGCAAACTTTCCGCCGGAGTAGGCATAACGGACGTGGCAGAACATCCAGATATCGGACGTTTCCGCTTTGGCGGGCAGGTCGCTCCAGGGGAAAAACGCTTCAATCGTCCAGCGGTCCTTGCCGATGGAGGTCCGGGCGGTCCAGTCGGTGCCGCTCCAGTCATTCTGATAAACGGCGGCGTCCCGGCGGCGGAAATCGGCGCGCGTTCCGATGCAATTGACCTTGAAACAATGGTAGCTTATTCCATTGGCCCTGGCATCGAAAAAGATTTCGGCGCAGTCGTCGGTCCAAATGGCGGCGTTGTCAAAGTCGGTAATGATCTTCCTCAATTTTTCCGGATGCTCCTCGAAATTGATGATGCCCAGGTAGATTCCTTTTTCATCATACAGCATACGGAATTCCGTCTTGAGTTTTCCCGGAGTCGGTTCCGCGCAATTGTAAACATAATAATGACGGAATACGGCCGCTTTTTCCCAGGCTACCTCGTTCAGGCAGCCGTCGACCACCGGCGCTTTTCCCTCAACCGGGCTGACGACATAAAAGGAAAGCTCGTGGGGAGGGGCGGAGAGCGCCAGTCCGCTGGCCAGGCTCAGTATAATGAAGCTTAATTTCATCTCTTTAACATCCTTGAAATGCCGTTTCCTTATATATCATGACCCTATTGAACCGGGTACTATGCAAGCCGTCCCGGATGAATGCGGAGGGATAAGTGGCCGCGGCATCATGCCGGGAATGACCCAGCAACACATGCCGCGGCCATAAAATTCCATCAAAACACACGGTTGGACATATTCTTACTATACCCGTTTTTCGATTTCTTTCTTTCAGAAGAACCCGGAATAAAAATAGCGGTTCAAGTAAAAATAAAGCTGCAACCCACAAAATTGCTGAATATTTTACTCAGGAAGAAAACGATTTTTGTTTTTCTATTCATGCAGTATCATTACAACTCTTTAAGCCCTTCATTTTCCACGTACCCATAACATGGAAAGGACACGGATTTCCACGATCTTTTAATCGGTATCCGATGGCTGTTGGAGATTTTTGACCATGCCGTAAGAGTGAGCTGGCCGCATGGGTGAATCCCCCGGCATCTTCCTGAGCTTCGGGATTCGTACGTGCAGCGTCCCGTCATTCAAATTCCACTTCTTTTTGTAAGCTCCCTGTTTATGCCAGTTGCCGCAAGGGCGCGCGGCGCTCCATGAGCGTGTTTGGAGAAGATGCGGGGGAATAAAAAAGAGGCTGTCCCGCGGATGGGACAGCCTCTGCTGTTGAGTTGACGCTCAGTCAGGAGTTCCGCTTAGGAGAAGCTCTTGATGAGGATCTGGCGCTGTTCTTCCAGTTCGGCCGGGAGCTTTTTGCCCACCTTGTCGAACAGTTCGGTCTGGCTTTCCAGTTCAGCTTTCCATTCGCTCGGGTTGAGAGCCATGTTGGCGTTGAACTGTTCTTCGCTGTAGTCGATGCCGGTCTTGTCCAGTTCGTCGTAGGTCGGGGAGACGCCCAGCACGGTCTTCTGGCCTTCAGCCTTGCCCTTGGCGCGGCGGAGGATCCAGTCGAGGACGCGCATGTTGTCGCCGAAGCCCGGCCAGATGAAGTTGCCGTCCTTGTCCTTGCGGAACCAGTTCACGTTGAAGATCAGCGGAGGATTGGCAACGGTCTTGCCCATGTCCAGCCAGTGCTGCCAGTAGTCGCCTACGTTGTAGCCGATGAAGGGAAGCATGGCCATCGGGTCGCGGCGGACCTGGCCGATGTTGCCGAAGGCGGCGGCGGTCATTTCGGAACCCATCGTAGCGCCGACGTAAACGCCGTGCGTCCAGTCGCGGGACTGGAAGACGAGGGGCATGGTGGTGGCGCGGCGGCCGCCGAACAGGATCGCGGAGAGGGAAACGCCTTCCGGGTTCTGCCATTCGGGGTCGATCGTCGGGCACTGGGCGGCGGGAGCGGTGAAGCGGGCGTTCGGGTGAGCGCACTTGCGGCCGCAGTCCGGGGTCCAGTCATTGCCCTGCCAGTCGATGGCGTGGGCGGGAGCGGGGCCGTCCATGCCTTCCCACCAGACGTCGCCGTCGTCGGTCAGGCCGACGTTGGTGAAGATGACGTTTTCCTTGATGGTGTCCATGGCGATCGGGTTCGTCTTGTAGGACGTGCCGGGAGCCACGCCGAAGTAGCCGTTTTCCGGGTTGATGGCGTGGAAGGTGCCGTCTTCATGGGGCCAGATCCAGGCGATGTCGTCACCGATGATGGAGGTCTTCCAGCCGGCTTCGCGGTAGGAGGCGGGAGGAACGAGCATGGCCAGGTTGGTCTTGCCGCAGGCGGACGGGAATGCGCCGCCGACGTAGGCCTTCGTGCCGTCCGGGGATTCAATGCCCAGAAGGAGCATGTGTTCGGCCATCCACTTGTTCTTGCGGGCGATGGCGGAGGCGATGCGCAGGGCCAGGCACTTCTTGCCGAGCAGGGCGTTGCCGCCGTAACCGGAACCGAAGGACCAGATTTCTTCCGTTTCCGGGAAGTGGCAGATGTATTTTTCTTCGTTGCAGGGCCACGGCACGTCGATCTGGCCGTCTGCAAGCGGGGCGCCCACGGTGTGGAGGCAGGGAACGAAGGTTCCGTAGCCGTCGCGCTTGGGGTTGCCGCCGCCCTTGACTTCGTCTTCCAGGCGCTTGAGAACTTGTTCGCCCATCTTGGTCATGATGCGCATGTTGACCACGACGTAGGGGGAGTCCGTGATTTCAATGCCGATCTTGGCCAGGGGGGAGTCCAGGGGCCCCATGCAGAAGGGGATCACGTACATGGTACGGCCCTTCATGCAGCCCTTGAAGAAGCCCTTCAGTTTGGCCTTCATTTCAACGGGGTCGGCCCAGTGGTTGGTCGGGCCTGCGTCTTCTTCCTTCTCGCTGCAGATGAACGTGCGGTCTTCCACACGGGCCACATCGGAAGGGGTGGAACGGGCGAGGAAGCATCCGGGGCGCTTCTCGGGGTTCAATTTGATAAAGGTGCCCTTTTCTACCATCATGTTGCAAAGCTCATCATTTTCTTCCTGAGAGCCGTTGCACCAATAGATGGAGTCGGGTTGGCAAAGCTGGGCGATTTCGTCGACCCACTTCTTAGCTGCTTCGTGAGTGGTACTCATGGTGGAAATAGTGTATGCACGGAAATGGCCGTTGGCAAGTCTCCCGTGCGGCTTTTTATGGGGCGGTTTGGTTGCTCCCGGAGGGGAAACCCCGTGCAGGGGAAGGCGTTGCCCTGATTCCGGCGGTGGCCGCTCCGGAGCGTTCCGCGGGGGCTCCCGTTTCCCCGCTGCTGTGCTCCGGGAAGGGTGAAAAAGCCTGTTTTGACTGGAAATCTGCTTGCCAGCTCGCGCCGGATAGTCTAGGGAAGAATCATGAATGTTAGAACGTTGATGGCAAATGCGGTGTTTCTGGTGCTGCCGGCCCTGCTGGCGGCGTGTTCGGACGCCTCGCGCCCGCCTGCCGTCAGCTTCAAGATTCAGAACGTTCCCCCCGTGCCGCGCACCATGTCCCAGATGTCCCGGGAAGTGCACATCAGCCGCGATTTCATGTCCCCGCGCTCCCGCGCGCGGCGCGCCTCCCATTCCATGCATCCGCGCTTCATCACCATCCACAGCACGGCCAACCCCACGGGAGACGCCGCGGCGCATGCCCGTGCGCTGAAAAGGGGGGCCATGGGTTCCCTGAACTGGCATTTTACGGTGGACCAGTACCGGGCCATCCAGCATATTCCGCTGAACGAGACGGGGCGCCATGCGGACCGCGGCGGTCCCGGAGACATGTATTCCATCGGGATTGAGATGGGGGAGGTGAGGAGCCACAACCCCATCGTCACCTGGAACCGTTCCGCCAAGCTGACGGCGGTGCTGATGAAGCAGTACAACATTCCCCTCCGCAATGTGGTGCCCCATTATTACTGGACGGGCAAGAACTGCCCGGCCCCGCTGCTGACCAACGGCCGCCCGGGGCATAAATGGAGCTGGTTCGTCTCCCGCGTGGATTATTACAGGCGCTGTCTGGAAACCCGCCCCGCCGCCGCTCTCTGACGGGCGCGCGGGCATGATGCGATCTGTGAGGAATACGCCTGGACCCATGGCCGGAGAGCTGCTTTTAACGTCCCCCCTGGAGGAGTGCGCCTTCATCCGCCCCAGGGAGCTGGCGGCCATGCAGGCGGCGGGAATGGCCTCCGTGCGGGATTTGCTGTTCATGCTGCCGCGCAGGTATGAGGACCGCCGCATGTTTGACCGTTATGATTCCCTGTCATCCGGTGCGCCCGTCTGCCTGAGGGGGCGGGTGGTGGACGTGGGCTGGAAAGGCTGGGGAGGGAAGGGCGGCAAGGGCCGCGGGCGGTATGTGGAAGCCGTGCTGGTGGATGAGCAATCTTTGGGGCAGGCCCGTTTTTCCTGCCTGTGGTTCAGCATGCCGGGCGTAGCCAGGATGCTGTGCGCCGGGCAGGAGGTGATCGTGTACGGGCGCGTGAAGCCGTATGGGAAGAAGCTCAGCATCGTCCATCCGGATTTTGAGATCATCCGGGAGGGGGATGACCAGTCCATCCATTTGAACCGCATTGTTCCCGTTTACAGCGGCCGCATGGGGATTGCCGTGCGCAGGCTGCGGGAAATCGTGTGGGAGGCTCTGGCCCGGCTTTCCCCGGTTCCGGAACCGGAGATTTACGAGTTTGTGCCGGACATCCCGTGCAAAACGGCGTTGAGGGACCTCCATTTTCCGGAGACCGCGGAAGTGCGCGACCGGACCAGGCGGCGGTTTGCGCTGGAGGAGTGCCTGGCGCAGCAGTTGAACGTGGCTTACAGGAGAAGGCGGGCGGATGAAGTGCCCGGCATGCAGACGGCAGGCTCCAGCCATCTGGTGAAGGATTTGGCGGATTCTCTGCCGTTTGAGCTGACGGAGGCCCAGAAGCGCTGCGTGAGGGAGATTTACCGGGATATGAAGGCGCCCCGTTCCATGAACCGCCTGCTCCAGGGGGATGTAGGGTCCGGAAAGACGCTGGTGGCCCTGTGCGCGATGCTGCTGGCCGTGGAACACGGGTATTCCGCCGTGATGATGGCCCCCACCCAGATTCTGGCGGAACAGCATTATTTGAAGTTCCGGCAGATGCTGGACAAGCTGGACGTTCCCGTGTCCCTGGTGACGGCGGACAGGAAGGAGGAATCCCACGTATCCTTCGGGAAGCAGGGGGGGATTGTGGTCGGAACGCATGCCCTGCTGTATGGGAAGAACGTGCCGGAACGTGTGGGCCTGGTCGTGATTGACGAGCAGCACAAATTCGGCGTGAACCAGCGGGAAAAGCTGATTGACCGCGAAGAACGCCCCGACGTGCTGGTGATGACCGCCACCCCCATTCCCCGCACGCTGACGCTGACTTTTTACGGGGAGCTGGACGTTTCCATCCTGGACGGCGTTCCCGGAGGCCGCGGCGCGGTGGTTACGGCCATCCGCACGGAGAAGGACCAGGAAAAGGTATTGAAGTTCGTCCGGAGCCAGTTGGAGGAAGGCAGGCAGGTTTACGTGGTTTCCCCTCTCATTGACGGGGAGGATTCCCGGAAAGGGAAAGCCGTGACAAAGGAGCTGGACGAGTGGAAGGCGCTGCTGCCGCATGTGGATGTGGGACTGCTGCACGGCAGGATGTCGTCCGAGGAAAAGGAGGCGGTCATGAAGGACTTCCGCGCCAACCGCATCAGCGTGCTGGTAGCTACCACGGTGGTGGAGGTGGGGGTGGATGTGCCGAATGCTACGGTCATGATTATCAATAATGCGGAGAGTTTCGGGCTTTCCCAGCTCCACCAGCTCCGCGGGCGCATAGGCCGCGGAGCGCACAAGTCCTACTGCATCCTGATGACGGAGGCCCGGCCGGAGGATGAACAATGGGAAAAGCTGCATATTGTGGAGACCACGGCCAACGGTTTTGACCTGGCGGAACAGGATTTGAAGCTCCGCGGTCCCGGGGACGTGCTGGGCACTTCCCAGAGCGGCCTGAAGGGCGTGCGCTTTGAGGAATGGCTGCTGGATGCGCGCCTGATTCACCGCGGGCGGGAGCTGGCGGAGGCCATTCTGGCGGAGGATCCCAATCTGGAATCCGCCAAGTACCGCCCCCTCCGTTTTCTGCTGGAAAACGGGGAGGAAAAACGTGTGACGGGGTAAGATTGTCTTCCTGCCGTTTGCTGACAGTCAGACGGTAAGGACTGTATGACAGATATGGGGTGCAACGGTTTCTCTCTTGGAATGAATCTAAAGAGGCAAAGAAGATATTTCTTCTTCAACCCGAACACCGATAAAACAATGATTCAAACGTACCAAATACTCCCCGTGGTGGCCATCGTATGCTCCGCCTCCGCTCTTGCTCAGAACGCTGCCGATCCCGTGCAGATGGTTAAGCAGAATGTCGACCTGATTTCGTCCGCCAACAAGGTTCTGGACGACGTGAAGGACAATGCGGCGGTTGAAATCGCCATCAAGCAGCTCAATGCCCTGACCCAGCAGGCCAAGCAATTGGACAAGGCCATGGAAAAAATGAAGCTCACTTCCGAACAGGCCATCCGGATCACCAAACTGAACGGAGATGCCCAGGATACCATCGTGGACATGCTGGAAAATTGCGAACGCATTCAGAAGGACAAGCTCATGACGCCCGCCCTGCTCAAGGCGGTGAACAATTTCGCTGACGCCGCCAACATTGAAGTGGTGGAAACGATTACGACCGTGGAACAAATTGTGGAAGACTAAATGATCAGCTTGTAAAGACCTTTGACTGGTAGGGCCGCTCCCTGAAAGGAGCGGCCTTATTCTTTGGTGGGAAAGGCGTCTTTAACAAGTCTTCCGGCGGGATTTCATGCTTCCATGGCGGGGTTGGGATTCCCGGCCGGGGCCAGGTATCCCGTTCCGGGGTCCGTGCCCAGGGAGGAAAGAAGGCTCCTGTGGCGCGGCAGGGATTTGGCGCGGGAGACGGCGGCGGCGGGGTCCAGCACATTGCCGAAGGTGATGGCGCCCATCGGGCAGGCGAGCTGGCAGGCTGTTTGCGCCGCGCCGTCCGGCAGGAGCAGGTCTTTCTCCGTCACGTGGATGGAAGTGGAGGGCTGGCCCGGGTGTTCCTTCATCAGGCGGGATTTGTGCCTGATTTTGGCGCGTTCCACCATCTGGACGCAGTAGGTGCATTTTTCCATGACGCCGCGGGAACGAACGGTCACGTTCGGATTGCGCTGGAGGCGCGTGGCTTCCCCGGAGGCCTTGGCATAATCAAAAAAATTGAAGCGGCGCGCCTTGTACGGGCAGTTGGTGGCGCAGTACCGGGTACCCCAGCACCGGGCATATACCATAGCGTTCAGGCCCTCCGTGGTGTGGACGGTGGCGTTCACGGGGCACACGGACTCGCACGGGGCCTTGCCGCACTGCTGGCAGGCCACGGGAATGGCGGTGAGCGCCCCTGCCTCCGTGAAATACCGGTCAATGCGAATCCAGTCCAGCGCGCGTCCCTTCGCCATCTGGTCACGGCCCACCACGGGAATGTTATTTTCCGCCCGGCAGGCGATCACGCAGGCATTGCAGCCGATGCAGCGGGACGTGTCGATCGCCATTCTCCATTGGTACACGCCCTCCGCGCCGGACGGCGTGAACGGAGCCGGAGAGGCGCCGGACTGAAGGGCGAAGGGGGAGGGCTGCACGACGGGGCTTTGAACAGCTTCCGTACGTTCCGGAAGGGCGCGCAGGGCGGCCTGTTCCGGGGAAATTCCACAGCCTGCCGTTTTTTTCACCTGACTGCGGAATGCATAACCGTCGGAATTCTCCTGCCTCTCCGCTACGTGGTTCATGCCGCCATACCCCAGGGGAAGAACCATCAGGTTCTCCGCCACTCCGGGAATGGGGCAAAGGATGGCTTCCATCCGTCCGCCGGGGACGGTCAGAGTGCAGAGCATCGGCCCGGAATCCGCGCCTCCCAGCCGCCGGAAGGTGGCGGGGGAAACCTGTGCGGACGCCGCCCAGCTGACGCCCGTTACGGGGTCCGGGCATTCCTGCATCCAGGCGTTGCGCTTCCAGCGGCCGTCCCCGATGGAATAATCCGGACAGAATTGCAGTTCCAGCAGGCCGTTTTTCAATCCGCTTCCGCTGTTGCCGGAGGGAGCAACGGGCGCTTGCGCCATGGCGGTTCCGAGGGCCGTTTCTTCCTGCGGGGACAGGGGGGGATAAGCCGTTTCTTCCGAATAGCCGCGCTGGAGCGCCTGTGTCCAGGCCGCAGTCTTGTTTTCCGGATTCACGGCGCGTTCAAAACATTTGCGCGCCCGGTGGTAAACGGGGGAAAGGTGCGTGGGCGAATTGTCCGACGTGATGAGGTGGCCCTTGGTGGAAAGCAGCCCGGAAAGCACTTCTTCCGCAGAAATGCCCCCGTACAGGGGAAGAATGACGGGCTGGCGGTAGCAGAATCTGCCGCGGCAGTCCCATTCCACTCCCCATGATTCCAGAAAATGGGCCGCCGGCAAATGCCATCGGCAGGCGCGTGAGGTTTCATCCTCATACATCCCCAGATGAATGCTCTCCGTTCCGTTCAGGGCTTCCGCCAGTGCGGAGCCGTGCCCGGAATCCAGCACGGGATTTCCCGAATCCAGCAGGAAGGCGATATCCACCTCTTTCTTCCGGATATCCCGGATGAAATCCTCCAGCGTTCCGTGGGGCGGCGTGGACGGAGCCTTCAACAACTGGACGCACGTTCCGATAGAGCCGAGAAGGAGGTTGAGCTTCCAGACGCTTGCGGACAGTTCCGGATGATTGTCCCCCAGCAGGACCACGCTTTCTCCGGGATGGCTGAATAAATCGTCCGCGCAGTGGCGGAGCCAGGTGAATTCCCTTTCCGTCAGGGAGCGGTCCGTCTGCCGGGGAGGCTCTAGCGTCTGAAGGGAGGTTTTTTTACCGGAGAGATAGCGGAACAATTCCTCCAGAAAGACCGCCAGGCGCGCGGGGGAAACGGGCAGCCTGTGGTCGGCATGGGCTCCGGTCAGGGAAACGCGGCCCTCCACGGCGTAAAGGCGCGTGCGGTTCCGGTTTTCTTCCTTGTAATGGAGGCCCTCCGGGGAACGGGCGGCAATGAAATCACGCGTATTGCCGTAGGGATTCTCATGAAGGAAATCGCAATCCAGGGCAAGGATGCGTTTGGCGCGTGCGAAACGCACGCGGAAGCGGGCCTCCTGCGGCAAGCCTGCCTGCATGCCGGAGCCCGGCGTGGGAACGGGAGAATAGCGGTAAATCCGCACGCCGGGGTTTTTCCTGCCGATTTCCTCCAGCATGGAGTTCATCAGGGGAGAATCCGTGGCGGGAAGAAGGATGCCGATATGGCCGCCGTCCCGCAGGTTGCGGGACCAGGAGGAAAAGGCTCCGCGGAATTCGTCTCCGGAAGCCGGCTTGCCGTTAAAGAGGATATGCTTGCTGCGGCCTGGGTCGTAAAGGTCCAGAATGGAAGCCTGGGCCGTGGCCGGCAAGCCCGGGCCTTCCGGATATTGCAGGGAGGGAAGCAGCTTGACGGGACGCCCTTCATAACAGGCGGCCAGCACGGGCAGCGCGCTCCCGCCCATGGCCAGGCAGGTGGCGTAAGCCGTTTCTACGCCGGGCACGGACCATTCCGGTCCTTCATTATAGGGAACCAGGTATTTTTCCACACGGCGGCAGGCCGGAAGCCCCACCCCCACCAGGACTGCGCCCGCGCCCATCCATTTCATGAAGGAGCGCCGCGTCATTTCCCGCTCTTCTTCCGGAAGAAAAGCGGGGTGGCCCTGGGGAGCTTCATTCTGGTGAAATGGGGGAAGGGGAGTCAAACCGGAGGATGATGTGGATTAACGGGAAATGGGAACGGCTTGTTTTAGGCAATCCGGAAGGTGAAATCAAGCGGTGATTACCGGCTGCACCCATCTTCAGGGCAGCGGAAGTCCGTGGAAAAAGGGCATCCGTCCTTTTTTTGACGGTATTCAATGTAATTCATTACGGCCTCAAGCTGGGGATCGTTCAGCAGGATGGCCCTGGATTCATAATCCCCGCAATTTTCCGGAACGAGGGGAAGGTAGTCCATGGCGTCGCAGGTTTCAAGCTGGCCGCGGAGGTCCAGCGTCAGCCATGCCGGCAGGAGAAAACGGTATCCCTTTGGATCGGTAAAAACCAGGGCGTCCCGGCATGCCCGGATCATGGAAGGGGTGATGCGGCGCCAGTCGGTCCGCTCTTCACAGGGACCGATGGCGTCACAGGTTTCCCTGGGGGCGTACATGTCGATGAGTTCCGTCGTCATCAGGCCGATGCCGTCTTCCAGAATGACGCCGTCAAAGGCGGAATCGATTTGTTCCAGGAGAAGTTCTTCTTCATGCGAAACAGGTTTGGGGGCGGGGAAGGGTTTGGAAAATTCCTGCTGAAAATAAGCCAGAATATGCGGTACCGCTTCTTCCGGAGGGCAGGAGTAAACAATGCCGAGGTCCAATTCCATAACTTCATCATACAGTAACGGTCCGGCATTCATCTATCGCGAAAATGGAAGGTATGATGACTGGAAAGGCATGTTTGCCGGGAGCCGGCCTGCGCCCGGTGGTCAATGGTGGCAGGCGGTGCAGTCCATTCTTGGCTGAATCTTCCACTGGTGTTTCAGGAAATCTCCCAATTGAAGCGGAGTTTGGATGCGGTTTCCCTCCCCGTCCCGGATGGAATGCGTGCGGAGGTAATCCGCGGCGGAATAATGGGAGCTGGCCGTCTCCTCCAGCGGGCGCAGGTGCGGGGCGGGGTCGCGGTGGCAGTCCAGGCACCACTGCATGCGGGCATCGCGCGGAGCCCTGATGCGTTCCATGCCTGCCACGTCCCCATGGCAGGAAGTACAGCCGATGCCGCGGTTCAGGTGGGCCATGTGGTTGAAATAGGCATGGCCGGACAGGCGGTTGACCATGACCCAGCGGACCGGTTCCCCCGTATAGCCGGGAAATTGGGGGTCCGCCGCCGCTCGCAGCGGAGCGATGAGCGGGCTGTCCGGGAGAATATGCTGGTGGCAGCCCAGGCAGGACTTCGTATCCGGAATGCTGGCCCTGGGAGAGCGCTGGGCGGCGCTGTGGCAGGCCGTGCAGCTCATCTTCAGGTCTCCGGCGTGGAGCTTGTGGGAAAAACGCACCGGCTGCACGGGTTCATACTCCGGAATCTGGAAATTGACGTAATACACCCCACCCAGCGCCAGCGCGGCGGCGAGCGCAATCAGCGCGACGCCTCCGTAAAAGCGCCTGTTGGTATTGGGTGGAAAGATGTTGGCCATGGTCCGGTAGAGAGAAAAGGCGGGACCCGCCGTCAGGCCGCTCTGCCCGGCCGCGGAATGCGGGCGGGAGGCAGAGGCGTATCCATCGTCAGGTCTTCAGGCACCAGCCGCGTGGCGCTCTTCTTAATCTGTTCCCAGGTGATGCGCTGCCCGGTATGGGCCGCTTCACGCCCCATGATGGCGACCAGCGTTTTATTGGCTGCGCTTTCCAGCGTTTGTTTCCAGGTTCCGGAGCGGAGGAAACGGTAAAAGGCCACGTGCGTGTCTGCGTACATATTGCCCCGCTCCCCGCGGAAACGCCAGCGCTTATCCGCCTGGATATGGGGGCGGTACGGGGTGACCAGCATCCCTTTTTCACAAACCGTCCGGTCCACGATCTCCCCGTGGCAGCCTACCCACTGCCGGCATGAAATGTGGGCGGCCACGTTGTGGTCGTACTCGAAATAAACGTCGTAATGGTCCCACACGTCGCCGTCGTCCCGGCGCTGGGCGCGTCCTCCGGAGCCGAAGGCCGCCAGCGGAAGCTGCTCGTTCATGGACCATACCATGCCGTCGATCGTGTGAACGATCTGTTCCACGAACTGGCCGCCGCTCAGCCAGTTCCAGGCGGTCCAGTTGCGGAGGGCCCACGCCACGTCCGTATCCGAGGAAGGGCGGGAATCCAGGGCCAGCGGGGATTTGGGGGGCGTGGTGTAATACAGCCCGTCAAAGGAAAGCACGCGTCCCAGTTCTCCGGAGGAAAGCTTGCGGTGGGCTTCCTCATTCGCCTTGTCATAGCGCCAGCAGAACCCGTCCAGAATCACCAGATTCTTAAGCTTTGCCAGACGCGCGGACTCCAGCACGGAAAGCACGCCGGGAACGTCCACCGCCACGGGCTTCTCCGCATAAATGTGCTTGCCGGCGTCAATGGCCGCCGCCAGATGCTCCGGACGGAAGGCGGGAGGCGTGCAGAGCAGCACCACGTCAATATCCGTTTGAAGCAGCTTCTTGTAACCGTCCAGGCCGTCGAACAGGCGGCTCTTGTCCAGCTGGACGCGGCTGCCGTACTGTTCCGTCAGCAAATTGGAGCCGAAATCAATCCGTTCCCGAAACACGTCCGCCAGCGCCCAGACTACCGTTCCGGAGTCGGCGTCCAGCGCGTTCTTCATGGCGCCCAGGCCGCGGCCTCCGCAGCCTACCAGGCCCACCTTGAGCGGTCTTGCGTCCGTCAGGGCTTCCGCGGCGTTCAGACAGGGCATGGCTGCCAGGAACCCGGCCGTTCCAGCGGCGGTTCTCAAAAAGCGGCGTCTGTTCCAAATAGGGTAACCCATCTCAGCGGAATTATACGGCGTCAGCCCATGGAATCAAACGCTGTATTGAAATGGTGACGCAAAAAGTAGACGCAACCTCCGTTTCCGGAAATTGCGTCTACTGAGGGAACCAATGAATGCACTATATTCTGGCTATTAGGTTGAACAGGGCTACTCCCCCTGCTCAGAAAGCAAAGCGCACGCTGCGGAATATTTTGTCTGAAAAAACATTTCGTGAGAGTAAAAAACTGATTTGACTCCGGAATCCCCAGTGTTCATGATAAATCCAATGAGGCCTCCGGCTTTCCAACCAATCATCATGATGAAGCAAAATCTCATTCCTTTTACAGCGGTTTTGGCGGCATTTGCCCTTGTTTCCTGTGACGGCGGCAAAAAACAGGATCAATCCCCGGATGCCTCTGCCGCCAGCGAACAGGCCGTTCCCAAAACGCCGGGAGAAAAAATCCTGGCCGTTCTCCTTCTTATTCAGGACCAGGCTACGGCAAACGCCCATGCGGCGGAGGTGAAGGAGCTGGCCGTGGCCCTTCCCAAGGACATTCCCCATCAAGAAAGCGTGAACATCATGAATGAACTGCTCCGTCTGGCCAGCCGGGAATGCTATGGCTCCCTGTCCCTGGAAGACGCCTTGAAGGGCATCCAGTTTGACGCCGGGGAATACACGGGCAGCGTGCCTCTGGACGTGGATGGCTTTGAACCTACCCCGGACGAGCCGAAGAAGTAAATTCCCCGTGCCGGGAAACGATGGACTGTTTCTGCGCCTTTCCCGTCCCGTTCTTCCGGGAAGGGAGAGGCGTTGCTTTTCGGGCGCCGGATACGGAAAATAAATGTCCCGGCTTCCAGGCTGTTCCGGAGGGGACGGTTTTTCTGCGGTTCAGGGAAACACTCTGAATCTTTCTCCTGCTGGAAAAACATGCTGGAGGAAAAGGAGCGGAAAGATGCTCCCCTTCCGTTCTCCGGAATTTTTTTGCCCGGCTGATGGGGCAACGCCGTAAAAAGGAAGCTCAGGGCAGGGGGCGGCGCAATTCTTCAATGGCTTCCGCCATATCTTCCCGCGTAATCTTCTTGGAAATGCCTGCTTCCCCCGCCTTGGAAAGCAGAACGAAGCGGATGGTTCCGGCCCGGAACTTCTTGTCGGACGCTGTCTTCTTGAGAACCGTTTCCGTATCAATGTCATCCGGGAGAACCAGGGGAAGTTCCAGAGCCTGGAGGGTGCAAAGAATCTTCTTGGCGTCGGAAGAGCTCAACCCGGCTTTCCGTTCGCTCAGGAACAGGGCGGCGCGCATGCCGAGCGCCACGGCTTCCCCGTGCAGGATGGTGCCGTAGGGAACAGCGGCTTCAATGCCGTGGCCGATGGTATGGCCGAAATTGAGCAGGGCGCGGATATCCAGTGTTTCCAATTCATCATTCTCCACGATGCGGGCCTTGATCGCCACGTTCCGGGCAATCAGATCGGGGAGTTTGGCGATGGTATTCAGGGAAAAGCCGATGGAAAGCTCCGGTCCCAGGCCTTTCAATTCATGGAGCATGGAAGCATCCCGGATGGCCGCGTGCTTGGCGGCTTCCGCCAGGCCTTCCGCCAGCGTGCGGCGGTCCAGGGTCACCAGTGTGGTGGGGTCGATCACGACAACGGCCGGCTGATGGAACGCGCCTGCCAGGTTTTTCCCTTCCGGAATATTGACGGCAGTCTTGCCCCCTACGGAACTGTCCACCTGGGCGACTACCGTCGTAGGAATCTGCATGAAAGGAATGCCGCGGTAATAAATGGAAGCTACGAAGCCGGCCAGGTCTCCCACCACGCCGCCGCCCAGGGCGGCAATGCACCCGGTGCGGTCAATGCCCGCCCGTACCAGCTCGGAACACAGTTCCTGGGCCTGCAGCATATTCTTGGATGCTTCTCCGGCATCCACCACATGCAGGCTGGGCATGAACCCAGCGCTCTCCAGGGACTTCATCACGCGTTCCGCATAAAGCGGGGCTACGCAGGTATCCGTAATAATCGCAATCTTGCCGTCCAGTCCGGCGCGGTAGGCAAACTCACCCACGCGGTCCAGCGCGCCGTTTTCCACGTGGATATCGTAGGAACGTTCCCCGAGAGCAAGAGAAATGGTAGGCATGGGGCCAGTATGAGGCATTCCGGAAGGAAGCTCAAACGGAAAGTGCGAATGAGGCAAAGAAGATGCAATCCGCCTCTAATGCGTCCTTGTCTTAGGCGCCAGCGGGGAAAGGGTTTCCAGAATAACCTTTAAATGTTCCGCGCGTGCAGGCGTAAAGCCGCCGTCATCCTTCCAGATGATATTGCCGTTGCCGTCCAGCAGTACAATCGCGGTCTCCGCCTTCTTGTGGAGGGAAAGCCTGCGGCGCACGAAAGCCTGGTCGTAATAGGAAATAAGGGAATTGGTCTTCATGTAGAAATCCGGAATATCCCCCAGGGCCTGTGTAAAGGCGGGAACGTCCCCCTCAATGGGAGGCGGCTGCAGGACCAGCAGAATATTGTACTCCACCGGGGTGGGCGTATGCTTGTACTGCTTGCGGAGGTCTTCGCAGAACGGAAGCCACTTCTTCATGCTGTACAGGGTTTCCGGATGAAAAACGGTCAGCATGATATGGAAGCTTTTAGGCACGATGGGTGGAAGGGAAACGTTATCCCCCAGCAAATTCATGCCGTTGATATCCGGAAAACGGTAACGTCCGTTCCCTCCTCCATAAGGATGCTCGGGGTCGGGCGTTGGCAAGTGGATTTCCTGATTCTTCATGCGCGATTAGACAAAATTCAGGCGGGGATTGTTCATGGGAAGGGTTAAGTGAGACAGGTCGCGGAAATATCGAACGGTGAGGGCACGGAAAAAAGAATCCCCGTCCGTGCGTGGCCTTGGAGAAAAAGGAAGGAAGGGGTAGAAATAAAGGTATCGGCAGAGAAGGCGAGCCGTCGGCCCTTGTAAAAGGAAAAAAGAAAACCTCTTCCCCCTTGGGCTGTTGAAACTCCTCGCTCGGCCAGCCCTTCTTCCCTCCTTCTTTTCTCCGGGGCGCCGATATCGTAAAAAGGAAGAAACCCCCCTCTCGTTCTCGCCGGCAAAGGGAAGGGCTCCTGGACCTTTGGGAAGACTGCTGCGCCATCCGAAAAGAAAATGTTCAAAAAAATGGCACGAGGGAGGGGAAGTATGACAAAAGCCTAACTATTTTATAAATTGGAAGTTATGAATGGACGTGACAAAATGGGTGAAAGGATCTCCACAAAAACGACTCGAAAAAAATTGACAAGGGGGGTGAAAATGGTAGACT